>Ga0334882_1000048_pt1 | contig 213282 bp, 234 predicted proteins | sample GraSluR1_MG_5_FD_207226 | JGI IMG/M metagenome (GOLD analysis project Ga0334882, IMG submission 207226) | Sludge microbial communities from methane-producing bioreactor in Wageningen University, Netherlands - Granular Sludge_15_04-R1 | ecosystem: Engineered > Bioreactor > Anaerobic >...
ATAATAAACAGATAATCCATCAATAAACAAAGACTTAACAGGATCAGAAAAAGACTGCTCAACTAACAAAAAAGCCTTACTAGTATTCTTAACCTTGTAATTTATTTCACCCGAATGATGATACTTCTCAAATTCCTTAACTAAATCACATAAGGACTCATCACAAGAAAGCAAGATATTCAAAACTTTAATTGCACAAACACCTGCATTATCTAAATAATCAGATTCCTTAAAAAAATAATGACCTGAATTCTCTGCGCCAATCTCCGCGCCCTCATCCTTCATCACCCTATAAATAAAAGTTCTACCCGCTTTAGACATAATAGCACGAATACCCCTAGCCTTACAAGTATCAGCAACAGCTTGAGAAGACCTAGTATCATAAACAACAGGACCTTTCTTTATCTCTTTAGATAACAAAGAAAGAATCAAATCAGGCCTAACAAAATGACCCTTATGCGTAACAAAACATACCCTATCCGCGTCACCATCAAAAATTAAACCAAGATCCGCCTTCTGCTTCTTAACCTCAGCAACTAATTGCTTACGAGCATCAGGAGATAAAGGATTAGGCTCATGACTAGGAGAAGCCGAAACCTTACCATTAATAATCTTAGAAGAAGGAAATAACTTCTTCAAAGTATTAACTTCGTTAATACCCGAACCATTACTCTGATCAATAACTAATTTGATGCTCTTCTTAGTTTTAAACTTCTTTAACAAAGAACTAATAAAAACCTCGTAATCCTTAACGAAACTCTTCTTCTTAGATTTACCCTTCTTCTTAGAAGACATAAATTCCTCAGACTCAATAATTTTCAACAAATCCAAAGAACCATTCTCAGAGAACAAAGGCTCAGCTTTCTTAAGCATTAATTTAAAACCATTCCAATCCTTAGGATTATGACTAGCAGTAATCATTATTCCAGCATCAAACTTACCCTTAATAACAGCAAAATAACTCATAGGCGTACTAACCAAACCAATATCGACAACATCAACACCACACTCAACAAGACCCTTCTTTAAATTTTCAAATAACTTAGGAGAACTCTTCCTACCATCATAACCAACAGCGACCTCTTTAACCTTAGCATAAGTAGCAAAAGACTTACCAAGTAGATAAGCAAAATTATTATCAACTTCCTTAGGATAAACCCCCCTTAAATCATAAGCTCTAAACACAGAAGAGTAATCTTTCTTAACCACCATGGAACAGAAACTAAAAAGTATTATTTATAAATTTTTTGAATTTAAAACCCAAAAAAAAGCCAAAAAAAGCTCAAAAATGATTTATTAAGCCCAAAAAAAAGAATTTACTCAGTTATCAACCAAACATACTCACAAGCTTAGATTTATCTACTCCTTAGCCAATACAAACTTACTAACGCGCGTAGCATTATCTACTCCGTAGACAATGCATCCACAGGATTCATCTTCGCGGCTTGTTTCGCAGGGAACCAACCAGAAACACTACCAAGAACAAACGCAAAAAACAAAGAACCAACAATTAACCAAACAGGAAATAAAGGCTTTAACAAATCAGTTCCAAGAGCATCAGCAGCAATAAATTCAATTAATTTGCTAATACCAAAACCAAACAAAACACCAATTAAGCCACCAACCAAACCAAGTAAACCAGACTCAATCAAAAACATGTTCTGAATATCAGAGTTACGAGCACCAATAGCCTTCATAATACCAATCTCCTTAGTTCTTTCAAGAACAGCAGTATACATAGTATTCATAATACCTACACCACCAACAAATAAACTAATACTCGCAATACCAATAATTATAGCTTGAACAACATTAAAAATAACAAGAAAAGAATCTAATATATTCTCAAAAGTTTCAGCCTCAAAATCTTCCTGACCAAATTTCACATCACGATGACGCCTAAGAGCCTCTTCAACATTTACAAGAACATCAGCAGGAATCCTGCCAGGAAGAACCTGAACAACAATCATACTAACCTCATCACCATGATCAAATAAATCATCAAAATCATGCTCATTCAAATAAATAATATTATCATCAGCTTCATTACCCTCACTCTGCTTTATTCCAACAACCTGAAACTCAACACCATTAACAGTGATCTTTCTACCCGGAGTAATCAAAGTATCATACCTAGAAGAAAAACCATAATTATAACTAATAAACGCTGTTCTTCTCTCATTATCCCTAAGCTCCCTACCAACTATAATTTTATTCAAACCCATTAATTCCTTCATTATAACTCCTTGCTCACCAGAAGGAACACTAACAACGAAAGCAACCTGAAAATCATCTTTACCCCACTCAACCAAACCCGCGCGATAAGTAGAATAACCAACAACATTAACTCCTTGAACATTCTTCAAAACATCAACATCATCCTTAGTTAAAGGATTAGAAGATTGAGTCATACCAAAAGAACTACCTGCTGCTCGAACAACAATTTTATCAGTACCTAACGCTTTAAACTCATCTTCAATAACAGCTTGCAACCCCTGACCAATACTAATAAGACTAACCACTGCGGCAATACCAATAAATATACCAATAAGAGTTAACCAACTCCTCATCTTTCTTTTCTTAATACTTCCTAAAGCTATCCTAAAATAATCTCCTATCATCATTATTGCCTCAAAGCATCAACAGGCTTCATAATCGAAGCCCTATAAGCAGGTAATAAACCAGCGATTGCACCTATTAAAAATGAAAAAAACAAAGCACCAAAAATTAATTCTAAAGTAAAAACAGCCTGAACAAGACTAGTACCTAATAATAATCTGCCTAGAGTTTGAACAAGCAAACCAAGACTCATACCTAGACCTAAACCAATTAAGCCACCAACCAAACCAAGCAAACCAGACTCAAATAAAAACATTAACAAAATATCAGAGTTACGAGCACCAATAGCCTTCATAATACCAATCTCCTTAGTTCTTTCAAGAATCGAAGTAAACATAGTATTCATAACACCCACACCACCAACCAATATACTAATAGCAGCAATACCAATCAAAAAATAAGTAACAACAGACAAAATATTATTCAAACTATCAAGAATATCTTGACTAGTTGCAACACTAAAATCTTCTTTACCAATACGAACATTTCTACTTTTTCTCAAATCATGTCTAATGTTCTCAGCAACAACATCTATATCCTGAACGTTAATAGGCACAACTTGAATTACACTAAAAACATCAGGTTTATCAAACAAAAATCTCGCAGCATCCTCATTCATCAAAACAACACTATCAACCTGAAAAGAACCTGTTCTCTCTAAGAAACCAACAATTTCAAAATATTCTCCATTAATATTAACATCATCACCAATCCTTAATAATCTATCAAAAATAGGTCTATCTTTATATGTAGAACCCAAAACTATCTTAGTACGCTCATCAGGCTTCAACATACGACCCACAACGACATCATAATTATTAGTACTAATAATAAAGTTTCTTTCAACAGTATTCCTAGGAAGAGTAGCAACATAAGAATTCCTAGTTTTATCCCCAAAAGACATAATTATAGAATCAATCATTTGACCAGCAGCGACATCAACACCCCTAGTTCTACGAATAACTTCTAAATCCTTATTAGTAATACCTTTAGAACTACCAGCAGTACCAAGAGCAGAAACAGAAATTTTTTCTGCACCAAGATCTTGAAATTGCTGAACAACAGCTTTCTCCAAGCCCTGACCAAGACTAATAATACTAACAACAGTAGCAATACCAATAAATATACCTATGAGAGTTAACCAACTCCTCATCTTCTTCTTAGTCAAATTCTTGACAGCAATCCTAAAATAATCCTTAATCATCTTAAAAACCTAAAAAAAAAAATTAAAAAAAGTTAGTCATCCTCATCCAATAATTTCTTTTTTCTTTGCTTCCTTCTATGATACCAATAAACAACCATTCCAAGAATAACTAAAACAACAATTAAAGTTCCAGAACTATTACCATTACTCTCAGGATGTCTAAGTACATGAATAATTTCAAAAGTTTCCACGAATTCATTATTCAAAGCATCTCTAAAAGTTAAAGTTAAAGGAAACGCAACTTCATCAACGTCACCATCAACAAGAATTCTAAACCTAGCAGACTTAAAATCATCAGATTCAACACTTCCAAGATATTCAATGTTAGAAGCAGAAGTTACTTTAAAAGAATCAGAATCTTCAAGAATAACAGATAATAACTTAACATCAGATACTCCTTGATTCACAACATCAAAAATAACTTCTCCTGACCTAGAATCAGTATCAACAGTTATTCCTTCTATCATCACGTATAAATCAGGTTGAGAATTAACATTTATAGAAACAAAAGAAATATCATCATATCTTCTTCCCAAATCATCATAATAAGCAAAAACAACAGGAACTTTATAAATTTTAGAATCAGCATCAGGATACGCAGTTAAACTAAACCTGAACTCAGTTGTTTGACCAGGTAATATTCTATTAATAGATTTCTTATTAGTTGAACCAATAGGTGCAAACGGCAAATTAAACATGGAACCACCTTGAGTATCAGCTAATTGCAAAGCCACACTAACATCTCTCAAATTAGATGACTGCGCAGGATTAGTAACCCCTATAACTAGTTCAGCCTTCTGCCCTGGCTCAACAGGATCAGGATATAAACGAACAGAACTTATACTAATAGGAACATCAGTTGACTTAACATCCAATCTTAAATTAGACGTACTAATAACACCAGGTGCGCCACCAAGAGAATATTCAAATCTTAATTCATTAACTCCTTCAACCACGTTATTAGCAACTTTAAATCGATACTTCAAAGTGTAATCTCTATAAGAACCAAGAACAGAAATTTCTCTTACTTTCTCATCAGGATTAACTAATTCAAAAAAAGGCGAATCCAAATATTCTAATCTTAAATCTTTAGCTTCACCCGCACCAATGTTTTGAATACTTATCCAAACATCAACAAATTCACCTGGTTGAACAGGCATAGGATCATAGTTAGAAATACTCAACCTAATAATAGGCGCGTTCTGAGCACTAACAACCATCGGCAATAACAACAACAAAGCAAATACCAAACTTATTTTTTTCATAAAAATTCCTCCATTAAACATAATTACACCTCTTACTTCATTTTAGCTTTTTTTCTTTTTTCCTCAACTAATTGAGTTTCAATCAATTTAGACGTATCAACATCTAAATTATTAACAATCATACCATCCTTCAAAAAAACAGTCCTATCTGCTTTCGCAGCAACTTTTTCATCATGCGTAACTAAAACAATAGTTGTATTTTCTTCTTTGTGCAACTTTTTAAGAAAATCCATAACTGTTGTTCCAGATTTACTATCTAAATTACCCGTAGGTTCATCCGCCAATATAACTTCAGGAGAATTAGATAATGCACGAGCAATAGCAACTCTTTGTTGTTGACCTCCTGATAACTCATTAGGATTATGATTCATTCTATCTTTCAAACCAACTAAATCTAAGAATCTTTTAGCAGTCCTTTCTCTTTTTAAAGGATTTACATCCTGAAATATTAAAGGCAACATCACATTTTCTTTAGCAGTCATACTAGTTATAAGATTAAATTTTTGAAAAATAAAACCTATCTTTTTACCTCTTATCTGAGCTAAATCAGATTCGGACAATTTAGAAATATCTTTACCACTAAGAAAAATCTTACCCTTAGAAGGAGTATCCAAACAACCAACCATGTTCATCGCGGTACTCTTACCAGAACCACTAGGACCCATAATTGACAAGAATTCTCCTTTTTTTACTTGCAAATTCATACCACGAAGAGCATGAACTTTAACTTCACCCATGATATATGTTTTCCAAACATCTTTTAATTCAATTATGATTTCATCATCTTTAATTTTTTTATCTTTCAATATGATTCACCTTATTTTTTTTAAATCATTACCTGCCTTTCTTAATATATTTTTTATTTCAACAATATTCTTAGATAATAAATTCTTTTTTTGAATCCTAGCTAATTCTTCTTTTAAAAACATTGATTCATCATATATTTCATGAAATGGCATACTTCCTTTTTTTATATCTTTAAGCATCTCACGTTCCATGGACGTATCAAACCCATAAATTGATTCTAATAATTTGTAAGATTTCTCCATAGCAACAATTAATTCTTCTTTTTCATCATATTTTTCTTTAACTAATTTTTTAGCTTTAGCAGTTAAAGAATAAATCTTTTTACCTTGATTAAGATTAGAAATAGTTAAACCATCAGTTTCTAAAGAGTTTAATAAAGGATATATTGAGCCACAACTCGGTTTCCAATTCATCAAATTGTTTATTTCAGTTATTATTTCAGAACCAGACATAGCTTTATCATTAAGCATTTTTAATATTAAAGACTTTAAGTGACTGCGCATTTTTTTTTAACCTCAACCCCTTCAAAATATCGGATATGATATCGGATATGATATCGGATATGATATCGGATATGATATCGGATATGATATCGGTAAAAATAATTAGTATTTAAATCTTTTGAAAAGAACTAACTAAAAATTTTTTTAAAAAAAGATTTATGAGGATTAGCATCCTCACCAGATTCCTTAGCATAACTCCTCAATAAGTCTTCTTGCTTCTTAGAAAGCTTTTTAGGAACCTCAACACTAACATGAACATTCTGGTCACCAGCACCAAAACCATCAGTATAAGGAATACCTTTACCTTTCATTTTAATAACAGTACCAGGCTGAGTACCTGCAGGAATCTTTAATTTAGCTCTTCCTTTAAGTGTAGGAATATCAACAGTGTCACCAAAAACTGCTTGAGTAAAACTAATAGGAACACCTATATGAACATCATTACCTTCACGCTCAAAGAAATCATCAGGCTTAACAGAAACAAAAATATACAAATCACCAGACTCAACACCAGGACCTCCAGGTTCACCTTCACCCGCAACCCTTATTCTAGAACCATTATCCAAACCCTGAGGCGTTTTAATCTTAATAGTCTTCTCACCATACACACTACCTTGACCCTTACAAGAACCACAAATCTTACCAGGAATCTTACCTAAACCATTACAAGAATCACAAATAGCCACTGATTGAAACGCACCAAAAGGAGTTCTCTTAGTAACACGAATATTACCAGCACCATTACAAGAATCACAATGCTTAAAATCACTACCACCTAAACCATTACAATCAGAACAAATATTCTTCTTTTTAACCTTAATATTTTTTTCAACACCAAAAGCAGCTTCAACTAAAGAAAGCTCCATGTTATAACGTAAATCATGACCTTTACTCCTGGATCTACGCCTAGGATTACCTCCAAAAAACATTTCAAAAACATCATCAAAATCAAAACCACCACCAAAATCAAAACCAGAATAATCAAAACCCGAGAAACCTTGACCACCACCCCCATTTTTGAAAGCAGCTTCACCATACTGATCATACATCTTTCTCTTTTCATCATCACCAAGAACAGAAGCAGCCTCATTTAACTCTTTAAATTTATCTTGAGCATTCTCATCTTTGTTCAAATCAGGATGATACTGCTTAGCCAATTTCTTATAAGCCTTCTTAATTTCTTCTTTAGAAGCGTTTTTATCCACGCCAAGTATCTTATAATAATCCTTACTCATAATATCAATCCCTTAAATAATTCCGCTTAAGTACAAACGAATTAATCAAACATTAATAAAAGTTTACAAAAAAAAATAAAAAAAATAAAAAAAAAATTATTTTTTCTTTGAACCCTTGTTATCTTCTTCCGAATTTACTTCTTCAAATTCAGCATCAACAACTTCTTCATCTTTCTTAGAATCAGAAGAACCTTGAGCTTGCTGCTTTTGTTGCTCCTCAGCTGCTTTCTTATAAAGCTCAGAAGATATTTCTTGCAAATCCTTATTTATTTCATCAGTTTTATCTTTAATCTTAGAAACATCTTTCTTTTCTTCTTCAAGCAGTTTCTTAAGCTCAGCAATCTTCTTCTTAACAACCCCTACTTTAGATTTGTCAAGCTTATCCTCATTTTCCTTGAAAAGATTCTCAGAAGAATAAACCAAAGCATCAGCTTGATTAATTATTTCAATTTCTTCTTTTTTCTTCTTATCTTCCTCAGCATGAAGCTCAGCATCTTTTTGCATCTTCTCAATTTCTTCCTTAGACAAATTAGTAGTTGCCGTGATCTGAATTTTTTGTTCCTTATTAGTTCCAAGATCCTTCGCAGATACATGCACAATACCATTAGAGTCTATATCGAAAGTTACCTCTATCTGAGGAACCCCTCTAGGCGCAGGAGGAATACCCACTAAATCAAATCTACCAAGAGTCTTATTATCCGCAGCCATAGGTCTTTCACCCTGCAAAACATGAATGTTCACAGCGGGCTGATTATCAGCGGCAGTACTAAAAACTTGACTTTTCTTAGTAGGAACCGTGGTGTTCTTAGAAATAATACTAGTCATCACGCCCCCAAGAGTTTCAATACCTAAACTAAGAGGAGTTACATCCAATAACAAAACATCTTTAACTTCTCCTGCTAAAATACCTCCTTGAATAGCCGCACCCATAGCAACAGCCTCATCAGGATTAACAGATTTATCACCTTCTTTTCCAGTTAATCTTTTAACCATTTCTTGCACTGCAGGAATCCTTGTAGAACCACCAACAAAAATTATTTTATCTATTTTATCAGCACTAGTACCCGCATCCTTTAAAGCTTGCTTAGTTGGAACTTCTAATTTTTTCAAAACAGACTGAATTAATTGTTCAAATTTAGCTCTTGAAAGCTCCATGTTTAAATGCTTAGGTCCTGAACTATCCGCGGTTATAAAAGGTAAGTTAATATTTGTTTTTAATTTAGAACTTAGTTCTATTTTTGCTTTTTCAGCAGCTTCTTTTAACCTTTGATAACTAGTTTTATCTTTTCTCAAATCCACACCTGTACTTTTCTTGAAATCATCAGCCATCCAATCAATTAATATTTCATCAATATCATCTCCTCCAAGAATGTTATCTCCGCTAGTAGCTTTAACTTCAAAAACACCATCTCCTAGTTCCAATATACTAACGTCAAAAGTTCCTCCGCCGAAATCAAAAACTAAAACGGTGTGCTCATCTCCTTTATCTAAACCATACGCTAGAGACGCAGCTGTTGGCTCATTAATTATTCTTAGAACTTCTAATCCTGCGATTTTTCCAGCGTCCTTAGTTGCTTGTCTCTGACTATCTTCAAAGTAAGCAGGAACCGTAATTACTGCTTTAGTTACTTTTTGACCAAGGTAAGATTCAGCATCAGCTTTAAGCTTTGATAAAATCATAGCACTAATTTCTTGAGGCGTATATTCTTTATCCCACATCTTAACTTTGTAATCTTCACCCATGTGTCTTTTAATGCTTCTTACTGTGTGCTCAGGATTCATTATTGCTTGATTCCTTGCAACTCTACCAACTAATCTTTCTCCATCCTCAGTCACAGACACTACTGAAGGCGTAGTTCTATCTCCTTCCGCATTAGGAATAATTACAGGTTTACCACCTTCCATCACTGATACCGCTGAGAACGTTGTTCCTAAATCTATACCTATTACTTTACTCATTTTTATCAACCTCCACGTTGTTTTTTTGTTTTGAAATTTTTACTTTAGGACTTCTTATTATCTTGTCACCTAATTTGTAACCTTTTTGAAGTTCCTGAAGTATTAATCCTGATTCTTTATCAGATTCTTCTACCATTACTGCTTCATGAACATTAGGATCGAATTTACCTGATGATTGTATTCTTTGAAGACCTTCTCGGTGAAGAACATCATATAATTGTTCATAAATAAGATTCATTCCTTGACTAAATTCACCTTCTTCTTTATTGTGTTTTAAAGCTAATTCAAAATTATCAAGCACAGGTATTAAATTCTTAATTAGTTCTTCATTAGATAATTTTATGAATCTAGATCGTTCATCTTCAGATCTTTTTCTAAAATTTTGAAATTCTGCGTGTGTTCTCTGAAGAGTATCTTTTAAATCATCAAATTCTTTTCTTGAAATAACTTCTTCATTTGTTGTTTCATTATTTTTTTCTTGAATGTTTTGTTCATCTTTTTGTTTTTCTTTTTTTGTCATAACAACCCACCTTTTCGTTTAAGTTAAATCAACCAATAATTTTATTTTGCGATTTGTTATTTTGTTTCTAGAGGAAACACAAACAAATGTTGTTGATTTAAAATCAACAATGATATGTGAATGTGTTTTTATTTAAAAAGATTACTGTAATAGAAAACATATATTAAAACATGAACAAATTCGTCAAATAAAATAAATCAGAAAAAAAAGCGGCTCTGGCCAGATTTGAACTGGCGACCTGTCGGTTAACAGCCGACCGCTCCACCGCTAAGCTACAGAGCCAACAAAAAAATAAAAAAAAAAATGAATTATTTAAAAAACTTATTAATTATTTCTTAACATCATCCTCAGAAGATTCATCAACGAAATCCTTATCATCCTCAACAGACTCAACTATTTCCTCATCCACATCCTCAACAGACTCAGAAGAATCTTTATCAATATCTTCTTCATCCTTAACTATTTCAGTGAAATCCCTATCCTCTTCTTCCTTAACGCTACGCTTAGCATCCTCTAAACCAACGAATCTAACCTCTAAGAACTTTAAAGGATAAATCTTACCAAGAGAATTCTTCCAATCCTTCTGATAACGAAGATTAATCAAACTATTCACGAAATCAACAAAGTCAACTTCTTTAAGAGTCTTCTTAATCTTAGCCCTAAGAGATAATCTAATAGCACTAGTAGCAGATTCATGAGTCTTAGAATTAGTCATAACGACAGTTTTAATCCTTAAAGACTTACCATCCTTAGACTTAGCCAAAAAAGAATCATCAATCTTATCCCTTTTTCTACGAACTAAACGCTTAATATAAGCAATACTAAGAGCATAACCAATCAACTCAGTCAAACCCTTATTGTCTTTAACTTCCTTAACACGAAAAGAAGCAATCACGTTTTGTTTCTTCATATCATTAGTAATCATAGCCAGATTCAAACTCAAAGTCTTACCAACCACGTCATTAGGATTATAAACCTGAGTTTCCCCTAAAAAAACATTATTCATAGATTCAGGAGCGTATAAACCATACCAAGCCTTCTTCTTTTTCTTAACAGATACATTTTTTGAAGCCATCATAATCACCTATTCGCTCTCTTGCGCTTCTCCTTCTTGAGGCGCTTTCTTTGCCATTTCCATCTCATCTGACCTTTCTTTTTCCAACGTCTTGAACTTCTTTTCATTTAATTCTTCACAACCACGAATAGTTGCTACTTGAACCTCCCATCATAGCTTTTTTATTGATTTTTAATTCTACAACGCGAAAACGCGCTAGAAACAAAGAAGAGAAAAAAAAGTTTATTTAAAAAGTTTTCTGAACAATAAGATTTAAAAATAACTAATAAAAAATCAAAGGAGAAACCAAGCCAGATTCCTTAATCCTGTCAACAAACAAAGGAGAAATCCTTTTTAAATCCGAATTAGAACGTTGAAAACCATGTTTAAACGCATAAAAATTCTTAGTATCATCAGTAACAACATACAAATCCTTTGAATCAACAACTAAATTACGCGTGTGATACGTAATCTCTATCCTAGGAATCCTATATTTATCAAAACTAGAAGATAAAGAATGTCTAGACGCGCCACCCCACGCATCAAACACAACATCATACTTACCAGACAAATAATCAAAAACCTCACCATTACTCGGAGAAGCACCAAAAGGATGAGCAAAAGAACTAACATTCAATTTATCAACACGATCCCCTAACAAATAATGAAACAACGCTTCAGATAAAACATGTTGCTCAAAAATATTATTCTTAGAAGCCCTAGCATTATTAGGATGAAGAACAGTGTGATGAGCCAAATCATAACCTAAGTCAACAAGCATCTTCATCTTATCAGAAGCAAGATCATCTTGCATAAAAGGCAACCTGAAATTGTTAGGAGTACCATAACTAACAAAGAAAACACCACCTCTACCAAAATCAAAATCGTCATAAAATTTTTCTAAAATGCCAACCGCACTATTATCACAAATAGAACCATCACTTCTTAACATGAATTGACCCGGACCTGCATCATCAAAAGTGAAAAGAACAGGCTTCTTACCCACAGGAACCTTTGAAAAATCACCTTCATAAAACTCAGATAACGAAACACTATAAAAATCATTAACATACAAATCAAACAATAATTTCTTAAAATTCTCAGGACTAATAGTGTATCTATCCTCTTTGTCAGCGAAATTATGAAACATCAAAACAGGAATCCTCTTAGATTCAAACTCATACCTAGCAGATTCTAAATTAACAAGAGAATCCAAAGAACTAACAGAATATTCTTTTTCAACAATATTTGAAGATAATTCAACGTCTTTAGACTGAAAACTAGAATAACTAGAACTAAGAAAAAAAAGAAAAGCCAAATCAAGAATTGCAAAATCCAAGGAATTACGAAGCCCCAACAACATCCCTCTCAGCAACAGAATCAATCAAAGAAACTGCTTTTTCATAAAGATCCTTTCTTTTATTAACCAAATAAGAATTACGAGATAAAGCACTCTTTATTTTACGTAAAGAACTAATATCTTTCGAATTAAAATTCTTATTACTAATCACTTTCTCCAAATTAGACACTCTGCTCTTCCAAGAACGCGCATGAGGTGCACCAACTAACTTATTAGACGAATCCTTAACGTAACTCGCAAGAACATCAGCCACGCATTTCACAGAACCAGAATTATCAGAACTAATATCCGCGATTAAATTAGTATAACAATCAGAACGATAATCCTTAATGTGCGAAGCAGAAAACTTATAAGAACCATTCACAAAATCATCCCGCTCAATTAAAGAATCATCAACATAAGAATCAATAGAACTCGCTGAAACACTCCCTGAAACAACTTTTCTCTTTTTAGATTTAACAGTTTTCTTTAAAAAATCATGAACCTCATATTTACCAAGAACTTTATCCATCTCCGACTTAACAACCTCATACTTATCTTTATCAACAACAACTAATCCAGGAAACTTATCAAAGAAATATTTCAAACCACTTCTATCCTCAACGTCCTGAAGCAAGTTACCACCTGAAAAAAACCTGCAAATATTAGACCAATACCTCTTATTCACACTTTTTTTTAAATACTCCAAATTAGACTCTTCAACTTTAACTTTATTCTCCAACAAAACCAATTGATCCAAATAACCACGATACCTAGAATTAATCCTATCAGAAGCTTCAACGAATTCAGCAACCCTATACGCTTTAGCTTTTTTTAAAAAAGAAAATTTATTCAAAAAAGATACATACCAATCATTAACGAATCCAAGAACCATTATTTAACCCACTCCTTCTTTAAATGAACAACCCCGCTATAATCAACCAATCTACCCCTATCAGAAATAGTATTGCCTGTACTATTATTAAAATCAATAATTTCTTGCTTAGAAACAGAAACACCAACCCTGGACAAAAAACCATCAAGAGACTCAAAAGTATTAACTTCCTTAAAAGAAGGAAAATCACAATTCAAAACACCATCATACGTCTTAAGATTACCTTCAACCAATAACAAAGGCTGACCCCTAAGCACAAAATTAGGATTCTCAATGTTATTAATACGCGCCAAATCCTTATAAACGTTAACATCACCATAATACTTAGACGCAATACTAGATAAAGAACTACCTTTAGGAATTCTAACCCACCCAGGACCCTTAACATCAACAGAAGAATTATAAGAATCAACAACTATTGATTCTTTCGAACGAGCATTAGACAAAGAAGCCTTAGAACGCAAATCATTCAACAAAGAATCATAACTACTAATTCCCGAACTCACCTTACTTTCCAAATCAACAACTAAATAATTAAGACTATCCTTTTTAGACCGCAACAAACCATACTCTTCCCTCAAATTAACCAACTCAGACTCATACTTTCTAAGCTGATTAGAAGTCCTACGCTCAGCCCTAACAAGCACCCTATCCTCTTTAAATTCAACAAAAGCATTCTTCCAAGAATCAACAGCCAAATCAACAGAATCCTTATTAGAAACATAAGTAATAATACCTGCAAGAGTCAAAACAGCCAAACCAGTCCTAAGACGAGCACGAGAAGAATCAACAAAAGCCCTATGAAAACCAATCTTTAAACCATTATAAAAACCAGAAACCGCACCACCCACCCTAGACTTACCAGTTACAGCCCTATAATGCTTATCAAATGAATTCATAAAAAAAATCAAACAAAACAAATTAAAAACAATTACCACAAAAAAACCGAAAAAAAACAACAAAACAACAAAAAAAACAACCAAAAAAATAAAAAAAAACGAAAAAAAACACAAACAAAAGACGACAAAACAAAAACACAAAAAAAAACGAAAAAAAAGAAAAAGTAAAAGTAAAACTTTTAAATAAACCCAAATTATGAAAAACAAAGAAACACGCGGATATAACTCAGCCTGGTTAGAGTGTCGGTCTCATAAGCCGAAAGTCCCGAGTTCAAATCTCGGTATCCGCATACGGTTACGCTCGTATAACGCATAAGGGTTTCGCCTTCGGCTCAAGCCCTTTTTGTTGTACTTTTTCTCCTTTTATTATTTAATTATTAGTTATTTAGTTATAGTGGAATAAGTGTCCTAAGAACAGAGGGCATCCTACAAAAATATACATTGAACACAAACATCATTATTTTTTATATGCTAAATTATGTTTAGCTCTTTGAGATGTTAATACTTGTCCAACCGCGCCTATGCTAAGAAAAGCCATAATTAAATAAATCCACCAAGTAGACTTTAAGGTTATAAATGCTGTGATAAAAGGTATTGTTAAAAAATGAGCAAGTAATAATCCACCTATAACACCCACAACAATAGCCATAGTAGAATCGTTTTGTTCTTCTTTTGAAATTTCATTTTTCTTTTTTGCCATTAAATATGCGAGTTTGTTATTATAATCTTCATCTTCATCGTATTCTTCATATTCTTTGTATTTTATTATGTTCCAATCTGCATATAATTTTTTTAATTCGTGTTTTTTAAAATAATATCCTTCAGAATCTTCTTCTTGGGAATGATCACCTTCTAAAAAAGCTTCAAAAACATTAAGCCCGTCATTTTTTGTATTATTCTTTATTTTTAATAATAATTTTTTCAAGATTTCTTCAGAAAAAAAATGAACTACACCCAAAGCTAAAATAACATCATATTTTTCTTCAAACTCAAAAGATTCTAAATCAGCAACAACTGTTTTTATTTTTAACTTTCTTTTCTTTGCTTCTTTGCTTAATTCTTTTATTGCAGTTTTTGAAATATCTACGCAAGTAACATCAAATCCCTTTTCTGCTAAATGAAGACTATTTCCTCCTTCTCCACAACCTAAATCTAAAACTTTCCCACTCGTTTTATTTTTTAATAGTTCGTGAATTATAGTTTCATCATATTCAAATGTAAATTCATAATTATTACTAGAAAACACATTTCTTTCAAAAAAATATTTTTCTTCAGTCATGTCATATTACCTTCAGATATTTCTTAAATCTAATCTTTTTACAATAATACTTACAAAGCTATTCAAGTCTTTTCTTTTAATTTAGCAATTAAACAATAATGGTTGTGTTTATCGGTGTAAATTTCGAATATTTTAAAGTTCTTGAAATATTTTTTTAATAGTGCTTTTGTATAGATGTAATGAGGAACTCCTTTTTCAGGTCCGTCAAGCATAATATATGTTCTTGGTTCTATAAGTTTTACTTTAGATGCTCTTCCTTTCATTTTGTTTTTCGTGACTGTAATAAAAACTAATCCGTTTGGTTTGAGCACTCTTTCAATTTCTGAAATGCAAAAATTGATTTCTTTTAATTTTGCATGATGTATTACTTGAGTAGAAATTATTGCATCAAAAGTATTATCTTTGTAAGGGAAAGGTTTGTAGCAAGAGGAATTTTTTAGTTTTGCTTTTAATTTTAATTCATTAAGCCACGACCTTGTATGTTTTAAACCAGATTCAGAATTATCCATACCATAAACATCAAAACCTTCTTTTGAAAGTAAAACGATGTGCCTACCTGAACCGCATCCAAGATCAAGAACTTTTTTTACTTTATTTTTTTTAAAAAGATTTATGACTTTATTCATATCTTCGTGTGGCTTATGAAAAACTTTTCCGCTTTTTTTAAATATTGCATCCCAACCCATAAACATCTTATATACAGACATTTATATATAAATTTTTGGAAAGAACTGGCTAATAGGAACTTCTTTGTTTTCTGAAAAAAATTCACAATATTGCTTTTTCATACAAATTAATAATTGAAAAAGAAACATTTATAAGAATCAAGCACTCAATACGTTTTGTAAGTAATTCTTTTAATCAAAACCGAACAAAGACACGTGTTCGCACATCGCTGTGTGGGAATCATCTCAGTATCTGCAGTTATTATTTATTAGTGATTAATTTATTCTTTTTTAGAAATTTTTTGAAAAAAACTAAGAAATATTTATAAAATGAAACTTGTTTATTGTTATTATGAACTACGGCGCACAATCTTTAATTCACGAAAAAACATATTTGAAAAAGTTTAATTTGATATATGGTAAATTAAATAGCAAGCCTGATAAAGTTTTAAAAAGATATAAATCTTTTTTAAATTATAAAACTAAATCTTTTTGTTTGTTATCTTTATTTGATTCCGATACTCAAATTAAATTAAATTCTATAGATGACATATTGACAATAAGAAATATTAAGTAACTTATTTTAATGCTTTAATTAAACTAGTTTTTATTTTTTTACAAGAAAAAATTATTTCTTTCTCATGGAATTTAGGAACCCAATTAAAATTTTTGTCTACAAAATCACTCAGTATAAAAATAGAAGAAACTTGTACATCTCTATATTTAGCTATCGTAAAAAGTGCCGCAGACTCCATATCTATACAAACCGTACCTTCTTTTCTATATTTTTCCGCTTTCTTCTTAGATTCTTTATATCCTGCATCAGTAGTCCAAGAAATGCCTTCCTTAAAAAATATATTATCAGACTTAAAAAAATCTTTTATTTTATTATTTAAAGAGCCACTAGGATATGCATATTTTGATGCTTTTTCATAATGATAAGAAACACCTTCATCCCTAATAGATTTATCACATAAATAAATATCTCCTGCATTACCCTCAGAAATACTCCCACTTATACCAACAGTTATGAATCTTTTTACACCTCTGACAATTAATCTTTCAAATAATAAAGAAGATAAAGGCGCACCTATTCCAAATACAATCACACCACATTTATGTTTATTAAATATCAGTTCATAAAATTCATATTGACCTAATAAAGTCTCAACTAAAATTAATTTCTCACCATCTACAAATGAATTGAATAATTCTTTTTGAAAGAATATAAAACAAGCATCAGGATATTGTTTTTTATGAGAAAATTTCAATTCATACATATATTCATCTTCAGGAGTAATTATGTCCTCATCATAAGGATTATTATCTAATATTGGAATTTCATTCATTTTTATATAACTCAGTAGGAAATTTGTTCCCATCAAACAATACAGATACAAGGAAGCTTTTTTTATTTATATTATTTATGTTTCTTCTAGTAGTAGAATCATATTTCTTTATTTCATTGAGTAACTTGATACTTGGTTCTTGAGCTATTTCTTCTAAAGACTTGAAATTTGTTCCTAAATGATAGCCTGTACAATCATCAACTAAAGATACACAATAATTTTGTCTTAACAACCTTAACCCAAAATCTTCATCAAACCCACCCCACGAAACAAAATCTTCATCTATCCCATTTAAATCGTAAAAAATGCTTTTTTTTATTCCTAAATTGCCACCCCACACCTTAGAATGAAAATCTATGTCTTTGAGTACTCCTTTCCTAGGATCAATATCAGATATCAAACCCTTTTGAAGTTTGTTAAATCTTTTATTTTTAATATCTTCAAAAGAAATTTGAGACAAAAAGTCTGTTGTTACATAAAGAAGTCTGCCTAAAACTACTTTTTGAGAATTTTGTTCAAAATGATTTTCATAATCTTGAATCCATTGAGGAACAGTTATTATATCATCATCTAAAAAGATTAAATATTTCCCTTCAGCGAACTTAGCCCCTATATTTCTCATTTGTGGAACATTATAACCTTCTTTATCCAATCTTATGTATCTGCAAGGAATTTTTGAAGAATATAAATAATCCTTACAAAAATCTTTTGTGCCATCCTCAGATCCATCATCAACAATATTAATTTCAAAATTTTTATTTGATTGATTCTCTAAACTAACTAATGTTTTTTTAAGAGTTTCTTGTCTGTTGAATGTTGTTAAAATTACAGTGTATTTCGCCATTTTTATTTATCCAACCTCCTAATTTCAATGTCATTTTTGTTTAAAAAATGAAAAATATCCTCTAGATTTTTTGAATAATCACCCAACATATAATTGTGATGTAACAATATTCCTAAAAAACCATCTCTCTTTAGTTTCTTTTCAATATGAGGTATTAATGTTGCAGAATCATAAATTTTTTTTGTTGTATAATTTTCAATAATATCAATATTAACCGGAATAGACATAATTTTTTCCGATATCAACTCTATTTCAGAACCATATCCTGATATTAAATCATAATTTTGTTCAATCAACAATTCAATTTGAGGAAATTCATGTCGGGGAGGCACAAATGACAAGACATTATTGTCAAAAAAATTTGAGAACAATAATTTGCCTTTTTGTAATCTTTTTGTATTATCTGCAATAGAAATGCTTGAATGAAACTCACTATAATCTCCATTATGAGCAACATAATTTGTTCCATGATTAAACCCATGTTGCATAGTAAAAATATTGTCATCATATAACAATTTTGCCGAATCAAAATCCATAAACCGGATTTCTGATGGTATAACTGCCACATTTAAAGGAATATTTCTATCAATAAAGAGCTTTGCTAAAACTTTAAATTTATCATTATCATAACCGACATCGTCATCTCTAAAAAATGCAAAAGGTTTAACACTAATTTTTCTTGAGATTTTTTTCATTCTCCAATCCGGTACATAATCAATATTATTCATTTTCTGGAACTATTATATCGTTATTTATTAAATCGTCAAAATCAAATAACACATCTTTTTTTTCAAAACTTTTTTTAGAATTTAATAATTTTAAAGTATTATCATCAAATCTTATAAAATCCCCAATATAATCATTATAAACTCCTTTATGAGATACATAACACCAAGGAGCCAAGACAAAATAATCAGAAGACTTTTTTGTTTTTAAAATTAATTTTTTATTTTTGACCACATTTTCAAAAACTCGTAAATATTTTTCTAACATACTTTGATAATTAAAATTTGTTTTAATATAATTATGAACAATAGTAAAATCTTTTTTTGGAGAATCAAATATTTTAATAATTTGTTTATTTAATAAAAGTTCATCTTTATAATCTATTAAATTTACACAATCCATGTTTTCAGGCAAGTTATATCTTAAAGCACATAATGAACAACACGGTTTAGAATCAGTATCATTACGCTTTTTTAATATTTATGGACCTAAACAAGATTCAAGAATGGTAATTCCTAGATTTTTTGAACAAGCAATTTCAAATAAACCCATCCCGATTTATGGTTCCGGACAACAAACAAGAGATTTTACATACATTGATGATGCAATTAAAGCAACAATACTTTTAAGTGAAAAAAGTAAAGGTTGCGAAATAGTCAACATAGCTAATGAGAAAGAATTAAATATTAAAGATTTAGCAGAAAAAATACTCACAATCACAAATTCTTCTTCCAAAATAGAATTTATTAATACCATAAATAAAAGATATGATTATGAAGTTGAAAGAAGATTTGGTTGCGCTGAAAAATTATTTTCAATTACTAAATATAAACCTAAAACAAATATAGATGAAGGATTAAGAAAAATTTTTGAACACTACAATAAAAATAATTAGGATAGATATTAAATTAGTAATTATTTATCAAACAACTATTCATTAAAATATTAGCGCTTATTCACAATAGAGAACAAATTCTTCTTAAAAGAACAAAAATTAACAAGTGTTAATTAAATTTAACAAAAAGTAGTAAAAAAAGAAACATTCATAAGATTCAATCACTCATTATGTTTTGTAAGTAATTCTTTTAATCAAAACCGAACAAAGACACGTGTTCGCACATCGCTGTGTAAAAATCATCTCAGTATCTGCAGTTATTACCATTTAGTATCAAATACTCTGTGTTTCTTTTGAAAATCATTTCATCAAAACACATTTTTAGAAAACTTTATATACTAAATGTGGTTAATATTAACCAAATATGGATAATAAGTATAAAGTTGTGCTTTTTCTTGCAAAGAAAAATGAATCATACACTTTGCTAGAATTAAGTAAACAAGTAAAAATTCCTTATACAACGCTTCTCAGAGTAGTTAATAAACTAAACGATGTAACTACGACGATTACAAAAGGCAAGTCTAAATTAATACAAATAAAATGGAACGACATAACGACTTCTATGCTCGTTGTTGCATCTTTTGAAGAAAAAAAAGAATTCTTAAAAAAACATCCATTAATCAAGAAAATATCTGAGCAAGTTCAAGATATTGCTTTAGTTTTTGGAAGTTATGCTAAAGGCACACAAAAAAAAAACAGCGACATAGATTTAATCATAATAAATACTAAAGGTGAGAAGAGTGTTAGTTTTTCTAATTTAGAGATTTTGTACGACATAAAAATAAACCCTATGTTTTTTACAAAAAAAGAATTTAAACTAATGCTTCGAGACAAAGAAGAAAACGTAGCAAAACAAGCACTAAAAAATCACGTATTACTTACTGGATTTAAAGAATTCTGGGAGGAAGTAAAAAATGCAATTTCAAAAAGAAATATATAATGAAAAGTTCAAAAAACTCTTAAAAGAAGATTTAATAGTGAACTCGAATGCTCAATTCAAGATCAAATTATTTTTGAAAAAAGCCGAAAACAGTTATTTAATTGCGAATCATCATAAAACTCAAAAAGAAAATCCTGAACAAATATATTGGTGGCAATGGGCAATCACAATAAGTTATTACTCAATGCTTTATGCAGCTAAAGCAGCAATTCTTCAAAAAGGATACGAAGTAAAAACACACGAAGCAGCAGAAGTTGCTCTTGGACATTTACTCGTACCAAATAAATTAGAACTCGAAGACTTAGAATTATTAAATCAAACACATAAAGCATTCGAAGAAGAATACATAACATATTTTCAAGACGCAAGAATAGAAAGTAGCACCTCAAGATATCAAGCAAGACCATCATACACCGAAAAAAGAGTAACTGAGATATTAAAAAACGCGAAGAAATTCATAAACAAAATAGATAAAATACTTGAGTAATCCATATGATAAATAAAAAACTTTCATGCGGATTTGAAATGCCTGCTTTAGGTATTGGCACTTATTCTTTTGGTGGTGAATATGAACGTGATGAATCTAGAAAAGATGAATGGATTCAAGCAATCAAGGACGCGATAGAGTTAGGTTATACTCATATTGATACCGCAGAAATTTATGGTGCGGTTTTTACTGAGGAATTGGTTGCTGAGGCAATACGAGGCGTTGATAGGTCTAAGCTATTCTTAACTTCTAAGGTTTGGCCCACTAATTTTTCGTACGACTCTGTTTTAGAATCTGCTAAAGCTTCACTTAAAAGGCTTAATACAACTTATTTAGATTTGTATTTGCTTCATTCATTCAACCCAAATATTCCATTAAGTGAAACTATGCGTGCTATGAATGAATTAGTTGATAAAGGCTTAGTTAAGCATGTTGGTGTTTGTAATTTTACTGCTAAGCAATTATTAGATGCTCAGAAAGTTTCTAAAGCTAAAATCGTTGTGAATCAAATGAAGCACAGTTTATGGGTTAAAAACAAGCCTGATATTGAAACCTTTAAGTTTTGTCAAGAAAATGATATCTTGATTACTGCGTACAAGATTTTTGGCAGAAACAAAATAAATAACGATAAAATTGATTTGCTTGAAGAAATGAGTAAAAAATACGAGTTAAGTGTACATCAATTAATGATTGCCTGGGTTTTATCAAAGAAAAACTTCACAACAATCTTTACATCAATGCATAAAGATCATTTAAAATCTAACTTGGATGCTCTAAATGTAAGAATAACTTCTGATGATGTAGCCTTATTAGATGAAGAATTGTTAATAAATAGATTTAACTAAAATTTTAATCATTTTATTCTTTTTGCATAAATTACTCTAATCATCAGATTTGAGTTTCTGCTTTTTACTTGATAGTGTTTTTCAATCTTAAAGTTGGTACTCAATAATTTAGTAAAGTCTTCGTATGAAATAAATGTTGTGTAGTGGCCTTTTTTGTTAATTATCCAATTTCTTTTATTTGGATGTTTAGGAAGCTTCTTATTTTCTTCACAATTACTTATGCTATGAACATAAAAATATCCTCCTATGTTTAAATTTTCTAAAAGTGCTTCTTTATAAGTTTTCCAATAATATCTCCTAATATGATGTAAACATCCACAATCAATAACTACGTCGAACTTATTTTTTGATTCATACTTTAGTATGCTGGAAACTTGAAAGCTAGGATTTACTTTTTGTTTAATAGAATTAATCTTAGCAATTTTTATTGCTGTTTTTGAAAAATCTACCCCTGTTGATTTAAATCCTTTTTTTTGAAAGAATATTGTGTTTTTACCGTTACCACAACCTATATCTAATAAACATCCTCTTATTTTTTTTAATTTCAAAAAATCATTGAATTTTTTAACAGATTCATCTATTTCTTCTGTTTTATATGCTTGATGTGATTCTTTGCTCCAACTATGTTCCATGTATTTTTTTTCAAGTATATCTTTTATCATTATTTAACATAAACAAAGTATTTTTATTTAAATAATCATTGTTTTATGTTTTTTATTCTAATTGTTCATTTTTCAATATTTTTATAAATGACTAGTGCACTCTTGTTCTTATGGGAGCTAATAAACAAGAATTTAGTAAAGGAATCTCTGTGTCTAAGGATGAGAATTTCTCTGAGTGGTACACTGAGCTAATACAGAAAGCTGAGCTAGCAGATATGCGTTATAATGTTAAAGGATTTATTTGTTATATGCCTTGGTCAACAATTAGTATTAAAGAGATGTATAAAAAGTATGAGTCTGCTTTGGAAAAAACAGGTCATTTACCTCTTGTTATGCCTTCCGTTATTCCTGAGAGTAATTTCTTGTTGGAAGCTGAGCACGTTGAAGGTTTTGCTCCTGAAGTCTTCTGGGTTACTGAGACCGGAGATGGTCAGAAGTTGCAGGAAAAACTTGCTTTAAGACCTACTAGCGAGACTGCTTTATATAAAATGTATAGTTACTGGGTTAGGAGTTATAATGATTTGCCGTTTAAGAGGTATCAGTCTTGTCAGGTTTGGAGAGCTGAAGCCACTAAGGCGACTCGTCCATTTTTTAGAGCCAGGGAGTTTCATTGGATTGAGGCTCATAACGTTTTTGCTACTCTTGATGATGCTAGGGCTCAAGTCGTTGAAGATATGAATATTGCTTACGATATTCTTGGTAATGAATTCGCGATTCCTGTTTTGTTTTTTCAAAGACCTGAATGGGATAAGTTCCCTGGCGCCATTCATACTTACGCAGCGGATGCTTTGATGGATTCAGGTAAGGTTTTGCAATTACCTTCTACTCATTTGCTTGGTCAAAATTTTTCTAAGCCTTTTAATGTTAAGTTCATGGATAAGGACGGTGAAGAAAAGCACGGTTTTATTACTTGTTATGGTCCTGCTATTAGTAGGATTTATGGAGCTATGATTTCTATTCTTGGTGATGATCAAGGATTAATTCTTCCTTTTGATTTGGCCCCTAAACAAGTAGTCATAGTGCCTGTTTTGTTTAAGGGTAAAGAAGAACAAATTATTAAGAAGTGCGAGGAATTAAAAGCTTCTTTGGAAAAAGATTATTTAGTGGAGCTTGATTTAAGAGATATTAGTCCTGGTGAGAAATATAATCATTGGGAGCTTAAAGGAGTTCCTGTGAGATTAGAGCTAGGCCCTAAGGATTTGGAAAAGAACCAAGTTGTTTTGGTTAAGAGAACTGATAAGAAAAAAGAGTTTGTTTCTTTGAAGGATTTAAGTAATGTTTTAATTAATATTAAAAAGAGTTACACTAAAGAATTAAGAGATAAACAAATGCAGAAATTTAATGATTACATAGTTGATTGCGATACTATTAGCGACATAAAAAAAGTTGTAGATAATAAGAAAATGGCAAGAACAGGTATGTGTTCTATTGATATGGATTCTTATTCTTGTGCTGAAAAGATAGAGAAGCAAACTGATTCTTTTGTTCGTGGTAAAAAATTTGATGAAGAAAACACGAAGAAGAAATGTGTTGCTTGTGGTAAACCTGCGAGCGTAACTGTTTATGTCGCTAAGAGTTATTGATTGAGCCTTCTTGCCAGTCTTTGAGTATGGTTCTGCTTACTCTGTCGATGTCAGGCAAGTTACCTTTTTTTAAGATTTTTCTTTTTTTTGCTATTAATTCTATTTTTTCTTCTCCTTCTAATTCTTCAGGTATTTCGTAGTATTTTTCTATTAATCCAGGGAATTCTTCTAATATTCTTAGCACTACTAAATCAGGGTCTTTTATTTTGTTGTAATCAACAGTTCCTATCATTGCGTGTTTTTCTTTGTTTTTTTCACTGTAAGGAACCACTCCCGGAGTGTCTAAAAACACTATTTTGTTATCTGCTCTTATTCTTTGTATTCCTTTTGTGAATCCACTGACACTACTAACTCCTGCTGAGCTTCTTCCATTCATAGCATTTATCAAAGAAGATTTACCCACGTTAGGATATCCTAGTACACCTACTTGATAACATGTTTTTTCTGGATAGTGTTGTTTTCCTAGAATTATTAGTTTTTCTCTTAGCATTTTTAAGCCGTGATACTTAGTTGAAGAAACAAATATTGAAGGCTTAAATATTTTTTTTAGGTTTTCCGAGTCTTTTTGTTGTATTAAGTCACATTTTGTTAAAACATATATGAATGGTTTTTTTGTTCTTAATATTTTGTCTTCTACTTCTTTGTTTCTTGTTTCTAAGCTAAGACGAGAATCTATTATTAATAGTAAGATATCTGCTTCTTTAATTACTTTGTTTACCGCGTTCCAAAAGTTAACCATGAACATTAGTAAATTTTTTAATTATTTAAAGTGAACGAAAACAAACAAATCTTAAAAAAACTAATTAATCACTACTTTTAAATAGTTAATTGATAGAAAGATTTATAAATCTGATAAATTTTCTAAAAGCACCCCAAAAAAAAAACACAGAGGTAAAAATATGTTAAATAACGTAAAAAAAACAATAAAAGTAATGCTAAACACAGAATCCGTGCAAAGATTAAACAGAATAAGAGACAATTCAATAGAACAAATGTACGGAAACTTTAGAAACGGACATAATCCAGAAGACATAGTAGAAAAAATAAAATCATACCAAAGATTCGAAAAAGGAATAACACCATCAGAAATAATAACTTATCTAGCTCTAAGAAAAGCAGTGAGTTTCGGAGAAAAACTAGAAACAGCAGATCCTAAATTCATATACAATGCAGGAATGGAAAGAATAAAACTATACACAGACAACATAGTAGAACCACTAGGAATAACTCAAAGAGACATAACAGACACATTCAAAAAACAATACAATAAGTTCCTGAAAAACTAAAAAAAAATTTTTATTTTTTTAAATTCTTTTCAATATCAGCCTTGAATCTTTCAAGAGTTTTAATTAAGTGTTCAGGTTGAGTCTTCAAATTAATAGCTGCTTCTTCTAAGACGTTACCTTTAGATTTTTCTTTACTTTCAAGTTTTAACTCTTGAAGCTTTCCTTTCTTAGATTTTTTCCAAGCCTCAAACAATTCCTGCGCCCTAGAAGGAATCTGTTCTGCTTCACAACCAAGAAGCAATTTTGCTTCATTTATAGTCTGTCTTTCTTTTTCAAAAAAATTCTCAGCAGCAGCACCAGCTATGAATTCAAGCCTTATCACACCGTCCTGAATCTTACTAGTCCTAATAATCTTTATCCTTCCAACATCACCAGTAACATCTAAATGAGTACCACCACAAGCCTCAACATCAAAATCAAGAACATTAACAATTCTTAATTCCTTACCAGGAACCGCGCCACCTTGATAAATACGGACACCATACTGCGCTTCAGCTACGTTACGCTTCATAAAAGATTTGTAAATAGGACGATTCTGCGCGACTACTTCATTAGCCAAATCCTCTATTTTTTTAATTTCATCAGAAGATAATTGTTCATAATGAGTAATATCTAACCTACTCTTCTCCAACGTCTTAGAAGCACCCGCTTGCCAAACATGATCGCCAAGAATTCTTTTTGAAGAACCAGTAAGTAAATGCGTAGCGGTGTGATGCTGAGCCAATTGCATACGCCTATCAAAATCTATTTTACACTCAACAACAACCCCTTCTTTAAAATTAATATTTTTAAGTTCGTGTAAAACAATGTTTCCTTGTTTTTTCACACTAATAACTTCTTCTCCATTAATAGTTCCCAAATCATGAATTTGACCACCACTAGTAGGATAAAAAGCAGTACTATCAAGAATAACAAAATAAGAACTTTGTTTAATAATCTTTATCACGTTAGCTTTAAAATGAACCAAATCATAATGATTATAATACAAAATCTTTGTATTATTAACACCTTCTAATTCGAATTTCTCCTCAACAATTAATTCTTTTTTTTCAGACAATGCGTGCTTCTCAGTGATTAAAGAATAAAAATTATCAGGAATCTCAACAATTACTCCTTTCTTCTTAGCTTCTTCCCTAATAACTTCAGGATCCACGCCGTTACTATCATACACCTCTATTAATTTATCAACAGTTATTTCTTTCTGAATAAGTTTCTCAACTAATTTTTTGTTTCTCTCCTTACTTTCATCATATTTTTGTTTTTCAACCAAAAGAATCTTCTTTACATGACTTAGATTATTTGATAATTCAGGAAATAAACTCTTCAAAGAAGAAGCATGCCACTCACAAACATCACCCAAATCTAAATCCCAATTATTTTCATCAATGAATCTTAAAGCTCTACGAAGAATCATCCTTAAATTATAACCTCCTTTAACATTAGAAGGAAGAGCACCATCACTTATTGCGACTAACAAACTCCTAGAGTGCTCAGCAACTGAATACAAAGCTCTTAAAGGTAATAATTTATTTTTTAATTCATCAACACCCATACTCATTCTCTTAGCCACCAAGGACCAAGAATCATTCATATTATCAGATTCATCCATGTTCAACAAAGAACCAAAAGGTAAATACTTCTTCAAAAATACTTCGTCGCGTTCAACACCTGTTTTTTTAATTAATTTATTCATCACATCAGGAAAAACAGCATCATAAATAGTGCCAGAACCTTGAGAGAACCAAGCGATGCGCTCATGACCCATACCCATATCCAAAACTTTTAATTTAAGATTCTTAGGACCATCAAGCGTTTGTTCAAATAACATATAAACTTGATTAGCTAATTCCGCGCCGCGACAAAAGAACTCCATGCAAGAACCAAAATTACCACCACCAGCCCAAGCATCTTCATGAATCAACAATTCTTTCTCAGGAATACCAACAACTATGATGAACCAATCAAGCAAATCCTTAAAATATTTATCTTGATCCCAATCCTGCTCAGACATAAACGCGTGCTGACCAATCATAACGAACCCTGTATGATGAGACATAGTTATACCCACGTTATCAACATCATTAAACCTCAAAGAAAATTGAGGAACAACTAAAGGATTCGCAGGAGGATCAACATCACCATTCACAACGTAAGGCTGAAAATCATAAATGCTAGCCTGAACAAAATCCGTATCTTCACGCCAACGAGCAACCACTGAATAACGAGGAATAGGCGTATACCCCCTAGAACTCATAAAATCAGAAAATTCTTTCCAAACCTGAACATAAGACATATTCTTATTAACAACGAAATCATCAAAGAACTGAAAACCCCCACTACACGAAGGCTCACCACACAAAGTCCTTTCTAAATCTTTAGTCCAAAAATAAACACCACAAGAACAATGCTTACGAACAAAACCCTCCTCAACAAGTTTCTTAGTTGGAAAATATTCATCAGGATTCTTATTAACTTCTAATTTGAATTCTTTCTTGACTTGCTTATCCGGTTTCACATAATCACCTAGTATTTAATAAAAGAAAACTTTTTTGTTTTTATATGTTACTATAAAAACAAATTAAGAATACTTAGCGATTAAACTTAGTAATTCATCTCCGAACTTCTTTATTTTCTCAGAACCAATACCTTTAACAAGACCTAGTTCATCTACATCCAAAGGAGCTTTTTCTATTAATTCTAGAAGAGTAGAATCATGAAAAATAGTAAAAGCAGGAATTCCTAAAGAAATACTCTTATTTTTTCTCCAAACCTTTAACTCTTCTAAAAGTAACAACTTAGCTTTATTATTCAAACGAGAATCAACAAAAGACTCCGATAAAACATCTTTTTTTCCTTTATCACTAAACATGAACTTAGCAGATTTACCTTTCTCAGCCAATAAACGCATCTCAGAAGAAATAAAATAAGAAGGATTTTTACCCGAATAAGTCATCACGAGTTTTTTCTTAGCCCTACTAACAGCTACGTAAAACAAACGACGCTCCTCTTCTTCTTTATCATAATCCTTAATCTTAATAAGCTCAGCAACAGGGTGCTCAGAAGTCTTACAAGGAAAATTCATAGAGTTACAACCAAGAACAAAAACTAATTCAGATTCTAAACCCTTAATTGCGTGAACCGTAGCCAAAGTAACTTCTCCTTTCTTAGCATCAACTTTCTTAATTTGTTCATCACTCTTCACAACGTGAGAAACATTATTATTTTTAAGAAGCCTAGAAAATTCATTAAGCGTCTTATTAGTGCGAGCAAGAACAAAAATTTCTTCTCTAGGAATTTCAGAACCTAGAATTGCTTGAAGAACAAATAAATGCTCTTCTTCCTCTGACTTAAATTTTAAAAGCTTCAAAAAACCTTCTTCTTCCAACACAGATTCTAAGTCAGGCATATTCAATTTTTTAATCGCCAAATTCATAAATTGAACCAACAATTTTTGAGAACGATAATTTTTTCTTAAAAAAATAACTTCTACATCATCATGACTTTGTTCAAATTCCATTATGAACTTAATATCAGAACCACGCCAACCAAAAATAGATTGTCTAGGATCACCAACACAAAACAAATTCTCAGAATTTAACAATTCAACCAAATCCATCTGAGAAGAATTAACATCTTGAAATTCATCAATTAAAATATGATCAAATTCAGGAACTAAAGAAGAATTATTTCTAAAAAAAGATAAAGCATCAAGTAACTGATCAGAAAAATCACGAAGACCCCTCTCAGCCATGTATTCCTCTAATTCTTTACAAGTATTATACAGTAATTGAGCGCTTCTTAAAGAACTAGAAGGCGCATCCTTAGAAAAATCAACTAATCCACCTCTTGCCTTAAAAGTATCCAAAGCCAAAAAACAATCATTCATGAATATGGCTGCTAATTGATCATCAGTTTTACCGCGTCTTTGAGCATAAGAAAAATAAATACTTAAAGCATCTCTTAAATTCAAACCTTGCTCTTGCAAAGCCCTCCTAATACCAACAATTTTATCTTTAAAAGACATAACCCTTACGGGCTTATCATAAATCAAATCGTTATGCAATCTTAAAACTTTTTCACAAAAAGAATTAAAAGTTTCAACCCTAGCATTAGTAATTCCTGAAGATTCTAATCTATACATCATTTCTTGTCTTGCTTTCCTAGTAAAAGTAATCGCTAAAATCCTAGAAGGATTAACACCCCTGTACTTAATCAAGAATTCCACTCTCTTAGTTAAAACCCTAGTCTTACCAGAACCCGCACCCGCGACACAAACAACGTTCTTAGAAGGAGTAACCACTGCTTTTTTTTGTTCATCATTCAAATCTTTAAGAAAAAAATCAAAATTCTTAAACAATTCTTTCTCAGAGCTTGAAATAAAAGTTTTTTGATTATTAGAAAAAGCCAATTTTCGTTTAAAAAAAGTAGGCTTACGAAGCTCATCAACACCCTTCACAGAAATCTTTAAGACCTTAGCATATTTGTTAATAGTACTAAAAGAGATTTGTTCAATGAAACCATGCCTTATCAGAGAATCAACAACCATGCTTAATTCTTCTTTAGAATAAGCCAAATCACCAAAACAATTTAATTCATGCAATTTATTACGCTCAACAGAAGGATTATTAATATCACCAATTAAAATATCAATCAATAAATTTTTCCCAACATTAAAAGGAACCTCTTTTAAAGCTCTCAAAACAAGTAAATAATCTTTTTCGTCCATAAAATCACTCTAATAAATAAAAGGATTAGAAAAAACCTTTTTAATGATTGCGCATAAATGACTAGTGCAAAAAAAATAAAAAAAAAAGTTCTTAAGAGCAACCAGTAGTATTGCCACAATCTTCACAAACAGCACAACTACCACTTCTCTTAAGCTTCATAGATCCACAACCAGAACATTGCTCACCAGTATAACCCTTAGATTTAGCTTCATAAACCTCTGCTTCTTTTCCAGATATTCTTAGTTGTCTTTCCTTCGAAGGCTCAGGTAATTTAGTATCTGATTTAGTATCTGAAGCCTCCATGGTTTTAACGTGGACAAAGTCCTTTCTACCAAGATACTCATAACCAAGAGTTCTAAACACATAATCCAATATGGACGTAGCGTTTTTAATCACAGGATGACCCATAACCATACCTGCGGGTTCAAATCTTGTAAATGTAAAAGAATCCACGAATTCTTCTAAAGGAACACCATACTGCAATCCCTTAGATATAGCTACTGCGAAACAATTCAATAAAGCACCATAAGAAGCGCCTTCCTTGTAAGTATCAAGGAAAATCTCTCCTAAAGAACCATCTGCATATTCGCCTGTTCTAAGGAAAACTTTTTGACCACCAACAACTGCTTCTTGAACAAAACCCGTGCGCTTAGCAGGCATCTTTTTTTGCTTAAGCTTATACACAACTTGCTCATGAATCTTCTTACTATCAACAGTTTCATCAATGTCATCAGATTGCTTAAGCAACAATAATTCTGCATCTTCCTCAGAAGACGAACTAAGCGGTTGACTAAGCTTACACCCATCCCTGTAAAGAGCAACTGCTTTAACCATTAATTTCCAAGCATCTTTATGAGCACGAGCAACATCATTAATACTAGCATGCTTATCCATGTTAATAGTTTTACTAATAGCCCCTGAGATAAAAGGTTGAACCGCAGCCATCATTTGAATATGACCTGAATAATTAATGAATCTTTCACCAGTTTTACCACATCTATTCGCACAATCAAACACAGAAATATGCTCTTGCTTAAGATGAGGTGCCCCCTCAACAGTCATAGTACCACAAACATACTTCTCTGCTTTAGCAATATCTTCTTTAGAAAAACCAAGAGCTTCCAAAACATTAAGCTCAGGCTTATTTATTTGCTCATCAGTGAAACCAAGCTCTTTAAGAGCATCATCTCCTAGAGTCCACTTAGTGAAAGCATATTTCAACTCAAAAACAGTTTTAAGCTGAGACTCAACTTTTTGAATAGCCACGTCAGTGAAACCTTTTTCTTTTAAAGATTCATGATTAATACCAGGACTATCTTTTAAAGTCCCACTACCAACACAATAAGTAACTATTTCTTTAATTTCTTGATCATTATAGCCAAGAACTTCAAGAGCAGAAGGAACTGATTGGTTAACAATCTTAAAAAAACCTCCCCCAGCTAACTTTTTGAATTTGACTAAAGCAAAATCAGGCTCAATACCAGTAGTATCACAATCCATGACTAACCCGATCGTGCCCGTAGGCGCAAGAACAGTTACTTGAGCGTTCCTATAACCATACTCTTCACCCCAAGATAATGCATTATCCCAACAAGAACGAGCATGTTTAATCATATAATCAGGACAAGCTTCAGGACTTAAACCAACAGGCTTAATAGTTAAACCTTCATACTCAGAAGGCTTAGCATTATACGCTGCGCGTCTATGATTTCTAATTACACGAAGCATATCATCTCTGTTATTATCATATCTTGAAAAAGGACCTTGAGCTCTAGCAAGTTCAGCAGAAGTAGTATAGCTCTGACCACCCATTATAGCAGTAATAGAAGACGCAAAACCTCTTCCTTCCGGACTATCATATGCTAAGCCCATCCTCATCAATAAAGCACCAATGTTAGCGTAACCTAAACCAAGGGTTCTGTACAAATAACTCTTTTGAGCAATTTCCTTACTAGGAAACTGAGCCATCAAAACAGAAATCTCTAAGACAGTAGTCCATAAACGCACCGCGTGTTTAAACTTATCAACATCAAACATCTTGGTACCTTCATCATAAAACTTAGTCAAATTAAGACTGGCCAAATTACAAGCAGTATCATCCAAGAACATGTATTCAGAACAAGGATTACTAGCATTAATTCTTCCATCGTTAGGACATGTATGCCACTCATTTATAGTATCATCAAATTGAACACCTGGATCCGCACTCATCCAAGAAGAATAATTAATCAAATCCCAAAGCTTAGAAGCCTTAATTGTTTTGTGAACCTTACCATCAGTTCTTCTAAGTAAGTGCCAATCATCATCTTTATGCAAAGCTTCAAAAAACTTGTTAGGAACACGAACAGAGTTATTACTGTTTTGTCCAGCAACAGTCAAATAAGCTTCAGATTCATAATTAGAATCCATAACTAAAAAATCAATTTCTTTTTTATCTTGCTTAACAAGCATCAAAGCACGCTGAACATAATTAATAGAAACATCAGCATCAAGCGCTTTTTTAACTGCTTTTCTTAAAACAGCATTTTCTTTAAGATTAACTGATTTCTTTTCATACGCAATTTTCATTATGTTATTAAGATGATTCTTACAAGTAATACTACCTTGAACAAGCGCAGCTACTTTTTGTTCTTCTTTCATCTTCCAAGAAACAAAATCTTCAATTTCTGGATGATCAAGATCTAAACAAACCATTTTAGCAGCTCTACGAGTAGTACCTCCTGATTTAATAGCACCAGCAGCCCTATCAAAAACAGTTAAAAAAGATAACAAACCAGAAGATTTTCCACCACCAGATAAGTGTTCGCCTTTACCTCTAATCGTAGAGAAATTAGTACCTGTGCCAGAACCATATTTGAATAATCTTACTTCCCTGGTTATTAAATCAAATAAGCCACCTTCATTCACTAAGTCATCTCTTATTGTTTGAATAAAACAAGCATGAGGCTGTGGCCTACTATAAGCATCTTCTGATTTTCTGACTTCACCACTTTCAGGATCCGCGTAGAAATGACCTTGAGGTTCCCCTCTGATGCCATAAGCAGTAAATAATCCTGTATTAAACCATTGCGGACTGTTAGGCGCGCACATTTGATTAAGCAACATATACACTAATTCATCATAAAACGCGGCCGCATCATTATCTGATTTGAAATAACCGTAACGAACACCCCAATCAGTCCAACAACCTGCTAATCTATGAACTACTTGTTTAACGCTACGTTCAGGACCGAGAACTAATTTGCCATTTTCATCAACAGCGAATCTGCCTTCATCAGTTATTTGAGGAACACCTTTTTTTCTTAAATATTTTTGAGCCAATATATCCGTAGCCATTTGGCTCCAAGAAGAAGGAACTTCTACTTGTTTTATTTCATAAACAACTGATCCATCATTATTCTTTATAATTGAATCTTTGTATGTATACTCAAATAATTCATAAGGAGACTTTCCTTCATGAGTAAACATTCTCTTAACTGATAAACCCTTATCAGAAAAAACCGCGTTGGTTATGTTGTCAACAAACTTCTTACCGTACACATTGTATTTTTTTTCATCCATTCATATTCACCTAAACACTACTTCGAATCAAGCTTTTCCAGCTCTTTTCTAAACGACTCAATGTCTTGAAAATCATTATAAACAGAAGCAAAACGTATATAAGCGACTTGATCAAGTTTTTTTAATTGCTTAATAATAATTTCACCTATATTCTTTGTTGTTACTTCTTTTTTTGTATTAATCCTTAATTTTGATTCAACTTTTGAAGCAATAGCCTCTATTTGTTCTTGAGTAATAGGTCTTTTTTGACAAGCAATTTGCAATGATTTTATGACTTTTTGTCTGTCAAAAATTTCTTTAGTACCATTCTTTTTTAGTATCATTATGTTAATAAGTTCTATTTGTTCATAAGTTGTGAAACGTTTTTCGCACTTCAAACATTCCCTTCTTCTTCTTGTAATGTCTTCTTCTGTTTCTCTGGTTTCTAAAACCTTAGTTTCTGGATAGCTACAAAATGGACATTTCATTTTTTTATCAAGGAGCAAACACTAAAAAATATAAGAGCAAAAACCTGAAATGTTACTACATATAGGTTAAAGCTAATCTTTGAACACTACCCCTAGTGTTTAAACAAGTTCACAAGAGGTTTATAAATTTATCTGTTATTTCATACTATGTTTTGTAAAACATCATTTTTTTATACATATTAAATGATATGCTTTCAAAAACTAATTTCAAAAAATAACAAACCTAAGAAAAGGGTCTGAAAGGCTTCAAATTATAAAAGATTTATATATTAGTTTAATTTACAACTATAAAGGAAGGCACAAAATTAGCAAAAAGCTTTTCTGTGGGGTGAAGCACAGTGGATGAAAACATAGAACTAGGCGGAAAAATATTTTTATCAGGATTTAAGAATCTGAAAAGAGATGAATTACTAATAGCGAAAAAACTCATAGGGAGCTACGCTAGAAAATTCGGAGACGGACTAAAGAATTACGAATCATTAAATCTGCACTTAAAACCAGTACACAAAACTACGCCAGACTCTGAAAAATATGAATTACACATAAAATTAATTCACGATGGTAAAACAACCAACACAGAAGTAGTAGATCATAACGTGTTCGTATGCATAGATTCAGCACTTAAAAAAATAGAAGAACAAGTAATAAGATAACTTTTTTTGTTTTTATTAAATAAAAAATGAGAATAAAAATTCTAAAAGAAAACAGAATTAATGAATATTCTAAATTAGCAAGAGAAACAATCTCAGAGTCAAAATACTACAATGAAAACGCAAAAAAATCAGAAATACAAAAGTTAGGAATAAATCAAATCAAAAAAGATCTTAAAAACAAAAACAACATTTTCATATACGTAGAAAATCAAAAAGAAATAATAGCATTCTGTAATGGATACAAAGAACATGGATTGTTCTGGATAAATTGGATAGGTGTGAAAGAAACACATAGAAAAAAAGGCGTAGCAAAAAAAATAATACATTATTTAGAAGAAGAAATGAAGAAAAAAAATATTCACAAAATATGGTTTGATACACTAATAAAAAATGAAGAATCAGTTCAATTAATAAAAAAACTAAAATATAAAAAAGTAAGCACATTAAAGAATCATTGGTACAACCAAGACTTTTATCTCTGGGAAAAAATAATAAACTAATTACTTAACTCTTCCCTTTAAATTCTTATCAACAATTATTTCAGCACCAATTAATTTTACGCCTTCAGCACTCACACCTTTATCATCAACCAATAATTCAAATTCAAAAAATTCATCAATACTTATCTCTTTGTTTTCTGATTCAACACCTTCAAAATTCAAATAAGTACCAGGCTCAGCATTAGGACACTCTAATAAACCAACTTTTTTACCTTGAGAAACAGCGAGAAGCATACCTTCACTTAAAACACCTCTAAGTTTAGCAGGTTTAAGATTAGATACAACTATTATTTTCTTACCCACTAATTCCTCAGACTCATAATGACCTGCCAAACCAGAAACAATAGTTCTTTCTTCATCACCAAAACTAATCTTCTCAACAAATAATTTATCAGCATCAGGATGCTTAAAAACTTCTTTAATCAAAGCAACCCTAAACACAGGCTTCTTTAAAGAATCAAGATTTTTCTTCGCAACAACTTGCTTACCAGAATACTTATCAGATAAAGACTTTATGAAATCATCATCAACTTTTTCAAATAAAGGCTTAACTTCACCAATCTTATGATTCTCTAAACTCTTACCCAAATCATTAAAAGAATCAAAATCGCAATTTAATTGAGAAAGAATATTCTTAGAAGTTTCAGGCATAACTGGTTGAATCAATAAAGCCAAGTCTTTAATAACATTAACCAAAACAGTCAAATCATTCCTAGCAACACTTGGCTGTTCCTTTATTTTTTTCCAAGGCTCATTCTCTTGAAAAAAATGATTTGCTTTCTTAGATAAACCCATTATAGCCTTAATAGCTCTTTTAAGTTCTATATCTTCATAAAAACCAATAATTTCTTTTATTTCAGCATCATAATTCCAAGAATTAGTAATTTTTCCAACCTCGCCATCACAAAATTTATTCACAAAAGTCAAAGTTCTATTAACCAAATTAGCAAAATTACCAACAACTTCATTATTTAACTTATCTTGAAAATCCTTCCAAGCAAAATTAGTATCAGTTCTTTCAGGTCTGTTCATCATCAAATAATAACGCCAAACATCCGCAGGAATACCTGAATCCTGAATGTTATCCCCAAAAATACCTACCCCTCTAGATTTAGAAAACTTATCATCTTCATAATTTAGATATTCATTCACACTAAGCGTATCAACTAAAGTGTACCTATCATTCGTACCTATAAGAGATGCAGGAAATAAAACTGAGTGAAAAGGAATATTATCTTTTCCCATGAATTGAACAAGCCTAGTCTCATCAGGCGTTTTCCACCAAATCTCCCAATCAGATCTATTAGCCTTAGTTATAGCTATGTAACCAATAGGCGCGTCGAACCAAACATAAAAAACTTTTTCTTCGTAACCCTTAAGAGGAACAGGAATACCCCACTTTAAATCACGAGTAATAGCTCTTTCTTTTAAACCTTCTTTTAACCAAGAATTAGTTGTAGTTATAGCATTCTCAGACCAAGAATTTTTTGTTTTAATAATGTGTTTCTCTAACAAAGATTGTAATTCTTGAAGCTTAATGTATAAATGCTTAGTTTTTTTAAGAACAGGCTTAGAACCAGTAATTTTAGACCTAGGATTCTTTAATTCCTTAGCATCCAACAATTTCCCACAATTATCACATTGATCGCCTCGAGCGTCATTAAAAGAACAAAAAGGACAAATTCCTTCAATGAACCTGTCAGATAAAAACTTTTGAGCTTCAACATCAAAAAATTGTTCTTCTTCTTTCTCGATCAAAAAATTATTTTTATAGAGTTTAAAAAAAATGTCTTGAGTTATTTCTTTATTCTCAGGACTGGAAGTTCTACCAAAACAATCAAAGTCGCAATTAAACCAATCATAAACTTGTTTATGAATCTTAAAAAAATAATCAGTAGCTTCTTCAGGAGTCATGTTCATTTTTAAAGCAATAGCTTCAGTAGTAGTTCCATGTTCATCAGTACCAAGAACTGATAAAACTTTTTTTCCTCGTAAACGAAGAAACCTAGTATAAACATCTGCACTAACAATACAAACCATGGTTCCTAAATGAGGAACATTGTTAACGTAAGGCAAAGCACTAGTTACTAAAATCTTTTTTTCTAACTTAATCACCTCATAAATCCTCTACATCAATAGTTTTAGTTTTTTTCTTTTTTGGTTCTTTCATCTTCTTAGTTATAGGTATCTTAACTTTACAAGAATCACATTCAAAAACAAAAGACTTAACGCCTAAGAATGACTTTCTCTTAAAAGGAATCTTTGTTTTACCTTCATGATTACAAGAACCACAAACATAATCAACACATAATTCTAAAGAAGATTCATACTCATCAGCAGGAACTTCATGATTACAAGAACCACAAACATATTCTTTTGCACGAATCTTAGGTCTCTTAGTTTTAGAATCAATAGGCTTAGTCATTAATTCTTTTTTACACTTAGGACAAAGTTCGCGAAAAGCCCAAGCCCTAACACTTCCTTCAGGAGTTTTTCTTCTAGTAAAGTAAACGAGTTCATTCATATCTTCAGGTTCTCTTAATTCCATGATTATTCCTCCAACGATTTCTTTTTTATCTCAATAGAGATTGCTTTCTTTAAAGTTCTTATATAAAGCGGACAATTCAAATACTCTAATTCGTGTTCTGCGCAGAACTTTATTAAATTTTCCTTTTCTAAATCAGATGAAAATCCGACAAATATATTAATTGATTCAGCAGGATTTAAAACATCAAAATTTTTTGCTATCAAAATTTTTTTCAAACTAGAAGAATACTCAACCCATTTTTTTTTCTTAACATCAAAATTTTTAAGAGCCCATAATAATTCTTTGAAATCTATTTTTTCTCCTGAACCTGAATAAAAAGAATTTTTTAAAAAAAGTAATTCTTTAAAAACAGAATCGTCATCACATGCTATGAACGCACCTCCTGAATTAATAGATAAAGGTTTGTGTTTTCCAAAACTACCAATTATAAAATCTCCTTTTAAAGAATTAACATCACCAATAGAACAAACAACGTCATTAACAACCAATGCATTAATGTTTTTAAAATCATCATAAAAACTTAAAGGATCAGAATAAGCATATCCAGGATTAGTATTTATTATAATTAAAGAATCCTCTAAGAAAGGAAACTCTTCTTTAATTAAAACGCCTTTATTCATAGGTGCTTTAATCACTTTCAAACCAACCTTGTCACCTGATTTTTCATAAGTGTACCAACCACCTTCTTCTTGAAGAATAAGATTCTTAAAACCTTTATTTTTAGAATAACGCATAATTAATTCAGCAGCGTCCCTACACTTATCCATAAAAATAACACGCTTCTTACCAACAATGCTAGTTAATAAAGAAACACATTCAACAAAATAATTCTCATCCACAAATAACACCTACTTAATTCTTTTGCCTAAAAAACCACTAATTTCTATTATTTTAACTGGTTTGTCGTGATGCTCAAATAATTTCTTTAAATGATACTTGAAATCAAATACATCCACTACTTCAAATTCATTATCTTCAAAATATTTAACAACGTAATCTTTCGTGCTAGTCTTATGAATACTTAGAACATTATCTGATAAAGAAACTGCTTTATTAAGAAAAGTAGTATCAACGTTTTTATTCTTAGTACCAAAAGGAGGATTCATAATCACAAAATCAAAAATTCCTGTGATACTAGAAACATCTCCTTGAATTATTTCAAAAGAAGGCAATTCATATTCTTCTTCTACGTTCTTAATATTTTTTTCAAGAATCCTAATAGCTGAAGAATCTTTTTCTAAGAAAACAACTTTTTTAGCACCTAAAAGTAAAGCTCCAATACCTAGAATCCCTGTGCCTGCACCAAGATCAATAACTACTTTATCTTTAATTAAATTACGCATATGAGACGACCACAATAGCTCAGCAGCGACTTCTCCGCTTGTAGCATACTGTTCTAATCCAATAATAGGATTACTAAAAACTAATAACTTAGACAACATCCTAGATAAGTGTTTTAATGACATATTCATAAGAAATATTGAATGCTTTAAATAGATTAATATTAAAAACCGTGCTAAAAAAAATAAAACACTTAAAAAAAGCCAGAATTACTGCTTAGTGATTAAACAACGTTGTAAAAAAAAGCTGATTTTAATAAACACAAATCTTTAAAAAAAGACAATAGTTACCATTAAATAAAGTGTTTGGGGTAATAAGTGCAAAAAGTGAAACAAAGAAGTTGAAAGATTTTCAAACAGGAATAAAATCCGCGTTTGACGCAGTAAAAATGGAACTAGATGAGCACTTAGATTCTATAAATCACAGCACAAGAGAAATACAATCAATCTATGATTACATGAGTGAATTAGATGCTAAAATAGAGAAATTAAACGAACGAATAGACGATATGCAAATGCTAATAAATCCTGAACAACAAAAAGAAGAACCTATAAACTTAACCAACAGAGAACAAGAAGTATTCTTAGTGCTTTATTCAGAAGAAAAAATAATAATAAAAGAAATAGCAAAAAAACTAGGATTCACAGAAGAAATGGTTAATAAATATATATATAACTTAATATCAAAAGGAATACCTGTTCTGAGAGAATACAACGAAAAAACAGTTTCATTCTCCCTAGACCTAAAATTCAAAGATTTACAAGCAAAGAAAAACATTCTGAACATAAACGAATCAATATCTAAAGAAGTCCTAGCAGAAAAAACACTTTGAAACAATTCTAAAAATGTTTAATAGTTAATTTTATAAATTAAACAATGTTCCAATAAGACATGAAACTCACAATAATAGAAAATAAAGCACAAAAACTAGTATTTGAATTAGAAGGCGCAGACCACACATTATGCAATATTCTAAAAGACGAACTAAAAAATAATGATTCAGTAAGCGTATCAACCTACACAATAAGTCATCCACTAGTAGGAAAACCAAAATTCTTCTTAGAAACAAAAAAAGGAGAAAAACCAGTTGATGCCCTTAAAAAAGCAATAGATAACATAAAAAAACAAAACGCGACGATGCAAAAAGCATTCAAAACAATGAAGTGATTACTTCCCAAATCTTCTATCACGCTTAGAAAAATCATTAATGCACTTAACCAAGTCTTCTTTGCTAAATTCAGGCCATTTCTTATCTAAAAATACCCATTCAGAATACGTGCTTTGCCAAGGCAAAAAATTACTAGTTCTACGCTCACCACCCGTTCTAATAATCAAATCAGGACAAGAACTAAGATAAAGATTATCCTCAAAAACAGACTCATCAATATCCTCAACACTTAAATTCTTAGTTAACACATCATTAGCTATTCTTTTAACAGCCCTAAGAATTTCTTCTCTACCACCATAACCCAGCGCGACATTAAAAAAATAAGAATCATTATTCTTAGTTTTCTCAACTAATTCATCAATCCTTAATCTGACATCTTCAGGAAATAAAGATAAATCACCAAGAACTCTGATACGAACACCAGAATTTAAAAACTTAGAATCATTAAGAAGATTCTCAGAACATTTAAGAAATATATTCATCAAATAATCAAATTCGAGCTTAGGCCTATTAATATTCTGAACAGAAAACGCATAAACAGTTACTTCCTTAATATTAAGATCTTTACACCACTCAAGCAATTCAAAAACCTTTTTTTCACCGTACTCATGACCCTTCCAAGGACTAAGATTTAAAGACTTCGCAAATCTGCGATTACCATCCATTATTATACCGACATGACCAGGCTTAATATTAATCACCTAAACAGATTTATGTTCATCTGGCAGAAACTCAAACATACTATCTAATAAATCAGGCTCAATACCAAAAATGTCCTTCATAGTAACAATACCTTGCAAAACACCCTTCTCAATAACAGGCAAACGACGAACATCATTATTATTCATCAAAACCATAGCAGTATAAATACTTCTACCAGGCTCAATACTAATAATATCTTTAGAAGGAGTCATAATATCTTTAACAAGTATTTTATCAGGACTAATACCTGAAGAAACAACCTTAACAACTAAGTCTTGCTCAGTAACTATACCACAAAAAGCTTGCTTATTCATAACCACTAAGCTACCAACTTCTTTAGAAGCCATTATCTCAGCACAAGTCCTAGCAGTCTCAGAAACCTGAATAGTAACAGGTGTCGTCGTCATAATATCTCTTATAAAATAAGTCCTCATAAATAATACCCCCTCAAAGTATTAACTTTATCTTATCTTTAAAAATTTTACCTAAATCAATAATTAAAGATTCACAAACCTGCAAGTCCCTACCAGAACTAGGAGAATCCAACGCATCCTCAAAATCCTTAGGCTCACAACTCACAACCCTAGTTATTTTACCATCTTTCAAAAAAGCCTTCCTAATATTTTTCTCAGGAACCTCTATGTCCTCAATTAAAAACAATTCATCACCCGTCAAAATGATTTCACCAGTCTTAGAACCATGCAAGAACCTAACTCTTGTTTTTTGAACCTCTAATAAACGCCTACGCTGAGCATGCTCCAACAACTCAGCTATAACAAATTTAGAATTAGACACTAACTTATTAACCTCTGATTTTGTAAGTTTTCCAGCATCAAAATCTTTCTTAGCAGAAAAAATGCTTTTCAACTCAGAAAAAATATTAGGAGACAACAACCCCTTATCAGCGAGCTTAGACTTAGTAATAGTTATCAAAGAGTTTTCATCAACCTCATCCAACCCGTGAAGTCTAAGAACTTCCTTTAAAGCATGAACTAATTCATCAAACAACTTAACAAAAACCTCTTTGTCTTTCAAAGCCTGAATCTCCTCAAACAATTTCTTCATACGACTAAGAAAAATCTCCGTTTCTTCATACAACTCATCCAATAATTTACCAGATACTTTCTTCAAAATACCATGCTCCAAGTCCTTCCTAACCTTAACTAATCTTTCCAGAATCTTAACGTGCTTATCCTCTAACAATTTTTCTTTCTTAACAAATAAATGTCTAAGAACATCAGAACACTCCTTAGGCGTAGGAGGAGGCAAACCATAAATCATGACCGCTGCTTGACCAGTAGTAAGCGCAGCCCAATAAAAATCCTCCATACCAATCTCTTTAAATTTTAAAGAAACACGATCAAGAACTTGATCGCCCGCTTGAGCATACATATCAATAGCTTCAGGACTAGGTTTAATCCTACCCATTTGAAGAAGTTGCTTCCAAGGCATAAATGTGCCACGATCAAATAAAGGAACACCATCCCTTAAAAAAGTAAAAATCACAGGGTTAGCTTCTTTAACACTCTCCCAGAAATCAGTCAATAAATAAACTTGAACACCTAACTCTTTATCAATACCCGTCATTTTTCTAACTTCATAAACCATGCTAATAATAATAGATCTTAACTTATCTTTAAGTTCTACCCTAGTCATTTTTTTAACATCAGTATCATCAATAACCACGAAGGTATCAACATCAGACTCAGGCGTAGCCCTACCCTGAACTAAGCTACCTGCTAAGACATAAGAAACAATGTATTTCTCAAATTTCTTAGTAACCATAGCTTTATGAATCTCAGCCAATTTCAAAGAAGATAAAATACCCGTATCATAAACCGTGGCGGAATTAGCAATAAGCTCCATCAAATCATACTTAGCATCAAAACAATTCTGCCAAATATCAGTAACTAAAACAGTTAAAGGATTAAAAGATTTCTTAATACTCTCAGCCATTTTAGAAACAACTTCTGCGACTTTACCACGAAGCTCATCCTTACTCATTTTTTTACTATCAGAATCATCAATTACAACTAAGACATTAACTTTCTCCTTTTTCTCATCATCCTTACTAGGAGGAAGAAGAGCCAAACCCGACAAGTTACCTTCAAACTTAGCAACTAATTTATCTTTCAAAGATTCTAGATTTTTCTTGATATCATCAAGTTTTTTCTGAGAATCAACATCTAAGCCAGGAACATTAGCAGATTCTTTTTTATTATCAGACACACTTTTTTTTGATTTGTTATTTTTCTTAGCCATAAAAACAAACACCCCTAATTTTTTATAATAAGGTCATGAATAAAAAAAAACAAACTCTAGTTATATAAATGTTTTGCCAAAAAAATCAAAAAATATCCGAGAAAGAATTAGTAAAAGCAAAATTTTATTAATAAAAAACTAAAAACCAAAAAGTAAAATGAAAATAACAATATCTGGAACATTAGGAAGTGGAAAGAGCACAGTAGCAAAAATAATCTCAGAGAAACTAAACATAAAAAGATTTAATAGTGGAGGCCTAATGAGGCAAATGGCTGAAGAAAGAAATATGACTCTGAATGAATTACAAGAAATCGCTGAGAAAGACAGAAGCGTAGATGATGAAATAGATAGAAGACAAAAAGAACTAGGAGAAAAAGAAAATGATTTCATATTCGAAGGCAGATTAGGTTATCACTTCATACCTGATTCTTATAAAATATTCTTAAAAACAGATGTTGAAGTAGCTGCTGAAAGAATCTTAAAATCCATGAACGAAGAAAATAAAGAAAGACAACAAGAAGGACTAAAAAAAGATAAAAACGAGATAATAAACAGTCTTAAAAAAAGAAGAGAATCAGAACAAAAAAGATACCAAGAATTGTATGATTTAAACTACGAAGACGAAACTAATTATGATTTAATAATAGACACAACGAATATTAACGCGGAAGAAGTCAGCAATAAAATAATAAAAGAAATAAAAAAATAACAATTATTCTTCTTTAGGTGCTTCAACAGGAGATTCTTCTGCAGGAGCTTCAAACAAAGGCGTTTTTCCTTGTTTAGTAACCTTAAGATTGATTTGAACAGTTTTAGTAATAACTGTGTTACCTGCAACTGTTCTTCTAGCCTTACGACCATCCTCGTTTTTTCTAATACCTATACCTTTAACTATCAATATTTTCTTTCGGTTACCACCTAATACGTCTTTACGCATAGGAAACCCAGCATAATCACTACCACCTGTAATAACGAATTCATAACCAGGTAAACCAAAAGAATCACCTTTTATAGACTCCCCAATTTTTTTACCAATAAAAGCCTCAGCTTCTGCATCTTTAACATCCTTCTTCAAAGTCTTCTTAGAAACAGGATCCCCAATGTTTAACTTAAATTCTACCATTTTTTTTACCTCCGAGAGCATCCGTAACCAATAAATGATTAGGCCTCAGTAAACAATAGAAAAAACTATTCATTTTTAAATCTAACTACAAAAAAACAAAGAATTAACGCTTAATCCTTCTAATCTTGTTCTTTAAACCAAAAAAATACCTAGAAAACAAAGAATAAGACAAATCCAAATCATGTTTTCCTTTAACAGTTAAAAAATAAACTTTTCTCCTACCCTGCTTCTCAAACCTGACTAAACGCTTATTTTTAAGTTTCTTAAGAGCAGGATAAATAGTACCCGGAGTCAAAACAGTTCCTTTTCTCTTACCAATTTTTTTAGCTAAGTCCTCACCTGCTAAAGCCTTACTGCTTAACTCATGAAGAATTAAGAAACTAAGCAACCCTTTAAATTCGATGAAAGGAGACTCAGAAACAACATTAGCTTTAACAACTTTTTTAGATTTCTTCTTAACAACAACTTTTTTATCAACCACTACGACACAACTCACTTTTTTAATTCAAACTTCTTAATTTTATTAATCCTACGAAGATGTCTTCCCTTCAAAAAATCAGAAACAAAAAAAGCTTTAACAATACCAGGAACATTTTTTTTAAGAGTTTTACCACTAAGCACTAAAACATTAGCATCATTATGAGACCTGCTCAACTTAGCCTCAGAAGGCGTATGACAAAGAGCAGCTCTAACCCCTTTATACTTATTAGCAGCGATACTCATACCAATACCTGAACCACAAACAAGAATTCCTAAAGACTTATTCTTAATAACTGCTTCAGAAACCTCGAAAGCAAAATCAGGATAATCATCCGATTCCTTATTAGAAGGAGAAAAATCCTCATAATTAAAATCATTATCTTCCAAGAACTTAGTAACTGCTTCTTTAACTTTTACGCCTGCATGATCACTAGCAACAAACACTCTCTTCATAAAGAACCCCTCTTACCATACTTCATCCTAGGAAAAACACTGCTAATTCTTAATAATTGATTATATTTAGCAGTTCTTTCACCACGAGCAGGAGCACCTAACTTTATTTGACCACAACCAATACCCACCGCTAAATCAGAAATAAACGCGTCTTCAGTTTCACCACTCCTATGACTAACCATGACGTTCCAACCCGCACTCTTAGCTAAAAAAACCGCGTCAAGAGCCTCAGTAACTGTGCCTATTTGATTAACTTTCAAAAGCAAAGCGTTACAAAGCTTTTTCTGAATAGCCACTTTTATTCTTTCAATATTAGACACAGTTAAATCATCACCCACTATTTGAACTTTTTTACCAACCCTCTTAGTAAGAGCTGCGAAGCCATCAAAATCATCTTCAGAGAAAGGATCCTCAATACTAATAATTTTGTAATCATTAACTAATCCAACATAATACTCAACTAATTCAGAAGAAGACATAAACTTATTTTTATAAACTTCGTACCTCTTAACATCTTTATGATAAAATTCAGAAGCCGCAGGATCTAACGCGAAACCAACTTTAGAGAAATAACCTGCTTTTTTAGACGCGATAGTTAACAAATCAAGAGCTTCCTCCGCTCTAGTAATAGGAGGTGCAAATCCGCCTTCATCACCCACAGACGTAGCAAAAGAACCAAAAGACTCAGCGAGAATATCTTTTAAAGAATGATAAATTTCAACTACTATCCTAACAGCTTCCTCAAAATTCTTAGCCTTATAAGGCACAACCATGAATTCTTGAAACAACAATTCATTACCACAATGCTTCCCTCCGTTAATAACGTTAGCAAAAGGAACAGGTAAAACAAACTTAGAATTATTAACTAATTTTCCCAAGTATTCATGAAGCGTTAAATCATAACTAATCGCACCAACCCTAGCACAAGCCATACTAACACCTAGTATAGCATTAGAACCAATAATTTTTTTATTAGGACTCCCATCTTTAGCAATCATGGTTTCATCAATTAAGAATTGATCATCTATAGCTAATCCCTTCAAAACAGGACTAATAACGCGTTTAACTTTATTAACTGCTTTAGAAACATTCTTACCTCTGTACTCTTTAGTTTTATCTCTTAATTCAACAGCCTCATGAGAACCCGTACTAGCACCAGAAGGAACCATCGCGGAAGCGACAAAAGAAGACGTAAAAACCTCTGCTTCGACAGTAGGATTACCCCTAGAATCAAGAATCATACGCGCATTAATATTCTCAATTTTCACAAAAAAACACCTCTATTATTACAAATAAAAGACAAAGAACTAAGATATAAAAACTTTTTGGAAAAAACTAATTAAGTTCTTCATTAACATTTTTAAGTTTCCTAGATGAAGAAACAGAATTAAAAGCAATAAAATCCTTAACTTTAGCGCAACCAAGAAAATCAGATTCATTTTTCAAAATAACAAAACCCGATTCCACACCTATTCTTACATCAAACCCTTTGAACCAATCATGCTTTTCTTCCTGATTAATCTCAACAACGTTACAATTACACCTATCACCTATTAGCTGAGAACCTTCAATGCTTAATCTGAAACCATCCTTGTAAAACTTACCAAAATATAATCCGAGAGCATCAACCCTTAATTTATCAAAATCAAGCAACTCAACATCCCTATTAATTAAAAAAACCTTTTCTTTTTTACTAAGAACAAAAACATAATCAAGCTTTTCATCAAAACAAAATTGTTCCCTCAAAAAAAACATTATCTGCTTCACAGCCTTAGCATTCAAAACTTCATATTTACCAATATTAACCAAAACTAAACACCCCACACAGGGTTATGCTTACGCTTAATAGCAACAATTTCCTTCAAAACATCAAGCTCTAACTTAGACAAATGCTTAGTTAATTTCTTAATCTTCCTAAAATCATGCTCAGACATATCAGAAAAATAAATTTCTCCTTCAACTAAGCGTTTCTCCGCGATGATATTAGGAAAACTAGCCGCGACTTGTCTTCCCTTCTCAACTTCAGAAATACTTTTATTCTCAGATTGCATACTCTTAATAACATCAACCTTATTACCTTGCTTATCCATCAAAAAAGTACCTGACTTAACAAATCCTTCAATCACTTCTATACCTGCAATACAAGGATTACTCTGTCTAAAAATACAATTTTGCAAAACCTCTACTTTAGCAGGTCTAACTAAAGATTTAAGCTCTTCAGCCTCAAGCTTAGCAGTGACCTCATCAGACCACAATTTGTACTCATCAAGCAAAGAATAAATAATATCTTTAACAACCACTTTAACCTTATCCGTAGATTTTTCTTGTTTAATATTAAAACCAAGAATGACAGAGTGTAAAGGATCATCATCATAAGATGATTCAGCATCAGACAAATCCTTCTTAGTAATATTACCAATGCTAGCACGCCTAATACTAATATTTTGCTCCCTAAGCAACTTAATCAAAGCTTCCAAGCTACCAATAGTATCAGCTTTAACAATAATACCTTTTTTATCAGTTTCAAAAGCAACTTCATTAATTTGCTTCATTAAAGACTCTCTTAAAACATACTCATCCTGATCCTTTAAACCATGCAAAGGCATCCCCGCAACGACTTCCTCAGTAAAATCAGGACTACTAATCTTCACACCAGTAGCCGCAATTATTTCCTTAACGACTTTGAACCTAGACTTTTTATCACGCATATCCATTAATTCCTGAGGCATCAACAAAGCCCTAACCCTTGCAATTAACGGTTCAGATAAGGTACCAATCATCACAGTATCTCCTGCTTTCAAAGAACCATCATAAATAATTGCGTCAACACAACGACCAAGACCTTTATCATCCTTAACTTCTAAAATAATACCCTTAGCAGGCCCAGAAATATTTAATTTAAGACTTTCTTCTAAGAATTTTTGAGCTAAACCAGTAATAACCATTAACAACTCATCTAAACCAATACCCTGAGTCGCCGAACAAGGAATAATAGCGACTTGCTTAGTATAATCATCAACACGATCAAAACGCTCCGCGCTAATACTAAAACGTTCATAAAGAAAACCAATTAATTCATAAATCTTAGTTTCAACGACTGTACGAACAGACTCGCTTTGATCCTTAAAAGAAGCAGAAAACAAAGAACTAGTCTTTCTAAAACCCTGAATCAAATCAACTTTGTTAGCAGCAATAACAAAAGGCGTCTTAAACGCCCTAAGAATCTCAATAGCCTCAACTGTTTGAGGCTTTAAACCTTCATTAATATCAATAACAACAATAGCTATATCCGCTAAGTTACCCCCTCTTTTTCTAAGACTAGTAAAAGCCGCGTGACCAGGAGTATCAATAAATAAAATACCAGGAATAGTTATATTCATCTTTAAAGAATCAATTATAGGACCACACTTCTTTCTAATTACATCAATAGGCATAATAGATGCGCCAATTGCTTGAGTAATAGCACCAGCTTCACCTTTAACAATATTAGTACCTCTAACCGCGTCAAGAATACTAGATTTGCCATGATCAACATGACCCAGCACCGAAATAATAGGTGAACGAATAGCCATAACTCAAAGAACAACCTTTTATTATAAAAAACTAACTAAAAAAAAAAGAAAAAAAATTAAAAGAAATCCTCTTGTTTTTGCTTCTTCGTCTTCTTAAAATAAGGAGGATTAGACAAAACAGTTCTTTCTTTATTATTACTGGATTCAAACTTAGCTTTAGCCTTAGGAAGAGTTAAATCACCAACAACTTTTAATCTGGCTTTTACTTTATAAGTAAAAATTCTTTCTTCAAAAGGTTCTAATTCTTCAATATCCCAATAAAGCAACGTGCCTTTCTTAGAAGTCTTATTAACCCTAGACGGCCTAACATGACCAAGCTGAGTAGATTCAACGTAATCAGTTATACCTGATACTTTATCAATCACAGTTAAGTTCTTAACGGAACTACCTGAACGACTCCTAACAAATAATCTTATTCTAATATCAGAAGAACCTTCTCCTTTATCATGATCAATAACCACAACTTCTTTCTCGACAACCACAGGGCTTCTAAGATTAAAATACATAAATATTGCTAAAACAACCAATAATAAGAAAATAACCAAAGGCCAATAATTAGTTCTAACAATTATTATTTTTTGTTCGGTCGGCTTCAAAGTATGAGTCCACAAGAAACTAGATTCGCCATCAACAACTACGAATTCAGCACTAGGCGAAGTCTTAGAAAATAATTTCTTTAACCAACCAGCAGATAATGTAACTTCAGCTACTGCGTCCCTATTACCAAAGTTCTCAACAATTATCGTGTTAGTAACAATGAACAAAGCACTCCTAGAAGTTTCAAGTCTTGAAGGAGTAGACGAATAACCCTCCACTATGACTGTACCTCTATCCTGAGAAATAACTCTGTCAGTTTTAGGATAATAAATTTGAACAACTACTTCATATTCTCCAGGTGCTTGTAAAGGATCAAGCTGAAAAATGAATTCACTAGGAGGAATTTCTTGCAAAGGACCAATATTTATTTTTTCTTGACCTCTAAACAAATCACTAATAATCCTAATTTCTGCATCTTCAATATTTAAAGGATTCCTGTTTTTCAAACCCACAGTTAACCTAGCAGTATACCTAGGATCATATTTCTGAGGAAGATTAAGAATTACTTCTACGTTAGGAACAAAATCAAAAAATAATCCATCATAACTCATATGAACAGGAACTTGAAAAGTTTCAGATTCACCAGTTATTTGAGATTTTAAAATCAGATTCAAAGTATACACACCAATAGGCGTAGCTGGCTTAGGCCAAATATTAAGAACAAAACTCTCCGTGCTCTTAGGACGAACAAGTACTGAGGAAGGAGAACTCATCCAATTAAGAGAGTCACCAAGAGAAAGACGAACATCATATCTTCCTTCAGTTTCAAGCAAATTAGTTATAGTTATGTTATACGTAGCAAACTCATCAGGACTAATCCTGAAATTAATATTATTCTGACTCATAGCGAATTCAGAAGCTAAAGTAGAAGTTGACAAAAACAACAAGAACATAAAAGATGCTAAAATTATTGATGAAACCCCAAACATTGATGATTTTTTAAATACCATTTATAATTCCCTCCCTATAATAACGAAGATAGAAATCATTATTTAAATATTTTTCTTTGAAAAACACCTTAAATAACATAAAATGAAGAAAATAATTATTTAAAATACATGAACAACAAATAAGATGCGTAAAGAATTAAAAAAATTAAACCATGATATTTATTCAAATGATAATGATTCTTGATTTTGTTTTTCATTAAAAAAAACGTTAATAACAAAATACTAATAATTACGAATAAAAAATTTAAAACTCCGAACGAAGAAAAACCAATAGGAGCAACTAATGCTGAAACTCCTAGAACTAGCAAAACATTAAAAATATTAGAACCTATAACGTTACCAACAGCTAAATCATTTTTATTCTTTAACACACTAATAATAATAGTAACTAGTTCAGGAAGCGAAGTACCAAACGCGATAATAGAAGAACCAATAAACATAGTTGAGATTCCTAAAGACTCAGAAATAGATATAGCTCCCCCCACCACCCAATTACCCCCAAAATATAAACCTAGAGAACCAATCAATACGTAAAAAACAGAGAGTTTAGAATTGACTTTTTCCACGTTTTCAACGAACTCCTTCTTTCTACGAAGAATAATAAACAAATAAACAAAGAACAACAATAACAACAAAACACCATGAAACCTAAACAAAACAAGTTCTCCAAATAATAAAAAAGAAGAAAAAATAAGTAACAACAAAGCAAACACAGAACCTAAACTAAAAGGAATATCTATCTTAAAAGAATTCTTAGAAAAAACCAAAGAAACAAATAAAGCACCAACACCAAGAACTAGTAAAGTATTAGCAACATTACTGCCCGCTATGTTACCAATAATCAAATCATTCTCTCCTCTAATAGATGAATAAATATTAACAACTAATTCAGGAAGCGAAGTACCAAGAGCAACAACAGTTAAACCAATAGTCATCTCAGAAACATTATATTTAAGAGAAATCGCTGAAGCCCCTTTAATTAATAAATCCGCCCCTTTAATCAAGAACAAAAAACCTAAAAAAAATAGTAAATATTCAAACATGTATACACCAAGAAAAATAATAATTTAAACAATTTATAAATATTCTGGTTCGTACTTAACAACGAAACAATCAGAATCATCAACGACGTTAGTAAAACCTCTAAGCTTATCCAATAAAGAATCAACATCCACTAAGACTTGTTTTTCCTCACTAAAACTTACAGATTCAAAATTAATATCATCATGATTGGCCAACTTAGATAACTTAGAAAAAACATAATCATCACAAAGAACAAAAGAATCATTCTTATTAATCAAGAACCCTTTATTTAACAAAGACAAAATTTTTTCATTAACACCTAAAGAAAAACCTTGCTTAATAAGATCTTGCTCTTTAAACTCTTTTGACCTAAACGCGAATCTTAAAATACTGATTTCAGAATCATCAAGACTTTTCAAATCAGGAATCTTCTTAGTAACAAAATCATCCTTATTAATAATTATTTCACCATTAACCAATTCTATAAGCAAAGAATACTCACCTTCCTTATCTTTACAAGTAATCTTCTTACAAGGAATAAGCACATTACGAATCTCACCAATAGGAGAATCACTCATCAACCTCAAATCCTTATGAGACAAACCATGCTTAATCAAAGGCATAACTTTTTCTTCCTCAAAACTAGATACTTTATCCAAAAAATCAGAAGAAGACTCACTAATAACAGTGTGAGCTTTCCCCCCATGAAGACTCATCCTAGGCCTAATATTAACAAATAAAGGAACATCAGTTAAACCCGTAACTAACGCAGTACCAATAGGTAAATTCTGAATTTCTTTCTCAACAGAACCAGTAAGACCCTCAACAGAAGCACTAAGAGCCTTCAAATCATTAGGATTAGTAACTTTTAAAATTAATTGAGTAGAACACTGACTAAGCACGGATTTATCAACCCTAGCAGGCCTTTGACTTATAGCACAAAGCCCCAACCCGAACTTCCTACCCTCAGAAGCAATATTCCTTATAATCTTACTAGCTTTAGTCTCACCAAAACTACGCTCAGGACAATAATTATGCGCTTCTTCAAGAACCAAGAAAAAAGGAGGAACTTTATTCTTTTTACGAAGCTCAAACAAATCCTTACAAAGCTTAAACACAATAACTTCTTGAACATCAGGATTAATACCTTTAAGATTAATAATAGTTGCCTTACCAGGTTTTAAAAAATCAGAATAAGGAACAGGCGTACCAGAAAAAATATGCATATCCTTCAAGTGCTCAACCATGCTCATAATGCTCCACTTAGCACTACTCTCCTCAGATTCTAAAGCAAACATAATAGAATCAAAATCAGAACTCTTAGCAGTTTTTAAAGCACTAAAAAGAATCGCTAACTGAGTATTAGACATCTTACCAGGCATTAAATGAACAAGCTCTTGCTTATCAGAAGTCCTAGATAAACGAAGAGGCCTACAACCCTTAACAATTTCAGAATCACCAAATTCAATAACTTCAAAAGACTCAGGTTTCAAATCCAAAAAAGAAAGCTTCTCCAAATCCTGAACGACATCATTCTTAAAACGAAGAGAAGAATACTCCCCGTGAGGATCAATTATTAACAAAGGAATATTTCGTCTAATCATTTCCTCTAACAAAACACCTACTGCATAAGACTTACCAGACCCTGACTTAGCAAGAACAGCTAAATGCATAGACAAAACCTTGTTAAGATCCAAAAAAACCTTAATGTTCTTACCTTCTAATTCACCAATAAACGCTCCATTAGAAACATTAATCTTAATAACTTCCTCAATGAAATCATCCTCAGCCTCTAAAACCTCAGAACCAATATCTAAAGGAATCCTAAGCTTCTTAACCTTTTCATCCTCTTTAAAACCAATAATTTGACAAAACCCCGTAGTAGCATTAACTTCCTTTAAAATTTCAACTACTTGAGCCAAGACATAACCATAAGAAGGATGCATAACTTGAACGTACTGAAACTTTTTAGGTTCTTTTTCTGCATGAAAAAAGAAATCATTAGTCGTCGACTTTCCTACTATTCTACCTAAAATCATTAAAAAGAGTTATTAATCATCATTTATAATTATTTCTACAAACAAAAAAAGAAAAAAAAGAAAAAAGAATTATTTTTCGTGAGGCTTTAACCTCTTAATCTGCATAGGCAAAACACCTTCTTCAAATTCCTTCTTAGCAATCTCTAAAGGATTATACTTAAGCTCCTCTAATTGCTTCTTAGAAAGCTTAATCAAAAAAGGAGCACCCATACCTATCTGAAGAGCCCTAGCCCCAATTAATCTAGCTTTCTCATACTTAGTCACATAACCCTCTGGCAAAGATATCCTAGTCATTCAATTCACCTCGACTATTTTAGATCTTAAAACTTTAGAAGTCTTAATCGCTAAATCAACCATTTTCTCAATGTCCTTCATAGTTAAAGGAGAATCTCCTCCTTTCTGCAAAGCACAAATCTTATCATCATCCAAAACAGTCACAGTTAAACGAGCATCAACAGCCTTCTCCTCCTCATCAGTAGGATCAACGATTAACAAATCACCAATCTTACAAACAGTAATAGGAACAGGCATTTTTTGAAGCTCCAAAGTCTTATCAGTCTTAACATGATAATCAACAGTACCATCCTCATTCATCTTAGGAAACCTAGCATTCTTCAAAGCAGCAAGAGCAGCCAAGCCACCCATATCAATTAAGTTCCCATCATAATTCAAAGGAACAATATCAATAGCCACAGTCCAAACTTTTTCTCCTTTCTCCAAACAAAGAGACTTAGTATTGAAAGCCTTACTCTCCCTAATACCCCTATCTATAACTCTAGCAGTCTCAATGGATTCAATACTAGGAGGACCAGATTCAAATTCAGGATTACTAAGAGGAAGAAGCTCAGCTCCAACCATTAATACTCCGTCTTCAGGTGTATCAGGATAAGGCTTCTCAATAGCCATCTTAACACCTGCAAGAACCTCTGCGTCACCAAAAATGATCTTCGCAGAACCCTCAGCAGTAGATAAAAAACCAGTCTCAATACTTATAGGTCTTAATTCTTCAAGCTTCCTACCATCAATCCTTATACCTTTCTTTAAAGCATTCCTTATATGTTCTTTTACTTCATGATTCATCATAATTACCTCATTTATACTTATTCTTTAAAGCTTCTCTTTGCTTCTCAGCAATTAATCTCAAAGCAGGCTTAACCATTTCCAAGCCTTTAAAAAAATCCTCCTTTGAAACAATACCATCCATTTGAAGAAGAGTAATTTCTTCAGTGCTAGGAATCATCGCAATAGGAACATCCGCAGCTTCATTCTCATCCATGTGTTCTTCATCACCATCCAAGTCAACCAATAAATTACCACGAACCATACCCACTGAAACAGAAGATACCATGTCTTTCATAGTTAAACCCGCATCAGCCAAAGCAATAGCCGCTGCACAAATACCAGCACACCTACTACCCGCATCTGTTTGAGGAAGCTCAATAAAAACATCCACTACTGTGTTAGGATAATCCCTTAAATCAAGAACAGGCCTTAAAGCCTTCTCAGTCACCATACTAATCTCTTTACTTCTACGAGAAGGACCAGGTCTAACCCTAGAACCATCACCTGAAAAAGGAAGCATGCTGTAATTACACCTAAGAATCCCTGTTTTAGGATCTTGCAAAAACTTAGGATGCAATTCCCTAGGACCATAAACAGCCGCGTAAGCCTCAGTATCTCCTATTTTAAAACGAGCAGAACCATCCGCTTTCTTTATAACACCAGCCTCTGCTTCTACAGGCCTAGCTTCATCAAATTTTCTCTTACTTGGTCTTTCAAAAGTCATTGTTGATCACCTTGATTATTATGCTCAGATTCATCTTGCTCAGATAAATCAATAATTCTACCAGTTCTTTGTTCTAAGAACACCTTTATTTTATCAGTCATACCTTGATGATGACTTTCTTTTTCAATCTTCTTAATGGTTTCAGAAACAATCACTTCCATGTCAGGAGTACCCTCAAACCAAATCAAGCCATTCTGACCAATCATTATTTTACAATCAGTCCCTTTCTTAATCATAGAAACCATAGAACCTTTTTTACCAATAATCCTAGGAACCTTGTTAGGATTAACTTTCATAACTCTACCACCCCTAAGCTTTTTAAGCCCAGGACCCTTAGCAGTTACATCTATTAAGTTCTGACTAGTAACATTAGTTATTTTAACCATCACGAAATCTTCCAAATTAAAATACCTAGTAAGATCAGCGCCTTTAGCAATGAAATCAAAACTAGCATCCTTCAAAGGAAGAACAGCGGAATAAGGACAATTAATATCAAGCCTCCAACCACTCATTAAAATGTCATCGACCTTACCAATAATAACGTCGTTTCTTTGAGGTAAGTACCTACCCGCCATAGGAATAGATCTAAGCACTTTGCCTTCAACAGAGATAACTCCTAATCTATTCGCTAAGATGTCTTCGCTCAATCTGTAAGTCCCGTTACTTGGCAAGAAATCCAAGCCCTTAGCAAGAATTTGCCCAGGAACTACTACTTCTTTATCTTTCACTAATAATTCTCCCATTTTTCTTTTTCACCTTTCATTTATTAACATTAACTTCCGCGGAACCCTTAGTCCTCGAACCTAACTCATCCACTAAGTCCGCGTACATACCCGCAGGAATCTTCATTTTACAAACATAAGAACCATCACTCAACCAATCCTCAGACACAACAGAGCCTTGAGCCTTCAAAAAACCATGAAGCTTAGCAGCGAACTGCATAGGCAACCTTATCTGAAGAACTTTCTCCTCAACCCTGATAGGAAGAACAGGTTTTAAACCAGAAATAATTTCTTGAACTTGGTCTTCTGCTTTTCTATATTCATCAATTTTTAATTTAGATTCATTCAACGCGGACTCAATTCTATTAACAGGATGAGGTAACCCAGACCTAGGATCAATAGCTATTCTATGAATAGCATTAATTATTTGTTTTCTCTTCTCATCACGAAGCTTCTCTCTGTGCTCAGAAGATAATTGAACTTCTCCTTGTTTAATTAATTTCAAAGCAGCCTTAAAAAAGTCTTTAGTCAAAAAAGCTTGTTCTATGTCTTCTTCATTAGCTAATTCGCCTTTCTTCGCGTCAGAAAAAATATTCTCAGATTTTAACAACTCAGATAAATCCTCTATTGAATCAGAATTCTTATTCTTGAAATCAATAGCTAAGTCAGGATCAACAACTATTTCAAAGTTCTTACCGAACTTAGTAAACCTAACAAGGTTAAACTGAACTTTTTCATGAGCAAATATTTTTTCTTTCATTCTCATAACGAATCACCTAATCTTTTTTTTATTTACAAAATTTTTCTAATTTATCTTTTGGAACTTTTTCCATTTGCTTTGTGCTTAAAGGAATAATAGCTGCGTCGATTCGCTCAGGCTTAAAATTATCATTCAAAAATTTTTTAAGCATCTTAATAGCTAGTTGAAGACCTTCATCAACACTCATAGAGTCTTTGTATTCTTTATGAAGCATTTCTTCTATTTCAGGTTCTCCCTCACCAATAACAGTTGCCTTGTATTGATAATAAAGACCTGTCGGATCCGTTTCGAACAAAGTCAAACCAGTAGAATCAATGCCTGCAACTAATAAAGACACCCCAAACGGTCTTAAGCCTCCCGATTGAGTACAAAGTTGTTTTAGATTACACATGTCTTTGACAACCGCTAAGTTATCAATAGGATTATCATATTCTACGCGGTGTTGCTGAGCCTTAACCTGAGCTCTTTCAACTAAGACACGAGCATCAGATAATATACCTGCAGCAGTAGCCATGACGTGATCATCAATCTTAAAGATTTTCTCTATTGTATCAGGAACTACTAATTTGTCAACTAATCTCTTATCCGTCACTAATATAACGCCGTCTTTACAAACCATGCCTATAGCCGTGTTTCCTAATCTAACTGTTCTCTTCGCGTATTCAACTTGAAGAAGCCTACCATCAGGACTAAACATAGTTATAGCTCGGTCATAACCCATCATTTGATGTTGTACTGGTTCCATATTAATTACCTCCTAAACGTCTTGGTTCAGTTCTCGCTTTGTTAACTGAACCTGAAACTTTTTTTGTTGTTAAAATAACTTTTCTCGACCCTAATTCATTAATAAAAAGAAGAGAAGCTTTAACCCTGTCTAAGTACTTCGCTGAAGCCCTAATCAAAGCACAATTATCTTTAAAATCTAAAGGAATCAATCCCGCGCCCGCAGCATCTATTATTCCTAAGTTGTGATTAATCTTAGTCACTAATTCATTTAATGGTCTACCCACAAATTTATTAGTATCTAAAGTTATTAGTTCAATGTTCAAATACCTTTTTTTTTCTTTAAGGCTAGGCATAAGACCTTTTATTCGTCTCATAATAGTCACCTAGAAGAACCAACCCTCGCTCCATTCTTCTTTATATAGAGGGGGAACAAAAATTTGTTTATAAAGTTTTGTTTTTAACAGTACCAAGCGCCTTAAAAAAGACTCGGACTAAAAACAGGAAGTATTAAAAAAAAAGTAACTATTTATAAATGAATAACCGAAAAGAATAAAAACAAAAGAAACAACTCAAGATTCATAAAACTTTAAAATCTTAAAATTACGAAGGTGATACCTATGGCTAAGAAAAAAGATGAAAAACCCGAACACATGAAACACGTAGATACATACATGAAACACGCTGATGCAATAGATGTGTTCTCTGATAATTTACACTTGAAAATAATGAATGCTACTTCTAAGACTTTATTAAAAGAAGGATCATCATGGGTTAAAGACGGTGAATATGATAGAAAAGCTATTGCTAAAGGTGGAAAAGTAATAGATGATTTAACTGACGCTATGCTTAATGACTTAATAGCTGCTTCGTCACCACAATTCAAAAAGATGTATAATATTGATTTACCAAAATTAGGAGATGATCCTGCTTCAAAGCATTTCTATGAAAAATTCTTAGGTATAAATAAGAAAAATGTTAGAGAATTCGTAGATAAAAACAAGAAGAATTGGAGTCCTGAAGTACACCACGATTTCACGAGTGATTACGCTAAAAACTGGGTTAACGAACTTAGTTCTTATGCACACTCACACATAGACGCTGAGAAACACTTAGATGATTACATAAAAGAATACAAATTAAAAGACATCATAGACGATAAGATGCTTCCCGCATTTAAGAAATCAAATGAAGCTTCTTTACTAATAAGAGGAATGCTTGATTATTACAGAAAAGAAGGAAAGAACCCTGATGCAGGCGTAGTGCAAAACTTAGCGAATGCATACAAGCAAGAATCTAAAGGAAAAATAGACATAACAAAATACCTAAAATAAAAAATAAAAAAACTTTTTTTCTTTTTTTTCTTATTGTTTTATCTTTCGAATTTAGGAACGAATAATTCTTTGTGTTCTTCTTCCATCTCCACGACTTTACCCATAATAGTTAAGTCATGATGATATCTTACATCCTTAATATTATAAGAAGGATAATACAAATACAAGAAATTATTATACTTCAAATCCTCTACATTAATGGAAAAGAAATCAGGTTCATTAATGAATAATCCGCCTATTACGACTGAGTCGTTAAATGCTGTTTCATTAAATGTTACTTCTTCTTCACCTTTGAATAAGTCCCTAAAGAAACCAGAACTAATAGAATATGTTTTTTCAGGAACTAACAAAACAGGATTTTGTTCATTCGCACCAAGAACTCTTTCAGAAACAAGAATAACTTCGTAATTACCAGGTAATAAAGAAGTTTTTATCTCAGTTTCAGGATAAGACAAATTAAATATTCTTACAAAGCCCGGATTATCTTTCATTATTAACATAACAGTTAATATTTCATTTTCTTCAAGAACACGACCATCTTCCATTGCTAAATCCAAAGACCATGTTCTTTTCTCAGCGTCTTCTAATTCATTAATTTCTACGTTATTAACAAAATAAGATTTTTTTCTAGGCCTAATAATTATTTCTTTTTCAGGATACACTTCTAATATGAATTCATAAGACTCCTCAACTGTTAAATCAGAATCATAACTAACTTGGTAGTTCCCAGTTAAACTATGAAATTCTCCTCCGAAGCAAGGAGGAAGAAAACCTTCAATAACTGCTGAACCATCTTTCATCTTAGAATTACCAACAGGAATCGTAACGTCCAAACAAGTATATGCAAGAGCAAAATCCTCAACAGGACTCTCATCATAACCATTTCTAACAATTACTTTAACAGGAATAGTTCTTTGATCAGGATACCCGAATCCACCAAAATCATCTTCTAATTCATAAGAATCATAAACTATTTCTTCGAAGTCAGTTAACAAGAACTCGTTTTGTCTAACATTAACTTCAACTACGAACCTAAAAATATAACCTTCGTCATTAAAAGCAAAGGGATCCTCTACGGTAACTAGTACAGGATAAGCAATATCATAAAAGAATTCATAATCAGTCATAGCAAAATTAAACAAACCAAGCATACTAATTTGGAGCTTAGGCACCGCGGTAATAACAGGACCAAAACCAGGCTTTATGTTCAAATACATAGGCCAAGAAGGCATATAATCAAAAGAAACCCTTGTTCTTTCAAGCTTATCAGCATCAATATCAAAAGGTGGAAAAATAAAAGATGAATAAATCAAGTTAGCATAAGGATCATTAGTTAAAGGAATAAAAGAATCATAAGCACCCATAACTTGCAAGAAACCAGAATTATCAGCTAATTCAGTTCTCAAAAGTTCTTTAGATTCAAACAAGTTCCAAATAGCAGGAGAACTAACAGTGTGCTCACTATAACGACTAATAGGGGGAATAACAGCATTTTTACCACCCATACTCATTAATTCAAGCACTTTAATAGTGTACTCTTCCAAGAAAGAAGCATCAGAATAAAGTTGTGATTCATACAATAATTGCTTAGCAAAATCAAAAGTTTTTCTAAATTCCAAATCAACAACGTCATTAAACTTATTAAGCTTAGCAACAGTGTCATCCTCAAAGAACTCAACTTCTAAACCCCAATCAAGCTCAACAAAAACATCATCCATTCTAAACAAAACATTAGCAAAAGGCTCAGAATAAGAAATAGAATACAAAGAAGCATAATTACTAAAATCATTCAAACAATCAACGATGTTAGATTCAATGTAATCCTCAACTTGAGCCTTAACAGAATTAGGGCCGGATTCAAGAGATGGCACACCCATAATTAAAGAAACACTATCACCACCAGGATTATTAGGAGAATAATACCAATAAGGAATAACTTGATTACTACCAGGAAAAAACTCTAAAGCAGTATTCAAATACTCAGGGACTAAACCATGCTGAAACTGAGAAACATCTATGTAACCCCCTTGCAAACCCACCCTTATTAGAGCTTCTTTAGTTAAAGAACCAACACAATAATTAACATCAAGAACTAAAGGACTAAGCCTAGCGTCAAACTCAGTAACCAAAGCATCAGTAGGATCAGGCTCTACTTCATCAAACAAAAGAAAAAAAGCAATAAAAACTAAAACAAACACTATTAAACCCAAAATAACAAACACCGTAACTTGACCCTTTTTTTTATCCCAAACCATTTTTTATTCACTCACCAATTTTTGACAAATATAATTCTTATCCCCAACGACATCAAAATAATCACGAAGACCATTAACACTCACAGAGAACTCTAAACAAACCTTAACGAAGTCACCTTCATGCCTTATAATCTTACTACCCATACCCCCGAAGTTCTCAGGAACACCACTAGACGCCATAGGCTCCTCAGAACCAATAACTAACTTAGTAAAATCAACTTTATTACCTGCAGAGTCATACATATAAATATTATAACCTAACTCACCACCTTTACTAGTATAAATTCCTCCTTCAACCCAATAATTATAATAAGAATCCTCACCAGGAACTCTTTGAATACTTGATTTTCTACCCGTTATAAAAGCGCCAGGCCTATGACCCGCAGCACCCGCCTTAACCAATAAACCACCAGTATCAGGACTAACCGCTCTAAAACTCTTACTACAGAAACCCCAATCACCACTACCCGTATCAGCGAACCACTGAGAAAGCTGACCCATAGCTGTATGCCTTCCAAAATCAGAAGAAGACTCATCATCATCTCCCCCAAAGAAAGAACCAAGACTCCTAATAGCAGTTATACCACTAGAAACACCCCACGCAGTTTTAACACCCGTAGTAATAGAACCAAAATGATCCTCAAACTTCATATCAACAGCATTATTCCTTTGCTGACGAGACAAATTCTTTTCAGCGCCTTTAATAAGCTTAGCCGTATCCCTACTCTCCTTATTAATATTTGACCTTGAACATTCATCAATATTAAAAGGTTCACTATTACATAAAGCTAATGCTTCCGAATAAGCAGTATGTTTTTCTTGAGCCCTACGACAAGACCTAGACTGCTCATTACTTTCACAAGAATCTATAACCTCTTGACGAGCTGCATTCACCACTTCTTTATCTATAATTTTATTAGATTCAAAAATACTAATACCTGAAGCAACACGATTTAACTCATCAATATTTTCCTGATGTTCAGCTTTAGTTTTATAAAAATCATTCAAAAGTTTAACTTCAGTAGCTAAACCTTTCTTAAGATCAGGATACTTCTCAATTAATGCTTCATATTTCTTTTGGTTAGCTTCAGAAACCATATTAAAAGATTCAACGTTACCGAAAATACCGACGAATTTATTTATATCATGACTACTAAGCTGAGTTTCTAAATCTGAAATCTCTTTTTCCACACTAGCTAATTCCTTTTCTAACTCTTGTTTTGATTCTTCAAGTCTTATTAAATCCGCTAAATGCTCATTTTCCTCACCTATAATCTCAGGATGTTTTTCAAGATCTTCTATTTCAACCCTAATACTTTCCAACTCTTTTTCTAAATTTAAATACTTATCAGTTTTTCTGTTCAAATCATTATTAATTACTTCATACTTTCTAATATTAGATCTGGCAAAAGAATCTTGATTGAAATTACCAATAAGTTTACCTTCAGGAGAATAAACATTATAAGAATCAACAACTATTTTATCACCATCAAATCTGACATTATCAGGACTAACAATTCCTATGACTGTTTCAGTAACTTCATCCTTCTTTGTGATTCTTTCAACTACTTGGAACTGATAATCATCCTCATCATAAACCAAGTACTTGTTACCACCTAAAGATTCGCTGTAAGATAAATCAACAGCTTTAGGGAAGTGACCTACTTGTTGATCAATAGCTAATCTGCTCTTAATAATCCTATCAGCCTGAGTTAAAGGAACCTGACAGAAAGGAGCAGGATCAACCTTGTTAATATTCTTAGCTTGTTCAACCACGCTCTTCAAAGTGCTTATGAAAGTTCCTAAGCTTTGAACAAACACATTAGTTAAACACGCACCTTTAAGCAAGTTATTAACAGAGTTACCTTGAGCCATTATGCTACACGCAATAGGGAAAGCAAAACCAAACAAATTATAAGGATTATTAACAACATCGCTGAATCTAGAAGAAAAATCCCTAAACATATTAACAAAAGGAATCGCATCTAAAACACCTGTAGCTGTGTAAACACACGTAGAATAAGATCTTTCAGCCTCACAATAAGAAACACTTTGACCATGTTCAATCATACCAGTAGTTAAACAATCAAGATAATTACACTCAATGGATTGTTCAACTTTCAAATGATGAATAACAGCAGGAACACACTGCATAGCATAAGCAACATATTTACTCTTGTAAGGATCGTAGAAACTAGAATAACTATCTCTACCAAGCATTTGAGGAACCATATCCGCATCAACAGATAAATAATTCATAAAATCATCCAAGCCACTAACCAAATCAAAACCAACAATATCAGAAACAAAACTACCTTTACACATTAAGTAATTACAAAACTTAGCTGCATTCTTCACCATTTTATCATCTGATTTAAGAAGATTAATTGAAGACCCTGTTTCAATCATACCCAGTCCCGCATTTTGTTGACCCATCATTAAACCCACAACTTCTAAGACTTCACCAGCAGAACTCAATAAGCCCCCAACACTTTCTATGCCTGTTAACATAGTGCAAAACCTTATAGCGTTATCCATACTAGAATCCAACCCTTCAAAGACTTCTTCGGATCTCTCAATTTGCTCCCTTGTTGACTCAATACTATTATAGATCTTATCAGTTAAAGTATCCCTATTATCAAGAGTAATACTAAAAGTAAGATTTACTTTTTCAGGCTGAGAATAAAAATAACCATCTTTCTTAGATAATATTTCAAATTCACAAACATGCTTTAATTCACGAATATCAGAGTACCTATTATTGCTAGGATTATCAAGACCTGTTTGTCTTAAACCAACCCTAACATAAACTTTTTTAGAATCTTTATCAAAATTAAGAACATCAAACTTAGTAACATCTCCGCGAGTACCTGTTTCATTCACAATAACAGGAACACAACTACCAGTGTTCCCTTTAACACTTAACAATTCAGCACCTGAAACTCCTGATAAAATAGCTTCAACATAAAAAGTTCTTTCATAACCCATGTTACGAACATTCATTTTATTAGAAGACTGCACAGTAGCACCAAGACTCCAAAAATTAGGAATAATTTCTCTTTCAACTTCTACTAATTCAACTTCTAAATCTTCACGAACCTTATTTCCCGCAGCATCAGTAAAAATAACAGGAACAACATAAGTTCCTTTAGTAGTAACTAAAGACCTAACCCCCGCGGAACAATCAAATAATCCATCACGCAAAATACACTGACCAGTAATATTAGCCGAACCAACACTTTCACCTATTACTAACATATCCAAGACCGGGCTAACCGCGTCATAAACCTTAGCACTAATCCTGAACGTGTCATCAACACCAGTAAATCCAATTTCTCTAGCATCCACAACTTTTATTTCCTTAATCTCAGGAGGAGAAGCATCGCAAACTAAATTAAAATTATTATGCGTCACTTGTCTTCCTGCATCATCACTACTAGGACGACCCTCAAAAGGAAACAATGAAGCTCTAAATGCTTGATTATCTTCACAAACAATATTAACAGTACCATTACAATTATCAAAATCACAACCAATTATGTAACCCCTAGTACCCCCCAAGCTAAAACCTAAAAGACCACGAAAAAAACCAGCTTCTGAACTTTCAAATTTTAAAATAATATTATTAAAACCTGAAGAGATATAACAAACTTCTTCGTGACAAAACCTAGTCCCTATTAAATTAACCTTAGGATTAGCAGTCGTTCTCTTAAGAGGAATAATATTAGAAGAAACATCATCACCACGTTTTGCTATTATTTCAACTTCAGAAACATGAGTTGATTTTTCAAGAATTAACCCTCTAAACAAACAATTATAATATTCTTCTCTTTGTTCACAAGACGCTTTGCTTATATCCCAAGAACCATATTGACTCACATAACTATTCGTATAAATATTATCGTTTAAGTCACTAACATCAAAAACTATTCCTTGAAGAAAATCAGCATGAACTTTAACTTCTAAGTCAACAACGATAGGCGCCCTCTCAGAATAATAAGTAAGAGTTTTATTATTCCAAACTAATCTAGAATCAGTAATTTCAAGCGCGAACACACTATTTAACAAAGAAATAAAAATGAACAATAACAAAAATACCTTAACACCTTTCAAATGACTCACACCTTTTTTGAATTTAAACATTTTTATTTAAAAAGTTTTCTGAAAAACTCCTTGAAAATACTCATTAATTCTTTCTTATTAACACTGCTTGATTAAAAAAATTAATTAATAACACACAAAGCGCAACCAATATAGGACCCATAATTATTCCAAAAACACCAAATAATTTTAATCCGCCAAAGATTGCCATCACCATTAAAACAGGATGCATGCCTGCTTTTTCACCTAAAAATTTAGGCTTGAAAACATTCTCCATATACAATATTATGAAAGTTCCAAAAGCTAAAACACCTATGCCTGCAAATAGATTTCCTTGAACTAATTGAAATAAACCAGCAGGTATCCAAACCATGGCAGTCCCAACCAAAGGAATCAACGCTAAAACAGTCATCATTAATCCCCAAAAAATAGGATTTTTAAGACCGAAAATAAAAAACGCGAATCCCCCAAGGAAACCCTGAACGAAAGCCATCAATATGTGCCCATACATCACTCCATGAAGAACTTTTTTAGATTCTTTTGTTATTTCATCTTTATGCCTATTAGATACAGGAAGCATACCCATTATGCTAGCCAGAATCTTTTCACCCTCTTTAAATATATAAAATAATAAGAATAACAATATTAACAAACCAACAAATATCTCCGCTAACGAATTAATTATACTAGAAACGGACACCGAAAACGTGTCTCTAATAGCGCTAAACAAAGGAACAACTATGTTTTCACTAGACACATTTAAACCAAGAGATGACTCAATAGCTGAATCAACATCTTCAAAATTATAATGTGAAACCAAATTGTAAGTATTAGTAACTTCTTTTACCACGCTATTAACAAATAAGTAAGAAGAAACACCAATTAATAAAACTATTAATACAACGAGTAAAGAAGCTGACAAATTAGGACCTAAACCTTTGTTTCTTAAAAACTTATTAAGAGGAAAAAAGAACACTCCCAGCGTAGCGCCGAGAACTAAAGAATAAATAAAAGGTTTAAACAATAATGCTAAAGCTAAAACAGCCAATACATAAGCAAATAACAAGAAATAAAAAGCATTTTTAGAACCATTAGGAAATTCACTTTTTATTTTGTCGGATTTTTTCTTCAAACACTCACCTTTTACAAAGAAGACGAAACTTTTTAGTATATAAATGTGTTGATAATCCTTAAAAGAAAAGATTTTTATAAAAAAAGAAGTGTATCTTATTCCATGAGTGGTATCAGCGAAGAAGAATGGCAAAAAATGAGCCCTGAAGAAAGAGAAGAATTTCAAATAAAGAATTGCGTGTTTTGTAAAATTATTAGCGGAGAAATACCTTCTAAAAAAATTTATGACGATAATAACTTCGTAGGCATACTAGATATTAATCCCGGAGTGAAAGGACACATTTTAGTTCTTCCTAAAAAACACGTTCAAATAATGCCTCAACTAGGCACTGAGCTTAGTGGTGAATTAGGAATTGTTTGCAAAAAAATATCTGAGAAAATGAAAAAAGCATTAAGTGTTAATGATGTTTCAGTATTTGTTGCTAACGGCGCAGTCGCCGGACAAAACGCGCCTCATTTCATGATGCATATTATTCCAAGAAAAGAAAATGATAATATATCTCTTAATCCTGAATTAAAAAAATTTAGTTTAGAAAAAATTAATGATTACAGAAAAAAAATAATCAAAGGTCTAGGTTTGCCTGATTTAACAAATGAAAAAAAACAAGATGACTCCAAAGAAGAAAAACAAGAAGTTAAAGAATTAGAAACACAAAATGTTCCTGACAAGGATCTATTAGATAAAATATCAAAAATGTTTAATTAAAGAAAAAAAATGGAATTGCAATTAGAACAAGTAATAATTAGGGATGAAGAATTAGTTGTTTTTTTCCCAGAAGAAACAATTGTTGAAGGAGAACTAGTAGTTGCACCCATACACGCGTTTAAAACATTAGAAGATATACCTGAAGCACTTATTGAGAAAATGTTTCACGTGGTTAACAAAATGAGTTCTAGCTTGTTTGATTTATTAGGATGTCATGGAACTAATTTGTTAATACAGAACGGAGAAATAGCGGGACAAAAATCAGAATCATTATTCATAAGAATAATACCTAGATTCCAAGATGATTCTTTACAATTAAAATGGGATTCTTCTCCGAGCAGTCCTGAAGATTTGGAAAACGTGGTGAAATCTTTTAAAGATGCTGATGAAGAAAAAATACAAGAAGCATATTTAGAAGAACAAAAAAAACAAGCAACACAAAAAGTTCCTGAAGAAGAACAAAATGATTACTTGTTAAAATCTTTAAAAAGAAATCCTTAATTCTAAAAAAAAAATTATTTTTTTCTAAGAGTGGAAGCTATTAATAAAGGAAAAGTCAAAGAAAAATCAGCTCTCACTTTAGCAGTAGGTGCATCTAATTTAATTTTTGCCCAAGTCTTAGCTTCTTCTTGGTTACCCCCTGAATCAGAACCGTCAAACTCAGAAGCAGTAGTTAAATAAATCGCGTAATCAAAACCTTCTCTGAATATTTGAGCATTAAGATTGTAATGCTTAGAAATGCCCCCTCCTAGAATTAATGCGCCTGCTTTTTCTTGTTGAAGAACTTCATTAACAAGACTAACATGATCCTCAGTTACATCTATAATAAAATCTTTATTTTTTTGTTTGAAGAAATAAACTATGTCTCCAAAAGAACCATCCATTATGCCCGGACAATAAACAGGGACGTCGTTCTTAGCGGCCCAGTACAAATAAGAATCTTCACCTAGTTTCAATCCTGCTTTTTTAAGTAAATAAGAAGGAGAAACAACTTTTTTTTCTTTGAAAACTTCTGTTAATAATTCGTTTAAAAAACGTTCAAAATACAAATACCTGTTATTAGGAACAAATATGTTGCCTATTCTACCTACGCCGTGTTCAAACAAGGAACGACCAGACACATCAAATTCACCTAATTTAAATGAACTAAGACTCTTAATTATGTCTTCTTCTACTCCGCTAGCAGTAGTTATTATTGTGTGCATCTTTTTTTGTTTTACCAAAAAAGTAATTATATCTCTTAACCCTGAAGAAATAGCGTTACCTGTAAAAGAAAAATAAATAGGAACTTTTTCTTCAATCATAGTATTCATAATCGTTACTGCTTTAAAGAATTCTGTTGCTTGAAAACCAGTAGACCCAAAGCTCTTAATGAAAGAATCAAAATCAAAATCATTAGAAAAATCATAACCTTTTATCAAAGGATGATTATCTAACTCATTAGTTTTAACCATGTGTTTTTGATCACTGTAAGAACGTTTCATAAATCATCAACTATTCATTATTTAAATCAATATTAGAAGGTGGAATCTGAACTCCTCTTCCTAAAACATCTGCACAATCAGGACAATCATCAGTTTCCCAATCTTCACATATCCCATCATAATTACAACGCGTCTCAGGAGAACGCATACAACCCGTAGCTAACACTGATAAAATCAGCAAAACTAAAACAATTACTTTCTTATTCATTTTTAAACCCCCTAATACTTGCGAATATTTACTTATTTAAATATTTTGAGTTAATTATCTTTTTCTTTTAGTATTTTTTTTAATATTAATATTGTCAGAGTAAATCTTCCTAGCAGGAACAGGAATCTCTATTTTGTTTTTAATTAATAAAGAGTAAATAGCTTTAGTTATCTCGCTTTTCTTAACGAATAAATCATGATAATCATTAATGAATACCCCTATCATTAATTCTAAGTAATACTCCGCTACTTTAACAAAGAAAAATTTAGGCCTAGGATATTTTAATATGTCTTGTCTTTTATCTAACATATCAAAGATTAATTTTTCAACTTTTTCAACGTCTGTCCCTATCGCCACAGGCATAATAATTTTTAACCTTATAGATTTTGTTGGTTGAGCATAGTTCCTTATTTTCATGTTAGCTAAAACAGAGTTAGGAACATATATTTCTTCTAAATCAAAATTCTTAAGCTTTGTACTTCTAAGAGATGTTTCCATGATGAATCCAACTTCTCCATCAGGTAATTCAATTAAGTCCCCTTTACGAAACGTATCATCAAGAACTAAAGCTATACCTCCAAATATGTTTGTTAAAGAATCCCTAAACGCGAATCCTATGATTACGCTCGCTATACCTAGGCTTGTTAGTAATGCACCCACAGATATTTCCCATGTTTGTAAAATGAAAATTAAAGCAACAAATCCTAGTATTATGTCAACAACGCTTTTCATTAAAGGAATTATTCCTTCGTGAGTTTCGTCATTCCTATTTTTTTTAATTTTCTTGCTCCAATTTTCTAAGGAAATATGACTTATTATACTTAACATATACGTAATGAGTATAATGGATAAAGATATTAAGAAGCTATTAAGATTAGAATGAATCCTAGGATAGTCTCTTAAGTATGTGCTAACAATTGCTTGAACACCTAAAACAACTATTATGAAAAGAAGAGGGTGTTCTAGTCTTATTATTTTTTTAACATCATACATTGATTTTTTCTTTACGAATTTGTAAATGTATTTTCCTATTTGATGAACAAGAACCATTAGTAAAAGAACAGAAATTATTATTAAGATAGTTAATAAGAAGTCCGGATTAGATCCAAATAATTCAAGTAGTAGTTCTTTCATCTTATTTCAAGCAATACTCCGAGTATTTATACATTTGTTACAATTATGAGATGATTAAAAAACTAAAAAAAATTTATGCAGAAATAATTTTTTGGTCAACACTTATTGAGAAGTCACAAGGAAACTTTTTTCTTGCTCTGTTAAGTGCGTCTTTAGCAACACTTAATTTGTCTTTGTTAACTTCGACTTCAAGAACTGCTTGACCTTTTCTTACACGGGCAGCCAATCCTACTGCTTTACCAAATGAATGCGCCATACCTGTACTCATACGGTCAGCACCTGCACCTGCTGCTAGAGGATTATTTCTTAAAACATGATGAGGATAAACTTTTATTCTTAATTTATAATTTAAAGGTGCTTTTTCTTCTAGTAATTTATTTGTTGTTTTTCTGGCTGATTCTAATGCATTGTGTCTTAGTTGAATATCAGATTTTGATCTTAGAGATAAAACATAAGAATATTCTTTTTTCTGATTACCCATTACGTATTTTACTATTTTGTTGTTTGGAACTGCTCTTACGAAAGCTTTTTTTCTGTATTTTGATTTTCTAGTGTAAGGTCTTTCTAAGCGTCTCCAAGCCACTGCTCTCATTAATTTTGCCATGTTGGTGAGAAAAATATGTTTGTTTAAAAAGCTTACGGAAACTAATGGTTGTTTTTCTGACTATTTAACTAAATGTTTGTTAAGTTATTCTTAAAGTTTTATAAAAAAAACATTATGATGAAAAACATATTTTAATATACAATAATGTATATCATTATACTAAAAAATGGAAATATTTATATAGTGGCTATGACAAACAAACATAATAATGAGCTACTTAGACCAATTACAAAGAACAGGAACCATGGACGCGGTCCAAAGACAAACAACACAATTTAGCAACGCACCAAGAACAGAAACAACAAGAAAAGAAGACCCAATCACGAATTTTCAAGAACAAATAAACCAATTACAAACAACACTACTAGAACAAAAAAACAAATTCGACAGATTCCTCACAATAAACCAGAACAGAATAATGACCCTGGAGAAAGAGGTAAACCAGCTCAGAGAAGAGCTAAACAAAAAAACACAAATGCTCGATAAACTGAGCGATAAAGAAACCGTACAAAGAACTAGAGAAGCCCTGTTCAACAGAAAAGACAGGGCGCCTCTAGACAGCCCCGTAGACAGAAACAACGTAGCACCATCACAAGTCCAAATCGAAAAAATTTTCAATTGTAGCGGGAAAAAATTCTAAACCACCCCTCTTCAACCCGCTACAAATGAAATTAAAAATTGTCAAGAACGAGAGTTAAGCCGAAAGGGCAACTCCACCTTGGCAATCATATTTCTAAAATAACCGAAAAATAACCAAAAAACGTATAAAAAACAATATTAAAAACAAAACAAAAATAACAAACCGTGAAAGATAACGAACTAGAAAGAATAGCATTAATAGCAACAATAATCGGACTAATACTAATTCTAATAATGATGCCAAAATACGAACCAGTAGACGCACACTATTTAACAAACGACGATAACAATGCTTACCTAGAAGGAACAATAGTAAAAAAATCCTACAACGACGAAACAGGATGGAGTTACCTAGAAATAAACACCTGCAAAAATACAAAATCATTCTACAACGGAGAAATACCCTTACAAGAAAAAGAAAAAATACACATACAAGGCACATACCAAAACAACGTATTCAACATAAAAAAATACAAATAATTAATCAACCAAACTAAGAACATCAATTAACAAATCTTCAAAATCACTCATGCCCTTAAAATACATAGCATCATCAAGAAGCTGAACTTCATCACCCACAGACTCCGCCAAAAAAGCAGAATCATCTAAACTACTCTGATCATCATTTTCAGAAGCATACACAAAAAAATTCTTAGACTTATCCTTAACAACAGAAAAATCAAAATCATCAAGAGAAAAATCCTTAAAAACATTTTTCAAAGAAGAACCAGAAATAAAAAAAACACCCTTAACATCACGAAGCTTTTCCTCCAAAACCTTAAGCACAACAACCCTACCAGCGCCGTGACCAATAAAAATAGAAGACTCATCTAAATGCTTACGAAAATCCTTCAAAGCAGAAACCCAAGAATCAAAACTCTCACCAACAGAAGGCATAACCGGTAAGAAAAAAGAATGACCACGCTTAACAAGCTCAGAACTAAGCCAATCATACCAAGCATGACTTTCCCCATCCGATACCAAAATAATGTTAACCATAAAAAACCATAATAAACAATATTATTTAAAACCTTTGAAACCCTGCATCTTCTTCATCATACGCTGCATATCACGCTCAGAAGAACCAGGCTTAAGCATCTTCATCATTTTCTTAGACTGACGATACTGCTTCAACATACCACGAAGATCAGAAGCAGGCAAACCAGCACCCTTACTAATCCTATCAACACGAGAACCAGAAATAATATCAGGATCCTCCAATTCTTGCGTAGTCATACTACCAAGCAAAGGCTTCCACTTCTCCAACTCTTGCTCCCTATTCTGCAACATATCCTTAGGAATGTTAGCCGAACCAAGACCTGGAATCATATCCACTATTTTGTTCAAAGGACCCATTTTTTTCATAGCCTGCATTTGCTCATACAAATCCACAAGATTAAAATCACCTTTCAACAACTTCTTACCAATATCCTGAGCTTCCTCCTCACTAATAGCACCACGCGTCTTCTCAAGCAAAGCCTCCAAATCACCCATACCAAGAAGCCTCCCTACAAAACCCTCAGATTTAAACTCCTCCAAATCATCACTCTTCTCACCAACCCCAATAAAACGAACAGGAGAACCAGTAATAGCACAAGCAATCAAAGCACCACCACCCTTAGCAGTACCATCAAGCTTAGTAATCACAACGCCAGAAACTCCGCAAGTATCATGAAACGCGGACGCTTGTTTCTCCGCGGCCTGACCAATATCAGCACTCAAAACAAGCAAAGACTCATCAGGAGAAACCACTTTGTTAATACCATCAAGCTCAGAAATTAAATCATCAGAAAGAGCATCCCTACCCGCAGTATCAACAATCACCAAATCAAATTTCTCCAAATCCTTCTCAAACTTCTTATAAATCTTAACAGGATCCTTAACTGATTTATCCGTAAAAACCTGAATACCAAGACTTTTACCAATCTGCTCTAATTGATCCGCAGCAGCAGGTCTCCAAGTATCCAAAGAAATCATACAAACACTCACACCCCTCTTCTTAAAATAAGAACCAAGCTTACCCGCAGAAGTAGTTTTACCAGAACCAAACAAACCCACCAATAAAACCTTAAAAGAACCCTTCTTAGACTCCTTCTTAGCCCTTATACCCGACTTAAAATCAACTTTGCCACCTTGACCAAGAAAATTAACCAATTCCTCATAAACAATATTAACCAAATGCTCCTTCTTAGAAACAGACCTAGGAACTTCTTCATTCAATGCACGCTCCTTCATCTTCTTAGTCAAATCCAAAACGAGCTTAACATTAACATCAGACTGCAACAAAGCGCGCTGAATATCCTTAATTAATTCATTAATAAGCTTCTCATCAACAAATAAAGCATTAGTAATTTTTTTAAGAGTGCTTTTCAATGAATCAGACAACGAATCCAAAACCATACTAATAGAAGGAAAAAACAATTTATAAATTTTTATGCAAAAACAAACACTAAAAAATAAATAATAAACTTTTTAATGAAACATTATTTCTTAAAATAAATATGATAACAGAACAAGAAATACAAGAAATAAGAACAAAATTAAAAGAATCAGCAAAACCATTATTCTTTTTTGATGACGACGCAGACGGCGTAACATCCTTTGTTATGATGTATAAATTAGCAGGAGATGGAAAAGGAGTGTGCGTAAAAGGAAAACCAACCTTAGAAGCAGAGTACATAAGAAAAGTAGAAGAATATAGTCCTGATAGAGTATTCATATTAGACAAACCAATAGTAGAACAAGAATTCTTAGATCAAGTAACCCAAGAAGTTATATGGTTAGACCATCACCCAGTACAAGACAATAAGAACGTAAAATATTATAATCCAAGAAAAAAAAATGATGAAGACAACAGACCCACAAGTTATTGGGCATACCAAGTATGTAAAGAATTACCAGAAGCGCTATGGTTAGCAGGAATAGGAGTCGTAGGGGATTGGAGCTTAGCACTAAAAGAAGAATTAAACAAAGAATATCCTGATTTGTTACCTGAAAACATCACGAGTGCTCCAGAAGCATTGTTTAAAACAAAATTAGGCGAATTAGTAAAAATAATAGATTTTAATCTTAAAGGAACAACTACTCAAGTCATGCAATCAATAAAGATACTAACAAGAATAGAAAGTCCTTATGAAATATTGGAACAAAGCAGTCCTAAAGGCAAATATTTATACAAGAAATACGCAGCCATAAAAGAGAAATATGACTCTTTAAAAAAAGGCGTAGAAGTAACCGAGGAACCAATAATATTTTTTAAGTACACAGATAACAAATTAGCAATATCTAGTATGTTATCAAACGAATTATTATTTGAAAATCCTGATAAGATAATAATAGTAGCAAGAGAAAAATCAAATGAATTAATGCTATCGATAAGATCCACGAACATAAATGTTTCAGAAATATTAAAAGAATCACTAACAGGAACTAACGGATACGGCGGAGGACACGATAACGCGTGCGGCGCCTGTATAAACAAAGACGGATTTGAAACATTCATGGAAGACTTCAAAAATAATTTGAATAAAAAAATAAAAAAATGAATTTTCAAAAAACACAACCAGTAGAAAAAGGAAGTTTCTATTTAGACGTAGCTGTACAAAGAGCAAAAAAACAAGTGAATGCTTTAACAATAAGAATAAAAGATGAAGATAAAAAAGCATTAATAAAAGAAAAAACAAGAATTAAAGTAATAAAAGACACACTAATAAAAAGCTTCATTAACATAATAAATTCTTTTCCAGGACTTGATGGATTGCCTGAATTCTATTACGAATTATGCAAAAGCACTATGGATGTTGATGAAGTAAAAAAAGCATTATCAGTCATATCTTGGGCGCCAGGAAAAATATCTGAACTAGAACGAGAATTCATAAGACAAACAAGAGGAAAAACAAAAGAAGACATAATAAAAGCTAGACGCGCATTCATTGGAAGAATCTCATCCATAATAAAAAGAATGGACAAAAAACTAGAATTAATAGAACAAACAAGAAGAACAATGATAACGTATCCAGACATAAAAGATGATTTATTCACTGTGTGCATATCTGGTTTTCCAAACGTAGGAAAAAGCACGTTACTATCAAGAATAACTACTTCTAAACCCGAAATAGGAAATTATTCTTTTACAACAACAACGCTTAATACAGGTTATTTCAAGGACGGATTTGAAAAAATACAAATAATAGATGTTCCAGGAACACTTAACAGATTTGAAAAAATGAATAACGTAGAGAAACAAGCACACTTAGCATTAAAATACTTAGCTAACTTAATAGTGTATGTTTATGACTTAACAGAACCTTATTCTTTAAAAGAACAAGATGCTTTATTTGAAGAAACAAAGAAATTAGGAAAACCAATATTGATTTATGTAAGCAAAGCCGATTTATTAGGAAAACAAAAAATTAAGGAATTCATAAAAAATAATGAAATAAAAAACGCGAATTATGACTCTGAAGAACTAAGAAAAGAAATAACTAAACAACGAAGAAAATAACACAAAAAAATAAGGATTTAAACAACAAATTTTATAAATAAAAAAGGTTTCTTTAAATCAATAAAAAAAAGCGAGTTTATCGACAAAAAACTAAAGGGAGATTATTCATGAATCAAGATAATAAAGGAAGTTACGATTCTCATAACATAAAAGTACTAGAAGGCTTGACCGCTGTAAGAAAAAGACCTGGAATGTACATAGGAAGCACAGGCCTTAGAGGCTTACATCACATGATACAAGAAGTAGTTGATAATTCCATAGATGAAGCAATGGCTGGGCACTGCGACGAAATAAAAATAATAATACATAATGATACTTCTGTAAGCGTAGAAGATAATGGAAGAGGAATACCCGTGAGTATTCATAAAGAAACAGGACTTCCAGGCGTAGAACTAGTAATGACTAAGTTACACGCAGGAGGAAAATTTGACAAAGACAATTATAAGGTTTCCGGAGGACTACACGGAGTAGGTGTGAGCGTAGTAAACGCGTTATCAAAAAAAGTTGAAGCAACAGTTTATAGAGATGGAAAAGAATACTTTATAGAGTTTGAGAAAGGAATAACCACTAAGCCATTAACTCAAAAAGGAACAACTAACAAAAAAGGAACACTGATTAGGTTCTGGGCAGACCCTGAAATATTTGAAGCACTAGATTATGATTCAGCACTAGTAAATAACAGATTAAGAGAATTAGCATTCTTAAACAAAGGAGTAACAATTATTTTCAAAGATGAAAGACCAGGATTTGAAAAAGAAGCAAAACACATATACGAAGGAGGAATAGTAAGCTTCGTAGAACACTTAAACAAAAACAAGAACGTGATAACCAACACGGTGTATTTCTCAAAAGAAAAAGAAGGAGTAACCGCAGACATATGCATGCAGTACAACGATTCATACTCCGATTCAGTATTTAGCTTCGTTAACAACATAAACACTCACGAAGGAGGAACACACGTTTCAGGATTTAAAACCGCTTTAACAAGAACTCTAAATAATTACGCTGAAAACAACAAGTTACTAAAAGACAAAGACTCAAGATTCTCAAGTGACGACGTACACGAAGGACTAACATGCATAATATCCGTGAAAGTTCCAGAGCCACAATTCGAAGGACAAACCAAGACTAAACTAGGAAACAGCGAAGTAAAAGGAATAGTAGATAGCTTAGTAAGCACCAGTCTTAATACTTACTTAGAAGAAAATCCTTCAGAAGGAAAAAAAATAATAGAAAAAGTACTAAGCGCGGCGAGAGCAAGAGAAGCAGCTAGGAAAGCAAGAGATTTAACAAGAAGAAAATCAATACTGGAAAGTACCACGTTACCAGGAAAATTAGCAGATTGCTCAGAGAAAGACCCTGCTAAATCAGAATTATACATCGTGGAAGGAGACAGCGCAGGAGGAAGCGCAAAACAAGGAAGAAGCAAAGAGTATCAAGCAATACTTCCTTTGAAAGGAAAAATACTAAACGTAGAAAAAGCAAGACTTGACAAAATAATTTCATCTAACGAAATATCAACAATGATAACAGCGATAGGAACAAGCATAGGCGAAGAATTCAACTTAGAAAAAGCAAGATATCACAAAATAATAATCATGACTGATTCAGACGTGGACGGAAGCCACATAACTACTTTGATATTAACATTCTTCTTCAGATACATGAAAGAATTAATAGATGCAGGATACGTATACGTAGCACAACCACCTTTATACTTAGTAAAAAAAGGAAATCAAAAAATATACGTAAGAGACGAAAAAGGAAAAGACGAAATCCTAAAACAATTCGAAGACGCAAAAGGAGTAAGTATCCAAAGATACAAAGGATTAGGAGAAATGAACCCTGACCAATTATGGGATACCACAATGGATCCTCAGAACAGAGTTCTTAAAAAAATAACTATTGAAGACGCAGTAGAAGCAGACCGCGTATTCACCATGCTAATGGGCTCAGAAGTAGAACCAAGAAGACAATTCATCGAAGATAATGCTTACAAAGTACAAAACTTAGACATATAAAAAGAAATTATTTGTTTTTACGAGCATAATTCTTTTCGAAATTAAGATCCCATACATCAAAAAATAACATGTTTTTCTCATTAGGAATACCTAATAATACCTTAGCAGCTTTAGAAGCCACAACTCCCGCAGCTGTATGAACCGTAGCAGCCATTATGCCCTCTTCACTAATTCTTTTATTCTTAACATAATCAGATATCTCATTAAGAGTAGTACCTTGCTCAATCACGAATACTTGACCTTGACTACCACTAACAAAACAATAAATCATAGGAATCTTTTTCTTTGAACAATACTTATCAATAATCAAAGAAACCTCTAAGTCATTAGTACAATCAATAACCAAATCAGAATCTAATAAGTAACTATTAATAGGTGTTAATTCCTCATGAAAAGCCTTAATAGAAACCGCGTCATTAATAGAATCAAGACGCTTCTTAGCTTGTTTAGCTTTAAACTTATTAACGTCCTCTTGTAAAAACAAAGAAGTTTGCTGAATTTCATAATCAAGTATTCTACCTTTATCAATTAAACGAACACCTATACCTGCTCTAACAAGCATGTCAGCAACAACTGAGCCAACCCCTGCTAAGCCAACAACAGCCACTGTTTTAGCTCTCATTTCTTTAGCTCTATCACCTATTTGTTTGACTAATTCGTGCTTAGAATACTTATTATTCTTTGATGCCATATAAAAAAGGATTAACTAAGTTTTATATAAATATTTCGGGGATAAAAATCTTTTATTACACTAATATAAGAAAAATATTTATAAATATAGGAATTGATCCTCTAAGAATGCGAGCTAAAATCCGAGAAATTGTGAAAAACAAAAAAATAAATAAATACTTAGTTAGCATTATTTCTATTATTAACTAAATAAGGTTTCCCTAAAGATTATTAAAGGGAAAAAGAATACTTGTTAGTAATAGAAACATAAATTGATTCAGTGAACGAAAGGGGGTTCATTAATGGCAGAAAAATATGATTATAAAGCGATAGAACAAAAAATGCTTAGTTACTGGGAAAAAGAAGATATACTGAATAAGAAAAGAATAAAAAATAAAGATGGAAAGAAGTTTTATTTTTTACAAGGACCTCCTTATACTTCTGGAAGATTACACATGGGACATGGTTGGAATCACGCGTTAAAAGACGCAGTTCTAAGATATAAAAGATTTCAAGGATTTAATGTTTGGGACAGAGCAGGATATGACATGCACGGCTTACCAACCGAATTAAAAGTAATGAAAGAATTAAACATGAAGTTCAAAGAAGAAATACTTGAGTATGGAATGGATAAATTCAACAAGAAATGTAAGGATTACTCTGTTGAAATGATGAAGCACATGGATGATGATTTAATAAAAATAGGTATAACTCTTGATTTCTCAGATTCTTATCAACCAATAACTAATGAATTCATAGAAGGACAATGGGCATTAGTGAAAAACGCTGATAAAAATAAGCGATTATACTTAGGAGAACGAACCCTTTCTTGGTGTCCTGATTGTGGCTCTGCTTTAGCGAAACACGAACAAGAATATGAAACAGTTACTGATAATTCTATATTCGTAAAGATGCGTGTTAAAGAAAAAAACAATGAATTCTTAGTTATTTGGACAACTACTCCTTGGACTATTCCTTTTAATTTAGCAATAATGGTTAATCCCGAATTAGAGTATCAGAAGTGCAAGATTCTGAGCGGAGACTACAAAGGAGAAACATGGGTTGTAGCTAAGCAATTAGCAGGAGTGTTCATAAACGGAGTCGCAAACGCAGAATACGAAGTCGTAGAAGAATTCTTAGGTGAAAAACTTGAAGGAACAAGATATGAACATCCTTTCAGCAAAGATTATGATGTTTACAAAGAAATAAAATCAGATAAGTTACACAGCGTATTATTAAGTACGGAGTACGTTGATACAAGTGCAGGAACAGGATTGGTTCATTGTGCGCCTGGATGCGGACCTGAGGATTACGAAGTAGGATACAAAAATGGATTGCCTCCTTTTAATAATATTGATGAGAAAGGAACTTTTCCTGATGAAATGAAAATATTTGAGGGATTAGTAGCAAAGAAAGATGATAATAAATTCGTAGAAGCTTTAAAAGAAAGAAATGCTTTGATTGCTCAAAACGAAGTAGAGCACGAATACGCTCATTGTTGGAGGCATAAAACACCTGTTATTTTTAGAACGACTAAGCAATGGTTCTTTAAAATAGAGGATTTAAAAAAATCAATTTTAGAAAAGAATAAGCAAATAAATTGGGTTCCTAAGATAAGTAGTAATCAGTTCGATGCTTGGATAAGTAATTTGAGAGATAATTCTATTACTAAACAAAGATATTGGGGAACACCCGCACCTATTTGGGTTAATGAAAATGATGAGACTGATTACATCGTTGTAAGTAGTAAGAAAGAACTAGAAGATTTGGGTTGTGAAGTTCCTGAGGACTTACATAAGCCGTACATTGATGACGTAATAATAAAAAAAGATAATAAGATTTATAGAAGAATACCTGATGTTTTAGATGTTTGGATAGATGCAGGAATAACCGCTAGGAATTGTTTGTATAACAAAGAAGAATTGTTAAAAAAATGGATGGGTGTTGATTGCGTATTAGAAGCAAAAGAACAAATAAGATTGTGGTTTTACATATTAGCTGTTTGTGAAGAATTAATGGATAGTAAAGAATTGCCTTTTAAGAACGTGTATTGTCACGGTATGTTAACCGCTATCGATGGTGTGAAGATGTCTAAGTCATTAGGAAATATTATTTCGCCTTATGAAATAACTGATAAGTACGGCGCGGACACTATGAGGTTTTATTTGTGTTCTATAAGTGCAGGTCAAAATATTTCTTTTTCATGGGATGACATACAACAAAGGTATAGAACAATAAATGTTTTGTGGAACATACATAATTATTTAACTGATTTTTTAACGAATGAAAAAATAGATTTAGAAAAAGTTATGAAAAAAGATTTAAAACTAGAAATAGAAGATGAATATATTTTAAGTTTTTTAAATTCCGCAAAAAGAGATATAACTCTTCTTTTAGATTCTTATGAGTTAGATAAAGCGTGTAATTTGCTTAATGAATTAATACTTGTTTTTAGTAGAGACTACATTAAGATGATAAGAGAAAGAGCCGTAAGTGGTACAGATGAACAAAAAGAAAGTCTTGCTCAAACATTATTTGTTGTGTTGAAAGACATAATAATTATGAGTAATATATATACTCCTTTCATATCTGAGCAAATATATCAAAATTTGAAACAGTGGAATGTTTTAACAAAGGAATCTATTACTTTTGAGTCTTGGATAAGTTTTGATGAAAAGAAGATAAAGCCTGAATTAGTTGAAGATTTTGATAAATCCTTAAACATAATAACAGGGATACTTGGTGCTAGAGAATTATCAGGATTAGGAGTAAGATGGCCTGTAAAAAAAGTTTTACTTGTTTCAAAAGAGGAAATAAAACTAAGTGAAGAAGTACAAAGCGTGATAAAAGAACAAACAAATGTTAAAGAACTAGAATTTAGAACTGAGTTTGATTATGAATACGAAGTGAAACCTAATTACAAGAATTTGAGTTCTTTGTTCGGAGAAAAAACTAGTGATGCCGCCAAGGAAATAGATTCTAAAAAACAAGACATAATAATCGCGTTGAAAAAAGGCGAAGAAGAATTAGTGATTCTTGATCAGAACATAAAACTAAAAGATTGTTTGAACGTTGAAGAAAAAGTTAATAAGCCATTTTATGTTAGTGATACACCTATATGTAAAGTAGTGTTGGATTCTACTAGGAATGATGACTTAGACTCTGAAGGATATGCTCGTGAAATAATTAGAAGAGTTCAAGATATGAGGAAAAAAAATGATTTTACTAAGTTAGAAAAAATAAGTCTTAACTTAAAAGCTAAACAAGATGTTTTAGAAAAAATAAAGAAGCACACAGATTATATCAGCTTTAAAGTAGGTGCGAAGACTACGAGTTTTGAAGAATCAAATAAAGCCGAGTATCAAGAAACTTTTAAAATAAAAGGTTATGAATTTGAGATTAGTTTTGATAAACTAAAAAAATAAAAAATGGACCTAGTTATTAATCTGGATAAAAACGTTGAAGAGAACGCTCAATTATATTTTGAGAAAGCAAAGAAAGCAAAAAAGAAACTTGAAGGCGCGAAGAAAGCTTTGCACGAAACTAAGAAGAAATTAGAAAAACAAGAAAAAGAACATTCTAAAATAGTGAATAAAGAAGTCGCGTTGAAAAAAGCAAAACAACGAAAAAAGGAATGGTACGAGAAATACAAATGGTTTGTGAGTAGCGACGACATATTAGTTATAGGCGGAAAAGACTCTTCTAGTAATGAACAAGTAATAAAGAAGCACGCAGATCCTTGGAACCTTGTTTATCACACAGAAGCACCAGGCAGTCCTTTCGTAGTAATCAAGAATGATAAAGACCAAGAAATTCCTGAAACAACAAAAGAAGAAGCAGCCATATTCACTGGTACGCACACTAAGGCTTGGGAATTAAACATGAAAAGCGTAGACGTATTCGAAGTAAAACCTGAACAAGTAACAAAAGAAGCAAAATCAGGAGAATACATATCAAAAGGAGCTTTCATGATATATGGTAAAAGAAAGAATTACGATGTGTTAATAGATTTAAGCATAGGTTACTTCGAGAAAGACGGTAATAAAATAATCATGGCAGGTCCTCTAAGAGCTGTAAAAAAGAAATGTGAGAATTACTTAGTCTTAAAACAAGGTAATTTAAAGAAAGGAGAATTAGCTAATAAGCTAATGAAAAAATATGATTTGCCAACGAACGAAGAAATACTAAGCGCTTTGCCTAGTGGAAGATTTGAAATAAAAAAATAAAAAAAATAATAATTATATTACTTCTGAAGCATAAAATGTTACGGTTACGCTACCACCTGTGCTCGCAGAATTAGGAATTCTAATCTCGAAATGAGCTAAGAAACTATTATCACTTCCAGAAGTTAAATTAGAGCAAGCATTATACAAACTCGTGTTTTGAAAAATGTTATAATTAGTCATATTAAGATTATCTGTTTTGTTGCCTAAGTAACCCGCACAACCACCATTACCTACGTAGTCGCCCCAACCATCATTAAGTAATTTGTATCTTAAAGAAGAATTATCAGTACCACTTATTGCTTCACCTGTGCGCAAAAAATCTCCTCCAAAATCAGTACCAACGTCACTAACATTGAATTCTACGTTAGCAGGAAGATTACCATTATTCCTAACAGAAATAGGAACAGGACTATTATAATCAGGACAAGCACCTGCGCCATCTCCTTGAGACGTTTCAGAACTAATATTGACACCTACTCCTTCATCAAGAACACAAGTACCAAAATTAATACTTGGACTGTCTTCAGTCGTTATACTTATGACTTCTTCAATAAGCAAACTAATACTACCTGTGTCAGTATCATTAAAAGTTTGATAACCAGTAGTAGACATAGCACCTAATCTAGAAATACTAATAAAAGTGCTACCAAACGAAACCACTATCGCCGCTAATAAAAGAACAGCTAAAGTCTTATTTGAAATATCCATTTTCTTTAATCCTCCAAAACATCATTTTCATTATTATCTATGTCAAGAGTTATAACTCCTGAAGCAGAATATTCATCCTGCGAATTCTTAATATTTAAAGAAATAGAACCTGAAGAAGAATCCTTCAATTCAGAATCTTGATAATCATTAAAAGACAAAGCTTTAATCAACATGAACACACCTAGAACAGAAACTAGTATGAACAAAATAATAAGTCCCAAAACGACCCTATCCATTTTTTTTTCTTTTTCCAAAACGAATCACCCAAAAAAAAATAATAAAAAAAAGTTAATAATTAGTCAGTCTCCATAGCATAAAACGTAACGGACACCGTATCCCCTGTGCTAGCAGCATCAGGAATCTTAATTTCGAAATGAGCCAAAACACTATTCGCACCAGAACCAGCAGCGCCCGTAGTTAAATTACCACAAACATTATGCAAACTCGTATTCTCAAAAATCGCGTAACTAGCCATACTAGAAGTACCTGACGTGTTACCTAAATTAAGAGCACAACCTGCTTGATTACCTAATAAACCATTGTTAATTATTTTGTACCTTAAAGAAGAACCTCCTTCACCAGTATCCAAGAAATCTCCTGAGAAATCAGTACCTACTTTACTAACATTAAACTCTACTTTAGCAGGAAGATTACCATCATTCCTAACAGCAATAGGCGTAGCCTCAGAAATACCATTACAAAGAGACGTGTTCAAAGTATACTCTGAGTTAATCACTATGTTAGTAGCACCCGCTCCGAAGTCACAAGTACCAAAATTAATATTTCGCTGATCCTCAATAGTAATACTAATAAGTTCCTCAATAGTTAATTGAACCGTTCCAGAATCAGTATCATTAAAAGCTTGATAACCCGTCATTGATATAGCACCAAGCTTGCTTAAACTAACAAAAGTACCTCCAAGAGACACAACGATAGCAGCAAGCAACATCACAGCCAAAGTTTTATTTGAAACACTCATATTATTCATTCCTCCAAATCATCATTCAAAATAATCTCAGAATCAGAACTAACCAATTCATGATTAACAACATCTAAACTTATCATACCCGTAGAAGTGTACTCCTGACCTTCCTTAGCCGTATTAAACGAAACTAAACCCGCAGAAGCATCCTTAATAACTGATTCATCATCAGAAAAATATAATACTTTAACCAATAAAAAAGTGCCAATGATTGAAGCGCAAATAGCAAACACAACCAAGCCAATTAATACTTTGTTAAAAACATTTTTTTCCAATACGAACACCTACGAGACATAACAATGCCTTAATAACAAAAATATTTAACATTTAAGTATATAAACCTTTCGATTAAAAAGAACTGTTTACAGACGAATACATAAAAAAATCATCGCTAAAAAGTTAAAACAAAAATTAATACTCAAAAGCAGTAAAAGTAACAAGAACAGTAGAAAAACCAACATCAACATCATCAGGAATAACTAATTCAAAATCAATAACGACGCTGTTCTCACCACCCACAACGTCAACACCTAATTGCTCACAAACCTCGTATTCATCATCAACAACTAAAAAAGAAGAAAAAGAACCAGGACCTATACCACTCAAACAACCACCGCTATTTCCCTCTCTACCCTCATTAGAAACCTTATATGCTATGTCAGAAACATTAGAAGGAGAACTAAGAAAAGATCCGTTCCTAAGAGCGCCAACCTCATTAGATTTAACAGTCACAGTAGCCACGACACCCCCATCATTCCTAACAGAAATATTAGTTCGCTCATAATACTCACAAGACTCAAAAGTATCCTTTAAACCATCAGAAGTGATATTAAAAACCCTATCCAACAATTTGCATTGACCAAAATCAATAAAAGAACCATCCTCCGTCGTGATAGACAACTCCGATAAGATATCCAAACTAATAAATCCTTGATCATACATGAAATTACTCGTAGACTTCAAAGAATCCAAAGAATAAAGATTAACAAACACACTAGAAACAGAAAAAAAAAGAGCAAAAATCAACAACGAAATCAAAACCTTATTCGAAACCACCATGAAAACAACCCAGCCTCACTACTCAGCAATATCAAGACTAATCTGACCCTGAGAAGAAGAATCCTTCTTCGAATAATCCTTGATATCAAGAGAAATACTCCCAGAAGTATAAGATACTTGAGGAACATCCTCTTGCGCCCTAAAATTAGACGTCTCAAAAAAAACAGTAGTAGCACCAAGAATAGAAATCAAAATAGCCAAAACAGCCAATATAAAAACAGTTTCATTAGACAAATCATTACTCATCGCGAACATCCTCACTAATTAATAAAAAAAAATATTCCTAAAATATTATATAAAACTTTCTGTTTTAAAAAAAAAAAGAGTTTAAAAAAAAAAATTATTTTTTGTATTCTTTAACAACACCAACAATCTTAGACATATTCTCCTTAGTAACAGTTAACGCATAACCTTGAAGAATAACTTTAACGTCCTCAACGTCACCAGGCAACAAATCAACAATCTTCACAATGTGCTCATCCTTCAACCTAGGAATATCTAAATCAACAAGTTTCTTAGACAACTCAGCAGCCGCAGACTTAGACAAAGGCTTAAAATGATTAAGATAATCAATAGCTTTACCAACCCTGAAACTAGGCTCTCCATCCCTCTTCTGAATAGAAGACAAAACACTCTTTAATTCTGCAAGAGAAACAGGTTCTTTTCCAACTATTTCTGGCTTAGACACAATAATTCACCTCAAACCTTCCTTAAATGCACAGGGTGCACAATAAGCATTTTTTCTTTCTTAAAATCCATGATTTTAACTTCGTAACAAGAACCACGCTTAGCCAAAACAACTCCTGACTTACCCACGAATCTAGGACAATAAGTACCCTCAAAAACAGCGGGCTCATAACCTAAAGCGACTTTGTCACCAACATTAAACTCAGCCAAATAAGCCTTAAGACTAACCTTACCTTTTTTCCTATTCTTCTTAGAAAGCAAAGACGACTTACTCCTCCTAACACCACCAATTCTAGCCATAATCAATCACCTTTATTTCTTACCTTTACCTGCTGCTTTATCATCCTTAGGAGCTAACTTAGCAATAATCTGATCAGGAATCTTAGCATCCTCTAAAGCCTTTCTAATCTGATCCGCGGACTTCTTCTCATTCTGAGCAATAATCTTCTTAGCCTGAGCCTCAAAGAAAGCACGCTTCTCCTCTAATTCTTTCTGAAGACGCTTACGTTCCTCTTCAATTTGCTTCATTTCATCAGCAGTAATCTCAGTCTTCTCAGCCTTAATCTCCGCATCAAACTTACCCTCATTAACCATGATTAAAGCTTTCTCAGCAGAAACCTCTTCTACCTTAACACCCATAGACTTGCAAGAACCAATAATTTCCTTAACTCGTTCCTTAAGAGTCTTACCAGACAAAGCATCTTCTTTCATCTTAGCAATCTTAATAATTTGCTCAATCTTAAGATCCGCAACCAATTCCTTATCAGGTTTACCAGAACCCTTATCCACGCCAGCTTCCTTCTTAATAAGAGCAGAAGCAGGAGGAGTCCCAATAGAAATAGTATACTCCTTAGTATCTGAATCAACAGTTACCTTAACAGGAACTTGCATCCCTTTATAATCAGCAGTCTTCTTATTAATATCAGCAACCACGGCACCAATATTCACACCCAAAGGCCCCATAGCAGGACCAAGAGGAGGCGCAGCAGTAGCCTTACCACCTTCAATTAAAACTTCAACTGAACTCATAGCCATATTTATTCCTCATTTTATTAACATAAATCCAAAAGAACGAAATAACCACCAATTTATAAAGCTTTTGCCCACGAAGAAGCAGAAACAAAAAAAAAATAAAAAAAATAATTATTCATCACGCCTAATAACTTTAATAGCATCCATCTTAATCGTTATAGGAATAGGAACCGCTGCATCAAGAAGTTCAACAACGACTTCTTCCTTAGCTTTATCCACCCTAGAAATCTTACACTTCTCACGTTTAAACGGACCACTAATAATTTCCGCGATGTCATTCTTCTGAATATTAACATCTTTCTTAACTTGCTCAAGCATATGCTCAATTTCCTTATAATTAATCTCATTAGGCAAAATACCACGAGCATAAGGAACACCATAAGCAGCTTGCTCAGCATCCCCTCTGGATTCAGCTTCAACGAATATGTAACCACGCATCCCATGAGGCCTAATAACAGAATAAACACTAATCTTCTTCCTAACAACGTTACTAGAAACAAAAGTCATAACTTGATCTTCACGATTAGCAGTAACCCTCAAAGCAAACAACTTAGTACTAATACCTTCAGTCTTAGGTTCTTCTTTCTCAGGCACAGACTCCTGATTATCCATTTCCTTAATCCTTTTGAGTTCTTCCTCACCAGGCATGTTCTTCTTAAGAATATCTTCATCCATAATAAATCACTCCTTCAATTACCTCGCATAAACATTAAATAAAACACCAAAACAAACACGATGCCAACAGCCAAAAAAATAGAAATAGCAAAATCAACAATGTGCAACAAAAAACCAGCGAAGCCAATAAGCAACAAACCAAGACCTGAAACCTTAGTAATAGTCCAATACTCTTGCTTAGAAGGCTTCTTCGAAATACGAAGAACCCTTTTACACTCTGTCAAAAAATTTCTAAGCTTATCCATCCTATTCATCTTAATTTACCTCAGTCAACAAAAGTAATACCTAACTCCGATTCTTTTTCTTTTTTCCTTTCACTCATAGGCTTAGAAGCATAACCACCAATGATTTGAGAAGACTTAACACCTGTAACAACAAGCATTACACGAATACTACCTTGTAAATCCTCAGATATCTGAGCACCCCAAATCATTCTAGCATCCTCATCGAGCTTACTAGCAATACTCTCAACGACTCTACGAGCCTCCTCAAGAGTCATGTCAGTGCCACCCGCAACATTAATCAATGCGCCACTAGCACCAGTTATATCAACATCAAGCAAAGGATTATTAACCGCTTTTTCAACTGCTTCTTCAGCCCTACTAGCAGAATCAGATTCTCCAACACCTATAAGCGCGACACCACCATCACCCATCACTGCACGGATATCAGCAAAATCAAGATTTACTAATCCCGCCTTAGTTACAAGCTCAGCGACGCCCTTAACCGCGTTAGTCAAAATCTCATCAGCAATCTTAAACGCGGTATGCAAAGGAAGATCAGGAGCCAATTCCAATAATTTATCATTAGGAATAACAATCAAAGTATCAACGTTCTTCCTCAAAGCTTCCAAACCATGAATCGCGTTTTCATATCTACGCTGACCCTCCATTTTAAAAGGAAGAGTAACAACACCAACAGTTAAAGCACCTGATTTCTTAGAATATTCAGCAATAACAGGCGCAGCACCAGTACCAGTACCCCCACCTAAACCACACGTAATAAAAATCATATCAGCATGATTAGCCGCGCTCTTAATTTCTTTCTCAGACTCACGAGCAGCTTCCTCACCTATCTTAGGAATACTACCAGCACCCAAGCCCTTAGTTAAATCTCTACCAATCAAAATCTTCTTATCAGCAGAAGTATACAATAAATCTTGAGCATCAGTATTCAAAGCAATAGTTTCAGCACCAAAAATACCTATTTCAGTGATTCTATTAATAGTATTATTACCCCCACCACCGCAACCAAAAACCTTGATGTGAGCCTTCTGCTTAGCTAGTAATTCCTCTAACTCAGCATCCAAATCATTGGATTTTTGTTCGATATCAGTTCGTTTCACACTATTTATTGTTTCAACCATTTAACACTCCCCTCGCAATGAAAAAAAACATAATTTTTTCTTTTAACAAATGTTTTGAATGAGCGAGTATATAAATTTTTTTAGTAATAACTCACTCATCAGAGGCATTATCCTCAACTTTTTTCTCCGAAACTTTATCAACTTTTTTCTTAGTTTCAAAAACAACACTTGTTTTAGTAACTTTTTCAACTTCGCTCTTCAAATTCTTAAGCACGTCCTCAGGTAAATCCATTGACACCTTAACTTTAACTTCGTCGTTATTAACAACTAATTCATCATAAGGTAAACGAATCAAAGAAAGCACAGATTCAACTTTTTCTTTGACGTCATCAATTTTTCTTAAAATACTAATACTGTATTTAACTGTTTTACCTGATAAAGGATGATTAAAGTCAACGATTACGCGACCACCACTAACACTTCTAACAACGCCTCTAGAACCATCTAAGTCAACAGTTAAACCAGGAAACGGATTAACTTTTTGTTTCTTAAAAACATTTAAAGGCATTAATTTTAAAAGCTTTGAATCCTTTTTACCAAAAGCATTCTCTTCACCTAAAATAATGTCATGTTCACCAACATTTAAACCAATAAGTTGCTCGTCCAAACCCGGAAGAACATGATTTTCACCAACACAAATCTTCAAAGACTTAAAATCATCCCTAGTAACATGAGTATGGCCGTGATTGTGACCATGATCGTGATCGTGCTCACAAATCATTCCTGCTTTTTCTGCATCATCAGGAATAGTAGTGTCAAAAATAGAACCATCATCTACTAGTGAAGCAGTGTAATTAATTTCTATGAAATCTCCTTTTTTTATAGTCATTTTTTTTACCTCGAACGATTAATATCATTAAACTTTTTTTTCTTTCATAGAAACCAGGTTTACTTTCTGGCGCGTCAACAATTTTTTAACGATTTCTTAGAAAGATACGACTTAGAACAATTTCTTTTTTTATAAATGTTTCTATGTTCCCTTTGATGACCTTAACAACAACAAAATGAATAAGTAAGTCAATACATAAAATATAGAGAAAACTTTTTTAGTTACATAACATTTCTATTATTAATGAGTCAAAAACAAGAGTGTGAAGGTTTCATAATTAATTCTGTTTATAAAATAGAAAACAAAGAATCATTTGTTTATTGTTATGGAAGATTAAAGAACAAAAAAAGTTTTTGTTTTAAGAAAAGAATCAAGCCTTATTTTTATGTTAAGTTGAAAGATAAAGAAAAAATTAATAAATTTTTAAGTGTTGAATTTGAAGAGACACAATTAAAGAGTTTCTCAGAAGAATTATTAGTGAAAGTTTTGTTTGATAATCAATCTGATTTAAATGATTCTAAGAAGTTATTGGATAAAGAAGGATTTGTTAGTTATGAAGCTGATATTAAGCCAGAGTATAGATTCCTTATGGATAATGACTTGTTAGGCTCTGTTTTTATAAGTGGCGATGTAAGTAAAAGTGATTTGTTGGTTGATTCTTTTTTTGAAGAACCCATAATTAGTAAGGGTTCTTGGATTCCTGGTTTTGAAGATTTAAAGATTTTAGCTATAGATATAGAGACAAGCATGGATTCTGAAAAATTATATTGTGTTTCTTTAGTTCAGAACACGGGTGAAGAAGAAGTTTTGATTGTTGGTAAAAAAGGTTTGAAGAAAAGTACTTGTTGTGAATCAGAAATTGACTTGTTAAATACTTTGAAGGAAAGAATTCTTAAAATTGATCCTGATGTAATAACTGGTTGGAACTTAATAGATTTTGATTTAAAAATTCTTAGCGATAAATCTAAAAAAGGTTTATTTATTTCTAGGAATGAAGAAGAGGTAAGACTTAGAATAACTGATTCTTTCATGACTGATTCTAAAGCCGAATGTGAGGGAAGAGTTATACTTGACGGAATACACTTGTTAAAGACTAGTTTTGTAAGATTAGATGATTATAAATTAGGAACTGCCGCGAAGAGTTTTTCTGATTCTTATAAGTTAATAGGTGACGAGAATAAAGGTGAAGAAATAGAGGAATCTTATAAGAGTAATCCTCAAAAATTAGTTGATTATAATTTGATGGATTCAAAGTTAGTTCTTGATATTCTTAAGAATTCTGGCACTATGGAATTAACAATTCTTAGAAGTAAATTGACAGGTATGCCTCTTGATAGAGTGAGAGCCAGCATAGCTAGTTTTGATTCTTTGTACATAAGGAATTTGCATGAACGAGGATTTGTTGGTCCTAACATGAAGTATTTTAATAGAGAAGAAAGAACTACTGGTGGATTCGTTATGAATTCAGAACCTGGAATTTATGATTATGTATTAGTTTGTGATTTTAAAAGTCTTTATCCTAGTATCATGAGAACTTTCAATATTGATCCTTTAATGTTTGTTCCTGATTGTTCAAAAAAAGATTTGATAAAAGCTCCTAATGGTGCTTGTTTTAAACGAGAACAAGGAATACTTCCTTTAATATTGGAGGATTTGTGGAGTGAAAGAGAAAAAGCAAGATTAAGAAATGATTCTTTAACTAGACAAGCTATAAAGATATTAATGAATAGCATGTACGGCGTATTAGCAAGTCCTAATTGTAGATTTTATAGCACGGACATGGCTAACGCGATTACTCATTTTGGTCATTTGCTTCTTAAGAAAACAAAAGAAATACTTGAAGAAAAAGGTTACAAAGTTATTTATGGAGATACTGATAGTGTTTTTATTTCTGTTAAAGACACAACTAATGAAGATGCTAAAATAACAGGTGAAGAGATACAAAGATTCGTTAATGATTTCTTTACGAAGTACTTAAAAGATAATTACGGTGTTGAAAGCAAAATAGAAATGGAATTTGAAAAGACTTTCAAAAAGTTTTTTTTACCAAGAGTTAGAGGAAGCGAGGAAGGTGCAAAGAAAAGATATGCAGGCTTGCTTATTAGTAAGAGTGAAGAAAAAATAGATTTTACAGGATTAGAATTTGTTAGAAGAGATTGGACCGAAGTAAGTAAGAAATTTCAATTGGAGTTATTAGAAAAAACATTTAAAGAAGAAAATCCTGAGGAGTACATAAAAACGTTTGTTAATGATTTAAAAAAAGGAAAATACGATTCTTTGTTAGTGTATAGGAAAGCGTTAAGAAAAGATGTTGATGAATACACTAAGACGACGCCTCCACACGTTAAAGCAGCCAAGTTACTTGATAAAATAACCAGTAACATAATCGATTACGTTATAACAGTTGAAGGTCCTGAGCCTGTGCAGAAACAAAAAAACAAGATAGATTACGAGCATTACATAGATAAACAAATTAAGCCTTTAGCAGATTCGATTCTTTGTTTTTACGAAACGAGTTTTGATGAAGTGATAGCAGGAAGTCAACAAAAAACTTTAGGCGGTTGGTAATTAAACTAATTTGACGAAGCCGTCTTCTGGAGAAAATATGAATTTGTCTTTAAGCAATTCTTCAAGAATTCTAAGAGTTTCATTTTCACTAATACCTTCCATACGAGTTTCAATAATTATTTCTTCAACTTGAATCTTCTTACCTTTAGAACCACTCATTTCTCTTAATAAATTCATCATTTTTATTTTAGAATCAACACTGCTTTCTTCCATTATTTTAGAAGCCATCATTCTTTGAATTCTTAATAAGTCATCAAAATCGCTCGGATTCATTTTACATAAAGCTAAATCAAGCCTTTTGCTAATTAAACGCTTGAAATAAGCAACCCCTTAATCACAGAATAATCCATAAAACATTATAAATATTTTGTTATTAGTATACAAAAAGCATCACTAGGTTCACAAAAATGACTCACAGAAATACGGAAAAAAAAGAATACTTATATAAACACTGAGCGCGAACTAACAAGAATGGTACAAGCATATTGCGTAAAATGTAAAGAGAAAGGCGTAACGATGAATAACCCAGTCATACACGTGACTCCTAAAGGAGGATACATGGCTAAAGGGAGCTGCCCAAAATGCACAACTACACTGTGCGCTATGATGTCAAAAGACAACGCAGAAGCAGCAATAAATTCAGGCGAAGCCAAGAAGAATTAAGAACGAGACGTCATACGAGTATGATAATCACTTAATTTTTTTAACAAAGCTTTTTTTTCAACAACACCTAGAGATAGGTTGTTGACTATTTTTTCAAAAGAAAAATCAAGACTTAAAAAATTACTTCTAAGAATTCTTCCCGCTTGTTCAGCTTGAACACTTAACTCTTTAGCAGTAGAAGAACCAAAAATATTAGTAGCAGGTAACTTCGTGAAACCATTCGCGCCTGCTTCTAAAAAAAACTTAATTTCAGGAATCCTAGATACAGCCGTACCCGCCATTATCTCAATCAAAGGAAAATCAATGCGCGTACGAGCAATCCACTCAACGACGTCCTCAGGCGCAGGACCATTACTGTAAGGCGTGCCCCTAACAGGTCTTAACGCGTAATAAGTAATCCTGTCAATTTTGTAATCAAAAATTAATTTCTTAGTCAATTCATAGTCCTTAATGGATTCGCCTAAACCAAGAACAACAGTTATACCTTTCTTAAAACCAAGCTCTTCAACTTCTTTTAACATATCAAGATAAGGCTGTAAGGGCTTATCAGGACAAGTCTTGTTATGAAGTTCTTCATTAACCGTTTCCAAACTAGCAACGACTCCTTCAACATAAGGTTTTAAAGCTAACAATTCCTCTTTTTTCAAAACGCCGAGATTAATCCAAATTTTTTCTTCGAATATCTCAGAACAAATCTTCGCAGCCATAAGAAGTTCTTCAAAAGAATAAACATCATAGCCCCCTGTTAAGAATTCGAGTTTCCAATCACAAACCTTACTAATAATAGCTTCAGAATAAACAGATTCTTTGGATCTGCGAGCATTTTCAGCAAAAGCAATCTTGTGTTTCTGAGTGCTACGAAAACAAAAATCACACGTGCCTTTAGAACAATACCAACTAAGAAAAACACAGCGACCAAACCAAACATCTTTCCCAAAATTATCCAAAAAAACTTTGTTAGCTTTCTCAACTAATACTTTCTGTTCATCACTAAGTAAAACTTCTCTTACAACATTATTACTAAGCACAGGCATAAAAATAAAGAAAACAACCTTTTTTTTTAAAACTAACTAAGAAAACCAAAAAGATTAAATAAATAAAAAACAAAAAGAAAGAATAATGGCAGCAATAGAAGTAATTTGTAGAAGATGCGGAAAAAAAGCACCCGCTGATGAATTCAAAGTAGATCACGTATACAAATTAGCAGTATGTAATGTTTGTCACACAGGAAGAAAAAAAGACTTGCCTAAAAGACCAGAAAAAGAAAAAACATTAAGAGAATTAACAGATGAATACATAAAAAAACAGTCAAAGAAACCGGAAAGATACGAAATACTGCGAAGTAAGATAATGGAAGAAGATGATGACTACTTAGAAAAAGCAGTCAGAAAGAAAAAAGAAGAAATGCAAAGACGAAAAGAAAACGCGGTAAAAGTAACGTTTCTAAACGGAAACAAAGTACTATACCCTTGTCAGAGTTGCAAATACAAATTCAAATACGACATAGAAAAACAAAGACCCACGAAGTGTCCTTATTGTGAGAAACCAATACACCCAGACATAGAATTCTAATAATTATCGAATAATCAACAAGCAAATTTTATAAATAAACAAAACTTACACGAACAATATGGGAGTGTTCAACGAAATTCTAAGATCAGATCAAACATTAATAAAAAATGATGACGCATTAAGCTATGAATTCTTACCAAAACTATTACCCTTCAGAGAAACAGAACAAAAATATTTAGCTACGTGCATAAAGCCTTTATTCAACAACAGATCAGGAAGAAACTTATTAATACATGGCCCTCCAGGAATAGGAAAAACAGCAGCTACGAAACACGTCCTTAGAGACTTAGAAGAAGAAACAGATGAAATAGAAGTAATATTCATAAATTGCTGGCAAAAAAACACCACGTATAAAGTATTACTAGAAATCTGCGACGTCATAGGATATAGATTCACACAAAACAAAAAAACAACGGAATTATTCAAAGTTATTTCATCAATAATAAATAAAAAAAGCGCGGTATTCGTGTTTGATGAAATAGATAAAGCAGAAGAACTAGACTTCTTATATTATGTATTAGAAGAAATACACAGAAAAGCCGTGTTCTTAATAACTAATTACAAAACGTGGATGTTAGAATTAGATGAAAGAATAAAATCAAGACTAGTGCCTGAATTACTAGAATTTAAACAATACAACTTAGAAGAAACCAAGCAAATATTAAAAGAAAGACTGACTTATGCTTTCTACGACGGAGCTTGGAAAGAAGAAAACATAAAACCAATATATGACAAGGCGTACGAAGTTAAAGATATAAGAACAGGCTTATTCTTATTAAGAGAATCAGCACTCATAGCAGAAGAAGAATCAAGTAAAGAAATAAAAAAAGAACACGTACAAAAAGCACTAAGAAAAATAGATGATTTCACAATAAAAAACAAAGACTTACTAGAAGAAGAAACCCAACTCATATACGAATTAGTAAAACAAAAATCAGGAAGCAAAATAGGCGATTTGTACAATACCTACAAAGAAAGAGGAGGAAACTCATCATACAAAACTTTTCAAAGAAAAATAAACAAATTAGAAGAAGCAAAATTCATAAGTACAAAGAAACAAACAGGTAGCGGAGGAAACACAACAATAGTAGAAAAGAAAATCACTGATTTCTAAAACTGACGCTTACCCCTCAATTGAAAAAAATTAACAAATTTAGTAACATAATCATCATCATCCGTAGACAACAACAAATAATCACCTTTACTCCTCTTAAAAACATTACTAAGATATTCTTCTTGTTCAATGATTCTCTTGTTATAAGCAACTCTTATCTTCTTAGTATCAACATATAAATTATCACCAGAAACAGGATCTTTAAGCATTAATTGCCCCGCACCCTCAGGAATAAACCTATCCCTAGGATCACGAATAACCAACGCTATCAACTCATAATCCTCAGAGAGCATATGAACATAACGCTCCCAAGACTCAGGAAGATTAAAAAAATCAGACACAATAAAAATAACTCCTTTATCACCAAGAAAAGCCTTAGAACTTAACAACGCCTTATTAAAATCAAACACGCCACCATAATTCTCAATATTAAGCAAATTAAGCTTAATCCTAGTCAAAGGCTCCATACCAATATTAGGCTTTACCTTAATCTTTAAAGAATCAGTAGCCATAGCCATACCAATCGCGTCACCCGCCTTATTAATAGCATCAGCAAGAACATAAATAATTTCAGCAGCATACTCACACTTAAGAACGCCGTGACTAGAAAAAAACATTGAATTACCAACATCAAACAAAAAGAAAACACTAAAATTCTTATAATCCTCAAACTCACGAATCAACGTGGATTTAGCACGCAAACTAGCCTTCCAATCAATCATACTAGCATCATCACCATACTCATACTCACGAAAACCCGCGAACTCCATACCATGACCTTTAAACGTAGTAGCCCACTCCCCTTGCAAAGTCCTAGATAAAACGTCTCGCCTAGAATTAATATCCACTTTATGAAGCCTAGACTTAATATTTATATTCAAATCACTAACTGGCATTTTAACCTCTAAAGTATACGCACCTTAGCAATAATTTCATCAATAATTTTCTCAGTAGTAATTCCTTCAGCCTGACCCTCAAAATTAACAATGATCCTATGTCTAAGAACGTTTTTAGCAACACCCCTAATATCATCAGGAGTAACATTAATATTACCATTCATAAGAGCCCTAGCTTTAGAAGCTAAAAATAACGCGATACTAGCCCTAGGAGAAGCACCCGTACCAATATATTTACCAATCTTCAAATCATACTTATCAGGGAAACGAGTAGCATCAATAATCCTAATAATGTACTCAGACATCTTACGCTCAACAGTAATCATCTTAACAAGTTTCTGAATATCAATTATTTGCTCAGCGTCAAGGACAGACTCTAACTCATAATCCTCAAATTTATGCATAGTAATATTAGTAGTAAGAATTCTTAACTCCGATTCATTACTAGGATAATCCATCATTAACTTAAAAAAGAAACGATCCAACTGAGCCTCAGGCAACTTATACGTACCCAGTTGCTCCAACGGATTCTGAGTAGCCATAACAAAAAAAGGATAAGGCAAAACGAAGGTTTCCTTACCAATAGTAACTTGGCGCTCCTGCATCGCCTCAAGCAAAGCAGACTGAACCTTAGGAGGACTACGATTTATTTCATCCCCTAAAACGAAGTTAGCGAAAACAGGACCTTTAACCGTGTAAAAACCCTTACCTTCTTCGTAAGTCGTAATACCAAGAATATCTGTAGGCAACAAATCAGGAGTGAACTGAATCCTAGAAAAAGAACAACCAGTAATACTAGCAAGAGTCCTAATAACAAGAGTCTTACCAACACCCGGAATACCCTCAAGAAGAACGTGACCATTACACATTAAAGCTTCAATCAAACCATTAACGACTTGTTCCTGACCAATAAAAATCTTAGAAACCTCTTCCCTAATCTGCTTTAATTTTCTTTGATAAACCCTGACTTTTTCATTGAGTTCCTCAGAAGAAATAACATTTTCTTCAACCATTAAATAACTCACCCCTTCAAACAATAAACTAACGCACTAACTCCTTTAAATAATTTTTGAAAAAAAAATGATTAATCCATAATGCCCAGCAATTTATAAATCAACAACGAAGACATCCTCAAAGAATCCTCCACGTCATCAAAGTATAAACTAATACAAAAATCAGAAGCCTCAATCCTAGGCGAACCTTGTCTGAATTCAACAACTAAATCATCAACGCTAGCATCATCACAAGTCACCCAAGAATACTCCTCAAGATTCTCAGCAGAAACAATAACCGTTACTCCATGAACACCACGAAGAATCCTAGCCAATTCATAACCTGCTAAACTAATATAACCAGATTGTTTCGCTAAAACTTCCTCAGAAAAAGACAAATAAACCTGACCATCAACTAATTGAGTCAAAAAGAAATACTGATTAGCATCAGAATCATAACTAAAAACTTCTAAGTCAACAGGATGATACCTGAATTCAAATCTTTGAACAACATCACCCAGCATTACGTTCGTAATCCAAACATTTTCAAGCTGAGGATGCCTAGAAAATTCATAACCATTATAAAACTCATAATCAACAGAATTAACAACTTCTTTTTTAGAAGAAAAAATCAATAATAACAAAACAAGAAACAAAATTAAACCAACAAATAAATAAGATTTCTTAAAAACTAATTTGTTAACATCAGCCTTCTTTTTAGCAACAACTTTTTTCTTAACCAATTAAATCACCCCTTGAACACTAAGTAAAAGATAATCAGAAACTCTTAACAAAGATTCTCCGTTACCAACAACTTCAAAACAAAAAGGACTAATTTCTAATATAGCTGGAGAACCAACTTCTTCAGATAAAACAAAAACAGGAGAAGAACTAGAAGCAGAATCACAATTAATAACTTCGCGATCAGACTCATAAACACTATGACTAAATAAACCATACTTTGCAGGCTTAAAAGAGTACTCTGCGAATTCAAAAACTAAAACATCAAAAAATAACAAGTTAGCATTAAACTCAAATTCTTCACTAACAGGCCTCCTAGAAAACAAAACCCTATCTGCTTGTTTCAAAAAAGACAAATCAGCAGAAACATTAACTAAACCCGCTTCGAAAGGAGAAAAAAACAAGAAAACATCCCCTCCTAAATCAGCATGAAACCTAACAAGTTCCTGCATGAAAACCTTATCATCAAAAATAACTCTTTGACTAAAACTAACATCATTAAAAACAATGATGCTTTGATCATTAGACAAATCCAAAGAAAAAGCCAAAATACTAAAAACCATTAAGAAAACTAAAACTAATCCAATTAAAGCATTATTTCTTTTTCTCCTCTTCTCAAGCTTAGCTGAACGCCTCATAAACAAACACGAAATAAGTTCTTTTTAAAAAATTTACTAAAAAAAATTAGTTATTAACAATATCCAAAGAAATAGTAGGCTTCTTGGTTTGCTCAACAAAAACATCCAATAACCCCCCTGAAAAGAATCGGAGAAGCCAACGCTTATCAGACTTCATAACATAAAAATGAATCTCACCCTCAACGTCTTGATAATCCATGTTCTTAGGAACCACAGCTCTAAAATCAAAACGAGCACCATCAGAATCAACAAATAAACCTTGATTATTAACTTTTACTAAGTCAGAATAATCAGATTTAATAAACACGAATCCTTCAATTTCAGACAACAAAAACAAAGACCTGGAAGAATAACCTCCAGGAATAACACCTCCAAAATGAAGCTTATCAGAATCAAGAATGATACCTACGTGATCAGTCACGTTCAAAGTAAAATTAATACTCTTAAATTCTACAACTTGAAAAGAAGAATAAACCTTCAAACCAAAAAACAATAATGCTATAATAAAAACAACAACTAAAGAAATAAAAACGAATAATTTGTAATCAAAACCAACTTTTTTCTTACGCGCCTTCTTCAAATCACAACACCCGCCTATTAGTCTTTCTAAACAAGAAAACAAGTAAGAAACCAATGATTAACAATATTAAAATAGAAACAGATAACCAAATCACGACGCCAGAAACACTCCTAGAAGAACTTAAAGCAACAAGTTCAACATCAAACACCTTAGATTTACCATCAAAAAAAACAGTTAAAGAACCCTTATGAATTCCTTCATCTAAATCACGTAAATCAATGTATTGCTTATCAACATTTACTTCGCCGAAAGCATCAAGCTTAACAGACTTAGTAGTAGTAGACGCATTACCAATATCTAGGATTCCATAAACATTAGAAAACACTCCGTTCCAAAGACTCTCAACAACAAAAGAAAACATGACTATTTCACCAACACTAAAATTACTAGGACTAAAACTCTTCAAAGAAATATCTTCTTCACCGACTCTTAAAATGCGCGATGATTCAACCTCGTTATCAAAAGAAACAGCTTTAAGAGAAACATTAAAATTACCTGATAAAAAAGAACTAGAAGGAATAAACGTAGAATCAGAATAACGCTCATTACGCTCAAGAAACCTCCTATCAAAAGTCCTAGAAAAAACTTCTTCACCACTAGCACTAGTAACAAATAAAGTACTAACAAAACCAGTAGTTCTAGTTCCTCTAGCTTGAACTTCCCAATTAACAACAGTATCCTCACCTTGATTAACATTAACAGGAGCCAACTTAGTAATAATTATGTATTCACCAGGATACGCGAAAGTAACAAGAATCCTCGCGACTAAAGCAGTAGTCACAGCCATGAAGCCTTGAGAATCCTGAATTTTTTTAGTAAAAATAATCCTTGCTTCCTTAACATCTACTTCATCAAGATTAGGAGGAATATTAAGAGAAATATCAACTTTCTTCGCTTCCCCAGGTTTAAGAATAATATCATCAGTATTAACAGTTATGTACTCAGCTAAATCATGAGAAGTACCAACACTAATAGCAATAGTACTAGAAGAAGAAGACCTTAAAATAAAAGAAAAATCCTCCTGCAAACCATTAATCTCATCATATTCAAATCTATGACTTCCAGGAGACATAGCAAAAGCACTCACGAAACCAGAAAAAAAAATAAGAAATAAAAACAATGACACCAAAAACTCTTTTTTCATAAATAAAAAGACTAAAAACAGAACTATATAAATTTTACTCAAAAAAAAATAAGGAGAATTAGATGAATAAACCCATCTTTTTCTTTATCTTATTAGTTACTTCATCACTAAGAGGATCTTGATTATATCTCAAAGCCAAATAATAAGAAGAAACATCCGCAATCAATAAAGAAGTAACAAATTTAACTAAACCCTTACCATTAATACTTAGCTCAGTAACATCAATCCCTTGATCCTGCAAAGAATCCTTAAACACAGATATTTTCTTCTTTAAACGAGACAAATCATCAGAACCTGAAAGAAAAAACGCGTGAAACAACGCATTCTTATTAACAAAACCCTCAGCTTCATAATAATCAGCACCAGATAAAACATTAGAAAACGCGGAAGACTTAGCATTAACATTAATCAATCTCTTAAACCTATGAGCTGAATTCTCCAAAGAAGAAGACGCATAAATAAGAGGAATAACCCCATAAAATTTTGAAGATAAATCCTCAGCAACTTTAGAAACATCTTGCTTCCTCAAATAATTAACAGCTTCCTGAACATCATCAACGACGCTACTAACCAAGCCTAAATCCTCAAACAATCTAAGCAAAGTACCTATGATTGTGAAAACAGAACACCTAGACGGCAAACCCTTAATTAAATCAATAACAGGAACACCCAGAGAATCCTCACTTAATCTATCACCCGAAGTAATAATTAAAGAACTAGCACCAACCCTCCTAGCACGCCTAAGCCAAGAAATACCTTCCTCAGAAGCACCAGAATAAGAAACAACAATAACCAAGTCATTATTAGTTAAAGTTAAAGAATCATCATAAGATTCTGAGAACAACAACCTAACTTTACCTTGCAAGTAATCACCAACAATCCTAGAAGCATTCAAACTCCAAGAAGAACCAACAATTATTATGTTACCAGAAAAATCAATCTTCTCAATCAAAGACCTAAAAGACCTATTATAAGAAGTTCTCAAATCCTCAGCATAACCTTGAATAAACCTTTTATAATTCTGAGAATCAAACTTTGACAAATCACCAGGAAAATCGGAAACCGAGTCACTCATTAAGACCACCCAAACATGAGAACGTAGAAAACGTTTATATAATTTGTGAAAAACCCCTTAAGAAATGGAAAAAGAAATAACAGAACAAAAACTCAAAAAATATTTTGAAGTAACAGGTAAAGCACTAGAAAAAGCAAAAAACGCAATAAACAAAGAAGAAAAAGAAAAAGCAGAAGACTTCTTAGATATGGCATCAAGATATTATTCAGACGCAGAATTCTTTAAGAAAAAAAATGATTACGTACTAGCATACGGCGCATTAAACTACGCACACGGATGGTTAGACGCAGGAGCAAGAATAAAATTGTTCTTAGTTAATGACAGTACGTTATTCACAGTTGATGAAGATGAACTTTGAAGAACCAGAAACTTACAGAACAAAGAAAAGCGTGATGCTAGATACCTGCTTCATAATACACGAAGTAACAAATCAAAGAGAAAAAAAACTATTAGAATTCTGCGAAGAAAACGAAGTCTTAATAACAAGTTTTAACTTAAAAGAATTAAAACACGTATCAAAAAAATTAGGCCATGACAAAAAAATAATAAAAGACTTCTTGAACAAAGCAAAAATAACAATTATACACTTGCCTGTTTCCCCAGGACAAAAAGAAAAAGAACGAAATTACATTAATAATTTCGACCCTGAATTAATGAAAAAAATAAGAGATCCTAGCGACGCAGTACTAGTAGTAAGCGCTATAAAATCAAAATCAGACATATTAACCAGGGACAAACACCACTTATTCACAACTACACTAGAAGAAGAACTTAAAGAATACAAAATAAGTGTTTACAACGATTTAAGCAAATACGACTAATTCTTAGGATAAACACCAGGCTTCATGAACACTTGATCAGTTTTAACAGCTAAACCCTTAGCTAATTTAATCATGTTATTAGAATTCAATAAAGCTTCACCAACCAAAACTAGTTCATTCTTCAAAGTAAGAACCGCGACTACGTCCCCTTTAACAATATCAGAATCTAATTTAGATATGCCCGGCACTTTAAGAAAAGCCCCATTACACAAAGAATCAACAGCGCCATCATGAATAAAAATTTTCTTTAAATGATCCACTCCTCTTTCAACAGGCTTAATCATTTTTTTCAAAAGAGAATCATCACCTTCATTATAAAAATGAAACGCGTCCGCTAAGTCTTGAAGAGAAACCATTTCATCCTCAGAAAAAGGACCTGCCTTAGTCCTAACGAGTTCAGCCATGTGAGCCCCACAACCAAGCTTTAAACCAATATCATGAACTAATTTCCTAATATAAGTACCTGCTTCACAACCAACTCTAAAAAGAACATCAGAACCTTTAATCTGCAAAATTTCCAAGTAATAAATATTTCTTTTTCTTAACTGACGCTTAACCGCGGACTTAACAGGAGGAAGCTGAGTAATAGACCCAAGAAAATGATTTTTTAAAACATCTCTAAGTATTTCTTCACTAATAACTTTATGAAGATGCATCAAACAAACATATTCCTTACCCGCAGTCAACAAACAATGAGTAATCCTCGTCGCACCTGATAAAGCAACAGGAAGAACCCCTGTAACGCCAGGATCAAGAGTTCCAGAATGACCTGCTTTTTTAATATCAAGAACTTTTTTTAAAAAATCAACGGCTTGATGACTAGTAGGCCCAGAAGGCTTATTAAGAATAATTATACCTGAATCAAGTAATTCTTTAACGCTACGATTCTCAGGCGAACAACCAACAGAATCATTAGTTACAGAAACTTGTTTAGTAAGAACATCAAAACTTCTTTTTTCAAAAGGTAAAACATTATTCAAACAAACCAACTCCTCATTTCTTATCCAAACCTAACTTCTTATCAAGATTCCTACCAATGAAGCTAAGAGAATCAAAAGCATCATTAACTTCTCTTCTAAGATTCTCAGAAACATCTTCAAGATTCTCAAACATCAAGTAATACTTATTATTAACTTCACTAACAAGCCCAACACTCATCAACTTGTTAAGATGATAAACAACTGTGCCCCTAGACAAAGAAGTTCTCTCAGCTATATCATCACTGGATAAACCATTAGGTTTTTGTTTAACTGCTTTAAGCAAAACAATGAATATTCTAAAACAACTACGATCCTTATCCCTAATATTAAACAAACCAAGAGTGCCTCCGAACCATTGCAATAACTCATTAATATTATCATTACTAGGCTCAGAAGTTCTAATTATAGTGACGCGAGTGAATCTCATAAATAAACGTTAATACGTACTTATTTAAATAAATAACTTAATTTTTTAGAACAAATAAAGATAAATAAGAGTCATAGAAAAGTTTAAAAACAATTTAATAAAGAAATAAATAATGCAGAAACAAAGAATAAAAGAAATAGTTAATCAATCCAAATTTAAAAACAAAATAAGAATAGATGTCTTTAAAAAAATATTAACTGATAATCTGAAAGCAAAAAACGAACAAATCATAATCATAGGAGATAAAGGAAGGGAAGACAGATTAATATCTCCTATAATGACTAATGCTTATTCATTAGCAGCTGAAGAACTAGGACTTAATTATGAAACTATTTATCAAAATTTTAAAACAAGAGGAGAATCAGCAGACGCAATAGTAGTTAAAAAATTAATGATGCTCCCTAACAAAAGCATAATAATAGTTAATATATCAAACAGAATAGGGAGCTTAGGACCGTTAGGATTAAGTTTTAGGAAGTTCTGCGCAGACAGACAACACAGATTCATATCTTCGAGCAGTTTAGGAAGTATAGACAACAAGAAACTAAGTTTCTTAATAGATTGTTTAGACATAGATTACAAAGAAATAGAAAAGAAAACCAAGAGATTAGAAAAAATACTGAGTGAAGCTAAAGAAATAAACATAACTACTAAGATAGGAACAAACATAACTTTCGGAGTGAAGGGAATGCCTGGGAAATCCGCGACAGGAATATACTCCGAGCCAGGAACCGGAGGAAACCTGCCAGGAAGCGAAGTGTATATAGCTCCTAAAAAAAATGAGGTGAACGGAAGAGTTTACATAGATGGAAGTTTAAGAATAAAAAACAAAACCATACTACTAAAAGAACCCGTAAGGTTAGATATAAGCAAAGGAAGCATTACTTCTATGAATAATACGTACGAAGCCAGACAATTATTAGAAACTCTTAGATGGGCTCAGAAAAAAGCAAAGAACCCTGATAATGTTTGGAAAATAGGCGAGTTAGGAATAGGCCTAAACAAGAAAGCAAAAGTGATAGGCTCCACTATAATAGATGAAAAAACTTACAAAACCGCTCACATAGCCATAGGAAGCAATTCTTGGTTCGGAGGAGACATTAAAACATTCATACACCTAGACCAAGTATTTCACGACCCAATAATAAAAATAGACGGTAAACTTCTCAAATATTAAATAGGATTAAAATAAGTCGAACCCGAAGCGTTTGCTTGTTCAGCTAAAGAAACAGGAACAATAGATTTATGCAAAGTATTAGTAAGATTGTAAGGCTGAGAAATATCAATAGCTAAAACAGTAGCTACATCTATTTGGCTACTGAAAACATATTCCCCATAAGAATCAGGAACTAATTTATTATGCCAAAAATGCCAATCAATACTACTACTACCACTTCTTATGACTGTGTCATAATCTGAAGGATCAGAATAAATAGGAAGAACAACAGAAGTAATACCAAGATCCGAAGGCGAAAAATTTCCACGAAGCCTATCTAAGAAAGAAGGAGACTTATTATATTCAAAGAATCTTTGATTAACCACTAATTCATTAAACGTAGATGCTTTCTCATTAAAATCAGGACTTATATGATTGTATTTTTCATCAACACTAATAATTATGACATCACTAAAATTCTCAACTCGAAGAGGAACAAGTACTTCATCAACAACTACGTGAACAGGATCTTTCAAACCAATAATACTGAAAGACTCAGACATATTCAAAGAAACATTAAGACTAAAATCATCCTCAATCATTAATATGTTAAACAAAAAATGTATATCCAGCAACCAAGGAGAAGACTGATTCAAAAAAACATCAGAAACAACGAATTCAACTTTTAAACCCGTATTTTCTCTAATAAAATTATACAAATCAACCTCTATTTTTTCTTTAAGATTAGCTTGATCACCACAATAATTAGAACCTCCCAAATCAAAATAACCATACTCTAAACAATTAACGAATTCAAAATCAAAATCATCAACAAAAGAATTCTCAACGAACATAACTTCTAACATAGCAGACAAAGCCTCTTTAGAACTAACAACTGCTTGAGCCCTAGCAATGTTCTCAGCTTGAAACATGAAATTATTAGCAGTAACAATCTTGATTCTATCAACATCAACTTTGTGATCAAGAGGCAACTCAATAATATAAAAAAACAACAACAAAATAAAAGAACTAATAACTAATGCAACAATAGTAAAAACGACGCCCTCCTTATTATTAAACAAAACCATTCTTCATGACCAAATCGTTATATTAGTAGTAGTAATATGAATATCTAAGGAATCGTCAACGTAATAAGTCAAAATCCTACCCGTCAAACTCGTCCTAGCATAATCCAATCTTTCAAGATTATCCTCATAAATAATTGTGTCATTAACAACGTACTCAAAACCAAGATGACTAGGCACAACGAACCTAGTAAGATTAGCAACCAAAACACTAGCCCTAGCAGTATCCCCCCCATCCTCAATGAGCATCTTATACACTTTTTGATAAACAAACAACTCTAAGTCTTCCTCGTAAGCATCATCATACGCGAACTGATACTTATCCCTAACATCCTTCATAGTCGTACTAGCAAGAAAACTAAGAAAATTATTCAACTCATGATAAGTATCCTCAACAACAGGCCTACTAGAATAAATAGACATAACAAGCATAATAGTAACAGTAACAATTAAACCAGCAATCAAAGTATCAAGAGTAAAAAAAACCGCGCCGGACTTACCTCTTTTTATTATACTCACCACCTTCTAAAAACAAAGAACATAATAAAACAACTATTATATAATATTTTCTAAGAAATAAAAAGTAAAAAACCAAAAAAAAAGATTAATCAGACTTCTTAACCGCTTTCTTAACAGACTTCTTAACAGTCTTAGAAACAGGCTTCTCAGAAACAGCTTCTTCAACAGAAGAAACTTCTTCAGACTTAGCCTTCTTAGCTTCTTTAGGTTCTTCAACTTCTTCAACAGAACCATCACTAGGTTGTTTAAGCTTAGCCGCTAACTTATCCTTGAAACTAGTAGGCTTATCAGTTTTCTCAGTCTGAACTTTTTGAACTTTGTAATCATAACCCTCAAGCTCAACAGAAACAAAATCATCATGCTGAACAGTCTTAACAGTCACTTTACCCGGAGGATTAGTAATACCTTTACTCCAAACAAATTCATTAAGAACAGAACCAATCCTAACATCCTCAGACTTCATGTGCTTCTCCACGAATTTCCTAATCTGACTCACAGCTCTCTTAGCCCTATAATACTTAGGAACTTTAATAAAACCTTGCCTTAAAGGAATAGTATAAACTCTCTCAACTTTATTTTTAGCCATTTTAATAATCCTCATACCTTGATACTGCTACGTCTCCAACTCCTCTTAACGAAAGTGTGCCTACCAGGATGAAGTTTCCTACTAGCACCATTAATTTTAGGAACAACCCAGAAAGGAGCCCAACGAGTCATACGACCATGCTTCACTAATTTTTTCTTTTTAGATAAATGAATAAACCTAGACATTTTTAGCACCTTTACCCTTAAGAGCTTCTTTAGAAGCATCATTAATCAATTTAACTCCAGCAATAGTAACAGTTCGCCCCTTATGAACACCAACACCTTCTTGCTTCAACAAACCAGAAGACTCTAATTGTTGAAGAACCTTACGAAGAACGTTCCTAGAAGCACGAGAAGAACTCGCAGGATTAACACCGTTATCCTTCCTAGTACCATATTTCACGCTTAACTTAGAAACACCAACCGGACCAAGCTTTTGAACACTCAAAAGAACAGCCGCTGCTCTAACGTACCACCAATCCTGCCTAACAGGAGGTCTTTGTTTACCATGACCCGTCTTAACATAAGACGCCCACTCAGGAGGATTAACACTACCCCTAAGCTTAACAGCCAAATTCTCTATTACATCATTATTATTTATTACTTTCATATTATTTGCACCTTCAATATCCTGAACCACAAGTCATCATTGCAAACCTCTAAACCAATCAGGAGAAATGATGATTGTTTTAAAAAGCTTATGGTTATAAAAAAGACTAAATGCTAAAAAAAAATGGTTAAATCCAAGAAAGAACAGCTTTAGTATAAAGATAAACCTTAGACAACTCATAATAAATATTATTCTTTTCAACATCACTCATTTCATCATAAAGACGCAACAACTCAAAATAATTACTCTTAACAGAAACAGACTCTGAGAAACAAAGAGCTAAAAAAGAATTATGAACCAGAGCTTGAGCATTATCAAACACAGGCTTAGGCAACTCTAATTCTAAAGCTCTAAACGTAAAATCATCCTTAGATAATTTACTAGTGTTCATAATCAACATCCTCGTTTCCTGAATAAAAGTTAATAATGCTTGCTTAGATAAAAGAACAGATTTACGCTCCTTAGGAAATAAAGATTCAACGTACAAAAGCATTCCTTGACGAAGCGAAGCATTAAAAACACGTCTACGCAAACCCTTCTTAGATTCTTCAAGATCAAATTCTAAAGAAATCTTTAAAGCTAAAGATAAATACTTCCTAGAAACACTAAGCACCGCTATTAAGTCCTTACTTGTTCTATCAAAATCAGCATTAGAAGAATTAAAAACTCTTATGTACAACTCATTAACAATTCTTAATAAATCAGCTTTATCAGAATCATTCAACAAGAATTGTTTTCTTTTCTTCCTAGTAAGCCACCAACCAATCTTAGCAAAGAAAGACATGATTTGCTTCCTGAAAACAATGTACGCAGCTAATAAAGAAGCAATAAAAACAACTATTAAAGCAGTAAACAAAATAAGATTATCAGCGGATTCATCAATTATAAGACCAGGCGTTTCAATTCTTCTACAAGGCTCACAAGGCCCACCACAATCAACACCATCCTCACAAAGAATACTACCATCAAGCATAACATGACAATTCTGAACACCATCAAAACAAGTAGCTTCAGGATCCTCAGGGATTTCTTCTACGCTACAAGGCTCACAAGGCCCACCACAATCAACACCATCCTCACAAAGAATACTACCATCAAGCATAACATGACAATTCTGAACACCATCAAAACAAGTAGCTACGTATTCACAGTCTCTCCAAAAAGTTTTATCTTTTTCACAACCCATCCTATCTCTGCAAAACCTGTACTGAGTACCATTAATGAAACAATCAGACCAAGGATCGCAACGCCAATCAGAAATACAAGGACTATCAAAACCAGACAGGTCCCTACCAGGATCAGAATCAACACCATCACACCTAGACTCAATAGAAACAACGTTAGAATCAGCTGTTAAATTACCACCATCCTTAGCTTCAAAAATAACATAATCAGTTTCACAATTACCTTCAGGACTAATAACCGTAACGAAAGAATTAGGAGAAATAATTACTTGAACCCTAAGATTGCCAACAGCAGCATAAGAATAATTCAAAGAAGACTTACCCCACTCAGGACGAATATCCACGTCCCCAAAGTAATCACCAAGCGCGAAAGCAACAATAGTAGAACCATCCTTTAAAACAATGTTAGGCAAATTATTCTTCAAATAAGGAGGATCATTAATATCAAGAACCTCGAAATCATAATACTCAACGGCCCAAAAAGAACATTCACCAATATCAAAACCAGAAACCGGAACGGAACGATTACCTACGCCTGATTGATTAGCGCTCAAAGAAAATGAACCATCCTCAAACAAATTAAAAAATAACCCGTTGTAAACAGAAGAATAATTATCAATAACGACTTCGTGCCCCCTAGGATGACTAGCATTAACATAACAAAAAACAGTGTTATCCTCTAAAGTAGTTGATTGATTAAAAACAGAAGGACAATGAGAAACATTAAGCACAGGAGGAAAATTAAGACAAAACTGAAAAGAACCAGACCTAGTAGCATCCCCTTTGAATAAGTTAGACTCAACAGAAGAATCAAACAAAACAACCAATAAAACTAATTGAATCAAAACTACTGATACAACAAAAAAAACAAGGAATGAAAGGAAATCTTTTTTCATAAATAACTAAAGTCAAGAGAGAACTATATAAATATTTTTATAATTAATTAAGAACAGAAAGAACCTTCTTAGAAATATCCTTCGGTGATAAGAACTCTTCTTCCCCAGAAGACATATTTTTAAGCTTGAACAAACCTTTTTTTAATTCATCTTCACCAACAAACACGACGAAAGGAATCTTTTTAGAATTAGCATAATTAAGATTCTTATTCAAATTCCTACCAATAATATCAGTTTCAACTCTTAAACCTTGATTCCTAAGATCTTTAACAACATGCAAACAAGACTTATCATCCACTAACGGAACAACGAATACTTGAGTCAAAGAATCAAAATCATCCTTAGAGAAAGCAACACTTAACCTGCTTAAACCAAAAGAGATACCTACGCAAGGATACTCATTCTTGGAATTCAAAAACTGAGAAACAACTTTATCATACCTGCCACCAGAAGCAACAGAGCTTTTAACTTCGCTATTAATAAGAGTTATCTCAAAAACAGTGCCTGTATAAATATTTAATCCACGAGACAAAGATAAATCAAGCTCATAATTATTAACATTATAAGCATCAAGATAATCAAATAAATCAAACAACTCAGAAATACCTTGCTTACCTTCCTCAGAAACAACAACTTCTTTTAACTTAGCAAGTTTCTCTTTGTTGTTGCCAGAAACATTAAAAAAATCAAAAACCTTATCAGCAGTTAATTTATCAACACCCACACTTTTCAATTCAGCATACAACTCTTCAATCTTAACTTTTTTTAATTTATCAATAATCAAAATAACCTCTTCCTTATTGGAAATCCCTGCAACATCCAGTAAACCATTTAATAATTTACGATTGTTAACACTAATCAACACACTCATATCTAATTCATTAAAAACAGAAGATGCCAATTCTAATATTTCCGCGTCAGCACTCATCTTCTTAGAACCAAGAATGTCAACGTCACATTGCCAAAACTCACGAAACCTTCCAAGACCAATAGGACCATCACGCCAAACCTTAGCCATATGATAACGCTTAAAAGGCAACTTCAACATAGGATTCATACCAATGAACCTAGCAAAAGGAACTGTTAAATCATACCTTAAACCAAGCTCCCTATCCCCTTGATCTTTCAACTTAAAAGTTTCCTTAAGAATCTCGGATCCACCAGCATACTTAGCAGATAAAATATCAAAACGCTCAATAGCAGGCGTATCAAACGGAACAAAACCATACTTCTCAAAAGTATCCCTTAAAAAATTCATAGTCCTCTGTAAAGAAATCATCTCCGAAGGAGAAGAATCACTCATACCCTTAGCAAGTTGCAACTTCATATTATCACGAAACACTAATTTTTTCTTGAATTAAACCTAAGATTCTTCTTAGACTTTAAATCTTTTTTTACTTTTTTTAAAAAAAAACCAGGATATTTAATTTTTATTATGAAAAACAAAGATACTAATGAGAAAACAATACAAAGATACTGCCCTGTGCCTAAACCAAGAAATAAAGGTTGTTCACGATAAAAATCAATAAAGAACCTTAACACGTTATAAAAAAACAAACCATACAAAAACAACAATCCTTTTTTCAAAGTAGAAAAAGAAGAATAAATCAATAAAGCTATGCTCACAGCGAAGTTCTTAAAAGACTCATATAATTGATAAGGATGCCTACAACCTTGAGGCGCATTATAAACGAAGTTGCTCTGAGAATAATCAATACAAAACTTAGCAGAGGAAGGAACACCCCATAATTCTCCGTTAATAAAATTAGCAATCCTGCCTAACCCAAGAAAGAACATGAACGGAACAATGAATTGATCAGCTAAATCATAAAATTTAACTTTCCTATCCTTAACAAATAATAAGCCCGCAATGACCGCGCCTATTATTCCTCCATGAACAGACATACCACCGTGCCAAATCTTAAAGACCTCGAAAGGACTAGTTAACAAAACACTAGTGTTAAAGAAAACAAAGTCAAAGAAACGAGCCCCGATGATGCTACCAAGCATGAAATAAATCATTAAAGAATCCAAATCATTTAAGCCAAGATGCTTAATCCTAGCCCTTTTAATTTGATATTTTAAAAAAAAATAAGCAAACAAGAAACCAAGAAAATAAACCAACCCATAATACCTAACCTCGAATACACCAAAACTAAACGCTACCGGATCAATATTATGAATAAACACTTAACCACCTTTAACTAAAAGACTCACTGATCTGAGACTTCAAAACATCTTTAGGAACGAAACCAACAATCCTGTTAAGCTCTTTACCATCCCTAAACAAGATAATAGTAGGAACTCCTCTAACACCTAATTCAACAGCGGCTTCACCCACTTCGTCAATGTCAGCTTTAGCAAATTTAACCTTTTCTAATTCTTTACTAACTTCTTCAAACACAGGACCAAGCATTTTACAAGGACCACACCAAGAAGCCCAGAAATCAACAACTGTATCTCCTTTAGAAATAAAATCTTTTAATTCATCAACTTTCAAATCTTTCATTAAAAAAACCCCCTACACTAAACTAAATGAACTAATCAATACTTTATAAAAATTTCGCCAAATAAAAATTAAATCAAAGCCCTAATAATAGGTATAAAAACAAGAATAAGAACTAAGAAAAACAAAAACTTAGATAACAAAGTTAAATACTTTGATGCTTTCTTTTCACCAAACTTTTTTTTCATAACAAGAAAAATCATTCTGCCACCATCAAGAGGACCAACAGGTAATAAATTAACAATCCCTATACCGAAGCTTAAAACAAATATTAACCATAATAATCCAAGATTATTATTAAGACTTGAAGAGAAAGGATTACCAATTAACCAAAAATAAGCATAACTAAAAAACTTGTTATTAGAAACCACGGTTGTACCAGAAACCTCTGTGTCAAGGAAAACACCAATAAAAGGTCTTGACTCATTGTTAGGATCGGAACCAAGAACAACTAATTTTTCATCATCATCAATCATGAAAGAAACAACATCACCCGGACTAAGATTCTGAACAAAAACAACTAATTCATAACTAGAAAGAACAGACACGTTATTAACACTCTTAATAACATCACCTTCATCAAGCATAGATAAGTCACGACCATCATCCATGTTTACGAAACCATCAATTCTGACACCTGAAGGCTCATATAATGAAACAGATAACAAACTAAACAAAGCCAATAATATGAACAAGAAACCCGCTAATAAAATATTAGAAAAAGGACCCGCAGCAAAAACAGATAATTGCGCCTTAGAAGAAGCATTCTTTAATTTTTTTTCATCAGGTTCAACGAATGCACCAGGCAAAGGACCAAACATGACGAATCCAGAACTCTTAATAGGAACTTTGTAAGATTTAGAAACAACACCGTGACTAAATTCGTGAATAACAACGACGACTAACAAAGAAATCAAGCCTTCAAATAAAGGAAGCTTGAAAGGAGTGCCAGGAATACTTATACCTGGAAGTACAGGCGCGAACATAGGCGGAGCTGAAGGATCAAAAAATAACTGATACAAACCCATACTTAACAAAACAAGCATGAACAACATACCAAGAAAACCAACATAGACACCTACGTAACTCGCTGATTTAATCTGCCTAAAAAAAACAATAGACACACAAACACCAAGAAAAGATAAAGCTAACAAAAGCCTCAAAGATAAAGCAAAAAAGAAACTAAAACCAAAAATCATATCTAATAAGAGAAAGAAAACAAGAACTAAGAAAGAATAAGAAGAAATCAAAAATATTTTTTTACCAACCAAATCTTTTTTCTTAGGAAGAGGCGTAGCGAACTTCTTCATTTGCTTAATCCCTAACTTAGTCTTTAATAAAGCGACTAAACCTTGAAACTCGAAGCGACTCCTATAAAAATAAATTAATAAAGCAACACCCAAATAGAAAAGAATTACTAAAGCGTGTTCTTGCAACCAATTAAATGACATGAAATAAAAAGGAAAATCAATCATATTTAAATTTTGTTAAAAAAAAAATCATAGTTTCTTAATGGACACTAATAAAATCTTATCATTATGAACTTGCTTAATCGTGATAACAACTTCATTATCTTTACATTTAAAGAATTTGTCTTTCTCAGCGGAATCAATACGCTCCATTAAGAAACGAGAAACAGGCTTAAACTCATTAGTAATAGGCAAAGAAAGATTCAGCTTCTTATTAATAGTCCTAATAAAAGTTTTGCCCTTAACTAACCATTCATCATCAGATACTTGCTTAATCAAAGAATCAACACGATCCTCTTCATCAAATATTTCACCTACTAATTCCTCAACGATGTCTTCAACAGTAACCAAACCAACAACTTGCTTATAAGCCCCAACAACTATAGCCATGTGATAATTACGTAGCTGCAACTCTTTCAAAGTTTCATCAAGCTTCTTAGCCCTATTAACAAAATAAATAGGATTCATCACAGACTTTAATTTAGCAGTATTATTACCCTTAAATATTTGACCAACAACGTCCTGAATAGTAATCATGCCCTTAATATTACCTTTGTTACTTGAATGAACAGGCATCCTAGTATAACCATACTCAATGATTAAAGGCATAGCTTGCTCAACGGTTAAGTTCCAATCCAAAGAAAAAACATCTTTAATAGGCGTCATAATCTTAGAAACAGACAAATCATCAAGCTTGAAAACCTTGTTAATAATAGCTTTTTCATTCTTATTAATCTCACCTTCTTTTTCACCAATATGAATCAAATACTTAATTTCACTCTCAGTAACCAAAGGATCATGATCAGAACTACCAATAAAACGATTAATCACTAAACTAAGATAATTAAAGCTTTTAACAAAAGGATATAATAAATAAAACAAAGTAAGCAAAATAGGCGAAATAGCTAAAGCAATATTCTTAGAGTTCTTAACAACGAAAGTCTTAGGAATAATCTCCCCGAAAGTAAGAAGAATCAAAGTCATAACCCCTGTAATAATACCTATGTTCATATTATTAAAATGATCAAACGCGATCTTAGTAGCAATCGCGGAACTAGCAACATTCATGATGTTATTACCAATAAGAATAGTAATCAGAGACTCATTAGGATGATTCTTAAGCTTAAGCAAAGCTTGAGCATTCCTAACTTTCTTATTAACGAGTTGCTCAGCTTTAAGCTTAGAAGTCGCAACAATCGCAACTTCTGCACCACTAAAAAAAGCTGACAAAGCAATAGTTATTATTATCAAAAAAAATTCTGTTTGCATTTAACCCCTGAGTAACAAGTAATTGTAATGATATAAATATTTTTCTGTGAAAAAACAACAAAATAAACAAATATTGAAGTAAAAATATTTAAATAAAACCAACATTAAACAAATAACATGGCTAAAACAATATCAAGAGATACTCCTTTAGCAGAGATAACCCTTAGAAAATACGAGAAACCAATAACTCTGCAAGGACGAGAACTTATAAGAAAATTTTGCTTAAGCATAGGATTATTACAACCAGGAGATTCCAGAGACGTAGTCGTAGACGTTTTACAAGTTTTCTTAACTAATAAAGGAAAAGAACTCAGCTCCACAGAAGTAGAAAAATTAGTAATAGAAAACAGAGAAAAATACAACTTAACAATACTAGGCGTGGCTCCTTCTAATATAAGAAGACAAATACTAAGACTTAGAGATTCTTTCCTAATAGAAAAAAATGGAAATAATTACAGAATAAACGAAGGCGCAAGTATTAAAGAAATATTCTTAGAAAAAGTAGAAAAATATTACTTTAGCTCCATTATGAGCAGAGTAAAAGAATACGTTGTTAAAGTAGATGACGAATTCCTAAAAGAATAAATAAAAATGTACGAACCACAAGAAGACTCAATAATGCTTAAAGAAGCAATAGAACAATTTCTAAAAAAAGAACCTCAAGAAATATGCGCGGACTTAGGCACAGGAACAGGAATACAAGGATTAACAATGATTCCGCGCTGTAAAAAAGTTTTATTCATAGATATAAACCCTGAAGCCATTAATTATGTTTCTCATTCCTTAAATAAAGAACAAAAACAAAAAGCAGAATTCATAGAATCTGATTTGTTCAAAAACGTGAATCCTGAACTGAAAGGAAGAATTGGATTAATAGCTTTTAATCCTCCTTATTTGCCGAGAGAACAAGACGAAGAGGAAGATGAAGAATTAACAAGTGGAACTAAAGGAATAAATACAACTCTTAGATTCATAAAAGAAAGTAAACCTTTCCTTAATAAAAAAGGAAAACTTTTATTCGTTGTTAGTTCTCATTCAGACGTTGAATCAATAAACGAAGAATTAAAAAAACAAAATTACAAATACAAAATAATTAAGAAAGCACATTTTTTCTTTGAAGACATAATGATTTATGAGGCTTACCTTGATGAAGATAAATAAAGAATTAGCTCTTGAATTATGGAACAAAAAAGAATATTTCTCAAAAGGAAAAAGAGGATATATTTACTTAGCGAAAAACAACGAAGAAGTCTTTGTGATAAAAACAAGGAATCCTGAAAGCAAAGCTCCTAATACTATACTAAGAGAATATGAAAATAATAAATCATTAAATAATCACGGAGTAGGACCTGAAATGTATTATTACGACGAAGAATTAGATTTTGTGATAAGAGAATTCGCGGAAGGAACAAGTATTTTTGAATGGATGAAAAATGTTAATGACAAAAAAATAATAGAGAAAGTATTCTTGAATTTGTTAGATCAATGTAAAAGAATGGATGAAGCAAACATAAACAAATTAGAAATGAATCATCCGCACAAAGATTTACTAATAAGAAATAACGAACCAGTAATAATAGATTTTGAAAGATGTAAACAAACAATAAAACCAAAGAACGTAACGCAACTATGCCAATTCTTAAGTTCTAAACACATAAACATAGAATTACAAAGATTTAACGTGCAAATAAGTAATGAATCATTAATGAAACTAGCAGAGACTTATAAAAAATCAAAACAAAAAATAAAAGAATTTGAAAAAATAAAAAAAGAAATAATTAACGCTTTTAAGAACCCATCTTCTTCTTGATTTTCTTAATTTCTTTTTCTAAACCAAGCTCATCAAGCAACTCTTTGTACCTGTTCCTAATAGTTACTTCTGTAACCCCTGCGACGTCCGCGACTTCTCTCTGCGTTCTTTTCTCGCCGTTAAGCAAAGCAGCAACATAAAGAGCAGCAGCAGCAATCCCCGTAGGACCACGACCACTAGTTAATTCTACTTTTTGAGCTTCCTCAATTATCTCAACTGATTTAGTCTGAGCCTCAGGACTCAAACGAAGACTAGAAGCGAACCTAGCAATATAATCTGAAGGATTACTAGGTAAAATCTTTATTCCTAGCTCCCTAGTAATAAATCTGTAAGTCCTACCAATTTCTTTTTTTTCAACACCAGACGCTTCACTTAACTCATCTAAAGTACGAGGAACATCGTGACGACGACAAGCAGCATACAAAGCACCAGCAACAACTGATTCCATGCTCCTACCTCTTACTAAGCCACGTTGAACAGCTAAAGTATAAATCCTAGAAGCTTCTTCTTCAACAGACCCAGGAAGTTTCAAATAAGAAGAAACTCTTTTAAGTTCAGCTAAAGCAAGTTTTAAGTTACGCTCAATAGCAGTACTAATTCTTTGTTGCCATTTTCTTAATCTGAAGAATTTACTTTTATCTCTACCGCCCAATTTATAAAAATCAGCTTTAGTACCAACTTCAGTACCTAGACCTTGATCAAATTGAGTGTAAGACATAGGCGCTCCCGTTCTTCTTTTATTAGCAGCAGCGTCACTATCAAATTCACGCCATTCCTGATCAAAATCAACCATTTTCTCTTCAAGAACAAGACCGCATTCGCGACAAATAATTTCTCCTTTCTCTTTGTTCCACTGAAGATTTACAGAACCACATTCCGGACATTTCTTAACGTATCTTGACATAAAAATTTCACCTCGGAAATCACTAAACATTGAACCAAGTCGTCGAGAAAAAAAATAATCTCGAAAAAAAAAAACTTGAAAAAATGTTAAATTTATAAACAAATTAAGTTCCTAGTATATAAATATTTCTGTTCTCGACTAGTTTTTTTTAGAAACACTTTTAAAATAACAAAAAAAATAGTAATCACTAAAACATAATAAAAAAACAAATAAAGTTTTTTGAAAAAAAACAACAAATAAAAAAAGAATAAAAAAAACAGCAGAAAAAGTTTATAAATAAGCCTGTACTCTTCAAAAAAACAATGAAACAAAAATACGACGACCAAGAACAAGAAGACTTCAGAGTAAGACTACCAAGAGGAAACGAAGTACTAGGCATACTAGAAGCAAGACTAGGCGCATCAAGATGCGACGTGAAATGCCTAGACGGAAAAACAAGAAACTGCAGAATACCAGGAAGACTAAAAAGAAAACTGTGGGTCAGACCAGGAGACATAGTAATAATAGAACCATGGGAATTCGGTGGAGACGAAAAAGGAGATATAATCTTCAAATACAGACCAGTACAAGCAACCTGGCTAAAAAACAACGGGCACCTAGACAAACTACAAGATCTAGATGACTTCTAAAAAGAAAACAATATAAACAAAACAAAAAAACACAAAAAAAAAACGAATGGGACCTTAGCTCAGACTGGGAGAGCGCCACGCTGAAGACGTGGAAGTCCTGGGTTCAAATCCCAGAGGTCCCATACACCATTATTCTCACACAAAAAACCCTAAAAGGATTTGAACATGCACAAAAACTCCAAAAAGTTTTTGGCACCCCTCACCAAGGTTCGAGGAATCCCAGAGGTCCCATACACCATCATTCTCACACAAAAAACCCTAAAAGGATTTGAACATGCACAAAAACCCCAAAAAGTTTTGGCACCCCTCACCAAGGTTCTCGAAGCACGAAAACCCTTAAAACACGAAAATACAAAAGAATCAGAACTTATACGCATCAAATTCTTCCCTAGAAAACATTAATTGCTTCTTCGCCTCAAAAGACTCATCAGACTTCAAATCCTCAAAAAAAATCTGATCATTATCCTTCTCAATCAACAAAGCATGATTGCCAACAGCCCTAATAGTAGGCTTACCAACCGCGTTCTTCATCTTATGAGAAGAATGAAGATGACCATCAACAGTCACCTTAGCAAGCAAACTAAGCTTCGCAGCCACAAGAAGCGTAGGAGTCTCATCAGCATGCTTCTCAGCGCGCCAAGAACCCCTACCAATCTGACCATGAGTAAAAAAAACATCCAACCCCTCAAAATCCCTCATGATACGAATCCAATCAACATCATCAACAGGATCACGAAGATCCTCAACTTTTTCCCTATCAAAATCAGATATTAACTTTCGCTCAGTACGAAGATGACTAAAAATATTAGATAATTCTTTCTCAGACAAAATACCATAACAATAAGACTGCAAATGACCCGTATTAGGAATCCCCGCAACTCTTACACCATTAAGATTTAATACGCCTTGATACGAATTCAAATCAATAAACAAATCCTTATTCTTCAAATAATAAGAAACCAAGTCACAAAAGAAAACAGGCTCATGATTACCTAACAAATAAACAGTTAAAACCTCGTATTTATCAATTAAATCAGCAAGTTTCTTCGCGTGAAGAGCAATCATCGCCTTGTAAAGCTCCTTTAATTGCTTACCATGCTTATAAGTATCAGAATACTTTTCAGGAACAGTTAAACCCATAGCCATAGCTATCCCCTCAAAATTATAATCACCAACAACATCACCATTAATCACGAAAGGAACCTTTTTTTCATTCGCAACTTTGAACCAGTGCTCAAGAGCACCCCAATTCGCGTGATGATCCGAACTTGTAAGCAAAGCATTAATCATTTATTCAAAAAAATTGAAAGAATTAAAAAAGTTATCGAAAATCACTCCCCAATTATTTTAATGACCACTCTTTTCTTTCTACGACCATCAAATTCAGCATAATAAACTTGTTCCCACGTACCAAGATCCAAAGAACCATTCGTGATAGGAAGAGTAACTTGATGCCCCATCAAAGTCCTTTTAAGATGCGCATCAGCATTATCCTCACCAGTCTGATGATGCTTATACCCAGGTTTTCTAGGAGCCAATTCTTCTAACCAGACTTGAAAATCCTCAATCAAGCCAGATTCCGCGTCATTAACATAAACAGCAGAAGTTATATGCATCGGATTGATTAAACAAAGACCTTCTTTTACACCTGACTTCCTAACAGCAACTTCCACGTCATCAGTAATGTTAACAAACTCCATTTCTTTATCCGTATTAAAATACAAATACTCAGTGTGCGACTTCATAAAAAAAAAGAAATACTTCAAAGTTTTTAATTATTACTCACAACTAATAAGAGAAAAACATTTATTAGTAAAGATTTATTCCTAAACCTATGATTATTAAATCTTTAAGTTTAACAAATATTCGCTCCTACAAAGAACAAGAATTTTATTTCAAAGAAGGACTGACTCTTTTATCAGGAGACATAGGAAGCGGTAAATCAACCGTTTTATTAGGAATCGAGTTCGCGTTGTTCGGATTAATAAGAGGCTCAATAAATGGCTCATCATTATTAAGACACGGCTCAAAAGAAGGAATTATTAAGTTAAAATTCTTGATGAACAAAGAAGAATACGTAATAGAACGAGGATTAAAGAAGACAAGCACAGGAATAACACAAGATAATTGTTCTTTAACAAAGAATAACAACAAAGAATTGTTAACACCCGTAGAATTAAAATCTAGAATCCTAAGCTTGTTAGGATACCCTGAGGACTTAGTTACGAAGTCCAAGACTTTAATATTTAGGTACACCGTTTACACACCACAAGAAGAAATGAAGCAAATAATCTTTGAATCAAAAGATGAAAGATTAGAAAAACTTCGTAGAATCTTCGGCGTTGATAAGTACGAATTAATAAAGAATAACGCTTCTAATTACGCAAGGGATTTAAGGTCAGAACTAAAAAATTATAATGTTTTAAGCGACGAAAAATCTGATTTAAAAGAAAGAATTAAGAATTTGTTAACTGAAGTAAATTTGTTAAAAGAAGAAAATGATGAATTAAAAAAGAAACGAAACGAATTAAGTAAAAAAGAAGATTTAATCAAAGAAAAGCAAGAATCAATAGAACAAAAAACTAAGAAGTTTAATGAATTAAAAAATAATAACAACTTGTTCATCAATAATATTAATTCTTTGAATAATAACTTGGAAGAATTAGAAAAAGACATAAAAGACTTAGAAGAAAATACTACTAAGAAAGAAAAAGAAATAGAAAACGTTCCCGTAATTAAAAGAAGCACTGAAGAAATATTAAAAGAAATAAAAGAATTACGAATTAAAGAAGAAGAATTCGAAAATAAATTAATGAATAATAAGAATCAAGACGCAGTCGTAAAGAACAAGGTTTTAGAAATAAAAAAATTAATAGAAGAAATAAATCATTTAGATAATTGTCCTACGTGTAAACAAAGTGTTAGTAAAGAACATAAAAATAATTTGGTGAACGAAGAAGAAAATAAATTATTAAGTTATGAAGAAAAAGAAAAAATTCTAAGAAGTAATCTTGAAAAATTAGATTCTATAAAGAAAAAATTCGAAGAGAAAAAAATAGAATTAGAAAAAGAAAAAGAAGAAACATCAAGGAATGAATACAAACTAAAAATAATAGAACAAAACAAGAAATTTGTTGATGAACAAAAACAAAAATTATTATTGCTTAACAAGAAAAAAGAAGAACTAATACTGAGAATAAAACAACAAAAAGAAGAACATGCAAAACTAAAAGAAGAACTAATAACTTATGAGGACTTAGAACAAATAATTAAAACAACAAAAAAAGAACAAGAAGAATTAAACAACGAAATAAAAGAAGAAGATAAAAGAATTTTAAGAAATGAAGAAGCAACTAAGTACAAAGAACAAACGTTGAAAGATAAAAAAACAGAACTAGAAAAGAAAGAAAAAGATCTTGATTTATTAGGAAAGAAAAGAACATTAGAAAATTGGATAAGCAATCACTTCATAAACTTAATGAGCATCATAGAAAAACAAGTACTCGCGAAGATACACAGAGAATTTAATGAGTTATTCAAAGAATGGTTCTCAATGCTAATAGATGATACTGAATTAGAAGCTAACATAGAACAAGATTTTTCTCCAAGCATAACGCAGAACGGATACGATTCAAGTGTTGAGAACTTGTCAGGAGGAGAAAAAACAGCTGTTTCACTAGCATACAGACTCGCATTAAATAAAGTAATTAATGATTTGGTGCATGACGTGAAAACAAAAGGATTGTTAATACTTGATGAGCCAACAGATGGATTCAGCTCGGACCAATTAGATAAAGTAAGAGATGTTTTAGAAAGAACAAATACTAAACAAACAATAATTGTTAGTCACGAAGCAAAACTTGAAAGCTTCGTACAAAACATAATAAGAATAAGTAAGAATAATCACGAAAGCGAAATCATACAAATATGAAATAAAAGAGGAAAACAAAATGAAACTAAAAATGAAGAAATTAGAACAAGACGCAAAACTATTCAGTTACGCACACGAAGGAGACGCAGGCCTAGACATATATTCATACGAAGATAAAACCATAAAAGCAGGAACAAGAGAAACAATAAAAACAGGCATCGCAATCGCACTAGAAAAAGGATACGTAGCATTAGTATGGGACAAATCAGGACTAGCATCAAAGAAAGGAATAAAAACCATGGCTGGCGTAATAGACTCAGGATACAGAGGAGAAATAAGCATAGTATTATTTAATACAAGCAAAGAAGATTATGAAATAAAAAAAGGAGATAAAATCGCACAAATATTAATACAACCAATAATCAGCGCGGAAATAGAAGAAGTTAATTCGTTAGATGAAACCAGCAGAGGCGAAAACGGATTTGGAAGCACAGGGAAACAATAACTAATTAACAGATCTTAATTTATTAGCTAAAACTTTTAATTTCTCAGAGTCCGCTTTAGGACCATCAGCAGAAACTAAGTAACCCTCATATTTATCAAAATAATAAGATTCTTTGCTCAAGTATTGTTTCCAAACACCTTTCTTAATATGACCCGTACCATGCATAGGAATAAGTTTTATGTGAGCATGATTAACACCTGTTCCCTCCATGATTAAACCAATCCTACCAACGTCTTCAAAGTACTTTAAAAGAATATTAGAAACTTTTTTCGCAGCTAAAATAAATTTTTGTAAAACATCATCAGGTAAAGCCAAGCAATCACTACCAAAATGTTTCTTAGGAACAACTACTGTGAAACCCTCAACGCTAGGCCACGTAGATAAAAAAGCCATGAATTCATCATCTTCCCAAAAAATACCAGGCGTTTGAATATTACCTTTAATTATTTCACAAAAAACGCATTCACCACTACCAGTTTTAGAATCATAATCAGCCATAACGAAAATGAAAACAAAAAAAAGTTATAAATCTTACGAAAAAAAAGCAACATATATAAACAAGTAACTTAACAAAAAAAAGTGATGGAAGCAGCAGTAAGCACTGATTTAGTAACACTCATAATAATACCATTACTAATATTAATCGCGAGAATAGTAGACGTTACGCTAGGAACAATAAGATTAATATTCATATCTAAAGGAGAAAAATTATTATCAGTAATAATAGGATTCTTCGAAGTACTAATATGGCTAGTAGCAATAACTAGGATAATGGATAATTTAACGAACGTATACGCTTACTTAGCATACGCAACAGGATTCGCAATAGGAACATACTTAGGAATAGTAATAGAGAAAAAAATACGCATAGGAAAAGTAATAGTAAGAGTAACAACGCACAAAGACGCACAAGACTTAGTAGAAGAACTAAGAAGAAAAAGATACACCTTCACAAGCATAGGAGTAGACGGACCAGACGGAGAAGTAAAATCACTACACACAATCATACACAAAAAAGACTTAGACAAATTACTAAAATACATAACTAATTATGATAAAGACGCATTCTACACAGTAGAAGACGTAAAAATAGTAACCGAACACAACAACGACTCAGCAATCAAACAAAAACCAGTAATAAGCGTAAGAAAATAAAAACAAAAAAAACATTACTAGAAAACATACCAATAAACAGATTAGGCAAACCAGAAGACATCGCGAGAGCAGCAGTTTTCTTAGCATCCGAAAGATCAAAGTATATCACGGGACACAACTTAGTAGTAGACGGAGGATGGCTCTGCCACTAAAAAAAATGAAACTAAGAGGAAAAATCGCGATAATAACAGGCGCGGGAAACGGGATAGGAAAAGCAACCGCGATAGAATTCGCAAGGGAACACGCAAAACTAATATTATTAGATATAAATGCTAAAACAACTAAGGAAGTCGCAGAACAAATAAAACAACAAGGCGGAGAAGCCGAATACATGAAGTGCGACGTAACCAAGAAAGAACAAGTAAAAAAGTGCATCAATAAAATAATAAAAAAATACGAAAGAATAGATATACTAGTAAGCAACGCAGGAATATTCACGCAGAAACCAATACATGAGATGACAGAAAAAGAATGGAACAACATAATAGATGTGAACTTAAAAGGAGCATTCCTAACAATAAGAAGCGTCGCTGAACACATGAAGAAAAACAAGAAAGGAAAAATCATAACGATATCATCCATCGCGGGAAAAAAAGGAATGATAAACACTTCCGCTTTCTCAGCCGCGAACGGAGGCATCATAAACCTAGTAAAAGAACTAACACTAGAATTGTCACCCTACAAAATAAATGTTAATTCAATATCACCAGGAATCATAGCGACAGAGATGCTAACAGAACTCATGGATGACTTAGAAAAAAGAAAAGAAATGCTATCAAACATACCAATGAAGAGAATAGGAACACCCGAAGAAGTAGCAGACGCAGTAGTATTCTTAGCTTCAACAGATTCAGACTTCATAACAGGACACAACTTAGTCATAGACGGCGGATGGACAACTCATTAAACAGACAACGAAAAAGACCAAGAACTCTCTGATTTTAATATTTTTAAGTTAATAAAATCAAAAACCTTGCTTAGTCATTTCATCTTCATAATATTTATGTTTGTCTAAAAATAATTTTATGAAGTATTTATCCTTTTTTTTGATTAATATTGCTCTGACGTTACTACCTATTCTTTTTACGAAACCTATTATTTCAGGGTTTTTCTTTGATTGTACAGGATTAACTTTTTTTTCTTCGCAGTTCTTAATCCAGTTAATTAATTCTTTTTGCTGAGATTCTTTAAGGTTCTCAAAACACTTGTTGAAATGACCATCAAATTTTAAACCAGTGCCTAATAATTGCTTTATTTTGATTTTTGCTTCGCTAACTGAGAAATTTGAGTGTTTCTCTGTATGTCTTGATGTAGAACTTGATGTTTTTTGCATTTTTATACTCTATTTGCAGTTTCTCATAAATTAGTAATTGATCTTGTATAAGTTTTCTTCTCGTTTTAAATAAAATCAAGGAAGTAATAAGCTCATTGGACAAAATTTCGAAGTTCTTCCGATTAAATTTTTTTATTAAACCATGAAGTTGCTTCGGATTCAAAATTATTCCCTTTAAGAATTCTGTTTGCAAAAAGAAATCCCTGAGTGTCTTTTCATAGCTTTCATCACTTATTATTTCATTTATTAGTAACTCGAATGTTTGCAACGAATTTTTTATATTAATTTCAGGATTTGATTGTTCATGAGCAAAATTACTAACACTTATTTGTCTTAATGAATTAAAGAATAAAGAATTAAAGAAGGATTCTTGTAAATAAGTTATATGTAAATTCTTCTTTTTTACGTCTTCTTTTTTGTACTTTGAAAAAATGAAAACATCAATATCTTCATAGTGTTTGTTGAATAAGAAAGAACCAGATATCATTATTTTTTTATTTTTGTGTTGTTTTTCCAGTTTCTTCATTAATTTTTGAGCTTCATCAAGCCTGTTTTTATGAAAATATTCCTCGCCCTTAATCATTAATTTGTTTAAGCTGAAGAATTCCAACAAAGCACTAAGTTTAGGTTTTATAAATTTGTAATAATAAGTTTTTTCATTAGAATCAAGTTTTTTATTCTGCAATTTCTTCTTTAAGATTTTAATTTGAAGCTCAGTGAATAACTTCGTATCTACCAATAAATTGGTTTTTTCAATCATCTCACCAGTTATAAATTTCTCCATTTATGATAATAAAATATCATATTAATATAAATATTTATTTATTTTTTTAGAATGTTTTAAAATCATCATAATTATCTAAAAAAAAAACTAAGACTTCTTCTGCTCGTAATACAAATCTTCTAAGTGCTCAACATCCAAGACATCATCAGGCTTCCTATCAGACCTTAAAGCAACAATCCTAGGAAAACGAAGAGCAAAACCCGCGGCGTAACTAGGACTCTTCTGAATTTCCTCAAATAAAACACTAACAACGACTTCGGGCTTAACCTTAACATCTCTACCTTTCTCCTCTACTATTAAAGGCTTTAATAAATCAGTTAATTCTTGAAACGAAAGACCTTCCTCAGGCTTTTCTTTCAAACCAGTACCAACTTTGCCAAGCTCAAGAAAATCAGAATCAGACACGCAAGCCAAAGTAAAACTAGTAAGCCAACCACTACGCTTACCCTCACCCCACTCAGCACCCACAATTACTAAGTCAAGAGCATCCATCGAGGATTTAAATTTAACCATGGAGCCAACCCTCGCACCAGGTTTATACGTTCCTTCAAGGTTTTTGAACATTAAGCCTTCATTACCAAGAGCAACAGATTCCTCAAAGAATTTGTTCGCTTCGTCTTCATCACTCGTAATTAATTTTTTAGATAAAACAATTTTCTTAGGAACCTCTTTGATTAAAGACTCAATTATTTTTCTACGCTCACTAAACGGCTTGTTTAACAAGTCCTCACCATTTAAGTATAATACGTCAAAGACATTAAGTTCAATCGGTAATTTCTTCGCTAATTCCTCGATGTTATACTTTCTTTTAATCCTCTGCGAGATGTTCTGAAAAGAAGTATACTTATTAGTCTCAGGATTATAACCTACGGCTTCACAATCAAGAATAAAAGAATCCGCTTCCACGTTGTGCTCAACATATTCTTTGACTTCAGGGAATTGAGCAGTCACATCCTCAAGTCTCCGCGTAAATATTTTAACCTCGCCGTTTTTATGAATCTGCATCCTGAAACCATCATACTTATACTCCAAGATAGCAGGAACACCAACGGATTTGAAAGCATCCTTAATCGTAGGCGCTTTTTGAGCAAGCATAACTTTTAAAGGTTTGCCCACAACTAATCTTATTTCTTTCAAAGCACTAAGACCTTTTTTAGCAGTGAGCGCCGCGATCTCAAAATCATTAGTTTTATCAATAACGGATTGCAACAAATCCACGACTTCATTATACTTTTCTCTGTTCTCAGGATTAATCGAACCATCATCATAATTAGGCTCAGCCTCCGATAAGAAAGCCCAAGCAATCGCGTCACGAAGAGTACCTTCAGCCACGCCAACCCTTAAGTCTTGAAGAGCAATCCTAACAACGAATTTAGCCTCCAAAGGCTCAGCCAAGGATAAGAGACGAGAAATAATTTTTATTTTATTATCAACACTACCCGTACCCTCAAGAGACGCGAGCTTCCTAAAACTAGAAAAAACTTCTTCAACAAATAATTCTTCTTTAAACAAAACGTTTTGTTTTTTCTTCGAAGCTAAGTCCTGCGCAACAACGCCTAAATCACCCTTGTTCCTCCAAAGATTCTCTATATTATCAGTAGAAGAACCAAAAACAGAACTCATCGCCTTAATCACTATTTTAGAAGCAATCCCCAAGTCCTGCTTCTCAGCAGTATTAAAAACCTTACCCTGAAGCAACAAGATTAACCTACCTAAATCCTCAGAGTCAGCGTTTCTTAACAAATCACAAATAATCTTAGTTTTCTTCAAACGCTTAGACTCAGCCCCAAGTGATTCATAAGCAGAAGCTAACAAAACGAATTTCATAAAAAAACAATAAGAACCCTCTTTTTTTAAATCTTATCAAAAAAAAAAAAAAAATTACGAAACGCAAAATATATAAAAAACAAGAAAAGAACAAATAAACAACGAGGGGGTTGAATAATGAAGAAAATAGAAAACACACACCTACTAATACTATACATAGTCGTAACCATATCAATACTACTATCCGCGACTACACTAACCGGATTCGCAACGAAGAACAAAGACACAGAAATGGAATGGATATGCAACTACGCAGAATGCACGAACTACGTAGAAATAAGCGGAGAAGAATGGGCAAGAGAAAACTGCCAAATAACAGCTGAAGGCACCATATGCTTACTAGTAATGGATGATGGAAGACAATTCCAAGTACCACTAGAAGAACTAAACCTAAACGAAATAACAGCTACGAAGTGCACGAGTTACGTATGCGTACAAGAAACACCAATAAAAAAAGTTAACTACGAAATAAACATCGAAGACTACCTTAACAACTAAAAAAAAAAAAAAAAAAAAAGTTAATTATTGGTTTTGGAAGTCGCGATTAATTAATCTTTCCAAGTTATAATCCTTCGCGGAATCATCACTCACTAACACTTCAGAGAAAGAATAAGGACGCAAAGAAAAATCACCAAGAACAGAACCCCTAATAAAACTCTTAGCATCACTAACCCGTTCCTTAAACAAAGAAAACTTCTCACTAAACCAAGAACCATGATTCTTCTTCAAATAAAAAAAACCATTAAGAACCAAACCCGCATAACCAAACGCGGGACGAGCCTTCTCATCCCTATTATACAAACGATAAGAATTCCAAACAAGATTACCAAGAGCCATAGGCGTAGTAACCACTAAGGACCACAACCCAAAATTAGACACGAAATCCCCATAACTAGAACTATTCATCGCGGTCTCAGCGCCACCACACACAAATAAACCATGATCCAACATGCTAAGAGGCGCATTCCAATCCTGACAATACTTCTTAGAATAACCAGTATAAGGCGCGAGCTTAGAAGCAGTCTCATCATCAGCCATACCCACAACCATGGTAGCATAAACCCAGTTACGAGCCTCATACCAAGCCCTCAAAACACCAGAAGAACTCTCCACCATGAAACGATGCTTAGCAATCTTACGAACACGCCTAAGATCCGCCCTAGAACTAAGACCCTCAACTTCAACAATTCTTCTATACAAATCAAAATAAGGCTCACCCTCAAGAACATCACTAGAACTCTTAGATTCCTCAAAACCCTGCTCCACCCAGAACTCATCCCAGAACTCATCAGAAAACACACCCGAACCATCACTCCCAGAATCACCACTCAAACCAGAACCACTCATTTTAGAAACACCACTAACATTCACCGACTCAGAAGAACCATTCGAACCATTAGAAGACTCACTAGGTAACAAATCATACAAATTACGCAAAAAAGGCTTAAAATCCAATTCATCAACCATAACCAACACTCACAACTAGCCAATAATAAAAAAAAGAAGCAATAAAGAATTATTAAAACTATCTAAAAACAACGAAGAAACAAACCCAAAAAAAAACAAAGAAAAAACTTTAAAAAGCACACACAAATACTTAAAAAATACAGCCCCGTAGTGTAGCGGCCAATCATCCAGGACTTTGGATCCTGGGACCTCGGTTCAAATCCGGGCGGGGCTATATACCATCAGGCGATTGAGAGGACTCTTCGTTTTTAAATCGCCAGATTTTTTTAAAAAGTAAAAATTTTCTCATATCAGAGTCTTAAATGATGATTTTACTATTTGAGTATTTTTCTTAAAAATTAATATTTTTATCAAATTTTAACAAAAAATGATGTTTTATCATAGCCCATGCAGGGCTATGCATCCTTTGTGTTTAATCGCGCTAATTCTGATTTTATTAGTTTTATTTTTTCTTCAACAGCATCATCTTCATTTAGAATAAGTGTACCGTAGTCAAATTTTGAAACTAAATCATGCACCGCAGTCGTAGCAATAATTCCATATGATTTTTTTCTTTCAGCATCTCTTTTTATACATACATCTTTTTTTGCTTTTAGCGTGAATACAAAGACTTTGTGTTTGTTGAATTTTGTTAAGAGATCTTCTAATACTGTTTTATGATAAAAATTTCCATCAATTACAACTGACTTTTTTTTATTTAAGTTTTTCAATATATCTGGATAAATAAGTTCATTTATTTTAAGAAAATTATGTTCAGGAATACACCCAATTTCAAAATCTATAACATCTAACTCGTTTTTTGCAAGAATTTCATCAACCGAGAAGTATTCAGCATCTAAATCTTCTGCTAATTTTTTAGATATAGTAGATTTTCCTATTCCTAAAGGACCTCTTATAATTATAATATCAGGCATAATATCTTATCAAGAGCTGTTTTTAAATATTTTGTGCTGTTTTCAACAATTAACTTAAAATATAATCTCTTTATTTAGTTAATACGTCTAGAAATAGTTTTAGATGTTCTTCTCTTTGTAGTTCTTTTATGTCAGCTTGATTTAGTGCATCACCAGCATTATTTAATATTTTTTGATTATTAAAAGATTCATTTATTTTATTTAATAAATAGTTTCTTTCTAGAATTAATTGCTCTATTTTTTCATTAAAAAAATATTTCACTAAATTCTCTTTAACACTGTTGTTTTCTTGTTCTTGTTTTATTAATTCTTTTGCAACATATAAAAATCCTTTGATGCATCTTTGATAATCCTCATCATCTAATTTTTCTAGGAAAATTCTTATTTCTTGATTTCTTGCATACAATTTGAATTGTAAATGTTTATCTGAATGCCCTTTTTTATGATGATGAATCATCGATTCCTTCGTCTCACCTTCTAATGTGAACTTCGCTGATTTTAGATTTAAGCAATATTCATCTTCTACTAAAGAATTTGTTTCAGTTAGACTTATTTGTATATCTTTCTCAGAGAACGTAGCTGAGTATTCATCTTGAAATTGCCCCCTTTTATTTTTCAAATTAGTAGAGTTGGCGAATTCTGGCAAAATATAAATATATTTTGGCTTACTCATGGAAGATGCCTCCTGATATCGAAGTGCAATGAATCTTTTGATAAATTGTTCTTTTCATATACATTTGACCAAATATCTCCATTAAAATAATCTTCTATTGTTTCAAATTGATATAATTTCATATCAAATACATCTTCAAGTAATTCTTTTAGACATATAAAATATATTAAATTAGCCTCTTGCTCTCGCATATGTTCAGGATCTTGCCAACCTAAGCCATGATTAGTATTTATAATTTCTAAATCAAGACGCCAATCAAAATCTTGCCTGCCTGAGAGTTCTTTTAATGATTTATTTTGCAAAAGAGCCATTATTGAAATATCATTATACTTACACACAACGCTGTATTCTAAGTTGTTTATTTTTATTTTTAATGTTTTATGAGTTCGCTCATATTTTGTACCTATAATATTCCCTTTTTCTAGTATGGTTGTGTTAGTATTAGATTTTAAAACATTAGCAAGTTTAATTAATCTTAGAATTATTTGCTCATGCGTTTCTTTGCCTTTCGCTAATTCTTCTAACATATTCTTTGTTTTTTGCTTCAATCTTATTGTTGAAGATTTTTCATTTGAAGACACATTTACATTTTTCATTTTCAATACCAAATCTTATGTATATGATGTATACAAAATATACGAAGTATATAAATTTTGTGTTTTTGTAATACAAAATCTGAATTTTATTTATAAATAAAGACATACGAGTCGGGCGGGGCTATATAACCACCACGCCTTTTTAGTGGACTCTTGGTCACAATTGGCGTGATTCTTTTTTAAATTCATTATTTTCTTTGATTTTCTTTTTTAAAACCGCTATTACTTCATCAAGGGTTTCACAATCGTATTTTTTTAGAAGTTTTTGCTTTTCTTTTTCAAAATTTAATTCATTTAGAAAATCCAATTAAATCACCAAGAGTTAAAAGTTCTCAGTGATTTTTATATGAAGATGTAGATTCAACCAAATATTTATTACAATACGAAGAAGAGATACCATCTCAACAATTTAGAAAATATATTGCGAATATTTCTGAAATAAAGGATTTGAACGAAGAATAGTTAAATATAAATAATTCAAATATTCCTATACATAATTGTTGGGAATGTATGGTCTTTAGACCTGCAGATAGATTTTTTTCAACTGTAAATAAACTAAGAGAGGCTAAGATTTATGCTAACAACTAAAGAATGTATGACTTTATTAGAAAAACATGGTATAACTGGTCATGTACTTAGACATATTCTAAGAGTTAATCAAGTCGCTGTTTTTCTTGGATTGCGATTGAAAGAACAAGGAGAACATATTAATATCGATATATTGAATGCTGCAAGTTTATTACACGATATTGGTAAGAAGAGAGGAGATGATTTAAAAATTAATCATGTTCCTGCAGGAGTTATGATTTTAGAAGAAGAAGGTTATCCTGAACTAGCTGAAATAATAAGCAAACATTCAATAAATGCAATAGTCGAAGAAAATATAATTCCAACCACATGGGAAGAAAAAATAGTTTATTATGCAGATAGGCGTGCTAAAGAAGACGAGCTAGTCAGTATCGAAGAAAGGATTAGTGATTTAAGAAAAAGATACCCTGATATAGAAAGATTTATTGAAACTGCAGAACCAAAAATACAAGCCTTAGAAAATGAAATATTCAACATAATCAAAATCGATAAAGAATTAATCGAGTTGAAAAATCAACCTCTTTAATTTTTCTTGTAATATTTCAATAATTCTTCATAATATTTTTTATTTCTCTCTGCATTTTCATTATTAACTTTGGCACTTATTTCTAAAAAATGTAAATAATCTCTTTTATTTTCTTTTCCTTTTTTTGTATGCATGTCTAATGCATACTCAGGAATAACTAACATCATCCCGTCTTTCCTCTTTAAGCTAAGATAATCATATATTTCACTCACAAATCTATCTTTTTTAGCTTCGCAAAGAATCTTTATCGCTTTAATTGCTTGCATATGTCTATCCCACACCTTACTTGATTTTAATTCATAAAAAACATTTTTTAAAGCATTCACTTGACAAATTGCTTGATTATCTGATATGTCTTCAACAACAATAACACTTACTCTTTCCCAAAACTTATCTATAAAGACATCTCCTGATTCTAAAAGTTCTAAACCGAAAAAGCACGCATTTTCAATATTTCCTCTTCTGATTTCTTTTTGAAGCGCAGATATTACTTCATCAGCAGAATATCCTGAAATTGTTTTAAGATCTGCAAAGCGTTTTGTTAAAGACATATAACAAAGAATATTACCAAGTTTATATAAATTCCTTTTTAATCAGCAATCGAAATCGCACACAAACATATGTTCTTGAAGATGGAAAAATAGCACTTACAGGCGGAAAAGAAATTATAAAAAACTTAAACCAAAAACAGAAGAAAAATAAGAAGAATTCGTAGGCTATGTTAAAGAGCTTAGAGGCGATTTAAAAAAAGAATTAGCAAGATTCGACGAAGTTCAAGAAGAAGCCCTGAATACTGGGCACGACTCCGTAAAGATTCCTTCTTTCGTAGGCGTCATCAAGATGTATTCTCCTTCAAAAAAAGACCCTAAAGTATTAGTAGAAAAACGAGCCATTTTAACGGAGGATATGAGCGCAAATAAAAAATACGAACTAACCACTAATTCAGGAGATGAAACCGCGAAGATGTGGCACTCAGAGAATGGAAAAAAAAGATTTGTAGGAACTTGCTTCATAGACCCAGGCAATACAAACCAAGATGTTACTCGCGCAAACAAATATTTACAAAACTCACTAGGCATAACTAATCTATATCATAGTAAGCAATAAAATCAAAAATTTTATTTAATAAACAATTTCTTTGTTAAAAATGATCGAAAACAAATTAATCGAAGTTCTTAGAATAATAGTTGAACGATTAGAACAACAAAAATTTAAGTGGGTCCTAGTTGGAAGCGCTAGTTTAGCATTACAAAACGTTAAGATTAAACCCGGCGACGTAGATATTCTAACTGATGGCGATGACGCACTTAAAATGAACGAGATATTTAAAGATTTTAAAGTTAGAGACGTCGAGTTCAAAACATCAGAAATATTTGAGTCTTACTTCGGCGAATTCAATATTAACGGAGTTAAAGTTGAAATAATGGGTGATTTAAAAGAAAAGATCGACGGGGAATGGACGAGCCTTAAAGACAGACTAAAAAGAACTGAGTACGTAGAAGTTGATTCTTTTAAAGTTCCTGTATCTCCATTATCTGAGCAACTTGTTTCTTATGAAAAGCTCGGACGAGAAAAAGATAAAGTTAAAGTAGAATTGATAAGAGAAGCGTTAAACAATAAATCTTAATTTTTTAGTTGGTCCGAAAAGCTTATAAACTTTTTAATGATTATTTGAAGAATGAGTTTGTTGAGTTTTTTTAGTAAAAACAAAATTAGTGAGTGGAAAGACTTAAAAAGCACCACTAAAGAAGCCCTAAGCATTTATGAAAAATATTTTCTTAATTTTCTAGAAAGAGTTGAACTTTCTCAAGCGGTTTTTTTGAAAAGCGAAGAATTCATTAGAAAAGGTATTGATCTTTCTGTGCCTGAAGAATACGATACTTCAGGAACTAATAAAGCCGTTGTGAAAGAATATTCTGATTTTGTGAGTTCTAATCTTAATAAGATTAAAGCTTTGTTAAATAAAGAAATTAAGATTGATGATGTCGAAAAGTCTGATTTGGAAAAAATAAATTTTAGTTTAAAAAAAACTTTGTCATTTTCAGATGATTTTTTTCATGAATTTAAGAAAGATCAAGATTATTTAACTATATTAAATAATGTTATGCTTAATTTGTCCGAACAAATAAATTTAGTGGAAGATATAACTAATAGTTTTCTTGGCGAAGATATGTTTAATGTTGTATTGTCAGATAAAGACTTAATGAACGAGTTTAAACAATGTTTGAAGAAACAAATAGAGTTGCTAAAAAAAGAATTTGAATTATTAACAAATGAACGAGTTAATTCCGCTGCTGAATTAGGATATAAAGTAGAGGAAGCTTTGAAGAATTCTTATTTTGAAAAGAATTTACACAACATATTAATGAAATCTGAACAAATAGTTAAGTTGTTTAATGAGCAAAAAATATCTTTGTATCATGCAAAAAATATAAGCAGCCATAACAGTGCCAACATCAAAATTCTTCCATTATCAGAAGATGTTTATCCTGATAATTTTTATGTCACAACTAAAAGTCCTAAAGCAGCCATTAACATAAAAAAAGGACATTCTAATAATCAGCAAGGCGTAGTAATAGCTGTTTATGAAATAATTATTCCTGAATCTTTAGTTAGTCATTTGAAGTCAGATGCTAATGAAGGAAATCATAATATTTTAGGTTCTGAAGAAGCTTATTTAAACGCGTATTATATACCTTTAATTTCTTTTTCTTTGTTTAATAAATATTTCTTATATGGTTTAATAAAAGAGAAACATTTGTTTTCTGAAACTTATTAGTATTTTATCCCATTTATAGATCTTATTTTTCCAAGTCTTGTTTCTAAATTTTTGTATAATTCATCATTTGGTTTTTCTAAAAGAGATAAGTTTTCAGTGCTTTTAATTGTTCCATTTAAAGAATAAACTAAAGAGTCAGACGCGAATTTACCATATTCAACGTTATTTACATTTCCAAATTGAACTAATGATTTATTTAAAGAATTCTTACAACTTAATGCATATTGTGAAAATAAATCGTTAAAATCATTACTCATTGGTTGATTGAAAAAAATGAAGTTTTTAATTATGTGACTTTGCGAAGTTTGATTTGGGAATTCATAAACGTTTTCAGGAACTTCTACGAGCATTTCATCCAATTTCGCATCTATTGCTGCTTTTAGAAATATTCCATTCTTAACAACTTCATAATTATTATTCACAGAAGGTATGAAGTATTTTGTATTATCTAATTTCAAAGTTGAAACTAAGTCATCAAAAACAATGCTTTGTTCTAATTCTTCTTCATTAGTAGATTTGTATTTTAAGTCATCAATTTTAATTACTTTAAATCCCATAATGATGATAATTCATCTTAATTTATAAAGTTTACGTTTTTTAACTACTTTTAAGTGATTAATTAATCTTTTTGTTTTTTTTCGTAAATCTTACGAAACATTACCACTTTTAAATAGAAACATTTATAGAGTGTTTGTTGTTCCTTAAAAACATGGAGCGAGGAGTACTTCCAAGACAAGAAATCATAAAATTCATAGAACAAGGAATCATAAAACTAAAAAACTTCAACGAAAAACTACTACAACCAGGAAGCATAGACCTACCAATAGGAAACAAAGCATACCACGTTTCATCATCATTCTTACCAAAACCAGACGAACCAGTAGAAAAATACATAGAACAATTCTGGAGAGGAGAAGTAGACCTAACAGACAGCAAAGGAATACTCAAAAAAAACAACATATACGTGATACCAATAAACACTGAACTAAACCTACCAAGCAATTACTGGGCACAATTCAACCCAAAAAGCACCACGGGAAGAAGCGGACTAAGTAGCAAAGTAGTAAGCGACGGACACACCGCGTTCGACGAAACCAAAGGCGCATCCGGTAAAATATACGTAATAGCACAACCAAAAGCATTCGACACAAAAATAAAAGAAGGACTAGCCATAGGACAAATGAAGCTATGGAAACACCAAATAATACCCTTAGGAAAAGAAGTACTACAAATGTACAACCAAATAAATCCATTAATACACGACGAATACGACGAACCAATACCCTTACTAAATGACTTATTCAAAAACAGCGCCATAAAACTAACCGTGGACCTAGAAAGCGACGTAGTAGCATACCGCTCAAAAGCCAACTCTAACCTAGTATACGACTTATCAGGAAGCAGAGGATCAATGAACGAACAACAAGAAAAATTCTGGGAAAAAATAACCGCGCCAGAAAAAGGACAACTACTACTAGAACCAGGCTACTTCTACATCATGGGCACAAGAGAAAGAGTAAGATTCCCAAGAAACATAAGCGGAACACTAGAATACATAGACAAAAACGCGTTCGAAGGATACGTACACGAAGCAGGATTCATGGACATAGGCTTCGGATTCGGAGAAAACGGAGAACTACCCGCAACACACATAACACTAGAAATGAGAGTATTCGAACCCTTCACGATTACGCACGGACAATACATCGGCAAAATGAACTACGAACCCGTACTAAACATACCAACAGACAAAGAAGGAAAACTAGCAGTGTACGGAGCAGGAATCTACAAACTAAGCAACTACCAAGCACAACCAAGAGGCCCAACACTCGGAAAACAATTCCTCGAACCCAAAAAATAACCCGAAAAAACAAATCGAAAAACATCCGAGATTCAACACGAAGAATCTTTTAAGAACAAATATTTCTTTAACACAAATGAAAATCAAAGACATAACTTCAGAGAACAGACCTCGGGAGAGAATGATGACTCAAGGAGCCGAATCACTATCCAACACCGAACTAATAGCAATAATCCTACAAAAAGGAACAAAAGAATTTAACGCATTAGATTTAGCCAACCAAATAATAAGCATGTACGGATTAGAAAAATTAAGCCAATGCTCCCTACAAGAATTAATGAAGATAAAAGGCATAGGCAAAGCCAAAGCCACACAGATACAAGCCGTTTTCGAATTACACAAAAGAATAAAAACCAAAAAGAACGGAACACAAATCAAGAACGCCAAAGACGTGTATGATTACTGCGAACCCATGCTCCGAGACAAAGACAAAGAACACTTCATGATACTACACCTAAATACAAAGAACCAAGTCATAAAACACGAAACAATAAGCATAGGAACCCTAAACGCGTCCATCGTACATCCACGCGAAATATTCAAATCAGCCATCAAAGAAAACGCGAACGCAATCATTCTTGTACACAACCATCCAAGCGGAGACCCCGAACCCAGCCCCGAAGACGAAGAAATCACACATCGACTCGAAGAAGCCGGAGAACTTTTGAATATTAAAATTTTAGATCATGTAATAATAGCGGAAAAAAAGTTTTACACATTCAAAAAATGACGTTCACTGGACATTTTAAGCGAAACTTTTTATTAATAATAGCTTATCTTTATTCTAAAAAATGAAAATTTATGTTGATACCAATGTTTTTATTGACTTAATAAAAGAAAATTCATCAAGAAGAAAATCAGAAAGAGTGTATGAATTTTTTAAAAAAGGTTGGAATTGTGCATTTGAATTAATTGTATCTGATTGGACTAGAACTGAGATTTGCAGACACGTAAAAGAAGAAGAACTCACACTTTTATTTAATGAATTTAAAACAAAAAACAAACTTTATTTTGTAACCCACACTAAAGAAGAAACTCAAGAAGCTAAATCTAGAAATGAACATTGGCAAGATGAACTACATTTAATGCTCGCAAAAAAATCTGGTGCGGATATGATTGTTACTTACGATAATGATTTTATTTCTTATGCTTCACCCATCTTTGATATAAGATATCCTGAGAATGCTTTTGCTCACCGCGAGAAATAATTAAGTCGTCCAAAATATTACTTATTTCTAATTCACATTCTTTAATCTTTTTATTAAAATAAATACTTATATCATAATCAAAATATTTATTATTTTTCAGATCTTCTTTGAAGTTTACAACCGCGATGTATTTCCAAACTAAATTGAACAATTCTCTTGTTTTATGATTCCACCCGAGAAACATAACTGATCGCGCATAATCAGTAACTAATTCTTTAGTTTCTTCAGGAACTAACATTATTAAATCCATCATATGAATATTAACATTATCTTCAAAAGAAAAATCTTTTAGGGATTTTTTTAATAAATATAATTTGTTATCTGTTTTTTTATAAATTTGATTTTCTAATTCAAAATTATCTATAACAGAATATTTTTGAGTGGTTTCTTTTAGAAAAAGTGTTTGTTCTTTATTTAACAAATTATATTCTGTTTCATTTCCTCTGAATTGAGTTAAACAAACAGGACCATAAAGATACCAACCCATAGGTATTTTTAAATTAAATTTTTGATTTAATTCAAACAATATTTTGTGTGCTTGAGTTTTTGTTACGCTAGGTGCGAATTTTTTTATTTTTGCAAAGATGTCTTGAATTAATTGTTTTGTTTTTTCAGGAACAGGTATTTTAAAGAAGTTATCTCTATCATATAAGTAATAAAGTCTTTTATTACCTTTATCATCAGAAAATACAATGTCTATTTTTTCAAGTATTTCTAAGTATTTTTCTGCTGTTTTCCAATTAAAATCCCCATCAGCTATTTGACTAATTGGTTTTGGTCCAGATTCTAATTTAGATGTCATAGTTTGAAATGCATTATTTAACATGAAAGTCACCTCACTTCATCGTTAAAAATTTAAAAAAAGTTTCTAAATGATGCAAATCGTCTTAAAACAATACAATTTGCGATAATAGTAGAATATAGTACACTATTTCATTATATAAATATTTATGTGATGCAATATATATTTAGTATTTTAATATTAAATAAATAGAAAATAATATTTCATTTGTCTTTGAAGTACTAAATGAACAAAAAATTTATAAATTAAATTACACTACTAAGGAATATGAATATTAAAATAAATAAAAAAGGTGCTGCTTTAGCATGGTTTGTTATGGCAATTGTTTTTTTACTGATCGTTGTAGCTTTTATACCTGAAGTGAAAGAAACATTGTTTGAAGCCTTGACTATTGTTTCAGCTAAATAAAAAACAAAGAATAAATTGTGAGTCTTCACAATTAGGTTTAACTATAAAAAAATATTTTCTTCTTTAGAAACATATAATAATAAATCATCTATTTGTCTGTTGTTTAAAGTTATCCCTGTTTTTTCTTTTATCATTTTTTTAAGTATAAACATTTTGTGTAGAATTCAAAATAATCTTTGTCAAATTCAGGTGTATATACGAATTATTCTTTGAATTTTTTGTAATCAACATCTTTTTTTAGTATTTCTTGATAAAAATTTGTTTTTTTAATTTTATAAATATTTTCTGGATTAATTGTTGAGGATTGTGGATTTTTCAAAAAATAATAATCATACTTTTTTAATTCTGGTACTGCTTCTCGCCATCGTTTTTCTGCTCTTAGTATTATTATGGTCGCTTTTCGCTTTATTGCTTGTTCAACTAAGTAAAATCCGTATTCTTGTGAATATATTTTTTTCATAGCTTTGTAATTCTTTGAATGATAAGGAAAATATTCCACACACAATACTTTTGATGATAATTTTTTTGGTTCGACATCTTTTCTTAATTGATTAAGCTTTCTTTTCCACCACTTATAACCTGGCGTTTTTTCAAATTCAGGGTTTAAAAAATAAAAAGGATACTCTGCTTGTTCGTGAATTAGATTTTTTCTAATTGCATCAACATAATTTATTTGTTTATGCAATTCTTTATCTTTTTTATCCACACCCGGATTTAAATTTAACAAAACTATATCTGCGTCCTTATTACCTATAAACGGTTCTGGAAGTAAATCTAAAACTATTTTATACTTATCCTCTGCTTTAGCATTAAATTCATCTATGAATTTTTTATCCTCTTCTAAAACATAAGGTGATTTATCCGGTAAATTTTTCCATAGGTTTTTCATCTTTTTACTCATTATATTATCATATCTTTATATTTATTTCTGTGGTTGATGTTAATTTGTTGTCTTGCGTTAGTACTATGCTTGGAAGGTATTCTTTGACTGCTATTTTGTTTCGAGGTATGCATAAGTCTTCATCTATAAAACAATAAAATATTTTTGATTTCTCGTATTTGTTCTTTTTTCTTGTAAAAACGATGTTGTCTTCTGAATCAATAACCGGGATCGCTATTTCTTTCAATTTAGGCATTATTCTTTTTAATTCTTCTTGAACTAATAAATTTACTAATTCCGCTACATAAATTCTTTCTAAATCGCTATCAGGGTGTTTTAGCACGTACTCAAACGAGACTAGTTTAGGCCCTTCAACTACTAATCTATGTGTATCGTTGGTTTCTCCGAGTGATTGTTTTGCTAGAAATGAAAACAAGCCTTTCGCTTCATATTCTTCTTTTAATTTTTCGTTAAAACTCATTTTAATTCCCCCTTAACAATTTTTTTTATTTAATAACGCTTCTCAGGCCTTTTAGTATTATCAGCATTGCTTCGGTGTCTAGTTCGCAGTAATCCAGTAAGTCTTTTCGTAGTTCTGACGTTAATTTTCCCCTGTTTTTTTTATATAAAATCATTGCTTCTGAGCCGTTGCTAACAACTAAGCCTTTATGCGTTTTATCGCTAAATACTGGTAATATGTTTTTGATTGAGTTGCTTCCTCTTTGTTTCTTGTTGTGATACCAGAAATTTGAAAATGGGTCTTTTAAATCTTGTATTCTTAAAACTATTTTGTGTATTTCTTCTTGGTACTTTGGAAAGTCTCTGGCGATTTCATTTAACCTTGGAATTTCGTATGCTTTATGAAAAACTAGTATTGTTCCTTCTTTTGGCAAATCTTTGATTAAAGTTTGAATAAATGTTTCTCTTGGGTCTCCTTCTTTTTCGTATAAGAATTCTTTATGTTCAACTTCTCCTGATTCGTGTTCGATGTGCATAGAGTACTGAAAAGGCAGATGTTGATATGGTTTTGTTTTCTCATATTCAGGTATTGCTAAAGAGAAACTTTCAAAATCCAAGTGAATAATTGGCTTGGTTAATCCTGAAATGAAATCTTTTATTTGTTTTACATCAACGTAAACGTTTTCTTGTGCTTTTATTTGTATTTGTTGGTTATTATTAGTTTTGTAATTGGTTTGTATATCTCTCAAAGAATGTATTCCTTGCAAGTACATTTCTACTGCGGTTTTTCTTTTAACTCTGTATAATTCAAAAACGTTTCCTTCAGGTAAACTTTCTAGGAATTCATCAATAAAAATATTCCCGTAATCTGATTTTGGATAATCTTCAACATTAAAATCAGGACATTCAGGCAAATCAATAACGCGCAAAAACTCAGCTATTTTTAACTCAACATAATCAACAGAAAACACTTCAGGAGTCACATCTGTTTGTTTAAACAAAGACTTCAAATCAAGACTCTTCCCCCTAAAATATTCGTTATTTAAATGTAAAACATAAACATTCTTGATTATTAAGCCATTTTTTTCAGCTAGATATTTTTGAAAAGCCAAATCGTCTATATGGGCAGACTTCACACCAGTAGTGCTTTTAACCTCGATTAAATCAAAACCATCCTTGTTAGGAACTAAAATATCAAAACGAGCATGACAACGCCCATGCAAAAACACGCATTCAAACAAAACTTTTCCTTCATTTAACAATTCCTTAGTTTTATTAACATTATCCAAAAAATCATAATCAGACAAATCAACCCCTGAAGAAAACAATTTTTTAGCCAATTCCCCCACGTTATGACCTTCATCAAATTTATCTTGCAAAACCATATCTGGTTCAGAAATACGCTCAGAATTATTTACCAAAGTCCAAAGTAAAGCATGACTCTCAAGACCAGCCATATACTTAGATTTAGATAACATTTTCCCCATAAACAATATTAAAAAAACTTAATTTATAAAGATATTCATAATAGAAAACGAGCATCAAAATACGAACATATTTATAAATAAAAAATCATAAAATAAGACTATGAAATTACTATTTATATGTAACCAAAGTATGTATCGAAGTAGAACCGCCGAGGATTTATTTAAAGACAAACACGAAACACAATCCGCAGGTATTTATTCTTATAGAAACCAATTAACCAAAGAAAAACTAGACTGGGCTGACTTAGTAATAGTTATGGAAGACCATCAAAGAAAATTCATAGGTGAGAATTTTCCAAAACAATACTTAAACAAAAAAATTATTTGCTTAGATATAAAAGACATATATAATTACGACGAGCCCAAATTAATTAAGCTATTGAAAGAAAAAATATTTAAAGAACAAATAAAAAAATCATAAAAGTAAAACAATAACAAATATTAACTTATTAAATGTGTTTAAAATAGATTCTGAATCATTAGGAAAAGGAATATTGATGTTTATAATTTTATTTTTTTTAATTTGGTTAAGAATAAGAAATAAAAATTCTAAAGTTCAACAAAATGTTTGAAGAGATTATCTTGAAAGTGTATTAAAAATATATAAATTGAGTCTTATAACTTCACTGGTCAACTATGCCCAAATAATATTTAAATGTGTTCTTGCAAACTATGATGTAGGTGATATTTTATGGCTGGGACGTATGTTGATAAGAATAGTTATCGTAGGTTTTCTGATAGTGGTAAACTTGTGTCTAGGTGGGTGGCTGAGGATAAGATTGGTCGTCCTTTGAAGAAGAGCGAGGTTGTTCATCATGGCTACTACGGTAAGGATTGTAATGATCCTGATAACTTATGGGTTTTCAAGAATCAATCTGAGCACATGAAAAAGGCTCACAACAAGAAAAAGAACTAAAAAAAATAATTAATAGAATCAGATTAATTTCTTGTAAATCAAATAAAGAATCGTTGATGTGAACAAGAACACACACAAAATAACCGTGAAGATTATCGAAGGGTACTGACTCGCGAATCCCGACGTGGAAACGTGTTTTAACAATATGCCTAAGTAAGCCCAAACAAGTACTGAAGCGTACGCGACGTCTTTATTCTTCAGCGTCGCTAAAATACCTATGGTTGCACCTATTAATAAAACAATGATTGTCCAAATAATCTCGCTTATTCCGAAGCCGTTCCAATTAACACTAACCAAAAAAACGGTTACGTTCGCAATAGTCGCTACGGTTATCCAACCAAAATACACGCTGAAAGGCAACTTCATCAAAAAATAATCTTCGCGTTTCAACTTGTAACCATGAAGACATTCAGCTATCTTAATAAGACTAAAAAGTATTAAACCCATAAAAAACAAGGAAAGCCACATAGCGTCGTAGTGCCAACAAAAAAGCCAAGAAATATTTGCAAGAGAACTAATAATGAAATAAAACCTTATTTTTTCCAGAACTTTTTCGTGTTTCTTAACGTTACCAAAAACATTGAACTGATACAGAACAAATAAGCTTAGCAATAAGTAAATCAAACCCCAAATAGAAAACGTTAAACCAGCCGGAGCAAACAAGTTAGGATAAGAATCAGACACAGCACCCGTAGCAACGTTATTTATAGGCAGAGCATTAGCTAAAAAATTAACCAAAACCATGCCGAGATAAGACAATAAAACAAATATTTTTGTTAAACGCATAATGAATCAACGTAAAACTAAGTATTTAATTGTTTCTAAAAAAAAGTATTATGAAAATAAATTCCTAATACTCCACAAGACAACTGTGCACACAGTGTATTTAAACAACAATTTTTTTCAAATATTGATGGTTGAAGTTTTAGAACAAGAAACAAAAAATATAAATACTGAATCGTATTTATTCGTACTTATGGGTATGCAAATAAGTTTGAAATTGTCTGATAAAATGTTTAATACAGCAAAGAATTTTTCTGAAGAAAAAGGTTATGATACACTGCAAGATTTTATCAGAGAAACAATAAGAGAAAAATTGTTTGAACAAAACAACGAAAAACTTAGAGGAATACAAACTTACAAAGCTAGTGAAAAAACTTTAGCCAAACGCTGGTCAACAGCCAAGGAGGCTAAAGCATGGAGTCATTTACAAAAAAAGAAATAGTTCTTTTTCCTTTCCCATACACTGATTTATCTAATAGAAAACTCAGACCTTGTTTAGTATTATCTGAAGATTTAGGAGATGATGTTATTCTTTGCCAAATTACTTCTAAAAGAACAAAAAAAGACAAGTATTGCGTGGAAATAAAAAAGAACAATACTTTGAATGGTTCTTTGCAATTGAACAGTTATGTTAGGTGCGACATGCTTTTTACAGCAGAAAAAAATCAAGTAATAAGAAAGATTTGTAAAATTAAAGATGAAGATTATGAAAAAGTCGTATACAAAATACGCGAAATAATAAAATGATGTGTTTAACAAATCATTACGCGGAATAGAATAATATTTAAATGATGAATTCTAAGAAAAGAATTATTAAGACTTTTTGTTATTGCAAGGTGAGATGTTGCTCAGAACTTTTGATAAAAACAGAATTATTAACAGCTTAACAGGATTTAAAGCAAGAAATTTCTATGCAAGAACTTTGAAAATGAAAGAACTCATGCACGCCATGACTAACAACGTTTTAAGTTTAGACGTTGTTGATGAAATGGGCAGAAGCATACACGATCAACCCGTTCATTACGATGATGATTACATTCACAGCATTTACCGAGTATTATATGATTCTAACAAGCTAGGAATAATAAACATAAGTCTTTCCCGCATAATTAATAATGAGAGCTTAGAATCCGCTGTTTTAACAATGATTAATAACGTGAGCCCTGAAACTCTTAACATTAACTTATTTGAATATGACAAAGAAGAATACACTTTTTGTATGACTCTAAGCAGAAAATTCCCATTAATTGGCAGGGTTAAAGGAGAAGTTGTTCCTAATTATAATTTTCCTTACACAGATACAACTAAGCACTTCTATGGATAATCAAAGAATAAAGAATAAAGATGCGTGCACAAATCCTAAGAATCCGATGAACGCTGTTACGTACGGGAAATACCAATAAACCTTGTTTATCCTGTTAATATTCTTTAAAGTGTACAAAGCCAGAATAGGATAAACTATTGTTAAAGCACCAAGAGGAGATGCCTTAATACTTATTATGACTGAGAACACCGACCAAAGAATAACGCATAAAAACAAACTCATTTTTTGTCCGAGAACCAAAGCAGTAGTTTTTAACTTAGCCTTCTTATCAGCTTCCACGTCAGGAACAGCCGAATAAATATGCATAGCCCAAACCCAAGCAAAAGAAGCAATTATAACTAATAAAGAAGGAAACTGCTTAGTTAACTCGAAGTAAGCATAAAAACCAGGAAGAACATACAAAATGTTACTTAAAAAATCCAAGAAAGGAATCGCTTTAAACCTAGGAGGCGCACTGTACATAGTTGATAAAACAAGCCAAACCAACAAGATTAATGAACCAGTAAGAGAACTCCACACAAAAATAGGAATAAGCAACAAAACACTAATAATTAACCAAATAATTAATTGCTTTTTTTCTTTAAACAATAACCTATGCTCCTTACTCGTTTTTTTCTCATTAAAAAAATCAGTGTCCCTATCAAAATAATCATTAATCCCGTACAAATAAATATTAGCAGGCACCAAGAAATAAAGAAAAGTATAAATGAACTGCCAAGAAACACCCAAAGAATACAAGCCATAAAAATAACCAAGCAAATAAGGACCTGCTAAGTACAACCAAAACCTAGGCCTGCTAATCTTGAATATGTTCATCAAAACTTCCTCTCAATAACATAATTTAATAATTTTTCTAATAAGAACCTAATCCTAGGATCTTGCTCTTTTATTAATTCAACAGTTTCTTCCTTTAAATTATTTATGACTTTCCTAGTCTTATCAGCCACATCATATTTTTCATAAAGCTCCTTAATCTTAACAACTGATTCATCACTCAAATCAGAATAGTACTGATTCAACAATAATAAGTCTTCGTCAGAAACACTTATCTCCAAAACTTTTCTAGGATAATGTTGCTTACCCGCCTTTATATCAGACGTATTAGACTTACCTATTTCTTCAGCGCTTCTATCCAACTCTAACAAGTCATCAGTGAACTGAAACAAAATCCCTATGTTATCAGTTATTTTCTCCAAGTCCTCAGTGAAAGATTCCCCACTCAGAATATACGCGAGCTTAAAAGGTAACGTGATGGTGTACTTCGCAGTCTTAAACTTATAAATATTCATGACGTCATCATTAGTAACAATTTCTTTTTGAGAAAGAATAATCTCATTAAGCTCCGCGAAACCAGTTTTTACGAATTCCTCAGATAATTGCTTAGTAACATCTTTATTAACCCTTGACAAATTCATATAAGCAGAATAAGTACCAATTAAGCCAACGCATTGAGCAATACTCTGCGCGTCATGATCCAAATCCTTAGAATCAGGAATAAGCTCCTTAACTATTACGTGAATAGAAGGCTTACCCCTCCTAACATCGTCCTTATCAATAATATCATCAATAACTAATATGGATGAATGTAGAACTTCTAAGCTAGTCGCGGTTATTAACGCGTCATCATTAACCTTACCTGTTAAGACATCATTAATTAAAATGATTAAAGAACCACGAATAAGCTTACCCCTAAGAGAATACTCCTTTAAGTAATCATAAATCTTCAAGTCCTCAGTCCTAGTTATTAAAGAAGAATTCTTATCAAAAAAACTAATCATCTCATTTCTTAATAATTGATGATAACTTTGCAATTCTTTCAAATCATTCACCCCTAAAATAATTAACTAATAACTTAAACATTATTAAATGTTTCCCAGGTTTTACTTGTTTTCTCAAAACAATCCTAGGATTCTTCTTAATCTTCTTAGCAGTCCAAACAAACATGTCTTGAGCAGTCATTATAGGAACTAAGCAATCACTACGAATATAACCAAAACCCTTCCTAGCACCAGAATCTAACTCAAAGAATCTGTTTAACTGCGCTAACAAAAAAGAATCAAAAGCCTCCGCGTTTCGCTCATCATTAATAGTATCAAAATCAAGATTCTTCAAACCAGAAATCTTAGCTTCATCCAAAGGAAGATAAGACCTGTTCATCTTAGCATCTTGATTAATATCCCTAATGAAGTTTATGTACTGCATAGCTTTACCTAGAAGCATAGCGTGCTTATACGAAGACTTCTTCAAATTCATTATTTTAGCCATGAACAAACCAATAACCTCAGCGGAACCATAAATATAAGCATAAGTATCAACCAAAGATTTACACTTAGTACGCTTCAAGTCAGACTCCATAGCACTAAGAAAAGCAACAACCCAAGACTCCCTGAACTTTTTATTATTATACAAATCAACAAAGTCATCAATGACTTCGTAACCAGACTTCTTACCACGTAAAGCAAGCAAAGTCTTATTCTTAAAATCTAAGAATTCTTTTTTCTTCTGAGGCACACTATCAACTAAGTCATCAGCAGTCCTAACGAATGCATAAAGCGTAAAAACATCTTTCCTAATACTCCTAGGAAAAAAAATACTACTAGTATAATACGTAGTGCTACCTTTCTTGAAAATATTATTTTTTGTACTCATTTTTTATCTTATTAGCTAAAATCTGCGAACTAATAATCACCATAGGCACACCTATACCCGGATGATTATAATGACCCGTGTAAAACAAATTCTTAACTTTTTTACTCTTCATACTCGGCCTAAAAATAGCTGTTTGAAACAAAGTATGACTAAGACCAAGAGCAGAACCCTTAAAAGAATTATACCTTGATTTAAAATCAGAATGAGAAAAAATCTTTATTACATCTATGTGCTTAATAATCTTAGTCTTAAGCGTTTCCTCTAAGTGCATCAATATCTTATCTTTGTACATATTCCTTATTTCCTCAGAATCCCTAAGACCCGGAGCAACAGGCACCAAAACAAATAAGTTCTCCTTATCCTTAGGAGCAACAGACTTATCAGTTTTAGAAGGACAACAAACATAATAAGACGGCGCATCAGGCCACTTCTTTTCTTTAAATAATTGATTAAAATGATGCATCCAATCATTTTCTAAAAACAAATTATGATGCTCCAACCCCCTAATCTTCTTATTAATACCAAGGTACATTATGAACGCGGAAGGAGCCACAACTCTATTAGACCAATACTTCTTAGAATAAGACCTGTACTTCTCATCTAATAAATAATTCTCAGTGAACCAATAATCAGCGTTACTAATAACTAAATCCGCGCTGTAAGAATCCACGTTAGTAACAACCTTCTTTATTACACCTTTATCCACGACTAATCTCTGAACAGGTTCATTAAGCTTATACTTAACCCCTAATTTCTTACTAATATCATAAATAGATAACGCGACAGCATTAAGACCTCCTTCAGGATAAAACACGCCCATGTTGAAATCAATATGACTCATAATGCTGTAAAGAGCAGGAGTATTCTTAGGCGCGCCACCCAAGAAAACCATGGTGTACTCCAAGATTTTTTTTATTTTATCAGACTCAAAATTATTACTAACGTACTTATCAAGATTCTGAAAAACATTAAGCTTAGTACCCTGAACTAATAATTTGAAACTAAAAAAATCAGACAACTTATTGTATTCACGGTAAATAAATTCACGCATAGCAGTATCATATTGATACTTAGCTCTTTCCAAGTACTTTTTGAGTTTCTCCGCGCTACCTTTCTCCAAGGATTCGAACAAAGCATAAGTTTCCTCGATGTTAGGCGTTACTTCTAATTCTGAGTCATGAAAAAATATTTTGTAACTAGGATTTAACAATTTAAGATTAAGCTCCTTATTAGGAGATGTGCCAAGCTCAGCATAAAACTTCTCAAATACGTCAGGCATCAAGTACCAAGAAGGACCCGCGTCGAACCTGAACTTCTTCTCAACGAACATAGAAGCCCTACCCCCTACTTGTTCGTTCTTTTCAAAAACCGTTACTTCATGACCTTGCTTAGCTAGAAGCGCAGCCGCGGATAAACCACCAAAACCAGAACCTATAATTATTATCTTCATCAAAACACCTACTTAACGCACTTATCACAAATACCTTTAACCTCTAATTGAAAACTATTAATAGAACCAGGAATCTTATCCTTTAAGAAATCAATATTATCAATCTCGAAATGAATAACCTTGCCTGTTTCTTCACAAACAAAATGACAATGACTCTTCTTACCACGAGAATAAACTTTTTTCCGGTCACAAATATAAGAAATAAGCTCCTTGTTTTTTTCAGCTTCGTTTAAGAATCGATAAATAGTAGCCACTCCAATACTTTCATCTATTTCTTTAACCCTTAAAAATAAGTCTTCAGCACTAAAAAAAGAATTAATACTGCTTAGTTCTTGTTTAATTAATTCTTTTTGCTTAGTATTCCTATTCTTACGAGGCATACTATTTAAGAAAAACTAATTATTTAAAATACTTATTAAAAAATGAGTAACATTTAAATAATGAATCCGCAAAGAAAAGAAACATGGAAGACGTACTAATAATAAACTTCAAGACTTACAAAGAAAGCACAGGAAGAAACGCACTAAGAATAGTTAGAGCCGCAGAGAAAGCTTTAACAAAGAAAAAAGGAAAAATAATACTAGTTCCACAAACAGTTGATTTAAGACTAGTAAAAAAATCAACGAAGATACCTGTTTTTGCACAACACACCGATTTAGAAGAACAAGGAGGACACACAGGGAGCACGAACATAGACGCAATAAAAGAAGCAGGAGCTAAAGGAATACTAATAAATCACTCAGAGAAAAGACTCTCAATGAAAAGAATAGAACAAACAGTTAAGCTATGTAAAAAAAAGAAACTTCTAAGCTTAGTATGCACGAAGAACTTAGCAGAAACCAAGAAAGTATTAAAATTCAAACCTGACTACGTAGCCGTAGAACCACCTGAATTAATAGGAGGAACAACTTCTATAAGCGAAGCCAAACCAAAACTAATACAAGAAGCATCTAAGACCTCAAACAAAATAAGAATACTTTGCGGAGCAGGAATACACTTAGAAGAAGACGTCAGAATAGCCAAACAATTAGGAGCGAACGGAGTACTAGTAGCGTCAGGAGTGATAAAAGCAAAAAACGTAGAAAAAGAAATCATTAGCTTACTAAAAGGATTTAACAAAAAATAAAAAAAATAAGAATTTATTTGTTTATGTACAACAATTTCTTATTATCATGCAAGTTCCAATGAGAACCGTTATAATGCTTAACTTCTAAAGTAACTGAGTGCTGACCCTTAGGTAAATCCTTAACAGGCACAATAACGAACACAGCGGCTTTATCCCTGCGAGCAATCGTGAAATTCTCCTCGTTCATGTACGAATGCAAAATATTCTCATCTACTAAATCATCATTACCACTTACGCTCATAGTGAAGTTCCTAGGCGTGTTGTAAATATTATGAATACCCACACCGAAAATAACAGAGTCCTCACCCTTACCAGGAGTTAAAGGATTCCTATGAATATAAATAGGATCATTAGACACAAAAGCATTAATTAACTCTTGCTCCATCATCGCGTCAACTTCCCCACTAATCTGATTAGTCCTAAAAATCAAGTTACCAAACAAAGCAATACCCGCCATTAACATCAAAGCAGCAATAATAATACCTACTAAAGTACTAATAGCTATTTCCATACCTTTCTTGTTACGAATCATTTTCATCAATCAAACACCCTAAAAAAAAAGAAAAAATTAGGAAAATCATAATTTCCTAAAATCAAAATGCCTAAGCATGATAGACGTGAACATCAACAAAATCGTGACACCCACCAACAAAATCAAAGCGCCTAAGCCCCATTCAACGTTCTTATTCAACAACAAAAAAATACCCGCGACTATACTAATAGTACCAAGCCACAAGTACTTATCAATTATTAACTTGAACAAAGCAAACTCTTCATCATGCGTTAAACTCAACTTATTCTTTCTTTTCTTAAACATACTAATTCACCTCTTAGTTCTGAACAATCATAATGAACTGACTTTGAACATCAGAACCCTTCATTGACAAAGTACAAACATAATGACCCGGATCAGTTGCAGAAATTATTGCTTCAAAAGTACCTATAGCACCTGAACCTATCTTTTGTTCACCTACCAACAAATCAACACCCCCATTAGAACCCGCACCATTATCACAATCAACATCCGGTTCAAACTCAGCTTCAGCATCTTTATTATAATAACCTATACCTATTCTTACTTTATCCGCAGGTTTAATTCTTAATTCATTCCCAGAAGAAAGAACTAAAGGATTAGTCCTTGAAGGCTCAACCCTGAAATCTACGATGTCAAAAGCACCCATCAAGCTCTCATCACCCTTAGCAAAGAAACCTCTAATAAAAGCGATTGCTGCACCTATAATAACAATAGCAATAACCAACATAACAACAGTACTAATACCTAGTTCCATCGCTCCTTTTTTTCTAAAACCCATATTTTACACCTCTAAATCTTTTTTTTAATCGAATAGACTAAAACACTCGTTAAGAAACTATTAAGATTTTCATTTAAATAATTTTCTATAAATTCAACACTATTGAAACCGCTTCTTAATCTCTAAGCCGAATTTTTTAAGCAAAAAATTATTTCTTTTAAGCTTATCATTAGCTTTGCTAAACAATAAGTCTAAGTGATTATCAGAAACTAATAAGACTTTGTTCTCAGAAATAGGACAATCAATTTTTTCATTAAAAATAATTTCAACCATTACTCTCCTACTAATACCTATTATTCCAGAATGCTTAAAACCTAAGTCTCGACACAAGTTTAAAAGAGCAGAAGCTGATTCGATGTTTCTGCAAGCAACATGAAAAATAGGCGCTTCTTGTCTGAACCAAACCGTGTCTAAAGGAACAACTTTTAATTCATCACTAATTTCTTTCTTAGTTACTTCCCCGTGCTTAACGAATAACCAACCAGAATCAAACTTTTTTTTACTCTTAGCTTCTCTAAACAAAGAAATTCTTCCCGAACAAGAACTCGTAGTGTAAAAATCCTTAGAATCATTAAGAGCAGTAATGACTGGTTTAGCATCTTCATCAACGTTTCCTTTTCGGGATTTATCTTCTTTTTCTAATTTCTTAATAATTGAAGATTTAGACCTGTCAAAGTACTCCATGATGACACCTTATTTTTTTATTCTTTTAAGAAATAAAACGTTACCAACTAATTTTTGTTCGACAGGAACACGTAATTCTTCAGTGATTAGCAGAGCTAATTCTTTTCTTGATTTTCCTTCTAAAGCATTCTTTAAGAATTTAATTTTGACAAGTTTATTATTAGCTAAGTTCTTCTTCGTGTTATCTATTAATTGCGCAGAAACACCATTCTTACCTAGTTGAATAATTACTGCATTACTTTCTTGAACATTCATGAACTTAAGAAATAAAGATTCATTAATAAAACCTACGAAAAACAACAAAAAAAGTGTTCACTTTACAGTAATTAAAAAAGTAATATTTATATATTGTTTTTTGTTCCCAAAAATATGAGCGACGAATTAGAATCTTTAATAAATAAGAATCTTATGCAAGAACTATATAGCATCAGACATTTCTTAGAAAAATACGAGCCTTATTTTCCTCTTCATAAATGCATAAAAACATCTTTCTTAGTAAGTCATTTAACAGGCTTAGAAACAAGTTCAGGATTCTGGATTCCTAAACACAGACAAAAAAATGATTGGGAATACAAAATGCATGAAGATCAATCACACACTTGGAATTACGATCCTAGCAGCGAATTATACATTGATTTAACTCAAGACCAATTTAGTGAAACTTCTAAGAAAATAGTTATATTACCTCGAAATAATCAAGTACTAAAAGAAATAAGTTCTGAAAACAAAAACAATCAATACTTTTTAACCGATAATGATTTTAGTAAATGGATAATTCTTGCTAGAAGACAATATCATCAAGAAGTTACAGTGAATCACTTCTAAAAAAATAAAAAAAAATAAAAAAAAGTTATTTTTTGAATACTGCTACTAATAACAATATTACTCCTACAAGTACAAGAACGATTAGCGCTGTTAATAAAACAACGTAGACATTGCTGTCTTTGTCAAAGATTGATGTTTTCTTTCCCGTAGCTTCAGAAATAGGAGTTCCTGGAACAACTACTTCTTGAACAGGAGGAACAACCACGACAGTATCTTCCTTTTCATCTTCTTTAACAGGTTCGCAAGATCTTACGTTAAACATCAATATTTCTGTGCTAGTATCACTTGTGCTCGTCATCCTAGGATGAGCAATTAATTCCATGAAGTATTCTCCAGGAATCGCGTCTTTAGGCACGTCAAAGAACTTAGTTATTGTTCTTGAATCATCGTAATCAAGAACTATGTTTCTTTCCCATTCATTAATGTTAAGTTCAGGAACGTAGTATCTTACACCTGCAAGACTTAAATCCCTAGTACCTATGTTTCTTAGATTCATAGAAACTCTTAGTCTTTCACCTGCACAAACAGATTCAGGAACTATTGCTATGTTGCTCATTAACAAATTATAAGATTTTGATTCAAGTCTTAATTCAAGAACCCAAACATCTGATAATAAGTCACCAGCTCTTGTTTCCCCTGTTACTCTTATTTCTAAGTCAAAAGGCGCATCATCAGGATGAACATCAACAGGATCAATGTAAAAAGATATTGTTTGATCTTCTGTTCTTCCAGTTCTTATTCTTGATATAAAAGCTTCTTGACCGTCCGCATCAACTAAGTCATAGCTATAAATTTCTATTTCTACATCTCTTAATTCATTATCATTGTGTGTTGGTAAATTATTCCTAATAGATATTCTAAGTTCTATCATGTCACCAAGATTAGCTTCTCTATCAATAGCGTAAGGTACAGAACTTGATAAGTAATTATCTCTTGAAATTGTTTCAAGTCTTCTTCCTTCAGCTCTTACTTCTATTCTATCAATAGTCATTCCTTGAACACTCACAGTGAAAACACCTTCAACAGGATTAAAATCTGAAGGAGCGTCTTGTGGAAGTGCTGAGACTCTCACATTGTAAGAACCTAATTGAGAAATTGTCGGAGTCCAAATTAATTCATCATTCAAAAGAATCATTCCTTCAGGACCATCAATTAATTCGTAGTTGTAACCTTCAACAGCCAAAGGATGACTGCTAGATGCTTGCAACTTAAATTTGTATTCTTTTTCAGGAATAGCTGAAACAGGTGCTGAACCTGTGTTTAAGCTGATTGTGAATGCAGAATAAATAACTGTTAAGTCAAATTCTTCAACATCGTTGTTTGTAGCATTTGAAACTTCAACTCTTATGGTGTGAGTTCCTATGTCTGCTAATTTTGGAGTCCATGTTATTTTTCCATCGTTATTTATAGTCATACTCGCAGGATTATCAAGCAAAGTATAAGTTAGATCGCCTACGTTTTCATAACTAGTAAGTTCCACGTTTTGAGAGAATTCTACTCCTACGTGTGCGTCTTTTTCTTGTATTTCTTTTATTTCTAATGCTGAAGCTGCATAAACAGTCACCATTAATAATACAAGCGCTATTAATATTGTAAATAATTTTTTCTTCATCTTTTATTACCCCCGTCGCGCAACATAATACTTTTTTTTGATTGTGTTCTAAAAAGATCACAAATTGCTTTGTTATTACATGATAGTGAAAACTCCTTTATAAATTTTATGGTGAGTTCTATTCTTTTAATAATAAAAAAAACAAAAATAGTAACATTTATATATTCTAGTGATGTTATGTGTATACTAGGGGCAATTATCTTGCTTTCTGGTTTTTTTATCAAAATAGGTGAAACAAAAAAATGAATAAAATAAACGAATTAAAAGATGAAACAATCAAAACATTAGCACAAACACTAAAATCATCAGGATTAGCAGCATCAGAAACAGAAGCAATAAGAATGGCAATGAATATGGCCCAAACAAACAACAAAGTAAACAGCAACTTCGAAGAAAGAAAAGAAAAAAACATAATGGGCTTATCCTACTTAAAAAAAGAACAAACAAATAATTCACCAAAACAAGAAATGAAAGAAGAAGAAGTATACGCAGAAGTAGAACCAGAACACACAGAATCAGACTGCGAATCCTGCGGATTTTGCGGATCAAACGAAAGTCTTAACGAATTATTTGAAGCAGAAACAAAAGACGAATTCATAACCCAAGACTTACTAAAAGAAGAACAACCAGAAACAACAAAAGAAATACCTATTGAAGAAAACAGACCTAAAAAAGATATGAATTCCTACAGAGAATCATCAGTTAATCTAGGCGACGTATTCAAATTCAAAGAATGAATTAACAAAGAGGAATATTTTCTCTAATCAAAGATTTGCCACTACAAAGAACTTTCTCATTAAGCACAATAATAACAGGAATTAATTCAGCTCTAATCCTACCAGGCATAATATCTATCTCAGTACTAAGAATTTGACCAACCCCTAAACCCGAATTAGGAATAAGAATATCCTCAACCCTGAAATCAGAACTTATCTGCCTATTAACAATACTATTCAAAGGAACCTTACCAGAATTAGAAATAACAATTTTGAGTCTGCCAGAATCCTCATTAAAACAAAGCATTTCTTCACCCAAAAGAACTTGAGGCGCAATCCTAATATCATCACAACTAGAAGAATCTCGCCTCTCAGAATCAGAACCCCAACTCATAACCATAGCTCCAAGAGCAACAGCGAAAGCAACCAAGAAAATAGTCACCAACAAAGGAGACATACCTTTTTTATCAACAAAGATTCTGAAAAACATTACTTGATTCACCCTCAAAGAAAAGAATAACCAAGAAGTTATATAAATATTTCGAAACCAATAAATAAAAAAAAACAGACAGAAAAATATAAATACTACATGACCCAAAACAAACAAATAAAGAAAAAAGGGGAAATAATGAAAAAAAATCTAAAAGGACAAGCATGGTCCATAGACATAATAATAGGCGTAGTATTATTCTTAATATTATTAGTAGTGGTTTACACATTAGTAGCCACTTCGAGAGCAGGAACCATAGAGCTAAGAAGAAACGCGGAACTAATACACACAAAGTTCGATAAAACAAAATCAACACACCCAGATATACCATCAATACTAAGCGGAAACATCTTAGAACCAGATAAACTACAAGAATTAATGGCAAAAGAATACGACGAGATAAAAAGAGCGCTAGGAATAACAGGAGAATTCTGCATAGTAATAACTCATCCCGATGAAGGAATATACGAAGTAAACGGAAAAAAATCATTCGGAGATCCAAGCCACGGATTAATCGTAGGTCAAAACGAAACAGGATCAATATATTGCGGACAATAAAAAATGACAACACAAATACTTCTATTAATATTATTGTTCCCCCTAGCATTCATAACAGGAAAATTCATAACTAAGAACAGCGAAGAAGAAATACAAGAACTAAGAAACACAACAATAAAAATAATGAAGATATTCATAATTTTAACTGCGTACCTAACAATAAAAGAAACACTAAGCGAAATAACCTCCCTAATAATAACCGCGTTAATATTAACAAGTTTCTTACTTAAAAAACAAAGCATACAAGAAAAAATAATAATATCATTAATAGCCAGCACCGCCATATTTTATGAATTACAAGAAATAATAATTCTAGGATTAATAAGTATTTTCTTAAAAGGAATAAACACACAAGAAGAAAAAGAAAAACTAGTAACAAAGAAAACAATGCTTCAAGTAACTCTGATCATATTAACAATAAGCATTAAGTTCTTAATATTATATTTTTTCGCTCAATAAATAAAAATAATAGCCAAAGCTTTTTATATTACGCAAACATTCCAAAAATTCTATGGAACACGACTTTTCTTATGAAAAAAAAATAATAGCCAAAGAATTCCAAGGAATCATAGGCCAAAAAGAAGTAATACAACAAATAAAATCAGCTATATTAATGAAAAGAAACCTCATAATAGTTGGTTCCCCAGGAATAGGAAAAACAACCCTAGTAAAAAACCTGGTAAACATATTACCTGAAAAAATAATAAAAAAAGAAGATGGAAACGAAGAACACAAAAAACCTCCTTTCATCAGGGTTCAAGGAAGTCCTGATTTAACCGCTGAAGACTTAATAGGAGATATAGACCCAGTAAAAGCAATGAAACACGGACCACTATCTTTAGAAGCATTCACGCCAGGAAAAATATTCAAAGCAGATAAAGGAATATTATTCTTTGATGAAGTAAATCGTTGCTCAGAGAAATTACAAAACGCGTTACTACAAGCATTAGAAGAAAAAAAAGTAACTATAGGTAGCTACGACGTAGATTTAGAAGCAGACTTCATATTCATAGGAACAATGAATCCTGAAGAAGCAAGCACAGAGCCATTAAGCGACGTGTTCCTAGACAGATTCGACTTAGTGTACATGGAGCCACCAGAAACAAAAGAGCAAGAATCACAAATCGTGAAGAAATACGGCAAGAAACTCGTTGAATACCCTGATGAATTGTTAAATATGAGCTTAGAATTCATAAGAGCACTAAGACAAAGTAAGGACTTAGAAAAAAAACCATCAGTAAGAGCAAGCCTAGGAATATATGAACGAGCACAATCAAACGCTTACCTAAAACAAAAAGAACGAGTAAGCTTAGAAGATGTGCAAAGAGCAATGATCTCAGTTCTAAGTCATAGAATAAGATTAAAACCATCTCTGAAGTATTTAAAATCAACTTCTGATTACGTGAATGAAACATTCACAGAATTCTGCGAGAGCACAGAATCAGAAACAGGAGGTTCTCCCTGACAACAAAGATTCGCATGATGAAGAAAAAGAACAAGACACCATAAAAGCAAAACCTGAAAAAGAAAAATCGGATGAGCTACAAGGTAAGTTAAGAAAAGATAATAGAGAAGATAAATTATTACATTCTAAAATACCTTTGGATAAAGACAAAATAGACAAAGGCAAACTACTAATGGACGCGATAAATAATAACATAAGTAGTTTTAGTCCCGACACGGCTTTTGAGAACTTCGTTAATAATTATCACACAACTAAGAAATTAACTGGAGAAACAATGATACGAGAATTAACAGGTTATGATCCTAAGTACGTAGATAAAAACATAAACATACCTGAATTCAAACGCGAACTAAAAGAAAGAATCAAAAAGAACATAGAAGAACTAAAAAAAGATGGATTACTAAACAAAGAAGGATTCATAACCGAGCAAGGATATGACTTCGCATCATTATCATTACTATCTGAAGAATTAGATAAATTAGAAGGAAAAGGATTGCTAGGAGAAAATAAAAGCAAAGAAAAATCTTTACTAGGAAGCATAACTGATTATAGACCTTATAGAAACAGCGACAACTACAAACAACTAAACACGAGACAAACAATAAAAAAAGCAATAAGAAGACAAAGAACAGAAATAACAAGAGATGAATTCGTATCAAGTGAAAAAGAAAGTAAGGGCAACTTAGAAATAATTTACGTAATAGATAACTCCGGGAGTATGAAAGGACAAAAAATAGGAATGGCAAAAAAAGCAGGAATAGCTTTGATGTACAAAGCCATAAACAACAAAGACGAAGTAGGACTGGTAATATTCGGAGCGAAACTAAGCAAAGAAATAAGACCGACAAATGATTTTTATTCATTATTACAAGAAATGAACAACATAAAAACGAGTGGAGAAACAGATATAAGCCTAGGAATAGAAACAGCGACAAAGATGTTTAGTTCAAAAACAAAAACAAAACACATAATATTATTAACAGACGCAGTACAAACACTAGGAAAAAAACCAGAACAAGAAGTACTAAAAAAAGTAAGTGAAGCGCACAACCAACAAATCACGATAAGCGTGATAGGAATAAGTCTGAACAAACAAGGAGAAACTCTTGCTAAAAAAATAGTAGACATAAGCCAAGGCTCACTATTCAAAGCCACGAAGATAGAAAACCTAGACCAAATAATATTAGAAGATTACTACAGAGCAAGACATAAAAGAAATTATTAATCAAGAAGCCTACTTATACTTCTACCCTCATTAATGTTACAAATAACTTTAGCGAAATAACTCTGCAAAGATACTTGATCATACCAAGAATTATTCTCTTTAAAATTACTAGGCTTATAAGTAACATTAGTACCAATTATTTTATCAATCAAACCCTCAGAGTACGCTTTATTTATCCTAGAAACAGCGGGACCATTAAACAAATCAAGACTCGCACCAAAATAAACACGCCTAGCACCATTCTCCTTAAGCTCCTTAGCAGCAGTAACCAACGTACCCGCAGTATCAATTATGTCATCAATCACAAAAACATCTTTATTCTTAACATCACCTAACAAAGCCATACATTCAACTTTATTAGCACAAGAATAATCTCTTTTCTTATACAAAACCGCGAGCTCAGTCATCAAGTTCTTAGCAAAATAATTAGCCCTTTCAACCCCTCCTTCATCAGGAGCAACAACAATCAAATCAGAACTCATATAGTTCTTCTTAATATGCTCAATCAAAGTCTTAGAAGCCCTAAGATTCTCTAAAGTAGCAATACGAAAAAAACCAGCAATAGCCTCATTATGAATATCTAAAGTAATAACCCTATTAGCACCACAATCCTCTAATTCCCTAGCAACCAAAGCAGCAGTTATACTCTCCCTTCCCTTCTGTCTATCCTGTCTAGCATAAGCAAAAACAGGAACAACAGCAGTTACTGCTTGAGCATTAGATAATTTAGTAGCATTAATAGCAGTCTTCAAAGCCATAAAGTTATCATTAACAGACAAACCATTACTTTTATTCTCAACATCCTGAAAAATATAAACATCTTGATTCCTAACACAATCTTCTAATTCCGTTTTTATTTCACCATTCGCAAAAATAGTCTCAGCAGAATTCACCAATATTTGTTTATTAGCATCATCCCCTCTTTCCAAAACTAAATCTTTCAAGCTACTAATAACTTTTTCAGCAAAATGCTTACCAGAATCACAATGAATAATACTTAACTTGCCACGATTAAACTCTTGAAACAAGGACATAACAAAAAGAAAACAAAAACCATTAATAAACTTTACTATAAAGTAGTTACAAAACTAGTTGAATATTAAGACTCTGTGATCACGCTTCTTCTTCGTCTGAAGAGTATCAAAAGATTCCTCTAACGCCTTCTGATCAATAAGAATCTCCCCTTTCATAGGATCAAGAACAGTTATTAACTCAGAACCCTGACGCTTAAAAAAAGGCAAATATTTAGACGTACTACGAGTATCACGAAGAGACCCAGCATTCACCCTAAGAAGAAGAATCTTACCATTATTCAAAAAAGCCAAAATCTCCTCTAATTTAAGCTCACGCTCCTCCAAAGAAATCTCCAAAGAAAAAAGCTCCTTAGCAAAAATACGAGACATATACTTAGCATCATCAATCTCTTTCTTAGTATAACCCTTAAACCTATAATCAGGATAATCATACTCACGCTCCTCAAGAATAATACGAACATCAAGCCCTAACTTCTTAGCAAAACAAGCCATACCGTAAATACTAGGCGCACGGGTAGGCAGATTAACAGTTTCTCTCCAAACCTTAAATTCGTTTTCACGATTAAGCTTAAAATCAGGATTAAAATGATTAAGAATCATCATCAAAGAGCAAGCCGCACACGTATAATCCGTTGTTTGTTTATACAACTCCATAAACAAAGAAAAAAGAAAACAAGTTTATAAACCTTGCTAAGAATCAGCAAATAATTGCTCAACAACATTAGTAGCATACTCGCCTTTACCAAGAGAAAAACTAACAACTAATTTCTTCTTACCAATATTAAGTTCATCATCTAAAAAATCACTAATAACCAAATCAGAAGGCTTGATAAAAACCTTTCTAGTAGTGCCCTCAACACTCAAAAAAGAAATATCCCTATTCAAAAAATCTTTACTAACCACTCCTTCCTTTTGTAATAAATCATTAACAACTCCTGAAACTTCTTCACTCGCAGAAAAACCACCAAAACCAGGCAAAGGAACAAAATCAACAACCACTCCTTTATTCAAAAGAATCTTAACAGATTCATTCCACAAATAACTCTGATAAGCATGAACATACAAAATAAGAATCTTCTTAGGTAAAGTCTTAAGAGCACCCACGAAGTCATTCTTAGACTTCTCTAAGTGCTTCCTAATATTCTCACCCCAAGACCTATCATTAATTAACAAATCCACGGCGTCAGAATACTTCTTTTTTAACAGATATTTACCAATAACCACGTTGTTCTCAGAGAAACGTTGCTCATGAAAAAAATTAATAATACTTTTATCACTAATCTTCTCATCACCACTCAAACCACGAATAGTTATCCTAAAAGAATTACCTTTAAGCCTACCAAGACTAACAAGCTCATCAGACTTACCAAGAAACCTTAAAGAAATATCTTCATGATTAAAAATTTTTAATTTATCAGGACTTGTCAAAATAGATATTGTTTGAGACGTAACTGCGTGCTTATCTTTTATTCCCGCGTAACTAATACACTTCCTAGGAATTCTAAGTTGACGAGAAACTTCAAAAACCGCGTCTTCAGTGTTACGATTCCTTTTAGATAATTCGCAAATGCAATACTTTCCTTTATCAAGTACTTCAAGTAGCGGAATCTCAGCGACTACGAAGTCTTCAGGAACTTGTTTTAAAATCATTAAATAATAAGAAACAACGTTCTTATTTAATATTTTTGAAGACAATGGACAAATTTTAAAAACCACGAAAGAACCCCTTTTTTTTAATAGACTGAACCTGTAGCGTAGCCTGGATAGCGCGATTGCCTCCTAAGCAATAGGTCGAGGGTTCGAATCCCTCCAGGTTCGTTAGAAACTGGAGGCTTACAAATAACACATTTGGATTGTCTCCAGGTTCGTTAGAAACTGGAGGCTTACAAATAACACATTTGGATTGTCTCCAGGTTCGTTAGAAACTGGAGGCTTACAAATAACACATTTGCATTGTCTCCAGGTTCGTTAGAAACTGGAGGTCCCGAACAAAAGCGAGGACATCTCCAAGTTCGTTAGACCTTTTATTTTCTTTCTCATTATCTTATTATTAATTATTCTTACATAAGAAAAACATTTTTAAAGAAAAAAACATAACGTTCAAACAAAAAACAACTTGTGACAATGAAAAAAAAATTGAAGACTAAAAAAAATTATGAATTAATAAATAAACTAAGTCAGTTTAACAAAACAAAAAGACCTTTATCAATAGTCATTTTTGCATTATTAGGCGTTGTTGGCTTAACAATAATATTATTAAAATCTGATTTTAACGAGATACTTGGTTTTTTAAGAAACACCACGATGATCTTAATAATTTTTTATTTATTAATACAAGTACTTCTAATGCTTGTTTTAACTATGCGCTGGGCAGTAATACTTGAATCTCAAGGGCATCGAAGAATTAATTTATTCAGATTAAACAAATACAGAGTCGTAGGACAAGCCGTTAGTTTTCTTACCCCAACCGCTAAAATGGGTGGTGAAGGAATAAAAACTAGGATTATGTCAAAACGAGAAAGTATTCCTTACAGCAAAGCTTTATCAAGCACATTCATAGATAACTCTGTTGATTTAACCGCTTCAGGCCTATTTTTCTTAATAGGAACCATAATAATACTTTTGAGTATAAACGTGGGCTTTAAGACTAAAATGTTTTTAGGTTGTTTAATATTCTTGTTTTTGTTTTTTTTAGGTGTTTTTAATTACAGGTTGTTTAAAGGAAAACCCATGATGCATGGTTTAGCTAAACGCTTTGGTTTGTTTAAAATAAAAATGATAAAAGATTTTGAGCACGAAATAAAGAAGTTTGATGAATATCTACACGAATTTTATAGAAAAGACAAAAAACATTTTTATTACGCGATATTATTATCTCTTATTAGTTGGATACTTATGTTTTTTGAATATTACGTGGCTGGGAGAATGCTAGGATTTAATTTTTCTGCTTGGATGATTTTTTTAATAGTGACACTAGTAGGACTAGCTTATTTAATTCCTACACCTATGGCTCTAGGAACATTAGAAGCAGGACAAATTTCCGCTTTTAGCATATTAAATATAAGCTCAGCCGCAGGTATAGGTCTTAGTTTCATAGTTAGAGCTAAAGATATGTTAATAGCTTTTTGGGGCGTGGGAATAATGAGTTTTTATGGTTTTAATCCAAATAATGCTCTTGAAAAAGCAGGATTCGGTGACGAAGTTGAAAATAAGAAATAATTATTTGCTTTTATTAGACGGATTAAAACTTTTTTTCAGAAGCAAAAAGAAAAAATTCTTAGGAACAAAGAAATATGAAGGAACCACTAATAAAATATGTGAAAAAATAATAATAGATTGTTATAACACGAAGAAAAAATACTTCATGGTCAGTCCGAACAATTTTAATCAATTCTACTCCAGAGATTTCGGAATGATTTGCGAATCATTAATAAAATTAGGATATGAACAAGAAGTGATAAACACCATTAATTATGCTATGAACATATATGAAAAGAAAGGAAGAATAACTACTCAAATAAATAGCAGAGGACAACCATTAGATTTTCCTTGTTGGACTCCTGAATCAACTTCTTACATGCTTAACTCAATAATTTTAACGAATAATAAAGAATTAATAAATAAGTATAAATCTTTTTTTAAAGAACAAGCAAGAATAATTTATGAAGAAGCAATAGATAAAGAAACAGGGCTTGTGAGAAAAGATAAAAATTTTAGTTCTATGAAGGATTATGCAAAACAAAAAAGTTCTTGTTACGTGAATTGCTTAGTAGGATTATTCTCTGAGAATCTTAAAAAAATAGGCTTAAAAACAGAACTGCAAAAATACGATTACGAATACATAATAAAGAAATATTTTTGGAAAAAAAATTATTTCGCGGATGATTTGTCAGGAAAAAATTTAATGAGTGGAGACGCTAATGTTTTTCCTTATTGGACTAAACTAATAACAAATAAAGATATGTTCAAAAAAAGTCTTAAATCAATCAAAGAAAAAAAACTTAATGAGCCTTTCGCATTGAAATACAATAAAGAAGAAGACAACGCGGATTGGAACTTGATGAATTACTTAAACAAAAATTATGAGAATGAAACTATTTGGTCTCATTTAGCTATTTGTTATTTGAAAACTTTATATTACTTCAAAGAAGATAAAGAAGTAAGAATTGAATTAATAAAACAATTAAATAAGCACTCCGAGTTAATAAAAAAACAAAGAACGATGTACGAAGTGTACACGAAAGAAGGAAAACCTTTCAAGAGCTTAGTGTTTGAATACGATGAAGCCATGTCTTGGTGCGCAGAAATATTAGAGCTTAATAAATTATTAAAAAAATGAATTACGAACTCAGAAAAGCAAAAAGAACGGACTTAGAAAAACTTTTATTAATACAAAAAGAAATAATTATTAAATCAACACATTATGATTCTAGTATTAAAAAAAATACGACTTTCGTAGATATAAAAAAACTAATTTTGTCAAAACAAACAAATTTCTTAGTAATAGAATTAAACAAAGAAATAATATGTTGCGGATACGCAGAAATAAGGAAATCACCTAATTACATGAAACCTAAGAATTACGGATACATAGGAATGATTTTTGTTTCTGAGAAACACAGAAAAAAAGGATTAGCAACAAATATAATTAATAATCTTGTTAAATGGTTAGAAACAAATAAAATAAAAGAAATAAGACTTGAAGCTTACACAAAGAATGAAGACGCAATAAAATTATTTAGAAAAACAGGCTTTGAAGAATTATTTGTTACTATGAAAAAAGTTTAATCTCTAACTTCATAAACAGTTAAATCCCAACCACAAGAATCACTAATATAAAACAATTCATGAACTTGAGAATGATTAACAACTCCTAAGAAAGGAATACCTGCTTGTTCAGAGAACGCGAAGAAATCAGGATCATAACTCATAAAGTAATCAGACATATTAACAGACCAAGGACTATACGCTTCTAAGTTCGCGTAGTAACCAAAATAAGGCCAAACACTACTAACTATTAATTGTCCAGGCTCAGATATTTCTTTTATCAAACTAATTGATTGATGCAAAGCGCCTGAAGAAGTACACTTAGATGTTTTTATCAAATCATTAATTCCATGAATAGACGTCAAAAAAATGGAAACAAACAAAACAATTAATAAAAAAACAAACATCAAATCTTTATATTTATTATTAGTTAATAATAAAACAACGTTAAACCCAAGAACTATGAGTAAAACAATAAAAGGAGACATCTCTAATATGTAACGCGCAAGTTTTAATTTCACAAAGAAAAAATAAAATAATAACTGCGAAGACAAAACAAGCAACAACAAAGAAGTCTTAGAATAAAATTTTTTATTAAAACCCCGCTTCCAAAATTTAAAAAAATAAAGAACGTTAAACAAAATCAATAACAAAGCTAAACCATACTCAGCTAATAAGAACCTTAACAAAATCAGAGGGGATTCCCTAGCAGTATATTCTAAGATAGCGGAGGTCTGCGATAAAGCAAAATACAAAGGATGACCTTTTTTTATTAAACCATGAATTAACCAAGGAATAATAGCCAATAAGAAACCAGAACCATAAAATAATAAGTTCCTGAACCAATTCTTTCTTAACAAGAAAAAAATCACCAAAACAAAAGAAACAATAATTGTTGAGAGACGAGCAGAAAAAGCCAAACCAGAAAACAAACCCGCTAAGAAAACAAAAAAATAACCCTTCGTAACAAATTTGTTTTTAATCTCTTCGTGTTTAAGAAAGAATAAGAACGCTAATAAAAACAACAAAACACCTAATATGTCAGTGTAAATCCTAAAACCCCAAGTTATGAATTGTAAAGAAAAACCAAAAATTAAAGAAGCTAACAAAGACAAATCATCACTCAAAAAATATTTAGCAACAAAATAAAACACTAACACAGAACCTAAAGAAAAAAGAATCATTAATAATTGAGCAACAATAACGAACTCCCCAGTTAATAACCAAACACCCCCAATAACCGCGCTAAGAAGAGGAAAACGAAAATCCTCAACGAAGAAAGAATCACCTATGTAAGAACGAGCATTAGCCAAATAAACAACTTCATCCCACGCAAGCAAACCCTGAAGAGAAATAAAATAAGAAAACAAAAATAACAAGAAAAACAAAAATGAAAACAACAAATACTTATTATTAAATTTCAAATCAAACACCTTTAAAAGTAAATTTATCATTAGCTAAATAATTCCAAGTAGCCGCAATAATTATCCCAATAAAATTAGATAATAAATAATACACACCTAGCTCAGTTAATAACCACAACACAGAAACAGATATTCCCAAACCAACAAGAGACACCCCATTAAAAGAAACCAAGCGCTTAAAAAAAGAATACTTCTTAGCCCTAGATTTCCAAGTCCAAAAATTATTCAACAAAAAATTACTAATAATAGCCAACTCCGTAGCAATGATACCAGATAAAACATAAAACAAATCAAAACGCTCAGTTAACAACCAAAGAATACCAGTATTAACAACGACGCCTGAAGCACCAACAACTAAGAATTTAAACAAAGTAGCATATTTCTTCAAAGCAAAAGAAAACAGCATAACAAGATAAGCAATAATCACATTAATACCTAGTTTACTCTCGCCTCTTTTTCTAATACGAAAAACATACGGAACCTCTTTTATTTTAACTTTCTTCTTAGACTCAAGAACAAAGAACATCTCCAAAAAAATCTTAAAACCCCTACCAGACAAATCATTCTTAACTTTATTAAAAACAGATTTATTAGTTAAAAAAAAACCAGCCATAGGATCATTAACACTAGCAGAAAACAAAGGCCTAGACAACAAAGCAGCGAATCTACTCATAAAAACTCTTTTCTTAGACCACCCACTCACCCCTCCGCCTCGAACGAAACGAGAACCAACAACGAAATCACAATTCTTGTGCTTCAACATTTCTTTAATAATAGAAGAATCATGCTGATTATCAGCATCAAGAACCAATAAATAATCATACTTAGCCTCAGAGAAACCGCGAATAACAGCTGAACTAAGACCTTTATCATTAACGCGCCTAATACACCTAACATGACTAATACCTGAATCATTAACAACTCTCCAAGTCTCATCAGGAGAATCATCATCCACAACTATTATTTCATGCTTAATCCCTTTAATATTCTTCTTAAGCTCCTTAATAGTACTAAGAACAGAATCTTTCTCATTATACGTAGGAATAATAACTGATAACATAAAAAAAAACCTTTTTTTAAATTAATCAATAAATAAAATAAATACTTATATAAACATTTCTTAAAAAAAAGAACATAACAACGTAAAGTTTAAGAATAAAACACATTTTCTAAACCTTCTAAAAAATCAAAAAAAAAGGAATAAACATGATGAAGCTATTTAAAAAAAACAAAAAACAAGCAGTACCAGTAAATTACGAAGCATTCGTAGCAAGAGAATTCAAAAAATCTAATAATTTATACTTCTTAAACAAAGAAAAACAAATCAAAGACATAATACAAGTAATACCAGCTAATGCGAACATACAAGTAACCGCGTTCTACAACAAAGCAAGACAACTATCAGAAAAAAACGACACAACCCCTATTTACGAAAATGAAGCAATGAACCAAGAAAAGTTCTTAAAAGGATACGCCTTGTTAACAAAACACAATAATCACGTAGCAAGAGGCATCATAAGCCAAAAATACGCAGAACCAAACACCACACAAATAACACTAGCACTACAATTCTTACCAAGAAACATTAACAGATCAACCATCACCGCGATAATACAATACTACAAATAAAAAAACTAATTACTAAATTCTTTATCAAGAAGCTCCTTAACTTTCTTACCATCAGCCCTACCCTTCAAAGAAGCCATGACTTTACCCATTAATAAACCAAGAGGCGCACCTTTATTATCCTTAAGAGTCTTCCTAATAACCCCCCTTATTTCCTCATCACTAATCTGATGATACTTAGATAAATCAAGATTATTATTTAAAGCATCACCCAAGATGTCCTGCACAGAAGAATAAGCAATTCTATTATCAGAAAAAGCTTTTAATATTTTATCAAAATGCTCAGGACTCAAAGACTTATTAGCTTTTTTCTCCGCACTAGGAACTTGAGATAAAAAGAAATCAGCAATGTTAGTAGGAGAAAAAGTAGAAGACTCAAACCTAGAACAAACACTCTCAAAATCCAAATCAGACTTAGACTCTTTCTTCACAACTTTAACAGCTAAATCCCTACTAAGATTAAAAGAAGTCTGATAACGATTAACTTTTTCATCAATAGTCTCAGGAATCTCAAACAAAACATCCTTCAAAATAACAGACTCAACATCAGTTTCAGGATACATACGATCCGCACCAGGCATAGGCCTAAGAAAAGACGTAGACCCATCCGGTTCAGCCTTCCTAACCTCTTTTCCCACTTTTTTACCTTTACTCAACAAATCAACATGGCGCTGAACCTCATTATTAACAACAAAAGGAATCTTCCTTATATCCTGAAAACCCTTAATTTCGACTCGCTCACCACCTTTAATAGAGATGTTAACATCCTGCCTAATACTACCAATACCACGCATACAATTATCCAAACTACGAAGAATCATACCAAGATGAGACGCAACATCCTTACACTCATCAGAAGAACTAATATCAGGAGCAGTCGCAATCTCAATCAAAGGAATACCCAGCCTAGAAATATTATATTCATCACGAGTACTAGAACGACTAATAATCTGAGCCGCCTCTTCCTCCAAACAAAGAGTTTCAATCCTAAACTTCTTCTTATTAACCTCAATGAAACCATCATAACCAATAAGAGCAGTCCTTTGAAAACCAGAAACATTAGAACCATCAATCACGGTTTTACGCATAAACTGAACCTTATCAACCAAACGCATATTCAACAACTTAGCCACAACAACCGCTGATTTTAACGCATCAAAATTAACAGAATGAGGGGGCTCCTCATCCAACTCCACCAAACAAGAACAATCATTAAAACCATGATAAACAAATTCTTTAGACTTCTGAGTCTCAAAAAAAGCAGCCTTATCAACACCACCAAACTCCCCTGCACTAGCCCTTAAACGCCTCACAAACCTAAAATCAGACTCACCCTTCTTAATAACAGTAGGACAACTACAAAAAAGCTTTTTACCACTTAACTGCTGATGAATCTCCAAGCCACACTTAAAACCCAATTCCTTAAAATTAATCATCAAAACCACCAATTAATCTATTAACACATTCACCAACGAAATCCTTATCATACAAATCTTTAATCTCTTCTTTCTTAAAATTACTAAGCAACCACGCAACCTTAATATAAGCAGTCTCAGGAGACAAAGCAAAATCATGACCAAGAACCCCTAATTCTTTCAATTTACGCCCATGAGAATAAACATTAAGATTAACCCTGCCATTAATTGTTTGAGTAACCATAACCAAAACAACGCATTTACTCAACAAACTAAGCTTATTAAAAATCTTCTTATTAATCCTAGTATTATCATCAAATTCACCAATAGGAAAATGACCAAGACCCGTACCCTCAAGAACCAAAGCATCAAACTTCTTATAAACATCAAACTCCTCAGGCCTCAAACCAGGCCTAGCCCTAATCCAACCAACCTTAATCTTATCATTAAACAAAAACAACTCGAACTTATCCCTAGAAACCACTGGCTCAAAAAACATAACTATTTTACGAGACTCAAAATTAACCCTAGCAACAGGCAACGCATTAACAGCTTTAAACGCGTCTCGCTTACTAGAATGCAACTTCCTAACATTAACACCCCTAAAAACAAAAGAATCAGGATCATCCAAAGAAGAATGCATACAAACAAAGACCCCACTAAAAGATTTCTCAGAAATAAAATGAACAGCATTCAACAAATTAGAATAAGCATCCGAACTAGGACGATCACTACTACGCTGAGAACCCACAACTAAAACAGGAACAGGAATATTAGGAAGCATAAAAGAAAGAGCCGCACTAGTATAATGCAAAGTATCAGTACCATGCGTCAATATTATACCTTTAAGCTTAGGATATTTCTTAACAGAATCAAAAATTTTCTTAGCAATCAAATTATAATGAGAAAAATTCAAATCATCACTAGGCATATTACTAATAAGCTCGCTACCAATCCTATGATTCTTTTTCAACTCAGGATACAACCCTAACAAGTCCTCAGGAGAAACCAAAGAAGTAACAGCGCCAGTAGAATAATCAACCCTGCTAGCAATAGTACCACCAGTATGAAGAATCAAAATATCAGGCTTAGACTCCAAAATACAAGTCTTACTAAGAACCCTAGGCGAATCACTCAGCTTCTTAAAAGACCTTATATTCTTCAAAAAAATACCCTCATTATAACCCGAACTAAGCTTTAAAAAAACAGAATCATCATCCTTAGAAACAAGAACTCCCTTCCTAACAATACCATCAACAAGAACAAATTCGTATTTAGCACCAATAACTAATCTCATACAACAAAGAAATAAACTTCGTTTATATAAATATTACTAAGAAAAATAAAAAAAAGAATTAATCCTAAAAAGAATTAAGAATCAAGCATCTCAATCTCAATATTCAAACCCTCACCACCAGTACCCCCGTGGACGCGCTACTAGCATAGGGCACATACTCACGCAAAGCTTTCGTAGGTTTCAAGACAAGCTTGAAACTAAAGCCCTATACCCTAATCCAAACACCACACTAAAATAATACAAAAACAACTCTAAACTAAGAAAAATAAAAAAATAAAAAAAAGAATTAATTCCAAAAAGAATTAAGAATCAAGCATCTCAATCTCAATATTCAAACCCTCAGGAATAGGAACCCTCATGATTAAACGAAGAGCACGCTCATCCACGCCCAAATCAATCAAGCGCTTATGAACACGCATCTCGTACCTATCCCAAGTAGCTGTACCATCACCACAAGGACTCTTCCTAGTAGTCAAACGAAGCTTCTTAGTAGGCATAGGAATAGGACCTTTAATAACAACTCCTGTTTTCTCCGCTATACCTTGAATGTACTCACAAGTAGCATTAATCTTCGAAATGTCTGTGCTTGCTAATTTTACTCTTGCTCTCTGCATCTTCTTACCATCCACATAATCCATAATGAAAAACTTTTTTCGCCATGAAAAAAAATAATGAAAATAAAAAAAAAAAAAAAAAAAAAATTATAATTAAACTTTCTTAACTATTTCAATACACATACCAGCCGCGACTGTTGAACCAGAATCCCTAATAGCGAATCTAGCCAATTTAGGATTAACCTTGGTATTCTCAATCACTAATTTTTGAACTGGTCTAAGTGTAACAATAGCCGCGTCACCATTCTTGATGAAATCAGGATTTTCCTGTAAAACTTCACCAGTAGCAGGATTAAGCTTCTTATCAATATTAACAAATTGACAAGCAACCTGAGCTGTGTGAATGTGAAACACAGGCGTGTAACCTTTAGTAATAACACTTGGATGATTCAAAACAACGATTTGAGCTTTGAATTCTTCCACAACAGGAGGAACATCAGCAGCGTCACCGATAACATCTCCCCTAGCAATGTCTTTTTTACCGAAGCCACGCACGTTGATACCAACGTTGTCACCAGGATAAGCTTCCCTGTGTTGTTCATGATGCATCTCGATACTCTTAACTTCACCAGGAACCCCTTTACCTTCTCTTCCAGGTACCGCAATAACTTTTTGACCAACTTTCATAATACCTGTTTCTATTTTACCAACTGGAACAACACCAATACCCGTGATGTTATAAACATCCTGAATTGGCATCCTCATAGGTAAATCAGTAGGTTTTTCTGGTGGATTCAAATTATTAACAGCTTCAAGTAATGTTGGACCTTTATACCAAGACATGTTCTCTGATTTCTTAACAATGTTTTCACCTTTAAGAGCAGAAACAGCTAAGAATTGAACGTTTTCAGGTTTGAAACCAACACTCTTAATTAACTTAGTTACTTCTTCTTTAACAGCATTCCATCTTTCTTCTTTGTAATCAACACCAGAGATGTCCATCTTATTAATAGAAACTATTAATTGACCAACACCAAGTGTTTTTGATAAGAAAACGTGTTCTTTAGTCTGAGCGTTAACACCATCGTTAGCCGCAACAGATAAAACAGCTGCATCAGCTTGAGAAGCACCAGTAATCATGTTCTTAACGAAGTCTCTGTGCCCCGGAGCATCAATAATTGTGAAATCATACTTATCAGTAACGAATTTCTTATGAGCCAAGTCAATAGTAACTCCTCTTTCTCTTTCTTCTTTCAAAGAATCCATTGCGAAAGCGAATTCGAAACCAGCCTTACCAAGTTCTTGAGCTTTCTCTTTAAGCTTCCTCATGGTTTGTTCATCAATATTACCTGAATCAAACAATAACCTACCTACAGAAGTAGATTTACCATGATCTACGTGTCCTATGAATACCAAGTTCATATGAATTTTATCTTTTGCCATTTTTAGTTTCCTCCCGAAATCTTTTTTTTACATTAATTGTTTTTTTAAGCAAATAAGTGCTTAAACGCTTATCACCTATACTCATGGGAATGGTAAGCGATTTATAAAACTTTTGAAAAAAAATAAATAAAAAAAAAGTTGTTATTACTCGTTATTCTCCTCTTTTTTCAAGCCTTTACGTTCACGAATTCTTTGAACAATTTTACCCTGAAGCTCATCAGGCAAACGCTCAAAAGTCTGATCAACAAGGAAAGAACTACCTCTACCCCCAGTTGCGCCTCTAAGATCAGAAGCTAACCCAAACATTTCAGCAACAGGCAATTTACCCATAACTGTGACGGTGTTACCTTCTTGAGTCATATCTAATAATTGACCACGCTTATTCTGAATAAGCTTAGATATTTCACCCATGTACTCAGACGGACCTTCAAAAGACATTAACTGAACAGGCTCAAACAAGATAGGCTTAGCCATACTCATAGAACCACGAATACCTTCTCTAATCGCAGGATACATCTGCGCAGGACCACGATGAATCGCGTCTTCATGAAGCTTCACATCATCAAGAATAACCTTAACGTTAGTACAAGGCTCCCTCACAAGAGGACCATTGTTCATAACGTCTTCAAACATATCCATAACCATTTCAATGATTTCCCCGATGTGAACAATACCACGAGTACCATCAATTAACAAGTTACCTTTGTATATATCCCTAACATTCCTCGAAGTCTTAGTATCCATACCTGCTTCTTGAAGAGCTTGCCAAACCTCAGCAGAATCCTTCTTCTTAATCCTACCCTGAGGAATCTTACCTTCTTTAATCGCGTCAGCAATTTCTTTCTCCAAAGGCTCAACCTTAAAATAAAGCTTGTTATGCTTATTCGGAGACTTACCCTCAAAAGTTTCATCAACCCCTTTAGTAATAGTTTCCCTATACACAACTATTGGAGGACTAGATGTTAAATCCACGCCTTTCTCTTTTTTAATCCTATTCTCAATAACTTCTAAGTGCAATTCACCCATACCATGCATTAAATGCTCACCAGTTTCCTGATTAATCTCAATCACGATAGAAGGATCCTCCTTAGAAACCTGAACCAATACATCAATAAGCTTAGGTAAATCACTAGGCTTCTTAGCCTCGATAGCCTTCGTGATTACAGGTTCAAAAATATAACTAATAGCTTCAAAAGGCTCAGCTTCCCCTGTGAAAACAGTTTCACCAGGGTACGCATTCTTTAAACCACCAACACCAACAATATTACCCGCAGTTACGTAATCAACGATTTCTTTCTTAGCACCGTTATAAACATAGACTTGCTGAACCCTAACCTCAGTGCCTTGCTTAGCCAACTTAACAGTGTCACCTTTCTTAATAGTACCTGAGAACATACGACCAGTACAAATCTCACCTGCTTGAGGATCAATAACTACTTTAGTAACAACGAACATAGTATTACCCTTAGTGTTACAAGCTAACAAGTCCTTACCAACAGGACTCTCTAAGTCACCATGCCAAATCTTAGGAATCCTATAAGACTGAGAAAAAACAGGACTAGGATGATGCTTAATAACCGCGTCAAGAATAATTTCGTGAAGCGGAGCCTTCTTTTTTAATTCATCAGCACTATCAGATTCATACGCATTAATAATGTCAGCGAAAGTAATTCCTTTACGCTTCATGTAAGAAATACTAAGAGCCCAATTATGAAACGCAGAACCAAAACAAACACTACCATCCTGCACGTTAGTTTGCCACTTCTCACCATACTCTTTCTCAGCAATTTGCCTAATTAATCTATTAACATTAGTAATAATCTTAACGAATCTTTCCTGCATAGCTTCAGGAGTAAGTTTTAATTCTTTGATTAAACGATCAACTTTGTTAATAAAAAGAATAGGCTTAACCCTCTCCTTCAAAGCTTGTCTAAGAACAGTTTCAGTTTGAGGCATAATACCCTCAACTGCGCAACAAACAACTATGCAACCATCAACAGCCCTCATAGCCCTAGTAACGTCCCCTCCGAAGTCAACGTGACCAGGCGTATCAATAAGATTAATCAAATAATCTTCACCATTATACGTGTGAACCATAGAAACAGCGGCGGAATCAATAGTGATACCACGCTCTTGCTCATCCTCATGAAAATCAAGCTGTAAAGCCTTACCAGCTAAGTCCTCAGACATCATACCCGCACCTAATAAAAGATTATCAGAGAAAGTAGTCTTTCCATGATCAATGTGCGCCGCGATAGCGATATTCCTAATCTTCTTCTCGTTGTTCATCAACCCTTTTACTCTATCAACCATTTTTGCCATAAATATTCACCTATTAAAACTCCAAATTTTTTTATTTATTTATTACCCTTCCTATAAAGAAGAGCCTCATCAATCCTTGTCCAGGAATGAATTTCATCATCATTAAACCATAATTTAATTTCACGCTCAGCTTCATGAACTTCACCAGAAGCATGAATCAAATTCTGAATCGGCCTCTTACTATTATCAGCTAACTGATAAGTATCAAAACTAAAATCACCCCTGATAGTACCAGGAGCCGCGTCACCAGGACTTGTAGCCCCAACTACTTTACGAACATGAGCAACAGCGTTATGTCCCTCAAGAACAAGAGCAACAATAGGACTCATAGTTAAAAAATCAATTAATTGATTCCTAACAATTAAACCGATGTCTCGCTCAGCAGTATCAATAATTATACCTTTCTTAGCATAAGACTCCTTCTGCTTCTTACCAACAGTAACAAGCCATTCCTCATCCGCTACGTAATGATTACCCGCCAATTCCTCATTAGGATAAACCATCTTCATAGCTATAATTTTTAAACCACACCTCTCAAATCTAGAGATGAACTCACCAACTAATCCTCTTTGAACCCCGTCAGGCTTCACTAAAACCAATGTTTTCTGAATCATAAAAACTTCCTCCTCCTCACATTAAAAATAAAAAAAAAATAAAAAAAAATTATTGCTTAGTACCCTTCTTAACAGAGTGATACTCCTCAGTCCACTTAGTAGTCCTAGACTTACGCTTAAGCTTAAACATATTCTTCTCACACTTAGAGGAACAAAAATCAAAAAGTTTACCATCATTCTTAACGAACTTCTTACCTGTTCCCTTAGGTATGGATTCTTTGCAAAAATCGCATTTAGTAGCCATAATTAATCACCTAGTTATTACCCCTACCAGCCTTATTAAGAGGTCTGGCTTCTATCTCAGTTTCCCTAAGCATTAAGATATCACCTTTCTGCACAGGACCTTTAACGTTTCTTCTTAAGATTTTGTTCTTATCTCTTCCTTCAAGTATCTTACACCTGACCTGAATAGCTTCACCCCTAGAACCCGTTCTGCCAACAATTTCTTCAACGCTAGCAGGAACAGCAGGTGAAAAAGATATTCCTTTTGATTCTTCAGCCATTTTCAGATACCTCACTCAAACTCCTTTAACAAATCCTTAGCTTCCCCAGCTTCAACAATAGCAACAGCCACTGTACCAACAGGTAAACCCGCAGCAGCCCCTAGCTCCGCCCTAGAAGGAACCTCTACGCAAGGAACCTTTTTTTCTTTACAAATCATAGGTAAATGCATAACTATTTCCTTAGGAGATACATCACCTGCAAATAAAACAAGCTTAGCTTTTCCCTTCTCAACTACTTTAGTTACTTCATTAACACCTTTTTTTATTTTACCTGACTTATTAGCCAGTTCAACTGCTTGATACGCTTTTTCCGACATTTTTTTATACCTCCAAAAATTGGTAAGAGAGACGCGAATACACGAATAAACGTTAAAAAAAATAAGAAGCGTTTACCTCTCTCAGCACTTAACAAGTGCCTCATTAATCATTGGTAAACACAGGAAAACCATGACCCTTTATAAAATTTAGCAAAAAAATTAGAATAAAAAAACGCGCGAAGTTTTCAAAACCTTTAAATAAAAGAAAAAAACATGTAACATCATAAAAAGAGGTAAGTCATGAAAAAGAAGAAAGGACAAGCAGCGATAGAATTCTTAACAACTTATAGTTGGGCCATAATGGGAATACTAATAACCATAGGCGCTCTTACTTATTTTGATATTTTTAATACGAACAGATTCGTAACTGAGAGATGCGACACAGGTGCACAAATATCGTGCGTAGAAGCAGCGCTAACAGAGGAAGGAGTTTTCTTAATGAGATTAACAAATAATCATCCTGTAAGCATAACCATCACGAGCCTCAATCTTAGAAGTGAAGGAATAAATCAAGCATTCACGTTAACTGAAGAAATAGATCGAGGCGCAACAAAAATAGTAAGCGTCCCAATAAGCGGATTCGCACCTACGAGGAACAGAGAACTCATAGACTTAGACCTAAGTTATAGAAGAACCACAGGAACCAGAGAATATAACGTTTCGGGTTCAGTCGTTGTAAGACCAATATCCGCGGAAATATTCACCCCGACGCCTTAATTAATCTCTGTAATTAATTATTACTTCATCAGTTCTCTGATAAGGATTAATACTTGATTCATTAAACAAGTCACGTTTCTCAAAAGAATAAATAAGAACCCCTGTTAAAGCAATCATAGCCGCGTTATCAACCAAGAACTGATTCTCAACCACGAAGCTCTTCGCCCCTCTTTCATCGCACATAAGCCTAACCATTTCCTGAAGACGCTTATTACACGCAACGCCTCCACCAAGAATAACTTGTTTCTTATCCGTGTGAGCCAAAGCCCTCTCAGTTACTTCTGTGAGCATAGCGAAAACAGTTTCTTGAACCGAGAAACAAATATCCTCAACAGAATACTTATTTTCTTTTATTTTATGCTTCAAATTCGTTAATAAACCACCAAGAGAAATATCCATTCCTTTAACAGTGTAAGGTAACTTAATGTACTTGCCTTTCTTAGCTAACCCCTCTATCTTAGGACCAGCAGGAAAACCTAAACCAAGAACTCTACCAAGAGAATCCAAGAAATTACCAACCCCTATATCTAAGGTTTCACCAAATACTCTGTACTTCTTAGCTTCATACCCAATTATTTGAGTGTTAGCACCTGACGCGTATAAAAGAATAGGATCTTCAGCGCCAGTCATTATCCTACCAACTTCTAAGTGAGCAATACAATGATTAACAGGAATCAAAGGCTTTTTTAATCTTAAAGATAAAGTCCTAGCAAAAAAAGCACCAATCCTTAAAGAATGACCAATACCAGGACTAGCAGAAAACGCGATTAAATCAACATCCTCAATAGGAATGTTTGCTTTAGTTAAAGCGTTAATAAAAACTTCATCAAAAATCCTGACGTGATGATCAGCTACCTCCGCGGGAATCATACCTCCTTCTTCGGTTGAGAACGCTTTTTTTTCATTGCACAAAACTTTTTTTCCACGAACAATACTAACCCCGAAGGTATGAGCCGTGGTTTCAATACCTAAACAAACAAGGTTATCAAGTTCCATTCGCAAAGGAGATTTAATAACTTTTATTAATTTAATTATTATTCTTTTAAAAAAATGAAGATTCCTAATTCTTTAAGATTCACAGGTAAAGACCCAGGCATAGTAGGTTCTGAGAAGCAAAAATTATTAGATGAATTAAGAAAGAAACTAGAAGAAGAAGGACATAAATCAATAATAACTGATTCTTTAATGGGACAAGTACCTAATTTATTAATAGGAAGTTATGGGTACCCTAATGTTAATACTGGCTTCTTAGCCAGTGATTCTTTAAAAGAAGAAGACAATCCTAAGAACTGGGTTTCAAACAAAGACATAAGTATAAAAGACATAATATTAATGAGGCAGAGTCTTACTAATTCAAGATTCACAACTGACGTAAAAAATAATAATAAATTCTCTGATAACTTAAAAGAAGTAAGTCTTAGTAGTAAAGCGTTAGACGCAGAAATATTCTTTGATGGAAAAACAACTAAGGAATTTAGTTTAAACAAAGATACTTTGCCTCACGGACCCGTTGGTGCTTTAAAAAAATTAGATGTTCTTGAGAATCCTAGAATTCCTTTTCACGTACAAAGAGCAGAGTCAGATATTGATTTAAAAGCTAACGAAGCAGTTACTATTCTTAACAAAAAAGGAATAGATGAACATTTTCTTACTAAAATAATCAGTGCAGGAAATTTAGGTGTTAAGATTCAAAGAAAAATAGTTCCAACTAAGTGGTCTATAACTTTGGTTGATGATTCTTTAGGAAAGAATTACATAAATAAAATAAAGGATTTTGAGAATCACGATTATTGTTTCTTTGAAGGATCTTATTTAGGAAATTATTATTTTTGTTTAATATTCCCCGGGCCTTGGAGTTTTGAATTGTTTGAAACGTACGTGGGAAATCTTAATAATTCAAGTAATTATGAAAGTGCTAGTGATTATGAAAGTCCTTTCGGAAGAAAGAGTTACGCGTTTAATACTAGTGGAGGATATTATGCTTCTAGACTCGCTGTTCTTGAATATTTTTTAAAGAAAAAAATGAAGGGCAGAGTATTAATGTTTAGGTTCATAACTGAGGAGTATTGGGCTCCTTTAGGGGTGTGGGTTGTTCGCGAAGCGTCTAGGAACGCTTTTAAATCAAATCCTTTGTTTTTTGAAGAAAAAAGCAAAATGTTGAATCATGTATTTGTAAAAGCTTTAAAGAGTTTTAAGATAAACGTTAATCATTTGTATAGACAGAGTAAATTGGTTAAGGATTTGGCAGAGCAAAAAACCCTGACCTAGAAACAACAAAAAACATTGATTAATACGATTGAAAAAAACAACAGACTTCTTTTTATCCTTTTTTTGTCCATCACATTCGTTTTATCTTTATAAAAAGTGGCGTTTTTATATATTTAGTGTTTTTCACCACAAAGTTTTTAATATGTTCTTCATTACTGTAATAGTCTGCTTTACATTTCGTGCTTAAAGAAGCACGTTAAAAATACGAGCCAGAAATGAGTTAACCGAAAAAATCACGGATAACCAAACAAAAACTTTATATATTCATAAAGGCAGGAACCTAGAGGTATGCGATAACCAATAAAGGATAACAGTGAAAAGATCCCAAAGGTCTTTTTTCTAAGCAAGAACGTTAAGATTCAAAGGTAAAAATTACTTTAGACCTTTTAATCCAACAATCCCGTCCTTTAAATAAAAGAGGCTTAGCGACAAAAAAGCAGAAAACAAGAGAAAAATGAACAAAAAAAACGAGAACTTACTAAAAAAAGTCGTGGTTGAACTAGTATCTGAAGACGCTTTACCAATAGTAAATTATCTAAAAGGAAAAACTCGTATCTCCGAATTCGTAATCGCTGAGGAATTAGAAATAGAGATACATAAAACAAGATTCTTACTTTACAAATTATTAGATCATAACATAGTTTCATTCATTAGAAAAAAAGACAAAATAAAAGGATGGTACATTTGTTACTGGGACTTAAACGAAGACATGCTTCCTTATCTAAATGAAAAAATAAAAGAAGAACAACTCGATAAATTAACAGAAAGATTAGAAAGAGAAGAAAGAAATCAATTCTACATGTGCAGAAGCGCGTGCGCAAGAATGGACTTTGATAAAGCAGTAGGATTCAACTTTAAATGCCCAGAATGCGGAGAAATAATGAATCATCAAGATAATCAAAGAACAATAATTTTCTTAAGAGAAAGAATACAAGAACTAGAATCAGATCCTGACATTCAAAGAAAAAGAAGCAGAGCATCATTCAAAATATGAACAACACATATCCTTCTAAAAAAAAACTATTTTACCTAAATAAAAATTATAAATAAACAATCCAAAAAAAATTTGAGGTGAACAAATGGCAAAAAAGAAATCAAGCAAAGGAAAAAAAGAAATCAACATAAATCTTAGTTATGATGATGACATAAAAAAAGAATGTAAAAATATTAATTGGAACAAACACGTAACATGCACAACTAGTAATGGATGCGGAGGAGCATTTTATTTTCTAGGATTCTTAGGCGCAGCTATATATTACGTGTCACAAGCCACAGGTTTCTGGGCAGGCGTACTAGGAATATTAAAAGCATTAGTTTGGCCAGCATTCTTAGTGTTTGAATTACTAACATTCATAGGATTGTAAATAATTTTTTTATTTTTTTATTTAATAACTTTTTTTCTTATTAGTTATAAAACAAAAATATAAAACTCGTAAAGAAACACTACTTAATATGAAATTAAAAAAAGATTTGGAAATAATAGGAAAATCCTTGTTTATAACAAACAAGAAAATACTTATTTTATCAGATCTACACATAGGACAAGATGAATCAATGAATGCTAACGGATTCTTAGTGCCTAGGTTTCAATATGATGATTTGTTTAAAGAAACACAACAAATAATAAGAAAAACAAAACCAAAAATAATAATTCTGAACGGAGACATAAAACACGAGTTTTCAGGAATACTACGAGAAGAATGGAAACGCGTAAAAGAATACATTGATTATTTACAAAGAAAAAGCGAAGTAATACTCATTAAAGGAAATCACGACTCAATACTAAAACCATTAGCAGAAAAACAAGGAATACAAATGGTTAATCATTATTTAATAAATAATTTGTTCGTGTGTCACGGAGACAAAATAATAAAGAATAATGATTACAAAAAAAGCAAAACAATAATCATAGGTCATGAACACCCCGCGGTGACTCTGAGAGAAGGTGTAAGAACAGAAAAATATAGATGCTTCTTGATAGGAAAATACGAAGATAAAGAATTAGTAGTTATGCCCGCTATGAATCCATCAAGTGAAGGATCAGACATCTTAAATCAAAAACCGTTAAGTCCTTATCTTAAAGGAAATAAGGAATTAAAAAAATTCAAAGTAATAATAATAGAAGAAAATCAAACATATGACTTTGGAAAACTAGAAGATTTAGAAGAATAAAATTCGATTAACGCATTTATAAATTCTATTTCGAAAATTTTCACATATAATCTTCTTTTAATGTTTTTAAAATTTTCTTAATCCTGCTTTCAATTTTCTTTTTTGAAAAAGCAATATGATCTTCATCATACATACCATATTCACATATTAAAGAAACATTTCCTAAAGCTTCCAACATGATTTTTGACAATATTTCATTAGATGAAAGTTGAGAATAACTAAGTAAACCTGAATATTGCTCATCTATCTTTTTTGCTTTTTCTTTAATTTCATCACTATTAGGATTATTAATAAAAGAAGAAAAAACTAAAATAAGTTCTTTTTTTAAATCCATTATTTCTTTATCTTCCATTTTATTTCAATATTTTTTTAATGTAATCAGGCAGCATTAAATCAGCCATGGCGGCATCATAACCATTAATTGGAATTTTATCTTTTCTATCATAAGACCTCCAATGTGCTGTCCCACCAGGACCTTCATGCATATGTAATTGAACACCTGATACAGGAAAATCTCTAATTGTTAAATTAGGATTAAAACCAGATAAATTATTATCTTCATTATTTAAAAAGTTTGTTGTGTAATCAGGCATTTTTAGTTTAGGTTTGAAATTAATACCAATATTCTTCAAAACATAATCATCATTTATATAATTTAAACCAGAATAATCATTAACAGACTTCGGCTTATTCAAATCATCAAAAACACTCTTATACTTACTTAAAGGCTCATCTTTCTCAAACAAATAATTATTCACACTAAAATTATTAACACTCTTCCAAGAATTAAGATTATTAAGAGCATCAAATCCACTTTTATTCAACAAATCAAAATCAACATTAGGCCTATAATCGCCTAAATTAAAATAATCAAACTTCTTTTCTGGTTTATCAAAATCTAAATTTAACATAGGTGTAAAATTATTAACTGAATCTAATTGATTCACCGTATCAATGTAGCTCGGCAATTTAAATTCTGAATCAATAGATGAAGATACATCCTCTAATTTCTTAGCAAAACTAGTAAGTAAATAATCTTCTACTTTAGGTGATTTTAATTCAGGTCCATTTTGTAAATCAAACAATTTTGTTTGTAATGAGCCTGATTGTACACCTAGAATTTTTTCATAACTTGCAGTTTTTATTATTGTATCAAACTCTAAAGGTTTAGGTATAAAATCTGTTAAAGATTTTTTTTCAGAAACTATATCATTCCATAAAAAATCTGAATTCATACTAGCCGAAGTTTGAGGCACTACAGGATCTGGTTTGTTTAAATTAAATTGAAAATTATTTGTTACTTCCCGATAACTAGGTTCTGAAAAATTTGAAGCTATCGAACCTGATGCTCTTTCTAGTTTGTTTTTAAAAGCAGAATCTAAACTATCATGTAAGTTTTTATTTATATTATCGTAATAATCATTTCTGTGCATTAAAGGTTGAGGATTTGTTAAACCAAAATTTGGTTGCACTTGTACGTTAATATTCGTATTAATACTCCCAGTCATTTTTTTACCTTTTAATTATGTTTTCAGCTTTTTTGTAATAATTAACAAAATCTCCAAAATTTTTTTGCACATCTTGTTTTTGATAATTTCTCGTTTCAAATAGTAATTCTTCAGCCTTAGATCTAGGACAATTAATTAAATCATTAAATATTATAGGCGCTTGTTTTTTTTCGTATCTTTTTGCAGAAGCATAATAACTCAAAGCGTAATTCAACTGATTTATTGCTTTATCAAAATTAGAAGATTTGATATTTGGTTCTTGTTGTTTTAAAATTGTTCTTTTTATTTCTTCAAAGTTTATATCATTATTTACTTTTTCTAATAATAATTCATATTTTATTTGAACTATCAATTGCTCTGTTTGAATCAGACTTTCTACACTTCTTTTCTTTATATAATCTATAGCCGTACTATTTGGTTTGTTATTTAACAAATAATTTTTTGAGTATTGTTCAATTTCTCTATTTCCTTTTATTGTGTAACCTGTAAGTATTGGTTCCGTAAAATCAATATCCCACAGCTGTACTTTACAATACACCTCTTGCAATGATACTTGATTTATATCAAATAATTGTTTATTCCTATAATTAATTGTTTTTTCTTTAGGAGGTTTATCATATATTATGAATAAATCTATATCTCTTGCTTTTTCAAGTTTTTTTGTAGATGAACCATATTTTAAAGCACTAAGCATAACTGAATCCTTTGAAATTATGTTTTCCCAATCATCATTAGTTAAAACACTCATATATCTATCCAGTTAATATGATTCGAACTTGTTAAAAAGCCTCACTCATAAAATTTCGAAAGATTTCCGAGAACAAATAAAAGAAACCAACAAATTTCCGAGAACTCGACGAAAAGAAAAAAAAACCACTAGTCAATTCTAGGTAATGTTTTTAAAATCCTCTTAATTCCTTTATATGTAGGAGCCTCATTCTAAAAAATCCTATTTAAAAAAAATGAGCAACAAAATAATTACCCAAACAAAGAAGTACAAAGATGAAGAAATCCTAAACTTGTTCAATCCACTAATGAAGAAGTGGTGGACAAATACTTTCAAAGAATTTTCACCCCCACAAAAATATTCAATAATGAACATACATAATAGAGAAAACACGTTAGTATCAAGCCCTACGGGTTCAGGAAAAACACTGAGCGCGTTCGCCGCGATAATAAACGAGTTAACCTCTTTAATATTAAATCATAAATTAGAAGATAAAGTGTACTGCATATACATAAGTCCACTAAAAGCACTTGGTAACGACATAGAAAAAAATCTTAATGACCCTTTAAAACAAATAAATACTATATTCGAAGAAAAAACAAAAAAGAAATTAGGCATAAGAGTAGGAGTGAGAACAGGAGATACTAGCGCCGCGGACAAAGCAAAAATGCTAAGAAAACCACCTCACATATTAATTACTACGCCTGAGTCTTTCGCGATTATGCTTACAACTACTAAGTTCAGAGAAAAATTAGCAAGCGCTGAATGGGTAATAGTAGATGAAGTTCATTCTTTAGCAGATAATAAAAGAGGAACACATCTAAGCATAAGCTTAGAAAGAATGGCCGCGACGAACGAGTTCTGCAGAATAGGATTAAGCGCCACTGTTTCCCCACTAGATGAAGTCGCAAAGTTCTTAGTTGGATACGAAGACCCTGATAAAGACATTAATAGGCCTTGCAAAATAATAGATGTTAATTACTTAAAAAAATTAGACTTAAAAGTTCTCAGCCCAGTTAAGAGCTTAATTAATTCTTCTTTTCAAGAAATACACAATTCTACTTATAGAATAATGAACGACTTAATACAAAATCATAGAACCACTCTTATTTTTACAAATACCAGGAGCGCGACTGAACGCGTAGTTCACCAATTAAAAGATAAATATCCTGATACTTACATGAAAATAAAAGAAGTAGAAGCAGAACCAATAGAAGAAAAAGAAGATTACGAAAATGGAGACTCAGAAGAAATAAGAAAAGACACTTCTTACATAGGCGCGCATCACGGCTCATTAAGTCAAGAATTAAGATTAAACATAGAGAACCGATTAAAAAATGGAGAATTAAAAGCTGTAGTTTCTTCAACTTCCTTAGAGCTAGGAATAGACATAGGATACATAGACTTAGTAATACTAATGGGAAGTCCTAAGAGTGTGGCTCGCGCTTTGCAAAGAATAGGCCGATCAGGACACAAATTAGATGATGAATCAAAAGGAAGAATAGTCGCGATGGACCGAGATGACTTAGTTGAGTGTTCAGTTTTATTAAAAGCAGCTATTGATAAAAAAATAGACAAAATACAAGTTCCAAGAAATGTTTACGACGTGTTAGCCCAACAATTATTTGGATTAGCACTAGAAGACAGAATAAAAGTAAAAGACGCATACGCAATAATAAAAAAGAGTTATTCTTACAAAGATCTTAAGCGAGAAGACTTCCAAGAAGTAATAAAGTATTTGTCAGGCGAATACGCGTCATTAGAAGATAGAAACGTTTACGCAAAGATTTGGTACGATGAAGAAACAGGCGAAATGGGAAAAAAAGGAAAATTAGCCCGCGTACTATACATGACTAACGTAGGAACCATACCTGATGAAACAAACGTGAAAGTAAAAATAGGAAAACAATTCATAGGAAGCATAGCCGAGCCATTCCTTGAAAGATTAAAAAGAGGAGACGTATTCGTATTAGGCGGACAAACATATGAATACAAGTACGCACAAGGAATGACTGCTTTCGTAAGCACAAGCATAAATAGGCCTCCAACAGTTCCTAGTTGGTTCTCAGAGATGCTACCTTTAAGCTTTGACTTAGCAATGGAGATACAAAAATTTAGAAGATACCTAGAAGAACTTTTTGCGTCAAAAACAAAAAAAGAAGAAATAATGCAATTCATACACGATTATTTATACGTAGATGAATACGGCGCGGAAAGCATCTACGAATACTTATGGGAACAATACAACTATGCAGAGATACCACATGACAAAAAAATCGTGGTGGAACACTACGACGACGCAAAAAACAAATACATAATATTCCACACATTATACGGAAGAAGAACAAACGACGTGTTAAGCAGAGCCCTAGGATTCGTAGTAAGCAAAATGACGGGTAAAGACGTAGAAATAAACATAACAGATAACGGATTCTACTTATTAGTTCCAAGAAGCAGAAACATACAAGTATCAAGAGCATTCTCAATGCTAAAAGAAGACAACTTACGAGACATAATGAAACACGCACTAGACAAAACAGAAGTACTAGGAAGAAGATTCAGACACTGCGCGGCTCGCTCATTAATGATACTAAGAAACTACAGAGGAAGAAATAAAAGCGTATCAAGACAACAACTAAACTCCCGATTATTAATAAGCGCAGTAAAAAGAATAAGCAACGACTTCATAATATTAAGAGAAGCAAGACGCGAAGTACTAGAAGACTTAATGGACATAAAACACGCAGAACAAATACTAAAAGAAATAGAAAACCAAAAAATAGAAATAAAAGAAATCCACACAGAAATACCAAGCCCATTCGCATTCAACCTAATAAGCATGGGCTACACAGACATCATGAAAATGGAAGACAAACAAACATTCCTAAAAAACATGCACAACCAAGTACTAGCAAAAATCAGCCTAAACAAAAATAAACAAAAATAAAAACTTTGATTTACACAATCTTATTTTTCTTCACGAATTTAAACGAGCCACTCAAAAAAAAAAAAAATGAATAATAACTAAAAATCCTCAAGAGGACTCTTAATCTTACAAAGCTCACGATTAGAAACCTTAGTATAAATCTCAGTAGTAGAAACATCGCTATGACCTAACAATTTCTGAATAAACCTAATATCTGTACCTTGTTCCAATAAATGTGTAGCAAAACTATGACGAAGCATATGCGGATGAACCTTAACACCTATTTTTTTACCCAACTCATCAAGAACCTTCTGAACAGCCTTCTTCGTGTATTTTCCATTACGACCTTCAAAAACATAATTTGTTTTGAATTCGTAAGTAGAATAATATTTTAACAAATCCATTTTGATAGATTCGGAAAGCAAAGTAATCCTATCCTTAGAACCCTTACCACGAACAACATTAATAATGTCACGATCAAAATCAATATTTTTACGCTTCAAATCAATCAACTCCTGCAACCTTAATCCAGAAGAATAAAGCATTTTCACCAACAACTTATGTTTAATGTTATCCGTAGCGTTAATCAAATCCTTAATTTGCTCCTTAGACAAAACCTTCGGCAAACTCTTAGCTTTCTTTTTTATAGGAACCTCTTCCAAAGAAAAAGGTTTTTTCAAAACTTCGCGAAAAAAGAAACTAATCGAAGCGTAATGCAAACGACTGGAATTAGTAGAAACATCCAAACTAAGCAAATAATACTTAACACCCTCATTGTCAAGATTAAGTGAACTTTTGTTTTTGTTGATGAAATCTAAGAAACGCGAAACACAAAAACTGTACGTCTTAATAGTTTGAGAACTAAATCCTTTCAAGACGCAGACATCCCTAAGATCAGACAAATATTTCTTTTTTGTTTCAAAATAATCCTCGCCAAAAGTATAATTCATTTTAGAACAAAAGAAAAACAAACATCTTAAAAATGACTCTCACCAAAAATCCGGAAAAATAAAACAAAAAAAAACCCCAGAAACCGGAAAAAACGATTAAATCAAAGCTTAATTTAATTAAAACAAAACCTTAAACAACACCCACTAACATCTATTCAGCTCTACAAAGTAGACATAATAGATGTTATACGCAATTCTAAAAATATTTTTCTCGATGTATAATAACGATAGGCTTTCTAAAAAGGGAATAAATTTGATTTTTTTAAAACAAAACGAGGGGGATAATATTGTGTTTTCTTCACTCCGTTACAAAAAACGATTTAAATATTAAGGGCTCTGTTCAAAAAGTCCAAATAAAAAACAAATAATATTGTGGGCGATAGCCCTACAATAAATTTCAGCCCGCATTGTTCGGGCTGAAAGAGAGCTCACGCTAGCACCAAACTTGCGCTTTATTGCAGAAAACACAGATTCCACAATCTCTCTCCTGTGGTAGGTTCTGGTGCAGAAAACCTTGCTGGCTTTGTTTCTTAGGCTGTTTTTCTGGTGCCTCCTTTTCTTGCCATAATCCCTTATGGGAATTACAGCTTGTATTGACAGCCCTTGGCAAAGGCGATGAATCCATTCTGCATCATAGCCTTTGTCAGCTACAAGCTTTTTTGGGCGCTTTTTGAGCCTTCTCAGGATATATTTCACATCTTTAACATCATGTGCCGGCCTCATCCTTAGCCTGAGAGCAAGAATTTTCTTGGTTCTTGTGTCCACAGCAATGCTTAGCTTCAACGGCACTTCAACAGGATATGGCCTGTCAATCCTGTAGGTGTAGTATGGGCTTGGCAGCCGGCGGCTCAAGCCCGAGCCGTCAATAGCAACAATATAAGGCTTAGCTCCTGTTGTCAAGCTAAGCAGCTTTTCCCAGATGTGCTGAGGCACTTTTTTAAAACTCGTGCACAAAGCCGAGGGGCAGGGCGCCTTCATGTTGAACTGCCTAAGAAGCCAGCTTATTCCTCGATAACTCAGCTTGCATACTTGCTTAAGCAAGTATGCCACAGCATGGTGCCAGAACTCATATTTCTTAGGGCCAAACCTATGCAGCCATCTGGGTATTCCAGCCCGCTTTATCAAGCGCTTAACTTTATTAATGAGTTTTGTTTTTTCTTTCATGGGGAGAAATTCCCTCCCCCCCTCAGACAGCCTTACGGCTGCTGAGGGTTATAAATCTTTAGATTTTGAACAGAGCCAATATTAAGATAAACTTTATATACTTAATACAAATTATATTTTTAAATGACAAAAGACATTGAACCAAAACTAAAACTGATTAGTCAATACCTTATACTGGAAAAATCACAATATTTTGTGATACCTGAATATCAACGTAGTTACTCATGGGGTATAGCCCATTGTGATAAATTATGGCAAGACATTGAGGCATTTATTTCTTCTGATGCAAGTGATCCTTATTTTTTTGGTACAATCATAGTGGATTGTTCAGATCCAGATCATAATAAATTCAATCTAATTGATGGACAACAACGTACTACTACGTTCTTATTATTACTTAAAGCATTGTTAATAAGATTAAATGATGTTATAAAAAAAATTCCAAAGGATGAAGATTCTGAAGCACTAAAAGCAGGACTTGAGGCAAACAGAAATAAGATTATGACAATTTTGTATAAAGCAGAAGCTGAAGATATTCCTATAATGCTAAAAGATGATACGAAAACCAAAAACAAATTAATAATAGAAAACAAATCTATAAATGAACTATATTTAGATGAAATAAAGAAAATTATTGAAGCAATAGACTTTGATACAGCTGAACAAAAAGTACATAAAATTCCGCGCAAACAAAAAGATAATAAATACACAAATCATTTTCGGAATTTTAAATATTTCTATGGAAGATTGATGAATAAGTCTGATTCTCAACTCAATGAATTTGCAAAAGTATTTTTAAATAAATGTCAAGTTATAGAAATTCGAAGTTGGCAAATAGAACAAGCAATTACAATGTTTAATTCGCTTAATTCTACGGGGTTGCCTCTTGCAGATGCAGATATTATCTCAGCACAACTTTATTCCAAAGCAGGCACAGATAAAAATGAATTTAATGAACAATGGAAATTAATAAATAAATTAGTCGATGAACTAAATACTCGAAAGATTATAGATATTGATTCGGTATTACAACAGTTTATGTATATAAATCGAGCTATTAATAAGGAATATGTTAAGGACAACTCAGTTGATGTAACAACGCCAGGGTTGAGAAGATATTATATAGATATAAAAAAAGAATTATTAAGCAAACCATTAGTCTTATGTGCCAATTTTGATAAAATTACAAAAACATGGGATAAAATAAAAAATTATCCTGTGGTTAAGTTACTTTTGAAATATAACGAAAATGCTAAGCTGTATTTATCAAGCTATTTATATCGCTATAAAACGACCGATATTACCGAAGCAGAAGTAATGGAAATTTGTGAACCTTTATTAAGACTGTTCACTATACTAGAATTGGTTGATTCTGGTTATTCAAGTGCTAAGTTTAAAACATTTTTGTTTGGTGAGAACATTAAATTAGTTGATAATAATATTTCTATAGAAATTATTAAAAAAGACTTTAATGAACATATTAACAAAAATTGGAATGAAAAAGATATTTCAGAATCTATTATAGCATATGAAAAAAACATTCTAGTTTACATTAACGAATATTTATATAACAAAAATAAATTCAATTTTGAAGAAAATGTAAACATTGAACATATTATGCCATCAAGTGGTCGAAATATTACTACAATACAAACAGATGCAGGTATTGAAAACAAAGAAGATTTTAATAGTATAGTAAACAAACTTGGTAATAAAATATTACTTGAAGAAGATATAAATAAATCTATTGGAAGAGAATGGTTCAAAACAAAAAAACAAAATTCTATAAAAGATAAATCAGGATACAAAGACAGTAGATACACCATTGCAAGAGCATTGACTAAATATCCAAAGGATACATGGACAAAAGAGGATATTGATAAAGCAACTAATAAAGCCGTTGAAAGAATTGTTAAATTTATATTTAATAAATAATAGACTAAATGATCTTTTTAAAGAAAATTCAGTTTGCCCTCATTGCAGAAAAAAGAGTATAAATAAAGAAATTAAAAAATGAAATTCACCCCTAACCCCTCTTTCATTTTTCAAAACAAAAAACAAATTTATAAGAATTGAAGAAAGCCTATCATGATAAATAAGAACGAAAAATATTTTTTGAACTCACTCCGCTACGCTTCGTGCCACGCTGCGCTCTCCTCCTTTCAGTCGTCGGGACGTTTAACAAGGATTTAGAGGTTCGCGCCTCAGCTCGGCGCTCTCCCAAATTTCTCACTTCGTTTAAAACTTCTCTAAATCCTGATGTTAAATCCAATCGGAAAAGAGAGCTAACGAACGGAAGGGGGGACATTTCTAAACGACGAACGAGGGGGAATTCCGTAACGACGAACGACTATAATTTATTAGAGAATATGCTTTTTAATTTTAAGCACACATTTTTTAGGATACTTTTTGATATCATGTTCCCAAAATCTTATCACTTTCCAACCTTGTTTTTTTAGCTGAACATTAACTTCTTTTGCTCTTTCAACATTCCGATTTATTTTTTTAGTCCAATAAGAATTATTGGCTGTTGGCTTTCTGAAATGTTGAGGGCATTTGTGCCAAAAACAACTATCAATAAAAATGGCTATTTTTAGTTTTTTAGAAGCAAAATCCGGTTTTCCAAAAATGTTTGGTTGATATCTGAATCTTAAACCTTTTATTAATTCTTTAAAGCCAATTTCAAGACGAGTATTTTTGGCTTTGATTTTAGACATTATTTGGCTTCTTTTCTTTTTGGAAAAAGTATCAGGCATCTTCATCGCCATCAAATAATAAGCAAGGATTAATCTTAAACTGCAACATTTTTGCGGACTCTCTTCCGCCATCTCCGCCTTTTCTCTGCATACCTATCTGACCAATCTTTAAACTACCTTGGTCTGTTATTCTAACCTCTCCTTGACCAAAAAGATTCATGACAGTATTTATGTCTTTTAATGCCCATTCGTAACTATCTTCATCTTTTTTTAGAATTACAAGCATCCAATTTGCCGCGAATTTATCTCTTCCTTTGAGAACATCTGAGATAATCAAAATCTTATTCTTATTGAAAAATGCCAAAACTTTTTCTTGGTCTTCGCTTGGCATTTCACTCAATAACATTCTTCTTGGGTCTTTTAACCCTGAGGTATTTGTCGGTTTAGTCTTACCTGTAAATAACTTTAATATCTCCTCGATATCATTAGGTATTCTCCACATTTCAACATATTTCTCAATTTCTCTTTTATCTATTTGATTAAAACCTTGAGGATTGCTTACCAACTTAACTGACAAATTTTCGCAATCTATTGCTTCTTTAAGTTTGATTGTGACCTGAACTTGCACATCAGTTTTGTAATTCCCACCAATTTTAACAGCTTTAACATATTCAATCTCTTTAATGACATAACCCATAGTAACGAGCCACTCTTGAGAAACTTTATCTTTTTTCCAATCGTTAAATTTAGCAATTACATCATCTTCATTTCTAAATCCGCCTTTAGCCGTTTCTGAGCCAAACAATTCTTTTTCATTCATTGTGACACCTTGATTAACTGAGTTTGCACAGCGTAATCATATCTTTTCGATTGAGGAACTTGATTTTGCTTCAATTCTCCAATTTTATCAGAATTTAATACCTTCAATATCTGTGAGTATATGCTTTCAACAACTGGAACGGATATACTATTTCCAAATTGTTTATATGCTTGAGATTTGCTTACTGGAATTTTAAACCATTCTGGAAATCCTTGAACTCTGGCACATTCCCTCGGAGACAATCGTCTTATTTTACCATTGACTAAATAGGCACCAGTTTTACCAGCCGCTCCCCCCCCATAAGCAGACAGAGTTATTGCGTGACCATTTACGCTATAAATTCGCTCACCTTGTCCGCCATTATTTATTTGTCCTATTTGAATCGGCTTTAACTGAGGAGTTTGATCTCTTTCCCAAAATTTGATGTCTTTTCTATTGATTATATGTTCTGCTGTAATCTCATCATCTTCTAAAATATCTTTAACATAAATCTTTTTATAAGTGGGTTTTGGGAAATAGAAATAATTTATTCCTAAATCTTTCCTAAAAGCAACAATATAGATTCTCTCTCTTGCTTGTGGAACTCCGTAATGGCTCGCAACCAAAACTTGATAAAATGCGTCATAGCCAATCTCATCTAAAATTCTTAAAATAACTTTCAATGTATTTCCATGATAATGTTTTGTTAAATTCTTAACATTCTCTAAAAACAACACTTTTGGTTGATGATGTTTTGCTATTCTTGCGATATCAAAAAATAGCGTTCCTCGTGCATCCTTAAAACCTTGCTGTTTTCCAGATATACTAAAAGCCTGACATGGAAATCCACCGCAGATAATATCATGTTTAGGAATATTTTTTTCATCTATCTTAGTAATATCTCCTTGAGGGATTTCTCCAAAATTTTCATAATAAGTTTTTTGAGCTTCTTTATCCCATTCTGATGTGAAAACGCATTTAGCACCTTGTTTCTCTAAAGCTATTCTAAATCCGCCTATTCCTGCGAAAAGGTCAATAAATTTTAAGTTTTGAGTTGATATCATTTGAATAAACCTTGTGTGCTTTTTAACTTTATAATTTTATCGAAGTTTCCATTTATTCTTCCTTGAATTGATGTACTATCTAAAAATGGAATTGGTGATTTTAACTTCTCAATTTTTGAAAATTTATATGCTGATGCTTTTTTTGATGGGTCTCTAAATGTTTTCATTTTTTCTATGAGATTAATCATTTTATCCGCATCTTCAATATGCTTCTCAATGATTCCATAATGCGTAATTGCTTGAACTGGTTTTGTCAGATAAAAAAAGATATATTTTACTTTTTGATTAATCTTTTTTGGTTGTGGAAAAAAATAAATTTTAGTTTTAACAATCTGTGAAAAAGCATACTCTCCTATTGGAACAACTGTTGAATTAATCTCTTTATTTTCCATTCTTCTGCAACTCCTCTTCCATTAAAATTTCAAATTGGCGAGATACAATTAAACCTTTTTTCTTGCAGTATTCTCTATAATTATCATAAGTTTTAGAATCCACCTTTAATGTAATACTTTTACTTGGCATTTTACACCCCTCTAAACGGAAATATTTAGACATATTTATAAATATTGCGTCTATCTGTCCAGTGGTTAGTGCTGATTCTTCTTTTTGTAAAAAGAAGCAAAAACACGACGAAATTCCCCCCTACGACTAACTAAAACGACGACTACGAAATGTCCCCCTTGATTCTTGTTCTTGATGTATCGCTTCGCTCATTTGAAGGAACGCTCTCTTTTTCGACTTTGCAGACGCAATTTTCCCACACTTGCGTATGGGAAAAGGATTTAACAGGAATTTAACGGTTCGGAACGACCGCTTCGCTATTTTCTTCGAAAATTCGTTCCTCTCCCAAATTGAATTTTGGAGGTCGCTCGGCTGGGTTGCCTGCCTCGCTCCAGCTCTCAAAATTCAACTTCGTTAAATTCCGATGTTAAATGAAATAATTTTTAGTGGCTAAATGTAGAAGGAGGGGACAATCAAAACAAAAGAAAAAAATAGAAAAAAAGGGGGAGGGGCTGGTGCTCCGCACATATTGGCTCACAACTTCGTTGTTCGAAATTTATTAAGAGGGGGCTTTTAGTCCTAACGGACATTTACACTCACTTCGTTCGAAAGATAAAAAATATACTAAATAATAAGAAAGTTTATATTATTCTACTAATTATACATATTTATGAAAGATTCGATTAAAACAGATGCTAAAAATGTTTTTGAAAAAAATCAACTAATGAACGATATAATTGATAAATTCTTTGATACAAGTTCCACTGATTTTGGAGAAGAAATAAATAAATATGTAGAGGAAAAAGTTAATGAAATTAATTAATTTAAAAGTATCAGGAATAAGGGGGTTTAATGTTAATCAAGAATTTGAATTGGACGATAATTTAATTGTTATATATGGTCCAAATGGTCAAGGAAAGACTAGTTTTGCCGAAGTTATTGAATATCTTTTTTTCGGCACAATATACAAAAAAGAAAATGCATGTTCTAAGGTTGAGTTCAAAGATACAATCAAAAACATACATTTTGCAGGAACCCCATTTGTTGAGGCCATAATAAAAATAAATTCAGACAATAAGATTGTTCGAAGAGAATATATATCTGAAACAGATTCTAAAATTATAATTGATGGCATTGAAGTGGAGAATTTAGATTCCATAACTACTAGTTTAGATCTTAAACCTATTATTTATCAACACGGATTGCAAAGTTTTATCAACACACCACCTGTTGACAGATATAACCAATTTATGAAATTATTAGGTATAGAAAAATTAGACAATTTTTTAAAAATAACAATAAAAAATCTTAATAATTTTAAAACAAATAAACCAACTCAAATTAGAGAATCTTTAATTTTCTGTCAAGAAATTCAAGAAAAATTTAACAATATTTTTTGTGAAGCTACATCTAATAAAAAGTCAAAAATAGAAATTGCAAATTTAATAAATAAAAGAATCAAAAATTCTGATTTTGAAATTATTTTAGAAGATAACTTTAATGATTTTTTAAAATCTTCAATACAACTAATAGAGAATGAAAAAAAAAGTATTTTTGACACTAATAAATTAATAAAAACAATTGAATTTCAGAAAACTTCAGAACAACCTTTATTTGAAAAAGAGAGTTTTCAAACAATCTTAAATTTTCTAACAAATCCTACTAATATAAGCACATCTAATGAAATAACTATTTTAGAAAAAGGATTGACTATGTTAGATAATGAAATAGAAATTTGTCCATTATGTCAAGAAAAAACAATTAACGCCCAAAAAAAAGAAGAAATTAAAGACATATTAAATAAACTAAACACAACAAAACAGCAATTAACAACTCATTCTGCATCTTTAGAAAAAATTAAACAAATAATTAATAATAAAAAACAATATATCGACTCACTAAAAGAATTAATTATTTCTAAGGAAACTTTAGAGAAATTACAAATATTTCAGTTAGATTTAACAAAAATAATTTCAACAAATAATTTATTGAATGAAACTTTCAAATCAATTATAAACAAATATGAAGAGATTAAACAATTAATTGATTCAATAAAACCTGGTGAAAAACCACCCGAAGATATAAATTCAATCAATGAAAAAAATGATGAATTCATCAAATTTGTTGACACATATCAAACAACAATTGAAACTGTCTTTAAACCATTAATATCTCAACTAAAAAAAGATTTAGATTTAAAAATATCATCACAAAAAGGAATTGACGAGAAAGAACTTTTAATGAAAACATTAATTCATTTTAAACATTTCAAAATTTATAATTTAAATCAAGAAATTGAATCTGAATTTAGCGAAAATATCGCTAAATTAAAAGAATTCAGAGATTCAAAATTATCAGAACTCATAAATATACATAAAGCGAAAATTATTGAATGGTACGATTTATTAAATCCAGATGAAGAAATTAGAATTTCAGATATTGAATGCAATGGAAATAAAATCAATTTTATAGCATCTTGTTTTGGTGTTAACAAACCTGCAGTCCCAATACTTAGTGAAGCCCACTTAAATTGTTTAGGATTAAGCATATATTTAAGTCAAATTATTGATTGTGATAATCCTTTTTCATTTATATTAATTGATGACCCTGTTCAATCAATGGATGATGCTCATACAAACAATTTTATCTCAAATGTCCTTGAAAAATTATTAAATAAAGATATACAAATTTATGTTATGTCTCATTTAAAACCGGCAGTATCGGATTTAATTATCACAAGATATCAACATAAACTTCCAAAATATATAGAATTTTATGGATTTTGTCTAGAGGGACCAAAATTTATTGTTAAGGCATCTAATCGTTTTGAAGATTATATTAATCAAGCTAAAGAAACTTATAATGGTTCTTCAGAGCAAAGAAAAACTTGTGCAAATATGATTAGGCAAGCTGTTGAAACTTACACTAAACTATATTATGAAAAGAAATCTGGAAATTCTATTCCTGCAGATTGCAAAAAAGCACAATTTTCTATATTAGATAATAAATTATTAACTCGTGTAGAAATTGAGTCTAATGAAAAAGGGAAATTAAGAATGATTAGTGGCAAATGCGACAAGCGAAGTCATGATGATGAATTAACTGAAATCCCAACAAGTGGTGAATTAAATAGTTTTATCGACACACTAAACGGATTATACAAAAAACATCTTAAATAAGATAAGTAATTTTCTTTTTATTCTTAGCTCTTACGTATATTTTGTCTTTTTCTGTGAAAAAGTAATTATATAGAATTATATGCCTTATTTATTTCAGTTCTTAAGCTTATAAAATCCATCGATGCGGATAAATTTAAATTTAAACCTTCATTTATAACATAAATAAAATTAGGTTTTGTATAAACTAGTTCACCTTTATTTAAAGAATATTCAATACTATTAGATTTTGCCAATAAACAAACACATTGATAGTCTCTATTAACAACTTGAGTATTACCTTTAGGATGTGCTTTTTGTAAATGTTGTGTTGCAGTTAATTTTATTAAATTTTCAAGATACGTAGCTAACTGTGGAAAAGTAGACATAGGAAAAATATGGTGAACATGCACTGCGGGAGAATTTGCTAAACTGTCTTTAACTTCACTATCAACATATTTCTTTTTAATTATATTTTTTGCTTTTTCAATAACATAATTAGTATAAACTTCTTGTTGTGTTTCTAATTCAATAGATTCAGCTCTTGAAATACCTTTCTCTTTTCCAATGTCACGCCAATTTTTTCGGTTGTACATTAAATCACTAAAATTAAAAACATATTTAGATAAATGTCCTTTAACAACTCCATTAATATTATTTTCAGAGGCATAAATATTTAGAACTTTTGGGAAAATTCTTCTAATTTCAACATCTTGATTTATTTCTGTATGTCCTAACATAAATTGAATAAATTTATTTTTTAATAATTCAAAATCTTCTTTTGTGATTTCACTAGTCAAGCATTTATCTTTAAATCGTTCAAAATAAGATAACAAACCAGAATCACCGAGAACTTTTACAATGTATTCAAACAAAAACTTATATGCGTTTCTTTCTTTAATAGAAATGTAATCTAATAATTCATAATTTTTAATATTATAAATATATTTTTGACCATCTTTTTTTGATTCTAAAAGTCCTGCATAAGACAACATCCTTAAAGGTTGTATTATAAATTTATCATACTCATTTTGAACATTAATATTTTTAGGAGAAGGTTTTCCAAAAATAGCTCTAATGTTCTTTTCAAAATAATTAGATTCCCATATATCTTTTGTTGTAAAATTATTTTGATTACTTAAATTAATAATACAATCTGAAATAAAACATAAAACATCTGGTGTAACTTTCTGATCCATAAATCTAGAAAAATTTGATTTTCTTATATCTAAATCAAGATTTTCTAAATGTTTTTGTATCTTTTCTTCATGATTCATTTTTTACGCCCCAAAAAAATATTGAATTATTATCAATATTTAAAGATCTTGTTCCAAAATTTCTAGCAATACGATAAAATTTTCTAAATTCATCTGTTGCATAATAATTTAAATCCTCTTGTTTTATTTTTGTGCCATTTTTAGGTGTCAAAATAGCCAAAGAACCATCAGCAATAGCATTTTTAGGTAAAAAGGAAGCTCTAGGATAATATGATAAATTAGGAATTATTAATAAATTCTCTTTGTTAATAAATTTTGAAACTGATAATTCATTAATATTATTTATATAAGAGTCATAGCCATCAATATCAATAATATCTCCTTTTTGAGATAAATTTCTTGATTTTAATACTCGTATTTTACCATTATTAGAAGTATGTTTTTTCGTAATAGTTCTGTCTCTAAAATGGTTAAATATTTCAAATTTTAAAGATTTTGCTACTTTATCAAAAAAAGAATCTCTATAGATTAACCAATATGGAAAGCTTTTTGACATGACATATTCTCTTTCCTTATAGGAAACATCATTAGTGATATAGGATTCTAATTTTATTAATTTATTTTTAGCTTTTGTATTAGATACAATAAAACTAATTGTTTCAATTTTAACTTTAAAAGCAGTCTCCCCATAATCACATATTTTTAAAACATTTTTTTTCTCAAGTAATTCTCTTGTTTGATTAAATTCAGGAGTTGAAATTAAACTTTTAGGAGTGATTAGTGCAACATGTTTTGAGATTAATAATGCTTTTTCAATAAAAAAAGCAAACAAATTATTGGTTTTCTTATTAAAGTTATTTTGTTTATATATCTTAAGTTTTTTACTATCTTTTATTTTCATAAAAGGAGGATTACCAACAACTAAATCATAATCTAAACTAGCATTAAAATTATTAAAATTATGAAGTAAAAAATCATCATTAATATAATTAATTTGTATATTTTTAGGAACATCAAGTTTTTTTACTAATTCTTTAAGAATTTTTATTGAATCTGAATTTATATCCATTACATCAATAATTACATTTTTTACCATTCGATACTTGTTTATTAAAAGAGGTAAGAAATTTCCTGAACCAACAGATGGTTCAAGTATTTTGACACTTTCTTGATTTTCAAAATCAGGTAAGTCTTTTATAATTGAAAAACAAACATCCTGACTTGTATAATATGCAGCGGTATCAGTTCTTTTTGCATTTGCAAATTCAGATATTTTTGATAATTGAAAAAAATTTAATTTTTTGTGAGTTTTAATAAAATTAATCATATTGTCAATGTTGTCTAAAGAATTCTCTTGAACAAATTTAACTGATTCATTTTCAGATATGAAATTATATTTAGTTACCTTTTGTATATTTTTTGCAATTTTATTAAAGACTAAAGTTGGAACTGCTTCACCAATAGATTGTCTTATATTCATTTCATTTTTGGATAAAAATTCTTTTTTTACATTGTAATTATACAAATTCAACTGCTTCTCTGATTCATCAACCCATTTAAAAGTAGTTGGAATTGTCATAAGTCTCATTAATTCTCTTATACTAAATACTCTATTATCATTCGGATGAATCGTTGATTGACTTGCAAAAATATCATTTCTTGTATGAATGCAAGGTCCTACATTATCCCATTTGCACCTTTTATATTTGTCCCCATTTTTATTTACATTGTAAATTATTTTTCCATCGACAAGTCTATGTGGTCTTTTTTTTGGGTCTTTATTATCAAAAGCAGATTCTCCCTCTTTTATTTCCATAACCCAACTTTGCATTCTTTTATCATACTTTTTATAATTATGATAAATGTCTTTATTATAGATCTCACCCATTTCCCTTAATGGAGGTAAATCTCCAATTACTTGTCTAATAGTTTTAGTATCTTCAATTTCAGGGAATAAATCATAAGGAGTAATTTCTTTAAGATCTTTTCTTACTCCAATTACAAGTGTTCTAGTTCTACTTGATGGAACTCCAATATCTTTGAAATTAATTACTTTACTGACAATATTATATTTTCCAGAAAGATTTAACGAAATAGATTCATTTATTGTTTTTATCTGACCATCAATATCTGTACAAGCAGTATTAAGAAATGCACGGACATTTTCAAAAATAAAAAATTTTGGAGATATTTTATTTACAATTTTAATAGATTCAATGACTAAAGAATTTCTGTTAAGTTCATCTTTTTTTTTATGATTTGCAACTGACATACCTTGACAAGGTGGCGTAGCAATTAATACATCAACATCTTTAATTTTTTCTTTAGTTTTCCAAAAAGAGATTTCATTAAATATTTTATCTTGAGTTTCTTTGTTAGTAATATCTCCAGAGATATAACCACTTTTATATTTACATTTGTTATTGTATTTTTGAACTTCTAATCTCCGTTCAATTATTTCGTTTGTAGCAATACACTCAAAATCATTTTGTTTGAAACCAAAACAGCCAACACCAGCACTACTAAATAAACTAATATAATTTAGTTTTCTGTCTTTAGACTTGCTAATTTTTTCCATTTTTTAACCCCTTTTTTATTAAGTCCAAAACTGTTTCGTTATTATTTTTAAAATTATTATCAATCTTGTATTTTAAAACCTCATTCCAAATCTTATCATCCGTATCAAGGATTAACTTTTTAGTCATGTTATTAATAACTATTAATAACCATATATAAATGTTACTATTCAGTTTCGAGTAGCAATAAAAGTAACTACTGCTAAAATAGCAAAACATACAATTCCTGCAAATAATCTTTTAAAAAAACCTAACACTCCTAAAGCATGAGCAAAACTATCACTAAACCAAAACAATACTCCTGCAATTCCAAGAAACAAATCTACGATTATCGCGGTGCTAATTTTCATGTCAAACATATTCTAAAGACAAATCTATTTGTTTAAATATCTTATGTGAATCTGTCCAGTGCGTTTTTTGTCCAGTGGATATGTTCTTTTAGAAAAAGAACCAAAATAAAAGCCCCTCTATTTTCTTTTTTAGAAAAAAAGAAACAAAAAAGCCCCTCCCCTAAAAAAATAAAAAAAAGATTGTCCCCCTCGATTCTTGTTCTTGATGTGTCGCATTCGCTCATTTGATAGAACGCCACTAAAAATTACTCTGCGGTTTGCTTTCAGCAAATCCTCGGGGACGGCTTGCAGCCTTTCGCTTCGCTCACCCTCATTTAACAAGGATTTAGAGGAAAATTCCTGCTGAATTTTCCCAAATTTTCACTGCGTGAAAACTTCTCTAAATCCTGATGTTAAATACAATAAAATTTCCATTTCTTTTTTTTAATTTTTGGAAGTTCCAGTGCTTCGCACATATTGGCTCACTTCGTTCGATATTTATTAGTAGAAAGGGGAGTTCTTTAATTTAAGGGGGGAGTTCCTAGTCCTAACGGACATCTACACTCGCAACTTTGTTGCTCGAATATTCATATTTTTAGAAGGGGGCGAGAAAACCATAATTCTTAATATAATATAATATTTTATTCTTGATTCAGATAAGCATTGCAATGTTTAAAGAAAGTCTTTGCATTTTTTAATGATTCATCTGCAGGTTCTATATTTGCCTGTGAAATTGTATTATATGTGAAATCTCCTCGTTTCTTTTTTTCTGATTTGAATATCTGCAATAGACTTTCTGCTTTTACAATCATTTTTTTGTAAATCATTAATAATTTCATATCCAATATGCCTGAATCAATAAACTCTTTTTTGAAAGCATCTAGTGTTTTTCTATGTGCTTCTGGAGCTTTTGTATCTATTCCTTTTGTTAAAAGCATTGCTTTTGCAGAATAAAATATAGAATAATAACAATGACTAATTACTCCGCTGTAAAATGTTTCATCTTCCGGAATATCAAAATCATTAAGTAGTTTAGTTCCTGATGATTTTAAGAGTAGTATTCCCATATTCATCTCTGTTCTTGCTCTTTTTAAGTATAATTCAACCTTTGAATCCATTTTGAAGACCTCTTAATAGTATTTTATAATATTGACTTATTCCATGCATTATAATATGATTTTTTGCACATTCTTTGCCAAAGTTAAATTCTTTATTTATTAGCATCTGATAAAATTCTTCTTCTGTAAAAACAAATCCATGAACTTCTGGGATGGTTAATTCTCCTTCTTTTAATGCTATTTCAAAAGGTTTTTTGCTTGTTTCTGGAATAATTATTGCAATATCTAAATCTGAATCCTTTGTTTGCTTGTTTTTTGCATAGCTTCCAGTTATTAATAATGTATAAAATGAGGTTTTGATTTTACTTTCAATTTGTTGGATGACTTTGTTTGGTATCTGTTTGTTTTTTTGCTTTAGAACTGTTTCTGCTAAGATAAAATGATCTAACTCTTTGGTATTTTCATTTATTTTGTATATGTTTGTGTTACCTCGCTTTTCTTTTTTTAAGATAGTTTTTGAGAATTTCTCTAAAGCTTCATAAACATAATGATGAGATTTGTTTTTTGTTGCAGTTTTTATTTCTGTTAAAGTAAAATCCTTCCATGGCTGTTTGATAAAAGGGATGAGTAAATCTATCTCCTTCTTTAATTGTCCACTTTTGTGGATAGAACTATCCATTTTATTGATTTTAGTCATTTTGTAAGCTCCTAAAATAATTAATATATGCTTTTTCAAACATTTTTAAGAATTCATTCATTTTCATTTCAAAATGAACAAATACTTCTTTATTATTATAACGAATATTGCCTCCGATTCTTCCCTCCTTATGAATAGGAACAAATCTAGCATCATGAACAAAATTATTTCTCATTATATAAAGAATATTGATAAATTTATGGAAATCTATTTTTTCACCATCTAAACCTTCAATTGTTGGCTTGAAAATAATTGAATCTAGTAAACTTTTTTTGTCTTCTTCATCAAAATAATCTTTGAAGAAACCCAATACTTTTTGTCTTGACCCGTGGATTTTATGATATTGTGATTTTAAACATTCTAACATGCTTTTGAATGATGTAAAATCTCTTATATTAATTTCACTTTGATTTTTAGAACACCAATCTTTAAAATCAATAAAATCATCTTTAGAATAAATTTTCTCAACAATAGCTAAAATCATAATTAATTGTGTGTTTGCATTCAATCCCTCATTAAACTTCAAATAGTGATAATAATTTCCACAAAATATAAATTTGAATTTTTCATTTTCATCATTAAAATTATTAAGAAATTTATTAAATTCGGATTCATCCTTAAAATTATTTTCAAACGATTTAAAAGTATTTTTAGTATAAAATTCAATCCAATTTTTATATTGTTGCTTAGCAATATACTCCAAAGGATTAGATAAATCATTAGCATTCATTTTAAACTCTCCTCAATTATCTGTATTTCCTCTTTAGATAAATCATATAATTTGTAAACCATTTGATTAATCTCGTTGTCCGTCTTTTCAATATCGTTCTTTAAATTAGATAAATCTTTTTTATATTCATTAAAATAATCTTCCCATTCATCTTGTTCTTTTAATGAAAGCTTTTTCTTAGATAATTTTTCAATTTCTTTTATGAAGTCATTAAATCCCAATTCATAAAAAGAATAAATTTTCTTGTTTAATTTTTCTAAGCTAAAAGATTTTTTTATCCTGCTAAAGAATTTGGATTTTTTGTCATGAAATTCTTTATTTAATTTGAGCATTAAATCTACAATATTTTTAAGACCATCATCTTTGCCAACTATTAACGGAACTTTACTTAAATTTATTGCATTATATCTTATATATCCTCCTAATTTTTTAGGACAAATATTATTTAAGTAAAAACTAACTAGTTTTGAATTTAAAATTCCCAATATTTCATGAAGAATATTATTGTCAAAAAGGATTATTGCAGGACAATTTGCCCCACTAAAATTTGTATTTTCTGCAAGTAATCCTGCTTCTAACTTTGTTGAAATTCCTTTAATATGAATTTTCTTAGGTTTTATATAATTAAATGAACCAGGCCGTACATGTTTATACCACTGCTCATTATTCGCATAAAGTTTTCGACTATCTTTTCGTTTTTTTAATTCATCTTTAAATTTTAGTAAATAGTTAAAAATATTTGGATATTTTGATTTAAGTTCTTTTTCAGATATTAAAACTTGTTTATCATTTTCTTGTTTGTAGGGGTATATTACAAAATAATTTGGAAGCGTATAAGTATATTGAATTACTTCTTCTCCCTTGAATGCATAAGGAATTATTAACTCTTTCTCCAATTTTTTTTCATTTATAATAGAAGTATCAACAATAAATGCTTTATCATATCCCGTAATATTCCCAATGTAAGCTTTTCCATATTTATTTAATTCATTCCAATTTAAATTTTTTTTATTAAGATGTGTTATTAAATTAAAATCTGAAAATTGCCAAGAGTCCGATGTTAGATTTTTAAAATCTATTTTTTTGAATTTAATCTTCTCCGTATTTATATTATCATAATTTTCTTTAGATAATTTAACATAATCCACGTATTGATTTTTAAGTTTATTCAAAATAAAAATAGACGGATAAGTATCTGCTTCCTCAAAAACAGGTAATGAACCAAAATCCAAAATTTTTGATAAATAACCTTCCGATGAAAGTAATTCTCTTAAATTTTTACCATAATCAGTATTTATCCATTGAGAAGATGAAATAAAACTAACTTTCCCGGATTCATTAATCAAATTTAATGACTTTTCAAAAAAGAGTATAGAAATATCTAATTTGCCTGAGGGAGTAACATAATTTTTAGTTAAAAAATCGATATCTTTATGTTCTAAGTTTTGAACCCTCACATATGGTGGATTCCCAATTACAACATCAAATTTAAATGGAAACTCTTTTTCCCAGTCAAAAGCTAAATCTCCAACAACTTCCGGATCATTTATCAAACTATTGCCTCTTTTGATGTTATTTGATAAGTCTGTTAGTTTTCTATTCTTTCGAGCCATTTTTAAGAATAAAGAAAGTTTTGTTATCTCAACAGATTCTTCGTTAATATCTACTCCATGAATACTATTTTCTATTATTTCTCTTGCTTCTTCTTCTTCATTCCATTTAGAAAGTGTAAATTGTCCTTTAGTATTAGTTTTCTTCTTCAATCCTTTCTTTGCTTCATATTCTCCTTCACTTTGTTTAAATTCTTGGATTGCTTTAAATATTTCCAACATTACATCAGTTGCTTTAATTAGAAATGCACCAGAACCACAAGCAGGGTCTAGTATTTTAATTGATTTAAACTTATCTTCTAATTCTTCGATGTTCTCAGCATATTCTTTTATCAATTCGGGAACTGAATTAACTCCTTTCTTAGATAGATAAGTTATAATTGTGTTTCTACAAATATAATCTGTTATGTATTCAGGAGTATAAAAAATTCCATCTTTTTTTCTTCGAGAACTTTTTTCCGTTTTTAAATCTTCAATATCTGAAATAGACTGTTCAAATATATGACCTAAAATATTCACATTAACTTCGGAATTAAAATCAAAAGAAGCCATTAACAAAACATTACGTATTACAGGACTAAGTCTATTTTTATATTTGTGAAATACTTCTTTTTCATTCTCATTTAATTCTAATTCTTTTTTCTTTAATTTAGAGTATTGGTTTACATCTTTGAAGAATTTATCATCTCTAAAATCTTTAAAAAATATTTTTGGAGGAATTGGATTTTTAAACAAACCCCCATTAAAGCCAAATAATTTGACAGGAAAATCGCTACCTTTATCTAAATCATTAAACAATCCAACTAAAACATTTGAAATGTTTGCTGAATTTGATGAGAATAAGTGAATGTTATCTAATGTTTTGATAACCCTATTTTCTATAATTCGTTTATCTATTTTTCCAGTATCTTCAGCAAAGAATACGAACATTAATCTATTAAGATATAATTGTGCAAAATGGACAGAAGCTTCTCTACTAATGCCTGAATTTTCTTCAAATTCTTTGATTAACATTAATCTTGTTTCGTGATATAATTTGTAGAACTCTTTTGTAAATTCTCTTTCCTCAACAATTGATTGCTGGATTACTTCTGTTATAAATCCTTTTTCTACTTGTTCTCTTGAAAAGAGTGCGATAAATTCTTTTAATTTTTCTTCTTTAGTTAATTCAGTAAAATCAATTAAATGATATTTTTTATCTCCTTCATTTCTATCAAATAATACAAAAAGCCGATAATTTGTTAAAATACCAAAAGGTATTTTCTTGCCATACATATAAGAATTTATTTGATTAACTGGAGTTTCTCTTGATTTTTTATCTCTTCCTTGATAAGCCCATAAATCTTTAGTTTTTGTTCCTTTTGCCTCAAAACAAATAAGATTATTGCCATCTTTTTTAAATAAGAATTCTATGTTTTCTTCTTCGTGTTTAAGACCTTCAAGACTTATATCATAATCTAATAGATCTCTAAGAATGATATTAGCGAATTCTATATATGCTTGTTTTTCATTTTCTAGTTTGCCAGTATTAAAATAATCTAACCATTTATGTACTGCCTTTTTGTGTTTAGCAGTTAAATTAACATTAGAAACCAATCTTTTAATTGTAGCTTCTTTGAAAAGGGAATTATCTTTACTCATTTTCGCATTCCTCTCTTTTTTAATTCCTCTTCCATACACTTTTCAAACTGACGAGATACAATCCAACCTTCTTGTTTACATATCTCTCTATACTTATCATAAAGTTCAGAATTTACCTTTAAAGTGATATTTTTTGATCCCATTTTACCCCTTAAAATATAAATAATCGCACATACTTATAAATATTGCTGTTTTTGTGTTTTCTCGCCCCTCTCTTCTTGTTCTTGATGGCTCACTTTGTTCGCTAGATTGAACGGAACTCCCCCTTGATGTTTTTATTTGATGAGCCTTCGGCTTTGATAAAAAAAGAACTCCTCTCGAGACTTGTTCTCTATGGCACTTCATGCTTGAAGGAACGGAACTCCCCAGTGCTTCGCACATATACACTCCCCTTGGTCGAATTTATTGGAAATGGAACTTTTACTCTTCGGGATTTTTTTGCTTCGCAAAAAACCACTTGCAGTTATCCCTCGTCCCTAACGGGAGTATTTAACAAGGATTTAGAGGTTTCGTTCGGTTGCACCTCACTACACCCAAATTTTTGCTGTCGCAAAAACTTCTCTAAATCCTGATGTTATACGCAATTAAATTTTCACTAGTCTAAATCTCATTCTTCTTTTAGAAAAAGAAGCAAAAAGAGGGGGAGTCCAGGTGCTACGCACATATTGCCTTTTACTTTGTAAAAGAAAATTATTAAGAGGGGCTTTTAGTCCTTCGGACAGATAGTCTCGCTTTCAGCGAGTAATTTTAATCAAAAATAACTTTTCAGTAATCCTATATTAACTTTCAAATAGTAACATTTATAAAATACTATTAATTACAAGAAGATATGGAAGAACAAATTCAAAATATATTGAATAAGTCTCAAGAGCAACAGAAAGTTATGACCGGTATGCGTCCGACTGGAAAGATGCATTTAGGTCATTTAGTAGCAGTCTTAAAACCTTATTTAGAACTTCAAGAATTATCTGCTTTAGAAGATAACCTGGCTAATCCTTCTTTTATGATCGCAGATATTCATTCAATTACAACAAGAAATACTAAAGATGATTTTAAAACGGCGGAATCGAGAATGTTAGAATTCACTAAAGACTTAATTGCTTCTGGTGTAGATCCCAATAAATCTATAATTTATGCTCAATCAACAGTCCCAGAACACTTAGAAATCGGATACTTACTTTCAAACCTAGTTTCAGTTGGAAGATTGGAGCGTAACCCAACATATAAAGATTGGATACAAAAATTAAAATCTCCAACCGCCTCATTATTTTTGTACCCTGTTCTTCAAGCAGGAGATATTTTAGCCAATGATGGAACAATCATTCCTGTTGGGCAGGATCAACTTCCTCATTTAGAAATCAGTAGGGAAATTGCACGAAAAGTTAATGATATGGCAGGTTATGAATTATTTAGAGTTCCAAATGGACTAGAAATGTTAAATGAAGTGATGTTGGGTACAGATGGTCAAAAAATGGGTAAGAGTGCAGGTAATACAATCGATTTAGGCGAATCAGATAAATCCTATCAAAAAAAGATAAGGAAAATGGTTACTGATCCCGAGAAGACCGAATCTAATAGTTATGTAGGTCATCCGGAAATCTGTTCGGTCTATACATATCACAGATTTTTTAGTCAAGATTTATCAAGAATAAAAGAAGAATGTAAACAGGGAAGTCTTCTTTGTGGTAATTGTAAAAAAGGATTAGAAGCCACTATAGCGCCATATATCGAATCATTTAGAGATAGAAGAGCTAATTTAAGCGATGATGTAGTTTATGATGTTCTAAGGGAAGGACAGAAAAAAACACAAGAAATAGCCTCAGAAAAGCTAGATGGGCTAAAATCTATGATGGGGATTAAATACCATTTTTAAAATGGAACACCTTGATTCAATTTGGAATTTGAATGAAAAACAATTAAAGATATCAGGATTTAATCCTTTTAAAGTAAGTTGTTTAGATGGTTTAGTAAGAGAAGATATTTGGAAAAGAAGTGTTATTGTTGCTGAATCAGGTTTTATGAAAGCAATAAAGAAATATCAAGAGGGTCACCCTTTGAGTGTTTTTGTAGGCTATTCTCCTGGAAAACCCCACTTAGGTTATTTAATAATGAATAGACTTTTAAGATCTTTTAAAAATGATTTGGGATCAGATTTAGTTCTTGGAATCAATGTAGGAGAATCCATGCAAACCCATAATAAATCACTTGAAGAAACATTACAAGCAAACGAATTAGTAGAAAAAGTATTATTGGGAAATAATGGAGAAAATTTAACAAGAATTTACGATATGCCTTCTCTTAATGAGGATTCGGTTCAACAAAATTATGAAAGAATATATTCGAAAGTCTCAAGAGAATTAAGTCCTTCTGATTTTAAAAAAACTATGGGTTGGGATGATAAAACGTCTTTGTCTCAATATGAAAGTATATGCAGAGCAATTTCAGGAATGCTTTATTCAGGTATGGTGGATAATGATTCAAGTTCAGTAAATTTTACAGATATAAAACATTTGCCCTTTGTTAGACTATCAAAAATAGTTGCTAAAAAGTTAGGGATAAAAGAACCCTCTTTTCTAATAACTAGAATTTTACCCTCTTTAACCAATGAAGAAGTAAGGATGTCTAGCACTGGAGGAGATGCAACACTATATTTATTTGAAGGAGAGGAAGAATTGAATAAATACTTAAAAGTAAAAAGTGGGGGAAGAGCAAAAGAGGAACAAAAACTATATGGTGGAAATCCAAGTTTATGTTTAGCTCTAAAAATTGCAACACCCATTATTCAATCAGAAGAAACAAATAAAATAGTTTATGAATGTACTGCTGGAATGAGAGATTCCTGTAGAGATTGTAAAAGAGTTATGGCAAATTATATAAAGAAGGAGATGGATGAATTATAAAATGAAACATATAGTTTTAATTACGGATTGTAGGGATATCGCTTCAGAACAAATAAAAGGAAGACTATCCAAACTATTGGAAGAAAAAGATATTGATTATAAAATATATAACGCATTTACTCCACCATTTCAAATAACAAATGGAATGTTTTTGGCAAAACTATTGTTTGATGAAGTCCCAAATGGAAAAGATACATTGTATTTAGCAATACTTAATCCCCTAAAAGAAAAGCCAAAACGAATATTTGGTAGATTAAAAAACGGATCATATTTTGTTGGTGCAGATACAGGTATATTCTCACTAATATTTAAAGAATCTAACCTCCAAGAAGTTTGGGAAACAAAAAATCCTGGACATTATCCTTTTGGGGGGTTACATGTCCATTCTGTCGCAGCCGCAAAATTGTTGATGAGGGAGAATTTTGAAAAAGTAGGCGATAAATTAAAATTAGAAGACATAAAATTTTATGAACCTGAAAAAGGAGAAGTTGTTCATATAGATAATTTTGGATTGTCTAAAATCTGGTTGCGAGAATCAGATTTAAAATTTGAAGAAGAAACCCCAATAAAAATTAAAATTTTTAATTCAAATAAAGAATTAAAATCTGAATTTAAAGCAGTATACTCTAACCGAATGATGAATTATGAAGATAATCAAATAATTGTTTACCCTGGAAGTTCACTTTTAGATTCAAAATTAAAAGAAAATAATGAAAAGTATCGAAGATCAGGCTTAATTGAAATTGGATTAGTTAGAAATCCAAATTCTTCAGAATTTCTAAAGATAAATTTAGGAGATCTAATAGAAATAATTAAAGATAATTAAAATGAAACCATTAATTAAAGGAGATAAAATTGCACTTATTGCCCCATCAGGTAATCCAAAATCTCAAGAAGATATAGAAGAAATCTCAAATATAATTATCAACGCAGGTTATTCTCCTGTTTATTCTAGTAATTTATTAATCCAAAATAATAAAGATAAAATAGAAGATATTAAAAAATATTTTTCTGATAAAAACGTAAAAGCCATTTTAACTCTTAGAGGAGGATTTTCTTGTAATGAAATTCTAGAAGGTATAGATTATGAAATAATAGAGAATAATCCAAAAATCTTTATGGGATTTTCTGATATTACTAATTTATTAATTGCTTTTAATAAGAATACAGGATTAAAAACAATTCACGGACCAATTTTCTCAGAAAAAAAGTATTTAGATGATTCTTTTCTAAAAATAATCTTTTCTTATTTGGAAGGAGAATTAAGTCAAAAAGATATATTTTCTAAAATGAATTTTAAAATTATAAAAAATGCAGATAAAGTTAGTGGCGAGATTATTGGTGGAAATTTATTTGTTTTGAATAATCTTATAGGTACTAATTTTGAACCAGATTGGAATAATAAGATCCTTTTTATAGAATCTGTTGGTTTATCAAAAGAAATTATTTTATCAATTTTGCACCACTTTAAACAATTAGGTATTTTTGAAAAAATTCAAGGAATTATATTAGGAAATATGGGTTTTGACGAGGACATTTCACAAATAATTTCTGAAAAGGTGAGTAGCTTTAATGGATTCATTCTTAAAACTGAAATGATAGGACATGTTAAAGATAATTTTCCGATAACTCTTGGAAAATTTTTAAATTGGAATGGAAAAGATTTAAGTTAGATGCTCTAAATATTCTTTTAGAAAAAGAACCAAAAATAAAAGCCCCCTCTATTTTCTTTTTTTAGAAAAAAGAAACAAAAAATCTGGACTCCCCCTCGTCCTTCGGACATATAGTCTCCTATGGAGAAATTTATTATCGTGAAAATTTAACTCTGCGGTTTTCCTTCGCTTCGCTACGGAACGTTGCACTAAACCTTGGTCTCTTCGAGACGCGTATAACAGGGCTTAAAGGGTTCACTCACCTTGCAGGTTCGTTCTCCAAAATTTTTTGCTACGCAAAAAACTTCTCTAAATCCTGATGTTAAATGAAATAATTTTTAGTGGCTAAACGGTAAAAGGAGGACATTCAAAACAAATAGAAAAAAGGGGGAGGGGCTGGTGCTTCGCACATATTGGCTCACAACTTCGTTGTTCGAAATTTAATA
>Ga0334882_1000058_pt1 | contig 190323 bp, 129 predicted proteins | sample GraSluR1_MG_5_FD_207226 | JGI IMG/M metagenome (GOLD analysis project Ga0334882, IMG submission 207226) | Sludge microbial communities from methane-producing bioreactor in Wageningen University, Netherlands - Granular Sludge_15_04-R1 | ecosystem: Engineered > Bioreactor > Anaerobic >...
CGGCGGCGAAGCCGCCGCACAAAAACTCCCTTATTTTTCTCCCCCTCCCCGCGCCGCACAGCGGCGTGGGGAGGGGGTTAGGGGGAGGGGTAAATTTATTGCATTTGAAAGAGCGGTTATTGCAAACGCTTTTATTTCCGGGTTATTTTCTTAATGCGCTGACAGTTCGCGCTACATTTTCAACCTCGTTAGGGTAGCAACCCACCTGGAAATTCCTGAGAAGTTGCGATTGGGTTTGAGAGAGTATAGCGGTATATTTTCTTTACGCATTACGAATGCTCTGCGTGCAAGACTTTCATAATTGCATGGTTGATCATGCGCGGATGAGCATACCCGACTCTTGCATGTCTGACAACTTCAATTATACACCCCATAAAATTCTCCCGCAAGCGCGCCGAGGCATCTTCTGCCACCTTGTGCTGTATGGGGTGTGCCGCGCGTATTCGTTGGCTCGGAAGCCACAGACAAAAAATCTCCCGCTGCACACACAGATGCAGCGGGAGGTCCGTAAGAGTTGTATCATAGCACAGACTACGGACTACGGTTTCTCCGACTCAAATGAAACGCTCCCTATTTATCTCACCCGCAACACCTCTACCGGCGAAAAGCAGGGCGGGACGGTAGTATATGAGGGGCTAAAGATAAGCACTACCAACTGCAACGGGTTCTCAGGAGTAGAAGCCAAAATCCGCGCGGCTTCTGCCTCGGTAAGCGTGCTCAAATCCAGGTTGATGATGGGTTGGTTCAGTGCATTGCGCGCGTTCACCGAGTTCCCCTCGTCAAGAAGGTTCAAGTAGGCGCGTATCAGCTGAGCCGAACCAGCCGTAATAACAAAGGCGTCACAGGTGACTGGCCCTGGTGTGCCAAAGAGCTCGGTATAATAACCCTCACGGCTTGTGTAGTAACCTGCCAGCGTAACCACCCCCACCGGGTGATTGGGTTCTGTATCGCGGATAAAGAGACAATCCCAAGTGGTGCAACGCTCGGACTGCAACGTGTAGCCGAACTGGAGCACATCACAGCGTGGACAATCGAGCACCATCGTTCCGGGCGACGTGGGCACCGGTGTAGCCGCCTGCACGGTGGCAGTGGCGCGCTGGCTTACCAGGATGGCTTCATTGGTGGCGGAAATCGCCGCGTCTGCTTCGGCCTGCCGCGCTTGCTGTTGTGGTTGCAATACCCATACCCATACCATAAAAGTACATACGACCAGCAACATCAGGACACCTAAAGCAAGCATAAGTAGCAAAAAAGGGCGGTTGGAATCGTGATGGTTGTCCATAATTCCTCCTTGTGGTTGTATTTTGTGATGCAGATAGCGTAGCGCAAAACATAGAATCGTCAAGCATTTCTGACCCGCTCGGCGTGGATTTAACAATCCAGCGAGAGCACATAAGATGATTATTTTTGCGACACTGCCTGATCAGATGGATTTTAGTATAAAAATATTTGACAAATTATGCTTTTCAGAGTACAATATTATCAGATTTGTGTGTCTTGTTCCCCCTCGCAGGAGCGCACTATGGACGGGCCGTTGACCCAAGAGCCAGTGAACCCCACATCCGCAGGCCATGCACCTGGTCGGCTGGATATCTTCGCGCTCCTGCATCAGCTCGCTGCCGCCGGCGCTACGCCCACTGCTGAAGAGCTCGCCGCCGCTGGCGCATTTACACTCGACGCCTTGCGCGACCATCTCACGCAACACCCGCTTCCGGAGGATATGCCCGCAGCCGCCGGGCTATTAGCCTGGTATCACGAGCACCAGGGTGATCCGGCCCGCGCACTGCACTATGCCCGGCTCGCCGCCGAGCGCGATCTGCAAGCCTACGCCCATGCTTCCGCGTTACGCTACTACTCCGAGGCGCTACGCCTGCTCCACACCCACCCCACCCAGAGCGATCCCAGCCTGGAATACGAGCTGCTCGAAGGCCGCGCCAATGCGCACCGGCTCATCGGCGAGCGGCAAGCGCAGCTGGCCGATCTCGCCGCCATGGCGCAGATCGCCGAAACTTTGCAGGACATTCCCCGCCAGATTGCCGTCGTCAATCGCCAAGTCACGGTCGCCAATGAGCTGGGCCATCACGGTGAGGCGCTCCGCAACGCTGAAATCGCGCTGGCGCTCTCCCGACAAATCAGCGATCGCAAACTGGAAGCCGATAGCCTCACCAGCCTGGGCGATGTGGGCTTCCGGCTTGGCCAACAGACGCGCCCGCTCGAAGCGCACACCCGCGCCCTGACCCTGTACCGCGAGCTGGGCGACCTGCTCGGCGTCGCCAACAGTCTGCGGATGCTGGGCCGGCTGGCCTACCGCAGCGGCAAATACGCCGAGGTCAGCGCGTATTCTGAAGAAGCGCTCGCGCTCTATCGCCAGCTGCGCGACCGGGTGGGTGAAGCGATGATGCTCAACGCACTCGGCGTGATCTCCGCCGACCGCGCCAAAGCGCGCGACTACTATGAACAATCCCTCACCATCGTCCAGGCCATCGGCGACCGCACCGGCGAGGCCCGCGCCTACAACAACCTCGCCCTCATCTACTGGAGCCTGGGCCTGTACCTCCGCGCCCGCGATTATTTGGAACAAGCTGTGCAAATCGAGCGTGACCTGCAAGGCCGCGCCAACCTCACCTATTACCTGGAAAGTCTGGGGCGCGTGTATCTGGAGCTGGGCGATTATGTCGCCTCCCGGCAAGTCTTCACCGAAGGCAGCGATCTGGCTTTCGAGCTGGGCGACCGGTGGACGCAATCGGTCTACGGGATCGGGCTGGGGCGCGTGGCGTTGGCGGAGGGGCAACCCGCGCAAGCAGCGGAACTGCTGCGCGCCACCGCCGAGCTGCTGCGCGAGACGCAATCACTCGGCGATTTGGCGAACGCCGCCTCATGGTTGGCGCTGGCGTATTTGCAGCTGGGCGATGGGGACGCCGCCTATCACAGCTCCACCGAAGCCGTCGCACACCTCGAAAACGCCGGCAACGCGGGGGATTATCCGCCGCAAGATATTTGGTGGCATCACTACCAGGTGTTACAGGCTACGTCCACGCCCAACCCTGATGAGCAATGGCGCGTGTTGCAACGGGCGCGTGAAGCCATGCTCGCCGGCATCGCTACCTTGAGCGATGAGGGGTTGCGCCGCAACTACCTCAACAAGGTTGCAATCAACACCGCCATTGTGACCGAGTGGGCGCGCGTGGCCGTGTTGCGCGCGCCGGAACAGCCAGAAGCGGCTGCTGCGCCTGCCCTTGAGCAGGACGCTATCACCGAGGCGCAACAACTGCGGGATCGCCTCAAGCGCGCGCTCGATGTGAGCCGTCAGATGAACGAGCTCCACGATGCCGCTGCGCTCTTCACCTTCGTCATGGAGCAGGTGATTGAGATGAACGGGGCTGAGCGCGGTTTCATTGCCCTGCTCACACCGGAGGGGAAGCTCCACTTCCCGGCGGTGCGCGGGCTGACCGCCCACGAGTTGGCAACCATCGAGCAGCAACCTGGCTACGCCGCTGCGCACGAGGTGTTGGAGACCCGCCTACCGGTGCTCCTGCAAGATGTGGCGGATGCTGCCACGCCAGACGCAACGCTCGCCACATTACAGCGCCGCTCGGTACTGTGCGCCCCCCTGCTGGCGCGGTCGGAATTACTGGGGCTGCTGTATGCCGATAACCGCTCGGTAAGCGGGTGCTTCTCGCAGGCCGATCTCGATTTGCTCTCGATTTTCGCCAACCAGGCGGCCACGGCGATTGAAAATGCGCGGCTCTATCAGGAAACGACCGCCTGGGCACACACCCTGGAAGAGCGCGTGCACGAGCGCACCGCCGAACTCGAAGCGGCTTACGAAACGCTTTCGCGGCGCGCGCGCCAATTGGAGACCAGCCATCAGGTGGGGCAACAGCTTACCTTGTTACTAGATTTGGAGGGGCTGCTGGAGTATGTGGTAAGCCTGATTCAGAGCCAGTTCGGCTACTATTTTGTGGGGGCCTGGTTAATAAACCAGCGTGAGGAGACGGTGGTGTTGCACGCTGGCGCTGGTGCGGCCTTAGGCGAGGCCGGCTATACGTTGGGTTATACGATGTCCCTCAACGCACCCCATCTCATTGCAGAAGCGGCGCGCACCGGCAAGGAATACGTCACCCCTGGCAGTTGCGCGCTGCCCGAAGGCCCTGCCCCCGCGCCGGAAATCTGTAACGAAATGCTCCTCCCACTCTATATCGGCAAACAAGTGTTGGGGATCCTCAATATCCAAAGTGCCCGCCAGGAAGATTTCGACCGAGACGAGCAGCTGGTGTTGCAAACGCTTTCGCACCAGATTTCCATCATCGTCCGCAACGCACAGCTCTTCAGCTCCGAGCAACGGCGGCGCAAGCTGGCGGAATCGCTGGAACAAGCCGGGCGCGAGATGTCGCAAAGCCTGCACTTGAGCGAAGTACCTGGACTGATTCTGGAACAGCTGGCGCAGGTTGTGCCTTATACGCGCTGCTCCATCATGCTGCGGCACGATGCCCACACCCTGCACATCGTCGCGCAGCGTGGCTTCCCGGAGGGCGGTCGCGCCGAGGATGTGCGCATCCGCATCCGTGAGGACGATGTGTTCTTGCAGATGGCCGAGACCCGCGAGCCAGTGCTGATTGACGATGTGACGCAGACGCCGGGTTGGCAGATTGTGCCCTGGCTGCCGCTCAACAAGTCGTGGCTTGGCGTGCCGCTCATCTCCAAAAGCGAGATGATCGGCATGATTTCGATGACGCGCGAGGCGGCGCGGGACTTCGACGAGGATGAGGCGGAATTGGTGCCGGCCTTCGCTGCGCAAGCCGCCGTCGCGCTGGAAAACGCCCGTCTCTACGATGAGCTCAATCGCGCCTATCACAACCTGGAGCGGCTGAACCAGACCAAGTCCAGGTTCATTGAAGTCACCGCGCACGAGCTGCGCACCCCGCTCGCCGTCATCAGGGGGTACGCGCAGCTGTTGGGCGCGCTGCCGGTGGTCAAAGACGATCCGCAGGTACAACCCGCGCTTGCGGGCATCCTCTCCGGCATGACCCGGATGCACGACATCGTCAATAGCATCCTGGATGTGACCAAGATTGATAGCGAGCTGCTACAATTGAACCGCATCCCGGTATATCTCTGTGACGTGGTCAAGCGCGTGGCGGGGACCTTCAAGGCGGATTTACAGGAGCGCGATCTTACCTTACAGGCGGATTTGGAAGGGCTGCCAGCGGTTTCAGGCGATCCCGACCAGTTGTTCAAAGTCTTCCACCATTTGCTCATCAACGCGATCAAATACACACCCGATGGGGGCAGTATCACAGTGAGCGGAACGGTGAATGCTGAGGAACGGGCTGTCGAGGTGGTCGTGAGCGATACCGGCATCGGCATTGATCTGGAACATCAAGCATTGATTTTCGAGAAATTTTACCAGACCGGAGAGGTGGCGGTGCACTCATCGGGGCGCACCAAATTCAAGGGCGGCGGGCCGGGACTGGGGCTGGCGATAGCAAAGGGCATCGTCGCGGCGCACGGCGGCGCGATTTGGGCACACAGCGACGGCTACGACGAGGAACGCTGCCCCGGCAGTCACTTCTATATGCGGCTACCGCTGGCGGAGTAAAAGCGTCAGATGCTACCCGTCCGCCAGAATCTTTATAGGACGCGGATTTGCACGGATTTTACGGATAAGAACCAAAAAGAATCCGTGTGACCCGTAAAATCCGTGTCCTAAATCTCTGAATCAGCCCAGGTGCTAACTTGAGTTAACTAAATTTACACCCCTTAAAATTCCTCTGCAAGCGTGCGCCGACGGGCGGCCCTTCTCCGTCATTCCCGCGTCTACAATTGGGGAAGAGGCAGATGCTTATGCTTCAACCCTGCGCCCCGGACTGCTCGCCACAAGGACAGCGGGAATCCATCCGGCTGATGGCATCTTGGTGTGCAAGCAGGACTATTGCATTTAGAAAACTCATTCCCCTTGCGATGCCTGTTGCACCGCTAAAGCGGTATTTTTAGAAAGGGTTTTTGTGGCGGGGCGAAGCCCCGCCACAAAAACCCTTTTTTATCCCCGGCCTTTAGGCCACATTTCTGCAACAAGTGGTCAAATGCGATAGCCCTAGGTGTGCAAGGGGCATCTTCCCAAAAAGGGTGGTATAATGGCGGCGTTGGGGCCTCTGCCATGATTTTCACGGTGTCATGCCAGATGAACCAACACATCTCAACTTTTAGGAGGTAGTGTATGAGTACAACGTTTATGCTGTCGCCGCAGTACTTCTTCACGTCCGAATCGGTGACCGAGGGCCATCCCGACAAGATCTGCGATCAGATTTCCGATGCGGTGCTGGATGCGATCTTCGCCGCTGATCCGCAAGCCCGGGTAGCCTGTGAAGTATCCGTGACCACAGGCCTGATCCTGGTAGCTGGCGAGATTACGACGGAGACCTATGTGGACATCGGCTCGCTGGCGCGCAATGTGGTGCTGGACATCGGCTACAACCGTGCCAAGTACGGTTTCGATGGCGAGACCTGCGGCGTCATCGTCAGCATCAAGGAGCAATCCGCCGACATCGCGCTGGGCGTGGATAAGGCGCTCGAAGCGAAGACTGGCGAGATGTCCGAGGCCGAGATCGAAGCGACCGGCGCGGGCGACCAGGGCATGATGATCGGCTTCGCCTGCAATGAAACGCCTGAACTGATGCCGCTGACGATCTCCCTGGCGCACAAGCTCTGCCGCCGCCTCGCCGAGGTACGCAAGAACGGGACGCTCCCGTATCTGCGCCCTGACGGCAAGAGCCAGGTGACAGTGGAATACGCGTATGGCAAGCCCAAGCGCGTGGATACCGTTGTCATCAGCTCGCAGCACGGCCCAGAGGTTAGCCAGGAGCAGATTCGCGCCGATGTCATCGAGCACGTCATTAAACCCGTGATGCCTGACGGAATGTTCGACGACGCGACGAAGATCTACGTCAACCCCACCGGGCGCTTTGTTACCGGCGGGCCGCAGGGCGACGCCGGCCTCACCGGGCGCAAGATCATCGTGGATACCTACGGTGGCGTGGCTCGGCATGGCGGCGGCGCCTTCTCCGGCAAGGATCCGACCAAGGTGGATCGCTCGGCGGCCTACATGGCCCGCTACATCGCCAAGAACCTCGTCGCAGCGGGTATCGCCGACCGGTTGGAGCTCCAGTTGAGCTACGCTATCGGCGTGGCGCATCCGCTCTCGCTGGCGGTGGAAACCTTCGGCACGGGCAAAATCTCCGAAGATAAAATCGTGGAGCTGATTCGCGAGCACTTCGATATGCGCCCTGCCGCCATCATTCGCGATCTCGATCTGCGCCGCCCCATCTACAAGCAGACCGCTGCCTACGGCCACTTCGGGCGCACGGACATTGACCTGACCTGGGAACGCACCGACAAGGCCGAAGCCTTGCGCAAAGCCGCTGGTTTGTAAAGCCTGATTACCACAACCGCCCGAAGCTACTAGCTTCGGGCGGTTGTGATTTACCTTCCAGAGGAAGTCTTGGGGGTCACTTCTTCCCAAAGAGGATTTCCTCTCGGTTGTATAGCCGGATGGCAATCAGGATGAGAATTAGCGAAACCCCTAGTGTGGCTATTATTGAGACAATCACATTCAGAGGGGTGACGCTTTCGCCCCGCAGTAGTTGGTTGATGAGCACTTGTTGACTGTAGAGGGGAATAAGCATGGTTTGCACAGTAGCTTTTACTGGCATAAAGGCCAATAGCAGTCCTGGTAATGCCGGAAAGAGAGGCAACCAATTCACATAGTTCTGGGCTTCCTTGTAGGTATGTGTAAATGTGGCGATAATCATTTGCAATGCACCCGCCAGAAGCATCATTGGCAGACATACGAAGAAAATAGCTACTAGCACTCCGATATCCACAGAAACTTGGACCCCCATAAAGTGCTCGATGGGAAAGAGGTTGAATACAGCAGCAAATCCGCCAAGCGCGACCAGGATCGTGGTTGTGGCAAAAGGTAATGAGGCTAAGAGTTTACCTAGTACTACTTCCCATCTTTTGATAGGATTGATGAGTAATGGCTCCAGGGAGTTACGCTCTCTTTCCCCAGCAGTAGTATCAATGATAACTGCTGCCCCTCCTAAAAATACAACCATCACTAGAAAATAGGGTAACATATTCAAGAAGACAAGCGACTGGCTTTGCGGTGTAGCAACATTTACTTCTTCTACCACGACCGCATACACAATGCTGGGGTTGATACCGCGTGCTAACAGACGTAATGCCCCTATTTGTTGGCCGTATTGTGTAATCAGCCCTTGTGCGCGCAGGGTGTTGGGTATTGCTGCGGTACGTGAATTGTCTGCAATGATTTGTACTGCTGCTGGCTGTCCCGTGCTAAAGTTCTCGCCGTAATCATCAGGAATTACCAAGACTATATCTACCTCGCCGTTTTGCACGGCCTCTTGTGGATTGATGGGAGCATCCTGTAAGATGACATTGTTTTGTTCCAGAAATAGCACGAGCGCAGGTGCATTTTCGCGTCCCGCAACAGGTAACATGAGTGCTTTGTCTGCCTCACCGCGCATAAAACGGCCCATCACCACGATGAGCAGCAGAATCAGTGCTGGGGTAAACAACGCATATCCTAACGTACCCCATATGGAGCGGTCATCGCGGAGATTATCAATTAGTTCTTTGGTGAATACAATTGCAATGCGCTTCATCGTTCCAATCCCTCCTCTGAGCCAATGATGTCAACAAAAGCGTCTTCGAGGTTTGCTTTACCAGTGGTGTGGAGGAGTTCTTCTGCTGTACCTTCGCCTACAACTTTACCTTTGGCTATGATGACGATATGATCACATAGCGCCGCAACTTCTTGCATAATGTGACTAGAAAATACCACACATTTGCCTGCAGCGCTTAGCTGCCGGATCACATCGCGCATGGCGCGAGTGCTCATTACATCAAGTCCATTGGTAGGTTCATCTAGCAGTACATTGATGGGGTCGTGAACCAGAGCGCGGGCGATAGCGACTTTGAGCCGTTCGCCAGTGGAGAAGCCGTCTGTGCGCCGGTCGGCGATAGATTCCATATCCAGCAGCTCTATGAGCGTAACGATACGTTGCTCTAACATAGCGTTTGTTAGCCCGTGTAAGCGTCCGTAATAGCGAATGTTCTCGCGCGCTGTAAGGCGGGGATAGACACCACGCGCATCCGGCAACGCGCCAATGCGTTGTTGAACAGCAAGCGTTTGTGTGCGCACGTCGAATCCGTCCACAACCGCATTTCCCGTATCGGGCGTAAGCAGGGTGTAGAGTATTCGCAAAGTTGTAGTTTTGCCCGCTCCGTTAGGGCCGAGCAGGCCTGTGATTTGACCGTTTGGCGCGTTAAAGGTTACTCCGCGCAATGCGTGGATCTCTCCGAAAGACTTGTGTAGATTGTTTACCTGAATCATGGGGGCCTCCTATCTAGCTATACGTTACGGTCGTGGCCCGGTTGGACTGAGAAAGAAAGGGGGTGGGGATAGCTGCTGTGCGCAGGTTGTCTCCAACGCTTCTGTTGTACCGGCTGTGATGAAGTCTGCTATCAAGTTGTTGATACAGCCGCGCCCCATTAATCCATGCCCCATCCCTGGGCCGATGAGGTGCAGGGCATTAGGCAGCGTTTCGGCGATGCGTGTGGCGTATTGCGGGGGCGTTATTGGATCGGCTTCGCCGGAAAGTAAGAGTACCGGTGTGTTTGACTGTAGCGGCGCGTCAAAATCGGTGGATAATGTTCCTTGAGGCCATGTGGAACAGATTTCTCGCAGCATTGTTGTTCGGTCTCCAAAGTAGGTCCCTTCGGCCAAAGTGGTAGCGTATGTTGCATCAATGAACGGGGCATCTTCCGTACAAGCCACAGCGTACAACATACCTAGATAGAGTCCTGCATCCGCACTGCCGGCCTGCGCTAACAGCGGTGCGAAGTTTCCGGTAGCCGCTTGCTGCAAGCTGAGAGGCACTAGTGCGGCGATTTCGGGTGTGTAAAGTAATGGGAAGACAAGGTTGTATAGCATTTCGTGATCCACTGTGACCGTCACCGTTTCGGAACTCACCGGGTCGGGTAGGGTGGTAGTGAGCGGTTCTGCTTCCAGCCGCGCGAGCAATGTTGCGAATTCGTTGCGGATAGCAGGGAATGCCTGGTTGCAGTCTGGATCATGCTCGCAACGGGTGAAGAGCAAATCGAGCGCTCGATCTGCATCCTGTGCGGTATTCAAAAATAGCCGATAATCTGTGCTGACCGCTGCATCCAGTACGATGCTGCGGACCCGCTCGGGGAACAGCCGCAGATAGGTGAGCGCTGCACGGGTGCCGTAAGAAACACCATAGAGGTTGATGGTAGCATATCCTAGCGCTTCACGCACAGCATCGAGATCACGCATGGCAATTTCGGTAGTGTAGAAGCGCGGGTCGGCATTGAGTGTCGCGGGGCAATTTTGTAATGCGGCGATGGCTGTAGCCGTATCTAGTGTGTCGTCTTCAGGTAGTTCGCAAGTCAAGGGATTGGATTTCCCGGTGCCGCGTTGGTCAATCAGCACAATATCGCGCTGTTGGTTGATTTTAAGAAAGTTAGTTGCTATTGCTGGGTATACTTCTGCGGCAGCCTGCCCCGGCCCACCTACCAGGATGAAGAGCGGATCAGGTTGGGGGGTGCGACTGACGGCCGGCACTACAGCAATGTACAGCTCAATCTGTCTTCCCTCGGGATCAGCGCGGTTTTCAGGCACGATAAGAGTGCCACACTGCGCGTTAACAGTTGTCGTCAATCCAGGTATAGAGAGCTGGCATTCTGTCAATTCTAGTGATGAACTGGCGTTAGTTGCTACAGAGGTGCAATTGTTGAAAAGTCCGATACTCAACAGCATGAGTAGGAGGCAACGTATACTTCTTGCGCGCATGGCCCTGTCTCCTTGCGAAATTGTTTGCGGCTGATGTCTGAATACACCCAGTGGTACTGTTTCAGAAGGGCGTCTCCTACGACCCATGTAGGAGACGCCTGTTGTGGCTTTTTAATTACCCCTTAATCACCGCCAGCGGCGTGACCCGCGCCACTTTGCGAGCGATACCCGCGCCGGTCACAGAATCAATCACCAGGTCTACATCCTTGTAAGCCGAGGGGGCTTCTTCGGCCAGCCCCTTGAGGCTGCCGGTGCGGACGGTGATGCCCTGCTTGCGCAGCTCATCGCGCACCTGCTCGCCGCGCTTGTCACGGAGCGCGGCGTTGCGGCTCATCATGCGCCCCGCGCCGTGGCAGCTCGAGCCGAACGTCTCGGCCATCGCCGTCTCCGTGCCCACCAGCACATACGAAGCCGTGCCCATCGAACCCGGCACGAGCACCGGCTGGCCGGTCGCCTGATACACCGCCGGCAGCTCCGGGCGACCCGGCGCGAACGCGCGCGTGGCCCCCTTGCGGTGGACGATGAGCCGCTGCTGCTTGCCGCCGACCGCGTGCGTTTCGATCTTGGCGATGTTATGCGTCACATCGTAGACCTGATGCAGCTCCCAATCGCTCACCTGGCCCGCCAGCACCTGCTCGAACGCGCCGCGCACAAAATGCGCCAGCACTTGCCGGTTGGCGAAGGCATAGTTCGCCGCCGCCGCCATCGCCGCGAGATAATCGCGGCCTTCGGGGGAATCCACCGGCGCGGCGACCAACTCGCGGTCGGCAATCTCGATACCATAGCGGGCGGGCGCGCCCTGCAACTGTTTGAGGTATTGCGCGCAGACCTCGTGCCCCAGCCCGCGTGAGCCGCAATGAATCTGCACGACGATGTTGCCCTTGACCAGCCCGAACGCTTGCGCGATGTCGGGATCGTAGATCTCATCAATCACGTCAATTTCCAGGAAGTGGTTGCCCGCGCCCAGCGACCCCATCTGTGGACGCCCGCGCTCCCGCGCACGGCTCGGCACCGCGTCCGCGCGTGCGCCGGGGATGCAGCCGTTATCCTCTGTGCGCTCGAGGTCATCGCGAGTGGCGTAGCCATGCTGCAAAGCCCAGCCGGAGCCTTGCTCCAGCACCGTATCGAGCTCGCGCTCGGAGACCTTCACCGCACCATCTCCGCCCACGCCGCTCGGACAGGCGCGATACAACGCGGCGTTCAGCGTCTCCAGATAGGGCGCGATCTCCTCGTGATGCAGCGACGAAGCCAGCATCCGCACACCGCAGTTGATGTCGTACCCCACGCCGCCGGGCGAGATGATGCCATCATCGCTGCGGAACGCGGCTACCCCGCCGATGGGGAAGCCGTAGCCCTGGTGCATATCGGGCATCGCCATCGCGCGCCCCACGATACCGGGCAGCATCGCCACGTTGATGAGCTGCTGCACCGAAGTATCGCGGAACGCCAGGTCGAAGATCTCGGCGTTGCCGTAAATCCGCGCCGGGGCGCGCATCCGCTTGTCGTAAGATTGCGGTAGTTCCCACACGTATGCACTTACTTGTTTGAAGTCTTTTTTCTCAGCCATGTGTACCTCCCAGACAAATCAGCAAATCGGCGAAAAAGCGATTTGAGATTCATCATTCGCAATTCGCCATTCGCCATTCAAAATCAGGTGTCAAAGACGATTTCTGTCTCGAAGCCCTCCGGCGTGGCATGTACGGCGAGGTTGTGGTAGGTGGCGGCCTTGATGTAGCTGCCGCGCTCGGCGATGGGGACGCCGGTGAGCGTTGCCTGCAACGCGACGGGTGAGAGCTCCGCAAACACGAACGCCGTCCAGCACACCTCATGCCGCTCGCTGAGGTAGAGCAGCTCGTTGAGCCAGTCCACCAGTAACCCTTCCACATCGAGCGCGTCCAGCGTCACATCGAGCATGACACTTGTCCCCGCCGTCTCCGCGACGGTCAGCGCGGCCATGCCTTGCGCGGCGGTAGCGAACAGGTCGGGCAAATCGTCGCCCCAGACGTGCAGCGCGAAATCGGCGGTATGGTCAACCGCGCGCCAGCGTCCCATCGCGCACCTCCCGCTCGATAAAATCCGCCACCGCCGCCGCATCGAAGGGCAGGCGCGGCCCATCCCAGGGCAAATCGCTCACATCTGTCACACAGGCGATGCGGTTCTCCAGGCCAGGGAGCAGCGTAGCGTCGTGCGCCGCGCGCACCACCTCGATTTTGGGCAGTGAGCCGCGCTTGTAGCCTTCCACCAGCACCAGGTCCACATCGCCCAACTGCGCCAGCACCGCTTCAAGGGGCGGCTCCTCGATATGGCGGCGCGTCACCACCAGCCGGTCGGGCGCGAGGAGCGCCACTTGCGCCGCGCCCGCGTCCCAGAAGCGGCGGGAATCCGTGCCGGGCAGGTCGGTCTCCAGGTCGCGATGGTGGGTGTGCTTGACCAGAGCCACACGATAGCCGCGCCGCAAGAGCTCGCGGAGCACCTGCTCCAACAGCGTGGTCTTGCCGCAGCCGGAGCGCCCCACAAAGCCCAGCGCGGGGATGGCGGACATTACAGATCAGCGCCTTTGCGCCGCCCCACCGGGATGCGCTTCCAGGCGGCCACGACTGCGACGGTAATCACCGCCGAGACGAACGCTTCGGGCAGGCCGTTCATTATTACAAGGGAGACTACCAAACCCAGTTGGGCCATTCCTAACAAGAGAATCATTCCCAATACTAATAAAGTATGAGCAAAACTGCCCACTGCACCGGCAACGGTTAAACCTAGTTCCGGGCGACGTTTGAGGGCGGACCACACTATCCATGTAATTGGGCCAAACCACAAGCGCGGAAATATTGCGATCCAGGGGTTTAGGAACAACGCATCGCCTGGCCCGGTGGGCGCGTAGCTGGCTTTTAACATACTAAACACCCCAAAGATTAGCCCAATGGCTAAACCAACCATTGGGCCTTCCAGTACTGCACCGATAATAACCGGGACGTGTATGAAGGTCAGGGCCACACCAGTAGGCCAGGGAATAAAGCCAAATCCAGTTAATGCTAGCGTAATTGCTAGTCCAGCTAAAACACCCGTAATGATAATTTTGCGAACGTGATCCTGTGACATGGTTTACCTCCAAATTTCAAATCGCAAATCGCAAGGCTATCTTGATTATAACATGAGTCTGGGCGAAAAGACGATAAAGCGAAAAAAACGAGAAGGCGATAAAGCGGGCATTTGCCCATTATACAAATTTGAGTATGATACAGAAGTTACACACTTTAGCACTTTTTCGAGAAGGAGGCTCTCTATGCTACTCAAAGGACGCTTGATTGCCGAATCCCCCATCTATCGCGGGAATGCCCGCAAGACGCTCTTCACCCGCGATGGCGACGGCACGCAGCGACTGGTCTCGCTGGCTGGCGAAATCGGCGGGACGGCGCAATCCCTCATGGATGCGTTCATCGGCGGGACGGCAGATGGGCGCAACATCGGCCTGCTCAACCGGCTGTGGGGGCGGCTGTTCGATGCCAAACTCCCCAACAACCTCATCTCGCAAGTGAAGTGCGAGCTCCAGAAAGATTCTTACACCCGCGAGCATTTTTTCGATATGCGCATGGGCTTGAAGCTCGATGAGGATCGCTGGGCTTCTGAAGCCAACGCCAACTACAAGATGGAGACCATCTTCCGCAACGCCGTCTTCGATTTCGAGATGCGCGTGGATGATGGCGTGCTCGGCAGGGATCAGAACGCCGCGCAGCTCTACTATTTGCTGCAAGAGCTGGAAGCCGGACGCTTCTGGTTCGGCGCGGGGAAGAGCAAGGGCCTGGGCCGCCTCCGCCTGGAGCTCGATACGCCACTCCCCAAACCCAAAGCGCTGCCCAAAATCCACCCGGACGTCAACCACCTGCACATCGAGCTCACGTTCGATGCGGCCAATCCCGTGCTGGTAGGCTGGAACTGGGGCAAAATTGATCCCGAAACCCCATCGTTTGCCGCCGTCGAAGGCCGGCTGCTCGTGGCCGCGATGCGCGACCTGCCTGAAGACATCCGCCAACGCCTGGAGCTGGTGCTGGGCGGCCCTATCCGCAGCGCCGATGATTGGAAGCGCAAGCTGGGCGAGTATCTGCCACGCACGCTCGCTATCTGGCTGCAAAGCCAGGGCAGCGGCGAGGTGGAAGTGTGGCTGCTATCCACCGCCGCGCTCGATAAGCTCAGCAAGGGTAAGTTCGCGCTCGCCAAAGCCGTCATCAGCGCGGCGCGGCCCTTGTGCGATCAGCCCTTCCCCAGCCAGGAAGCCGCTGAAGCCGCATTCGTCGCGGCGTTGGGCGACAAGGCCAACATGGCCGGGCGGCTGGTCAAGGCGATGGAGTCACAACGCGAGACGCGCCACGCGCTGCCCGCCGATGTGTGGGCGCAAGTGGCCGATACGTTGGGCTTCGATCCCGCGCTAGAGGCGCAAATCACGCCGGCGCTAGGCGACGAAGCCGCACTCATCGCGTTGCTCAAGCCCGCGTGCGCCGCCATCCTGCCCCGCCTGCATCAACAGGTGGATCAGCAGATCAACCTACTGCAAAGCGACGCCTGGATTGACGCCGAAATCGCCAACCGCGAGGCCCACCTCAACATCAAGGTGATGCTGCTGGAGGGCAAGATCAAGGAGGCGGACTGGGAGAGCCGCACCCCGCCGCAGGGCGTGGGCACGCAGGCGTGGCAGACCTTCAAAGACGAGCACCGCCGCGTGCGCTACCGGCACATGACCCACCCTGCCAACTTGCGCAAGAGCATCACCAACGACCAGAATTTCATCGCCTTTTTACAGTCATACCGCGACAGGGCCAGACAAGAGCTGGCCCAAGCCTACAACGTGGATTTCCGCAGCGGCGGGCCTTTCAATCGCGAAGTCTCGCGCAAGTACGGCAAGCCCTACGATACCATCTTCATGCGGATGCTGACCTGGTCGCCCTCTAACCGCAGCGAGGGCGCGTGGGAAGTCTATGTGCCGGGCAGCACCATCAAGGGTGCCTTCCGCCGCCGCGCGTCCCAAATCCTCAAAACGCTGGAAAGCGACCCCAAGAAGATCGAGGGGGTGCTGGATTTGCTGTTCGGGCGGCAGGGGCAGACGGGGCTGATCTACTTCTCCGATGCGTATCTGGCCGATCCGGTTGACCCGGCCAAAGCCTGGTGCTCGATGGATGGTGTGCGCATGAACCCCGCGACGGGCCAGCCCATCGAGGCGGCCAAGTCGGATTACCTTTTCGCTTACGGCGAGGCGCTCAAGTTCCGTTTGCAACTGGATTTGCAGGACTTGCGCCCCGACGATATGCCCGCGCTCACGGTGTTCTTCCATCTGTTGCAGGATTTCCAGAATGGCGAGATCGTCATCGGCGGCGAGAAGACCAGCGGCTTCGGCTGGGTTGAGGCCGAGATTGCGGCGCTCAGCTGGTTGACCGGAAACCCGGCGGGGATGACCCAGGCGTTGTTTGGCGAGCGCGCGGTACACGCGGAGGGCGCGTGGCAGGGCTTGCAGCTGGAGGGGGCAGACGCCGCCGCCGTGCTGACCGCCCGCGAGCCGCTCGCGCTGCGCCGTTCGGCGCAGGTGCCGCCCACCGCCAAAGAGGGGTACGTCTCGCACCGCGCCTTCGGCGGCCACTGCGGGACGCTCGTGGTGGAGGCGGAGCTGCTCACGCCGCTGCATGTCCGCGAGAGCGGCGAGCCATCGCAACGCGCCAGCCTGCCCGATGGCCCGGTGAACGGGTGGGACTTCTTCTCGATGTCCCCGCCGGAGGCCGCCCACCGCGATGCGGAGCGCAGCTACGCGCTGCCCGCCAAGAGCCTGCGTGGCATGATCCGCCACCTCTACGCCATCGCCAGCGATTCGGCGAAGGAGAGCACGCACATCACCCAGCTCAACCCGGCGGATGCGCTCTTCGGCTGGGTGGGCAAAGGCACGAACCAATCGCTCATGGGGCGCGTAGTCATCGGCTTTGGGTTGTTCGATGCTGCGCCGGAGCTGGCGTGGTACAAGGTCCCGTACCCCTACACCGGCTGGCTGTACGCGCCGGGACAGGGGGCATGGCTGCAAGAGGCCGGCAAGTCCGTCCCGCGCCATCAGATTGCCAAAACGTGGCGGGTGTTCCAACACGCGCCGCTGGCCCCCATCGCCAAAACCCTGGAGAGCTTCACGCCCAATACGGCGCAAGCCAGCTATTTCCGCGCCATCCTGCCCGGCGCGAAGGCGCGCTTCACCGTGCGCTTCTGGAATCTGGAGGATATCGAACTGCAACGGCTGATCTGGAGCATCACCCTGGAGCCGGGGCTGGGCCACAAGCTGGGCCACCACCGCTATCTGGGCTTCGGCAGCTTGCGCCTGAGCATCCTGCCGGAGAGCTACTTGATTGATTGGTCGAAACGGTACGCGGGCGGCGAGCCGGCCACCTGGCAGCAGCCGCTCACCACCGGCGATTGGATCAAGCCGCGCGCCATTGCCCACTACGTCGAGCTACAGAAGGCATTGGATGTTGGAACCCTTTGATTGGATTCGCCTATCGCGTAGCGGCGCGGAATTACTGGCAACGCTACACTACATAGAGGCCCATCCCGAGCTCCCCGCCAGCGGCGGGGAGCTCGCGCCGCCCCGCTCGGCGTTGCAGCAGCCTTGCGAGCGCTGCGGCCTGTATCCGCGCCTCAAGCAACAACGCTTCTGTGAAACCTGCAAGACCATCCTGAACTGGGGGCATCAGCTCTACCTGCACTCGCGGCACATTACGATGGTGTGGGGCTATGTCACCCAGCTCCCGCGCCAACTGCGCGGCGGATCGCCGTTCCCCGCTGGGACCACGCTCCGTACCTACGTTCACGATACGCAGCATTTCCTCGCTGTACTGCCGCAAAAGCAGCTGCAACCCTGGCTCCAGGAGCTCGCACTCTACAACGGCGGGGAGCTCAAGGGGTTGCTTCAGATCTTCCCCGGCAGCAGCGGCAAGCACACGCCTATGAATGAGCTGCTGATCCGCGTAGCGCATCACGAGGCGCGCTTCCCGCCGGATCGCCTGCGCGTGCGCTTCCTGGCTGCCCCGCACTACATCTACCACTTGCAAGAGTTCGACCGCGAGGGCGTGTTGACCTTCGAGCTGGCGGATTTCCTCAGCACACTGGAAATGGCTGCGATTTTCCGCACGCTGCTGTTGCCCGATGAGCAGTCCGCGCTGCGCGAGCTGCTCAAGCTGCGCGACGACGCCGAGGCGCAGTTCTATTGGGGGCGCTTCCTGGGGCAGATCAAGCCCGAAGTACGGGATATGCTGAACGCCTGGCGCATCCGCCGCTGGTCGAAGGCGCAGGTGGAGTTGCTCTACCGGTTGAGCGATTATGTTAAATTTTACTGAACCTATCAACCTGATCCGTTATCTGATTGTGGCGCGCACGCAGCACAGCCTGGTGACGCTCGCGCCGAACTTCACGCGGGAGCTCTCGACCGTGTGGGGCGAACTCGTCGCAGGGATGTTGCCCACCCGCGAGGCCGGCAAATGGCGCAAGACGCGGGAGCTGTGGGAGCGCGAGTTCGGGCCGCAAGCTAAAGCCGCGCCGCAAGAGGATTTCCTGCTCACCAACATCCCCACGTCGCCCTGGCCCATCGAGGCGGTGCTGCTGCCGTACACGGTGAAGGATACCTTTGGGCTGAACGAGCCGGTGGTGTGGGAGCTGAAGCTGCTCGGCGATGCGGCGGATCACGGGCTGTTCCTGGAGCAGCTGTTGCCCGCGCTGGAGCTCGCGGCGACGCAGCCACAAGCGGGCGAGAGCCGGGGCTTCTGGGGGCAGTTCCGCATCGAGGCGATTTACGCGGCGCATGGCCCACGCTGGCGGCCCTTCGTGATGGATGGCAAGCTCGATTTGCGCCGCCGCCGCCCCTCCCCGGCGCAGTGGGCTGAAGGGTGGGCGTTTGCGCCGGAGGGCAATGCCCGCTTGCAAACGCTGACCTGGCTCACGCCGTTCGATATGCGCGTCAAGCCGGAGCGCCCGTTGGAGCGCGAGCCGCGACGCAAGCGCACCATCGCCAAGCACGATGTCCCCACGCTCGAAGGGCTGGTGCGCGCGCTGCTGGCGCGAATGGCGCAGCTGCAATCGGGCGAGCCCAGCAGCGAGGATGACGCATGGGCATTGCTGCCCGCCGAGGAGCAGACTGCGCTGTGGGAGACGCTCAATCAGCTGCGCGAGCGTCCGCAACACAAGAAATATCAATTTGCGCAGCCGCCGGTGGGCGCTTACGGTGCGTGGATCGGCGAGCAAACCTTCGCCACGCCCATCCCGCAAAACCTCATTCCGTACCTGGAGCTGGCTTCGATCCTGCATGTGGGGCATTTCACGCACTATGGCTGCGGGACATTCCGCTTACGGTGAAGCGGGTTACTCTTCCGCGCATAACCAATCAGCGGCAAGCAGCAAGCAGCAAGTAGCAAGTAGCAAGTAGCAAGTAGTTACCCAATTTTGATTCGCCATTCGCAATTCGCCATTCCAACAAGGAGGACATCATGGATACCATGCAAGCCATTCTGACCCGGCGCAGTGTGCGCAAGTATACAGATCAACCCGTCACCCCGGAGCTGGTGGAAACCTTTCTGCGCGCGGCGATGCACGCGCCTTCGGCAATCAACCAGCAACCCTGGCAGTTTGTGGTGCTCGATGACCCCGCACTACTGGCGCGCATCCCCGACGTGAACCCCTACGCCAGCATGGCCGCGCACGCGCCGCTCGGCATCTTGATTTGCGGCGATTTGAGCCTCGAAAAATCACCCGATTACTGGGTGCAGGATTGCGCCGCTGCGACGCAGAACTTGCTCCTGGCCGTTCACGCGCACGGGCTGGGCGCAGTGTGGACGGGCATCTATCCGCGCACCGAACGGGTAGCGAGCTACCGCGCCCTGCTCGATTTGCCGGAACACATCATCCCGTTTGCCTTTATCGTTATCGGTTACCCCGCGCAAGAACCCGCGCCGCAAGACCGCTATCGCGCCGAGCGCGTGCATCAGAATAAGTGGTAGGGGCGTAAAACGTGAAACGTAAAAACGGGATCAGACAAATTACGTTTCACGTTTTATGAATGCGCGAATTTGCCATAGTCTGTGCGCCATTGCAGTCACCACGCTGCAATGGCATTGAGTATCCCCTCTTTTGTGGTATCATGCCCCGCGTAAACCCTCATTAATTAAGGAGATTGCAAGTATGAAAAACATCACCGTTATCGGTGTCGGTTATGTAGGACTGGTGAGCGGCACATGTTTTGCCGACCTGGGCAACCGCGTGACCTGTCTCGACATCAGCGAGGAGCGCATTGCCAACCTCAAGCAGGGCATCCTCCCCATCTACGAGCCGGGGCTGGAAGAGCTGGTGGAGCGCAATGTGCAGGCGGGCCGCCTGATCTTCACTACGTCTTACGCGGACGCGCTGAAAGACGCCGAGTTCGTCTTCATCGCCGTCGGCACGCCCTCCGATGTAGACGGGCAGGCCGATCTGCGCTATGTGCGCATGGCGGCGGAAACCATCGCCGATGTGATGGATCACCCCATGATTATCGTTAACAAATCCACTGTGCCCGTAGGGACAGGCGACTGGGTGGCCGACATCATCCGCAACCGCCGCCCCGATGCGCCGGAGTTCGCGGTGGTCTCCTGCCCGGAATTCCTCAAGGAAGGCTCGGCCATCAGCGATTTTATGAACCCTGACCGCACGGTGTTGGGTTCGACCGACAAACACGCTGCCGAGCAGGTGGCGCAAATCCACTTACCCTTGCGCTCTACCATTATGCTCACCGACCTGCGCACTGCTGAGATGATTAAGTACGCCTCCAACGCCTTCCTGGCGACCAAGATATCCTTTATCAATGAAATCGCCAACATCTGCGAGGCGTTGGGCGCGGACGTGAAGGAAGTGGCAACCGGCATGGGGCTGGATGCGCGCATCGGCCCGCAGTTCCTCAATGCCGGGTTGGGGTGGGGCGGCTCGTGCTTCCCCAAAGACGTGAAGGCGCTCACGTACATGGCGGAGACCGAAGGCCGGCACCCGCACTTGCTCCATGCCGTCATGGACATCAACGCCGACCAGCGCCGCGCCGCCGTGCGCAAGCTCAAGGAGCTGCTGGGCGGTGACCTCAAGGGCAAGGTCATCGGCCTGCTGGGGCTGGCCTTCAAGCCCAACACCGATGATATGCGCGACGCCCCCTCGGTGGACATTGCCCGCTATTTGCAACAGGAAGGGGCCAAGTTGCGCGCCTACGACCCGGTGGCGATGGATAACGCGCGCCGTATTATGCCCGAAGTGACGTTGCTCGATAATGCCTACGCCGTCGCCGAAGGCGCGGATGCGCTGATCCTGGTGGCGGAGTGGAACGAGTTCAAGAACCTCGATCTGCAAAAAATTAAGGGGCTGATGAACCAGCCGGTGCTGGTGGATGGGCGCAACATCTACGATCCGGCTCTGGTGCGCGCGGCGGGCTTCCAGTATCGTGCGATTGGGCGCGGGTATGATGGTGAAGGCCTCGAAGCGTGATACAATAGTGGTGGTGGGCGGGCCAGCAATGGATTTGCTGGCCCGCGTCTCCGCTTTCCCCGCACCCGACGGTAACGCCGCCGTGAGCGAGCTGCTCCGGCTGCCGGGCGGTATGGCCGCCAATGTCGCCGTCGCCTTAGCGCGCTTGGGCCACACCGTGACCCTGCACGGCCTCACCGGCGATGACGCCATCGGCGACGAGCTGCGCGTTCTGCTCACCACTGCCGGTGTGGATGTATCGCGCTTGTTGCGACGCGCGCAGACCGCTTCCCACAGCTGCTTCATCGCCGTGAACCCCGCCGGGGAGCGGATGATCTTCGGCCTGCCGGGCGTCATCGCGTTGGAAGACCCGGCGGAGCTCGATACGGAGCTGCTCCGGCAGGCGCACGCGGTGCATATCGGCCCTGGGCCAACCGCCGTAGCCGAGGCCGCCGTTGCCGCAGCCCGCGCGGGCGATGTGGCCTGGCTCACCTACGCGCCGGGCGATATTCTGATGTACCAGCAACCGTCAGGTGTGCTGCGCATTGCGCCGCTGGTAGATGTGTTGATCCTGAACCAGGTGGAGGCGGGCATTCTCACGGGGTGCGCGTCACCGCGCGCGGCGGCAGAGGCGCTCTTGAATGTGCCCCGGCGCGCGCTGCTTATCACGCTAGGGGCGGAGGGTGTGTGGGTGGGCGCGGCAGGTGCGCTCGAGTGGCTGCCCGCGTACCCCGTCGCCGCCGTTGCGGATACCACCGGCGCGGGCGATGCGTTTACCGCCGGCGCGTTGACCGGGCTGCTGCGTGGCGAATCCGTCCGAGACGCTGCGCGACTGGGATCCGCCGTCGCCGCGCTCAAAATCCAGCAGGCGGGCGCGCAAGCCGGCCTCCCCGACCTGGCAACCGCGCTCGCGTTGCGAGATGGATAAGATTACTTCACGCAGAGGCGCAAATCTGCAAAAAGAGAGAAAAAACTTAGCGTTCTTAGCGGCTTTGCGTGAGATTCTCATAATCTCTGTGAACTCTGTGTCTCTGTGGTGAATAACCCTGTAAGCGAGGTATATTGTGAACTTGCTCAAATCAAAATTGGATAACGGTCTTAGTATCCTCATCCGCGAGAGCCGCACCGCGCCGGTTGCCAGCTTCTGGATCTGGTATCGCGTGGGCAGCCGCAACGAGCGGCCCGGCATCACCGGCATCTCGCACTGGGTGGAGCACATGCTTTTCAAGGGCAGCGAGCGTTGGCCGCAGGGCGCGCTCGATCAGGCCATCTCCCGCGAGGGCGGCGTCTTCAACGGCATGACCTGGTATGATTTCACCACCTACTACGAAACCCTGCCCGCCGAAAAGATCGCCCTGGCGATGGAAATTGAGGCCGACCGGATGAGCAATTGCCTCTTCGACCCGGACGAAACTGAGTCCGAGCGCACGGTCATCATCAGCGAGCGGCAGGGCGCGGAAAACGACCCCACGTTCTTGCTGGATGAAGCGGTCGCGCTGGCCGCGCTGGAGCGGCATCCCTATCGTTACGATACCATCGGCACGATGCACGACCTGGAAACGATGACCCGCGACGACCTCTACAACCACTATCGCACCTACTACGCGCCCAACAACGCCATCGTCGCCATCGCCGGGGACTTCAACGCGGGCGAGATCGAACGCATCACCGAGCGGTTCTTCGGCCACATCCCTGCCGGGCCAGCCATCCCGCCGGTCAAAGCGGTTGAGCCACCCCAAACCGCCGAAAAGCGTGTGCTGGTCGAAGGCGCGGGCGGCGTGGACTACTTGCAGATCGCCTATCACATCCCCGGCGCCAAACACGCCGATTTCTTCCCGCTCACGGTGCTCAACGCGATTCTGGCGGGCGGCTCCGGCTTTTTGGTGGGGGGGCGGTTGACGAATTACACGAGCCGCCTGTATCGCGCGCTGGTGGATCGGGAACTGGCTTCGGACATCGGCGCGGGGATGATCCCCTCGATTGACCCCAACCTGTACCGGTTCAGCGCCACCGTCCGCGAGGGGCGCGCGCTCGAAGCAGTGGAGGCCGCGCTGCTGGCGGAGCTGGAACGGCTACAAGCCGCGCCCGTCGCCGAGGCGGAGCTGGTGAAAGCCCGCACCCAGGCGCGCGCGCTGTTCGCCTACTCCAGCGAAAGCATCACCAACCAGGCGTTCTGGCTGGGCTACAGCGAGATTTTCGCCGATTATGGCTGGTTCATGCGCTACCTCAACAACCTGGAGCGCGTCACCGCTGCCGATGTACAGCGCGTGGCGCAAAAATACCTGACCGCAGAAAATCGCACGGTGGGATACTACCGCGCGAATGACAAGGCGTAATTCGTACTGCGTACTGCGTAATAACTCCCTCCGGATTACGCAGTACGCATTATGCAGTATCTTTGGAGGATTTATGTCAACAAAAGCAACGCACTCGCTTCCCGGCCCGGATGATACGCTACGCCAGACCTTGCCCAACGGCATCACGGTGTTGGCGCGGGAGAACTTCGCCAGCCCAGCGGTGGTGGTGCAGGGCTATCTAACGGCCGGCGCGCTCGATGAGCCGGTAGAGCTCAGCGGCCTGGCAGATTTTACGGTGGATGTGATGGAGCGCGGCACGCGCCGCCGCTCCTTCGAGGAGCTGTACGAAACGGTAGAGTCCGTCGGGGCGAGCTTCGGGTTCAACAGTGGCGGGCACAGCACCGGCTTTGGCGGCAAGGGGCTGGCTGACCAGCTGCCCACCTTGCTCGATATTCTGAGTGAGGTCCTGCGCGAGCCGACCTTCCCGCCCGACCAGGTCGCCAAAGTGCGCGGCGAGCTCCTTACCGATTTGCGCGAGCGCGCCCACGATACCCGCAGCATGGCAAGCCTGATGTTCAACGAGCTGGCCTATCCCGCCGAGCATCCCTACCACTATCCCCAAAGCGGCTATCTGGAAACTATCCAACGCATCACCCGCGAGAATTTGGTGGACTTTCACCGGCGTTACTTCGCGCCACAGGGTGCAGTGATCGTCATCGTGGGCGCAGTGAAAGCTGCGGACGCGCTCAAGGCTGTGCAGCACGCCTTCGGTGCGTGGCAGGGCGCGCGCCCGGAACGCAGCCCGCTGCCGCCCGCGCCCCCGCTCGCCGCCCGCGCCGAGGGCCGTGTCGCCATTCCCGATAAGACTCAGAGCGATGTGATGCTCGGCTGGCCTGGCCCGGCGCGCAGCTCGCCTGATTTCATGCACTGCCATCTCGCCAACACTGTGCTGGGCATCTTCGGCATGATGGGGCGCTTGGGCAAAGTGGTGCGCGAGGCCAATGGATTGGCCTACTACGTCTACAGCCAGGTGCAGGGCGGTCTAGGGCCGGGCGCGTGGCGCGTCATTGCGGGCGTCAATCCGGCGAATGTAGAGCGCGCCGTAGACCTGAGCGTGCAGGAGCTGCGCCGGATGCGCGAAGAGCGTGTGCCGGATGAAGAGCTCGCCGATAGCCAGGCATACCTCACCGGTATTTTGCCGTTGCAATTGGAAACCAACGAAGGCGTAGCGGCCACGCTGCTCAACATCGAACGGTACGATTTGGGATTGGATTATCTCAGCCGCTACACTGACCTCATCAAGAGCGTCACGCCGGAAGAGGTGCAGGCGGCGGCGCAGCGCTGGCTCGATCCCGACCACTTCGCGCTGGCGGTGGCCGGGCCGCCGGAGTCGCCGTAGCGCGATGCTTGCCACCGGCGTTGATCTGGTGGAAATCCCGCGCATCGCGCGCGCGGTGGAGCGCTTCGGGGAACGATTCCTGGAGCGGGTCTACACGCCCGATGAGGTGCGCTTCTCACGCGGGCGGCCTGCCGAGTTGGCCGCCCGTTTCGCTGCCAAAGAAGCCGTCTCGAAGGCGTTGGGCGTGGGGATGCGCGTGCTTTCGCCGCTGGGCATCAGCTGGCGCGAGGTGGAAACACTGAACGAGCGCAGCGGCAAGCCCTACGTCATCCTCCACGGGCGCGCGCGCGAGCTGGCGGAAGCGCAGGGCCTCGACGAGTGGGCCATCAGCCTGAGCCACGACGGCGGGCTGGCGATTGCGTTTGTTGTAGCCACAGGCAGCACAAAGCCACAAACATTTTAGCCACGAATTACACGAATTTTACGAATTTATCTAATAGTTTTCGTGGCAATTCGTGAAATTCGTGGCAAATTCAGGGGGTAACGATGCGCGCCGTAGTACAACGGGTGACAGAGGCTTCGGTGACGGTGGATGGGGAAATCGTCGGCAGTATCGGTGCAGGGCTGCTGGTGCTGTTGGGCGCGGGGGCGGGCGATACAGAGGCCGAGGCGCGCTGGCTGGCCCACAAGGTCGCCAATTTGCGCATCTTCAGCGACGCCGAGGGCAAGATGAACCTCTCTGTGCAGGCCATTGATGGCGGCGTGCTCGTCGTCTCGCAGTTCACGCTCTACGGTGACATCCGCCGGGGCTTCCGTCCCTCGTTCACCGGCGCGGCCCTACCCGGCAGCGCCGAGCCGCTGGTGGAGGTTTTCTGCGCCGGGCTACGCGCCGCGGAGATTCCGGTCGCCACCGGCATCTTCGGCGCCCACATGGACGTGGCCCTGGTCAACGATGGGCCGGTGACGATATTGCTGGAAAAAGAAGCGTAAAACGTAAGAAATCTCTGGTTACGTTTTGCGTTTTATCACAAGGGGGTCAACCATGTCCGAAAATACCGCGCTCTGGGCCTGGTTTTTGTTTGCCAGTGGATTGCCCGCCTCACGCGCGAAGGCACTGCTGGAACGTTGGCAAACGCAGGGCGTGCCGCTCCACGCGGCATTGCAACGCCTGCCCCACGATGCGACGGCGTTGGGTGTGGCCGAAGACGAAGCTGTGCGCTTACGTCCCCCACAGAATTTACCCGCAGTCGCCGCGCTGCGGTGGGATGAGCCACTCTATCCGACCGGTTGGCAGGTATTGCCATTGCGCCAACGCCCCGCGTTGCTCTTCTATCAGGGCGATGTGACCTTGCTCGGTCGCCCGCGCCTGTATTTTCCGCCCGCCACCTTGCCCGAAGCGGCGCAAGAGCTGGCGCAAGAAAGCCTGAGCCTTGCGCTAGGGGAAGTGTTCGTCCCGCTTGCGCTGCGTGGGAGTACCCAGGGAGATTTACTGCTAGAGGAGCTGCAGGACGCGGAGGGGGAAGCGGTGCTGCTGGCGCCGCAAGGATTGGTGACGCTCGTGCCAACGTCCAGCGAGACGCGCTTGCTGGAGGCCGGGCGGCTATTGCTCATCACGCCGCTGCCGCCGCAGGCGCAGCCCAATCCCGATTGGCACGCGCTGCTGGAGCAGCTCTGCGGCGCGCTGGCTTCACACTGGCTGCTCACTGCTGCCTCGGTGGATGCAGACTCCGTCCCGACGGGCGTCTCGGTGGCCTGGGTCACGCCAGATGACGCGCCCGCGCCCGCTGGCATCCACACGCTCGATAGCCCGGCGGATGTGCCGTTCTGGCTAGCAGAAGCGTTCAGCGCCGCCCAAGTCTATCCACAGCCGGAAAGCCCGCCCGAACCGGTATACACCCACGAGCCGCCACTGGCTCCCGATGAGGCCCTGCGCATCTTGCAAAAGGCCGGGCGCATCCCGGAGGCTCTGCGGCGCAGGTTGGAAGACAGTTGAAGTTGGGCCTTTGTGCATGGGGTGAACGTTCACCTTGATCGTATAACTGCTATTTTAACTCAATCTGGAGGATAAGCATGAAACGTTATGTGGGTCGTTCTGGAATTGAAGTCAGTGCGATGGGATTAGGGTGTTGGGCTATTGGTGGGCCATGGCTTTTTAATGGCTCACCAGCCGGTTGGAGTACGATTGACGATGCTGAATCGGTGCGTGCCATTCATCGGGCGATAGAGCTAGGGGTCAATTTTTTCGATACGGCGGCAAACTATGGCTGTGGGCATAGCGAACGTATCCTGGGGCAGGCGGTCAAAGGCCGCCGCAATCAGATGGTTATTGCTACGAAGTTTGGCTATCACGTCAACGAAACTACTAAAGAGGTGACCCCTTACGGGGAACAAGAGGCCGACAGCCCGGTTGCCGACTATCTTCGGGGGGATGTTGAGGCCAGTCTTAAACGATTAGATACTGATTATATTGACGTGTATCAGCTGCACATCTGGGGGCTGGCTATTGAACGAGCTTTGGAAGCTCGTGAGGTACTTGAGGCATTGGTAATGGAGGGCAAAATTCGCACGTATGGCTGGAGCACCGACCGGACGGCTGCTATCAGGGCTTTTGCGACTTCGCGCCACTGTGCGGTGGTGCAACAGCAATTAAGCGTGCTTGATGGTAACGCAGAGTTACTAAGTTTGTGTGAACAGATCAATCTTGCCAGTATCAATCGTGGCCCGTTGGGCATGGGTTTGTTAACCGGTAAGTTTGCTCCGGACTCCCGTTTTAGCGATGATGACGTGCGCCATCACGCCAATTGGCATCCGGGCTTCAAAGATGGTCGGCCTACACAAATATGGCTTGATGCGTTGGAGTCTATTCGCGAGGTGTTGACCAGTAATGGGCGGACGTTGGCGCAAGGTGCGCTTGCCTGGATTTGGGCGCGCAGCGGTCAAACTATTCCTATTCCCGGTTTTAAGAGTGTCAAACAAGTTGAAGAGAACTGTCGGGCCATGGAGTTAGGGCCATTGACCCCGGTACAGATGAATCAGATTGATAGAATTCTGGGGCGCAGTATGCCCGGCCCGGTTTGAAGCCTACGAGTGCCGTTGGTAACGTAAAACGGGATGCGTGAAATGTGCGCAGTAAAGTGCGTTTCACGCATTTCGTTTTATATTCCTTTTAGGGCTATCGCATTTGGCTATTGGTTGCAGAAATGCGGCCTACATCCCCTCTAAAAAACACCATTTTAGCGGTGTAACAGACATCGCGAGGGGGATGCGTTTTCTAAATGCGATAGCCCTGATATTTCCTTCCTTGCAGGCTGTGAGACTTGGTGTATCATAGTTATAGGGTTTGTTGCGTGTTTCTATCCAAACATTAACCAAACCTTCACGCTCAAGTTTTACTTAATAGCCTGTTTTGTGCTATAATCATTAGTAAGCATGATTTGTAAGGGGTGAACATGGGAGCTAAAATCCTATACATTGAAGATAATGAAACCAACCGGCTGCTAGTGCAACGGATCCTCATGGTTGAAGATTATGAGGTCATTGAAGCTGCCGATGGGCCTACCGGGCTAGAGATTTTGAAGACCGTAATCCCTGACCTCATCCTGATGGACATGAACTTGCCCGATGTGGACGGATATGAGATGACGCGCCGCATTCGTAGCGACTCCACGTATGATCATATCCCTATCATTGCCATGACCGCCAATGTGATGATGGGGGATCGAGAGAAGACGCTCCATGCCGGTTGCGATGGTTATATCCCCAAGCCCATTGATGTGGATGCACTGCCGCAGCAATTGGAAAAATTCCTAAAAATTGAGCGCTAATAGTGCATAGATGGTGATGACGCATAAAACCAAAGACCCCGATCAGGCCACGGTACTGATCGTTGAAGATAATTTCAACAATTTCTTGTTGATGACGCGCCTGTTGGCCTTTCTGGGCGTCAAAAAATGTGAGTGGAAGGCATCCGGCTGGCAGGTGTTGGAATTTGCTGAGACCTTGGGTGAAATTGATCTGGTGTTGATGGATCTGATGTTGCCCGACGCCGACGGCTTTAAATCGTTGGCGTCGTTGCGTTCTCATCCCCAGTTTGCCCAAGTGCCTATCATTGCCGTCACGGCTAACATCTCGCGTCAATATGTGGCGCGCGCGCGCGAGGCCGGCTTCAATGGCTTTATCGGCAAGCCCCTTGATCCGGATCGTTTTCCAACCCAGATACGGCGTGTGTTTCAAGGCGAGGAGGTATGGGAACCGGATTGAACCAACTCTCGCCGTCCTCGTCGGCGTCTAGCGTTATTCCAACTACGGGGATGCGGGGTGGTTTGGGGCGTACTTTATTAAGCGCCTTTTTGATCCTTACCATTCTACCCCTGGCCCTGATTGGTTGGTATGCTTTACACCAGGATCGTCGGAACCTTCAACAAGAGGTGGAGGCTAAACTCACGGCGATAGCGGCCTTAAAAGAACGTGAAGTGCGTTTGTGGTTGGCCGAGCGGCAAGCGCAAATCAAGCTGGCAGCCTCAGGCGTGACATCGCCATTGACGAGCGCCGATGCGTCGTTGTGGAGTGACCTCTGCGCGCAACTTCCGGAACTAGATGCGGTGATGCTGCTGGATGCTGACGCGCAACCGTTATGGGTGGCAGGGGAAAGTTGTGCTTGGCCGGAGGGTGATATTCTCGCCGCCCCGTTATTATTGGCCTCGCCGCAAGCGGGCATCTTCACAGCGGTTCCACGCGGAGAGCAGACTTTGATTGCTTGTTGGCAGCCTTTCTCTTTGGAACAGCTGCTCCAAGAGGATGTGGCTTTCGGCCAGACGGGGCGCATTTACCTTGTACAGCTCAATCGCTTGTGGCCGGGGGGAGAGCTTGCCGCTAGTTTGGCAATGACACATTTGGATAGTGGCCAAAGTGGTGTGGCGCTCTACGAGAATCATCGAAAAATCCCTGTCGTGGGTGCGTATTTGGCCTTGACGGACCTTAACTTGGGCGTGCTGGTGGAACAGGATCAGGTGGAAACTCTGGAGGCCAGTGAGCGCATCGCCGCTACGCTTATCGCAGTGGTGCTGGCCATGGCTCTAGCGACTACCGCCATTTCCGCCATGGTCATCCGGCAGATTACCCGCCCGGTTATTCGACTTACCGAATCTGCCTTGCAGATGACTGATGGCAACCTCAATCAGTATTTGCCCGTCACCTCGCGGGATGAAATCGGCATTCTCACCTATGTTTTCAACGATATGGCGGCGGACCTTAAATCATTATATGAGGACTTGGAGGCCAAAGTCGTTGAGCGCACCCGTTTGTTGCAGCGGGCTAACTATCAAATTCAGCGCCGCGCAATTCATCTTCAGGCCAGCTTGGAAGTGAGCCAGGCGAGCACCTCTATCCGTGATCCTGAAGTTTTGCTCAATCGGGTTTCCGATTTAATCCGTGACAGTTTCGTTTACACATCCGTGGTGATTTATCTGCTGGAGCCGGGGGGGGGCTTGGCACGGCGACGTGCAGTTAGTCCTACTTCTGGGCTGTGGCCGATTTGGTTCCATCCTGGTGATGGCACTATCATGGAGCGGGCATTACGTAAGAGTGCGCCCCAGATCGAAAGTTATCAGACACCTGAAGAACAGGAATGGTATCGGCGGACGCTTTCGCGGGCCGCGATACCGTTGCAGATGGGCGAACGGGCCATCGGGGTGATTGCGGTTCTCAGCGCTGAGCGTGAAGGGGTTCAGGAAGAAGATTTACGTGTGCTACAACAAGTGGCGAATCAAATCACTATCGCGCTTGAAAATGCCCGTGCTTACGAGCGTGAGCGCCAGGCGACACAACAGTTAGAAGAGGCTGAGGTATTCAAAACGCGCTTTTTGCAGAATATGTCTCACGAGTTACGTGAGCCGCTTAACATTATTATTGGGTTTTCTCGGCTAATGCTCAAAGGGTTGGATGGGGCGCTTACTGAGCAGCAGCAATTGGATTTAGAGCGCATTTACGAGAGCAGCCAGCATTTGTTGTCATTGATTACTGATCTGTTGACGATTTCACAACTGCAAGCTGGCTTGGTGGAGTTGGCCTTGCACCCCATTAGCGTAAGCGAAGTGGTTGCAAGTGTGTTGCCCACTGCCAGTGCGCTCATTCGCGGTAAGGATATACAGTTGGAACAAGATATTGCTCCTGATCTTCCTCTGGTGCAGGCGGATGCTGCGCGGATTCGCCAGATTTTGGTGCGCCTGCTCACCAATGCCGCGAAGTTCACCCAAGAAGGCCAAATTTTCATCCGTGCTTGGTCAGACCAGGAAATGGTTTATGTGAGCGTGCGCGATACGGGCATGGGTATCCCCTCTGAATCTCGTGAACGCGTTTTTGCGCCGTTCGAGAAGCTGTCCGCTGAAAGCCGTTCTGCCGGAGCCGGTTTGGGTCTGGCACTGAGCAAAGAGTTTTTGGAGATGCATGGCGGCCAAATATGGTTGGAGAGCGAAGTGGGGCAGGGTAGCACTTTTACCTTTTCTTTACCCGCCTTTACAGAATTACCCAAGTTACAGACGTTGAGCTAAGCCCTTATTTGAGAACACTGTTGCCGGTTGCGTTGGTCACACCAGCGGCTTCGGGGTTTTCAAGGTTCTAAATATCTATTTGTCTACCGTATATTTTCCAAGTGCACTCAGTTTTAGCCATGAATTAGCACGAATGTTACGAATTTCTTATTGTTTTCGGGTTAATTCGAGTGAATTCGTGGCAGAAATCTACAAGTGTACGGTAGCAAAATATCTATAAAGGGGGTGGGGTAAAGCGCCCTCTTGCAGGCCCGATTTGTGATTTGCCGATTTCTAGGGAGGCGTGATGCAAGTAAAGCAGCGGTTACGTGAATTCTTCAAGCCCCCGGTCCGTACACGTTCGGATGCTGCCATCCACGAAGAATTACAACAGTGGCGCTCTGATCTGACACAAGGCTTGTTGCGTGTGGTTGCTCTGGTTGGGCCGTTCGCTGTAGGGTTTAGCCTCTATGGGGCTTATTCACGTGGTTATTATGGCTTAATTCCGATCTATGCAATCCCCTATTTGCTAGTTGTAGCACTAACATTGTGGCCCAAGTCTCCTTACTTGTTGCGTTCTTTGTTGCTGGTCATCTTGCTGTACTTGTTGGGGTTTACTGACCTGTTTCAATTTGGCTGGCGTGAGGACGCACGGCTTTTCTTTATCTGTTCCGCTGTGTTATCCGCGATGTTTTTTGGAGTGCGTAGTGGCGTGCTCATGTTGGGACTATCCCTGGCGACGTTGCTGGGCGTAGGTTTTGCCTCTCTTTTTGACGTAATTACATTGCCGACGCGTGTAGAACCTGTGCTCGGCGGATTTGTGCCGATTTCCCTCCTCAGTGATACAACCATCTTTTTACTCTTAGGCGCGTTGCTGATTGTGGTCCAAAATTACCTGATTCCGCGCTTTGTTGTGGCGATGGCGCAGGGGCGTGCATTGGCGCAGCAACTCGAAACACAGCAAGCGGAGCTGGAGGCGCGCACCGTTGCCATTCAGGAGGTGAACTACGCGCTGCAACGTCGTGCTATGCAGCTCGAAGCCGGAGCGGCGGTAGGGCAGGCTATCGCCTCTATCTTTGACTTACAACAGTTGCTCGACCGCACGGTGAGCCTGATTTCCAGCGGGTTTGGTTTCTACCACACCGGTATTTTCTTGCTTGATGATAGTGGTGAGCGCGCAGTTTTGCGGGCCGCTTCATCCGAAGGTGGGCGGGTGATGTTGGCGCGGGGCCACTATTTGCCGCGTGGTGAGGGTATGGTGGGCTGGGTGCTGGAGCATCGCCAGTCCCGCATTGCGTTCGATGTGGGTGCGGATGCAATCCACTTTGCCAATCCTGATTTGCCAGCTACCCGCTCGGAGATGGCCTTGCCCATTATGGCGGGCGGGCGTTTGCTGGGGGTACTGAACGTGCAAAGCACTGAGGAAGCCGCTTTTGATCAGGACGATGTACGTTCTTTGGAGTCGTTGACCGGTCAGCTGGCTGTAGCTATTGAAAACGCACGTCGCGTGACTGAGGAGGCTGCGCTCCTGGAAGCGACTAGTCCCTTCTACCGACTTTCACGCCGTTTTGCCACTGCCCGTTCCCGTCATGAGGTCTACACTGCTATTGTGGATACTGTGCGTGAGTCTCAACCGTATCGCGTGTTGTTGGCACTTTCCACAACGGGCGAGCGTGTTCATTTGGCGGTGGAACTACGAGGCAGCGAGTTAGTTTTCCCCAAAGCCCGGCAAAATTTTTCTGAGCTCTCGCATCTCCCGGCACTTTACCGATATTTGACCGCACAACAGCAACCTTTGCTGATTACTAATTTTGCGGAGCTGCCGATCGAGGTGCCGCCGGAACAATCTGCCCCCCTGGGCCGTTTCGCGCAGGCTTTACAGGTCCGCAGTCTGGCTGTTGTCCCTATCTCTATTGCTGGTGCATTGCCAGCCTTGTTATTGATTGCCTTTCAGGATCAGCACCGTTTTACTCCTGCCGAAGAGCAGCTCTACCGAACTCTGTCCGATATTGCGGCAGTGGCGCTGCAACGCCTTGATTTGCTCGAAGCCTCGCAACGGCGCGTTGAGCAGGAGCTGCGCCTGCGCGAGTTCTCCGATCAGATGTTGGGCATTTTTGATTTGCAGGTGATGGTGGCCCAGGCTGCGCGTTCCTTGCAGACGTTAGTGGATGCAGATGGGGTCATTGTAGCGCTGGAGCGGGTGGAGGTAATGAGTGAAGGAGCGAGCGATGACGCAAAGTCCTGAGCGCATGGTGGAAGTTCGTGAGCAAGAGTTACAGCTGCGCCGTCAATTGTTTGAACAGGTGGTGGCGGCGGTGGTGGTGGTGGGCGGGGGCGTACTGGCTGTTTGGTTATTCTTTGCCGGGCGGATGGGGGTGACCAATCAGGCGCTTATTTTTCTTGGTGTATACGCATTGCTTGTGGCTGCCTGGTTGGTGCGTGTTTTACCTCTTTCGTTGCGCTTTACGCTTTTGCTTGTCGTTGTTTTGCTCACAGGTGAATATATTTTGTTGGTCAATGGCCTGGTGGGCGCTGGGCGTTATATGCTGTTGATGGCCCCGTTGCTGGCGGCGCTGTTGCTGGGGACAAAGGGCTTTGTGGTGGTGGGATTGCTCACCGTAGTTGGTTATTTTGCGGCTGCGATTGCCTTTGATTTGGGCTTGGTTATTCCGCTGGTCGGCGAAAATCCTGTAGATTGGCTCACCTGGGTTTATGAAGCGACGTTGCCATTAGGGACGATGGGATTTTTAGGTTGGATACTGATCAACTATCGTCGTGCTATCATTGCCGCCTCGCTTGAGGCGCAGGTAAATGCAGAACTGGCGACGCGCGCGCAGCTTGAAGCGCAATCTGACGCACAGGCGGCGCAACGTCGGGCGGAGCAGCTGGGGCGTGCCTCCAAACTTGCGCGCACGATTACTCGGATGCAAACTCAGGACGAGCTCGCCTGGCGGCTGGTGCAGGAATTAGCTGAGACCTTCAACTTGTATCAAGTTAATCTTTTTATAACTGAGCCACAAGGTGAGTATCTTAAACTGGTAGCGGCTTCCGGTGAATTGGGTTGGCAATTGGTCAAAGAAGGGTGGGATATTCCTCTAAGTAGTGAAGACCTACCTGCGCGCGTGGCCCAACTAGGTCACGAGCAGGCGATACAGATAGCTGCGCATTCTCGGCTTGTCCATAGCAAGGCTGAAGTGGCCTTGCCCCTGTTGTTTCGCGGGGAAACCTTGGGAGTGCTTGATATTCATGGTCAGCGTAAGCCCTTCACTTCTGACGATGTGGATATTTTCCGTATTCTGGTAGATCAGGCTGCCGCTACGCTGAATACCTTACGCTTGCTGAAGGAGTCTGAGGTGCGTACACAGGAGTTGCGGGGCTTGTACATGCGCTCTGCAGCTGCTTCCTGGCGCGCGTTGCTCGAAGAAGAGCGGCAAACGCCCTATCAGCGTGTGGGGCTTATTCCTGAGCCGGAAGTACAAACCCTGGCGCAAACCGCGCTGGAAACGCGCCAGCCGCTCAGTAAACGTTTGGAAACGGGCCTTAAAGGGCATCTCTTGGTTGTGCCGCTCGTTTCGCGTGATATTCCTATCGGCTATTTGGCTTTTACACGCGCTTTAGAGCGCGGCGACTGGGACGCTGAAACACTTTCGCTTGTGGAGACGGCCGCCGAACGGCTTTCGAGCGCGTTGGATACGGCACGCTTGTTGCTCTCGAGTCGGCGACAAGCATTTTATGAAGAGCAACTAGGTCGTTTGGGAGATCTGATCTGGGCCAGCCCCAGTGTTGAAACGCTCATGGAGCGCACGGTGCAGGAGCTAGGGCGACTTTTGAGTGCTAGTGAAATCACGCTCTATATGACGCCGGAGACGGAGCGTGCGGCCAGATTGCCGGGCACCGGCCCTTTGCGTGAGTCCATAAAGAAGTGAGGCGCAGATGAGTCGAAAAGCAGCACCATCCTCAAAGTATCTCAGCTTGCGCGCCCGGATGGCTTTGACCATTTCTGGGGTGACGCTTTTTAGTGCGTTACTGATTGTGACACTTGTGTATTACATTGGATTGCGCCCGTATCTTATTCGACAAATACAATTACGTTTACTTAACGCAGTACAATTGGCTGCGTTGAGCGTGGATGTGGATACGATGGCTACGTTAGCGCCTGGCGATGATACGTCTGCAACTTATCAGGCACTCAGGCAAGAGTTAGTGCAGATTCGTAACTTGACTGAAGATGCCCGATTTGTGTCTACATTGCGGTTAGATCAGCAAGGTCAAGTAGTTTTTCTTGTGGACGCTGAACCGCAAGATTCAGAGTTGTTCTCGCCGTTGTTTTCAATTTATGAAGAACCTACGCTCAATATGTTACAACTGTTAGAGTCTATGGATGCCCCAATGCTTGAGCCGGGGTTTCATACTGATGAATATGGGACGTTTCTTACAGCTTGTGCGCCGCTTTATACTACTGAGGGTGAGCCCTATGCTGTGTTATGTATAGATATCGAGGTTTCCACTTGGCAGCTCCAACAGCGCCAATTGTTATACTCTGTGGGTTGGATTTTGTTGTTGTTTTTGCCGTTGATGGCATTGTTGGGCTGGTTTACAGGGCAGCGGTTGGCCGCCCCGTTACAGCGTTTGCTTGAGGGGGCGCAACATGTCGCGCGGGGCGACTTTACCTATCGGGTGGAAGTCGCCACCAATGATGAGACGCAGCTCTTGGGGGCCGCCTTCAATACTATGGCCGGTGAATTGCAAACCCTGGTTGAGCAGTTGGAGCAGCGTGTGATAGAGCGCACCGCCGAGTTCCAGCGTCAGGCAGCCTACCTACGCGCTGCGGGTGAGGTGGGCCGGGTGGCAGCTTCGATTTTGAATTGGAATGAGCTGCTGGAGCAGGCGGTGCAATTGGTCTCCGAGCGCTTTGGCTTTTATCACGCAGGCGTGTTTCTGCTTGATGATAGCGGTGAGTGGGCCGTGTTGCGCGCGGCTTCCTCACCGGGTGGTCGGCGGATGGTGGCGCGCGGGCATCGCTTGGGAGTTGGCTCTCAAAGTATTGTGGGCTATGTCGCCCAGAGCGGACGCCCGCGCATTGCTTTGGATGTCGGCGAAGATGCGGTCTGGTTTGACAATCCCGATTTGCCTGAAACCCGCTCGGAGATGGCCCTCCCGCTTAGTGTGCGCGGGCGCATCATTGGCGTATTGGATGTACAGAGCCGTGAGTCGGGCGTCTTCGGCAGCGAGGATATTACCACGTTACGCATTCTTGCTGACCAGATTGCTATCGCTATCGCCAACGCGCAGCTCTTTGAGGAAAGTTCCCATGCCTTCCAAGACCTGGAACGGGCCTATGGTGCTGAGGTGCAGCGGGGCTGGCTAGCGCGCTTGGAGGAAGGGCAAATCATGGGATACCGTTACACAGCTACCCAAATTACGCCCCTGGCAGCAGCTGAACGACTCCCGTTGGCGGAAGTGGACGTCACAACAGTACTTGAGGGAAATGTGCTGCTCGCACCGTTGCGCTTCTCCGGTGCGTTGTTAGGGGTGCTTCGCCTGAAGCGTGATCCGCAACAACCCTGGACGACATCCGAGATAGAATTTGTACGGCGCAACACAATGGATATTGCGCAGGCATTGCAGAACGCTAATTTGGTGGAACAGACTCGTATGGCAGCGGCGAGTGATCGGCTCATTGCCGAAATCGCTGATCGCCTGCGCAGTACGCTTGATCCTGATCAGATTCTCAAGAATACTGTGCGTGAACTCGGTCGGGCGTTGGATGCGCAACTGGTAGCTGTGGAATTGAGTGGGTCGCCAGATGTCGGCGCTAGTGAGACTTGAGGTGCGGTGTGGCCGTGGGGATAATTTTGGAGACCTGCAAGATTTGTTTAATACTTCAATCTTGCGTGTGAGACTGGGGGAACCGTGAGGCGGAGCCTATGAAAATCCTGAGACGAAGCTTATTTGCACGGGTTGTATTTGCTTTTATCATACTAACCCTCATCAACAATGCGTTGCTGACTTTTTTGGCTTACCAACAGGCGCATTCGCAGTTGTCTCGTTCTCTTTTTGTTTCCCTTTCTACTGCGGGTGCGATGCGGGAGGAGGCTCTTACACAGTGGTATACCACACAGCGGGAGCGCGTGCATTACTTGGCTCAGATGGATACCGTGCAAAACCAGGCTGTGTTATTGGCTACAGCTTCACGCGATTCTGAAAGCTATCGGACGGCACAAACGACGTTGGCTGCTTTTCTGGAGAATACGCTGATTTATGAGCAGGGCTTCAAAGACGTTCTATTTCTCGATAGCACACAAGGTGAGGTATTGGTTGCAACCAATCCGTTGTGGGTAGGCGAAAAGTATGCTGGAGAGCGTTACTACGTCGAGGGGCGGCAAGGATTTTTTATGCAATCGCTTTACAGAGCGTCGGTAACCCAGCAACCGGAAATGACATTGGCTATTCCGGTGCTTGCTCCGTCCAATACGCTGCTGGGAGTGTTGGTAGTACATTTGGACTTGGATGTGTTTGTGCCAGTTGTGATTGGTTCGGTAGAGATTTTTGGCGACGCTGCCAATACAGAGATTTACTTGTTGACGCCGGATTATATAGCGTTGGGAAATTTGGATGTTGTTGCTGCGGCTGAATGGGGATGGCAGTCAAAGGCTATTACAGCCACCCTTCTTGAGAAGCAGAACGGTTATGGGAATTACGTTAACTATGCCGGGAAACCCGTTATTGGGGTGTATCGTTGGCTCGATGAGTTGGGGCTGGCACTTATTATTGAGGTAGATCAAAAAGATTTCCTGGCACTGACGCGGGGAGCGGTCGGACTTAATTTTAGTGTGGGACTTCTGGTGACCTTATTATTCTCTGTGGCTATTTATGCCGTGGCACGGAGTATCGTCAAGCCAATTCAGACTATGACCAAGGCGACTACAGTGATTGCGGCGGGTGATCTGATTCAACAGGTTCCTATCCATACCGAAGATGAGCTGGGCGTATTGGGGGTGGCTTTTAATCGTATGGTCGAGCAGTTGCGGAGGGCCCACGATGAGCTTGAAACGCGGGTTGCTGAACGCACGGTAGCTCTGGAGGAACGTTCCAATCAATTACACTCTTCGGCGCTAGTGGTCCGGCGAGTGCTTGAGATTCGAGATTTGACGCAATTGCTGGAAACTACAGTTGCCCTCATTGTCGAACGCTTTTCGGTCTGTTACTATGCCGCTATCTTTTTGCTTGATGACTCCAAAACTATTGCGCTGTTACGGGCAGCTTCTTCAGAGATTGGGCAGCAAATGCTTGCGCGCGGCTATCAAGTCAGGCTTGGCGAGGGTGATATTGTAGCCCTGGCAGCCGCTGACGGCGAGCCGCATATTGTGCTTGATATAGGGACTGTGGCGCAATCCATTAGTTATTCCGAATTTCCTGCCACGCGCTCCGGGATGGCGTTACCGCTTAAAATCGGGCATGAAATCATCGGTGTGTTGGAGGTACAATCTGAGCAACCAGAAGCTTTTGGGGATGATGAACTTGCGGTGCTGTCAATTGTGGCGGATCAAGTGACGGTAGCTATTCAGAACGCCCGTTTGCTCGCACAGATGCAAGAACGTATTCAAGAAATCAGTTTCTTGTTGCGCACCCAGAGCCAGGAAGCCTGGCAACGCTTTACAGCGCAGCGCCCTGATTGGGGCTATGTTTACGATGGGATGGAAGTTGTGCCTGTGGCGGCTGCCCCGTACACAGCAGCGGATGTGCAAGTGTCGCTGCCGCTTCAGGTGCGTTCCGGTGAACAATTGGGCCGTCTTGATGTGCGACTGGGGGGGCGGCGCATCACTCCCAGCGAGCTGGCGCTGGCGCAGGCGATTGCGCAGCAGGCCAGTCAGGCTCTCGATAGCGCGCGACTTTTTCAGCAAACTCAGTTGGCACTGCGGCGTTCCGAGGCGCTGTACCAGGCCGGGCAATTGCTCATCAACTTTGAGAATATCGGTGAAGTATTACAGTCGGTAGCTCATGCTATTGCAGAAGCGTTGTTTGCTGACCGGGTGCTTCTCATTACAGTTAATCTTGAGGAGCGCAAGGTAGAGCATTTTGCGCGTGGCGGGTCGGGAGCTGCGCAGATAAGTGAGGCATCTTTTGAGGAATTGGAGCAGGGGCTTTCTGGCTGGGTGTTGCGTGAACAGAAACCCACACTTTCGCCCCAAAATGTTCCTGACCCGCGTGAGTCGCCAGAGGTGCAGCGGCGACGTCGGGAGACTGAGTGCGGGGATATCATCGTTGCTCCCTTCCTTTATGCCGGACGAGTGTTAGGCACCATCACTGTCATGCAGCGCACGGATCAACCTGGGTTTACTGATGCAGATGTAGATTTAGTGATGGCGATGGCTAACCAGGCGGCTGCCGCCATTCAGAACGCTCGGCTCTTCCAGGAGACGCAAGCCTTACTTGATGAGACGGAAATCCTTTACCAATCCAGCCGCAACATCGGCGCTGCGCATGCCCCAGAAGATATCCTCCAGGCGTTTGTGGATTACGCTGCTGCTGAGCGGGTGGGACGCTGTATTTTGGGTGTTTTTGATCCAGAGCGTCCGCCAGACGATCCCGTATTCCAGTTGCTTGCCACTTGGGATCGCGGAGATGCCCGTGCTGCACCGGTTTCTGGTCAACAGTGGGCCGTGCATCAGCTACCTGTACTTAAGCGGATGATTGAAGAGCCGCTGGTGCTTTCAAATCTGGCTGAGACGCCGAAGTTAGATGAGATTTCGCGTCTGACGTTATGGGGGCGCTTGGGGATTCAGGCATTAGCTGTAATTCCGCTGATTAGTGCGGGCAAGCCTTTGGGCTGGGTGTTGCTGGCGGTGCTGGATGGGCCTTACGAGTTCAGCGAGCGCGAGCGGCGATTGTTCCGCACGTTGGGTGATTCGGCTGCTTTTGTGTTGGAAAACCTACGGCTCTTGGAGACCACGCGTCGCCGCGCTGATTATGAGCTGCGCAAGACGGTCATCACCTCGCGGGTGCGTGCATCTGTCGATATTGATGCAATCTTGCGGGCTTCGGTGTTAGAGCTGGGTAAGATTTTGCACGCTGAAGATGCGCTGATTGTGTTGGCGTCTCCTGAAGCGGAGAGGCCCGAAGCGCCAAGGAGCGAGCGATGAGAATTTTCCGCGAAAGCTTGATAGCGCGGTTGGTGGGGTATTTTATAGCTCTCACGCTGCTGACGGTTGTGTTGGCTGCGACGGTCGCCTACTGGCGGGCGCGGGATGCGCTTGCACAGTCACTCTACGCTCGCTTGGAAGCAGTCACGGTGCTAAAAGAACAAGAGCTCATTCGCTGGGTGGGCGACCAGCGCCAGGAGGTAGTTTTTATTGCGCAACTGCCTGCGATACAGGCGACGGCAGATGTGCTTCTGCGTGAAGGCGTGGCTGAGTCGGAATATGAGACAGCTTATACGAGTTTACACACGCTGTTGCATGCGCTATTGGTGCAAAAACTGAATTTCGAAGAGGTTTTCATTCTTACAGATGTGGGTGGGCAGATTGCTATTTCCACCGAGCCTCTCTACGAGGGCCAATATCGTGTGCGTGAGGCCTATTTTGTCAATGGGCGTGTGGCGACTTATGTGCAGAATGTCCATCCCTCGCCTGTCACAGGGCATCTCGCGCTAACTATCGCCACTCCCCTGCTCGCTCCCGACGGTCGCCAGATTGGTGTGCTGGCTGTGAATCTGAATCTTGACCGTATGCATGCTATCATTTCAGAACGTGCTGGTTTGGGTGAGACAGGCGAGACCTACTTGGTGGATAGCTTCAGTAATTTCATCTCCGAGGGGGCCGCGGAGCGCTCTTTTCCCCGGGCTAATCCGCCGCTAGGTATTCAGGAGGCTGTGCAAAATAAGCATAACGGACAAGCCCATTATACTAACTACGCTGGCGTGCCGGTGGTCGGTGACTATCGTTGGATCGAGGAGCTGGAATTGGCCTTGCTCGCTGAGATCGAACAGCAAGAGGCGTTTGCCCCTGCTCGGCTCTTGGCTGGTAGTATCGTTGTCGCTGGTATGTTATTGGTGCTCTTTGTAGGGGGGAGTGGGTATTTCGTCTCGCGGCAGATCGCGCGCCCCATTCTGACGATGACTGAGGCTGCGACGCGTATTGCCGAGGGCGATTTGAACCAGACTGTGCCTGAATTGACGCGGGATGAGTTGGGAGCGCTGGCACGCGCCTTCAATCGCATGACCGCTCAATTGCGGGAGCTTTACACCAGCTTGGAAGCGCGCGTGGTTGAGCGCACCCAGGCCTTGCAGGTACGCTCGATGCAGCTGCAAGCAGCCTCGCAGGTAGCGCGTGAGGCCGCCACGATTGAGGATGTAGGTCAACTGCTCGATCAGACTGTGGTTTTGATTTCCCGGCAGTTTGGGTTTTACCACGCGGGCATTTTCCTGCTCGACGAGGCGCGCGCGTACGCACTGCTGCGGGCAGCCTCGTCGGAGGGCGGGCAGCAGATGTTAGCGCGGGGACACCGGTTGGAAGTGGGTCAGGTAGGCATCGTGGGGTACGTTTCTGGGCGGGGCGAGCCGCGTGTCGCGCTGGATGTAGGTGAGGACGCGGTCTGGTTCAACAATCCTGATTTGCCTGATACGCGCTCGGAGATAGGGCTGGCGCTTAAGGTGCGTGGTGAGGTTATCGGGGTCTTGGATGTGCAATCCGACCAGTCGCAGGCGTTCACCCAGGCGGATGAGGAGATTTTACAGACGTTGGCCGACCAGTTGGCCGTAGCGATTGATAACGCGCGGTTGTTAGAGGAGCTGCGTCAGAACTTGCGTGAGATGGAGCTGCTCTATGGGCAGCGGGTGCGTGAGCGGTGGCGGAAGCGGTTGATGGACGCGACTCCGGCCTATCATTACACGGCCACAGGTGTCACCTCGGCTGCACCGGCAACTGTAGCTCGTATGATTCCAGATCCCGTGACGCAACCAACACTTGATGTGGAGACACGCCAGATTGCAGTTCCTATCCGTTTGCGCCAGGAACTACTGGGGAGCATTGTGTTGCGCCGTGCGGTGGACGAGTCAGATTGGTCGGCAGAAGATCTCTCGCTGGTGGAAGAGGTGGCTGAGCAGATTAGCTTGGCGCTAGAAAATGCCCGTTTGTTGGATGAGACTCGCCGGGGTGTAGAGCGCGAGCAGCTGATCAGTGAGATCGCGGATCGGATGCGCGCTTCTACAGATATGAACACAGTTTTGCAGACCACTATCCGTGAACTGGGGCGCGTGCTGGGCGCGACGGGAACGATTCGTATGGGCAGCACACCGCCTACGGAAGGGTAGCCAGTGATGTGGATGTGCAGGAGAGCGTTATGAGCATCAGCGGGGAACATCGGGGTTGGCGTAGATGGTGGGTAGGTGCGGCGCTGCTGACGCTGTTGGGCGCGGCGCTGTTAGTGCCGCTGCGTCCCGCGCGCGCGCAGTTTATAGAGCGACGCATTCTCATCATTCATTCCTACCATCAGGGCTTGAGCTGGTCGGATAACCTGTTGCAGGGCTTCCTCTCGGTAGTGGATCCCGAAGCGCAGGCAGCGGAAGTTTATGTCGAGTATTTGGATGCCAAACGTTTCGCGCTTACCCCTGCCGATTATGCCCGGTTTGCTGAACTGTATCGGGCTAAGTATGCCGGTGTTACCTTTGACCTGATTGTAGTGGCCGATAACAACGCCTTTGATTTCGCCAAACAGTATTATGCGGAGCTCTTTTCGGGGACACCGGTGGTGTTCTGTGGTATTAATTTCTTTGAGGATAGTATGATAGCCGGTTTTGAGGACGCTTTCACCGGCGTTGTGGAGAATGTGGATATTGCCGATACGCTGGATGCGATTCTGCGCTTGCAGCCGAATACGCAACGCATTGTTGTTATCAACGATGTAACCACCACCGGTCAGATTTACTCACAGTTGTTGCGAGATTTGATTCCCTTGTATCAGCCGGGTTTAGAATTCGTTTTCTATGAAGACCCCTCTATGCCGGAACTTTTCGCTGCCTTGCAAGCGCAGCCGTCCGATACGGCTATCCTGTTGGTGTTGCTCAATCGCGACCGTGAAGGTACATTCTATACTTACGAGCAGAGCATTGATTTGCTCTACGCCAACACCACCCTGCCCATCTATGGACTGTGGGATTTTTACCTGGGCCGCGGTATGATGGGGGGGAAGTTGACCAACGCCTTTTCTCAAGGCGCGGCGGCAGGCGATTTGAGCCTACGCATTTTGCAGGGGACGCCAGTGCGTGCTGTGCCTATCCAGAGAACCAGCCCCAACCGCTACATTTTCGATTACCAACAGTTACAGCGTTTTAACATCTCCCGTGCGCTGTTACCGTCTGATAGCACCTTGATCAACCGCCCGCTTACATTTATCGAGCGTTATCAGACTATGTTGCTAATAAGCAGTGTCGGGTTGTTGCTGTTGGGTGGCATTATTGTCTTGCAGCGGCGTATGTTGCGCCAGCGCCAACGTATAGAGGCGACTTTGCGAGTTACCAATCAGCAATTGGAAGATGCCCGTACTAACCTGGAAGTACGTATTACCGAGCGTACACAGGCTTTGGAGCGGCGTACTGTGCAATTGCAGACTGCGTCGCGGGTGGCTCGGGATGCCTCAGCTATTCGCAACGTTTCAACGTTGCTTGCCACGACTTCTGAACTAATCTCGCAGCGCTTCGGGTTCTATCACGCGGGTATTTTCTTGGCAGATGAGGCGGGAGATTATGCCATTCTCAGTGCAGCCTCCTCAGTCGGCGGGCGACGGATGTTGGCGCGTGGCCATCGCCTGCGGAGTGGTTTCGGTATTGTAGGCTCGGTACTGGCAACGGGTAAGCCGCGTATTGCTTTGGATGTGGGCGATGATGCCATCTGGTTCAATAATCCTGATTTGCCCAAAACGCGTTCAGAGCTGGGGTTGCCGCTCATGGTGCGCGGTCAGGTAATCGGCGTGTTGGATGTGCAATCCGAGGCATCTAATGCCTTCACTGAGGACGATATTGCGCTCTTGGAGACGATGACTGAGCAGTTGGCGTTGGCGATTGACAATGCGCGCTTGTTCGAGGAAAGTCAACGTGTATTGGCCGAGCTCGAGCGGCTTTATGGTAGCCAGGTACAGGCCGCCTGGGAAGCGCGTCTGGGAAAGACTGCGCATGCTTATCAGTATACCGGGGTGCAGGTGGAAGCGCTTGTCGTTGCCGATGGGCAGTCTGCTGAACCCGCGACGGAGCGCCATCTTGAAGCCGCTGTGGCTTTGCGCGATCAAGTGTTGGCCACCATTGAACTGCAGCGCAGTCCAGATCAACCACCCTGGACGGCGGAAGAACGCGCGTTGGTGGAGGCGCTGAGCACGCAAGCGGCGTTGGCGTTGGAGAACGCCCGTTTGATTGAGGAAACTTTACACCGTGCTGCGCGCGAGCAGCGTACCCGCGAAATTGCTGATGATATCCGCGCGGCGGTGAGCGTGGAAGATGCCTTGCAACGTGCCTTGGGACAATTACAACGTGCGTTGGGCGCGGAGGAATTGGTAGCGATGTTGGGAACTCCGGACATGTCCCGTGGGCGGGAGGAGAATTGATATGTTAGAGCAACCACCACAAATGGATTTGCAAGCGCGCATGAGTGCGCACCGGGTAAGCCTGTTTACAACTATCGCCCGTTTTTGTGTGGTGTTACTCATTCTCCTGACACTCGCTTATCTGGTCGGTTGGGCACTGATACCGGGTTTTCCTATCCTTCCGTTGTTTATCATTAATAGCGTATCTATTGCAGTCGTCTTGGTGGCCTTGTCCTGGCAAAAAAGTCGGCCTCAATGGGGCATAGCTACATTTGTTGTGAGTCTTAATCTTTTGGTCTTGGCAGCTGTTCCCTTACTTGGGGGGCTTACCAGTCCTTTGGTGATGGCGTTGCCGGTGATGGTGTTGTTGGCTGGTATGTTGTGGGAGCGTACTGGGATGCGTGTGACGGTGGCGCTGTTGGCGGTGGGCCTTACGGTACAATTGATCGTGCAATTGTCGGGATGGTTGGTGCCTTACCCGCTTCCCAGCGGTATCTTTGAGTATGTAATCTATTTGGTGGTAGTGGGTGGCGCAATCATCATGTCTGTGGTAATTTTGCAACAATTTTTTAATCTTAATCAGCAAGTCCTTGATGTGGCACAGCAGCGTGGTGTAGAGTTGGCTACGGCTCTGGAAGAGGTGCGCGTAGCGGCACGTACGGAGCGTGAAGCGCGTCGGGACCAAGACGTGGCAGCATTGCGGCGCGAGTTACTCGTGCGGCGATATGTGGACTTCTTGCAACAAGTGGCGCGTGGCGACTATCAGGCGCAGCTTGATCTGGGGGCGTTGTCTATTGATACTGATGTTGCCGATGAGCTGTTGATTTTGGGCCGTTATCTCAACGAGACCGTGGGTGCTCTGGTTGCAGCGCTTAACGATTTGCAGATTGTACAGCAGCGTTACCTGGCTCAGGCCTGGTCAACCTTCTTGCAATCAGAAACCCTTCAACCAGCTTATCGTTTGCGGGACATGCGTCTGGAGGCGGCTCCTGATGCACGTGTAGGCGACGCCGTGGGTGAGTTGGTCGCGTCCATTACTGTGCGTAATCAGGCCATTGGGGTCTTGGGGGTGCGCCGCGAGTCCGCTACGCCCTGGAGTGCTGCTGAGCGGGAATTAGTCGAAGCTATTGCTTATCAGTTGGGTCAAACCCTGGATAACTTACGGCTGGTAGAGCAGACGCAGCGCGGCGCCCTGCGTGAACGGTTGGTGGCGGATGTCACCGATGTGATGCGCCAATCGTTGGATATAGACCAGGTATTGCAAGCGGCGTTGCGTGCTATGGGTGAGGCTTTCGAGCTGGATGCGGTGGAGGTGCGTTTAGGGCAAACTCCCACACTGGTGGCTGAGGAGGTGCACGCATGACCACAACGGCGCTTCCGTTCCTAACTCTGGTGGCCTGGCTTGTCGCTTTGATCGAGTTGATTTTGGGCTTGTATGTGCTCACATTGAATTTCCGGCAGTACCTCAATCGTGTCTTGGGGACTTTTTTGCTCTTCAGCGCCCTTTATGTGTTTGCTACTGGGCAGCTATTTCAGGCCACCTCACTTGATAGTGCGCTTTGGGCGACACAGCTTGTGGCGGCTACTAGCTTGCTGGTCCCCATACTGATTTTGTGGGTTACGTTGGCGTTTTTACAACCTACCTGGCTGGTCGGGCGTGTGCGTTGGGGGGATTGGCTTTTTAAGGGATTATTGGCTTTATTCCTGTTGCTAACCCTGCTGGACGTTTTCGCTGGAACACGTCTGTGGTATGGGGGGGTGCCAGTAACCTATACGGGCGGCTATATCGCACCGGAGGCCTACGTGACCGGGTGGTTAGCCGCACCCGGGCTTGTGTTGTTGACAGGGATTGTGCTGGTGTTGGCTGTGGGGGTGAGTATATACACAGCCCTGCGGGATGAGTCGCGCCGCTCTCTGGGCTGGACGTTAGCGCTTATTAATGCAACTGTATCGTTTGTTTATTTGTTTTTGCCTGATTTGCTGTTACCTGGGGGCGCCATTCTGCTGAGTGCCGGGGTTATTCTGAGCGGTTTCAGCTATCTTATTTTCACACGCATTGTAACGCAAGTTCAACGGAGCGGGAATTTGGAAGCGCGCTTGACTGCGCTGGTGCTCGTCATCATGATTCCTCTGATTGCCGGCACAATGGCACTGTTGGGACAGCTCTCTAGCGATCTGCTCGTTGCAAAGTCTAGCGAGCAGTTAGAAATTGCTAACGATGGTCTGGCCGAGAGTTTAATGTTGTGGCTCGATTTGAATTACAAGGCTCTGGAACATCTCTCTGCGCAACCTGATATTGTCAGTATGGATCCAGAACGGCAACGCCCCCACTTACAGGCATTCGCTAAAGCATTTCCCTATATGTATCTTGTTAGTACCACCAACTTGCAAGGGATAAACTTGGCGCGTAACGATGAGATTATGTTGACTGATTACAGTGATCGCGCCTGGTTCCGTACTGCGCGCACGGGTGCTCCCGCGTTGCAGGTATTACAGGGTCGCACCGGTTTGGCCCCGGCATTGGTGGTGGCTATGCCCATTCGCACGGAAACGCAGCAGATAGTGGGGGTGGTCATGTTCGCGGCGAGTGTCACGACCCTCTCAGACATGATAAGTATGGAACCGATAGGGAGCACGGGAGAATTCTTTATCGTTGATGATAGTGGGCTAGTGCTGTTACATTCCGCTGTGGATTTTACCGAAGTGCAAGACTATTCCGCGTATCCTCCGGTGCTCTTTGCGCAGCGCGACACGCGCGGCGAGTTGCCCTTCACGGATACTGCTGGGGTACGTTGGCAGGCATTTTCCCAGCGTTTATCCAATGGGTGGACCGTGGTTTTCCAGATACGGCACGCTGAGTTGTTGCTTAGCGTGGGCGTGTTGCAACAGTTGACCGCAGGATTAGTAATTACAGGGGTGTTGCTACTCGTAGTTTTGATCCTTGTCTCTTATCGGCAAGCCTTGCGTCCTATCCGTGTCTTGACTGAGGCGGCTACGGAAATTGCCGCGGGCGCGATAGAGCAGGAAGTGCTTGTGGATTCTGAAGATGAGCTGGGAGTGTTGGCAAACGCCTTCAATGCAATGACAGCGCAATTACGCTCATTGATCGGTTCGCTGGAAGGGCAGGTGCAGGCGCGTACCCGCGACCTGGAACGCCGTGCCGGCTATCTTGAAGCGGCAGCGGAAGTGAGCCGCGTTACTACGTCGTTGACTGAAACCGAGACTCTGTTGCAGCAAGCCGTGCAGTTGATTCAGGAACACTTCGGCTTGTACTATGTGGGCTTGTTCCTGGTGGATGCGGAGGCTGTGTGGGCTGAACTGCGCGCGGCGACTGGTGGGGCGGGTGCAGCGATGTTGGCGCGCCAGCACCGGCTCAAGATTGGACCTGGTTCGATGATCGGCTGGAGTGTAGAAAACGCCCAGGCCCGGGTAGCGTTGGAGGTTGGCGCAGATGGCGTCCGTCTGGCGACGGCGGAGCTGCCCGATACGCGTTCTGAGGCGGCGCTGCCTTTGCGCTCGCGGGGCCGGGTGGTCGGCGCGATTTCGGTGCAGCATGTTGAGCCGGGCGCGTTCGATGCGGAGGCTATTGCTGCGTTACAGGTTATGGCAGATCAGCTAGGGGCCGCGCTCGACAATGCTGCGCTGCTGGAGCAAAGCCGACAGGCGTTGGCAGACGTGCAACGTGCTTATGGCGATGTGCGTGGTGCGGCTTGGCGCCAATTGTTGGGAACGCACGATGCGTGGGGCTATCGCTATACGCGTAAGGCTATCACGGTTGCAGATGGGGAGTGGCGTCCGGAGATGCTTGAGGCTGTCCGGAATGGGCAGAGTGTGGCGACGCTGGAAGGGAACGCTGCGCTATTGGCTATCCCGTTGGCTGTGCGTGGGCAGCCCGTGGGTGTATTACACTTTCGGCGCGCTGGGCGTATTGCCTGGACTGCTGAAGAGCGCAGCACGTTGGAACTCCTTGTCGAGCGGTTGAGCGAGGCCTTGGAAGGTGCACAGTTGTACCAAGAGACTCAGCAGCTGGCAGCCCGTGAGCAGCTCCTGGCTGGTGTTACGGCACGGATGCGCGAAACCCTGGATGTCGAGACGGTGTTGAAAACCGCAGCTGGTGAGATGCGTCAGGCTTTAGAATTACCTGAAGTCTCCGTGCGGTTAGTGCGGTTGGATGCGTGAGGCGTGAAACGTGATTTTCGCATGAATTTGCCATTCGCTATTTGAGATTTGAGGTCGCCCTATGAGTGTAAGTTTACGTTGGATTGTATTGGTCGTGATTATTCTTGCCCTTATCCTGGTGCCCTTTGCCCTTTGGGGCGAGCAGATTGAGGGTTGGACCCATGCTTTTATTGCGGCGGCGCAGGACAGGCCCGGGCTGGTGGTGGTGGTGCTGGGCGGGTTACTGGCGTTCGATATTATTCTCCCTGTGCCTTCTAGCCTTGCCAGCACTACTTGTGGCTTTTTGTTAGGTTTCATACCGGGGACATTGACCTCATTTGTAGGGATGGTCATCAGCAGTGTTCTGGGTTTTACGTTGGGTGAGCGCTTGGGCCGCCCTTTCGCGAGTAAACTGGTTGGGGCGGACGAATTGCAGCGTTTGGAGAGCTTGAGCCGCCAGTTCGGTGATTGGGCGATCATTGTGGCGCGTCCGGTACCGGTGCTGGCTGAGGCTTCGGTGCTGTTTGCCGGCATGGGGCGTATGTCCATGTTGCGTTTTATGTTGCTCTCGAGCCTGGCAAACCTGGGGATTTCGCTGGTGTATGCCGCGGTAGGAGCTTTCTCTGCAACCGAAGGTTCATTTCTGTTGGCATTTGCTGGCGCCATTATCGTCCCCGGTTTGGCGATGTTCTTGTTCCGGGAGCGTGATAAAGAAGCGTGAGGTGTGAGTGCTTATGAAAATGTCATCAACTGAACAATCTGTGATGAATAGCCGCTTGCGGCATTGGTTCCAGGAGCACTATGAATTTACAGTGATGCGTCGGCAGTTGTTGCGGCGTGGCATAGACCTGCGGGGTAGGGTTTTATTGGATGCCGGGTGTGGTGCGGGTGCCAACATTTGCTTGTTGCAGCAAGCCTTAGCGCCGCAAGTTGTGTACGGCATTGATCTCTTGCCCGAAGAAGTCACACTTGCACGTCAGAACGCACCTGATGCACAGATTGCAGTTGGTGATCTCACCGCTACCGAATTTTCCGACGCGTTTTTCGATGCCGTGTTTGCGTTTGGGGTATTTCATCACATCCCGCAATGGCCCATTGCCTTGCAAGAAGTGCGGCGGATTCTCAAGCCGGGGGGCGTGTTGGTGGGGGGCGAGATTAAGCTAGTGCGCGCTGTGAATTTTTCCTGGCCCGGTTTTGTGCAGGATGTAGAGATGGCGGGATTCACGATGTTGGAAAGCCAGAAAATCTACTTTGGTTATTTCTACAGCTACCTGTGCGCCACACCCGATGGCGGCAGGGGGAATTAAGAGAGAGGGATGGCTATGCTCATGCGCATCAGGCAATGGTTAGCGCCGCCGGCATTTGAAGATGAAGGCAAGACTCGCGCAGCTGGATTGCTCAATACGTTGCTGCTTTTGTTGTTAGCTGCCACAATACTGGGGACCGCTATCGTTTTACCGTTGGAGCCGGACGAATGGGTTTTCAACGCCGTCTTTGGCGTTTTGTTGACCGGCTTGTTTCTCTGGTTCCGAAACTTGGTGCGCAAGGGCCGTTTGCAGGGTGTGGGCTATGTGTTAGCCACAGTCTTGTGGTTGAGCATGACGACCCTGGTGTTGATGGGGGACGGGCTGCGCGATTCCAGTGTGGTGGGGTATTTTCTGGTCCTCACGTTTGTCAGCTTGCTGCTGGGGGGGCGGGGGGTCTTGCTCTATGGCATCTTGAGCGCCGTGACGCTTACCGGGATGTTCATTGCCGAATTGGTAGGGGGGCTGGTGATTACGCCTGCGCCTACGGTCGGGCTTGCCGATTGGATGGTGATCAATCTGGTTTTGTTGCTAACAGCGTTGTTATTGCGTTCAGCGATCCTTTCGCTTGATAGCACTGTGACACGCTTGCGCGAGAACGAAACTGCATTGGCCGAAAGCAACCGTGCGTTGCAGGAGAACACTGCCAGTCTGAAACTGCGCACACATGAGCTCGAACATCGTACTGGGCAGCTCTATGCCATTACGGAACTTGGGCGTGTTACTACCACATTGCGCGATCAGGAGTCTCTATACGTTACCGTACCGAAATTGATTGTTGACCGGTTGTTACTGGATTATGTGGGTTTGTTTATGCTAGACGAGTTGGAAGTGCACTTGGTTTTGCGCGGTTGTCATGGCTCTGCAGGTGCAAATTTACCTATTGGGACTACGATTCCACTTGATTCTGAGTCTGTGTTGGCGCAAACATTTGCTGCCAAAGAAGCCCGTATTATAGCTGAGGCTGACGCAGCCTTCCCGCAGACACGCTCGCGGCTGGTGTTGCCCGTCACTGTGGGCACGCGAAAGTTGGGGCTGCTGGATTTGCACAGTCGGGAGATGGGGGCTTTTGACCAAGCGGATGCTGAGTCGCTACAAGGGTTGGCGGATCAGTTGGGCGTAGCTTTTGAAAATGTAAGTTTGTTTGCTGAAACGCGCTCAGCATTGGAGACGGCGCAACGTGCCTACGGCGAAATCAGCGGGCGCGCTTGGGAAGAGTTGTTAGGGACGGCGGAGACGCCGGGCTTCCGTAGCCTGGAACGGGGGGTCGTGCCGGTGACGGGGAACATCACGCCTGAGATCGCGCGCGCATTGCTAGAAAAGCAGGTGGTGCAGGTCCCCGGTGACGCGCAGCGTGACCATCTCCTGGTGCTTCCCATTTTGGTCCGCGATACGGTGATTGGTGTGGTAGACACCTATAAGCCAGGGAAGGGGGCCGGGTGGACGGCGGCGGAAATCGCCCTGTTGCAGGACCTTGTGGAGCAGTTGGGGGTGGCGCTCGAAAGCGCGCGCTTGTATCAGGATACTCAGCGGCGCGCGTTGCAGGAGCGGCTCATTGGTGAAGTCACTGGGCGGATGCGTGAGACGCTCGATCTGGATACTATTTTGCGAACGGCGGCGCGCGAAATCGGCGAGGTATTGGATTTGCACGATGTTACCATTCGGTTGCAAAGCGATGAGCGGGATGAGAGAGTGAAGAGGTTGCTATGAACAAGACAGACCCAAAGCCACGTCTGCGTACGTCTTTGCGTGTACGTTTGTTGCTGGGCTATGGCGCACTCGTGCTGGTCTTAGGTGTTTTCGGGGGCATTAGCTTACAACAGTTCCAACAGATTCGACTTGCCAATGAGCGCATTCTCGAACAAACGGAGCGTGCTGTTGCGGCGGAGCAACTCTCGCGCGCGAGTCTGGAACTGGTGCGGGTTGTCCAAGAAGCGGTATTGGCCGAAGATGCAACGCTGTTTTCCCGGAATGTCACAGCAGCCTTGGATGATGTAGATGTGCGTTACCAATTGCTGCGTGAAATGCTGGAGGAACGCGCGGGGCTGGATTTTGCCATCGCTAATCTGCGTGGCACAGTTCGTCCCTGGTTTATCCAGGCGGAGGCCGGTAGTTTTGTTACCTTGCGTTCGAGTATCGCGATTTTGAATCACAATCTGGAACGGGTGATGGATGCGCTTGACGGGATTGTGTTGACCACGCGGCAGGAACAGCGCCGCGCGCTTGCCGATGCTCAAGCTGCACAGCAAACGGTAAACCAGGTCATCATCGCCGGATTTTTGATCGCTTTCTTGTTGAGCGGAGCTATTGGTTATACTACCTTGCGCAGTATTTCACGCTCGGTGGCGCGGCTTTCCGAAGGTGCGGCGCGGTTGGCTTCTGGAGATTTAACGTATCAGGTGACGCCGGAGAGCCGTGATGAATTAGGGCAGTTGGCGCTGTCCTTCAATCGCATGGGTGAACAGTTGCAGTCATTTTATAACAGCCTTGAAGCGCGCATTGCTGAGCGCACGGCAGAGCTCGAGATCATTAATGCTCAAATGCGGCTCTCGGCAGAGGTCGGTCAGGCGGTTTCCTCGATTTTGGACATTGATCGGCTCACCGCACAGGTCGTGCAATTAATCCATGAACGGTTTGCCCTCTATCATGTCGGTATGTTTGAGGTGGACGCACGTGGGGCGTGGGCCATCTATCGCGCTGGGGCTGGAGAGGGGGCGCAAGAATTGCTCCAGCAGGACTTCCGTCTGCCCGTGGACGATAATTCTTTAGTAGGTCAGACGATTAAGTCCGGTGAGTTAAAATTGTTGGAGGATATTAGCGGGGTGCATGGGCGTATTGACATTCATCAAGTGCCGCACACGCGCTCGGAAGCTGCATTACCCCTGGCGGCACGTGGTCACGTTCTGGGGGCGCTCTCGGTGCAGAGTGATCAGGTCGGGGGTATTGATCAGGACATGGTGCTGGTCTTAAAACTATTGGCGGATCAGGTGGCGGTGGCATTGAGCAATGCGCAGCTCTTTGAGCGAGTACAGGAGAGTTTGGAAGCTGAACGGCGGGCTTACGGTGAAGTTAGCCGCACAGCCTGGCGGCAGACGTTGCAGGAGCAGCTTGTAGGTTATCGTTATGACGAGCGGGGGGTGGTGGCTCTCGCGGATCTTGCATCTGATGATTTGGCGCAGTCTACCGACTTGCCTGAATTGCAGTTGCCTGTCCGGGTGCGGGGGCACAGTATCGGTAAATTGGAGGTTCATAAGGTTGACCCGCAGGGTAAGTGGTCCGATGCTGAACGGGCACTCCTCAGGTCTTTGGTGGAGCAACTGGGGACGACCTTAGATGCTGCGCGTCTTTATCAGGATACCCAACGGCGGGCGGCGCGTGAGCAGTTGGCTAGTGAAGTGACCACGCGGATGCGCGAGTCATTAGATATGGAGACGGTGCTCAAGATAGCGGTACGTGAGATGCGTGAGGCGTTAGGTGCGGCGCGGGTTGAAGTTCGCTTAGGTGTGCCAGATAAATCTGAAGTGTAATTACAAGGAGGTTTCACCATGGTACAGAAACGGTTTGTGTGGGTCGGGTTGACGGTTGTATTGATCGTTAGCATGGTTTTAACGGCGTGTAACTTGGGGGGGGGGACGGCGACACCGGATGTAAGCACACCTATTAAACTGGGTGGAACGCTCCCGCTCACTGGAATTTACGCGGATACGGGGCGCTGGGTGGAGCAAGGCTATCGTTATTGGGCTGAGGAAATCAACAGCCAAGGCGGGCTTTTGGGGCGGCAGGTTGAAATCGTCATATATGATGATGAAAGTGATCCTCAAAAGGCTGCCACGTTATTGGAAAGCCTGATCACTGAAGACAAGGTTGACTTGCTCCTCGGTGGGTATCCAGGCACATCTGTCGTTCCGCAGATGGCGGTGGCAGAGCGGTATGAGATGGTCTATATTTCTATGGGCGGTCACATGACCTCATTCGAACAAGGCTTCGCTTATTCCTTTGGTGGGCCGCCGTTGATGGGGCAGTGGTGGTATGAGGGGTTCTGGCAATGGATGGCGACGCTGCCAGCCGCGGAACGTCCCAAAAGAGTCGCTATGATCTCGGTGAATAATGTTATTGGTCTGTCGGTGCGGGAGAGCGTGTATGATGGCGCTGCGCGGTTGGGGATGGAAGTTGTGCTTAATGAGTTGTATGACTTGCCCATGGAGTCGGCTGAGACTTTAATCGCGGCGGCCAAAGCTGCGGATGCTGATCTTTTCATTGCGAATGGCCTGTTGGTCGATGGCGTTATGACCATTCAGACAATGAAAGCTATGGATTACAACCCGGACTACATTCTTCAGGGTGTTGGATCCTTGATTCCTGCCTGGGAAGCGCAGCTGGGTGCAGACGGTTATTATGTATTTTCCGGGACCCCCATTGATTCGCAGTTGCCTTTTGAGGGTATCCAGCGGTTGAACGCCGTCAGCCAGGAGCGTTTTGATGTACCTGCGGCTCCCTCTTACTTTTTGTTTGGGTATGCCTGGGCGCAGACCTTGCAACGCGGCGTTGAAGGCGCTGGGAACCTGAATCAGCAAGAGATTCGGGATTATTTGAAGACCCATGAAATTGATACGGTGGGGGGGCGGTTCTCTTTTGACGAGCGTGGTTTGCCGGAACCCTACAGCTATTTGACGCAAGTTCACCCTCAGGGGATAGCGTTGATTTGGCCGCTTGATATTCGCACAGCAGAGCCAATCTATCCTAAACCTGCTTGGGGTGAGTAAAATCGGGGTGTGTAGGCGTGTCGTGATGAAGGGGTAAAGCGTATGACCAATAAGCCAGGGCGTTTGAGACGAAGCATTGCCGATATATTCACATTCTATGCCATTTTATTGGTCATAGTGGCGTTGGGAATAGCGGGCTTTGCGGTGTACACGATCAACTACAATGTACAGCAAAGCGAGATCCTGCGCGGGTTAGAAAAAACCGCCCAACAGGTAAGCTTGGGGATTTCGTCGTACTTGAAGGTGGCTACCAATACCCTGGAGGTCTTCGCGACCGCAAAGTCGCTGGCGAGATTGGAACCTGTTGCGCAATCGGATGCGTTAAATCAGTTGTTAAATCAACAACGCCGGCTTTTCAATGAGTTGGCTTGGCTGGATGCCCAGGGTTATGAGCAGGCGCGAGTCTCGCCCTTTCGCGTTGTGCAAGTTTCCGAATTGGTAGATCGTGCGGCGATGCCGGAGTATGTAGTGCCTGCAAGTGGCATGATTTACGTTGGGCCTATTGAAATTTCTACCCAGAGCAATGTGCCGGTTGCCATCATCGGAGTGCCGGTGCATTCATCTACCGGTGATTTGGAAGGGGTGTTGGTTGCTGAGGTGATTCTCAAAGAGATGTGGGATGTGGTGTCCACCGTCGAATTTGGGCAGACTGGCTACGTCTATGTGGTAGATGAGCAAGGGCAACTACGCGCTTTTAGTGTGCTGGCAGAAGCTTACCGGCGGTTTGGTCAGGACGTATCCTATATCCCAGAAGTCGCCCGCTTTATTCAAGGCGTTCTCTGGGATGTGGATCAGCAGCATCGTTACGTAGGCGTCACCGGGCAAGAGGTCATCGGTAGTTATGCGCTTATTGAAGAACCGGTAGGGTGGGGGGTTATCATCGAGCTGCCGACAGCTGAAGCCTTTGTGGGACTTAATCGGGCTACGCAATCCTTGGTAGCCGTGTTGATAGTTGTAGCTGTTGTGATAGCTATCTCAAGTCCTGTTTTATTGCGCACGATACGCCGTGATCTGGATCAACTGCGGGAAGGCGCAGAGCAGTTTGCGCGTGGAGAACTCACGCATCGTATTGTGCTGGGAAGACAAGACGAATTGGGTGTGTTAGCGCAAGTATTGAACAGTATGGGGGAACAGCTGGCTTCTATCATCGCTAGTTTGGAGCAGCGGGTGCAAGAGCGCACGAGCGATCTGGAGCGACGCTCGGCGTATCTTCGAGCCTCTGCTGAGGTAGGCCGTGCTGTTACGTCTATTTTGGATATAGATGAGCTGATTCAAACAATTGTGGGGTTTGTCCGCGAGCAATTCGATTTGTACTATGTGGGGTTGTTTTTGGTCGACGAGTCGGAGGAGTGGGTAGTGTTGCGGGCCGGCACCGGATCTGCTGGTCGAGCCATGTTGTCTGGTGGTCATAAATTGGCCGTGGGGGGGGATTCGATGATCGGCCAATGTGTTGCCCGGAATGAAGTACGCTTGGCTTTGGATGTGGGTGCAGAAGCAGTGCGTTTTGAGAACCCCTATCTGCCAGAGACCCGTTCCGAAATGGCTTTGCCCTTGCAATCGCGGGGGAGAGTGCTGGGAGCACTCACTATTCAGAGTACCGAGGAAGCTGCTTTTGCTGAGGAGTTGATTACAGTGTTACGGACGCTTGCGGATCAGTTAGCTGTAGCTTTGAATAATGCACAGCTATTTGCTGAGGCGCAGGTTGCTTTAGAGTCTGAACGCCGAGCTTATGGCGAGGTTAGCCGTGATGCCTGGTTGCAGATGCTCCAGACGCGGTCAGATTGGGGTTATGTATGCGATCAAGCTGGTATAACCGTGGCGCGGGGCAAATGGTCCTCGGAGATGCAGCAAGTGTTAGATACGGGTCATGCCATAGTTCCGGATACAGATTCCGCGCCTGTGCTAGGGGTCCCGCTGCGCGTGCGTGATCAAACCGTGGGGGTGGTAAGTTTTCAGAAACCGGACGGCGCGCGCGATTGGACGCAAGAAGAGAATGCCTTAATCGAGACATTGGCGGAGCAATTGGGGGTAGCCTTGGAAAGCGCACGACTTTATGAGGATACGCAACGGCGTGCCGTGCGCGAGCGGTTGGTCAGCGAAATCTCGGCGCACTTGCGCCAGTCTCTGGATGTGACAACCGTTTTGAGAACCGTGGCGGCAGAACTGGGCCGCTTGCCGGGTGTGGCTGAGGCCACGGTGCATGTAGCCCTGCCTGAATCCTCGGTAGTTGCTCCGGCTGCGGTGGATACTGAGGAGGAGCGCGCATGACAAAACGGAAGCCGACGCCACACGCCTGGGAAGTGGCCGAACACGCGACACTTTCTGTGATTCAGGACATAGCGATCCTGACGGCCGCTGGCCTGGGGGTGGAGCAGGTAGTGGATGGCGTTTACAATGCAGTTTCACGCTTGATGGATACTACCAATTTCTACATCGCCTTGTATGACGAAATCAAGCAAGAGATTTTCTTCTGTATTGATGTGACCGAAGGGCAGCGGGTGGATCGTGGCGCAGATGTGCGCCGAGCGTTCGGCCAGGGACTGACGGAATACATCATCACCTCGCGGGCACCCTTGTTGCTTGAGGCCCACATTGAGGAAACATGCGCGCAGCTGGGAATTGAGCTCAAAGGGAAAGTCGGAGCGGTATCTTGGTTAGGAATTCCCCTGATGATTGGGGAGCGAGTCATTGGCGTGATGACGGTACAGAGTTATACCACACCGGGTATGTATGGGGAGCGGGAGCGCGATTTGCTAATGATTGTGGCTAATCTGGCAGCGGCGGCGTTAGAAAATGCCCGGCTCGCGACAGAACAGGCACGCCGGTTTCAGGAGATGATCGTACTTGATGAAATCGGGCAATCCCTGGCTGCAACGCGTAGTCTTGAAGAGGTGTTCCAAACGGCGCATGCCCAATTATCCCGTTTGTTTGATGCTTCCAATTTTTACATCGCTTTGGTGGATGAGGCGCGTGGTGTATGGATGACGTCTTACGACATTGAAAATGACAAACGCTTACCGGTCTACACCTACCCGCTGGATAAAGGTTTGACCGGACATATCGTCGCGCAGCGGCGGTCTTTACTCTTCCGCAGTGCTGCGGAATTACAAGCTTACACTGCCCAACTTGATGTTAGGTACGTGGGGGGAATCGCCAATTCTTGGCTTGGGACGCCGCTATTCGTTCTTAATCATATAGTCGGGGTGCTGGCGCTTGAGAGTTATAGCGATGCCTTTCTTTTTACGGAACATGATCAGGCCTTAATCCAGGCGTTTGCCATTCCCGTTGCTAATGCGATTTATAACGCACAGTTGTTCGAGCGCCTACAGCAACAGGCCTTACAGGAGCAGCATGCCCGCACTATTACTGAAAGTATTTTAGCGGCCGCTGATACGGAGGCGGTTCTCCGCATCGCAGCTGAGGAGCTGGGCCTGTTGCTTGGCGCGACAAAAGCGATCGTGCGGCTTGGTACGCGGGAACAATTGTTATCTGCTGCGCAGGCGGCTGATTTTGCTGAATAAAGGTGGGCGTATGGAAGCACAGGCTAAACACACTATCGAAAAACAGAGTCCCCGGCCTACCATCGGGTTGTTAGTGACCTGGTTGCGCGATGCTTATGAGAATAGTTTTATGTTAGGCGTAGCCGAGGCTGCTGAGGCCTTGGATGTCAATCTCATCTGTGTGGTGGGCGGTGAACTGCGCCGGGATATTCCTCACAATGTCATCTTTGAATTGCTCAAGCCTCAGAAATTTGATGGCTTGATCATCAGTGGGACGTTGGGGCATGCGCTCAGCTCGGAAACGCTACAGAATTTTTGTGCGGATTTCGCACCCTTACCCTTAATTGGGGGTGCGTTACCTGTGCCAGGTATGGTGCAGGTGTTACCCGATGGTGCCAGTGGGATGCGGGAGGCGGTTGAGCATCTCGTGTCTGTCCATGCCTGCCGCCGGATCGCTTTCATTCAGGGGCCAGCAGGGCAAACTGAAGCCGTAGATCGTTACCGTGCCTATACCGAAGTTCTGGCGCAACATAATATCCCGCTTGACGTGGCCTTAATTGTGGCTGGAGATTATCGGCGGGTGACAGGGGCTGCCGCAATGGAAGAACTCCTGGCCCGCGCTGTGGATTTCGATGCTGTGGTTGCGGCAAATGATGATATGGCTTTTGGTGCTTTTGATGTGCTTCACAAACACGGACTGCGTGTACCGGAGGATGTGGCGCTGGTGGGTTTCGATGATGTTCTGGCGGCACAACATCTGGAGACGCCCCTCACCACGGTTCGCCAATCGCTACCCGCTGCGACCCGCGCAACCATGGAAACACTGCTGGCTATGATTCGTGGTGAGCAGGTGCCTCCTGCGATTTTGATTCCTACCCAGCTGGTGGTACGCCAGTCCTGTGGTTGCCAGCTAGATGTTGTTGGACAAGCTGCGGTCACGCTTGACGCGCCGGTGGCTGCACAATTGACTGTGGATACACCAGCCCCCCCGGATGTGCCGGAGACGTTATGGCGCGCTTTTCTGGATGATGTGACCACTGGTAATTCCATGTATTTCTTAGCTGCCTGCAATCTGGGGTTGCGCAGTATCCAGTCTGAAGCGCAATTGCTGCTGACCGCCCAACTTGCGCGAGTAACCGTCTGGCATACCCATCTTTCTAACTTGCGCCGCACCGTATTGCCCTATTTGACCGAGCGCACAACGTTAATCCACGCCGAAAATTTGCTTCAGCAGGGACGGGTGCTGGTGAGTGCGGCGTTGCAGCGCTTTGAAGGTGAGCAGCGCACTTTGCTCCATCAACAAGAAACGCACATCCAAGAATTGGGGCATACGATAGCGGCGGCCTTGAACTTGGCCGAATTGCAAGCGCCCGTGGAACGCTATTTCCCAACTTTAGGTATCAGGCATTGCTATCTGGTGCAGTATGCGGCTGAGAGCCGCGCAAGGGAGCAGGTGCGCTTGCTCTTCTCCTACGAGCAGGAGCAGGGCGCGCGAGTCTGGTCGGACGCAGCTCTCGTTTCCGCGTATCAGCTATTGCCAGTGGGGACGGCGCTGGAACAACAGCGTTATACGGCTGTGCTCACGGCGCTGGTGATGCGTGAGACGCAATTGGGCTTTATGCTCTTTGAACTCGGCCCACACGAAGGGGGCCTTTATGAACGCTTAAGTGAACAGTTTAGTGGTAGTATCTTTCGGATGTCTATGCTGCAAGAGCAGCTGGCAGCGCAGGCGGATTTGGAGAATTCTCGTCAGCGCGCCGAGACCGCGCTTCGTGATTTGATGACCTTGCAGCAAGGCTATGTTCACAGCGCGTGGGAAGCGCATTCTGGTGCTGTTTCCGGCTATATGCACACCGCAGAACTAGCTGGCCCGACGACGACTGCTTGGTTGCCGGTGATGGGGTCTGGGGCCGCCGCCGGCCAGCCCGTGCAATTGCCCTTGCCTAGCGGGCATGGTTTGGCGCTACCGCTCCTGCTGCACGGTGAGCTGATCGGGGTGTTGGGCCTGGAACGTGAGGATGAGGAGCCGTGGGATGAGCAACAAATTGCTGTCGCCCAGGGCTTACTGGAGCAGACTGCGCTTGCTTTGGAGACGCATCGTTTGGTTGCCGAAATGCAGCGGCGCGCTGCGCAGCTGCGGATGGCGACAGAAGTAGCACAAATCACTTCTTCCATCCTGGCCCTGGATGAACTGCTGAATCGTTCAGTGAATCTGCTGCAAGAGCGTTTTGGCTACTATTACGTAGGCTTGTTTCTGGTCGAAGAAACCGGGCGCTGGGCGGTATTGCGCGCTGGTTCAGGTGAAGCGGGCCGGATTATGCTGGAGCGCGGTCACAAACTGGAAGTTGGCGGCACTTCGATGATTGGGAGTTGTGTGACTGAGAATGAAGCGCAGATTGCGCTGGATGTGGGTGCAGAAGCTGTGCGCTTCAATAATCCTGTTTTACCGGATACCCACTCGGAGCTGGCGCTGCCGTTGCGGAGTCGGGGCCGTGCTATCGGCGCGATGAGCATTCAATCAACAGCCCGCGCAGCTTTCGCTGAAGAAGACATTACCGTGCTGCAAACGGTGGCCGATCAGTTGGGAAATGCCATTGAGAACGTTCGCCTGTTAGACGAAATGGAGCAGACTGTGCGCGCCCTGAAATCTGCCCAGGGTTCTTATACGCAGGAATCTTGGCAGGCCTATATGGATACGATGGGTCAGGAGACCGGCTATCGTTATCGTTTGGGATTTGAGCCGGTGGCTGCGATTTATCCTGAAGCGCAGACAGCGTTGGAACAACAACAGTCGGTCATTACTACGTATGCTGCCACAACCGGTATAGAGTCGCAAGGGGCAGCTGCGCGTACTGCGATGGCCGTTCCTGTGCGGTTGCGCGAGCAGATCATTGGCGCTTTGAATGTGCGCTTTGAGGATGAAAATGTTCCGGCAGAAACGCTGACGTTGGTTGAACAGATTGCTGAGGAATTGGCAGTAGCGTTGGAAAACGCGCGTTTGTATCAAACTACCCAGCAACAAGCTGCTGAAGAACGCTTGATTGGTGACATTACCACTCGGATGCGTGAGCGGATGGATGTGGCGGCGGTATTGCAGGTGGCGGTGCGGGAGTTGCAACAGGCACTTGATCTGGAGCGGGTGGAACTTCGGGTCGGTACACCCGCCGAGGACTCAGATGATGTGCAAGACGTACTGCGGGGTTAAAGCAAGGAGGAAACCATGAACTGGTGGCGTTATTTTCGACGGGGGCTGGGGCTAGGGCTGTTGTTGGCTTGTGTGGTAGCCTGTGTACCTGCTACGCCAACAAGCACCCCTGCCATACCCGTGGCCTTGCAATTGCAGTGGTTCCCGCAGGCGCAGTTTGCCGGCTATTACGTAGCCCTCGAAAAGGGCTGGTATACGGAAGCGGGCCTGGATGTGACAATCCGTTCCGGTGGGCCGGATATTGCGCCGATTACCAATGTTGTATCCGGTAACGCTGAATTTGGCATATCCATGTTGGCCGATTTGACCGTGGCGGTGCAACAGGGGCAGCCGGTTGTTAGCATCGCACAAATCCAACAGCAGAATGGGCTATTGCTCCTCGCGCATCGAGATTCAGGTATCAGCCATCCTCAGGATTTTGCAGGTAAGCGGGTGGGGGTGTGGGTAGGTAGCTGGGAGGCGCAATTTCGCGCTTTGATGGCCCAGCAAGGTCTCACGCCTGAGCAATTTACCCTCGTCTCGCAGGGTTTCAGTATGGATGCCTTCATCGCCGGCAATCTTGATGTGGCCTCGGCGATGGTTTATAATGAATATCATGTTGTTTTGGAAAGTGGTATTGCTGCCAATGAATTGAGCATCATTAACTACGCTGATTTTGGCCTGGATTTCCCCGGTGATACGCTCTTCACCACGCGCGAGTTGGTGGAACAGAATCCTGACCTGTGTACGCGCATGTTGCGCGCCTCGTTGCGCGGTTGGGAGTATGCCATCGCCAATCCTGAAGAAGCTGCTGATATTATGTTGAAGTACGATCTCAGCGGTACACAAACCCGCGCGCACCAATTAGCCATGATGCGTGAAATCGCGCTGCTGGTCAAAAGTTCCGCGACGCGCCCGTTGGGGTACACTGAGCGTGCCGATGTGCTCCGGGTGACCGACACACTACAACGTTATGGGGTGCTTGCCGGGGCTGTGCCCCCGGAGGCGGTCTATACCAACACTGTCTGGGATTTGGCGACACGCGATTAACGAATGAGGTAATAGCCATGACTCGTTTCTTACGCCGCTTATCGGTACGCCAACGCATCTTGGGGGGCTTTGTCCTGTTGATTCTGCTGACGGCGGCTTCATTGCCCGTAATCATTTTCGATCACAATATCTCCAACGCGCAATTGCGTCAGGTGATTGATGTTGATACGCAGGTCAACCGCTTGTTGCTCAATGCCGCAGTGCGGGTAGCTGCGTCGCGAGCTAACTTGCTCCGGTATTTGCGCGATACTGTGCCCAGTCCTTATGAGGCCGCTGATGATGTACAACGGGCGTTAGCTGCTCTGTTGGAGGTGCAAGACTTGCTCAACGATCCGGGTCAGCAGCAGTATGTGCACCAGCTCAGCGAGAACTTGGCCCAGTATGCCCGGTTGATTGAGGCCATCCAGGAGGCTCGTGTTACAGGCGATACGGCCCAAGTTACCACGTTGGAGTTTCAGTCGCAACGGTTAGGGAACGATATTGGCACCCAAATCGAGCGGGTGGTAACACAGAGTCAGGAGCAAGTGGAATTGGCTAAAGACGACTTTATCAGGGCCTCTCAGCAGCGCCTTTTTTTGATTATCGTCGTCATGCTGGGGGCGTTGATAATTTCTGGTGGGCTGGGTCTGGTGGTCGAACGCAGTATCACCCACCCGGTTGCCGAGTTGCGCGCGGGGGCAGAAGCCTTTGCTCATGGTGATTTACAGGCAAAGATTCCCATTTACGGCACAGATGAGTTGAGCTTGCTGGCGGAAACTTTCAATCATATGGCGATGGATCTTTCTGTTTCCTACACTGATTTGGAGCAGCGGGTGAATGCGCGTACCCAAGACCTGGAGCGGCGTTCTACCTATTTGCAAGCTGCCGCCGAGGTGAGCCGCGCTGCTACAGCCATTCTGGATGCTGAAAAGTTGATCGCGCGGTCTGTAGATATCATCCGCGAGCGGTTTCGGCTGTACTATGTGGGGCTTTTCCTGGTGGATAAGGGCAGTGAGTGGGCTGTCTTGCGTGCAGGAACCGGTGAAGCTGGGAAAATCATGTTGGCGCGTGGGCATCGTATCAAAGTCGGGGAGGGTATGGTTGGCTGGAGTGTTGCCAATGCGCAACCACGCATTGCGCTCCAGGCCGAGTCTGATGCGGTGCGTAAGGTAACTGTGGAGTTGCCCGATACGCGCTCTGAGGCGGCCCTCCCGTTGCGTTCTCGTGGGCGGGTTATCGGTGCGCTCACCGTGCAGGATGATGAATTTGATGCTTTTGATGAGTCAGCCGTGGCCGTATTACTGTTGATGGCGGATCAGCTGGCCGTGGCGATAGATAATGCGCAGCTGTATGCTGAAAGCCAGGCCACTTTGGAAGCGTTGCGCAGTGCTTACGGTGAAACTACCCGCGAGGGTTGGGATTTGGTCGCACGCCAACAGTGGGGCTTTGTTAGTACTGCGGATGGCGTGTTAGCTCCCATTGAGCGGGGAGCTTGGTCACCGGACATGGTGCGCGCTGCTCGTGCTGGCACACAGGTGCAGATTGATCCTTTGAATTTAGCCGTGCCTATCAAATATCGGGGAGCGGTCATTGGGGTAGTACAACTTCATAAGCCGGAAGAGCGCGGGGCGTGGACATCTCGTGAGCTGACGCTGGTCAATGTGCTGTTGGATCGCCTGGCTGTGACTCTGGAAAGCGCGCGTCTCTACGAAGATACCCAACGGCGCGCTGTTAATGAGCGGTTGCTGGCTACCGCTACCGGTCGTATCCGGCAGACCTTGGATATGGATACCGTATTGCGCACTGCCGTTCAGGAGCTGCGCGAGATGTTGGATTTGGCGCAGGCCGAAGTATATCTGGGCGTTGAAGTCTCATCCGCGCCGCCGCGCGACTAGGATGTGAAGGAGCAGACCGGTGTTCAATTGGCGTGACTTAAAACTGCGTACCAAAATCGGCGTCTTGAGCGTGGGAGGGCTGCTGCTCATGGCCCTGGCCCTGTGGAGCTTGGCAGCTTGGCAAAGTTTGCTCTTTAGTCAGCGCGCCGAGCAGGAGGCTGCGCGCTTATTGGAAAATGACCTACGTGACATCACCCGTGGTGTATACAGCCTGGTAGTAGCGCAAGATGAAGCGCTGCAACAGCAGGTCAATTATAACTTGAACGTGGCGCGCTATGTGCTGAATAATACTGGGGCGGTCGCATTATCCTCAGCAGAGGAAGTTGCCTGGGATGCTGTCAACCAATTCACTCTGCAAAGTGCGCTGATCCGTTTACCACAGATGTATGTTGGTGCGCAGGGTCTTGAGAGAAACGAAGCCCTTGATGTGCCGTCTCCGGTCGTAGACTTTACATCGGTGCTTGTGGGTGGGCGCACTACCATTTTCCAGCGTATGAACGCGCAAGGAGATATGCTGCGTGTGGCCACCAACGTGGAAACCCTGGATGGCCGGCGGGCTATCGGTACCTTCATTCCAGCCGTCAATCCTGATGGCACGTTTAACCCGGTCATCAATACGGTGTTACGCGGCGAGGTTTATCAGGGTAGCGCTTACGTCGTCAATGCTTGGTATCTTACAGCTTATGAGCCGCTTTACGATGCCGCCGGTGAAGTTATCGGTATGTTATTTGTGGGTGTACCGCGTGAGAATGTGGCGTCGCTCAGGCAGGCAATTCTAGATGCCCAGGTAGGCGAGTTTGGTTACGTTTTCATCATGGGCACGCAGGGTGACCAGCGGGGCATGTATTTTATTTCCAAAGATGGGCAGTTAGATGGCGTCAGTATGTGGGATCGCCGCAATGATGAAGGCCGCTATGTGGCGCGTGAGATTGCGGCGTTAGCCCAGTCACTCGAGCGGGGTGAGCAGGCGTCTATCCGCTACCTCTGGCAGAATCCCGATGAGAGAGAGCCGTCCTGGCGTATCACGCGCTTGACTTACTATGAGCCATGGGACTGGGTCATTGGTGCTACAGCGTATGAGAGTGACGTATTGGCTTATGAGGTGGCGTTACAGGAAGGGCGCGAAACCATGTTGCTTACACTGGGAAGTGTGAGCGTCATCATGCTGCTTATTGTAGTGCTGCTCAGTTTCCTACTGGCACGTTCCATTGTACGCCCTCTCGGCCGGTTGGTAAAAGCTGCGGCCAATATTGCGGCTGGCGATTTGGATGTGGTCGTGGAGACGGCATACACAGATGAAATTGGTGAACTGGCACGTGCTTTTGCTAAGATGACCGCGCGTCTACGCCAATTTCTGGGATCGTTGGAGGATCAGGTCTCCGCCCGCACCGCAGAACTAACCCAACGTACCAATTATTTGACCGCTTCTACTGAGGTAGGCCGTGCGGTCACCCAAATCTTGGACACGGAACTGCTTATTGACCAGGTGGTAGACCTTATCTGTGAGCGCTTCGATCTCTACTATGTGGGGCTTTTTTTGGTGGATGAAGACCGCGAGTGGGCCTTCTTGCGCGCGGGGACCGGCGAGGCCGGGCAGCAGATGTTGGCGCGACAGCATCGTATCCGTGTGGGCGAAGGGATGATTGGGTGGAGTATTGCCAATGCTTTACCGCGCGTGGCACTAGATGCGGATGTGGATGCGGTGCGTTTAGCGACCTCTGAATTACCTTATACTCGTTCGGAAGCGGCCCTCCCGTTGCGCTCGCGCGATCAGGTGTTGGGGGCTTTGTCGGTGCAGAGTGATAAACCGGGCGCTTTTGACCAGAGCGCCATGGGTGTCTTGCAAGTCATGGCTGATCAGGTTGCTGCGGCCTTGGATAATGCGCAGCTTTTCGCGCGCGCGCAGGTGGCCTTTGAATCTGAGCGGCGTGCGTATGGTGATCTAACGCAGCAGGCCTGGTTGAAGGCTTTGCGCACGCGTACTGATCGGGGGTATCGTTGTGATCAAGCTGGCGTTTATGCGCTTACATCTTCCCCGCCGCTACCGGCGGGACACCTGACCGGCCCTGTGCATGAAGACCCGTTCACGGTGGCGCTGCCTATCCAAGCGCGTGAGCAAACCGTGGGCTTGGTGCGGTTGCGCAAACCTGAAGGTGCGGATGCGTGGAATAGTGAAGAATTGGGGTTGATGACCGCCGTGCTGGATCAGCTCAGTGTAGCGTTGGAAAGTGCGCGTCTCTATCAGGAGACCCAGAATCGCGCCCAGCAAGAGCGCATGGTAGGCGAAGTTACAGCGCGTATTCGTGAGACATTGGATATGGAGACCATGCTGCGCACGGCAGCTGAGCAAATGCGCCAGGTGCTGGATTTGGATGATATTATCGTGCGCCTGGCAACGCCAGATGGGGTAGAATGATGGGGTGGCCTAGCGGGTGTGTCGGGGGACGCGGGTGTGGGCGGCACATTGCGGTAGCCCTGGCGAGGTTATAAGGAGATGGCATTAATGGATGAACACGCTATGGCGCTAGATTCGACCGAGCGATGGATGGGCCGGCTTCAAGTCAGAGTGACGTTGGCTGTCATCTTCACGTTGGTGCCGTTGTTGGTTGTGATGACCTGGCTCACGTTGTATTTCCAGCGCCAGGATATGGAGCGGCTGCTTTTGGAAAAGGCCGAGTCTATTGCTATCTCTGGGGCCGCCAATATCGGCTATTTATGGGAGCGCGCAATAGCGGATGGGGACTTGACCCGCGAGCAAGTCTTTGATACCAATTATGTCCGCTTTTGGACATATGATCCGGCCACATATCCTGAGTTTGAGGGTGATTCACAGTCGTTGGACAAGTACCATACTCAGTATGATGCTTATACTGATGAGCATTGGCAAGACTTGCTGGATGCGTATTTGACCAGTGATGACATTATCTTCACGGTTGCTTTGGACGTGAACGGTTACATTCCTACACACAATCGCCGTTGGTCATCGGGAGATGGCAACCCGGCCACCGATCGCACGAAGCGGATTTTTAATGATCCGGTGGGGATTACAGCCGCGCGTAATACAGAACCCTTGCTACAGCAGGTTTATCAACGCCCAGGCACTGGCGAGACCTTATGGGATGTTTCGGCGCCAATTTATGTCTATGGAGAGCATTGGGGCGTATTCCGGGTGGGCATGGAATTGACGCAGAATCAGGCGCGCGTTGCTACAGCGACGTGGCGGACAGTCATCATCATGGCCTTCGTTGTGCTGATAGTGGGCGGCGTGGCTTGGGGTATCGGTCACTATGTCGCTGATCCCATTATTCTCCTGACACAGGCCGCCCTGCGGGCGGCCGGCGGTGACTTGGAGCAGCACATTGATATTGCAAACCGGAATGAAATTACCCTGCTAGCACACGCGTTCAACACTATGACTACGCAGTTGCGCGAGACCTTGGCGGGTTTGGAACATCGGGTAGCCGAACGCACGCAGGGCTTGCTCACGGCGGCGGAAGTATCGAGTGCCACCACAGCAGTGCTGGACATGGATGCGTTGTTGCCGCAGGTCGTTGAGTTAGTACGCGAGCGTTTCAATTTGTATTATGTGGGTGTGTTCTTGACCGATGAAGCGGGGGAATATGCTATATTGCGTGCGGGTTCAGGTCAGGCCGGGCGGGCCATGCTGGCGCGCAATCACCGCTTGGCAATCGGCGGCGATTCGATGATTGGGCGCTGTGTGCTCCGTGGACAGGCTGATATTCAACTCGATGTCGGTACAGCGGCAGTGCGTTTTGATAACCCTGATTTGCCGGACACCCGCTCAGAATTGGCCTTGCCATTACGGGCTGGTAGTCAGGTTATCGGTGCGCTGACAGTGCAAAGTGAACAGGAAGCTTTCTTCTCACAAGAAGATATCTCAGTGATGCAAACTGTAGCCGACCAAGTCGCTAATGCGGTGCGCAATGCGCGTTTATTCCAGCAGGTGCAAGACAGCCTCGAATCTGAACGCCGCGCTTATAGTGAGTTGACGCAAGACGCATGGCGTAACTTGCTCCAGGCCCGGCCCGATCTAGGTTTTATGAGTAATCGGCAGACAACGCTTCAGACTGCTGATGTATGGCGTCCAGAAATGAAAGAGGCGCTTCGTACTGGGCAGCTGGTTCCAGGGCAGGACGCTACGTCAACGCTGGCAATTCCAATCAAGGTACGTAATCAAGTCGTGGGTGTGATTGATGGGCGTAAGCCTGATGGTACCGAGTGGACGCCCGAGGAGATTACCCTGTTGGCGGCCATGACCGATCAGTTGAACGTGGCGTTGGAAAGCGCGCAGCTGTATCAAGATTCGCAGCGCCGGGCGGCGCGTGAGCAATTGGTAGGTGAAGTAACCGCGCGGATGCGCGAAACCCTGGACATAGAGCGGATTTTGCACACAGCTGCCGGTGAACTACGCTCGCGTCTGGGTCTGGAGCGCTTGGTGGTGCGTCTCGGTACGCCAGAGGAACAGGAGATTACGGAATGAACGCACAAGCGGGAATTGTGGAACGGATCAAAGGTTTCATCGCCGCGCCCATCTTCGAACAGGATGAGGAAAAAACCCGTGCCGCGTATTCGTTGAACCCTTTGCTATTGGGGCTGTTTGTTCTTGTGCTGTTAGGTGCTTTGGCAACCGTTTTCGTCTTTGCAGCTAAGGTCGCTAGTGCTATTGGGGTGCTAGTTCTGTTTTTGATGGTGCTGGTTGTTAAGGTTTTACTACAACGCGGATTGGTGCGCCAAGCTAGTTTTGTGTTTTTGATAAACCTATGGATTGTATCTAATACAATTGTGGTGTTAAGTCCGGATCGTAATCCTATCGTTGCTGCCAATGTGAGTTTGATGGTAATCGCAGGTTTGGTTCTCGGCACAGGGGCGGCGCTAGTTGTTGCGATTGTTAGCAGTATGTTGTATCTGGTTCTGGCAATTGTTGTCGGCATGGGTGTAACCCTTCCCGCTGTATTTCCAGGTACAGATACATCCGCTTGGTTAATGTTGACGATGTCACTGGTGATGGCCTTAGTACCCCTTAATCTGGTACTGCGGAGCTTACGAGCATCATTGTCTCTGGCGCAGCAGTCCAACTTGGCATTGGAAGCCCAGCAACAGCAGTTGGAGACCCTGGTAGCGGAACGCACCGGGGAGCTGACCCGGCGCACGAGTTATCTCGGCGCTACCACTGCCATTGCGGGCGCCATGGCGGCGGTACAGATGGATGCCCAATCCTTGCTCGCGCGGGTGGTGCATATCATTAGCGAGCAGTTTGGCTTTTATCACACCGGGATTTTTCTGGTGGATGAAACCGAGACCTGGGCGGTGTTGCAAGCGGCCTCTAGCGAAGGCGGGCAACGGATGATGGAACGTGGGCATCAGCTGCGTGTCGGTTTACAGGGGATTGTCGGGGCGGTGGTGGCGCGCGGAGAAGTGCGTATTGCTCAGGATGTGGGGCGTGATACCGTATACTTTGATAATCCCGACTTGCCAGGAACTCGTTCTGAGATTGCGCTTCCGTTACGTGTGCGCAATAAAACAATCGGTGTGCTGGATGTGCAGAGTACAGAATCCGAGGCTTTCACTGCGGAGGATATTACAATCCTTCAAGCTATTGCTGATCAGGTGGCAGTAGCGATTAGTAATACCAATCTGTTGCAACAGGTCGAGGAGCGTGTAGCCGATGTGCGACGCCTCTATGCTGAGCGTTCGCGGGAAGCCTGGCAAGAGCTCCTGCAGACGCAGTCCCAATTATCTTTGGTAAGTGATGCGCGGGGAATTTCTAAGTTTGATATCTGGGAACCGCAGATGCGGGCGGCCGCGCAAACTGGTGAGGTAATCAACATGGAGGGCTTGGATTCCAACTCCGTAGCGTTGCCTCTTAAAGTGCGCGATCAGGTTATCGGCGTGATTGATGGGCGCAAGCCCGCAGGCGTCGCCTGGAATCCATTGGAAATTGCCTTGTTAGAAACGTTGGCTGAGCAATTGAGTGTAGCCCTGGAGAGCGGGCGGCTTTATCAGGAGACGCAACGCCGTGCCGTTCGAGAGCAAATTGTAAGTGAAATCACTGGGCGGATGCGCGCCACCTTAAACATCGAGACGGTCCTTCAAACTGCCGCGCAAGAAATTAGTGAGGCCTTGGGGTTACTGGCCCTGGATGTGCGCCTGGGCGTAGAAGAGTAGTCATGCCGATGACCGGAGTGTACACGCATGGACAAAGATAAAAGAAAATCTATTGATTGGGGGGACTTCGCAGTTGCGGAGGATATTCTGATTTGGCGCCGCGAATTGATTCGGCGGGTCTTGCGGGTGATGCTTGTGTTTGGTGGATTGATGGTAGTCGCCGGTGCTTACGCCAGCTATAGCCGGGGGATCTTCTGGGCCACATTGGCCTATGTCGGGGCCTATGGCATCCTCGTGCTTTTGGCATTTTGGCGGCAAGCGCCCTATGCGCTTCAGGTGGGTGGCGTTCAGCTGCTACTGTATGTAGTTTCGGTTGTCGTCTTCATTACGCGCGGTCTCGGTGATAGCAGTCGGGTCTATCTACTGACGATGGTTTTTATCGCGGCACTCTTTTTGGGTTGGCGGTCAGCCTTCGTTACTCTGGGTGTCGTCATGGCAACGATGATCGGGATGGGCTGGGCCTTCACTACAGGGCAGCTTGTCGCGTTTGAAGTTGTCTCAACGGCGCTTGATTCCTGGATTTCTCTTACCATCGAGCTGTTGAGCATGGGGATTTTTATTGCACTTTTATTGAATTATTATACTTTCCGCTTTGATGTTTATATGACTCACAGCCGTGAGTTGGCCCAAGCTTTGGAGGATAATCAAGCCGGGTTGGAAATACAGGTGGCAGAGCGTACCGCTGCTTTGGAAAAGCGGAGCGTACAATTAGAGGCTGCTATGCAGGTTGCCCGCGAAGCGGCGCAGATCCAACAGGTAGACACACTTTTGGAGCAGACAGCCCAGCTTATCTCTGAGCGTTTCGGGTTTTATCATACTGGCATCTTCTTAACTGATGAGGCGGGTGAATATGCCGTGTTGCACGCGGTATCATCCGATGCTGGTCGCCGCATGTTGGCACGTGGACATCGCTTGCGCGTAGGTGAAGTTGGGGTTGTCGGTTATGTTACGCAGCAAGGCGAGCCGCGCATTTCTCAGGACGTCAGTGCGGACGAGATCTATTTTGATAATCCTGAGATGCCTGCGACCCGTTCCGAGATGGCTTTGCCCCTGCGGGTACGTGGAGAGATTATTGGGGCCTTGGATATGCAGAGCACGGAGCCGGCGGCCTTCACTCAGGAAGATCGGAATGTTTTACAGACATTGGCCGACCAATTGGCTGTGGCTATTGCGAATGCTCGCTTGCTCACTGAATCTCAGGTCGCTCTGGCGGCGACCCAGCAAGCTTACGGTGAGGTGAGTCGCAAAGCCTGGCAAGAGATGCTGCGTGCACGCACAGGACTGCGGGTGCGGTATGACCCCCAAAAAGTCTTGTCTTTGGCGGCTTCTCGCTCTCAAGACCTGTCGTCGCAGCAAGCTCGTCTCTCTACTGCCGCGGCGGATAAGCATTTGGATGCGCGCAGTATTCCCCTGATGGTGCGTGGGCAGGTAATCGGCGCCTTGGATGCGTATATGCCGGGAGCGGAGCCGTGGACTGCAGCGCACCTTGAACTTCTGGAGACGCTTTCCGAGCAGCTCAGTGTTGCGCTGGATAGTGCGCGCTTATTTGAGGACGCGCAGCAGCGCGCGCAACGCGAGCGGGTAGTGGGTGAGGTTGCTACTCAGATGCGGGCCTCATTGGATCTGGAATCGGTGTTACAGACTGCTGTGCGCGAAATGGCGCGTAGTTTGGACATTCCCGAAGTGGAGCTGCGCTTGTGGAGTGGCAGTGATGAGGAAGGTACGCTATGATGCAGTGGCGTGTGAGGGATAAGGAGGTGTGCGGATGAATTTCACCGATACGCACCAGATTCTACAGTACAGTGCCTGGTTCATGGGGATGCTGGAGTTGACCGCTGCCCTCTATATCCTGGCACTTAATACGCGGCATTTCACCAACCGTTACGTTAGCCTGTTCCTTCTATTTGAGGGCCTTGTTACTTTGAGCATTGCTCAATTGGTTGGGACCCGCGACGTGCAAATTGCTACTCCAATCACATATCTGCTGGCCGCATTTACGCCGGCAACCAATGTCTGGTTGCTTGTAGTTACCTTAGCCTTGCTCAAACCAGAGTGGCGCCCGGGCCGGGCGCGGTGGCTGTTCAGGGGAATATATTTTGTAACCGCTTTGCCCTTTGTTTTTACTGCCATAGATTACTTCTGGGGAGCAGGTTTATGGTATTCGGGCCTTGCGCGCACCTATGCTGGTGGCTACGTTCCTTTAGCTGAGTATACCGCTGGCCTTTGGGCCGCTCCGCTCCGCGCCCTCACCCTGAGCATTGCTCCAGCATTAGGGTTGTTGCCGATTCTGTATGTTATGATTTTTGAGCGACATAGAGCGCCAGAGAAGCGTAAGTTAGTGCGGGTATTGTTGATTTCGCATGTGGCAGGAATTACCTTACACTTTATATTGCGCCCTTGGCTCTCCCCCGCTTGGCGTTCCATTCTAACTGGATTTATTTTTGCGCTTGTCTATGGGTGGGCTGGCTACACGCAGTTGGTTTCTGCGCGGCTTTTACAGCGCGGCTCCCTACGTGGCCGTCTGACGCTTCTTATTTTCTCGATTGCGGCTCCCATCCTGGTTGCAGTTTCTATTTTTGTTAGTGCTGAAGCCGGCCTGTTGCTTGCTGATCTTTCCAATCAGAATCTGCAATCTGCGGGTGTCTCTTTGCGTACCAACGTTGGTTTCTGGCTTGATTTTAATGTCAAAGCCCTGCGCCAGATGACGCTCCATCCCGATATCACCAGTATGACGCCAAGTCGCCAACAGTCTTATTTGCAGGTGATGCGCTCGACTTATCCTGAGATGTACCTCATCAGTGTTATAGATCTAACCGGGGAGACCGTCGTGCGCAGTGACGGGCGCCCGCCGCAGAACTTCAGCGCTCAACGCTGGTTCCAGTTTGCACGCTTGCGCACGCCCGTCAGCTATGCCACCGTTGTCGAGCCAGAAATGCAGCAGCTTAGCGCGATCGTGGCTATGCCAATCCTCGATGCCCGTGATGAGCTGGTGGGGATAGCCATGTTTGCCACGCATGTGAACGAGTTGCGCGAGCAAGTGCGGCGCTTTGATTTGGGAGAAACTGGTATCGCCTATATTGTTGACTTCCACGACGTTGTCGTTGTGCACTCCGATCCGGAAGAAGCCGGGCGGTTGGTTGATCTGTCGTCTTATCCGCCGGTAGCCGCAGCGCGTCAGGGGATGCGCGGTCTGTATTCTTTCACAGATGTTGATGGTGTGCGCTGGGTAGCCTACGTGGATGTTATCCCCCAAAATGATTGGGTTATTATCATCCAACAACAAGAAGTTACGTGGTTAGAAGCTCGCCGTCAATTTCAGCAAGGAACGCTTACTGTGTTGTTTGTCGGGGGGGGGATTTTACTATTCCTCATTGGGCTGGCTGTGCAGCAGGCATTGCGACCGGTGCAGACGCTCACGGCAGTGGCAGCTGCGGTGGCAGCTGGCGATTTGACTCAGTCTGTGCCGATAGAGACGCAAGACGAATTGGGCTTGCTGGCGCAAACCTTCAATGATATGACAGAACAATTACGCGATTTGATTGCTGGTTTGGAGCAACGTATTGAAGAGCGCACCCAAGACTTGGCTCGGCGTTCCAATTATCAGGAAGCCTCGGTACAGGTGGCGCGTGCGGTCACTTCTATTCTGGATGTAGAGCGGCTGATTCGCCAGGTGGTGCTGCTAATCCGTGAGCGTTTTGAACTGTACTATGTGGGGCTGTTCTTGATGGACGAGAGCGGCGATTGGGCAGTTTTGCGTGCTGGTACCGGTGAAGCTGGACAGCGAATGCTGGCGCGCGGCCATCGGATCCGCGTCGGTTCTGGCATGATTGGTTGGGCTGTCTCGCGTGGCGAGGCGCGCGTTGCCGCCGAAGCCGCCGAAGACCAAGTCCGGCAGGTTAATCCAGACCTGCCCGATACACGTTCCGAGGCCGCGCTGCCATTGCGTTCGCGGGGGCGCGTCATTGGGGCGTTGACCGTGCAGAGCGTGCATCCAGGTGCTTTTGATACTGAGGCCCTGACAATGTTGCAGACCATGGCGGATCAGGTGGCTGTTGCCATTGACAATGCCACACTTTACCTGGAAAGTCAACATGCGCTGGAATCTATGCGCAGTGCCTATGGGGAGTTCAGCCGCTCCGCTTGGCGTCAATTCCTGGAGCGTAGCCGTGTGCGAGGTTTCCATTACATCGGACGTACATTACACGAGTTGTCGGCTACGCCCTGGCGACCCGAGATGCTGGCTGCCATGCAAGAAGGCGGGCCGGTGATGACCGCCGATGGCTTGACCTTTTCACTGCCGGTTAAAGTGCGCGAACAAGTGGCTGGTGTGTTGCGTTTTACCAAGACTGCTGCTGAGGATTTCTGGTCGGCTGATGAAAAATCTGTGTTGGAAAGCTTGGTGGAGCGTTTGGGGCAGGCCCTAGAAAGTGTGCAACTCTATCAAGAGGCCCAGGCGCGTGCAGCACGGGAGCAGATGGTCGGTAACATCTCAGCTAGTATGCGCGCCGAAGTAGAAGTTGAAGGACTGTTGGAACGGGCGTTGGCGGAGTTGACTCTGGCTCTGGATGCGAAACGTGCGATAGTACAGTTGGAGGTCGATGAGGTATGAGCGAGCACACCACCGCGCGGAGCTGGTTTGGGCGTTTGATCGCTGCCCCGGCTACGGACATATACGAAGCGCAGATGGGGCGACTGTTCAATATCGCCTTATTGAGTGGGTTGGGGTTGGTTGTTAGTGCTACTATTGCGATTGCTGCTCTGTTGAATCAGGCCCTGGGTGTGATTCCTGATTGGGTGTGGGGCATCCCCCTGTTCAGTGTAGCGGGTACGCTAGTTCTCTTTGTCATTACCAAACGCGGCCAATATCGTATCGCGGCTTCGCTCTATATCGGTATTGTGTTTGTCGCGTTGATCTTTTCTATTATTTTCTTTGATGGTCCGAATTCTCCGGCCTGGCTGGTCATGCTCTGGCTCCTGATGGTAACAGCGGTTTTCATCTCACCCCGCCTGGCTTTGTGGTTGTTATTCTTGCCTGTAATCTTGTGGGGGCTACTCCAGCTCGGCGCGTGGAGCGGCATGTATCGTCCCTTGTTGACTACGGAACCTTCCCGGTTGGTGGGCTTAACGCCAGTGTTGGCCCTAATCGTGATGCTGGTAGCCGTGCCGATGGCCGCGGTTAGCGCCCGTTATCGACGCGAGGTTCTGGTAAGCCTGGAGCAGGCGCAGGCGGGTCTGATCGAGCATGGTAAAACGCTTGAGACCGAGGTCGCACGGCGTACACAAGAGGCCCGCTTTCAGGCAGAAGAATTTCGTGCTGTTGCCGATTTGGGGCGGATTACCGCTTCAATTCTTGATCTGGATATTATGCTCACTACAGCGGTGGAACTGATAGCTGAGCGTTTTGGCTATTACGAGGTAATTATTTTCTTGTTGGATGAAGAGCGCACCTGGTTGGTGGCTCGCGCTGCGGCGTCAGAGGCGGGGCGTGCATTGCTTGCGCAGGGTTTGCGTTTGCAGATGGGACAACAAGGTGTTGTGGGTTACGTTGCTGCGACGGGCGTGCCTTACATTGCATTGGATGTTCTGGCGGATGTGCATTACTACGGCGTGACCGAATTAACTATGACGCGCTCCGAGATGGCTGCGCCCTTGGAGTTGCGTGGGCAGATGCTGGGGGTGCTGGATGTGCAAAGCACTGAAGTGGGTGCGTTTTCCGAAAGAGACCTGCACTTGTTGCGTACCATGGCCGACAGTTTGGCTGTTGCCGTCCAAAACGCTCTGCGGTTTGAGCGGGCGCAACGCGCTCTGGAACAGTTCTCCCGCTTGCAGGATCAACAAGTGCTCCATGTCTGGCGGGCCATGTTAGAGCGGCATAGCGGACGCATGGCGTACCTCTATGACCGGGTGCGTGTGATGCCACTAAATCACAGTGAGCAACTTGCGGAGGCCAACGCGCCGCTGGAGGAGCTTACTGTCTCACGCCGCGACGATGGCGTTTATTTATTGCTGGTTCCGCTCGAAGTGCGCGGGCAGCGGGTGGGGCGCTTCGTTTTCGAGTCTGATGCTCCCTGGCAAGAAGACGGTATTCAGGTCGTCAAGGCCGTGATTTTACAATTGGGCCTGGCTCTGGAGAATGCCCGTCTTTTGCAAGAGACCCAACGGCGCGCGGCTTTGCAAGAGATGACGGCAGCGGTCACTGCGCGGATTCGTGAGGAAGTGGATATCGAAGCGATTCTGGAACGTGCCCTGGGTGAATTGGGCCAGGCGCTGAGCGCTGAGCAGGCCAGTGTGCGCTTGGTGATGACAACTGAGGAGAAGGAGTAGGTTCATGGATAGCGAGCTAACCCAGTTATTCGCCCGGTCTCGCGCGTGGTTTGAGCGTGTGGTGGCTGTGGATTTACCCGATTCACTGGCTGCACGGCGCGCAACCATGTTCAATATTCTGATGCTGGTCAGTGTAGTGGTGCTCATGGGGATGGGATTGGGCTTCCTCTACGCTGGATTTCAGGGCTGGATGCAGTCACCAGATTACATTATCGGCGCATTGTTCCCCGGATTCTATATCCCGTTTAGCCTCCTCTGCGTGTTCCTGGTAAAACGACGCGTCCTCTGGGTCATAGATGCCTACATCTGGTTCAATCTGCTGACGACGGCAGCGGCGTGCTTGATATTCGATGGATATCTAGCCCCAGCCTGGTTGCTCTTTTTCTGGACGGTGAGCTTTGCAGGTATCTTTCTCAAGCCCAGTTTTGCTCTGGTGATGACGGGCGCGGCGCTGACCTTGTTTTTGTTGCTTCTGCTGTTAAGCGGTTTGGGCGTCTATCAACCGTATTTCCAGCTGAGCTATGAGGCCCGTGAGTTCTTCTATCTGCTATTTGGCCTGCTGATGCTCTCCTTCACGGGTGGCGTCATCACCTACCTCAACATGCACAACCTCGGCGAGGCGCTCGCTCAGTTGCAGACCGCCAGCCGCGATCTGGAATCCGGTCAGCAGCAATTGGAGCAGCAGGTGGCGGAGCGCACCGAAGAGCTGCGCCATCGCTTGGCGGATTTCCGGACCGTGGCGCAGTTGAGCCAGGTGTTGGGGGGCTTGCAAGAATATGATGCTGTGTTGGCAACCTCTGTGGATTTCATCTCTGAGCAGATGGGGTACTACCATGTGGGCTTATTTCTATTTGATGAGACGCGGCAGTGGCTCTGGTTACGTGCGGCCTCATCTGTAGGCGGCAAGCGGATGCTTGCGCGTGGCCATCGCGTGCAAGTGGGCGCGCAGGGCCTCGTGGGGCATGTATCCATGGCGGGGATGTCGCGTATGGCCTTTGATATAGGCGACGAGGCCGTCTGGTTCAGTAATCCTGACCTGCCCAAGACCCGCTCGGAGCTGGCGTTGCCGCTGGTGAGTCGCGAGCGGGTTGTGGGCGTCCTGGATATTCATAGTGCTCACCCCAATGCTTTCAACGATGCAGATGTTCAAGTCTTGGAAATCCTGGCCGATGGGTTGATTACGGCCCTGGAAAATACGCGGATGCTGCAATCTACCCAGATGGCATTAGCGCGCTTGAACCGGTACCAAGAGGATGACATTTTGCGGGGTTGGCGCGAAGCGCTGGCGCGACGTGATTTGAAGCTAGGATATATGTATGATCAACGCGAGGTGCGGGCGGTAGATATGCTCGAACCTTTACCGTCATTGAGTGATGCAGGGTTGCAGGTACTGGTGCGCGAAGACGGTCACTATCAGCTGCAAGCGCCAGTGCAAGTACGTGGTAAGATCGTGGGCGTGTTGAATTTTGAAAGCCCCAAGCCCTGGTCGGATGAAGAGCTCCAGCTTGCAGAGACGGTGGTGTTACAGCTGGGACTCGCATTGGAGAACGCCCGGTTGCTTGAGGACACGCGCTTGCGCGCGCGCACAGAGCAGGCACGCAGTGAAATCGTAGGTCGCGTGCGCGCTTCGGTCAATGTGGATGCCATCCTGCGGAGTGCTGCCGAGGAGCTGGGGCGCGCGTTGCAATTGGAGCGTGCCCGCGTACAACTACTGCCCGGCGATTCGTTGCCCACTGCGGATGTTTCAGGGAGATAGGGAACCATGTCAGATGGGGTTGTTTTCAAGCGGCGCTTAGCAGTTGTAAAACCTACCCGGTTTGAAAGATAGGATTATCTATGCGAAGCCATTGGCTGGTGCGTTTACTCATGGTTTTGGGGTTGCTGCTGGCTGGTTGCCAGGGGACGGGGGGGATGTCGTTACTCACGCCAGAACCGATCCCTGTGCGTACCGATAGGTTGCGTTTGTTGTGGATCACGGGCTATCCACTCGATGATCCTCGCACCACGCAGCTCCAGGTGGGCTTGCGCGAGTATCTAGGCGCGCAAGGTTACGGCATACCTTACGGGAATTTGCAGTTGGAGACCTATTATTTAGCGTCCGCACCCTCGCTGCCCGCCGCCGTGGCTGACGTGCAAGCCTTTGCGCCGGACATAGCCGTGGTTTCCGGCGACGAAGCTGTCCAAACTTTCATTCCTGCTTATCCCGATCCTACATTACCTTTCGTTTATTGCGGGTTGCACGGTGATCCGGCAGTGTATCACGTGGATTTACCCAATGTGACGGGCGTGTTGGCTCGTCCGCGTATCACCGAGACCTTGCGGTTGGCTCATGCTTTTCTTCCGGAGGCGCAGCGGTTTATGCTGTTGACCGCCGCCGATGGTGAGGCTGCCATCCTGGTGGAGAGCTTGCAGCAGCAGAGCGAGGCGTTGGGGCTTTTTGTCACTGCGCCGCAGGTGCGCCTCCCGGAGAGCTGGGAGGCCTGGCAGCAGGTCGTGCTGGCAGAGAGCGCGTTGGTGGATTTCATTGTGGTTGCAGATTATCATACCTTGCGGGATACTTCGGGCGTACTTGTGCGTTCCCGGGATGTCTTACAATGGACTGTGGAGAATTCCCCAAGTCCGGTGTTTGGTCTATGGCAGCAGACCATTATTGACGGTGCGGTGGGTGGATTGACGCTTTCCCTGCCGCAGCAGGGCGCTGCAGCGGCGGCGCGCGTTATTCACATCGTTGCCGGGGCATCCCCCGCCGCTTTACCGCCCGCGCCGCCCCCCCACAACTTGTTAAGTGTCAATTTGGCAGCTGCGAGCCGGTGGGGCTTACAAATTCCATTAGAATTGGTGCTAGCGGCCCAAATCGAAGCTCTCTCCCGGTTCCAAGGAGGTCCGTAATGTTCTTCAGGAAATTGAGCCTGCGCTGGCAGATGCTCCTGGTGATTGTACTGGCACCGCTTTTATTGTTGTTGCCGGTCTTTGCCTTTGTCGGCGTGCGTTACAATGCTGCCTACCACGAGGCGCAATTAGGCAAGGCCCAACTTGTCGCAGAACAGCTGGGGCGTACGGTGACCGGTATCACGCCTTACGTTACCTCGCCCTATGATGTGCGCGGGTTAGATTTGCAAGTACGCGCTTTTGCCGAGGGTGAGAGCGACCTGGCTTTTGCGGCGCTCGTATTGGACGGCGGTGAGGTGGTTTTCCATTCCGTCTTCGGCCTCAATGGGCGCATCTTTCCTGAACTGGCTGATTTGGGAGCGGGGGGGGTCTTCCGCCGCGACTTGCCCGGCTACGGATCGGTGTATTTGACCGCGCTCCAGATCGAGACTACGCTAGGCAATGGGCGGGCTATATATGCAGTTGTTGGACAATTGGAAACGGAGGTGAATCCGCCAGTGACGATTCTGACCCCCGTATTGGCGGGGTTGATAGTGCTGGCCTTGCTCGTTGCATTGATGCAGCTCTTCGTGAATCGTGTTTTGTTGCGACCTTTAGCGCAGTTAGCCGAGGACACGGCTATTGTAGGGGCTGGCGATTTGAATCATGTGGTGGCGATGCCCCGCGATGATGAAATCGGCATACTGTCGCGCTCCTTTGAGCAGATGACTGGGCAACTGCGGATGATGGTGCAAAGGTTGGAGCAGCAAGTGACCGATCGCACCCTCGCCTTGCAGCGCAAGAGTGACCAGTTCCGTGCCGCGAACCTGGTGGCCCGTGAGGCTGCATATGCGCAGGATGTTCCTACCCTATTGGAAACTACCGTGATGGCTATCTCCGAATACTTCGGGTTTTACCACGCGGGTATTTTTCTATTGGATGAGATACGTGAGTGGGCCGTGTTGCGCGCGGCCTCTTCTGAAGGGGGGCGACATATGTTGACGCGTCGCCATCGGTTGCGCGTGGCTTCAGAGGGTATTGTGGGCGCAGTGGCTTCAACGGGCTTGCCGCGTATAGCACTGGATGTAGGCGTTGATGCTGCCTGGTTCAACAATCCTGATTTGCCCAATACCCGTTCGGAAATTGGCTTGCCTCTCAAGACTGGCGAGCGGGTTATTGGGGTGCTGGATGTGCAAAGCGAGGCCCCCGATGCTTTTTCCCCTGAAGACATTGAGAATTTGCAATTGTTGGCCGATCAGGTAGCGTTGGCTCTCCAAAACGCGCAGCTTCTGGAGCAAATGCAAGGTGCAGTAGGTGAATTGGAAGCTTTGCAGCAAGATTACCGGCAGGAGGGTTGGGCGCGTTTGTTGGCTCGGCAACGCCCGTTAGCTTACGAGTATGACCGGGTGCAGGTTTATCCTACGCCGCCGTTGCCCACGCCGCCGGATTTTCTATCTGGGGCAGCGCATCAGCGGATGAGCCATGATGCTGGGTCAGAAATCTTTATGGAAGCAATGCGCGCACATGGGCAGGTCATTGGCTTGATGGCGTTGACCGACCCTGATCGGGTTTGGACGCAGGAAGAGCGCGCCTTGGTGGAGAGCGTAGGCGAGCAGGTGGGTCTGGCGTTGGAAAACGCCCGTCTCTTTGAGGATGCGCAGCGTACCGCGCGCCAGCAATCCCTGATTAACTTTGTGTTACAGGTAGCTGCTACGACGATGGAGCCTAGCGAGGCTTTGCGCGAGATTGCCCGTGTACTGGCGCAAGGGTTGCGGATGGCTGTGGGCGTATTTACCTTCCCTGACCCGGAGATTGCGATGGCTCAGTTGCAATCATTTCTTAGTCCAGGCGGAGATAACATCTTGCCCCCCGGCAGCTTCTACCCGCTCGCACCGGATTTACATATTTTCTTACGGGGGTTGACTGATCCAACTCTGGGACGCATGTTGCAAACCTCCCAGAACGAGGTGCTTGGGAGTACCTATGACTTGGAGCGTATCCTCTACGTTCCTATCCGTACAGCCACGATTCAAAAAGGCGTATTGGCGATGGCACAGCATCGTGATGATCCGCCCCTCGACCCTGAAACGCGCGAATTAGCTCGTAACCTGGCGGGTCAGATTGCGGTCATCCTGGAAAATATCAGCTTGTTGGAGGAAACCCAACAACGTTCGGCAGAGCTGCAATCGCTCTATGAGATCTCCTTGCGCTTCAGCACGGAGCTCGACACTGGCGAGATTTTACGCATGATGGTGGACGAGTCCGCGTCTCTCTTTGATGTGCGCTTGAGTGGTTACTTCCGATACATCGCGGCAGAGAATCGCTTGGTATTGGATGCTGGTACTGCGCCTTTGTCTCCCTTCCTTGATTATGAAATTGCAGCGGAGAGCGAGATTGGGCAACAGCTGTTACATGCACGGAGGCCAGTAGCGCTGGAGGGACAAGCTCTCTGGGGGGACCATCAGCAGGAACTCCCCCCTGATGCTACCCGGTTGGTGTTGGCTGTGCCTGTGTTAGGGCGGGCCACCAATGTTGGCGTATTAGCGATTTGGGGTGATGCTCAGAAGCTGGCCTTTGACGAGCGTGATATTCGTCTGTCTGAACTCTTCATTACCCAGGTTGTCGCGGCGCTCGAAAACGCTCGGCTTTACGAGGCCTCTACCACTGCGCTGGGCGTGGTGGAGAAGCAGGCGCGTTACCAGACAAATGTTGCGCAATCAGTAGCCTTATTGGCCGGACAACGTGGGGTGGAATCTGTCCCCGAAGTGTTGCGCTTGTTAGGCGAGGCCGCGCAAGTGTCGCGTGTCTTCTATTTCGAGACGCTGCCCAGCGAGAAAGTTCCGGTCTGGAATTTGGTAGTAGAATGGGTTGCTAATTCTGAGGATGAAGTTATGTTGATACCGGAGCGGTTACAACGGTTGCCGGTTGAGCGTTTCCCTATGTGGAAGGAAGATTTGATACAAGCCGGGATCACGTTGGGGCATGTAGACAAAGTTGGCTTGCGCGAGCGTCGCATCTTGCGGGCGCTGGGTGTTACTTCGTTCCTGGGGTTGGCCGTCCCCGGCCCGTGGGAAGTTCCTGGCATCCTCGGTTTTGTTGAGGTGGATGAGGTGCGTGAGTGGACGGATCAGGAAATCGCCGCGCTGCAAACCGCAGCTGCGGCCCTATCTAACACGCTGGCCCGCGAACGTCTCTTCGCTCAGGTGCAGGAGGCGCTAGCCGAGACTGAGGTGTTGTATGAAGCTGGCTCGGCTCTGAACGTAGCCGATACTTTTGAACGTATCCTCGACGTGATGCGCACTTACACCATCTTGGGAGAAGGTGCTAACAATGTCACGGTGCAGCTCTTTGAGCGTCCTTGGACGGAAGATAACCCGCCTGAGTGGCTGAATATCTTGGTGCGTTGGACTTCGTTGCCGTTGCAGCTATTGCAAACGCGCTACCCGCTGGTGGGATTTATTTCTAAAGAGCTATTCGCGCTGGATCAATTGATCATTGTTGAGGATATGTCTGGCGACTCACGGATTACTGATACGATGCGGGAATTGTTTGCCCAGCGACTTGGCATCAAAAGCACGGTCTTTGTCCCGTTGGTGGCAAGTGGGCAGTGGATTGGTTATTTGAATGCGCTGTATCCTGAGTATACAACCTTCCCCGAAGCCGAACAACGGCGCTTGAGTAACCTTGCGGCGCAGGCTGCGGTGGCGATTCAGAACCTATTGCAATTACAAGAGTCTGCCGCACGGGCGCGCCGTGAGCGCCAGATCCGTGAGGTCGTGGGCCAGATTCAGGCTGCCCCCGATGTGCAATCGGTGCTCCAGACGGCTGTCCGTGAACTGGGCCGGGTGTTAGGCGCGCCACGCAGCTTTGTGCAATTGCTGCGGCGTGAAGGCCCTGTGAAGAAACCCGGCACGGGAGAACTCGCCGCTACCGCTACTGCTGCCATTGTTGGCGAAGATGAAACGTAAAACGTGCGCCTGATTGTCGCCATTCGTTAATTTATTGATTCGCTTGACTCGCTGATTTTTTTCCAGGAGCAGGGTATGGAAACCTTATCGCATGAACAGGAACTGGATGCGCTCTATGCGCTGTGTAGCTTACCTATACGGGGGGACACCCCAGGGCAGGTAGGGGCGCTGGCGGTGGAGCAAGCCGTAAACCTGTTAGGTTGCCAGCTGGCAATCTTTTATCAGCATCATAGCATTGATGCGACGTTGACTCCGTTGGCGGCGCAGGGGATTAAATTACAATCTTTGTCGGTATTGTCGCTTCCGGGAGAGGGTACGCAATTTTTGACCGTGCCACAACTGCGTACCTGGGAGGGCGTTGAAGCTGCAACCTTGCTCAAAGCTGTCAGCGGAAAGGAATCAACGAGTGTAGCGGCAACTATACCGGTATTAAGTGCGGGGATATTGGCGGGCGTGTTGGTGGTGGCGCGCTCCCACCCTTTAAGTGCAGGGGAACTGCGACTTGCAGACTTGTTGGCGCAACGTTTGAGTGCGGCCTGGATCGGGATGCAGCTGCCAACTTTGCGTCGTGCAAAGGCGCTTTATACGATTAGTCATGTCCTGAGCGAACATACAACCGTCAAGGCGGTGTTGCAAGCCGCTGTTGATGGTACGCGGGAGGGGTTGAACGCCGACGTGGTCTTCATTAATAGCATCAATGTGACGCATAACACCATTGAACATATGGTGAGCGCTGGTGGGACGGTTCCTGAACCGTATCAGGTTCTATCTGTCGAAGATATGTGGGCTGGTTGGAGCGGGGAAGTCTTACGCTCTCTAAAGCCGGTATCGGTGTCTGGAAAAGCGCTTCTGGATGCGCATGAAGATGTCGGGGCGTTGATTATTGCGCCCTTGCTGGCGCGTGGCGAAGTATTAGGTACGCTGACGGCGATGAAGATGCTGCATAGCCTGGACTTTGAAGAAGCAGATGTAGATTTAGCCGCGGCGATTGCTAAGCAAACTGCCATTGCTATGATGAATGCGCGCCTCTTCGAGCAGAGCCAGCAGCAAATTGCAGAGCTCTCTACCCTTAACCAAATTAGCGTTTTTGTCTCTTCCGGTGCTACTTTGGAGGACATTCTGACGCGGGTAGATGAGCAGGTCAACAAGCTTTTCGACACCACCAATTTTTATGTTGCCGTCTATGAACAGGGCAGTGAAGAGTGGACTTTTGCCTGGCATATCGTGCGTGGGGAGCGGCAACTATTACAACGTCACAGCATTCACCAGGGCTTGACCGGTCACATCATTCGTACCCGTGAACCGGTGTTCTTGCCGAATCTGGCTGCCAACCGTGTCTTTTTGGAAGCGCATGGCATGCCGTTGATGGGTGAACAAGCCAAATCGTGGATGGGCGTTCCCTTGGTGTCTGGTGACGAAGTTGTGGGCGCGATGGCTGTGGAGAATTATGATTATGAGGATGTATTCGTAGAAAAGGATCTGTTGCTTTTTTCGACCATCTCCTTACAGGTTGCTAATGCAATCAAGACGGCCCAACTCTTTGAGGAAACGCGCCGTCGTGCGGGGCAATTGCAGATGGCGGCGGAGGTTTCGCGGGCGGCCTCCTCATTGTTGGAAGTGGATGAACTTTTGCCGATGGTCGTGAACCTGATTCAAGAGCGCATGCAGATATACTACAGCGGTATCTTTTTGCTGGATAGCACCGGGCAGTGGGCGGTATTGCGCGCTGGCACGGGTGAGGCTGGGGAGCGGATGCTTGCTCGCGGTCACAAATTGGCCGTGGGCAGCGATTCAATGATTGGGGCGTGTGTGGCGGAAGGTCGGGCGCGTATCCTATTGGATGTAGATCTCAGTGAGGAGCAGCGCATTGTGCGTCAGCGTAACCCGGATTTACCGGAGACCCGTTCGGAAATGGCGTTACCGCTGATGGCGCGTGGGGAGACCATCGGGGCGATGACGATTCAAGATACGCGCCAAGCAGCCTTCGCCGAAGAGGATATCACTGTACTACAAACTTTGGCGGATCAGTTGGCGAATGCGATTGCTAATGCTAACCTTTTCTCCGATTCGCAGCAACGTTTGAATGAGCTTCAGATGCTCCAGCGGCAATATACGGCTGAATCCTGGGGAGAGTATGCATCGCGGCAGGCGGTGCTGGGCTACGCGTATGATTTGAGCCGTGTGGCGCCCCTGGATGTGCCGGTGACATTGGAATCTTTGCCTCCGGCAGCATTGGAGCAGGGCCAGGTGGTGGCCCTGAGCGGGCAACAGAATCAAGAACTTGGTGCGCGCCTCTTTGCGCCGGTGCTGTTACAGGGTGAGCCTATCGGGATGTTGGGTTTTGAAGACATGGAAGCCGCGCGCGTGTGGAGCGAGGATGACATCGCTCTGATTGAGGCGGTGCGCGATCAATTGGGGCTGGCGTTGCAGAACCGCCTGCTTTTTGCGCAGACGCAAGAGGCCCTGCGCGAGACCGGCGCGCTTTATGAAATCGGCGTGCATATTAACGAGGCCCATACTATTGAGGAAGTATTGATCGCGGCGGCGGACGGGATTATGCAGCGCCCCGAACCCAATCGGGTGGCGGTGGGATTGCTGGAACCGCTTAAACAACCAGAGAACTTCCGTATAGTTGCCAGCCAGGATCGCTCCGCCACTGATGTTCACAATAGCAAAACGTATCCCTTGGAATATTGGGGCAATCTATTGGATGTGTTGACACAAGAGCGCCGTTTTGTGACTTCCGATGTGGAGGCCGATCCATCTTTTTCCGAACTACTACTCTCTGTGTACCGCCAAATCGGTGTGCGGGGTATGGTAGCTCTGCCTCTGAATGTGCAGCAGTTGCGCTATGGCCTGGTGTTGATCTATACTTCCGAGCCGCACAATTTCACTGCTGAAGAGTTGCGGTTTTATGAGACTGTGGTGCAGCAATCCTCAGTAGCTTTAGAGAACCTTTACCTCTTTGAGACTACCCAGGCTGAGGCTGAGCGGCGTGCAATCCTCAATGAGGTATTGCAGAGCGCCTCGCGCTCCCTCAATCCAGCCGAGATGATGCGGGATGTGGGCGAGGTGATTGCGCAGCGCTTCCAGATGCCCACGATGCTGTGGCGTTGGAATGGCGAGAAGATCGCGTTGGTCGCTGCGTATCGCGCCGATGGCATGGAGGCTTCGTTTGCGATGGATGCAGTTTTTGCGCTTGGCGATATGCCGGGCGTTGGTTCGGCCATCGTGACTCAAGATGCGATCTTGATTTCCAGCCTCAGCAAGTCTGATATGCACCCGCAGATTCGGGATATGGTGGGTTACTTGGGATTGGAAGAACTGTTCGCGGTCCCGCTTCTGAGCCGCGAGAAGGTGCTGGGTGTGTTGCTCCTGGGACGGCAGCGTAATCACCCCGCTATTGATGAGAATGAGATGGCCTTTCTACGCCTGGCTGGCATTAATGTAAGTGTGGCGTTGGAGAACGCCCGGTTGTATCAGGACGCTCAGGAGACTGCGGAGCAGTTACGTGAGGTGGATCGGCTTAAGAGTGAATTCCTCGCTAATATGTCCCATGAGCTGCGCACGCCGCTTAATTCAATTATCGGCTTCTCGCGGGTTATTCTCAAGGGCATTGATGGGCCGGTGACGGACATGCAGCGTACTGACTTGCAAGCCATCTACGACAGCGGGCAGCATTTGCTAGGGCTTATTAATGATATCCTTGACCTCTCCAAAGTGGAGGCTGGCAAAATGGACTTCCACTTCGAGCCAACCGATGTTTACGACATCGTGCGTGGGGTTATGTCCACGGCCATTGCCTTGGTGAAGGACAAGTCCGTGGATTTGCAACAGGCCTTGCCGGAAAACCTACCCTTAATCATGGTGGATGCCCGGCGCATTCGCCAGGTGTTGCTAAATCTGGTCAACAACGCGACCAAATTCACGGAAGAGGGCTTCGTGCGGGTTGCGGTTAGCGTAGAGGATCGTTTTGTAACCTTTGCGGTGCAGGACTCCGGTATCGGTATTCCTGAATCTAGCTTGCTGGATATCTTCGAGCCGTTTACGCAGGTGGACACGTCTTCAACGCGGCGCTATCAAGGTACGGGTTTGGGACTTCCCATCAGTCGGGAATTCGTCAAGGCACATGGGGGGCGTATTTGGGTAGAGAGTCGGCTTGGCTATGGCTCGACGTTTTTCTTCATGTTGCCGATTGCTGGGCCAAACGCGCCTGCCGAAGCCCCAGAATCGGAGGTGGAACTAGATGGCGAGCGGATTGTGTTGGTCATTGATGATGATGAGAGCGTCGTGACGCTGTTCCGCCGTTACCTGGGGAAGCAGGGGTATCAAGTGGCCGGGGTGACGAAGGGGCAGTCGGCGGTAGATGAGGCCGCGCGCTTGCAACCCTTTGCTATCACGCTGGATATTATGATGCCGGACAAAGATGGCTGGCAGGTGATTCAAGAGCTCAAATCTAGAGCGGAAACGCGCGACATTCCCATTGTGGTTTGTTCAATTCTTAGTGAGGCGGATAAAGGTCTTAGCATGGGTGTCGCCGATTATCTGGTCAAACCCATCTTGGAGCAGGACTTGTTGCACGCGCTGGCGCGTCTGGACCCGACGGCTCCGAGTTATGTATTAGTGGTGGATGATAATGCCGATGATCGTAAGCTGTTACGGCGTATCCTTGAAGATGAAAAGTACGTCGTGGAAGAATGCGCGAGCGGGGTGGAGGCTATTGCTCACATCCACACCACTTTGCCCGGTTTGGTCGTGCTTGATCTGATGATGCCAGAGGTAGATGGCTTTGCTGTCATCGAGAACTTGAAAAGCCAGGAGCGGACGCGTAACATCCCGATTGTGGTGGTGACGGCCAAAGAGCTGACCGTAGAGGAACGTGAGGCTTTACAACAGCGAGTGCAGGCGCTGCTGCAGAAAGGTTTGTTCAATCAGGAGCGGTTGTTGCAGGATGTGGCGCGCGCGCTGGAGCAGTTGAAAGCGTCGGAGTAGCTGCTTGACACGCTTTGGCTCTGCTATACAATAGAAGATAAGGGTTTTGTACTCCCTAGTTGTACCCGTTCAATTTATTAAAATCCAAAGGAGGTTCAGTATGGCTTATGTAATCACCCAATTGTGTGAGCGCGCGGGCGTGTGTGCTGATGTCTGCCCCACTGATTCGATTCATGCGGTTGAGGGGAACAGCGATTGGCCGCTGTACTACATCAACCCAGATACCTGCATTGATTGCGGCGCCTGTATGGCCGAATGCCCCAACGAGGCCATCTTCCCCGAAGATGACGTGCCCGCAGAATATGCTGCCGACATCGAGAAGAACGTCGCTTTCTTCACCAAAGGCCCTGGCAAAGACCTCGTGTAACTCTTTTCTGGCATCTCCTAATAAACACAGACCAGGCATTAGCCTGGTCTGTGTCGTGAAAGCCTGGAAAAGCAGGTTTAGATTACATAAATCGGGCTGGAAAAAATCCAGCCTACTTGCCGCCCCTTGAACCGGCGGTAAACTTCGACCCGATATACGCCCGCGTCAGCGGAGGTGTGGCGGAGTTGCGTGCCTGTGGTGCGGTGTAATACTTTGCCGTCGCGCAATAGCCGGATGTGGCCGGGGGCGGGCGTCTCCACTTCCAACGATAGCGCCCCCAGCCGTTTGAGTTCTTGCCCTACGGTGGCTTGCGCTGAGCCACTGCGTGCCGTGAAGCGGAAGCCCTGTGTGGGGTGGGGGAGATCGTAGCCGACCCAGGTGCGCCCGGCACGCAACGCTTCGTAGATGATGGACTTGTCAGTAGGCAGTTCCCCGGTCAGTGAGTCGCGCGCGAGGATATGGGTGTTCACACAGCGGAAGTGGTAGCTGTAAGGGAAGACTACGCGCTTGAAAGGCCCTAGCCGTTGCCATTGTGCGTGCGCATCTGCATTCCCGATAGCAGCCAATCGCTGCCCCTTTCCCAACATTTCATCCCATAGCCGGAGTGTGTTGCGGCGGGGGCCACGAATGCCCCACTCAGGAAAGTATGCATAGATGACTGCCGCTAACTTGGACCAGAGCAGCCCTTTGAGTTCCGAGAGGTGATTCCAAATCTCCAGCCCGGTTACGCCTTCGACAGGCCAATCCACCCAGGGAATCCCTTGCAATTCTGGGCCGATTGGGCTGCCCTTGTCGCAGGGGTGCGCGATGTAGCAGAACCCCCCGCGTTCGTTGGCCGTTTTGATGAGGGTGTGTGGACTGCCGAAGCTGTAGGGGGCCAGCTCTTGCTCTGCCCCGTAAACTAGCAGGTGATTTGCCTGCGGTTGGCGACACACATTGTGGAGCTCTTCGCCCACTAGCACCAGCGTGCGCCCCTGATACCCCTCTATGCCAGAGACCCAAACATTGTGATCTGTAGTGATGACAAAGTGGATCCCGGCTTCCTCTGCGGCCTGTCCTAATGCAGCATGATCGCCCGCGCCGTCGGAGTAGACGGTGTGGGTGTGTAGATTGCCAATGTATTCCCGGTAAGTTTCCATCAGTCAAATGTTAGCGGGAACGGCAGATTTGTCAACTTAAGAACTGGGCTTGGCAAGCGTTGGGCATTCTAAAAATGAGACAGCGCCCTGAAAGTTAAAAAATTTGCAGCTTTTCAACTTGCCCATTATAATGAGAGTAGGCAGACAGAACGGCACGGATACCTCAAGGAGAAAATCATGTCCGATCAGCGCGCAGAGCTGGCTACAATGTTTGAACAGATGGCCGCTATGTTGGATATTCAGGGTGCGGATTATCACCGTGTCCTGGCTTACCGGCGTGCGGCGGAAACCTTGCGTGGATTGGCTGAACCACTTGAATCTCTGGCCCAGGCTGACCATTTGGAATTGTTGCCAGGTATCGGCGTGGTGTTCGCAGAGAAAATCCGTGAGTATTTGCGCACACAGACCCTCAGCGCTTATCAGACCCTTTCGGCGCAGGTGCCGTTAGGACTTTTGGATCTGTTGCAAGTGCCGGGCGTCGGGCCGCGTAAGGCCGCACTGTTCTGGCAGGCGTTGGGGATTACCACGTTCGATGAGTTGGAATTTGCCGCGCAATCTGGGCAGCTGCAACAACTCAAAGGTGTTGGCGCGCGTACCGAGCGCAATGTCTTGGAAGGGTTGCGGGCGTTGCAGCGCCAGCGGCGCGGGCGTGTGCCGTTGGCCGTGGCTTGGCCGTTGGCGCAGGAGGTTGTGACCGCGCTCCAATCTGCGCCCGGGGTGCAACAGGCCGCTCCTGTTGGCAGCTTGCGTCGGATGCGCGAAATGGTCGGCGCGCTTGATATTCTCGCGGCGGCGGACGATTCTGAACCAGCCCTGGCTTGTTTCTGTGCTTTGCCGGTCGCTGTTGAAGTGCTCCAGCGCAGCACGGGCCGGGCTTCTATCCGCACAGCGGAAGGCTTGCAGATTGATCTTTTTGTCTACCCCGCAGCGCGCTGGGGTTCGGCTTTGTTACAATTTACGGGCAGCCGTGCGCATAACGTGCGCTTACGGGCATTAGCCCAGGCGCGAGGTCTTACGCTCAGTGAATACGGTTTGTGCGACTCTGCTGGTGGGGAGCAGTTGTACGCCGATGAAGAATCTCTCTACGCGACATTGGGACTGCCCTGGATTCCGCCTGAATTGCGTGAAGATCGTGGTGAAATTGAGGCCGCGCTGGTAGGACAGTTGCCTCGCTTGCTCCAAATGGCCGATCTACGTGGTGATTTCCAGTGTCATACTACGCGCTCGGATGGCGACCATGTGCTGGAGGAGATGGCGCGTGCTGCGCGAGCGGCGGGCTTGAGTTACCTTGTAGTGAGCGACCATACTGCTGGACTGGGCATCGTACCGGGCATGCAACCCGAAGCTCTTGAGTCCTTGCTGGCCGAGGTTGCGGCTGTCAATGCGCGCCTGGGTGACGGATTTCGCGTATTGGCTGGTGCCGAGGTGGAAATTGGGCCGGATGGTGCATTGGACTGGCCCGACCCGCTGTTAGCGCGGCTGGATTTTGTCATTGGTTCCATGCATACAGGGTTGAATCAGCCGCGCGCACAGCTCACGACACGCCTACTCACGGCGCTGCAAAACCCCTATCTTGATTTGATCGGGCATCCCACGGGGCGGTTGTTGGGCCGCCGCGATCCCGCCGATATTGACATGGAAGCGGTTTTCCGCGCGGCGCGCGCGCGCGGCGTGGCCTTGGAGGTAAGCGCCTGGCCGCTGCGCCTGGATTTGGACGATGTGTATGTGCGTCGGGCTGTGGAGTTGGGGGTGCAGCTCGCTATCAGCTCCGACGCGCATGATGTGGATGGCTTTGCGGTGTTGCCCTTCGGCGTGGCTGTGGCACGACGCGGTTGGGCTGAACCACACCACTTGCTTAATACACACTCTTGGGACGAAGTGCGCGCCTGGCAGCGTCAACGCAAAACTGTGCGTGATTTGTGATTTGAGGAGCGAGAGCCTGCTTTGTCCTGCTCTGTGCAGAATGATATTCTGTGCATTCTCACTTGGGACTTATGCGCGTGGCGCACCTTGAACCTGATGCGACTATGCCATTCGCGTAAGTCCTATGTAGTGTAGGAGATTTATGCGTTACTTGATTGTCTTTGTATTACTGTTGATGCTCCTTGTAGGCGGACTTTGGTGGACGTGGGGGCCGCGTCTTGATCCCTATATTGCTTCTGGTGTCTGGCTGTGGGAGCTGCCCGTGGGCGGGCAGACTCCGGAGGAGGCCTGGCCTGCGATTGAAGATTACCTGCGTTTGCGCGAACCGCGTATTGTGCTGGTTGGCCCGGATGGACAGCGTTGGTCGTTCTCTCCGGCGGATTTGGGCTTATCTGTGGATCGTGAGGCCACGCTGTTACGGTTGTCTACACCCGGACATGACCTGGATCAAGTTGCCGCACTGAACGCCCGCCTGGATTTGTTATTGACCCCGCAGGTGCTGTCACCGGTGTATTCGTGGGAACCTGTGCAGGCGCAGGTACATTTAGCGATGATCGCCGCTGAAGTAGCGCAACCGTCGCGTAGTGCACGGATCTTGCTTACTGGTGATACACTTACGCTACTGCCTGGGGTAACCGGTCGGCGCGTATCGGTTACCGAGACGTTGGCGCTGGTTGAGCCAGCGTTGAGTCAACATGACTTGGTGGAACTGCTTTTGCCTGTGGAAATCCTCAATCCCGAAGTGACTGATGCTGAGGCGGCGCGTGCGCTCAATGTGGCGCAGGCTATTCTTGAGGCTCCACTCACACTGCTCGTGCCGGACCCGCGGGATGGCGACCCCGGGCCGTGGGTGCTTTCTCCGCAGACGCTTAGTACCATGTTACATATCGAGACTCGTGAGGATCGGGTCGCCGTAAACCTGGACGAAACGGCCCTGACCGAGTATTTGAATGTGTTGGCTGCTGCGTTGCGCCGTGCCCCGGAAGATGCGCAGTTCCGTTTTGATAGTGTCTCCGGACAGCTGGTCCCCATCACCCAGAGCACTCCTGGGCGGGAGCTCAATGTTGAGGAAACGCTTGCGCGCATTCAGACGATGCTGCCGACTGGACAGCACTTCATCCCGTTGCTGCTGGAATCGGTGGAGCCGCAGTATCCGGCTTACATCTCCGCTGCGGATTTGGGCATCCGCGAGCTGGTAGGGGTGGGGGAGTCATACTTTACCGGTTCTTCTTCGGCCCGTGATCGCAACATCCGCCTGGGTGCTGCACAATTCCAGGGTGTCATTGTGGCTCCTGGCGAGACCTTCTCGTTCAACGAGCATCTAGGCGAAATATCGGTGGAGCGGGGCTACGATGAGAGCTACGTCATCATTGGCAATCGCACGGTGATGGGTGTGGGCGGCGGGATCTGTCAGGTGACAACCACCGCGTTTCGGGCGGCTTACAATGCCGGTTATCCCATTATCGAACGCTGGCCGCACGCCTACCGCGTTTCTTACTATGAGTTGGGGGGCTTTGGGCCGGGGTTCGATGCGACGGTCTATTCACCGATCGTGGATTTTCGCTTCATCAATGATACCCCCCACCATTTGCTCATCGAGACGGAGGTGGTCCCTGCGCAGCAACGGTTAGTGTTCCGCTTCTACAGCACGAGCATGGGGCGCACCGTGGAGCAGCTCGGGCCGACTTGGGGGACGCCGGAGCCTCCTGGTGCGCCCGTGTATGAGTACAATCCCGATCTCCCCATGGGTGCGGTACAACAGATCGAGCGAGCTTACGATGGTTTGACGGCGCGTCTGGGACGAGTGGTGCGTGATAGCACGGGACAGGTGCTCTACGAGGATACATTCATCAGCCGGTTCATCCCCTGGCCGGCGCGGTATGAATATGGGCCAGGTTTCATCCCCCCGCCTGATTCAACGCCGTGAGCTGAACAGGCGGGGTACACTGTAAAAGTGCGTCTCGCCTGTGTGGTCAAGTGCTTGATTTATCATTGTTGGAACATACTGACGATATTTTCCCACAAGCAGTGTAAGAAACCTCCGAAATTACGACCAGGGTATTTAGGATAATCAGCCAGGCTTAACACATTGAGCCAGAATAATGCGTTCCCCACCAATATCATGCTACTGAGGCTGAGCAGAAAGGCTTTCCCAACAGAGACTCCGCGTTTTCGAGCAATGTAATAAACCCCACTTGCAACGCTAATGAGAGAGAGAAGCGTGACCGGCAAACAAAACATTACCAATCCAAAACTGTTGGCTGCTGCATTGATCCCAATGTCATAAAAATTATAATAGCTGCCTGTGATGTTGATAAAGATGAAACTTAAGACGCAGCCGAACAAAATGATACTTGTGTAAATTGCACCATGAATCAAATCGGCGTTCATGAAGCGTCCTTTTGTGCTATACTACAGGCTAACGCTTGCATTGTAGACAAACCAACAACCGCCCGCTGCGTTGTGCAGCGGGCGGTTCGTGTGTGCGCGGTTTATAGCGGAGCAGAAGGTTCTTGTTTGACCCAGGCTTCCAGCTGGAAAGTAACTTTTTGGAAGAAACTGTGAGGGGGGAGATTGCCCTGTGCATAGTCTACGTCTTTAATCAGTACACGCACGCGCAGCGCTGTGGTTTCCAGGTCTACCGTCATGCCGGGGCGGATTATGGCGACTTCGCCCTTGGCTGCTAGTTTGGAGCGTAACGCCGGATCGTTGAAGGCGTATTCGCTGGTCAGCACGGTTACGACGGTGCGGATGTCGCTCTTGTCGAAGAGCCAGACCTCGTAAGCTGTGACTTTCTTAGGGTCGCCCACGCCGATACTTTCCGAAACGCCCACGCCACACTCACCCAGGAAGTCAGCGCCCATTTCGATGCTGAATGAGGGATCGAAGTAATCATCTCCCAGAACGTAAGTAGTTACAAACGAGCCGAGCTGTTCACCAACAAACCCTTCGGGAACTGCTGGCTTTTCCGCAGGCAGGCTAGGGCCGCGACCCACGCGCTCCGATGGCTCGGCAGTCCGGCCACCTCTCATGCGTAATAGCAGAAAGAAAATCGCGCCCACTATCGCTAATACTAACAGCAATCCCCCTAGAATCACCCAGATTGAGATAGGCCCGCTCGGCTCGGCGGGTGGGGTATAAGTTGATAAATCGTTTGCCAAACGCTGGTAGATTTCGGTTTGGAGCGGGAATTTTTCTTGTAACTGGGTCAGTACACCTTGTATCTCCGTAAGTTTCCAATCTGGATATCCGAGACGCAACGCCGCGGTTTCAATGTTGCGTGTTTGGTTATACTCCATTGCAACGAAGGTAAGATAAGAGTTGCGGTAGTTGGGCTCTAGGAGCGACGGGGGCGCATCCTGCCATGACACCGGGAAAATGGCCCAGCCCAATATAAGCCACCCCATCAATAAGCCCAGTGTGAACATAATCAGTAACCGGTGTTTTTCCCACGGTTTTTGAATTTTCATCATCACCGTAGCAAAAAGAAAACCACCTTTGGCGAGCAATGTATTGATCAAATCGTTCATGGCAACCCCCTTGCAGTTGAGTTGAAAGTCTTATCAAAGATTACCATAATTCTCTGCTATTTGCAAGTCGGGCAAAGTAGTTTAGGGGTGTGCGTCAAAGCTAACTATTTGCGCCTTGACGCACACCCCGTGGCGGGTATAATCCGTGTGTGGAGGTAGATAGATGAGCGAATGGCGTAGCGCTGCCCATGATGCAATTCAGCATAGCCCACTGCGGTGGGTTTTCTTCTCACGTTACACAGGGCTTCCTTATATTGTAGGGATGCTATTTGCTGCGCTGTTGGCTGTGGGCAGCGGATGGGTGATCGCGCGCCTGGGGCCGCTTCCCATCCTGGCCTTGCTGATGGGCGTGGCTTATCTCAGTATCACTCTGCGCAGTCTCGAACTGGCCTATTGGGGCGTCATTGGCATTGTTACCCTGCTGCCGTTTGCCTCGCTGCCGGTGCGCATTGGCTTTACCCCCACCTTTCTTGATCTGGCCCTGCTTGTCCTTTTTGGTATCTGGGTGTTGCCGTTGGCTCTGGGCCGTGAGCAACGCTTTGTCGTTACCCCGGTGGGCGGGCCAGTGTTGGCCTTCATGCTCCTGGCTATCGGCTCATTCGTGTTCGGCCTCTCGCATAGCGCGCTCACCAGCTACCTCGCCCGGCACTTTGCCGAAGTGCTCCTCAGTATCGCTCTCTTCTTTCTGGTGGTCAACACAGTGCGGGATGACGCGCGCCTGGAGCGGCTTACCCGCGTGCTTTTTCTGATGGCTTCGGCGGCGGCCCTGCTTGGCATTGTCCTCTATGTCCTACCTGATGAGCTTTCCATTCGTCTGCTCTCTGCGCTGGGGCGGGTTGGCTACCCTACAGGGGCGGGTGTGCTGCGCTTCATCCGGGATGATCCCGAACTGATGCAGCGCGCGACCTCTACCTCCGTAGACCCCAACGTGTTGGGCAGCCTGCTCAATGTGACGGCGGCGTTCACCGTGCCTCAACTATTCACTGCGCGGCCCTTTATCAAACGCTGGTTGCTATTGCCGCTTCTTGGTGTTGTGGGGCTTTGCCTGGGGTTGACCATTTCACGGGGTTCGATGTTTGGTTTTGCTATTGCCGTGGTTGCGTTAGGGGTATTGCGCTATCGTAAACTGTTGCCCTTGCTTCTGCTGGCGCTGTTGTTAGTGTTGGTGCTTCCCTGGACACAGGGCTACGTTGCGCATTTTATCGAGGGTTTACAACTGCGTGACCTTTCCACCCAGATGCGTATGGGTGAATATACGGATGCCTTAACCCTTATTGCCCGTTACCCCATTCTGGGAGTGGGTTTTGCTGCTTCGCCCGATATTGATACCTATATTGGCGTGGCTAATCTATACCTGCTCATCGCTCAGGAGATGGGACTGGTGGGTTTGACCGCGTTCCTTGTGACGATGGTTGTGATTTTTGTGCGGTTCTGGCGGCGGCGCGCCCGCGTTGTGGTGGATTCGCGCCTGGAGCCGCTCTGGTATGGTCTGCACGTTGCGCTTTTGGGTGGACTGGCGGGCGGTATGTTGGATCATTACTTCTTCAGCCTTGATTTTCACCATTCTGTGACGCTCTTTTGGTTGTTGGTAGGTTTGACTACCGCTTCCACGCAGCTGGTGGATGCTATGCACACTGATAGCGTGGAGATGCTTGTGACTTGAAGCGGTTCTTGTTGACTTTCGCGTGTCTGCTCCTCTTGCTGCCAGCGTGTGTCCCACCTGCCCTGTCCAATGCTGAGCGTCTTTATCTCCTCCAGCGCATCGAAAATGACTGGTATTTGGCATCTCTTGATGCCGCTGGACAGCCACAGCCTTTGCTGGCCGATGTAGATGCTTTTGCCGTAGGGCCACGTTACGCCGTTGTCACTGCCGATGAGCAACAGCTGGGCTTCTGGGATGCGCGCCGGGGATTGCAAGCGTTCCGCACCTGTGCTGCTCCTTGCCGCCTGTTGACCTGGTCATCTGATGGTGCATACTTGGCGTGGCTGGAGGGTGACTATCAGGGCGGGCATTTGTGGGTGTGGACAGCTGCGTCTGGGCGCAGTCACGCGCTCACCGCTGCGCAGGGCGGGCTGGCCTGGTCGCCTGACAGTACCCGGTTGGCCTACATCACATCAGCAGGAACGCTCGCGTTATGGCATCCGGCTACTGGTATGACCCAAACCCTGGCGATAGAGACTGCTATTGCGCCGGCCTGGTCGCCGGATAGCGCGCAGCTGGCGGTGGCTTTACCCGGTGGTACCGTGGGCCTGCTCACGCCAGGGCGCTTCTTGCCGGAGCTGCTGCTAGCAGATGAACAGCCCTTCGCCTGGATCGTGGCGCTCGCCTGGAGTCCTGACGGCGCGCATCTCGCGCTTATGCAGCGGCGCTTCTTTCCACCAGAGCACGATCATCACGCCGACGAACCTACCGACGATCGGCAGGGCAGCGAAACCCTCGGCGCGCAGCCCTGGCTCGTCAATCTGCATGACCGGACACTAACCCCACTCCCCCGCGATCCGAGCGCGGCGTTTGCGCGCCCGGCTTGGTCTGCTGATAGCCGTTCGCTGGCAGTAGCCTGGTTGCCGCTCGGCATACCTGATCCTCGCCCTGCTGTCTGGGTTTACGATGCGACCACGCTTACCGTGACCCAGCGTATCCCCAACGCCGCCGCGCCTGCCTGGGCCAGCCCATAACGCGGAATACGCACGCCGGGTTCTTGCCTTTCTTATAGGTTAGAGTATACTTTTAATAACCAGTTGGAGTGCTCTTCCCTGTGGTGTGGTTAGAGACCAGCCCCAGCCTAGCACATGGTCGTGAACTGTCAGCGCATAGATGCGCCGTGCGCGCGCGTGGAGCACCGTGCTAGTTTTGATTTGAGATTTGTGGATTTGAGATTTCTAGAGGAGGCCCTTGATGAAACTTTCGTGCTTGCAGGAAAACTTGACCAAAGGATTGGGTATTGTTGGTCGCGCGGTGCCTTCGCGTACCGCGATGCCCATCTTGAGCAATGTCTTATTGGCGACCGACCATGGACAATTGAAGCTGGCGACCACTAATTTGGAACTCAGCGTCGTGCATTGGGTGGGGGCGCGTGTGGAAACTGACGGCGCAATTACCGTCCCGGCGCGCAACTTTATTGATCTGGTGAATTCGTTGCCTCCGGATCAGGTCTCGCTCGATTTGGACGAAACCGCCCTGACATTGGCTTTGCAGTGCGGTTCGGTTAAGGCTTCATTCCGAGGACTGGCCGCCGAGGAGTTCCCGGTTTTACCTGAGCCGGACACAGATAATGGCTACGCGGTGGAGCCTGCCGATTTACGCAAGGGCCTGGAGCAGGTGACGTTTGCAGCCTCTTCCGATGAGAGCCATCCGGTGTTGACCGGTGTGTTGGCCGAGTTTGCCGATGAGACGTTGACGCTGGCTGCTGCTGATGGTTTCCGCATTTCTGTGCGCCATATTCCTCTGGTACAGCCAGTGGAGCGCCCCTTTAACCTGATTATTCCCGCGCGGGCACTTTCGGAGCTGCTGCGCATTCTCGGTGGTCAGGATGAGCCAGTCACCATCACTAGTACCCCCACTTATAACCAGATTCTCTTCCAACTCAAGGATACAGTGCTGAACTCCCGCCTGATTGAAGGGAATTTCCCGGACTATCGCCGGGTGATTCCTGAAACGACACAGACCCGCGTGGTGTTAGGGCGCGAGGAGTGGTTGCAGGCCTGCAAGCGCGCGGCGATTTTTGCTCGTGATGTTGCTAATATCGTGCGCTTCAAGGTAGAACCGGGTGAGGTGGTGGTCTCAGCAACTTCGGCAGAGTCAGGCGAAGGTTTCACGCGCCTGGCAGCTAGTGTTGAGGGTGATCCGGTTGAAATCGCCTTTAATGTACGCTTTTTGATTGATGTGCTTTCTGCGTTGGATGTACCACAGGTGGCACTCGGGTTGAATGCGCCTACCAATCCCGGTGTTATTAAGGCGGTGGGCGATGAGGCGGCATTTGTGCATGTGGTCATGCCGATGCATCTGGGACGTTAGACAAAGGGGTAACGATTATCTTGACAGACGTGACATTGGATTTTCCGGCGGCGCTGCCGCCGGAAGCTTTGCGCCGGTATACCGACCCGGCGCGTTTTGCTTTCGCCACGACGGATGAGCTGGCGTATCGTGCGCTCATCATCGGCCAGGAACGCGCGTTAGAGGCGTTACACTTCGGCCTGGGCATCAACAGCCAGGGCTTCAACCTCTTCGTGATGGGGCCGCCTGGCACTGGGCGGCGTTCGATTATCCGCCGGGTGGTGGAGCATCTGGCAGCGACTGGCCCAACGCCGGTAGATTGGGTGTATGTGAACCGCTTCTCCGACCCGCGCCGCCCGCGTGCTATCAGTTTGCCGCCGGGGATGGGGGTGGAGTTCCGCGAGAACATGGAACGTTTCAACACGGAGCTGATGATCCGTTTGCCTCGTGCCTACGAGACTGAGCAATACGCGCAATTGCGTGAGGAGCAGGAACAGGAACAGCGGGCAGTGCAGCAGCAGGAGTTTTCGGCGGTGGAGCGTGCTTGCCAGTCACGGGGATTCGCGTTAGTGCGCTCGCCTTCTGGGATGTACATTGCGCCAGTGCGCGCGGGTGACATCATCACGCCTGAAGCCTTTAGTCAGCTGCCTGAAGAGGAGCGCCTGATATTGGATCAGGCGTTCGTTGAGTTACAAGATATGCTGGGTGCGGCTTTGCGGCGCTTGCGGGAGCATGAGCGTGGTGTGCAGCAGTCGGTGGCGGCGTTGGATCGGGAGATTGCCGATTTTACGTTGCAGCCGTTGATGCGTGATCTGTTGGATAAGTATGCAGAGCGCCAGGAGGTGCTGGATTATCTGGAGGAAGTGCGCCAAGATATCATTGCCAGCGTGGCGGCGTTCCGTAGCGAAGGTTCCGATGATGCCGATGATGATATTAGTGGCTCGCTCTTGGAGGTGCCACTGTCGTTACGCTATCGGGTGAACGTCCTGGTGGATAACCGTGAGACCGAGGGCGCACCAGTCTTGTTCGAACAGAACCCGACTTATGAAAATCTGCTTGGGCGTATCGAGTACGATGTGCGTGACGGCTCGACCGTTACCGATTACACGCTTATCCGTCCGGGCGCGCTGCACCGGGCCAATGGCGGGTATCTCGTGTTACATGCTGATGAGCTCCTGGAGACACCTTACGCGTGGCTGGGTCTGCGCCGGGCGCTCTCGACGGGCATGTTGCGCATCGAGCGCCCGGATTCGCAGCAGTTGGTTAGTACCGTCACCCCGGAGCCGGAGCCTATCTCCTTACGTGTTAAGGTGATTCTGTTGGGCAGCTATGCTGCTTATTATGCGCTCTACAACCTTGATCCAGAATTTGGCGAGCTGTTCAAGGTGCGCGTGGAGTTTGATACCGATATGGAGCGCTCGCCGGACCTCGAGGATGCCTACGTACAGTTCATCCGCGCCTGTTGTGAGGAGGAAGACTTACCGGGCTTTACGCCAGAGGCGGTAGCCCATGTGGTGGAGTTCGGGGCGCGTTTGGCGGACGATCAAGAGCGGCTGAGTACGCGCTTTGGCGTGGTAGCCGATTTGGTGCGTGAGGCGGCATATTGGTTGCGCCAGACGCAAGCGACGGAAGTTGGTGCTGCGCAGGTGTTGGTCGCCGAAGAGCATCAAATCTATCGTGCCAATCTTGACGCGGAGAAGACGCTCCGCGAGATTGTGCAGGGACGGCTCAAGGTGGCGACTGAGGGAACGGCCCTGGGCGAGGTGAACGGTTTGACCGTATCCATCGGTGGGGGGTATATCTATGGGATGCCCACACGCATCACCGCGCGTGCCTACATGGGGCGGGGGAGTGTGGTGGATATTCAGCGTGAGACGCGCCTGGGGGGGGCTATTCACAGCAAGGGTGTCCTCACGTTGGCGGGCTACATTGGTGGGCATTATGGCGTCTATCGCCCGTTGGCGATGGAAGTGAGTCTGAGCTTCGAGCAGGTTTATGATGAGATTGATGGCGATAGCGCATCGGCGGCGGAGCTCTTTGCGTTGCTGTCGGCGCTGTCAGGCTCGGTGCCGTTGCGACAAGACCTCGCGGTGACGGGGGCGGTGGATCAGGTGGGATATATCCTGCCCATCGGTTCGGTCAATGAGAAAATTGAGGGATTCTTCGCGGTGTGCCGCGCGCGCGGGCTGACCGGGATGCAAGGTGTTGTTATCCCCGCAGCCAATCGGCGCAACCTCATGCTGCGTGAGCCGGTGGTGGAGGCGGTGCGGCAGGGGCTGTTTCACATTTACGCTATCGAGACAGTGGATCAAGGTCTGGAACTGTTGACCGGGATGCCGGCGGGCATACGGGACGCCCAGGGGCGGTTCCCTGAGGCCTCGTTCCACGCGGTGGTGGATCGCTGTTTGCAGGTGTTTGGGCAGCGGTTGCGCATGAAAAGCGGGCGGAAAGCGCTCGTGGCGAGTCTGGCGGAAGAAGATCCGCTGTTTGAAGATGATGATGGCTACGATGAGGCTATGGACGCGTAGAATATTTAGAGTTCCCATTTCACACAGGAGGTGAGGTAATGGTGAGTATTATTCAGATCGAAGGTATTGGCAAAATGTACGCAGAGAAGCTCAAGGAAATCGAAATCGCCACCACGGAAGTCTTGCTGGAGCGGGGCGCGACCTCCAAAGGGCGTCAGGAAATCGCCAATAGCACCGGGATCAGCAATAAGCTGGTGTTGCGCTGGGTGAACATGGCTGACCTGTTCCGCATCAAGGGTGTGGGTGAGGAGTATTCCGATCTGCTCGAAGCAGCCGGGGTGGATACGGTGCCGGAGTTGGCGCAGCGTAACCCCGAGAACCTGCATGTCAAAATGAGCGAGGTCAACGAAGTCAAGAAACTGGTGCGGCAGTTGCCTTCGTTACCGCAGGTGACGGAGTGGGTGATGCAGGCGAAGGATTTGCCGCGCGTGATGCAGTATTAGCGGGAGCTGGGTGCGCATTTCGTAGTGTAAAAGCGAAATATGTGCTACTGTAGGTGAGATTGCGTGGTTATTGCAAGGAGGCCCAACAATGACGAATTTGTTGCAGAATCCTATGATGGAAGGCGATACATGGCGTAGAACGCACATCGGCGTTGAGTTTGGTGAGATTGTAGTTCCCAAGCCCTGGGTGGCGTATTGGAGTCAGGCGAAGTCTGTGCCACATGATCCACGAAACACGGACGGCTACGGGCGTCCGGAAATGCACGTGATTGCCAAACAACCGCCGTTTCTTGATCCGCCGCGTATTCACGAGGGCCAGAACGCGCTCAAGTACTTCACGTTTTGGCGCATTCACGACGCGGGGATTTATCAACAGGTGCAAGGTGTTGAACCGGGGCGTCCCCTGCGGTTGACGGCTTGGGCACATGCCTGGTCGAGCCAGCAGGATAATCCCCACGTCAGCGACGGGGCCGGCAGCGGGCCGTTTTTCAAGCTGGAAGGTAGTACCACTGATTCAAACGAGCGTAATTTCATCTTCACAGTGGGCATTGATCCTACTGGTGGGACGGATCCGTGGGGGAGTACAGTAGTGTGGGGGCAGGGTGCACACATCTACAATGTGTTTGCGCAAGTTCCCGAAGTGGAAGTGCTCGCGCAAGGTAGTACTGTGACCGTATTTCTGCGCACGCAGGTTTTGTGGCCCTTTAAGCATTGTGATGCCTATTGGGACAAGATCGAGCTGATCGCGGGGGAGAATGGTGACGGGCCAGTGACATTGACCGTCGAGCCGGTGACTGTGCGGCAGGGACAGCCTTTTGAAGTGCTTGTCTCGCCTGCGTCTGGGGTTAGCGCAATGCGCTTAGAGTTCGCAGGTGGCGAGGTATTGCAAGGCCCGGTGCGTGTGGTGAACAACGCAGCCCGCTATCGCTGCGTGGCGCTAACTGGGGGCGCTCATAAGGTGCGCCTCTTCTCCGCTGCAACACAGTTGACCGAGGAGGATTTTACAGTGGTAGCGCAGCCGGTATTTGTTCCGCCGCGTGAGGATTATGCGCGAACTTATGTTCTGCTGCCGCCTGGCGCGGGTGTGGAGTGGGTACAGGCTATCCTCGAAAGCGGTGCTTGGGCGCGATATCGCTGGACGATTGGTGGTAGTGCTGATGATGCCGGTGCCGGACCAACGCAGCGTAAGGTGTTGGCGATCAATCCGCAGGGGTGGTCCAGCAATCTGGAAGCCTTTTTCAATCAGTATTATCCGGGCTTGGTCTACCAGCCAATTCAAGCGGCAACGCCGGTAGATTTGAAACAGATTTTGAGTGGTATGTAGTAGGGCTTCAGCCAATGTCATTAAGTTTAGAGCATAGACCTGGCAGGTTTCAAGGCCTTGAGTCTACAAGAGGCCGTTATTCATCGGTAAAATACTACTCCACTCAATTTGGACGAAACCTGCCAGGTCTTAACTTAATGACATTGGGGCTTCACCTGTTAGTGGTATCTCGTGGGATGAAATGCGTGAAATATGAGATTGGGTCATGTTTAAGCGCATTAAACAAGCGAGTTGCTGGTGATGACTGTTTTGAGTGTTATATTTGGCGCATCCTTCCCCGAAAGGCACCTTGCTCCCAGCTTGCCCAGGGGCGAGGTGCCTTTGTCGGGTTCTATGTAGCTGGGTAGATGAGCCGTGAGCGTTTTTCAGCAATGATTCCCCAAGTGTGCTTGGTACTGCACTTATTATGATGGTGTATTGCGCAACTTTCTTTTCTAACCAATCTACTACTAAAACACAGATTGCTCCCTAGCGTAAACCCGTCTATAATATAAATAACATTTTTCAGGAGAGAAGTCATGGAAGGAGCGGCCTCGAACCCGGACGAACACATGGAGCAAGACCTGATGGCGATGCTGTTGGACGACTATGCTGATTATAAGCCTTGTCGTCGTGGAGAGATTGTCGAAGGTGTGATTGCTACGGTCTCAGGCAAGAACATTCTTGTGGATATTGGCGCAAAGAGCGATGCTATCGTGGTGCCGCGCGAGGTTGAGCGTATGACGCCGCATGAATTGCAGACTCTTCATCCAGGGCAAGTGGTCAAGGTCTTCGTCGTAGAGCCTGACGAACAAGATAGCATTGTGGTCTCGCTTGCGCGTGCGGTGCAAGAGCGGGACTGGGACGAAGCTGAGAGTTTGCTCAAAAGTGGCGAATTTGTTATGCTCCAGGTGATTGATTGCAATCGGGGAGGCGTGATTGTGCGGTTGGGGCGGTTGCGCGGATTTGTGCCCAGCTCACAAATGCTCTCGAGCTGGCGTTTTCAACAGGAACACCCTGAAGACCCGGAGGCCCGCTGGCGCGCCCTTATCGGCAAGACCCTTAAGTTGCGCGTTATTGAAGTCGCCTCAGAGCGTAATCGACTTATCTTCACCGAACGTCCCGCGGAAGCCCTCGCTAGTAAGCGGAGCATCCTCAAGCAACTCGCGCCTGATTCGGTGCAGCAGGGGGTGGTCAGCAATATCGTGGATTTCGGGGCTTTCATCAATATCAAGGGTGTGGATGGGCTGTTGCACATTTCTGAGCTCTCCTGGCAGCGGGTAGCGCATCCTTCGGAGGTGCTCCAGGTGGGTCAGCCGCTCCAGGTCTATGTGCTGGATGTTGATTTGGAACAGGAGCGACTTAGCCTGAGTCTTAAGCGTCTAACGCCCGATCCGTGGGAAGCGGTAGCGGGGTTATGCCAGACCGGTGAGATCGTTGAAGTGGAAATTGTTAATCTTGTACCCTTTGGCGCGTTTGCTTGCCTGGTAGAGCACCCTGAAATTGAGGGCTTAATCCACGTTTCTGAGATGGGCGCGCATAAAGTCCATGATCCTAGTGAGGCAGTGCAGGTGGGTGAGCGTTACTCAGCACGGATTTTGGCAATTCAATCTTCGGAGCGGCGGGTGGCCTTCAGCCTCAAGCGCGTGGAATCAGAAGCGGTTCCGGAACTGCCTGAATGTCTCGAATTCCCAGAAGATGAAGCGGTAGTTGCGGCAATCTAAAGGCTGGGGGATGCGCTTGGTTAACCCGATGGTATGGGGCGAAGCGTGGGCATAGAACTGTTTTCACATATGTATTGTCCCACTTGCGGCGGGCGTGTCGCGTTGAGCGATTTGCCTGCATCTACACGGGTTACTTGTGGGCATTGTGAGGCCGAGTTGGTGTTGCGGGAACGCCTTTGTTTGACCTGTGGCGCGTATCATGATACGCCAACGGAGAGCTGTGCTCGTTGTGGAGCGGGTCTCATGTTGCGTTGTACGCAGTGTGATACGCTCAATTGGGTGGGGGACAGCCAGTGTTTGGCTTGTGGCGCACAAGCGGATTTGGTCGCTAGTGTGATGAAGCGCCATACTCAAAACACCGCAGATTTTCTGAATGAACAGATGGAAGCGTCCCGCGCACTAAAAGCCACCGAGCGGGCCGCTGCTGAGGTTCGCTCAGCGCAACTGATTGCAAAAGAGCACGCCCGCCTGGAGGCTTTACGCCAGCAATTGCTGGCGCGCAAAGCGGAAGAGAAGAAATTACTGCTGGTACTTGTAATCGGCATGAGCGTTTTGTTGTTAATTGCATTGTTGATAACCTTTCTCTAAAGTAATACTTGAAGTTGCTGGAAAAGTCTTTCTATCATGGCGGATGCGGGTTCTTTAGTTTAATGGAATGCCCTGGTGCGCTCGAAGATTATCTAAAGCGTGCTGGAACTGCTCTTTGCCCGTGTCCCTCTCAAATCAGATAAACATACCCCTTTAATTTGTACATCAATAAAATCAACTTCGCACGCTATTTTGTGAGATGTTCACGTGATTTTATAAAATCCTCACTGTGTTCTCCATAGCGAAATAAGGTTATCAGGGAAGTTATATTTTTTCTCAGAGCGTCCAGTCGTCTTTGGATGAGGAGCCGCACATGAAAGAAGCCTTGTTGACACAGCCATTGCATGATGGCGCAGTGCAGTGTCGGGTCTGTGAACATTTTTGCACTCTCCAACTTGGCGCGTGGGGTAAGTGTGGTGCGCGCGTTAATCAAAAGGGTGTGCTTTATTCTACTGTCTACGGACAAGCGGTTGCTGCTCATGTTGATCCCATTGAAAAAAAGCCGCTTTTCCATTTCCTGCCTGGATCGCAAGCCTTTTCCGTCGGGACCTATGGCTGTAACTTTAGCTGCCAGTGGTGCCAAAACTGGGAGCTTTCCCAGAGCCGTGCTCGTGAAGCGCTTTCATCTATACGCCTCTTGCCGGAGGCTCTAGTTGCGGCTGCTGTTGCGCACGATTGCGCTTCGATAGCTTACACCTACAACGAGCCGACCATCTTCCTCGAATATGCCTACGATACCGCCCGGCTGGCTCATGCCCAGGGTATCAAAAATGTCTTTGTGTCTAATGGCTTTATGAGCGAGGAGACCCTGGAACTTATCGGCCCTTACCTTGATGGTATTAATGTAGACCTCAAGGGTTTCACGGAGGTCTTCTATCACGAGTATATCGGCGCGCGCTTGGAACCGGTCAAGCGCAACATTAGCGCGTTGGCGCACTTGCCGGACGTTTGGGTGGAAGTGACGACATTGGTCATTCCGGGCCTTAATGATTCGGATGCCGAACTGCGCGAGTTGGCCGCGTGGCTGGCAAGCGTAGATTCGCAGATGCCCTGGCACGTGAGTGCCTTTTTCCCGCAATACCGGCTGCATGATCGTTTACCCACCCCCCTTAGTACACTGGAGCGCGCGTACCGCATTGGTAAAGAGGTTGGATTGCAACATGTCTATGTTGGCAATATACCTGATCCTGACCGGGAGTGTACTTATTGCTGGCAGTGTCAGGCGTTGCTTGTGCGGCGTTCCCGCTATCGTGTGCAATCATTGTGGACGCAGCCGGGCATGTGTCCACAATGCGGTGCGCGCATTTCTGGCGTGTGGGCATAGGTTTGTCCGATAGGGCTTGCCAAATTTACGCCGATAGCTCGACCTAGGGGAATCTGCTGAATATTGGCAGTACTGCAAAACTCACCCTGTAGGATGCCCAAAAACACCCCTTTACAGCGGTTTTAACCGCAAAGCCCAGCTACCGTTGTGCTTAGCTGAACCGTATTAGATTTAGCGGGGGTGTTGGGGATGACAATTTTTCGGGACCCGCTGATGCACTGATGTGAGGGGGAGCATAGTATGACCACACAACAACGCTCAATGGCAGTTGCCGGTACGTTTTACCCAGCACAAGCCGAGCAGCTTCACGAGATGATCACCGGTTTCCTGGCGGCAACACCAGGTGACCCGCTCGACGCTGTGCGGGCTGTGGTTGCCCCCCACGCAGGTTATGTTTATTCTGGCCCTATCGCCGCCTCAGCGTATAGGGCCTTGTCACCAACGGCCCCTCCCACGCGCTTCTACGTGCTAGGGCCGTCCCATCGTACCTGGTTTGAGGGTGTTGCCGTGGGTGATTACGCTACGCTGGAAACGCCCCTTGGCGCTCTCACTGTAGATACGGAATCTGTACAACAATTGCTCCAAACTGACCGCTGCTTTGTGTCCCTGGAACACGCCCATCGCGCCGAGCACTGTCTGGAAGTGCAATTTCCCTTCTTGTGCTATCTTTTCCCCCAGACGCCGGTCGTCCCGCTGCTCTTTGGTGAAGTGAACCCCAATGAGATCGCTCGGCATTTGCTGCCGCTGTTGCATTCCACCGATGTGCTTGTGGTTAGCTCCGATCTGAGTCATTATCATAGCTATGGCGAAGCCCGCACGCGCGATCAGACACTCCTGGCAGCGTTGCAGGCAGGTGATCGACTCGCTGCTGCGCAGGGTGAAGCTTGCGGCTTGGCCCCCTTGCTAACATTGATGGTAATCGCTGCGGCGCGGGGCTGGCAACCGCACTTGCTCGATTATCGCACATCCGGCGATACTGCCGGCGACAAGCGCCAGGTGGTGGGCTACGCTGCCGTGGCTTATACGGAGGTTGGTGCATGACGGAACTGACTGATGAACAACGCCGCATTCTGTTGACCCTGGCCCGCGACAGCATTCATGCTGCCGTGCATGGGGCAGCGCCAGCTGATCCGGACATGACCGCGTTGCCCCCTCGTCTGCAAGAGCCGGGAGCGACCTTCGTGACACTGACCCTGGCAGAGGATTTGCGCGGCTGTATTGGCTCTTTAGAGGCCCAACGCCCGTTAGCCGCTGATGTGCAGGCCAATGCTTTGGCCGCGGCTTTTCATGATCCGCGCTTTGAGCCGGTTAGTGCAGCGGAATTACCCCAAGTGCGCGTCGAAATCTCCGTGTTGACTCCACGCGCGCCGCTGGAGTATCGCAGCGCGGAGGAGCTGTTGCAATGCCTGCGCCCCGGCGTGGATGGCGTTGTCATTGAGCGGGGTTGGAATCGCGCCACGTTTTTCCCGCAGGTTTGGGAACAATTGCCTGAGCCAGAGGATTTTCTGGGACACCTCTGCTACAAGGCTGGGCTGCCCGCCACTGCCTGGCGGCGCGGAGATCTGCAAGTGTTCACGTACCAGGTGGAGAAGTTTAAAGAGTAATTCTTTTGCTTAGCACGCCCCCGATGGATGCAACCTTTGCCGCCTGGCTGCGTATGTATAAGCAGGTATTCATGGAGAACAAAGGGGGATATTATGGAAAACGAAGTCAATGTAACACCAGTTTCTGTTGCACCGGCATACACGCCACCTATGCCTATGTCGCCTGCCGATGAACGCACTTGGGCCATGCTGGCGCATTTGAGCGTTTTGTTGAATCTGGTTACCGGCTTTTTGGGCGTGGTGACGGCTTTCGTCATCTATTTGATGCACAAGGATCGTTCCCGCTACGTCGCCAACCAGGCGCTTCAGGCGTTTTTCTTCCAGTTGATCTTTTGGGGCGGCGGCGGCTTTCTGATTGGTGTGATTTGGGCCATTACCGGGGCACTTTGCACTATCCTGATTGGTTTTCTGTTGATTCCGTTTGCGCTATTGGCTACCTTTATTTTCCTGCCAATGCCGCTGTTGGCGATTGTCTACGGCGTGATTGCTGCGATGCAATGTGCTAATGGGGACGATTTTCGCTATTGGCTGATCGGGCAGTGGGTACACGGAATGGTGTGATGGTGGGGTGCATCTGTGGCAAGCGGCCCTGAATCCAGGGCCGCTTTTTGTATAGGGACGCCAAGAGGAGGTGTGCTGATGTTTAATCATCGCTGGTCTGTATTGGTGTTGTTGGTGCTGTTGGGGTTAAGTTTGGCCTGTGCCAGCCGCCCTGGTGCAGCGGGCGTACCTGCAATCACTACGACTGCTATCCCTAACTCGCCCACCGCAACTTCTTTCGTGCCGCAAGGTTCCCTGTTCACTGCTACGCCTACCTTTTCCGCCTCGCCCACGCCGTCGGCGGAGCTCCCAACGACGTCACCTGTAATCCCCTCTCCTGTGCTTACGGTCACGCCAATTGATGTGACTGTCCCGCTTGTTACGGCCACACAAACACCGGTTACGGTCACGCCACAAGCTTACCTGCCCACCGTTACCCGTAATTGGGCGCTTTCCGTCTGGGAGACGCAGATCACGCTCAATACTTATGCCTGGGAGCAGGCGCTCATCCCTACGGAACCCGGTGATCCCATCTATCCCTATCCGCGCTTGGATCATGGTGCGGTGGGAGGGCCGCAGCCGCGTAGCTATCAGGCGGTGGTGCTAGAGAACGCCTATGCGCGCGTCATCGTGTTGCCGGAGTTGGGCGGGCGCGTCTGGAGCTGGGAGGATCGCCAAACCGGGCGGCGGCTCACTTATGCCAATCCTGTCATCAAGCCCACTGGTTGGGGCTATCGCGGCTGGTGGTTGGGTACGGGAGGGCTGGAATGGGCTTTTCCGGTGGATGAACATGGCCTGAATGAATGGCGACTCTGGCAATACCAGCTCCTGTCCGGTAGCGATTGGCGCGGTGTGCGGGTCTGGGATGTGGATGACCGGACCGGGCTATCGGTGGAGGTGACGCTGAAGTTGTATGCCGGGCGCAGCGAATTCTTCATCGCGCCGCGTATCGCTAATCCCACGGCAACCTCGCAGCCTTTCCAGTTCTGGATCAACGGGATGTTGACGCTCTCCGATGGTAACGCCCCCTCCCAGAATTTGCGCTTTTGGATGCCCACTGAGCAGGTGATTGTTCACTCCACCAGCGATGGCGCGTTGCCTGGCCCGGCTTCGCAAATGAATTGGCCGATTTACAATGGGCGCGATTTTAGTCGGTATAGCGAGTGGCGCGCGTATTTGGGGGTGTTTGCGACGCAAGCCCACGGGGTAGTCGCGGCCTACGATGAGGGCGCAGAGCAGGGGGTTGTGCGGGTGTATCCCGGACACATCGCCACCGGGGTCAAGCTGTTTTGCTTGGGGGAGTTGCCCGCTTCGCTTTACACGGATGATGGCAGCCGCTATTTTGAGTTGTGGGGGGGCTACACGCGCACGTTTTGGGGTTACGCGCAGCTGGCTCCTGGCGGTGTGGTGGCTTGGGAGGAGCGTTGGTATCCGGTCAACCACCTTCCCGGCGTGACCTGGGCCAACGCGGATATGGCCGTGTCGTTGCGGATGGTAGATGGTGGTGTGCAGGTGGGGCTATATGCGCCGCATCGCGCAATGGTGCAGCTGGTGTTGCGACAAAACGGCGCGCCTGTAGCAGAATGGGCTGTGAGCGCTGGCCCGGAGACGCCGTTTCGCGTTATCCACGCTGGTGGCGGTGATGGGTGGGATTTGCAGATCTGGCAGGAGGGCGTCCTGCTGGCGCAATTAGGGCCAGCATAGATTACAGGGTGCTTGTCGCCATAAACATCGCTGAAGCCATCACTACATTTCTAAACGATGTTGTACGTAATGTCATTAAGTTAAGACTTTGCTCCGTACACTTGTAGATTTTTGCCACGAATTCACTCGAATTAACACGAAAACAATAAGAAATTCGTAAAATTCATGCTAATTCGTGGCTAAAACTGAATGCGCTTGGAAAATGTACGGTAGACAAGTTAAGACCTGGCCGGTTTCGCCAAATTGGGTGGGGTAGTATTTTACCGGTGAATAACACCCTGTTATAGACTCAAGACCTTGAAACCTGCCAGGTCTATGCCCTAACCTTAATGACATTGATGCTGTACCGACTTTGCATTGCTCCGGGGCTTCCAGGTCCTTAGTCGCGGCGTAACAATCGTTGGAGCCAGGAAGTTGGTTTTTTTGCGGGTTCTTGTGACGCCGGGAGGGGTAGGAGGTCAGTGCATTCCATCGCTTGCGCGCGTTTCGCGGCCATCGCGACATGTTCCACCGGGTCTTTGGCAAGCTGGCGTAGCGCCTTCTGCGCTGCACCGGAGCCATTACCTAGCGCATGTAGTGAATACGCCAGTGCTGCACGCAGGTAAGCGTTGGTATCATTTACCAGTGGTAGTAAACGTGGTAGAACCGTGGTATCCCCGATTTTCCCCAGCGCCTCAACGGCGGCTGGGCGTACCAGTGGACTGCTGTCTTGTTCGACCATTTCTAACAGTTGCGGGATAGCTGCAACATGGCGCATATCGCCGCTGGCACGGGCCGCTACGCGGCGCAGGCGCGGGTCGGGGTGGGTGAGGAATTTTTGGAGCTGCGGGGCCGCATCGGCATAGTTGAGTTTGCCCAGGCTCTTGAGTGCCGCTAACCGTAATCCGGCGCTTTTATCGGCCAGTGCCTCGCATAGTGCCGCCCCGGCCTGCGGATCGCCAATTTGACCGAGTGCGTTGGCTGCCAGTGAGCGTGCGCCTACGTAGCCCCGCAGCACCTGAATTAGTGTTGGCACGGCCTCTGGCGCACGCAGGTCCCCTAGTGCAATCACCAGTGATTTGACCATCGGTAAATCGTGGGGATTGGGCATTGCCTGATAGGTTTGCAAAAGTGCCACCAAATCAGGGATGGCTTCTTGTGTGCGCAGGCGACGTAGGGCTGTGATGGTGGTGCGCTGAATACGGGCATCATCATGCTGGAGGTAAGGCAGTAGCATGGTTCCCAGGTCAGCAATGCCTAGTTTGCCGATGGCATTGATGGCAGCGCGGCGCACATAGAAATTTTGATCGTCTAATGTGTGAATTAGCGCCATCTGTGCTTGTTTTGCTTGCATTTGCCCTAGCGAAATCGCTGCGGCACGGCGTACAAAGGAGCTGCTGTCGCGTAAGGCGTCCATCAGCGGGAAAATCGCCTCTGCTGCGCCGATATGCCCAAGCGCCTCGGCGGCACTGCTGCGCACATAGGTGTTTACATCTTCTTGCAGTGCCGTGATAAGCGCGGACACCGCTTCGACTGCGTGCAACTCACCTAATTCATAAGCTGCTTGCGAGCGTTGGCGGGGGTTTTGATCGGTTAAATTTTGGATATATCTTTTTACAATAACATTAAGGTCTGCCGGTTTGTGGCTCGGGTTCACTTTATTGCCCCTTCGCTTTATCATGGCCCTATTTTTTCATAGGGCAATCTTAAGTATATCATAAGGTGAAGGAAAGCCAACTGTCATTTGGTAGAAATTTTTAGGGTAAACGCATTAATACACTACCGCCCGCTACAATTGTAAGCGGGCGGTAGTGTGCTATAAATTTGGATGGATTTATTGGGGGATTTCGATGTGATAGGCTGGATCTGCCGGCGGCAGGATGTATTTGCTGATGCGCTTGGCCTCCAGGGCTGCTTGCAAAGCCTGCACAAATTTGGTCTTGTTCTGAATCGAGCTGGGGGCAATATCCACGACTTGTAGCTTTGCGGGATCGCTACAATGCCGTGAGATGCTGCCTGGGCCGAGTTCATTGATCTTATTCACCATGGCGGTGCGAGTGGCTGATTCGTTGGCTCCGGCACTCTTTTGTGCTGCATAGACATCAATGACCGCATCGCCCGCAGCTCCATAGAGGTTCTTTTGATGCTGGACGCCATAGGTGACGATGTTGTTGTACATAATGCGGGCCTGGTCTTCTGGGGTGCGGACGGTGCTGGTGATAATGGCGCTGGTTTCGCCTGCCTCGTTTAGGGTGGCGCGCAGCACGTTCAAGGTGTAGGGGCTGATGACGCTACTGTTGGCGTTTTTTCCAAAAGTGATTTGAATATGCGCCGCCGCAGCTTCATCCAGGGTTTTTTCTTGTTGTTGCGCTTGTCCTTGTTGTTGTAGCCGGATATAGTCACCGTGAACATACGCAGGGCGCCCATTGTAATTGATACGCAACCAGGAACCGGACTGGCCTGTAATCTCGACCTTCGCACCCTGGCGCAATTGACCTAGGGCCGTTCCTGAGGCGTTAGGGCCTTGCCGCACGTTCAACGTACTAGCGGTCACTACGCCTTGCGCGATGGCCGTATCGGCTGTAGCGGTACCTTGTCCGGCTGGGGCGGTCGCTTGTCCTGAATTGAAGCCGGTGATAGCATATTTTTTCGAGCCAGGGCCTGTAATTTCTACTTTCCCTTCAGGCCCGGAAACATTGAGGTTGCCGGCCTCCAGCAGTTGGCGGAAGGCTACACAACGATACTTGGAGCCACGCAGCGCGCGCGCGCGCGTCAATTCATTCTTGCTCTCGGCGCTTTGGGCCAGGGCTTCCAGGCGTGCCTCCCGTTCATCATTGAAGACTTTGAGGAATTCGGTTTCCGTAATTACTTTATTGCCTACACGCGCTCCAACCCCGCCGCCGCATTTGGCGCGCGCTTTTTCCAGGCAGTTCTCCATGCCGCCCTGAATTTTGGTGTCATAGAGCATCGCATACCCTAAGGGGGAGCTAATACCTTGATTTTGAGCTGCTGTGACTGCCGGGTTCCAGTAGCCCTGCCGGAAGACCATGTCTTGCGCGGTTTGCATTTCCTTCTCTGCGGCTGCGGCGCGCAGTGTGTTGAGGAATTTACTGTCGTTTTTCAGACTGGCGTCTTTGGCGCGTACCCTATCCATGTAAGTGCTGATGATTTGAGCATTGCTGCTTTGCGAGGCTGCTACATAAGCGGAGAGGATGCTGGTGAGCGAACCAGCGGCCAGAGTGGCTTGATGCTTACCATAAGAGATAATCCCGCCATCTGCGACCGTTGTCAACGCATCGTACTTCCCCGAAGTTGCTCCGCCTTCCATGATGGATGTGATTTGGTTGGCCACGTCAAAATACTGCGTGCCGTGAGTGTCATAACTCAGAGGGGTGTTCGCAGCTGGGGGGGCCGTGTTGGACTGTGGTGGTTGTGTAGTGGGGGTGGCTGTCTGTCCGCCTGGGGTGGGTTGGGTTTGTGGGGCAGGCGTCGGGGTTGCTGGAGTTGGGGTTGCCGTGGGCGTTGGTGTGAACGTGACATAGTCCGCATGAATAAAGCCCGACTTTCCTTGATAGGTGATGTTTAGCCAGGACCCTTCCCGGCGTATAACTGGGACCCGAACGCCTTTCGAGAGTACCCCTAGGACTGCATGCTTGGTCCCGGCCCCTTGCCGGACATTCAGCCCATTGGATGTCACCGTCGCTGTACCTATCTGTGTCGGGGCCGCTGTGAAAGTGGCATAATCCGCGTGAATATAGCCCGACTTTCCTTGATAGGTGATGTTTAGCCAAGACCCTTCCCGGCGTATAACTTGCACCTGAGCGCCTTTCGAGAGCACCCCTAGGACTGCGTGCTTGGCCCCGGCCCCTTGCCGCACATTCAGCCCGTTGGCGGTCACGGTCGCTGTGCCGATAGCTGTCCCGGTGGTTGCTGTAGGCGCTACTGGGGTTTGTCCGGGTTTTTGCTGCGCTTCTGCGCCGGCGCCATTTCCACTGACATTCTTCCACACATTCTCCAGCCCACCAGCAGCGTGCCAGGCCTTCATTTGGGCTATCGTGAGTCCGGGGATTTGGAAGTGGGGCCGATCTACAAAGCTTGTCCATCTTCCGCCCCATTCCAACCCGGCCTCTTCACCCGATTTGCCAAGCCCTTCCCAGTCGTGCTGCTCGCCCCAGGGCTGGTTGCCGTGGAAGACTACATCTACTGCAACCCCATAGTTGTGATAGCTGCTACCGCCTTTGACATTAGTCACAATCTTAGACTTGTCTACGACATTGCCTTGTGCATCCCGTCCCTGTGAGTAGAGCGCATTTTGGCGTTCAATGCTGCGGAGACCCTCGAAAACCTGGATATTGAGGCCGCGCTTGTGGGCGTTTGCAATGAGTGTGTGTATTTTGCTTTGCAGGGTTGGGTGTAATCCGCTGATCAGTCCGCGTGGGTCGCTGTTGCCAAAGGTCTGTGCGGGAGCGGGTTGCGCTTGTCGGGAAAGCGCTTCTTGTTGTTGGCTTTGAATCAGCCGTGCCGTGGCCTGGTTGCCTATACTTTGTTGGAGACGGAGGACATCGTTTGATGCCGGGGTGACGTTATTGCCAACAGGTTGTGGAATCTGCGTGGCTGTCTCTGCCGTAGTCTGCTCACGCGTTGCAGTGGGGGGGGTAGGCGTCTGCTGTTTTTGCTGATGAGAAGAATGCCGTTCCTGTGAATGCTGTACCATGTGACCACCTTTTATGATAGCTAAATTACTTTTCTAGTTTTTAACCGCTTAGTTCACAAACCCAAAGATGTTTTTACTGTAAATACGATACGTAAGTACAAAATATAAAAAATCAGAACAACTCCTTCGTCAGAAATGTCTGTTAGAGTTTGTTTTATAGGTGTGTCCGTAGCTGTTTTTATCTTCAAAACTTACGTACTTTGCAAGCAGAACGGAGATTGTACAGCAGAGAACGTGGAGTTCGCAGAAATTTTTAAGGTTTTCTTGGCATTTTTAGCGTCTTTGGTGGTTAAAAATCTCATTCTGCGTAAGCGCTGATCTTTTATATGCTTAGTATAATACAGTTTCTTGCTAAAGGCAACTGCCTTTTCAGGGCTATCGCATTTAGAAAACTTACCCTTTCACGCTACCGATTGCGCCGCTAAAGCGGCGGTTTTTAGACTTTATCCCCCGAAACGCGAACTGCTGAAGACCGAGATTCCAGATCGCGATGCCCAATTTACCCGCATTTGAGACCGGGTAAGTTGCGTTTTACGGATGTAATTCTGCGTTGAGCATCTTCAGAATTGCTGTGATTTGCGTCTCCGCTTCTGCCAGTGGGATGATGCTGCGCTCGGCCTGGTCACGCCGCTTGAGCTCCACGCCGGATTGCTCCAGCGAGCGCCCGCTCACCGTCACCCGTAGCGGCAACCCGATCAAGTCGGCATCATTGAACTTGACCCCGGCGCTTTCGGCGCGGTCATCATACAGCACTTCAATCCCTGCCGCTTGTAGGCGTGTATACAGCGCTTTAGCGGTCTCGATGATGTGCTCGCTCTGGCCTTTGCTCGGCAGTGCGACCAGGTGCACGGCGTAGGGCGCAATCGAGACCGGCCAGCGCAGGCCGAACTCGTCGTTATATTCTTCAGCGATGCAGGCCAGCAGTCGTCCCACGCCAATGCCGTAAGATCCCATGATAATCGGGGCCTGTTCGCCATCTTGCCGCAGGAATGTCGCGCCTACGGCGGCGCTGTATCGCGTCCCCAGCTTGAAGATATTGCCCACCTCCACGCCGCGCGACTCGCGCAGCGGTGCGCCGCAGGCCGGGCAAGCATCGCCCTCTCGCGCGGCGGCGATATCGGCCACCAACGCAGCGGTATAATCGCGCCCGTAGTTGACGTTGCGCAGGTGATAGCCTTCCTCGTTCGCCCCGGCCACCAGATTGGGCGAACCGGGAATCAGGTCGTCTACCACCAGCAGTGTGTTCTCGATTCCCAACGGTGAGGCGTAGCCCGGCGACGCGCCCACTGTGCGGATTTCATCGTCTGTAGCTGGACGCAGCTCCAGCGCGCCCACCGCATTGGCGAGCTTGGTCTCGTTCACGTCCATATCGCCGCGAATCACGGCAAAGATGAACTTTGCCCCTTCCGCAGTTTGCGCCACCATAAAGACGGCCTTCGCCGTGCGCGAGGCTGGCACATCCAGGAACTCCGCCAACGCCTGGATGGTCTTCATCTCTGGTGTGGCGACTTTCTCTAGCGGTAGCAGGTCTTCGGCGAGCGGCGCGGGCTTGCGGAACGCAGCCACTTGCCGGTTGGCGCTGTGCCCGCAAGCATCGCACAGCAGTAGCGTATCCTCGCCGATGGCCGTGAGGTACATGTACTCGTGCGCCTGGCTGCCGCCCATCATGCCCACGTCGGAGGCAACGGCAATCACGGGCAGCCCGCAGCGCGCGAAGATGCGGAAGTAGGCGCGATAGTGTGCCTGGTACTGGCGCTCCAGCCCAGCCTCGTCCGCATCGAGGCTGTAGCTATCCAGCATCGTGAACTCGCGGACGCGGATCAGCCCGGCGCGGGGGCGCGGGTCATCGCGCCACTTGGTTTGGATGTGGTAGAGCAGCAATGGCAGCTGCTTGTAGGACTGAATATCGCGGCGGGCCAGCTCCACAACGGATTCCTCGTGAGTCATGGCGAGCGCCATATCGCGCCCTACGCGATCCTTGAAGCGCCCCATCTCCGCGCCGATGGCTTCCCAGCGCCCGGTGGCTTTCCATAGCTCGGCGGGGTTGATGACGGGCATGGTCATCTCTTGCCCGCCGATGGCGTTGATCTCCTCGCGCATGATGGCGGCGATTTTCTGCATCGCGCGGTGTGCCAGCGGCAGGTAAGCGTAGATGCCCGCGCCCAATTGCCGGATGAACCCGGCGCGCAGCAGCAGTTGATGGCCGATGACATCTGCATCGCCAGGCGCCTCGCGTAGGCGATGCCCGAATAGTTGTGTCATGCGCATAGGGGGAACTCCTTTCAAATCAGCAAATCAACAAATCTAAAAATCTCAGAACTTATTTCAAAGCAAACGTAACGCGAACTGAAGGTCGCTCTAACGCCGCTATTCTTTTGTTCTCGACGGAGATTTCACCGCAGAGGGCGTGGAGTTCGCAAAGATGCTCAAGGTTTTCTTGGCGCTCTTGGCGTCCTCGGCGGTTAAAACTCTCTATCACGCAAGTCCTGGAAATAGATGAGAAATTAGTTCGCCGCCAGATGATTCTGGCGGCGTTTTTCGTTCCCAGTCCAAAATCCAAAATCAAAAATCCATAATCTCAATGTCCCGCTTCGGCGTTGGGATCATCATGGAGCAGGGCGAGCGCGTGGGGCAGCGCGGGCAACACCACGCGCAGATTCTCCGTCGCGCCTTTGGGGCTGCCCGGTAGGTTGATGATGAGCGCACGCCCGCGTATCCCACACACGGCCCGCGAGAGCATCGCGTGCGGGCTGATGTGCAGTGACGCGGCGCGCATCGCCTCCGCCAGCCCCGGTGCTTCGCGCTCAATCACATTGTGGGTGGCTTCGGGCGTCTGATCGCTGGGGGTGAACCCCGTACCGCCCGTCGTGAGGATCAGATCAACCGCGCCGCTATCCGCCCAGGTGCGGAGCTGTGCGGCGATGGCCGCCTGATCATCGGGCAGGATGACGGTTGCCACCACGTCCGTTTCCAGCGCCTGCGTGACCAATTCCACTAGCGCCGGGCCGCTGCGGTCATTGTAGACCCCGGCGGCGGCGCGGGTGCTCGCGGTGAGAATGGCGACGCGGATTGTCACTCCTCTACCACCGCTGCCCACGGGCCGTGGATGCCCTCTTCGGTGACGCCGTAGTACACGCGGAGTGCTGCGCCGCTGCGTTGCACCAGATCGTAGCGCGATTGGTTGCCGTGCTCGCGCCGCTTCCACAAGCCCAAATCGCCGCGCCAGCGCACCTGATCGGGTTTCACTGGGTTGTTCTCAGATTCTTCGATGGCATAGCGCCAGAGCCGTCGGGCCGAGCGCCAGGTGACGTTGCTCACCAGATTGTCGTTACGCAGATCGCGCATAGTATAGTACCGCGTCTTGTTGCGCTCTTCCACGGCGGTAATTTCCACACCCGTGCGCGGTGGGTCAAGTTCTGCTGTTGCTTCTGGTTGCGCTGCTGCGGGACGATTGCTAGGCAATTTCGGCGGCGCGGCGGGCCGGGCGGTGAGGGGTTGGTTCAGGCCGCGTGCGACCAGTTCCACTATCTCATCGCGGACAGCGAGGGTTGTTTCTGCTTCGCTGCGCAGGTAAATCTGGCTCTCGTCGAGCGTATAGGGTGGCACATTACCACGGGGTACGACGATACGCACGATTTTGACGCCGTGCGTTTCCTGCACGTCTACGGTGACGGGCAGTGCCGGCGTGATGCGCTCTTCGAATTGGGCTTGTAAGGCATTGATGGTACGGGTGGGGGTTGCGCCTACGCCTACCGGTGGTTTGCGTGCGTCTTCCGAGACGCCAATGTAGAGCGTGCCGCCATTGGTATTGGCAAAGGCGCACACGTCGGCCACGATGGCGTCGAGATAGCCGCCGCGTTTACTGTAATTCTCGTGAAAATCCTGCACGATATTGGCGCCTTCTTCGCGGGCGGTTTGAATATGATCGAAGGGTTGGGCTGCTTCGGGGCGATAGGGACGGGTACGGGCGAAATCGTCCGCCAGGAACAACTCGCGCAGTGCCTCGAAAGTGCGCTCCGGCAGTAAGACTTCTGTCACACGGTCGCCCAGCCCTAGATTGCGGGGATTGTTGGGGTCGCGGGTGAGCCGGTGTGCATCCGAGCCTTGAATGCAGTGCATCCGGCGTGGGTACTCCGGCTTGGAGCCGTCGAAAAAGCGCGCAGTGGTGCGTTTGCTCTTCTTGTCCAAATCGGTCACTTCCAGCGCGTGGAGGTGGGGGTCTTGGGTGTAAGCGATGCGTGTTTGTCCGCCGAAGCTCAGCCCTTGCAGGGCCACGCCGTGATTGGAGTTGGCATGTGCTGCGATCGCCAGCCCGCCGGCCTCGTCAATGAGACGATAGGCCGTGAGTACATCCTCGGTCGCACCCACTTCGGTCGCGCCCTCGTCGAGCTTGTCCGGTGGCACGTTGAGCTCGCGCAGCATGAATTCCAGTTCACGCACATTGGTTTCGGGTGGGAAGATACCCAGCACATGGAAGCCTAACATTGCCGTAAATTCAAAGCCAGGCAGTACGAGAATTTTACCCAGCAACCGGCGGTATTCCTTGAGTCGCTTTTCCTCAGTATCTTGGAGTCGCTTGAGGCGTTCTAGCAGCTCTAACTCTTCCATTTCTTCTTGCAAGCGGTGATACCCGGCCACGGTGTTGTGGTCGGTGATAGCGATGATGTCAATGTCTTTGCGCTCGGCTTCTTGCAGCAGCTCCAGGCAGGTGATGCCTGCCTGTTGGAAATCGGCAGAGGCTGGCGTGTGTAGGTGCAGGTCAATGGTGTACCATTGGCTGCTATTGGATGCGGTACGTTTTTTACGTCTGCGTGTCATGTAATTCTTGATAATCCTTGTTATACGATGGAACGTGATGTGTGAAAATCCTATCGCGTTTCACGTTCCATGCTTTTCAAATGTAAGTGAACATATCCTGTCAGTGTGTCACTTCGGCGGTTGGTTTTTCATCTAGCATCTCTGCAATGCGGGTCAGTAGTTCTGCCGGGCGGAAGGGCTTGAGGATGAAGCTATCGGCACCGACTTGCGCGCACTCGTAGCGACAATCCATGCCGGACGCCATCAAGACAGGGATGGTTTTGAGCTGTAAATCGTTTTTGAGTTCGCGCAGCGCCTCCATTGAGTTGCCCCCCGCCAGGTTGTAATCCATCAAAATAAATACCGGACTTTCAGCCTGCACCATTGGCACGATACTTTCGGGCTTGGTAACGGTCAGCACTTCATAACCTTCAAGTTCTAGTAAGGTGGTGAGAAGTCCTAACATCACAGGATCGTCGTCTACGATGAGAATTTTTGGCATTTATAGTTCCTCGCTTGGTGTCTTAGCCGGGGTGGGCGCGGCAGGTAGTTGTAGTGCGGCGCTGAGCGCCTCTTCCACTCGTTCCACAAAAATCGTTTCGATGTCCCGCCGCACTTCGGCAGGGAGGTCTACCAGGTCTTTTTTGTTCTCGCGGGGTAGTATGATCCGCGCCAGGCCGGCGCGATGGGCGGCTAGGATTTTTTCCTTGACACCCCCAATCGGTAAAATTTGTCCGCGCAAGGTGAGTTCTCCGGTCATACCTACATCCGCGTGGACACACTGCCCGGTGAGTAGCGAGACCAAGGCTACTGCAATGGTCACGCCTGCCGAAGGGCCGTCTTTGGGCACTGCTCCCGCTGGAACGTGAACGTGAATATCTGTGTTCTTGAAGAATTCCGGGGCGATGTGCAGCTCTTCGGTGTGCGCGCGCACATAGCTGAGCGCGGCTTGCGCCGATTCTTTCATTACCTCGCCTAACTTGCCAGTGACGGTAAACTGCTGATTTCCGGGCATATGGGTCGCCTCGATGAAGATCAGCTCACCGCCTGTAGGTGTCCAGGCCAGGCCAGTGGCAACGCCCGGAATGGCGGTGCGTTGGGCGACCTCGGCTAGGAACCGTTGCGGGCCTAAATACTTGTGCAGATTTTGTTGGGTGATGCGGGTAAGCGGTGCGTTCTGGCTTGCGATGTTTTTGGCATCTTCGGCAATACCTGTAGCAATTTTGCGGCAGACGCGTCCGATTTCGCGCTCCAGGTTCCGCACGCCCGCCTCGCGGGTGTAATCGCTGATGATGGCGTGCAGCGCATTATCGGAAAATGTGATTTCCTCCGCGCGCAGCCCGTTCTCGCGGATCTGGCGGGGTATCAGATACCCGCGCGCGATGTGGCGCTTCTCAAAATCAGTATAGCCGGCTAGTGTGATGATCTCCATGCGGTCGCGCAACGGCGCGGGGATGGGATCAAGCCAGTTGGCGGTAGTGATGAAGAGCACTTCAGAGAGATCGAAGGGCACGTCCAGATAGTGATCGCGGAACTCGCGGTTCTGTTCGGGGTCGAGTACTTCGAGTAGCGCAGAGGCCGGATCGCCGCGAAAGTCCGCGCCGAGCTTGTCAATCTCATCGAGCATGAAGACGGGGTTCTTGCTGCCGACGCGGCGGATGGCCTGCATGATGCGGCCCGGCAGTGCCCCGATGTAGGTGCGGCGATGGCCGCGAATTTCGGCCTCGTCGCGCACGCCGCCCAATGATTGCCGCACGAACTCGCGACCCAGCGCGCGCGCAATCGAGCGGCCTAGCGAAGTCTTGCCGGTGCCAGGTGGGCCGACGAAGCATAACAGCGCGCCCTCGCGCTCACGGCGCAGATAATCAGGTGGCGCGTTAGCCTCATCGTCTGTACGTTCCAGCCGGAGGCGGCGCACGGCCAGATACTCCAGGATGCGCTCCTTGATTTTTTCCAGATCGTAGTGATCTTCGTTGAGCACCTCACGGGCGTGCGCCAGATTGAGATTGTCGTTGGTGGTAGTCTGCCAGGGCAGGTTCACCAGCCAATCCAGGTAGGTACGGATGACACCATATTCGGGTGAGGCCATGGGGACCCGTTGGAGGCGTTCCAGCTCGCGCCGGGCCTCTTGTTGTGCCTCTTCAGGCATGGCGGACTCGGCGATTTTGCGCTCGAACTCTTCGACATCGGCCTTGTGCTCGTCGCCTTCCCCCAGCTCCTTGCGGATAGCTTCGAGCTGGTGGCGCAGAATGTACTCGCGCTGGTTCTTCTCGATCTCGGATTGTGCTTCGTTCTGAATCTTCTGACCGACTTCAGCGACTTCTACCTCATGGGAAAGTAGGGTTAAGAGCTCGCGCAGCTTCGCCTCGGCGTCATTATATTCCAGGATTTGTTGGGCAGTTTCAAGAGGCATCCGCAGGTGTGTCGCCAGAATGTAGGCCAGTTGTAGCGGCGATTCTGCGCCGCGAATCATTGCTGTTAGCTCGTTAGGAAGTGCGGGGAGCAGGTCGGCCAGGCGTCCGAAGACATCCAGTATGCCTCGCTGAAGGGCTTCTACTTCTACTCCATCCGGTTCTGCTTCGGGGTGTGCGCTGAGGTTGGCGCGCAGATAGGGCTCGGTTTGCGTGAAACTATCCAGGCGCACGCGCGTCATACCTTGTAATACAAGCGTGTTGCCTTCCGGCGCTTTGAAGACGCGATGGACCATCACGATGACGCCGGTGCGGTAGAGATCGTCCGGGCCGGGTTCTTCAAGATCGATATCTTTGCTGGCGACAACGACCATTAGCCGGTCGGCGGCGATCACATCATCCACCAGCTCCAGCGAGCGGGGGCGGTTCACGCGGATCGGCGCGAGCGTGAGGGGGTAGATGACGACATTGCGGAGCGGCAACACCGGCAACTCGGAGGGTAGATACGAGAGCGGTTTGAGGGTTTCTTGTAGGAACGCAGCAGCAGAGCGATCCCGTTGCCCACCCATATCGGCGAAGGATAAGAAGGGATCACTCATGCGGATGTATCCTCCGTCCGGGCGCCGCTGGCCCGCCAGTGGTCTTGTAGTTTCAAGTCAAGCTCCTCATATCTTTGTTGTACGTTACTCAATATCTCTCTATTTTACCACAACTTCTATACAATAGGTAATTGTTAGATAAGGATTTACTAAAGTCAGGGGGCTGTCTGTTCACCAGGATTTTGATAGGACACAGATTTTACGGATAAGAATCGCAAAAAATCTATTTGATTTGCAAAATCCATGTGCTACTTTCTGCATCAAACTAGATGGCAATTTGAGGTATTCAGGACTTACAGGTTTTGTGGGCAGAACTGAAATTGCAGCGTGGAGGATGTAAAATTTGCAGAGATTTTTTCTAACTACCAGATAGGGTACTTGCGTGGGGGAGCTAATCCTGTCTTTGAAGCTGACGGGTAGTTACCAATGCTTCCTGTTCATCATTTTACCCAAAACCGATTTGACAGAGACGTTCATTCATGTTATGATAGCGGCGCATTTACGTTCAGCTGCCAGCAATGAAAGGGGATAACAATTAGTAAGGAAAAGTATCGCATCAACCGGCAAATCCGGGCGTCTCAAGTGCGGGTCATCGGGGCGGATAACAGCAATCTCGAAGTGATGGCTCTGGATCAGGCTCTTACCCTTGCACAAGAGGCTGGTTTAGATTTAGTCGAAGTCGCACCGAATGCTGACCCGCCTGTCGTGCGTGTGATGGATTATGGCAAGTTCATCTACGAGCAGTCGAAGAAAGACCGTGAGGCACGCCGCGCACAAAAACAGATCGAAATTAAAGAGATTCGGCTGCGTCCTAAGACCGACGAACATCATCTGGGATTCAAGACCCGCGCAGCGCGGGGGTGGTTGGAAGATGGGAATAAGGTCAAGGTGCGCGTGCGCTTCCGAGGGCGGGAAATCACCTATCCCGAAGTCGCGTTAGAGCAGCTCAACCAGATTGCTGCTGATCTTACCGATATTGCAGTCATCGAGCAGATTCCCCAGCTGGACGGCAGAACGATGCTCATGGTGCTTGCACCGAAAAAGAAGAAGTAGAAAATCATCAGGACTTAAAGGATTCGGAGGATTAACGTGCCTAAAATTAAGACCCATAAATCAACCTCCAAGCGCTTCCGCCTTACTCAGGGCGGTAAGGGCAAGCTGGTGCGCACCAAGCAGGGCAAGAGCCACTTGCGCCGCAAGAAATCCCAGCGCGCCTTGCGCCAGTTCGACGAGATGCTCGTTGTGACCCATTCGGGGACTATCCGGCGTGTCAAGCGGTTGGCCCCGTACCTGCATGAAAAAGAGTAGAGGTGAAGCGTGAGAGTTAAAGGTGGAATTGTTACTCGGCAACGACATAAGCGGCTCATTCGCCGGGCCAAGGGCTATTATGGCACCCGGCGCAAGTTGTTCCGCCGCGCTAACGAAGCGCTTCTGAAGGCGGGCGCTTATGCGTATCGTGACCGCCGCAATCGGCGGCGTGATTTGCGCCGCCTGTGGATTATCCGCATCAATGCGGCTGCACGCTTGCATGGTATATCCTACAGCCGCTTGACTTATGGCCTCAAGCAAAACGCCATTGTGTTGGATCGCAAGATGCTGGCTGATCTGGCTGTGAACGATCCGCAGGCCTTTGGCGCGGTCGTGGCTGCGGCTCAGAATCAGGCTTAATTGCTCTGGCTTGTCTCTTACGCCGCCTGAGTTGGCTCAGGCGGCGTTTTGGCGTATAATTGATGTAATGCAAGCTGCTGTTTGCAGTGCAAATGCGACGTCAGCGACAACGAAAATACGTAGAATGGCAGTTTCTTGCAGAGCCAGGGTGCTCTGAATGGATCGTTAGATCCGCGACGAGCTAAATTTTGAGATTTGTCATTCATTATTTTTCTAAGGAAGGAGTTTCACTATGAACACACCTGCAGAAGTTGCCCCGCACATTTTTGAACAACATCTGGCTTTACAGGCACGCGCCAATGTGGAGCGCCAGCATCGCAGCGGCGCGGATTGGTTTTTCTGGATTGCCGGCCTTTCGCTGATCAATTCGCTGATGATGTGGTTGGGCGGGGGGCTGAATTTCCTGGCGGGCCTGGCTATTACGCAGGTGATGGATGGTATTGTGTATTCCATCGCTGAGGAACTGTGGCTGACCGGCAATCCTGCTGTGACGCTCGTTGCGCTAGGGCTGGATGCATTTGTCGCCGGTATCTTTGTGTTCTGCGGCGTATTTGCCCGCAAACGCTATGCCTGGAGTTTTATTATCGGCATGATTTTCTACGCACTCGATGCGCTGTTGGCGTTGGCCTTCGGCAGTTATCTGGTCTTTGCTTTTCACTTGTGGGCGTTGTTTGGGCTTTTTACGGGATTACGCGCGCTCAAGCAATTGCGCGCTTTGCCAGATGTGGCAGTTGATCTTCGCCCCAACATAGCTTAGAACCGCGAACCTATACGCAATTTGCGTACACATTTCTTCATTCATGTAACTATTTTCCGTTTACTGTCTACCCTTTCCCTGTTACCTTTTCTTTATCTCCACGACATTCAAAGCAGAACGTTCAGTATTACAAAGAGGGTCTCTTGCACACACATGCGACTTTTGATGAACTTGCGCTGGCGCGGCAGGCGCAGCGCGATCCGGATGCTTTTGATGCGCTCTATCGCCGGTATGTGACGCAGGTGTATCGTTACTGCTACGCCCGCGTCAATAATGTTGCCGACGCCGAAGACCTTACCGCGCAGGTGTTTCTCGCTGCGTTGGAGGCACTTGCTAAGTTTGAGGGGCGCGGCGCGTTTGCTGCATGGCTCTTTGGGATTGCCAGCCGCAAGTGTGCGGACTTTTACCGGCGTAAGTATGCTGATCGTAGCACCCCGCTCGAAGTTGCCGATACGCGCGCCGACCCCGAAGCTGCTGACCCGGAACAGGTCGCGCTCGAACAAAGCTTGCTCGCGTGTGTGCGACGCATGTTGCGCTATATCAGTCCTGACCGCGTCGAGGCTTTGCACTTGCGCTACTGGGGCGGGTTGAGCATCCATGAGATGAGCGTCCTCATGCAACGTAGCGAGTCCGCTGTGAAAATGTTAATATCAAGAGCTTTGAATGACCTGAGAGAGAGGTGCCTATATGAGCGACCAGAATCTGACCCAGCCCACGTCGTCCCTTGAAGGTGACGATCTTGTTGAAGCGGCTGTCCAAAAAACTGCTGCCAGTATCAAACCCAATCCCCATTTTATTGAGCGACTTTCTGCGCGTTTGCGTGCGCGCCATCGCTCTGCTGTGCCTCGTCGCGCGCGGTTACCTCTCTGGGGGTGGCTGAGCGCGGCTCTCGTCCTCGTGCTGACTATTGGCGTGGCCGGGCGGGCGCTGTTGCCTGGCATATCTACGCCTGCCACGCCTGATGTTACTACCCTCGCGCAGCCGCCGTCGGATAGTACGCCTGAGCCGGCCCCGGACTGGCTGGCTGACTTGCCCCCGGCGCTGGCTGAAGTGTTCCCGCGTCCGGGGCAGGAAGTTTCCGCGGAATCCGCCGCTATCACGCTGCGCTTTGGTGCGCCGATGGATCGCGCCAGTGTGGAGCAGGCCGTACACGTGACGCCCGCCGTGGAAGGCGAGTTTGTTTGGGATGACGACCAGACCGTCACGTTCCGCCCCAAGTCGTTGGCTGTTGCAGCTGATTACCGCGTGCTGGTGGATACGAGTGCGCGCGGCAGTAACGGGTTGCCGCTTTCGCGTGAGCTGGCTTTTAACTTTTCTACTCTCAGCCCGTTACAGGTGACGCATGTTTCACCAGCTAACAACTCCCGTGATTTGCGTGGTGATTCGCCGCTGCTGTTGGCATTCAATTACCCAGTGGTGCCAATCAACTGTACCGGCCAGGTGGCGGATGCTGTTGCCGGTTGCGCTCCGCTTGATCTCACCTTTACGCCGGGCATGGTGGGGCAAGGGTTCTGGGTCAACACTAGCTTGTACCGCTACGATCCTTTGCCGGCCTGGGATACTGGTGTAACGTATACTGCGACGCTGGCAGCCGGATTGACCAGTGTAGATGGCGCGATACTCGACACACCGATGCTTTGGAATTTCTCGACCGCTGCGCCACGCCTGCTCTCTTATCTGCCTAGTGAGCCTGACACGCTGCTGGAGGCGGTAGTGCAATTGGGCTTTAATACGCCTATGAACTCGCAATCTGTCCAGGATGCTTTTACCCTTACCGACCCGGACGGCAATCGCGTAACCTTTACGGCGGCCTGGAGTGATAACAACACGCGAGTTGTGTTGACCCCCACGCAACAGCTCGTGTTGGGGACACGCTACGCTGCGCGGCTCGAGGCGACCGCGCTGGCTGTGAATGGCAGCGCGGTGGGAGATGCCTCTGCCTGGTATTTCACTACAGTTCCTGCTCCGGTAATCAAATCTGTCGGTGTGCAAGGTAATCGGCTTGATCTTTATTCTGGTCTGGAAGTTGCTTTTGCCGGGTTGATGGATCCCGCAACGTTTGAGGGGCGACTACGCCTTTTGCAGGGCCGGCAGATTGTGAATTTCAACACTTGGTTTAGTGATTACGACAATAAGTTATACATTCACTGGGACAAAGAACCCAGTACCGAGTATTGTCTCACCATTGAGCCGGGCATTGCTGACCGTTATGGTAACACAATCGCTGTGGGGCGCACAGATTGCTTCACCAGCGCGCCGCGTGAGCCATTCTTCCTTCTGGCCGCGCGCGGCGATATGCTGACTCTGGACGCTGCCGAACCATCACGTTTATACTTTGTCGCGGCTAACGTTGGGGAAGTGCGTTTGACGTTATCCACAATGGGTGAAAATTCGATGCTGGCCTATCAATTTAGCCCAACGCAGCGGGTGCGCCAGTGGACACTGACGCCGGATACGCCTCGCGATGCGGTGACATTATTGCCGGTGGATTTGCTTGAAACCAGTACCCTCGCGCCTGGTTACTATTTGCTAGAGTGGACAGTGCCCGGAGCGCAGCGTCACATGGGAGCACAGCGTGCGCGGATTGTGGTGGTAGATCGGCATGTCACACTCAAGGTGGCGCAGGAAGAAGCCCTTGTTTGGGTAACGGATTTGCGCACCGGGCAGCCGGTCTCCGGCGCGGAAGTGCGCCTCCTTGTGGATGAGGCCGGTAATCTATTGGGCAGTGGCGTGACCGATGCGGATGGTATCGCACGGTTCGATATTCGTCAGTCCACCAATCGCTGGGCCAATATGTTAGCTGTCACGGGCGTTGCCGGTCAACCCGGTTTTGGAGTTGCTCATAACGAGTGGAATGCGGGCGTCTCTGCGTGGGATTTTGGTATTGATGCAGCCTATTATACTGACTTCATACGGCCACGCATCTACCTGCAAACAGATCGCCCTATTTATCGCCCCGGACAGCTCGTCCATGCACGTGGTATTGCGCGTTTGGACAATGACGCTGCCTACACCTTGCTTCCCGCCGGGCAGGAAATCACGTTGGTATTGCATGATCCTAACTGGGAGCAGGTCTCACAGCTCGTAGTTGAACTTAACGAGCAAGGTACCTTCGCTGTTGATTTTGATTTGGGGGACGAAGCCCTGTTGGGCTACTATACGTTGCAAGCTCGTACACTTGGTACATCGGAATACGATACCTGGAGTGTGACTTTCGCCGTAGCGGCCTATCGCAAACCGGAGTTTGAGGTGAGTGTAACCTCAGAACATGACGCACGGCTGCAAGGCGAGACGCTGCGCGCGTTGGTGGAAGGGGCGTACTACTCTGGGGGAGCGGTACATCAAGCGCGTGTCGCGTGGACGGTGCGTGCAGAACCGTATAGCTTCTGGCCGGATGTGCCCGGCTGGTGGAGCTGGAATACAAGCGCTGGGTGGTGGGGCTATGAGCCGGAAATCATCGCGCAGGGCGAGGGGCAGACCGACGTGCAGGGGCGCTTCTGGGTAGAATTGCCGGCTACGTTGGAGACTTTACGTAACGATGAAAGCATTGTGTCGCAGCGCTGGACTATCGAGGCGACCATCACAGATGAGAGTGGTTTTCCTGTTACTGGCAGGAGCGAGGTGGTGATCCATGCGGCGCGCTTCTATCTGGGGTTGCGCCCTGATTCTTGGGTGGCTGAATCTGGTAAAGTCGCTGCCATCAATGTTTTGGCCTTGGATTGGGACGAAGCGCCTGTAGCTGCCCAGCCCTTGGTTGTGTCATTAGTCAAACGTGCTTGGAGGATGGTCCCGGCAACGCAGCCCTTCAATAGCCCGACGTGGGTCTTTTCCGATACGCTCATCAGTGAGCTTCCGTTGACGACCGATGCACAGGGCAAGGCCGTTGCGCGCGTCACGCCACCCACTAGCGGTTATTATGTGGTCATCGCTGAGAGCGCCGATGATGGCGGCAATCTTGTCCGTACTGAGACTGGGCTGTGGGTAAGTGGCCCGCAAGCTGCTGCGTGGCGAACCGAGGAGGGTAAAATCACACCGGTGGCTGATGCACGCAGTTATCGTTCTGGCGACACCGCGCGCATTCTCTTACCCACACCTTTTAGTGGCGCGTATCAGGTGCTGCTTACTATCGAGCGTGGTGGTATTCTTGAAGCGCAGCGTTTGACGTTCACCGAGCCGAACCCGCTCATCGAAATCCCTATTACTGAAGTACACGTTCCCAATATCATCGTTTCTTTTGTGGTGGTCAAGGGCGTGGATGCTAACCATCGTGCGCCGGATGTGCGTATCGGCATGGTCAATCTCGAGGTGGAGCCGGTGCGGCAAGCCCTCACGGTAGAAATCATCCCCGACCGCAACACGCCCTACTTGCCCGGTGACCGTGTTTCGTTGACCATTCGCGCTACCGATTACGCGGGGAGGCCTGTCGCGGCTGAACTGGCGCTGGCGGTAGTGGATAAAGCTGTGCTGGCGTTGGCCGATCCGAATTCTCCGCCCCTGCTCGACGCCTTCTACAGCCCGCGAGGGTTGGGCGTGCGTACAGGTGATAGTAATCTGGTGCTTTTCAACCGCACTTCAGCTAACCTTGAAGAACTGGAAGAGCAAGCTGAGCGGATTGCTTTAGAGGCGATGATGGGCGGCATTGGTGGCGGGGGCGGCGGTGATGCGATGCTGGTAGATGATGTGCGCCAGGACTTTCCCGATACGGCGTATTGGGAGGCGCACTTGCAGACAGATACTTCCGGCGTGGCGCAGGTCACGTTCGACTTGCCCGACTCATTGACGACCTGGGTGGTGGATGCGCGCGCCGTCACTGCAAACACGCAAGTTGGCGAAACAACAGCGGAGTTCGTGGTTTCCAAGCCCTTGCTGGTGCGCCCTGTGACACCGCGTTTCTTCACGGCGGGCGACCGGGCCGAAGTAGCCACGGTCGTTCACAACAACACAGACGCTCCTATCAACACGACGGTGCGCCTGGAGGCGCTCGGCGTGACGCTGGAGAGCGCTCCAGAACAGACAGTGACGCTGCCCGCGCACGGGCGCGCGCGCGTTACCTGGACGCTGGTCGTCCCGTTGGGGGAGAGCGATGCGACGTTGCTTACCTTCCGAGCGGAAGGCGGCGGTTATAGCGACGCGGCCCGGCCCAGTGTAGGGCGCGAGAGCGACCGGGCGTTGCCTATCTACCGTTACGAGACGCCCGATGTGCTAGGGACGCTTGGTACGCTGTTGACAGCCGGTTCGCGCCTGGAGGCTGCTGTCATCCCGCCGGATGCGGGGCCGGAGTCGGCGCTCACGGTGCGCATCGAGCCAACGTTGGCAGCTGCGATGACAGAATCCCTGTCGTATCTGGAGCACTTCGAGCATGAATGCACCGAGCAGCTAGTGAGCCGTTTCCTGCCCAATGTGATGACCTATCGCGCTTTGCAAACTCTGGGCATAGACAATCACGAATTGCGTGCAGAGTTGGAATTGCAGTTGGAGTATGCCGTGCGCCGGCTCCGTGCGCGCCAGGGTGTTGATGGGGGGTGGGGCTGGTGGCGACGCGATCGCAGCGATTTCCAGACAAGCGCCTACGCTGTGTTGGGGTTACTTCAGGCGCAACGCGCCGGGTTCGAGGTGGAGACCGTTGTGTTGCAACGGGGTGCGGAGTATGTGCAGCGCACGCTGGAGCGGGAGCTGCGCTTACAAGGCACCACGCAGAACCCGCAGCGAACCTTGCCGCAGGCTTTCGCACTCTATGTGCTGGCTGAGGCGGATGTAGCCTGGCCGGAAGGCGCGGATGTTGCGTTGTATGAAGATCGGCATCAGCTGGATGTAGCTGGGCGCGCGTATCTGGCGCTGGCGTTGGGGGTGCGCGATTCTGGCGATCCGCGCGTGGTGACGTTGCTTGAAGGACTGCGCGCTGATGCAGAAATCACGGCTAGCGGGGCGCAGTGGGATGGCGGTGAAGCCGTGTATTGGTCTAGTCGGACCCGCGCCACAGCGGTTACGCTGGCTGCGCTGGCACGGTTAGCTCCCGATGACCCGCTCATGCCACAGGCCGTTCGTTGGCTGATGACAGCGCGGCGCGCGGCGCGTTGGGAGACCACACAGGATACGGCCTGGTCTGTCATTGCGCTCAACGATTACATGTTGGCGACGGGCGAGTTGCAAGCGGATTATACCTGGGGGGTGGGTCTCAACGGTGCGCAGCTGGGCGAAGGGCAGTTGACAGAGGCCAATCGCCGTTCTCCGGTGGAGTTCACCGTGCCGGTGGGTGAGCTATTGCGCGACTGGCCCAATGCGCTGGAAATCTACCGGAGCGAGGGCCAGGGGGCGCTGTACTATACTGCCGACCTGAGAATCTACCGCCCGGTGGATACGGTAACTGCGGAAAGCCGGGGGATTATGATCCAGCGCGAGTACTGTGCGGTGCAGACTACGCCCACGCAGACCCCGTGGGGGGCGGATTTCGAGACCTGTATTCCGATTACCTCGGCGCGGCCTGGCGAGTTAGTGGAAGTGCGTTTGACGTTGATCTTGCCGCGCACGCGTAACTTCCTGGTGGTGGAAGACTACTATCCTGCCGGGATGGAACCAGTGGACTCAACGCTCAAGACGGAAGTGGATGTTCCTGATGGCGAGGTGGTACGCCCCAGCCAACGCTTTGCCTGGTGGTGGATGCCTACCTTCGATCATCAGGAATTGCGCGATGAGCGCGCGGTGTTCTATGCGCAGCAGCTGGGCGCGGGGACCTATCAGGTGCGGTATTTCTTGCGGGGGGCAATTCCAGGCGAGTACCGGGTGCTGCCTGCTACGGCCAGCGAGATGTACTTTCCAGAGGTTTGGGGACGCACGGACGGTGTAATCTTCCGCGTAGAGCCGTAACCCTCACAGGTGTTTACCTTAATCAAAAACCGGGCAGGTTTTCAAAACCTGCCCGGTTTACTGTTTGTACGCCTGGGCTATTTGCGTCGTTTGAGTAGCCCGACAATCACGCCGACGACGACGCCGAACAGGATGGCCGCGCGCCAATCGAACAACACCATGCCATCTTCGACCTGGATGTTGCCCGCACAGGCGCACATAATCATGCCATCTTGCACTTTGATGTCCTTCGCAAAGGCCATGCCCACGCCGCCGTCAGTTACGGTGACATTCTCGCCATGCACCACGCCAATCCCCCCGTCTTTGACATCCACAAAGCGGGCTTCGACACGGCCCACGCCGCCTTGCTCAATATGCACACGCTCGGCCTTCACGGTCTGCGCGCCGCCCTGCTGAATGTTGACTACATCAGCAGAGACTTCTTCCTGTATTTGTACATCCTTCATGTTCTCGCTCATTTGGCCTCCTTATTTAACGAACGACTCATTGCGAGTGTAGCACAAATTGCTTGTGACGCAAATGCCATACGCTTGTATCATGGGTTGAAGAAATTCCTGAGCACCAGCGGTAAATAAATCTGCATTTCTTCCCGGCGCGCAATCGGGCCGCTATCGAACGAGACATATTGCAGGTAGAGCAAGGTGCTATCCATAGGGTTATTGTAACTGATGGTGATGGGCAGGCTGTAGGTCATTTCTGGGACTGTTGCCGGGATCAGGACGGATTCCGGCACGCGGAAGTGGATGTAGTAGCCTTCGCCGGGCTGATTGGGGATGCCGTCGCCGGTGAAATCGTAGGGTAGCATTAAGGGCGACGTATAGACGGTTGTGGTGGTCGCCAGCGTGAGTGTTAGCGCGATATCTGCGGCGGGTATGTCCGGTGTGAACAGGGTGATGCCCGTGCCAGCCACATGGAACGGGCCTTGCTCGTTGTAGGGATCGTTTAGCATGTCGCCGATGAGGGTTGTTGGAATATCGAGCGTAATCGGCGTGCTGGTTCCCGGTTGTAAGGGCGGCACATCGGTTTGAGCCGGATGCAGGTCGCCGTGATCGGTGACGAAGAGGATGAATTGCTCGTGGGAGTCCATCATTCCGCTGATGTGCTCTAATGCCTGACGCAGCCCCTCGAGTGTGCCAGGATAATCCCAACCGCCGGGTATGCTGGTAGGCCCATCCATCCCCACTGCCGTGACGGTGGTGTGCGGATCGCTCGCAAAGTTTGCCTTGATAGCATCGCGGTCGGCTATATCACGCGCGGTGTGCTCGGGATTGGCACTGCGACAGCCGCCATAGACCAGAACGTGGCGGCTGCGAATATCGCCAGTGGGATTAACCGGCGCGAGGGAGATAACATCTCCGGCAGTGAAGGGGACTTCCAGCCCGGCTTTACCGCTTACGCCGTCCGCGTGGACATCGGCACTGGTGCGGCCTGATTCAGCCCTTAGCCCGCGCGCGGCATCATCGTGATAGCCGCCGTAGTAAGTGGGGCGACCGGGCATGTTGCCGGCGAGAATGCCAGTGTTTGCGCGTCCCGCGAAACTATCCACCATATCTCCAGCGTAGCACTGTGAGAAGACCAGCAGCGTGCTATGATAGTGGGGGATGTAGCGATCAAGCATCGCGCGCAGTGCGGCTTCGGTGATAGGGGGGCCTTGTTCTGTGCAGAGCGTGGCGTAGGGCGGCGGTGTCTGCACCGTGAGCGGATGTGGTGGGGTGCGATCTTCCTGACCCCAGATATCTTCCACTACCAGCGATATGTGGTACGAGCCTACTGGCAAGAACAGGGCCGCATATTCATCCTGTGTCTGCCAGAAGCGTCCTCCCGTGAGGTCTGCAATTTCCCAGCGATAGATAAGCCGCTCCTCACCGGGCTGAGCGTGGAATGACTCCCGTGCATCCAGTCGGATGAGCGTGTCGGCCATGGCTATGCCGGTGGGTGTCATCACAAAGTGGGCGTGGGGGAGTGCGCCGGGCATCAATGGCTCATCTGTGAAGATGAGCTCGGCGTGGAAGTGGGCCGGGGGCAGCTTATCTGCGTAGGTGATAGTGACCGTGACGCCTTCGTGGTGCCCGATGTCGGGCGTAAACTCATGCACTTGGGCTTCAATGAAGTCGGGGGTGAACAGCACTTCTCCTACATGCATGACCGGGAAGAACGGGGTGATGGTGATGTAAGCAGCGCCGACAAGATTGACGTCTGCTTCGGCGCCGAGGAGCGGGCGGATGGTGAACCAGCCAAAGCCGCCGGTGGGGGCTACATGGTTGGCGACTCGCAATCCGCCGATGGTGTATTGCGCCGCGGTGCGCGCTTCTTTACGATCCTCGTCGCTGAGCGCTGTGCCCGCTACGTTGCTGGTGCTCTGCTTCATGATGTCGCCCGCGCCGAAGGTGTGATCGAGGCGCATGGCGTGGCCGAACTCGTGCATGATCGTGCGCACGCGATTGCGCCCAGCGGGCGGCGTGCCCCAGTTGGCAGCAGCGTTGTTGTTGATGTTAATCGTGCCGCCGGTAGCCGTCCCGCTCCAGGCTCCGGCGCTGCCGTTGACCAGACAACTGCCCAGCGTAATCGAACCATCGGCAGCAGCGCCTCCCATATTGTCCTGCCCCACGGTGATGTCCGCTTGCGCGCAGTCAGCCACCTTCGTGAGCGTCCAGCCGAGGGCTTCGGCATTCCAGGCAGCGGCGGCCGCATCTACATCGCTGGTGAAGCCCGCATCGTCGCCGGTGACGCAGTATTTGAGCTCCCGCTTGGGTTTGCCGTTTTCGCCAGTAGGCCAATCAAAGCGCGGATCTACGTTCGCTGTGGTGGGCCATACAACGAGGGCCATGAGAAGTGTCGCTAACAAGAGGGTCAAGCCAATCAAGGGGAATTTTTTCCAGCGCATTGCAATCTCCTTTCGCGTAACTATACAGCCAACAACGAAGTTTGGAGCCGCAAACTGGGATGTGTGAATGATGGGCGGTTGTGGAGGAAAGGAACTATCAATAAACCAGTTCGCCGCCTCCTACTTTTCAGTATAGGGCAAGTGGGGGGCGCTGTCAAGCTATTGATAAAGTTTTATGCAAAACAAAACGCGATTCGTAAAACATACTTTGTGTCTGTGTTTTACGAATCGCGTGGCTCGACCCTACAGTAATTCTTTGTGCTTTTCCTCGGCAAATTTGCGCAAAGCTTTTATTTGTTCTGTTGGTTGTTTTGTGCTGGCCTGCGCGATCTCTCGTGCTGCTTGTACCCAGGGGTCGTGGCGACTACGCAGCTCTTCCCATAAGGCAACGATTTGTTGATAGTAGAGTGTTGCTTGCTCGCCAAATTCGGCAGATTGCTCTACGACCTTTTGGTTAGTCAAATCTTGTCGGCGCCAGCGGTCTTCCTCAGTGACGACGCGCTTCTGCCAGTCGCGGGCGAAGTTAGCCTGCCACTCTTCCCACTGACGGCGTAGGCGTTCGTCGGCGAGCCGTTGCATCTCCGCGGCCTCATTTTGGCGTTTGTCAAGGCGTACCTGGAATGCTTCTAATCCATCTAGCGCCTGTTTGTTCTGGTTGTAGAGTAGCGCGTAGCGTTGTGTCTGTTCCAACATTTTTCCCAATTCTGCATTGACCTTTTCGGCCTGATCAACGTATTGTTTCATCCGCTGCTCGCGCTGGAAATCGGCTACGCGCAGTTCTTCAATGCGGGGATCGTAGGACTTGGCGATTTGGATAGCTTCTTCTACCCGTGCTGGGAGCTTGCGCACGCTGTCTTCCAGGCGGACATGGCGAGCGTTGATCTCATCGTAAGCTTTGCGTAGCGGGGGGATTTCACCTTCGACAGCTGCAATCCGGCGCGTGTCACCTCGGCGTTGTTCTTCAAGGTAGACAATGGTTTGCAAGCGGTCATCGGTGCGTTTGGTGAGGTCGGCTAGTGAGTTGACTATCTGTGTCATCTGCGTTTGTAGCCGCTGCGTATCTGCTGCGTGTGCTTTGAGCGTTTCGTGAATGGGGTTGAAAACTCGCAAGCGTTTCTCCAAATCCGTAACTTGTGCGGAGAAGGATTCCATTTCAGTCCGGCGCAGGCGTTCTGATTCGGTGCGTTCGCGGCGTGCTACTTCACGCATCTCTTCGACCATGCCGGAGAGGTCGCGGTGCGTTTTCTCAATCATGGCCGGGTAGTCTTCGGTCATCCGCAGATCTGCCCGCAATGTAGTGATATCTTGGTGCAACGAGGTAATCTCTTTGGCTTGATTTGCCAATAGTTCGTTTTGCTGTTCCAGGCGTTCTTCGAGGGCGACAATCAGTAACTTGTCCTTCTTGCGCTCGTCATCCAGCCATCGAATCATTTGTTCAAGCTGTGAAAGCTCCATGTTTTACTCCTCAACAAATCACAAATCCTATGTTTACCATTGCTCCTATTATCCGCATAATGGGCGGATAGGCAACTTCATCGCAGGGTAGGGCGGAGCAGCTGCCGCTCTTCGGCAGTGAGGGGATGTAACCGCCATATAATTAGCGGATATACCACTAGTACGCTGGTGAAGGCTATATACCTGCTTAGCGGCAGCAGCGCCAGCGCGACCAGCCCGGCGATAAGGGTAGCCAGTACCGGACGCCCTACCAGTTCAAGCCAATTCAGTTTACCTGTTTCGCCTTGCAGCCCGTACACGAAAGCGATCAGCAGCACCAACTCTGAGCAGATGGTGGTAATGGCCGAGGCGATGTAGCCATATTGCGGGATGAAGAGCAGGTTGGTGAGCAGGTTGAAGCTCAGGCCGATGACAAAGGCGCGGGTGAGGTAGCGTTGGCGGTTCATGGCGATCAGCACATAGTTGGTGAGGCTGTTGATCCAGCCAATGGGGATAGACCAGATCATCACCTGCAACGCAATCATCGAGTGGGGGAGGAAGGCTTGGTCGCCTAATACCAGCACCAGTTCGCGCGCGCTCAGGGTGGTGAGGATGGCGATAGGCAGGGCCAGCGTCACCAGCAGCTTGACGCTCAACTTGTAGAAGCGCACGAGCGCGGTGGGATCTTCGCGCGCCTGCCGGGAGACGATGGGGAACACCGCCATCGTGAACATCGCAGGGATGACGTTGAGCGCATCCAGGAATTTGTAGGCGGTGGAGTACCAGCCGACGATGGCGCTGCCTTTGAGCGCTTCTAGCACGACCACATCAATCTTGAAGAAGAGCGAGGCCAGCAGGTGATTGAGCATCAGCGGCCACGATTCGCGCAGCATATCCGGAAACAGACTGCGATCGAGCTGCCAGGTAGGGCGGAAGAAGTAGCGGATGCTCAGGATTGCCAGAACACCCAGTGTGATGCTGCTGATGACCACCGATGCGCCCGCCAGTCCCACGATGCCCCAGCCCGCCAGTAGGACGGCTGCGCCGAGTGTAGCTTTGAGCAGCGCCGAGAAGGTCTGGATGGCCGCCGGATATTCGGCGCGCTCGTAGGCATAGAACAGCGCAGAGAGGCCGGTGGAGATGGAGTTGGGAATCAGTCCCAGATAGAGCAGGCCGATGGCCCACAGGGTCGCGGCATTGAGCTGTGGCACGACCAGCCCTTGGCGCAGCGCGAGGAACGCGATGAGCGCCGGGATGCCCAGGCCGCTCAGCAGCAGTCGCATGGCGGTGGTGTTGAAGAGATAGCGGTTGGCCTGCGCGCGCTCGCGGGCCACCTCGCGGGTGAGGTACACGTTCAGCCCGAAGTTGGTGAGAATGTCGAACCAGCCGAAGATGACGATGGCGTAGTAGTAATCGCCCGCATCCGCCGGGCCGAGAATACGCAGCATGAGCGCCGCTAGTGCGAAATCAATCATGCGGTTGAAGAGGTTGAGCAGAATGGGCGCGAGGCTGTTCTTGGCGACACGCTGCACGGTGCTCTCGTCGCCGGTCTCGCGGTAGGCGTGTCGCCACAGCCACAGCGCGGCCAGGAAGAGCCACGTCATCCCGGCAAGGAACGATGCGAAAGCGCCCACCTTCACGCTATCGGGGCTATACTTGAAGCGCACCGTCCACGCCCCGGATTCCAGCCGCACCCCCCGGAACTGTCCGGTGATGCGGGCGATGCCTAGCTCGACTTCTTCCGACTCTGGTGTGCCCGCAGGGCGCGCAAACGCCTTCCAGCCGGGATAGTACGCATCAGTGAGCACCAGCCAGCCTGGCGCGTCGAGCGTCGCCTCTATTACCACCTGGTTCGGGGTATAATCTGCTACCGGCTGCGCCTGGGGCGTCCCTGGCACGCTCAGCAGCGAGGGGAACGCGCGTAACGGGTTTTCCGGCCCTATCCAGCCCACATCCCCAGCTTCCACCAGGACAACCAAGCGCGGGTCGTATTGCTGGATTGCTGTGCCGATGGCTTCCACATTGGGGACCATCATGGTGGCCGTGAGCGGCAGGCTGTACGCGCGCGGCATGACCCCCAGGTTCTCGTAGATGCGGGTCGCGCCGTGCTGGTAGACCAGCCGGTACTTGGGCAGCGGAATCTCATCCACGGTGAGGATGTACTTGATGTTTAACAGGTCGGTGAGCGGGCTATCCAGCGCCGCGAAGCTCTTGAACGGGGCGATGCGGTTGTAGAGCAGCTCGCCCTGCGGCTCAATCCAGCCCATGTAGCGGGCGTACTGCGCCGAGAATAGGCTATCATATCCCCGCACGTCCTGGAAGTCGTAGAACATCCCCACGTTCGCGTTGAAGACCTTGCTGCCGTGTGGGTCGAAGGTGGAGAAGCGCCATAGGCTGGTATCCTGGTGGAGAAATTCCACTGGTGGGGGGACATACTCCAGCAGCGCCGGATCCACCGCCGGATTGAAGCCCCAGCCAAACGTGACGAGATCAGCGGTCAGGGCGACGACAGCCAACAGTTGCCACACAGGACGGCGGCCCAGCCGGACGGGCAGGTAGATGGGACAGCGGGAGACGCGCAGCGTGATGCCCGCTAGCAGCAGGTGCAGCCCGGCCAGCTGCACCCAGGGGAACAGGTAGGAGTAAAACGCGCGGTAATCGGGGAAAGCGTCCGGCGCTTTCGCCAGTGACCAGAAAGCGCGCTCGATCCAGGGTTCGAACGTGGGGAAGGCTAGCCGCGAGACCCACAGGCCTGCCAGCAGCAGCAGGCCGCTCCACAGCGCGCTCACCCCCAGCAGGCTGACCAGATTGGGCGCAGTATCGAAGTAGAGAAGGCGCTGCCACAGGCGGCGCGGATAGCGTATTCGTACGCCGCCATCTGGCCCGTGCGTTACGCGCCAGCGCGCCACTTCGGTCGCGCCGAGCGCAGCCAGCGCAGCGACGGATACCGATAGGGGGAAAATCCACCGGAAGGGCGAGTGCGATTGGTTGAGGAAGGGTAGGTAGTAGACCAGCGTGTAGACGGGCGTGCCGAAGATGCAGCCCAGCGAGAACAGTGCGAGCAGGGTGAAGAACGGGATGTAGGGATGGCGTATCCAGCGCAGCAGTGCTCTGCGCACGCCGCTTTCAGCGGATGTGGACGCGCGTAGGGGGGCGAGTACGGCCAGCAGTGCGAGCAGCAGCGGCAGCACGCCCAGATACGCGCCCCCTTCGACGTAGTTCTTGATGCCCCAATCGAACGCGTCGATGCTTTGCCCGTAGGCGTTCACTGTTGCAGGCACGGTCTGCCCGGTGAACACATCGCGCAGCGTGTGATGGGTGGGATTCCCGAAGAAGTTGGGGATGAGGAAGGTGAGCACGCGCCGGGGCGGGTAGGCCCAGCCCAGAATGTCCTGGAGCGTGCTCCGGCTCTGGCGGAAGCTGCCCTGCACCACTTCGTAGAGTGGGATGAGCTGCACCGCGCCCAGACACAGCCCCAGCACGACCATGACCAGCAACAACAGCGCCGGGCTGAGCAGCTCCTGCCGCCAGGTGGCGCGCGGCGTGGTCGCAGCAACATAGCCGAGGCGCCAGGCGGCAAATGCACCTAGTGTCAACAGCACAAAGTAGGTGACTTCAGCGTGCCCGGCGAGGATTTGCATTCCTAACGCGGCTGCGCCGAGTAGCGCCCAGGGGAGGGTGGCCCGGCGGCCCATAAATCTAGCCTGGCGGATGGTCAAATCGCACAGCGCTAGCAGCAGTGGCAACCACGAGGCTGCTGCGATAATCATCGGGTGGACGGCAGACACCACCAGGAAGCCGCAGAGCTCGAAGGCGATGCCGGCCAGCAAGCTGCCAGTTCGGCGCGCGCCTATGACGCGCGCCAGCACATACATCCACAGCCCGGCCAGCCCCAGCTGCACGACCGTGAACACACCATAGGCGCGGGGCAACGGTAGCAGGTAGTAGATCGCGCTGAGGGGGTATAGCCCGGCGTGTTGCCCATTGGCGAGGAAGGGATGCCCGCCGAAGATGTAGGGGTCCCAGAGCGGTAGCTCGCGCTCGCCGATAGCCTGGAGCAGGAACCGCTTCCAGGGGTAGTTTTGCAGGATCAGATCGGCCAGGAGCGCGTTCTGGGGTGGGGTGGCGTGTAGTTCTTCAGCGGCAGTCGCATAAGGCTCGAACGTGTAGATTGCATCTATTGGCAACAACGTGTGGTTGCCGAGCGTAACCGGTGCGAAGAGCAGCAGAGGAATCAGCAGCAGCACCGCGACAGCGAACAGGTCGGGTAAGAGTTTCCGCGTCATGAAGTTATTTTATGGGGTAATGGGTGCTGGGTGAGGGGTTATAGAACACCCATTTTCCATTTCCCATCTCGCGTTTCGATGATGTAGGTAATCGCACAAGGGTAGTGCCTCCACAAAATAAAACAGGGCCTTCGAGCTGGGCGGCTCGCACGGCCCTGTAATTAACAAATGCGTGTTCAGGCCTCGGCTGGGGGGAACAGTGTCTCTCGCAAGGTAGTCAATCCACCATCGCGCGGGGTTTCTTCAGAACCCAGGCCATTGATGTCAAACGTGATCCGTGGCAAGGGTGATCCATCGCTCCGCGCGCCGCTTTCCCAATCCCGGTGCGGGTAGAAGAATGAAATCGCCTCGCTTAGCCGCTGGTGCAAGCGTCCCAAAACAATGTAACGTTGCCCTTTGGGAATGACCAGCATAAATTCGTAAGTGTCCAGTTGCCCTACAAATGGGTCGCGCGTCACCACCTCGGCGGCGGTGTTACGGAGGATCAGTACCACTGCTCGCAATACATCATCATGCGTTACAAAGCCGTAGGCGTGGCTAAATTCTTTCATTCCCTGGAGCCGCAAGCCAATCAGTGCAAGGTTGGTGTCATGGGCGACACGATCAGCTTGCTCTTCGATGAGCATGGACATGGGAAGCCCGGTAACGGGGTGTAGTAACGAATCAATATTGCTGCGGAGGATGATGTTACGCACCCGATAGCGTAGCTCTTGCACATCGAATGGTTTGGTGATATAGTCCACGGCTCCCAATTCAAGCCCTGTGAGGCGATCCATGCGATCGCGGCGCTCGGTGAGGAAGATAATGGGTGTGCGCTCGGTGCGTCGTTGTGAGCGCAGGTGCATACATACTTCGTAGCCGTCAATATCCGGCAGGTGAATATCTAACACCACCAGGTCGGGCAGTAGCTCGTTCGCCATCTTTAGCGCATCCTGGCCCCAGGCAGCATGAGAGACCTTGTACCCTAAAGAGGTGAAGTAGGCAATCAGCATATCGGCCGTGTTGGAGTCATCCTCCACCACCAGGATGTGACGAGGGGTCTCGTCTCCTGCTGTTGACATCACTTGTGTTACCCCTTATCCAATTGGTTCTTTATAAACTGCATAGCTGCAGACTTTTTCACCCATGCCGATACAGGTGATTTCATCTACGCGGAAGGTGCGTCCACCGCTGAGCCAGCGCAACGCCTCTTCAATGATGCCAGTGGCGATGAAGCACACCGGATGCTCAACCTTGCGGCTCCAGCACATGGAGCAGCGTTCGATGTTGTAGAGGAAGTACTCGCCGCCAGGATCGGTGACATTGGAGGCCTGATCGCTCAACGAATCGAAGACTTTCGCCAGTGCGGGCAGCCCGGCCTTGAGTTTGGCGGGCAAGGGTAACACTTTGAAGGCGAGCTCGCTCGCGCCGACTAGCGGCCCCATGCTGGGTAAGCCGCGCGCAAAGAGCACGCGCCCTAGCCGCAGCTGCAGGCCACGTCCACCGCGAGGGCCGTACATCTCCTCAAGCGCCTGGTTCAAAGCAGCGATATACGCAAAGTCAAAGCCCTTTTCCATATCGTCGGGTGGGGGGCTATCTATCCATTGCGAGAGGCCGGCCATGTTGAGGATGGCGTTCAAGCCGTTGCGTCCCATGATTTCCTCAAGGCCATCCAGGAGAATCAGAGCAAAGCGATTGGGGTAGTATAGCCCACTGGGTTCTGGGTTAATAGCCACTGCTAACCTCCTTTGTCACTACAGAATCGCCGCCAATTCTTCGGCTGCGCGACGCATATCCAGGAAGAGAAGTCCCAGTTTCGCTTGCTGCCGGGCCAGTACGGTCAAGACGGCTTCCTCACCCACAGCGCGGAGAATGACGTAACCTTTTTCTCCGCGAACATACACTTCATCTAGCAGGCCGCGACCTAACTCGCTGGCGATGCGCTCACCTAGGGAGAGCATTGCGGCTGACATGGCAGAAACCCGGTCTTCCTCAACGCCTTGGGGTAGAGATGAGGCAATGGGTAACCCATCTACGCTGATAATAGCGGCGGCCTCTACATCCGGACTGCTGATTTGGAGCTCACGTAGACGTTCAACCATTCGTTCGTTACGCGATCTACTGGCCATTCTTTGTCCTCCGATTTGGGGTTATACCTACGCGTGAGCGTACCCGTGCGCAGGGTCACAAGTTATAAGAAAGGTTACCACAGGAATAATACCTTGTCAAGAAAGCCTTACTGTTACAAGGGTATTTAGGTAACCCTATCTTAAACCACTATCTAATTTTAGCACACAACCTGTGATAAGCAAAGTCAAAAGTGTACGCAAGTCTTTGTAAAATCTATCTAATCATATACCCATTTTTATTTATACGCAATTCGCGATATACGACAGGGTGCATTAGTGGTGCTGTAAATTTTACGGTTGTGCATTTACTAGCAACCCGTGGTAGAACAGTTCAAGCCCTTCTTGGATGGCGGTCTCACCACAGCCCAAGGCGAAAGCGTCTTGCGCGCATTCGAAGATAAACAGGCGAAAAAACGATGAAAGCAGAAATACGGCTACTAAGTCTGGATTGACGTTGGGGCGGAAGTGGCCTTCGGTCTGCCCCTGGCGGACCAGCGTTGCTATCACTTGTTGTAGCCGCCGATCATCTTGGGGCGGTGGGGTTTTCTGCGCCTGGGCGAAGGCGTGGGCAATCATGCGTTGGGCGATGTGGCGATACGGGTACAGTTCAGCCCAGAGCATCTCAAAGAGCAGGCGGATGCGCGTTTCGGCGGGTTGTCCCGCGCCGGGCGGCGTGTCCAGCAGCGATTGGGTGTGCACGTGCAGAATCGCGCCGAGCACGCCCTCTTTGCTTTCGAAGTAGTTGAAGAAGGTGCCTTTGGCAACATCGGCCATCTCGGCGATGTCTTCGACGGTGGTCTCATCGAAACCGCGCTCGCGGAACAAGTGTTCCGCTGCTTCCAGCAGGCGGTGATGCGTGCGCGCTTTCTTGCGATCCCAGCGGGAGGCGTGCTTATCGGTTGGTTCGTTCATAATTGACTCCGGTCAAAGTTGACTCTGGTCATTATAGCACGAACAAGGGTAAAGGCAATGGAAAACGTGAAACGTGAAACGTGACAAAGGCTTCTCGTCAGGTTGTATGTTTGCTTGTTGTCTGCCGTGGGGTCTGAGAATGGAAACAAAAGAGTGTTTTTGTGCTATCCACAAAAACACTCTAACCATCAGGTGAATAGTGCGGGCATGTGCGGGGTGAAATTTAAGATACATCAACTCTTTGAAATCTTAGCCCTCTATATGCACCGCGTCCACAATCCCCACGATGACCGAGATGACGCAGGCATCGGGGTTGTTGAGCACCTGGCGCGCGCCGCTGCCTTCCCGGTTCACCAGCACCGTATCCCCAATCCCGGCCTGAGAATTATCCAGGGCAATGAAGTCTTCGCCGGGCGACTCGCCTGCCAACCCTAGCGGCTGCACCACCAACAGCCGCCGGTTCTTGTAATCCTGATGGCCGATGGTGGTGACAACGGTACCTAGCACTTTTCCCAAAATCATGGCTATCTCTTATGCGAAGCTGTTCCAGCCGGGTTGCAGTGTGAGATCGAATGCCGCTTCATCGGCAACGGTCAGTTCATCCACGATGCCCACCAGGGCCAGATCAATCGGCACGAATTTCACATCGGGCAGCGCCAGGGATGCTTCGCGCGCGCGCACCATTACGCATAGATCGCCGATACCGGCATCCCCCACATCCGCCGCGACCTGGAGCGCGCCTACCGGCTCCAGTTTTTTATTCAAGGGTTGCACCACCAGCAGTTTCAAGCCCTCTGTGCCGGGATATTTGATGGTACAAACCGCCGTGCCGTGAACTCTACCCAGTAACATCTGTGTTACTTGAGACCTGTGCTGGTAAGTACCCGTTGGATGATGGTATCCAAAACGGGGGGCGCAATTTGGTCGCCCATCTGTGCTGTTACCGCGTTGCGGATGCGCTGGGCAAGCTCCGGGGCAGCCGGGCAGGCTCTCATTTGTTGTGCCGGTGGTGCGCTGCCCTGATTGCACACCAGTTTCACCCCCAGGCGGCGGGCCGTTTCGTGGGCCAGGTCTGTCAGTGCCATGTTGTCATTGATTTCCAATGACTGGATACCCTGCTCCGCCATCTTTTTGATGTCAATTTCAGTGTAAAAAATTTTTGGCATCGGTTTCTCCCATGCAAGCCACAGAGATACTGGCCCGTGCTATACTCGCCGCAGAAAATTACGGGGATTTCTTGAACACATCTTCGCCGTTGACCTGCATCGAGTCAATGATCGCCATAATCACAGCATCCACCGGGGTATCTTTCGTCATCGTAGTCTGCCGGGCAGAAGAACCGGCGCACGTTAGCACCAGGTCGCCCACGCCCGCATTGACCGTGTCTATTGCCACATAAGGTTTGCCAAACGGCTGCCCATACTCGTCAGTCTGGCGCACGATGAGCAGCTTTTGCCCGGTCAATTTAGGGTCTTTGATGGTCGCAACGGTAGTTCCAATCACAATGGAGATCAACATAATGCTTCTCCTGAATCAATAGCCTTGAGTAGCACCCGCTACCGTCCCGCCAGGGCCTTGCAGGATTTTCACCCCCGCGCTGGCTCCGATCCGGGTGGCACCGGCCTTAATCATGCTCTCGGCGTCCTCGTAAGTGCGCACGCCGCCCGAAGCCTTCACGCCGATGTCTGGCCCGACCACCCGGCGCATCAAAGCCACATCATGTACCGTAGCCCCGCCGCCCGCGAAGCCGGTTGAGGTTTTGACGAAATCTGCCCCGGCCTCTTTGGAGAGCAGGCAGGCGATGGTTTTTTCCTCATCGGTCAACAATGTCGTTTCTAGGATGACTTTTACAATCACGCCGCGTGCGTGGGCCGCATTGACGACGCCGCGAATGTCTTGCGCCACCAGCTCCAGCTCACGGGCCTTGAGTGCGCCGATATTGATGACCATGTCAATCTCGGTTGCGCCTTGCTCGATGGCATTGATGGTTTCAAACGTCTTGACCTCGCTGGCGGTAACGCCCAGCGGGAAGCCGATGACCGTGCAGACTTTGGCCGGCGAGCCTTGCAGCAATTGCGCACAAAGCTTCACCCACGCTGGATTGACGCACACTGAGGCGAATTGGTACTTGCGCGCCTCAAAGCACAGCTGGGCAATCTGATCCGGGGTGGCGTCCTGCTTGAGCAGAGTGTGGTCAATCATCTTCGCCAGTTCGGCATCCTGCGGAATGACACCTACAGAAGATGAAAGCCGCGCCGCGCCGGCATCTACCACGGCCCCGGCCCGGTCGAAGCAGGTGTGGACGCACAGTCCTTCGGCGCAATTGGCCTTGCATTGGCTATCTGTGGGCGCGGCGGCCTGCTGTTGTTGCTCGGCCAGAGCAATCAATACCTCGCGCGTGATAATTTCGACAAGTTGTTCAACGGTCTTCATATCTGGATTCATAATGCCTTCTCTTTTGGGGGTCAATCCCGTTGCCGGAGATGCACCCACTTGGTATACAGCCTTTCGATGATGATGATTTTGTTCACCCGGCGCTCGTGGCGTCCGCCGCCAAAGGGGGTCGCCAGCCATACCGTCACAATTTGCTTGGCAAGATTCACGCCGATCATGCCGGCACCCAGGGTGAGCACATTGGTGTCGTTGTGCTCGCGGCCATTCACCGCCGAAGCGTAATCGTAGGCCAGCCCTGCGCGCACGTCGGGGACTTTGTTCGCCACAATGCAGCTGCCGATGCCTGCCCCATCAATGACGATTCCGCGCCAGGCATCACCGGAGCCAACCGCCCGCGCTACATCATGCGCGAAATCCGGGTAATCCACCGGGTCTTTGCTATGCGTGCCCACATCCTGCACCTCATAGCCCAGAGCGGCGATATCTTTTTTGAGGATTTCTTTGAGCTCGTACCCGCCATGATCGGCCCCGATGGCGACAATTTTGCGGGCGGATGGGTGCGGGGGCGGATCAGGTTCTGTGTGAGGCGTGCTCATGGAGGGGGTACGGCCCATGAGCTGGGCGACAACTTGTTGCACAATGGGCCGAATGTCTTTGTCGGTTATGGTATTGCTCATTTAGGGTCTCTTGATGGACTCATCTGAAGGTTTGTGGAAAGCTGATGCTTAAATTATCAGCGTTTCCGCTGTTTTTGTCAAGTTGCGCGTAGAACGTTCCCTGAGCCTGCCGCAGGGCCGTTCCCTGAGCCTGCCGCAGGGAGGTGCCTTCGACAGGCTCAGGCAGCGGGATAAGGCGTTCCCTGAGCTTGCCGAAGGGGAAGCCTTCGACAGGCTCAGGCAGCGGGATAAGGCGTTCCCTGAGCTTGCCGAAGGGGAAGCCTTCGACAGGCTCAGGCAGCGGGATAAGGCGTTCCCTGAGCTTGCCGAAGGGGAAGCCTTCGACAGGCTCAGGCAGCGAAATTTGGCCTTTTCAAGCCTCCAATACCCGCGTGCGATACTGCAACGCCTCCGCCAGGTGATGCGCCTGGATGTCGGCCACGCCTTCGAGATCGGCGATGGTACGGGAGACTTTGAGGATGCGGTGATAGGCGCGCGCGCTCAGGTGCATCTGCCGCATGGCGGCGCGCATGAGCGCCTGCGAATCCTCGCGCAGCGCGCAGAACTGGCGGATCTCCGCCGGCCCCATATCGGCGTTGCAGACGAGCGCCGGGTTGGCGGCAAGCCGCGCATGTTGCCGTTCGCGCGCCCCGGCGATGCGTGCCGCGAGTGTGGCGGATGTCTCATTGCGTCGCGCCGAGCTCAGTTTCTCGTAGGAGACGCGGGGAACTTCAATGTGAATATCAATCCGGTCGAGCAGCGGGCCGGAGATCCGTTTGCGATACCGCTGGATGATGCCCATCGAGCAGGTGCAGGCGCGTTCGTTGTCCCCGAAATAACCGCATGGGCATGGATTCATCGCACAGATCAGCGTGAAGTTGGCCGGGAAGGTGAAGCTGCCTTGCGCGCGGCTGATGGTGACGAGCTTGTCCTCCATCGGTTGGCGCATCACTTCGAGCACGCGGCTGTTGAACTCCGGCAGCTCGTCGAGGAAGAGCACGCCGCGATGGGAGAGGCTGATTTCGCCGGGGCGCGGCCAGTTGCCGCCGCCCACTAGCCCGGCGTTGCTGATGGTGTGGTGCGGCGACCGGAAGGGCCGCTGCTGGATGAGCGGGGTATCGGCAGGGAGCATATCAGAGACGCTGTAGATGCGAGTGACTTCGAGCGCTTCTTCCAGCGAGAGGGGCGGCAGGATGCCGGGCAGCGCGCGTGCCATGAGGGTTTTGCCCGCCCCTGGCGGCCCGATCATCATTAGATTGTGTCCACCGGCGGCGGCGACTTCGAGCGCGCGCTTGGCGTGCTCCTGGCCCTGGATTTCGGCGAAATCTACAACGGGCGGCGGTGGTTGCGGGGCCATCCGCGCCACAAAGGGCAACGGGGTGATGCGCTCGAAGCCTTGTAGATGCGCCACGAGTGCCTGCAATGATGTCACCGGGTAGACCTGCACATCGGGGATGAGCGCGGCTTCGGGGGCGTCCACAGCGGGGACGTAGAGCTCGGTCAACTGCTGGCGGCGGGCCATATCAGCTACGGGCAGGACGCCGCGCACATGGCGCAGCGCGCCATCGAGCGAGAGCTCGCCCATGACGATGGCGTGTTCCAGCGCGGCGGGCGGTAGCTGCCCGGTGGCGGTCAACACGCCGACGGCGATGGGGAGATCGTAGGCCGGGCCTTCCTTGCGCAAATCGGCGGGGGCGAGGTTGATGGTGATACGCTGGTTGCCGGGGAAGTTGAGGCCGCTGTTGCGGATGGCGGCGCGCATTCGTTCGCTGCTCTCGCGCACGGCGGCATCGGGCAGTCCCACGATGGTGAGCGAGGCCATGCCGCGTCCGGCATCTACTTCCACTTCGATGGGGACGGAATCCAATCCCAAGACAGCTGCACTTGTGATTTTTGCTAGCATTATGCAATTACTCCTTGTCCATGGGTGTTCAGCTGCACGCGGATCTCGAGCCAGCGCGTGTGCTGCTCTTTCCAGAGCGCACGGTGGCGCCGGGGTTGCGCCCAGGTGAACGCGGCCCGGTCGAACGCGCGGTAGTATGCGCCCAAGTCATGCCAGTGTCCCGGCTTGCCGCTGAACAGTGCCGTCCAGCGGGTGACGCCGCGCAGGGTGGCGTAGGTCAGCACGGACAGCTCGGCCTTGTCGAGCTGTCCGTGCTCGCACAGACGGCGGGCGTAGCGTGTAACTTGCTGCCCTTCCCATAAGAAGGCGGCGATGCAAGCGATGAATGCACAGCCAGCCAGCGTGACGAAGAGGAGGGCTGGTAACAGTGCATAGAAGTTGCCCCGGTTGCCTGCCACAGTGGCGAGCAGGTTGTGCCCGCCGTGCGCCAGCACGCTGAGAGCGGCTCCGGTCGCTCGCCACAGCCACGCCCACCCGGCGCGGTGCGCGCTATCCGCGTGAGCAAGTCCCAACCCCAGCGCACCGGTGTAAAGTGCATGGTTCAGCCCGAAGACGCCCGCGCGGGCGACGGCCCCGCGGAAAGTTTGCAGCCAGGGCAGCGCGGCATAGCCAGCGGTGGTGTGCAGGACGGTTTCGGCAAGCGTAAAGCCCAGCCCAATCCAAGCGCCGCAGAGCAGGCCGGTGAGTGGGCTGGGCGGGTCGCGGCGCCAGAAATGTAGTGTCAACAGTAATCCCAGCCCTTTGGCGATTTCCTCGATCACGGGCGCGAGCCACGCGCGTGTGATGCCGAACACTAGGCCTTCCAGCGCGTAAGCCAGTCCAAAGGCGGGCAGTGCGCCCCAGAGCAGGCCGGTCAGCGCACGCGCTGGGGTGATGCGGCGATAGCGATCCAGCAGGCGGAAGAGTAGCGCGTAGCCGCCGAGCCAGAGCAGGCTGGTCGTCAGGATAGCGGTCATGCCAGCCGTTTTTGTACTTGGGCGAGCCGCGCCTCATATTGGGTGAGGTCAGTCTGGGCATGCGGACGGCCTTGCTCCAGCCGGTGGGTGGCGAAGGCGGCTTTGGTGACGAGGTTGTAGAACTTCCCCAGGTCACGCCAGCGTTGGAGATCGCCCGCGAAGAGTGCTTGGATGCGCGCCCCCCAACGGCGGCGCGGCGAGAGCAGCAGTTGCTGCCCGGCTTTGCTCAAATGGCCGTTTTGGACGTGGTTGTGCAGGTAGCGGTGAATTTGCTGCCGTTCGTGGTAGAGCGCCCACACGGCTACGACAAGCAGCACCAGCACGCCTCCCCAATCGGCGATAACTGCGAGCAGCAGGGGGATGTCGCCGGTGACGTAGCCCCAGACGGTGGCGAAGGCGTTGTGCAGAGCGTGTGCGCCCACGCCTAGCGCAAATCCTAGCACAGGAAAGAGTAGTTTTTTCCACAGTTGCTTGCTATGTAGGGCCAGGGCGATGCCCACGCCGGTAAAGCCGGTGTACATAGCGTGGTTGAGGCCAAAGAGTCCGGCGCGTAGGAAAGCCAGGAAGAAAGTACCGAACACGCCGCCTTCCATGTATGCGCCGAGCAGGTAGAAGAAGTTTTCAACCATCGCAAAGCCGAACCCGGCCATGCCGCCGTAGATGAGGCCGTCGAGCGGGCCGTCTATCTCGCCGTACTTGAAAATCCATAGCATGGCGACCATGAGTAACAGACTGCCGGCTTTGGCACTCTCTTCGATCAGCGGTGCAGAGACGGATGCGCCGAGCAGTTCTGTGACCAGTTGGGGCGAGCCTAGCGCCACGATGGGTATATCAAAGAGCAGCTCAAAGATGATGGATAGGATCACTGCCGGGATTGCGCCCCACACGAAGGCCAGGACGAGCAGGATGAAGGGTTCTTTTTCGTAGCGATCTAGCCACCACAGCAGCCAGGTGTACAGCAGGGTGGGGAGCAGGCTCAGGATAAAGGCGAGAAAGAATCCCATGGCGATCTCCTTAGAAAATCTGCAAATCTCAAATCAACAAATCTCAAATCTGTGTAGAAGTGTAACGCGAACTTTAGCTCATTCTTAGGGCTATATTGTAGATTCGGTGTAACGACTCAGGTTCAGACTTTATCTGTCATTGCGAGCTGTCTGCGGCATCCGTTCGCAAGCGAACGGCGCAATCTTGTTCATAGTTGAGATTGTGCCATTCGCAGACGAATGAACGCCACGGAGACGTGGCTCGCAATGACAAGGCTGAGTAGTTACGATTCGGTAACATTTTGTGAGTGAATCAGCGAATGAGATTTGCGATTTGCTATTTGCCCGGTTTGTTTTTGAGCAGGGCGGCCAGCCCGCCGAGGCCCAGGAGCGCGCCGCCGGCGAAGGCTGCGCCTTGCAGGACGGTTTTGGTCTCGACGCTGGGGAGCACTGCGCCTTCAAGCCCGGCATCCGCGCCGTAGCTGTTGAAGAGCTGCCCCCAGGGGGTCTCCAGTGCTGCCTGGACGCGCTTACGCCCCACCACCGGGTACCAGTAGACGTTGTGGTAGAAGTTGCTGGCGAAGTACGACCAGGGCACAATCGGCCCACGTAGCAGCAGCTCCTCGAAGGGCTTGAGTGCGCCGTGGTAGATGGCCTTTTGTCCCCGGCTGGCGAAGGTGTCTTCCTGGATGAAGTCCCAACGCTCGCCGGCAGCGTCCACATCGCCGACGAACTCGATGTCTTGTGGGTTGCCCACGCCCAGACCCAGCTCGTGCGCGATGCGGAGGAAGGGAATCGCCATCGGGTCGAAACCCTGGAGCATGGCGGAGGCCGCGTCAATCGCCACCTGATCGGCTGAGGCCATGAGGATGTTTTTCTCGTGCCAGTGCATCGCGCGGGGGCCAGGGCCGTCGCCTGCAAACGTGCCATCCATCACGGCGAACAGGCCGGAGTGGATGTCCTGCTGGATCATCAGCAAATCCACCAGTGTCTCGTGGATGACACTGTGCGTCCAGTGCCGCTTGCGGCCTAGCAGGCCGCCAAAGGCATTTTTCATCGCACCGGTGATGGTGGTGAAGACGTGGGTCTTCACCGTCGGCATTTGGATGATGTTGTTCCCAATCAGCACTTCGGGGATGGTGACGCCTTCGGGGTAGATGCTATCCAGCACGAGAAAGGGTGTTTTGGGCTGGTAGGGCACCCATTTGGCCTCCGGCTTGTAAATGTAGGTGCAGGGGACGCCATACTTATCGGTGACGTACTTCTGCTTGTTGTTGCGCTCGCCGTCGCCGGTATCCACCACAACGGTATCGTTGTGGACGCCGACGAGGTCGGTGTAGCCATCGGCTTGCAGCTTGCGGATAACGCCTTCGAGCTGCCAGGGGGTGGTGGAGCAGGCGGGATACCAGGTCTGCCACGAGATGTTGATCTTGAGCAGCGTTTTGTGTTGCTGCGGCAGGATGGTGCGATAGTCGGCCAGCTCCATGAGCCGGGCGTAATCTTCGAGCACGGTCTGCGGGCTGGTGCGCACGATGGCGACCTTGCCGCGACCAGGATAGGATTTGTGGGTCATAGTGCCTCCTTAAAAAAAATCTGCAAATCAGCGAATCAGCGACTGCTGTTTCCAAGTATACCGGGATTGGGGGTTCTGTCCAGTGGGGAAACGTAGTCCATCTGTGTGTCATTCCCGCGTCTTTGCGCGCCGGTGGAAGTTTGGAAGCCACAGGATTATTTCTGCGTGGGGGCGTTGCGCTACAAGTACAGCAGGAATGCCGGGGCGGGCAACCTTTTGACTTTTGCTTGACCCGCGATACACTGGATTCAGTAATAAAGTGTCAGCTGCTTCAACCTTGCGAAGGTTATGCAAACACTTTTTTGGGCATAGGATTACGTTTTAGATATGCGGGGGTAGCTAAGTTGTATGTAAACCTTCGCAAGGTTTTGCAAAGGTTGGGCGTGGGCGGGGGGGGGTATGGGCGAAGGTTGGGTACAAATAGTACAGGGGTTACGCGAGCAGTTGGGGACGCAGGTGCAGTGGCGTCTGGCGATTTCGATTTTCATCATTGTTGGCGTGTGGCTCTTCACCTGGCTGGGGCTACGTTTGTTGTGGAGCAAACGCCATGACCCGGTCACTCGCTATCGCTGGCAGAAGACGTTGCACTACTTTGCCGTGGTGTTTGTTGTAGTATCTTTGGGTATCCTCTGGCTGGAAGGGTTGCAATCGCTGGCGACCTTCATCGCGTTGGCCTCCGCTGGTTTGGCGGTGGCGTTGCGCGAGCTGTTTGTGGACTTTACCGGCTGGCTGTTCATTATCTGGCGGCATCCCTTCGGGGTGGGGGATCGCATTCAGATTGGGACGTGGGCCGGGGATGTGGTGGATATTCGCTGGTTCCAGTTCACTATTCTCGAAATCACCAATTGGGTGGATGCTGACCAGAGCACCGGGCGGGTTGTTCACATCCCCAACGGTATGGTCTTCCGCGAGCCGCTGGCGAATTATACGCGCGGCTTTGCTTACGTGTGGAACGAGATCCCCGTGCGGCTCACGTTCGATAGCGATTGGCGCAAGGCTAAGGCCATCCTCTTGCAGATTGCCGAGCCGCACTCGCACGAGGCCGCCGCCGAGGCGGAACGGCACTTGCGCGAGGAGGTGCGCGAATACCTGATCTTCTACAACAACTTCGCCCCGGCGGTTTACACGCGCGGGCGCGAGTTCGGCATCCTGCTCACCTTGCGCTACCTGTGCCGTCCCCGTCAACGGCGCGGTACGGAGCACACGATATGGGAGGAGATTCTCACCGCCTTCGCCGCCGAGCCGGACATTCACTTCGCCTATCCCACCTGGCGGGTGGAGATGGGGGATGTGCAACGTGATTTGCCACTGAAACAATGAACAAGGCCGCCCACTGACACTGCATGCAGCGTTAGTGGGCGGCCTTCAAACGGCCCTTAGAACAGATTACAGATTTTTCATCAAGCATCCGAGGGCTAAGAGTACAAATCCGGCTACCAGTAACCATACCGCGTAGATGGACAGGCTGGCAATGATCCCTTGCGAAGCAAGAAATCCCAGCGTTGCAAGTACCACGGCAATCCAAAAAGTGGCAACTTTAGGTGCGTTGAGTCTCATTTTTCAGTTCCTTTCCTTATTCCGAGATCAATGTCATTAAGTTAAGACTTGGCAGGTTTCGCAGCAACTGTGGTTAGTAGTATTTTATTGGTGAACAAGAGTTTGCTCTAGCGTTAAGCCTTTCAAACTTGCCAGGTCTGTAGGTTAAACTTAATGACATTGATTCAGTGATTACAGTTATATTACGCCAAGCAGGTTCAAGATGACGAGGATGACCACAATGACGATCAGCGTGTGAACGCCATTGCCGATTTTAGGGAAGCTGGAAGATACGCGCGGCCCGAAAAAGCCGAGCAACCACAGTACCAATAGAATGATGATAATTGTCCACAACATGGTAGTTCTCCTTTCAATGAGTGTTAGTGATATGTAACTATTCAATCTTTGTTATTGCGCCGTTCGTCTCCGAACGGCGCAATCTAAAGCACGAACGAGATTGCTTTGCCGCCCTGCGAAGCGCCCCTACATGATTAGGTATGGACGGCTTCCCCCAAATCTTTGAGACTTTGGCTCAAATGATCCCGCTGTTCATCAATCACATCTTGGCCGCGTTGCTGTAGGTCTTCCGCGTGCTCCTGTACATTGTCCGTGATCTGGCGGGCTTTGATGCGTACTTGCGCCGTTGCGTCTTCCACACCCTTGACCATTTGATTGCGCACTTTGATGCCCTTGCGCTGCAGGTTGGCGCGGGTCTTTTTACCGGATTGTGGCGCCAACAACAGCATCGTTGCTGCCCCGGACAAGCCCCCTAACAGAAACCCGGCCAAAAAGTTTCCCAATTGACTGGCGCCGTTCTCGTAATTTTGATCTGACGTATTCATGCTATTTTCTCCTTAGTTATGTGATGGTAATTTGAATCATTGGAATGGTTCGTTGTAACACGGCCTGGCGCTTAACTGCTTTGGGTCGTGTGGGTCGTGCGCTCGACGCCCGCGTTGGTCTGTTCTCGCGTGGAGCGCGTGAGCGTGCGCGCACTGGGGCGCTCCGCAACGATGCGGATGACATACACGATGCCCCAAAAGATCAGCGCATAGATGCACATCGCAATGAAGGTCGTCACTTCAAGCACCATTCCCCCGCTTGCAGGCGTCCCTACCAATAGGTCAAACGGTGCTACGAACAGGTTCGTAATCCCGTAAATGAGCTGGGCAAAGCCGCTGATGGTATTGGCACCAATGAGCTTCAATATGAAGCGCAGTCCCAACAAAATCTCCAACAGCCCTAGCACGCCCCAGATAATCTGGACGGCCATAGAAAACCCTTGCCGCCGCTCAGCGGCAACATCGCGGGTCACTTGTTCCGTTGCCGCGTATCCCGGCTGTTGTGTGGTCACGGTTTCCTCGCGGCGATCTACAGAAAGTTCAGTGAGCGGTTGGTTGATAGTCATGTTGCCTCCTTGTAGGGCTCAGCATAATGCAAATTATTATTTCACCCAAGTTGCTACCTGTTGGACATTGACCACCCACAGCAGACTACAATTGGCTTCCCAAAAGTCGTTAGTGGGTCGTCATCTATGTTCAAAATGTGTGTAAATTCTTACTAAAACAGGCTTGCCACCTAGGGTTTGTAGTGACGGCTTTAGGCGTTCCAGTGGCGTAAAAAGCAGCTTAAGCCGCCACTACCAGCCCCTCGTGGTCCTAGAATAGCCTATTGACTTAGCGAAAGATGTAAGGTAGCAACTTGGGTTACTCACTCGAATGCTGGTCAGCTTCTTAGAGCGACCTTACGGTTAGCGCCGCCGTCGCCCGCGGAAGAGCCGGACAATCGCCAGCAGAATGATAGCCCCCAGCAGCGTGACCAGCATCGTGGGAACGGTGATCGTATCGTTGATGGTTCCCACCCCAAAGATGGGGCTTAGAAAGTACCCGGCCAGGAATGCGCCGACAACAGCCACGACGATGTTGAGCAGCAGATTTGAGCGATCACGCATGATTTCTGTTGCTACCCAGCCGATACCTGCCGCCACGATAAGGTAAATTAATATGTTCATGATCTGTATCCCCTTTGAAAATAGACGTATAACAAGCCTTTGGCTTGTGGTTAGCGCAAGCCAGAGGCTTACGCTACATTTTCATTCAACCGCAAGAACAGGGCGCTTACATTGACAGGGGTGGGAAGGCCATCGGTGGCATGTCGGGATCATATATAGCTACGTGCGGGTTCATGTCTGCTTCTGTTGGTTGGGTTTCCCCCGCTATTACCTGGCGATTGGCTTCCGCCTCTTTTTCTTTGGCTTCATGCTCCGCCATGCGCTTGTCAATTTCGGCTTCGGTTTGTTCGCGAGTATAGCCATACTTTTCCTGAATCGTACCGACAAATTGGTCATACTTGCCGCCGATACGCTCCACGTCGTCATCAGTGAGCTTGCCCCACCACTCTCTAACCTGCCCTTGCACTTGCTTCCACTTGCCTTCAAAAATATCCTTGTTCATTGTGACCCTCCTGGTCGTTGAAATAAGCTGCCCTATTGATGATGGCTAACGCTCCGCGAGCGTTAGCGCGCCCAGCATCCATTTGTATCTGCGCCTTTCAGCGCATGCGCTGTATCTTGCGCTCGCTCGGATTGTCCCAAAGCGCTTGGCGTCTGATTAGACTATTCCAGGCTCTCCGCTGTTCGCGTTCGACGACATCGCGCAATTCAAACACCGTGATAGCCTCTAATATGCCGGTTAGGAGCGCCCAGACAACAATAAAAGAAAACAGCACCGGTGCTGTGCTGTTTGGGCGCAGGCTGGCGAATCCCCCAATGGCAATTCCTGTCAGTCCTTTGACCTGGAACGTCCATCTATGATTGAGATTGTTGTGGTCAAGCCAGCTTGTGATGAGCGCCCAGAGACCGTTTGCCAGTGCATAGATGCCAAACAACAGCGTCAGTGTGGTTAGAGAGTCGTCTGACAGGAACGTCGCCAGCCCAAACAGTACGGCGATCACGCTGTGTAATGCTAACCCCCGTCCGTTGTGACGAGTGAATTGCGTACCCATGCGACCCTCTCTTACCTTAAACATGAACCGAGTTTTTGCCTTTTGATTACTCTTAGCATACCTCTTTAGAGGCGCAATAGCATCGGTGTTCTGTGGACTTTTATCTACACGTTCAGATTAGGGGTTACTGTTTCTCTGTACTAGCGGGAGGTAGAGGTTCATTTTGAACGTGGCCGTGATAGCTTTGTTGGCGTCCATGGTTATCTGCGTGGGGTTGATGGTTCCGCTCAGGTCGCCCGACCAGCCGACAAAGTACCAGTGCATATCTGATGTTGCGGTGAGGGTGATCACTGTGCCCTCGACGAAGATATAAGGCACAGTGGTGAAGGGCGCTGGTGTCACGCTTCCCTGGCCTATAATGTTGACCGTCAAAGTATAAGCCGGCGTGTTAGTGATGGGGGGCGAGCCATTTGTGTCCATAGTCACTGCGCCATGGAGCGCCAACGCTCTACCCAGCAAACCCGCGCCGGTATCCAAAGAAATGCTTTGATCTGCGACAATATTTCCACTGAATCGCGTAGTGGTACCGAGCGTCGCCGAGCTGCCGACTTGCCAGAACACGTTGAGCGCCTGCCCATCATTGATTATATCAACAGACGCGCCGGAAGCGGTTGTGAGGGTGCTTCCAATTTGGAAAACCCAGACAGCATTGGCATCACCCAGCGCATCCAGCACGAGATCGCCCGTCAACTGCGCGGATGTATCGAAACAATAGACGCCGGGTTGGAGCGTCATACCGCCCAAATCTTGATCCGTCAAATCACTATTGCAGAGTCTACCTGCCAGGTTGTTGTACGCTGTCAGGGCGTCAATCTGCGCCTGTAGCGCAATCCCGTCAGCGGCATGGATGGCGCCATTTCTAACTTCGCCGGGAGGAAAGCCGATGACTTCGTCGCCAGGGCTGACCCCCACATTCCCATAATAGACGCCGGAGCCGGTATTGGTGAATGTCGAACCTGCCAGACCCACAAAGCTTGCCGCGGCGCCTAAATCAGGCAGCTCAGCGCTGAGGCTGGCCGCGACGTTGGACGCGGGGTTGCTCGCTGTGGCAAACACTATGGACATGATGAGCAAAAATGTTAAAATTTTGATTTTCATCGTATTCTCCTAAATTTATCAGATAGCTACCAGTATAGATGTAACCGCATTAATCGTCATTGGTGTAGTGTGGATTTTTAGCTCCACATTCAACTGGCGTGAGTCAAGGTCTGCTCCACCGGATGCGGAGCATTCACATTCCCTGCAACTTACCTGGGCCAACTTCAAGGACGGGTATTGGGTCCGCTGTTTCTCGTTGTTGTTGTTTGCGCCGGTAAGTAGCCGCGCTCAGGTAAGCGCCAAAGAGAAAAATGAGGCTGGTCAGATAGGCCCAGGTCAGGAAGGCGATGATGGCGGCAACTGAACCATAGACCAGGTTCGAGACGGAGATGTAGGTGGCGACAAATGACAGGAATACTTTCTTCGCCAGCTCCCAGAGCAGGCCGCCCCCAATCGCGCCGGGCAAGAGCTCCCGCCAGGTAGCCCCGCCGTGCGGGAGCAGAAGGTAGAGCGTCATAAACGCAGCGATATCGAGCACGAGCGCCAGCGCCAGACTGATGCCGCCCTTAATCCAGAGCCAGGAGTCCGGTAGCCAGGGGCGGAGGTCCGCAATCATGCTGCCGGCAAATGCCACCAGGAAGAGCGCCGGGCCGACGAAGGTCAGGACAAATAACAAGGCCAGCCCCCGGCGCTTCCAGACTGCGCGCCGGCGTTTGATGCCCCATATTTCGTTCAGGGTGAGCGTGAGCGTATAAAAGACGGTGGAGGCTGACCAGATCAACCCCACCAGGGCGACGCCGGTGACAGGCCCGCGCGTTTGGATGATGGCATTGATGTTATCGCCCAACAACTGGCCCAGGGCGGGCGCGATAAACTCTAGCCTTTGAATGATGAGCTGTTGTTCAATCACCGGGCCGAGGCTGAAACTGGCAATCGCGATGCTCAAAAGCGTGATGGGGAAAAGGGAGAGCAGCGCGTAGTAAGCAATCGCCGCAGCCATAATGCCCGTTTCGGGACGGAGCGCGGCCTGGGCTGCGCCTAACACTATTCCTAACCAGCCGTAGGTGCACGCATTCAGCCGCTGCGCGTCGCGGACGCCTCGCTGCCAGAGCGCCGCTGCCGGTTTGCCGATTCTGGGGATGTTCAGTTTCTTTTTCATGGTTCTTAGCGACCTATTAGTGACTCTGCTGAAATAACTCCTAAAAATCCGATTTTTTAGAAATCTGATACTAGATGTAGGCTTTTTGCGTTAGGATTCCCTATATGTAGTAGGTCATGTGTGGAAAAAATCGGATTTTTACCTTTTTGCAGGGGAGTCATTAGTGAGGCTACTGAAAAACTAGATTTTTTACCACAGAGGCACAGAGGACACAGAGATTTTTTACTGGATAAAATGGATAGCTTGGATGCAAAAATAAGCTTTATCAAAGTGAAAATTTTGCTACCGTACACTTGTAGATTTTTGCCACGAATTCACTCGAATTAACCCGAAAACAATAAGAAATTCGTAAAATTCATGCTAATTCGTGGCTAAAACTGAATGCACTTGGAAAATGTACGGTAGACAAGTGAAAATAAAGAATTCTCTGCACTCTCCGTCTCTCTGTGGTGAATTTTTTCTTTTTTCAAGTAGAGTCATTTAATGTAACTGTGTCTCTCCGGTTTGCAGGAGGGGTTCCGCTTGCTCCAGCAGTTGGGTGAGCCGCTCTACGGTGCTGGTCACTAAGGGCGGCGGTTCATCTATCCCTGCGATAGTCGCCTGCACCCGCGCCAGCCGCTCCTGGAGATCTGGCAGTCGCCTCGCAGTCCCGGCTGCCGCGCGATGGCTGACCAGGCGATGCCACAGGATTTGGCAGACGATGGACAACGGCGGCGCGACCAGGATGCCGAGTAGCCCGAAGACATCGGCCAGGGCGACGAGCAGGAGCACGGTCAACATGGGATTATGCAAATCACGCTTGAACAGGCGCGGTTTGACCCAGAGCTCCACGGCTATCAAAACGGCGAGCGTGTAGCAGCCGGTCAACAAGCTCACCTGCACACTGGTCAGCAGCCCCACCAGCACCGGCGTCAGCAGCGCCAAGGGTGCGCCCATCACGGGAATCAGGCAGAGCAGCGCGCCGGTCAATGCCAGGAGCGCCGGATAGGGCGACCCCAGCAGCCAGTAGCCCACGCCGAAGAGTAGCCCAACCAGCAGGCTTTGAACCACTTGACCGCGCAGGTAAGCGCCAATGTCCTGCTCAATCGTCCGCACAATATCCCGCACCTGCTTGCGCTGTTCCGCCGGCAGCAGCGAAAGCCAGAGCCGTTCAAAATGGATTTGATTGCTGCTCCAATACAGGCTCAAAAGCAGCACAACGAGCGCCCCGCTCACCACGCTGCCCAACCCCTGCGTCACGCCGAGGAGGGTCGGCAGCACCAGCTGCCCCTGGTCGCCGGTAACGGCTGCGAAGAGCTGGCTCGGCGATGGCAGTCGCGCCACCAAGTCCAGTTGGAACGCGCTGCCTTCCAGCCAGGGTGGTAACTGCCACACATCCTGCGCCGATACTGTGCGGGCCAGCTGTTGGATTTCGTTGATGATGGTATCGCCGGTGGAGAAGAGCAAGAAGCCGCTGCCGCCCAACGCCACCAGATAGAGGAGCAGCCAGGCCCCGCGCACTGCCAGGCGTCCCTTGACCAGGCGATTTAGCACTGGGTGCAGCGCGGCCGCCAGCGCGAGCGAGAGCAACACATAAATGACGACCCCACGGAATTGCCACAGCGCAATCAGCGCCAACAACGTGGTCAGCACTGCCGCACCGAACCGCGCCAGTTGTCTGGTCATGGCGCACCTCCTGGCTGACTCTGGGCCAGCAAAGCGTCCAGGTCGGTGGTGAGGGTCTCGATTTCATCCATCACCTGATCAATCTGCGCGATTTTGAGGGTTGAGCCGTCTTTGGTGAGCCGCGCCTGCTTGCGCAGGTCTTGCGCCAGGTCTTGCGCCGCATAGCGCAGCCGGCTGGCAGCATCGCGGCCCGAAGTCTCCTCCGCCTCCGGCCCAAAGACGAAGCGATTGAGCAAGAGCTGGAGCATCGCCGCGATGGGAATTGCCATCAACGCGCCGGCAATGCCGAACAAAGAGCCAAATGCGAACAACGCCAGCAGCGAAACGAACGGGTTGACCCCGACGGCCTTCCGCATGACGCGCGGCACCAGCAGGCTGTTTTCCAGCTGTTGGATCACCACCGAGGCGAGGACGACCCAGACCAACTTGGCCGGCGCGATGGAGAGGCCTACGACTGCCGCTGGAATGGCCCCCAGCAGCGGCCCTATCATCGGCACGGCCTCTAGCACACCCGCCACGAGCGCCAGCACCAGGGCGTTGGGCAGGCCGATGAGCAAATAGGCCACCAGCGATAGCAAGCCGATCACCAGGCACAGGACGCCTTGCCCGGCAATATAGAAACCTACCGTAGTTTCCATGGCCGTAATCAAGTCGCTCATGCTCTCGCGCCGATCCTTGGGCAGCAGCAGCAACCACGCTTGCAGCGCGCGCGGCCCATCCAGCGTCCAGTGAAACGTCAGCAACAGGATGACGATGGCAAAGAAGACGCCCTCAACCGCCCCGGTCACATACCCCAACGCTTGCCCGGCGGAAGCAATCATTTCCGACCCGGTTTGCTCCACTAACCCCAGGCTGGGCAGCGTCTCCGGGAGGAATGTGGTTAATTGCACGATGAATTGATTGGGATAGCTCCCCAGCCACACGTGCAGATTCTCGTAATAGCCCGGCACTGCGGCGGTGATCGTGATGCTTTGCTCAACAATCACCGGAAAGAGCAGCAGCACGAAGCCCACCAGCAGGGCGAGCAGCAGGCCGTAGACCAGCAGCACCCCAGCTACCTTGTGAATGCCGCGTCGCTGCTACCAGGTCACCAGTGGCCTGATCACCGTCCCCATGAGGATGGCGATAAAGAAGATAAAGATGACCTGGTAGAACCGGTAGAGCAGCCAGAAGCTCAGTGCGACCGCCGCGAGGACGAGCGTTGCCCACACGACCCGTCGAAAGGGCCAGGCAGCGAATTGTGAAGGGGGGTACTGTATCATACTGCTCCTCCAAAAATCTCAAATCACAAATAGCAGAATTACTTGTGTGGTAAATGTAGTACGAACTTTAGTTTGTGTGTGGCAGAACACAAACTGAAGTTTGTGCTACATTCAACTGACGTTCCCCAGCACCACAGTGACCTGGTGCTCATTCCCATCGTCCAGTAGCGGAATCGCGTTGTCGTGCAAAACGTTGCCGTCCAGCGTGATGCGCTTAACGCCGCGTTGGACGCCCGCTGGATTCTCCACGCTGATCTGAAAAGTCGTTGCGCCCACGCGATAGGTCGCTTGATAACCCGGCCACGTCTGCGGAATGCACGGCTCGATGACTAACGTCTGCCCCTTGCGCTGGATACCTAGAAGCGCTTCGAGGCCCACCCGGTACAGCCAGCCGCCGGAGCCGGTGTACCACGTCCAGCCGCCGCGCCCGACGTGTGCCGCTGCGCTGTACACATCGGCGGCGATCACATACGGTTCCACCCTGTAGCGCGCGGCTTTTTCCGGCGTGTCGCTGTGATAGATCGGATTGAGCAGTCGGAACAGCGCTTCAGCGCGATCACCCTGGCCGAGTTCGGCAAACGCCCACACCCCCCACGTCGCCGCGTGTGTGTACTGCGCGCCGTTCTCGCGGATGCCGGGCGGATAGCCCTTGATGTAACCGGGATCGCGCGGCGTTTGATCGAACGGCGGCGTGAGCAGGAGCAGGATTTGCTCCTCTGAACGCACGAGCCGCTCGGCGGCCGCTTCCATCGCTTGTGTCGCGCGCTCCGGGTCACCCGCGCCGGACATGACCGCCCACGCTTGCGCGATCAAATCAATCTGGCAATCCTGGTTTGCCGCCGAGCCGAGCGGTGTGCCGTCGTCGTAATACGCGCGCCGGTACCACGCGCCATCCCACGCGCTCGCTTCGATGGCTTGCGCCAGTGCAACGGCCTGCTGCCGATAAGCCGCCGCCTGCGCCTCACCGCCCCGGGCCTCGGACAACCGAGCAAAGCGGGTCAATGTCGCGCATAAGAACCAACCCAGCCACACACTTTCCCCGCGCCCTTTGATGCCGACCCGGTTCATGCCATCGTTCCAGTCGCCGCTGCCCATCAACGGCAACCCATGCGCCCCGGCGGTGCTGCCCTTCTCCAGGGCGCGGCGGCAATGCTCGTAGAGCGTATAGGTCTCAGTGGTAAGCGCGTACTGAGCGTAGCGTTCGTTCTCATCCGGTTCCAGGGGCGCGCCGGTGCGGAACGGGATACGCTCATCGAGGATCGTTGCATCGCCGGTCGCCGTAACATAGTGGGCGACGACAAACGGCAGCCACAACAGGTCATCTGAATACCGGGTGCGCACGCCTGCGCCGGCTGGCGGATGCCACCAGTGCAACACGTCGCCGGCATCGAACTGGAACTGCGCGGCGTGTACGATGTACGCGCGGGCGAGTTCCGGCGCAGCATGGACGAGCGCCATGACATCTTGCAACTGATCGCGGAAACCATACGCGCCGGACGATTGATAGAAGGCCGCGCGCGCCCACACCCGGCACACCAGGGTTTGATACAGCAGCCAGCGGTTGAGCAGCAGGTTCATCGCCGGATCAGGGGTCTGCACTTGCACCGTCCCCAACAATTTGTCCCAGCCTGCGGTCATCTGTTCCCAGGATGCTGCCATCTGGTCTGCCTGTTGATAGCGCTCAACCAGTTGCAGGGCCTCTGCGCGATTCGCGCCCTCGCCGAGTAAGAAATAGACGGTTTGTGTTGCGCCCGGTTGCAGATCAATGTGGAGTTGCAGGGCGGCGCATGGATCGAGGCCCGGCTCGATGACGCTCGCCAGGCCAATGCGACCGAGCGCGGCGGGTTGCCGCACACTGCCTCCACGCCCCAGAAATTCGGTGCGATCCGCCGTTAAGCCGTGGAGCGGCTGGCTCGCCGCAACGAACGCGACGCGCTCGCCAAATTCAGCGTTGTAGCTATTGCGCGCCAGCAGCGCTTGATGCTCGCTGTCATATTCGGAGACGACATACTGCGCCGTATCGCGCGCCACCCCCAACACCCATTCGACATAAAACGTCGCAGTGATGCGCCGCGTGTGCGCCCACAAGTTTGTGAGCCGCAATTCCACCACCTTCACCGGCGCATCCGCCGTTGCGAAGAGGCGCAAGTGCTGGGCCAGTCCGTGACTGTGATGCTCAAAGATCGAATAGCCAGCGCCATGTCGAATAAGATAGGGTGCTGCGGCAGGACACGGTAGCGGGGTGGGCGACCAGACCTCAGCCGTTTCTTCGTCGCGCAAATAGAGCGCTTCGCCCGGCGGGTCGGCGACCGGATCGTTCGACCAGGGGGTGAGCCGGTTCTCGCTGCTGTTGCCAAACCAGGTAGTGCCCGCCCCGGTTTCGGACACCGTGAAACCAAAATCGGGATTGGCAATCACGTTGATCCACGGCGCGGGCGTCCACTGTTCCGGCTCCAGGTACATCACATACTCGCGCCCGTCGGCGCTAAAGCCGCCCAGGCCGTTGTCGAAGACCAGATCGTTGGGCCGCGCCAGCGGCGGTGTGGCTTCGGGCATGGCATCGCCCGGCATAGCTACAAAGGCTGGCAGCGGCGGTGCGGATGTGTGCAGTGCCTGCAAGTGCTGCGCGAGTGAGCCTTGCGCCCCGTCGAGCACCACGCGCGCGGCGGTTTCCAACAATGCCCGGTCGGCGTCGCTCAGTTGATCGGCATAGAGTGCAAAAATGCCGCCGCGCCGATTGAATTGATCTTCGCTATTGTGACGGACGAGGACGCGCTGGAGTTGCCCGCGCAATTCTTGCCCGTAGGTCGTCCCCTGCTGATTGAGAATGACCAGATCAATCTGGATGCCGCGCTTGCGCCAGTAGGTATGCGCCTGGAGCGCCTGTTGCACCAGCGTCAGGTCTTCCGTGGTGTTGATTCGCACCAGCAGGATAGGATAATCGCCGGAGATGCTAAAGCGCCACAGGCTCGACTGTCCCTTGCGATTCGCGGCGAGGCTGGCGGCGTTGGCGCGTAAGGCGGCTCGTGGATAGATCAAGGCTGATAAGAGCTGCTCGATCTGTTCCAGCTCTGCCACCGTCAGCTCGAGCTGCGTCAGTTCCAATTCAGCGCGCCCCCGCGCCTGCTCAAAGGCCCGCTCGATTGTGGACGGGTCTTGATAGCGCTGCGCCAACGTCACAGCCTGATCGCGCGAGCGCGTTGTCAGCGTGATAAAAGTCACCTGCGCCGAAGCGTGGGGTTGCAGTTCAAGGGTCTGGCCGAGCGCCATGATCGGATCGAGCGTTGCGCCGGTTGTGCCGGATAGCGCTCCCTGGTCTCCCAGGGCCGCCGGCGCGCGCAACGCTTGGCCGCGCCCCAGAAAGTGCGCCCGGTCGGTCTCATACGCGCCGGTGAGGCGGTGTCCCGGCGAGAGCGTTACCGCGTGCGCCAGGTAGATGGGGGTTTCTTTTGCCGAACGGGGTCGCCGCCAAAAGAGCAGCGTGGTCGCGTCCGGCAGGTAGGCGCTTTCGATGAACAGTTTGTTGAAGGCGGGATGGCGCGCATCCGCTGCTTGCGGCGCGAGGATGATTTCGCCGTAACTGGTGAGCGCGATGCGCCGGACGCGCTCGGTGTGATTCGTGAGCGAGATGCGGCGTATCTCCACATCGTCTTCCGGCGCGACGGTGATTTCCAGCGTCAGGCCGATGCCGTAATCGCTGCGCCGAAATTCGGCCTTGTGCGGATAGAACTGCACGCTTTGGCTCTCAGGCATTGCGCCTGTCGGTTGCGCGGTGGCCGACCACAGCGCGCCGCTTTCCAGGTCTTGCACATAAATCCAAACGCCGCTATCCTCGCGGGTCGTGTCGGCGCGCCAGCGCGTGAGGGCCAGGTCTTGCCAGTTGCTAAAGCCGGCCCCCGCGCTCGTAATCAGCACGCCATAACGCCCATTCGACAGGAAATGCACCTGCGGTGCGGGCGACTGCGCCGCCACGCTCCACGGCGTCGCGTTGACCTGCTGCCGAATCGGGTCTTCGCGGGTGGCCCGCTCGTCTTCCGGTTGCACCACTTCGAGGGGCGCAGCGTAGGGCACTTTTTCCTGCAAGAGCAATTCGACGCTCCGCACGACCGGATCGGCGTGGAAGCGGCGCACCATGATGTTATCGTGCAAGTAGTTGACCAGCGAGAGCAGGATCATGCCCTGATGATGCGCCATGTGCGAACGCACGATGGCGTGCGTTTCGCCGAGCGCCAGGCGGGAGGTCGAAAAATCAAGCGCCTCGTAGAAGCCATGCGTGCCCAGCATGTGCAACGCCTCCAGGCGGGCGATATTCTCCATCACCTGGCGCGGGCGCAGCGTCAGCGCCAGCAGCGAAGCGTAAGGGGCAACGACCAGGTCGTCGGTTAGATTCCGCTTGAAGCCCAGACCCGGCACGCCAAAGGTGCGGTACTGATAATTCTGATCTGCATCGAACGCATAATAGCCCGATTCGGAACTGCCCCAGGGCACGCGCTTGTGTTTGCCGTAAGCGATTTGCCCATCCACCGCGGCCAGACAGCTGCGCTGTAACAGCGTCCCGTCGTAATTGCGTAGCAGCAGGGCGGGCATCAGATACTCGAACATCGTGCCGCCCCAGGAGAGCAGCGCGCGGGCGCCGTCTACCTGTGTCAGCGGGCGCCCCAGGTGCAGCCAATGCGTGGGCGGCACTTCGTTCCGGGCGATGGTGACCAGGCTCGCGATGCGCGCTTCGGAGGCCAGCAAATCGTAGTAGTTGTTATCCAGCCGCTCGGCGGTGGCGTTGTAGCCGATGTGAAACAACTGTCGCTGCTCATCGAACAGGAAGCGAAAGTCCATGGTCTGGATGTGCTGCGCGGTTTGCTGCTCCACAGTTTGCAAATCGCGCAACAACTCGTTAGCGACCAGCCGGGCCGCGGATAAGGTCTGCGCGAGGTGCGTACACCAGTCACGCGCTTCGGAATCAGAATCGGCCAGGTCGCGGAGACTTTGCAGGTGTGCCAGTCCGGTGGTGCAGACGGCGTCAATCTCTTCGAGCAGCGGGGCAGTGGGCAAGGCGGCGCACAGCGTTTGCCAGGCCGTGTGGATTGCAGGTGGCCCGTCGGCGCGCGTGAACAACGCGGGCGGTTGGCTCAACAATGCGAGCCAGGGCGCGAGCTGCGTGAGCTCGCGTTGCATATTGTACACATGATGCTGTGTGCGATCAGCCGCGAGATTGAGCAGGTTGAGCGCGTCCGTGTCCAATGCGCCAGCGTTAGCGGTGATGAGCGTCATCAACGCCTGGTTGAGTGTGTTCCACTGCTCGCCGAGCAGCTGCTGTAACAGCGGCAGCCAGGCTTCAGGAGCGTCGCGCGCGGCGATGATTTGCTGCCGCATGTGTGCCAGCGTGGCCTGGAACGGCGCGACGGCTGCGGCGGGTAGATCGCGCCCGACATCATCGAACAGGCTCAGGGTATCGAGCAGCCCCTCCCAACTCTTCCACCGCCAGACCGGTTGACGCCGCAAGGTTTGCACCCCTTGACCCAGCGCGCGGAGACAGGCGACCAGATTGCCGCTATCCACGGTGGAAACGTAACGCGGCGGCAGCGGCGCGAGGGAGCGGGTATCGTACCAGTTCAAAAAATGCCCACGATATTTTTCGAGCTGGGCCAGGGTGTCAAATGTCGCTCGCAAGCGGGCCGCGACATCGCTCAGGCCGATGTAGCCCAGATCATACGCGGCCAACGTCGAAAGCAAGAGCAGCCCCAGGTTAGTCGGCGAGGTGCGGTGGGCGACGATGCCACGCGGCGACTCCTGAAAATTATCCGGCGGCAGCCAGTGGTCTTCAGAGCCAACGAACTGCTCGAAAAAATACCAGGTGCGCCGCGCCACCATGCGCAGCCGCATGGTCTCGGTGGCGGATAGCGGCGCGGGGGCGGTGTCCAACGGGCGGCTGATCCAGTCGGCGATCCTAGGCGCGAGTAGCCACGCGATCAACAGCGGCAGCGCCGCGAAAAACGCGGCGGGATTGCGCCAGAGAATCAGCCCGGCCAGCGCGCCGGACGCCAACAGCGCCGCGAACTGCTGCTGCAACGTCACACCGCCGGAAGCGGTGCGGATCGTATCCGCGTAGCTCGTCCATTCGAGCAAATGTTTGCGGGTGACGAACAGGCGCGCGAGCGTGGTCACGACGCCGCCGAGCGTGAGAAGGGTCTCGTAGAGGATGAAGGTCAGCGCCAATAGCCAGCGCGCGAGGCCGCTTTGCAGCGCGCGGAAAACCGGTCGCCAGGGAGCGCCGCTGACGACTTGCGCCAGTCCCAGCACGAAACTGGTGAACACCGGCACGGCGAGGGCCAGCGCGCCCACGAGCGTCCACACCCACGGCGCGCCGGGCAACCACAGCCAGCCAGCCACAAATAGCGCGAGCAGCGCGGGCGATAGCAGGCTGCGGCGCAAGTTGTCCAGAATTTTCCAGCGCCCGATGATGGAGAGATCGTTGGGGAGCGTGCCTTTGCCCGCCGTGGGCACACGCGGCAAAAGCCAGGGCAACAATTGCCAGTCGCCGCGAATCCAGCGGCGGGAACGGCGCAGATACACCGCGTAATGGGGCGGATAGTCTTCGTACAAGACGATGTCCGTGACCAGACCGACGCGCCCGTAAATCCCTTCGATCAAATCATGGCTGAGGATCGCATTTTCCGGCATCCGCCCGGCGAGACTGCGCTCGAAGGCGTCAATTTCATAGATGCCCTTGCCCACATAACTGCCCTCGCCAAACAAATCTTGGTAGGCGTTCGACACCGCGCGCGAGTACAAATCCAGGCCGACATCGCCGGCAAAGATGCGCGTAAAGCGCGAGCAGTTGACGCTGGTGGACGTGATTTCGATGCTGGGTTGTAGCAACGTGTACCCGGTGCTGACGGCGCCGCTGCGCGGGTCGAACTCGGCGCGATTGAGCGGATGCGCGAGCGTGGCGACCAGGCGGCGCGCGGCTTCGCGCGGCATCAGGGTATCGGCATCCAACGTGATGACGTATTTGATCTCACCCAGCACCGCCAGATCGCCGGTCTGCACGCTGAACGCTGTTTTTGCACCGCCGCGCAGCAACAGATTGAGTTGATGTAATTTGCCGCGTTTGCGCTCCCAACCCATCCATCGCTCCTCGTTTGCATTCCAGCGGGGATCGCGATGAAAGAGGTAAAACGGCCCTGACGTGGCGCGGTGATATTTCTCATTGAGCGTGCAGATACCGGCGGTGGCTTGTTCCACTAATGGATCCGCGCCGGATTCTGGCGGCTGCCGCGTGTCGGGCAAATCGGTGAGCAGCGCAAAATACAGATGCGGATCTTGGCTCCGCAAAAAGTGCAATTCCACTTGTTTGAGCAGCGACTTGACTTCGGCGGCGCTCGATAACATTGAGGGGATGACCACCAGGGTCTTGCTCTCGGCAGGGATGGCATCCTCAAAATCCATCTTGGGCAGCACGCGCGGGGGAATGCCCTGCGTAATGAGCCAATTGATCAGAGTGACGGCTATCGTGAGCGCCGGGATGAGCAGCAGCAATCCGACCGCCAGCGTTTGCAGCAGTGTCGCGCCGGCCCCTTGCGCGTAGAGGACGCCGCCGAGCACAACGCTAAATGTGAGCAACACGACACCGCCGAGATACACCGGCGTCGGATGATCCAGAGCGCCCCGGCGCACGCGCGAGCTCAGGGGCGCGCGATAGCCCACGCGGGCATCGAGCTGTACGCGACCCACATCAAGTAGATAGTAGCCGACGTGTGCGGCGCGTGGCGTGTCTGTCGGCGAAGCGGCGTGAGCCAAGTCTACCACTTGGCGCGCGATGGCTTGCTCATCCTGCCCGGTGGCGCGCGCCATTTTTTCGATCACCTTGCGATAGCGGTCGCGCGTTTCCCGATCCATCTGGGCATAGACGCGCGCCGGATCAGTGCGCAAAATGACTTCGACCTGGCTGACGCTTTCAAAGAAGTCCTGCCAATCCTGATTCGCCAGCAGGCGCAGACTCATAATGCAGTTGGCGACCGTCTCATTGCCGGTGAGCGTTTGGGGCAAGGCCAGCGTAGGGAGCACCTCGGGCCGGGGCAGCGCGGTGATGCGGCTGATGCTTTGCGCCAGGAACTCGACCAGTCCCAGGCGGAGCATCACGGGCAGCGCCCACAATTCACCCGATGTCAAGGGCGCGAATGTCTGATAGCGCTGCACAAAGCGCGTGATATGCTCCATATCGAGCCGCGCCTGGCGCATCACGATCAATTTTTGGGCCAGGGCATAGACCCGTGGATAACCCTGTAGCGGCCCGGTGTCGCGTTGCGGCAATTGACGATAGAAACTGGCCGGCATATCCTCGCGGATTTGGCGACAGGTTTGTTGGACCAGATAGAAATTATCGGGCAGCCACTCGGCAGCTTCGGTAAGCGATTGGGGATTGTCCCGAGATTGCAGCTGCCGCGTCGCGGCGCGAAAGAGCTCTGCCTGCGCTTTCAAATACTGAGGCAACGGAAAGGACGATTTAGCCATGCGTTATTGCCCTCTGGGTGCGACGCTCACCTCTGCGTTGGGGGTGGTTGGGGCTGGCGAGCTATCCTGTAGGATGATCAACGGCGTCGTGCCATAAGTAATCAGATTGGTGACCACATCGCCATACAGCCCGCGCGTTTGGCTAGAGATTCCATGCGCGCTGAGCAGCACCAGGTCAATGCTCTCTTGCGCGACCCATTCATGCAACGTGGCCGCGAAGTGTTCACTGACACTGACGCGCGCCTCCACGTTCCCGCTCAGCCGCGACCGCAGTTGCTCCAGATATTGGGTGGCTTCGGCCTGATTATGTTCCACCAGCCGGTTAGCCAGCGCGATATCCTCGCGGCTGGCCGGCGTTCTGCGGGGCAGGGCCGGCTGCTGGACGAGGTGGCCTAAGACGATATGCGCGTCATGGGCGCGCGCCAGGGTCACGGCGGCGGGGAGGGCGGTTTCGGCGCGTGGGGTGCCATCCAGCGGCACAAGGATGCGCTGATAGCGCAAGCCGGTTTCCGCCGTCGTCACGGGCTGTGCCGCGCGCACAATCATCACCGAAGTGGTCGCACGCTGCACGATTTTCTGCACGACGCTGCTTACGCCCCAGTCGCTCAAGCCGCTCAGCCCATGACTGCTCAGGATGATCAATTGGGAGGCGTGGGTGTCCGCAAAGTCAATGACTTGTTCCGCCGCAAATCCTTCGAGGATATGCGTTGCGGTGGGCAAGTCAGCGGCTTGCAGGCGCAGGGCCACTTCGTCCAAGTACATTTCCGCTTCGGCTTTGCGGATTTGCCAGTTGAGCGGATCCATGGCCTGCCGCCAGCGCGCTTCATGCGGCGTCTCCATCACGCTCAGGAGGGTGATTTGGGAGCCGCACGCGCGCGCAATGGCGATTGCATGTGGCAACACGCACTCGGCCAGCGTCGAGCGATCCAGCGGGAGGAGAATTTGGTCAAACATGGGCTTACCTCATTTACTCAAGACTCGGGCATTGCCTCTTTGCGGTGGCCGTATTTAAGTCACCGCAAAGAGGCGTATTCATGCCCTGCGATTGCGAAGCACATCCCGGGCCGTCCACACACGAATACGATGGATCGTAAACGCAACTGGAATTCGCGTTATACTGCATGCGGGTAGGTTTTGGTTTTTTCATAAACGTAATTTCAATTGTTGCTTAGGTTGATTCAGAGATTTAGGACACGGATTTTACGGATCACACGGATTTTTTCTTTTTTTCTGATTCTTATCCGTAAAATCTGTGCAAATCCGTGTCCTATAAGCATTCTAGCGGTCAGGTAGCAACTTTTGGGTAAATCTCATTGCGCGTAATAAAAAGTCCAAATTCAGCCCGCACGGAGTATGGTTTTGCTCGTGCATCCACCCGACGCCCCAGTTTATCAGCTTGCTTCAGACGGGGGTCATGCCAATGTTCGAACAGACTTTTCCCGATCCCATTGACGTGTTTTTGCCGCTGCAATGAAGGCTGCCTGGTCGTTGGCCTCCACGATGCCCGCGTCTTGTCCGACATTCGCCTTTCGCAACAGGGCCTGCCCCCCTTGATCCACCGCAATGGCTTTGAGATGACCGAAAGCATCCCGCACAAAATCTATCGCGGCGCTTTCCTTTGAGAGCGTCGTGGCACCTTCTGCGGAGAGGACGACGGCGACCGCATCGAAAAGCACGGAAGGCGTACCTGCCAGTTGCCCGTCAGCTGCCTGCATGGAGCCGTCGGCCAGCTTGGCGCCGCCTACCTTGGGCGCGATGATCTTTACGGCCGCCCCCGCATCGGTTGCAGCCTTTTTAATGGCCTTGATGAGGGTACCGTCTGAACCGTCCGCGATCAGAATGCCGACCGCGCGCCCCATGAGCGTGTCTTTCATCTTGCCGATGAGCTGCACGGCGGGTGAAAGCTGCATTTTTTGCACGGGCACGGCGAGCGCCGGCGCAGCCGGCATTTTGTCGAGCGCAAGACCTACAGCGACCCGTTTGGCGAGGTCTTCTTCGATATGCCGCAGGTGAGCGACTATCGCCTCACGGATATGGAGATGTTCGACCTTGGAAAGCTCAAACACCAGGGCTGAGGCGATGTGCGCCTGTTCGTGGGCGGTTTGGCTGAGATAGAACTGTCGCGCCTGGCTGTAGTGGTCGGCGAAACTCTCGGCGCGGATGCGGCTCTTCTCGCCGGTTTCAGGGACCGCAGCGCTACGAAAACCCTGGGTCGGTGTTTCGCGGGGCGAGGTTTCTGACAAGGAGTTAGGCTCATACGCAACCCGGCCCGCCTGTAGCGCCATCTGCATGTGGCCGTCGCGTTGATGATTGCCGAATGGGCACTTGGGCGCGTTGATCGGGATCTGGTGGAAATTGGGTGATCCCAGGCGTGAAAGCTGCGTGTCGATATAGGAGAACAGACGGCCTTGCAACAGTGGATCGTTCGAGAAATCAATGCCGGGCACGATATTCCCGGGGCAGTAAGCCACCTGTTCGGTTTCAGCGAAGAAATTGTCCGGCCAGCGATCCAACACCATGCGGCCAATCACTTTCAAGGGCACCAGCTCTTCGGGAATCAGCTTGGTCGCGTCCAGGTGATCGAATGGGAATCTGTCTGCTTCCTCCTGGGTGAATAGCTGAACTGCGAGATCCCATTCCGGGAAATTGCCAGCCGTGATGGCGTCGAACATATCGCGACGATGGAAGTCAGGATCAGCCCCGGCAATCTTAACGGCCTCATCCCAAATAGTGGATTGCAAACCGAGTTTTGGACGCCAGTGGAATTTGACGAAGGTTGATTCCCCGGCGGCGTTAATCAGCCGGAAGCTATGGATACCAAAGCCTTCGATCATCCGCAGCGAACGCGGAATGGTGCGATCAGACATGATCCACATTACCATGTGCATGGATTCAGGCGTGAGCGAAATGAAATCCCAGAAGGTGTCGTGCGCGCTTGCCGCTTGCGGGAAGCCGCGGTCGGGTTCCATTTTTACAGCATGAATCAGGTCGGGGAATTTGATGGCATCCTGGATGAAGAAAACGGGAATGTTGTTGCCGACCAGATCCCAGTTGCCTTCCTGGGTGTAAAACTTGACCGCAAATCCGCGTACATCACGTGGGGTGTCAACCGAACCCGCGCCGCCCGCAACGGTTGATATCCGCGTAAACACGGGAGTCTTCGTACTTACCTCGGTCAGAACTTTGGCGGTGGTGTAGGGTTTCAAGGAAGTCGTCAGTTCGAAGAAGCCATGCACTCCCGTCCCTCGCGCGTGAACGATCCGCTCCGGAATACGCTCATGATCGAAGTGCATGATTTTTTCGCGAAGGACGAAATCTTCCAGCAGCGTAGGGCCGCGCGGATTGGCCTTGAGCGAGTTTTGATTATCGGAAAGCGCGACGCCCTGGTTCGTGGTGAGCGCAGGGTGTTCGCCACCGGCAAGCTGATGCAGCTCGCCGCCGGCAGCCCGGTGTGCGCCTTCGTGATGACCCAAGTCCTTTTCCAATTTACTTGCCATCTCTTCTTTGCTCATGATTGATCTCCTTTGTGGGTAATGCCCGCCAACTGGCGGCTAATGTAAAATCGGGTCACTATTCCGTCGTTTTACCGTCGAAGTGTTCGGTGTCCTTCTCCGCCTCGGCACTGGTATGGTGGACAATGCCGTCCTGATGGTTCGGCGGCGCATAGAGCGTATACAGCTTCAATGGAACACTGCCGGTATTAATGATGTTGTGCTTCGCTCCAGCCGGGACAAGCACGGCGAAACCTGCGCTGATCGCCGTGCGAACGCCATCGAGGATGGCCTCGCCCGTTCCTTCCTCCACGCGAAAGAACTGATCGAGTTGGTGTACTTCCATCCCGATCTCTTCCTTGGGCTTTAACGCCATGACGACGAGCTGACAGTTCTTAGCCGTGTATAGCACCTGGCGAAAATCTTGATTCTCGACAGTGATGCTTTCAATGTTTTTCACATAGCCTTTCATAGCGATTTCTCCAGTTTATGTTTTTTGACCCTTCTTGAAGTGTTCGTTGCCCTCCCCTGCTTCGGTGCGAGTAAGGTGGCCCACGGCATCCGACCAATTCGGCGGCGAATAGGTCGCAGCGAGTTTTATGGGCACATGGCCGGCCTTGATGAGGTGGTGAGGCGTCCCACTTCATGCTGAAGCCGGCGCTGTCTTGCGCATAACCATTCATGGTTACTTCTCCACTTGACGACTTTAACATCGTCTAGTTAGATTGCCTCAAATACGAGGTACTTGTTATGACGCCAACACTCAGGCTGACAGGCCTGCTGCCTTTTTACGTGTGTCTGCCAACTGATTGAACCTGGCCTGATGTTTCGCTGGTAGTGTGCCAGACCCTCTATGACCAGGTTATGACGGATGCCGAATTACCCGCCGAGTGTTTGATCCTGATTTTTAAACCAGGCGAGCGCTTGCTCAAAATGTTGTGGCTCAAAATCTGGCCAATATTCATCTCTGACATAAAAATCCGCATAAACCGATTGCACCGGGAGAAAGCCGCTCAACCGGCGTGCGCCTCCCCAGCGTACAATCAAATCCAGACGTGAAACTTCACCTGAACGTAGCCCGCCGTTTTTAAGACCGGCCAGATCCCATTCCCAGCCATAGTTGACGAGTAGATTCACCTTCATCCCCACACCCTGGCGCTGCCGGAATTCTTTCAAGGCAGCGGGGAATAGCGGAGAGGTTTCATCGCCGACAATCAGCAAAGCCGCTCCACGGCGTACAATCTCGAAGGCGAATGCAACGGTGGCCTCGATAAAGGCCTGTTTCTGGATGGAAGGCCGCTTGGTGTTATCCTGGGTAAAGCAATAGATGGAAACTTCTTTGATCCCGTATTCTTTGCATTTCTCGTACAATAGAAATCCAGGGTCAATGCCGTGGGCATATCCAGATTGTTTCGACAGACCATGATCTACAGCCCAGCGGCGATTTCCATCGGGAATGAAGCCAACGTGACTGGGGATTTTGTTCTTTGCCATTGAAAACCTCACTCAATACTCTCAAGTTTTAAGGAAGGCCAACAGGTCGGCGTTGAGCTGATCCCGGTGCGTGTACGCAATGCCATGGGGTGCGCCGGCGTAAATTTTTAGGGTCACGTCCTCGACCAGCTCCGCTGAGCGGAGAGCTGCGGCACCGATCGGTACAATCTGGTCGTCGTCGCCATGAATGATCAACGTCGGCACATCGAACTTCTTGAGGTCTTCGGTGAAATCCGTCTCGGAGAACGCCTGGATACAGTCGAAGGTGTTTTTGGCCCCGGCTTGCATGCCTTGCAACCAAAACGAGTCAATCATGCCTTGTGAGACCTTGGAACCGGGCCGGTTGGCCCCGAAGAATGGGCCGCTGGCGATATCCTTGTAGAACTGCGAGCGGTCGGCGGTAGATCCCTGGCGGATCTCATCGAATTTCTCCATCGGCAAGCCATCGGGATTGGCCGCCGTTCTCAGCATCAGCGGCGGGACGGCGGAAACCAACACGGCTTTGGTCAATCGTTTTGTGCCGTGGCGGCCGATATAGCGGGCCACTTCGCCGCCGCCTGCGGAGAAGCCGATTAGGACGGCACCTTTCAGGTCGAGCTTCTCGATGAGTTCCGCAAGGTCATCGGCATACGTGTCCATCTCGTTACCATTCCAGGGCTGGCTTGACCGCCCATGGCCGCGACGGTCATGGGCAATGCAGCGATAGCCGTTGGAGGCCAGGAACAGCATTTGAGCCTCCCAGCTATCCGCATTGAGGGGCCAGCCGTGGCTGAACACTACCGGCTGGCCTGTGCCCCAGTCCTTGTAATAGATCTGCGTACCGTCTTTCGTCGTCATCATGCTCATTGCTTGTCTCCTTTTTTATCGGTGGGGGTTGTCGTTTGCTCATATCCATCCAATGACGAGTGCCGCTGTCCCTAATGTGCCCGCCATTAGCTGGCGTTCTGTAGGGCAAATTCCCAGTTGATCAGATTGTCGAACGCGCTTGAGTTGTGCCGATTGTGGGTTAGCAAATACCCCCACAGTTGAGTGGTTGTGGCCCAAGTCACTTTCAATTAAAGCCAGGATTAGCAATTCGGCACGAACGATTTGTTGGGCGGCCCGTTGGGAAGTAAAGGCCATATAACCAACGTGATTCCCAGCCCCAACAGCGCGATGGCGGCATATCCTGGTTTAGCACTTTCCTATCCGGATGTTGGCCGTTCACAACGGCCTTGCGGAAAGTCTCCGCGTCATATTCGCTGTGACCGTCACTGTGTTCATCTGATTCGCTTGATTCGCTCGATAGCGGTAGTAATCAATCGGCAGATGTAGCCAGGGTCAAGTTAACTGCTCGCGGCGCAGCAGTTGCGCATTGAGGGCAACGATGATCGTACTCAGCGACATAAAAACCGCCCCGATCGCAGGCGATAGCAGGATGCCCCAGGGAGCCAGGACGCCCGCTGCCAGTGGCAGCGCGATGATGTTGTAGCCTGCCGCCCACCACAAGTTCTGGACCATCTTGCGGTAACTGGCGCGGCTCAGTGCGATGATTTTCACCACATCCAGCGGGTTGCTATTGACCAGGATCACCCCGGCGGATTCAATGGCTACGTCCGTGCCGCCGCCAATAGCAATGCCGACATCGGCTTTGGTGAGGGCGGGAGCGTCGTTCACGCCGTCGCCGACCACAGCAACGTGTTTGCCCTGCGCCTGCAAGTCGGCCACTTTCTGGACTTTTTGCTCCGGCAGCACTTGGGCAAAGACGTGGTCAATGCCTAGTTCGGCGGCCACAGCCTGGGCCACCTCATGGCTGTCACCGGTCAGCATAGCGACCTCAACGCCCATTTCGTGCAGTCGGCGGACGGCTTCTTTGCTTTCGGGACGCACGACGTCGGCCACGGCAAAGGCTGCAACGATCTGCTCATTTGTGGCGAGGTAGATTACGCTTTGGGATTTCTTGCCAGCCGATTGGGCAAAAGACTGGAATTCGCCAGAAGGAGTCAGGTTAAGCATTTCCAGCAGGCGTGGGCCGCCCATATACACGGTTTTACCATTCTGCATGGCTTGCACACCGCGCCCTTTCAGGGCCGAGAAATCACTCACGGCGGGTAGAGACAGTTCTCGCTCTCCTGCCGATTGCCGAATGGCTTGGGCGATTGGGTGTTCCGAATCGCCCTCAATGGCAGCGGCCAGTGCCAAGGCGCCATTTTCCTGCCAATCATCCAGTACCTTCATATCCACTACACCGAACTCGCCCTTGGTCAGTGTGCCAGTCTTGTCGAAGACCACCACGTCAATCTGCCGAGCGGCTTCCAGTGACAAACGATCACGCACCAGGATGCCGTTGCGGGCACCCAACGATGTAGTGATCGCCACCACCAGCGGGACAGCCAGCCCCAGAGCATGTGGGCAAGCGATAACCAGCACGGTCACGACCCGTTTCAGCACTTCCACGTTGAAACCGATGGCGAGCACCCAGACAACTGCCGTCAGGGCGGCCACGGCCAGGGCGATGTAAAACAACCAGCCTGCGGCTTTGTCCGCCAGCACCTGTGTGTGTGATTTGGACTGCTGCGCCTGCTCGACGAGGCGCATGATGCCCGCCAGGGCGGTCTGGTCGCCGGTGGCAGTGACGCGCACGCGCAGACTGCCATCGCCGTTAATCGTTCCGGCAATCACTTTGGCACCGGGGGTTTTCTTGACCGGACGCGATTCACCGGTAATCAGGGCTTCGTTCAGACTGGATTCGCCCTCGGTCACTTCGCCATCCGCTGGGACGCTGGCCCCAGGGCGTACCAGAAGCAAGTCACCCGTCCGGAGCGCCGTGGCGGAGACGGTCTCGGTGGAGCCATCTGGCTGAATGCGCTCCGCCGTGTCTGGTATCAGTTTTGCAAGTTCGTTCAAGGCCCCCGAAGCCTGGCGCACGGAGCGCATCTCCAGCCAGTGACCGAGCAACATGATGTCAATCAGCGTGACCAACTCCCAGAAGAAACCTTCGCCGATGTTGGTCAGTTGTGCCAGTAGACTGTAGACGAAGGAGACAGAAATTGCCAGCGAGATGAGCGTCATCATGCCGGGCTTGCGGTTGCGGATTTCCGGAACCGCCATTTGCAGGAAGGGCACGCCACCGTAGCCGAAGATGACCAGTGAGAAGGCGAAGGGAATCCACGCGCTGCCGGGGAAGATGGGCGCGGTGAAGTGCAGGGCGCGCTGAATGAGTGGACTGTAGGCCAGCACTGGAATGCTTAACAGCAAGCTCCACCAGAAGCGGATGCGGAACAGCTGCTCGTGTCCGCTGTGGTCGGTGCGGTTTTTACCGTGCCCGGCGTGGGCATCATGTCCAGATTGAGACATGTTCATAAGTTCCTCCGCAAATCGTGTCTATTTTTTATCCCTGTATCCAAGCATTGCCGCCCAATACGGCATTAACGTAGTTTGTGCCTGTAATCAGCTTGTTCAGATTGTCCACATAACCCTGGCGATGTTTCCTACAATGAAAACTAAGCATGTTGGCAGTTATCACCGGTTTGAACGGGTTAAGGTCAAAATTTGGCTACCCTAAGCATAAACGAAAAAGGATTGGTTGTCATCGGCGTTGTGTGGATTTTGATCTCCACATCTTGGTGGTCTGGTGCAGGATCATTTAGGTGTGTTTCATCTTGAGTTGAGAGGGGGCGGTTTCCGACCGTGCAGTCTTCATTCCATAACTGAAATTAAACACACTCTATTCATTTTTCCTCCTATACAGCGACGAACGTGCCCCGTAGTTCTGCGTGCAGCGGGCGATGCCCGACCAGATATGCCCTCAGCGCCTCTATGCTGCGCTCAGGGTGCTGTTGGCGATTGCGCCCGTACTTCTGCGCCACGCCTTGTGCGGTGACAAACGCCGTGGGGTAATAGCTCTCAGGTTGCAGCTCTTCATCGCCAACAAAAACTTGCTGCACGCGCTGTCCGGGAGGATTTTCGATTTTGATGTAGGCATTGAAACCAAGCCCCCGTTTGACGTACCCCCCCATCTGGTCATACGGATCGCGCGCAAACGTCCGTTCCAGATTTTCTTCCAGCATCGCAACAATTTCCTCGCCCGTCAACTCAACCGTTGAGATTGGCGGGTTCATCGGGATCATGTTGTAGAGGGCATTCAGCGTGACCGTTCCCGGAATAATCGGTGCGCCATAGCGCCAGCCATTCGAAAATGCTAAGCGCGCGCCCGTGCTTTCCAGCAACGCTTGCAGCAGGAAATTATCCATTGTCGTTTCCAACGTGGTGCCTCGATTGAGGGCCGTCGCCGTTTCACCCACAACCGTCGAGAGTTCGTCTTCGTAAGGCGCGAGCGCTTGCCGTATGAGTTCACCGACTGCGGGATCAGGGGCTATCTTGGCTTCCACCTCAAGCAGTTGGTGCCGGTAGTCAACGACGTGTCCCTCCTCGATTTCCAGATCCAGGCGGCCCAAAAAAGAACCGTGGCAGCCCGATTGTATGATCAACGTTTGCCCCTGAAGCGCCGGTTTATACAGGCGATTATGGGTATGCCCGCTCAGGCAAATATCAACACCCTGCACCTCCGACAATAGTTTCATATCCTGGGGAAACCCGAGGTGGGAGATGAGGACGACCAGGTCTACCTTCTCCTGAGTGCGGAGAACATTGATGATGGCAGGGAGTTCTTCGCGCCCCAGGGTGAATTCCAGTCCTTCGCTGAAGGAGGGCGGCATGGTTTTGTCTATAATGTTGGAGGCAACACCCACGATGCCAATCCGCAAGTCGCCGATCTCCTTCACGCTGTACGGCGGAAAGAACCGCTCCTGCGTCGCCTGATCGTACACATTGATTGCCAGCAGCGGATAGCTGAGCTCCGCTGCGCGCTGCTTGAAAGCTGCAGGGCCGTAAGCAAATTCCCAATGGGCCGTCATCGCATCGAGGCCCAACGCATTCAAAACAGGAACCATGGCCTGCCCCTGCGTCTTCACGGCGGGATAAGTGCCGTGGAGCGTATCTCCGCAGTCGCAAAAGAGTACCCGCTCCGGGTTTGCGGCCCGAATCTGCTTTACGATGGTGGCAATGCGGGCATACCCTCCCGCAGGACGATAGACGGCCTGCCCCCCCTGCCAGAACATTTCCTGGTGTAAATCAAAATAAGCATGGCTGTCGTTCAGTTGAATGACGGTGAGTGAATTTCTGCTTTTCATCATTACAAAAAGGCCCTCCAGCCAGATTCTTCCATCGTTGGTTGAAAAAACATGATGTAAGGCCCTCGGATAAGATGGGCCATCACGCCATCATCATGGATTTTTCTAATGTTATGGTTCACCAGAACTTTTGCGAAACCCAACTGAGCCAGTTCCGTCGCGTCCCACTCACTGTGAATAAGGTATTCCGGCGGGCTTGGCGTGGCATCCAGTGTTTTGAACAGCGGTTTCGGGTTCCTCGGCGGGTTGGCTCCGAGTGTTTGCAAGGTTTCTGCCATGGATACCGGGTCGAGCATAAAGCTGCCCAAGGCGCAGACTCCGATTTGTTTTAAAATCATGTACCCGAGAAAACCGGTGGAGTCAGACAAGGCTTCCATAGTTTTGATTGCGCCTTCTTCAAAGGCCTTTTCCCTTCCCGGAATCACCGTATGTTCGCCGATGGCAACACAGCGCTGTGGGGTGGCAAAGCGGACAAAATCTTTTTGCTGTATAAAATCTTTACCGAGATCGGCGATTTGCCCCATAGATCGAACCGGTGCCATTTTGGCTTTGACAATGCTGTAAACCGGCTCCCATGGGCCTTCTACTACCATTTCCAGGCAACTGGTACATAGCTCAAAGATTCGGTCGAATTGTTGTGCATGAAATTCGTCATGATCTTGCCAATGTTTCCACATGGTATACTGATAGTTGCGGAGAGGGTTTAGCGTTTTTTCCATGTGAATGCTACCTCCTCCAAATCTACCAGCAAGAGGTAAAATCCCTGTTTGGATATTAGCCATAAAACCAACAAATCCCGGGTGTGTGGCCGTGGTGATACATACCCGAGGCCCCACTTTGTCCATCAGATTGAAACTTTCTTCATTGTTCAAAACTTTAGACATATTCAGGGCAAGGTAAATGGGGGATTCCGTCGTATCTTTAGTCTTCATACTGCACCTCCTTAAATTAGTCATTTTTTATGGCAGATGTTACAAACCGGCCCGTTCCAGCCAATACAGTCAGTTATACGGTGGTGAAGATGCATCGAGCGCCCTGCTTGTCTACACCCCTGCCGGCAAGGTAAAGAAGAACGTGCTGCCTTGCCCGATTTCACTCTCCAGGCCCACTTGACCGCCCAACTTTTCCACAATCCGCCGCACGATAGATAGACCCAGGCCATGGCCATTGGCGCGCACCTGGCTTAGCTGGGTGAAGGGGGTGAACAACTTAGCCTGGGCCTCTGCGCTTAGGCCAGGGCCGTTATCCCGTACCCAAAAGCGTACCTTGCTATCTGCCTGCATCGTGGCGCCCAATTCCACGTGTGACGGTCGTCCCCCATACTTGATGGCGTTGCAGATATAGTTGGCCCACACCTCTTCGATCCACGAGGCATAGCCCAATGCAACCGGCCACATGGTTTCATCGCGCACAGTGATTTGGGCTTGTTGGTCTTGAATGAGCATCTGCAAGCGATTGAGGGCTTCCCGAACAATATTGTGCATATCCAGCGGCTCGGGAATGACCGTTTGCTTGCGGACGCCGGTCAGCAGCATCAATTCTTCAATGATGGTATTGAGTTTTTTTCCGGTCCGGAAAATGTATTGTATGGCTTCGGTTATATCCTCGGGCGACATGGTTTCATAACGGTTTACTAAAAGTTGCGCGAAACCAGTGATTACACTAAGCGGGCTTTTGAGGTCGTGCGCCACCGTGTGAGCAAAGGCATCCAGTTCGGTAATCTGCGCTGCCAGTTCTTCGGCGTAGAGGTGCAGCGCTTCTTGCGCTTGCTTGTGTTCGACGATGGTCCAGACGACATCGGCAACGTAGGCCACTAATTCGACATCCTTTTCGTCATAATCGGAGGGCTTGTTGCCAACGCCCAGAATAGAGACGATACGATCCCCGCGCAGGGTGGGTACGACCAGTTCGCGAATGATTTTTGCATGACCTTCTGGCATACCTTTGCGGTGGGGCAGCGCGGTATAGTCGTTGTGGATGACGGGTTTTCGCTGGCGGACACAATCTATCCACACGCCGGCATCATCTATGCTATAGTGCATACCTTTGGCTTCTGCTGTGCAAAATTCTTGTTGGGTGCGTGTGGACCAGGCCTGAAGCGAGAGTGTTTTTTGGTCAGCCTCTACCAGGTGATAAAAGCCGAGCGGGCTGCCGGTGATTTGCCCGATTTCGTCGAGCGCTTTTTGCATCAATTCTTCCAGTGAATGGTCAGTGGCGTACTCGAATAATAGCCGCAACTGAATAATGTTTTCGCCTTGTTTGCGCGCCGTGATGTCACGAATGTTGCATTGGATTACGTTCTTGTCATCAGCCAGGTAGATGTTGCTGACAAACTCCACGTCAATGCGCTGCCCGTTATGGGTTTCAAGCGGCAAATCTTCGTAACGGATGTATGCCTGGCTTTGCAATTCTGCAAATGCCTCCCGGGTCGCCGCAATATTCTTGACTGGGCCAATTTCCCAGAGTGTCTTACCCACTAGATCGGCGTGCGCATAGCCCAACAGGTCTGTCAGGAAGGGGTTGACGTCGGTGATTTGTCCCGTCTTTGCGTCGAGAATGAGGATCCCGTCTTGGGCAGCCTCGAAGAGTCGCCGGTAACGTGTTTCCGAAGCCTGCAACGACTCCGTGCGTGCCTTCTCGATGGTCTTAGCCCGTTTGCCCGCCTGACCTGCGGCAGCAGGCAGATTCCCGGCTTTCGCCGTTTCTAGCTCAGCGACGTATTGGCGTAATGCTGCCAACGTGTTCAAAAGTTGCAGCTTTGTTTTGTGTTCATCGTGCATAGCCGTCCCCTCCATCCGATTTTGTTAAACCCGTAGATTTTTTCGGTATCCGCACAGATGGTTCGTATAGTAAAATGCCTTCGGGTTCAAGATTAAAATTTGGCTACCCTGAGCATAAACGAAAAGGGATGGGCTGTCATCGGCGCTGTGTGGATTTTTATCTCCACATCTTGGTGATCTGGTGCAGGATTATTGTGCAAATGCTTTGTGGGTATTCTGCATCTCCAGCTTTCTATTATGAGATTTACAAACCGGCTCGTTCCAGCCAATACAGCATGATAAAAATGAGCGTTGCAGCGGGGATGACGATCACCCAATCGTTGACTTTGAACAAGCGCGGGAAGGTCAGGTCGCCAAAATCACCTTTCTTCAGAATGCCCTGCCTGAGTCGCGGGTAAAGTGCGGCAAAAAGGCCGGAACCGATTAGAATTCCCGCCAGTCCTCCGACCACAGCGTCCAGTGCGCCGTTACCGATAGCGCCCGCAATGGTGCCGGGACAATAGCCCAATACCGCAAAGCCTACCCCAAAAATCAATCCGCCAATAATGTTCTTGCCCGCAGAGCCTGATTTGGGATAAAGTTCCACCCAACCCAGGGCTTTCATCGCATAGATACCCATCATGCCGACCAAAACTGCGGAAAGCATGATTTTTAGGACGGTGAAATCGGTGAGCAGCAGTTGCCCGATAATCACGTCATAGCTTGTCGCGCCGCCTTTCTGAAGCAAAAAGCCGAACACAATCCCGAACGCCAAACCCCAGAGCAGGGGCGATATCTCTTTCTTTCGTACAGATGTCTGCATGTCCCCCTCCTGTTAACCGATTAAGATGAAGATAATGTGCGCCGTCAGAATGCCGCCAATGAAAAAACATATCGCCGAAATCCAGCTTGAAACGGCAAGCTGGAGGGTTCCGCTGATACCATGCCCGCTGGTGCATCCGCCTGCCCAGCGCGCGCCAAAACCGATGCAAACGCCGCCAACCAGCGCCACGATGACGCGCAGGTACGGGTTGCCGCCAAATGCGGTTTTCCAGAGCGAAGGAACCCACTGCCAGCGAAAATCACCGGACAGCAGCGCCGAAATCAGCGAGCCGATGATAACGCCCACCACCAGCATCCATTGCCAGTCCACGGCAAGCCCTATCTTTTGGTAGTAAGGCTTCAGATCAACCTTTTTGCCCAAAAACAGTTTTTCAATCATGCCGCTGGTTCTGGCAAAGCTGGTTGAACATGCGAGCGGTTTTCTGGAGATGAGAAAGGTGAACCAGCTCAGGATGCCGATGCCAACCCCAACTGCATAAGGCGACCAGCGCACTTCTGTTAAGAATTCCATCAGATTGCCTCCATGGTTTATTCTGTATCCCAGTGTTTTTTAATAACGTCGCTAAAGTTCGTGTAGAATCTGGAGCCATGCGGATTGACACATACCCGGCACTCCCGGATGTACCCGGCGGCGCTATAGCCAGTCAAGCCTCCGGCGACATTAGTGACATCGTTGAATCCATGCTGTTTGAGAATGCTGGCGCCGAGCGTGGAACGATTCCCCGAGCTGCAAATAAGGACGGTGGTTTTGTCCTTGTTCAGTTCATGGTGGCGGGTGCGCAACTCAGCCACCGGGATATTGATTGCGCCTTTGATGTGGGTATCCGCATATTCAAGCGGTGCGCGCACGTCCAGCAGTACAAAACTGGTAGGGCCGGTGATCATGTCGTGCAAGTCCTCGGCTGAAGCCAGCTCGATATGACTGCTCTTAAATCCCGCCACGGCCCAGGCGACCATGCCGCCATCCAGATAACCCACAATCCTATCCACACCCACCCGGCGTGCCCAGGTAGTAGCTTCCAACGCCTTTTGATAATCATCGGCTATCAATAAGATATCCTTGTCCGTCGGCAAAACCCAGCCGGCAAAAGTCGGAAAGTTGCCGTTGAGATCAAGATGCCAGACGCCGGGGATGTGCTGGCTGGCAAAGGCGTGATAACCGCGGGCATCCATCAGGATAACATTTTCGTCGCTCATGCGTTCCTTGAATTGGCCTGGGCTTAGTTCTTCCATTGTGGGAAGATCGGCAACCAGAGCCGGGCCACGGCGGTTGATGTCGCTACAGCGGCTAAAATGATCTGGGGCCGGGGGCATATCTTGCGTGAGCGATTCGATAAACATGGATTCGTTTTTGATTTGAAGAGCCGGGTTAAAGTTACGTTCATAGCCGATGGTGGAACGCCATTTGGCACCCATAGCCCGCCCGCACAAGGAACCCGCGCCGTGCGCCGGATAGACTTCAACATAATCAGGCAGCTTCAACAATTTCTCATGCAGGCTGTGGTAGAGTTTCCCCGCCAGTTCCTCCGCCAGGTCAGGAAAAAGGTCTGGCCTGCCTACATCCCCAACAAAAAGTGTATCTCCCACAAACACGCCGATCGGGCTATCTGACCGGGATGTGTCGCTCACGACATAGCTGAGATGTTCCGGGGTATGGCCGGGGGTTTCCAATACCTGGAGCAGCATATCTTCCAATTCTATGGAATCGCCTTCCGACAGGGCCACATGGTCGAAGGTACACTGCGCCGATTTCGCTATGTAGATTTTTGCGCCGGTTTTTTGCGCCAAATCTATATGTCCCGAAACGAAATCGGCATGAAGATGGGTTTGCAGAATGTGGGTGATTTCCACCCCCATCGCACGGGCTTCGGCGATGTAGACATCAACATCCCGCTGCGGATCAATGATGGCGCAATAGTTCTGTCCCGCGAGAAGGTAAGAGCTGTGAGCAATTTTACCGACGAAAAAATGTTTGAGCAGCATGAGATTTCTCCTTTAGTTGCTAGGTTTATAGATAGAAAAAGTAAAACATGGGCACAACGACCACAAGAAATAGCAAGGTCATTCCGCCGCCGGCCTTGAAATAGTCTGCATTGCGATATCCGCCGGAGGACATCAGCAACGCATTGACCTGGTGGGTGGGCAAAATAAAGGAATTTGCCGCACATACCGCTGCCATCAAAGCCAGGGGACGGGGATCGAGTCCGCCGATGTGCGCCATGCTCATGACCAGCGGGGCTAACACCACAATCGCCCCCACGTTGGACATAAACAGCGAAAACAGGGTGGATAAAACCGCCACGGTCAACAGGATCAGCGCCGGATGCCCCCCCTGAACCAGCGACATCACTTTCTCTGCCAGAAAAGCGGCAGTTCCAGTCTTCTGCATGGCGACCCCCAGCGGAATCAGCCCGGCAAGCAGAAAAACAACCTTCCACTCGATGGCTTGATAGGCTTCCTGGATGGTGAGTGCCCGGATCAGTACCATCGCGATAGCGCCGGTGAAAAATGCCAGCGAGATGGGAGCGCCGGTCATGGCTAATCCAATGGCGCCCAGGAAACACAACGCGGCCCCCCATAATTTTGAGGGCTTTTGTTTCTTTTCGACCGTGAACGGCGTCGCCACCACAAAATCAGCGTTCGCTTTCAGATCGCTGATATTCTCCCACAAACCATAGACAATGATGGTGTCGCCGGGAAATATTTGACGGTCTGAAAAATCACCCCGAATTTCTTCTCCCTGGCTGAACAGCATCACCGGCTCCACGGCATACCGTTTGCGCAGTGAAAATTGGCGCAGGGTCTGCCCCACTATGTCCGAACGGGGCGGGATAATGACTTCTGCAAAACCGGCGCGCTCTGGATCGTTGAGACGGGAAAAGCGATACCCCCGGTCTCGATGGTTCAGGTTATAGGCGGAGGCGAATGCTTTTACACTTTCTTCATTGCCCAAAAGCGCCAGCTCCTGCCCCGCCGCGAACTTCGCTTCCCGCCAGGGTGCATACTCCGCCTCCCTGCCTTGCGAGATACCGAGGATGTTTAGATTGAATTTTCCCCAGACACCCGATTGTTCGGTCGTTTTGCCTGCCAATGCGCTGTCTGGGGGAATGGCATAGTGCCAGATATGATGCGGCAGATGGAGTGCTGCAATGAGTTTATCCTGCTCCGAAACGGATTTGCCTGGAGACTCTGAATGCGGTAGAACGAATTTGCCAAATAAGTAAAAGAAGCCAATTCCAGAAAGCAGCAGCAGCATCCCCACCGGGGTGACGCTGAATAATCCATAAGGCGCCAGGTCAGCGCTGTGCAGTAGGTCATTGATCAGAATCAGCGGGCCTGAGCCTACCATGCTCAATGTGCCGCCTACGATGGCCGCAAATCCTATCGGCATGATCAAAGCCCCTGCCGGGATTTTTTCCCGGCGTGAGATATTGAGAATACCCGGCAAAAAAAGCGCCGCCGCACCGATGTTCTGTATCAGCCCCGAGAGCACCCCCACCGATAAGGACATGACCCCAATCACGCTCGACTTTTTGGTGCCCACTTTTTCCAAGACTGCGCGTGAAAACCGATCCATGATGCCGGTCTTAGCAATGCCCTGTCCCAAAATCATGACAGCTATCATCGCGATCACAGCATTGCTTGAAAAACCGGAGAGCGTTTCTTGCGGCGTCAGCACGCCGGTCCATCCCAATGCCAACATGCAGAGAATAGCCACAACGTCAATGCGGACAACCTCAAAAACGAGCATGATTACAGTCGCGATCAGGATGATCAGAACCGTGATGATGAGTGGATCCATGATGAAAAGTTCCTCCTGTTTTTAGAAGGGTGTTGTTGCGGTGCTGTAAAACTACCGCAACAACACCTTAAAAAACTGCGCTCTCCCTTGAAAATAGACGTAACGCGAAGCGTCTGCTTCGCGTAGCTGCGAACGGCACATTCTCTCCATGTGCCACAGGCTTCAGCCTGTGCATCTGCTCCGCATAGCTGCGAACTGACAGTTCGCGTTACATTTTCATCCAAACGCTGGTGAACCATCGGTTAATGAAGAATTTCCTTGAAAATAGACGTAACGCGAAGCGTCTGCTCCGCGTAGCTGCGAACAGCGCATTCTCTCCATGTGCCACAGGCTTCAGCCTGTGCATCTGCTCCGCATAGCTGCGAACTGTCAGTTCGCGCTACATTTTCATCCCGCCGCTGGTGAACTCCTTTGAAAATAGACGTAGCGCGAAGCGACGCTTCGCGTAGCTGCGAACGGCGCATTTTCTCCATGTTCACAGGCTTATGAATTTTAAGAAATTAATCCGTAAATAAGGTTTTGTGTGAAATCGGTCGCTCTAAAAATAAAATGATCCCCCTTTCCCCCTGCCCCCTTTCCCCCGCTTGCGGGGGAAAGGGGGGATTTTTTTGTGGGTTTTTTGGGCGGCGGCTTTGCCGCCGCCCAAAAAACCCGTTGTTTTCTCCCCCACCCCACGCCGCACAGCGGCGTGGGGAGGGGGCAA